>BNJS01001138.1_pt1 | contig 434371 bp, 709 predicted proteins | sample 8540461 | NCBI WGS metagenome assembly BNJS01 (sample SAMD00202454, study PRJDB9452) | human saliva metagenome | isolation source: human saliva | place: Japan | reverse complement strand
GATTTCATAGGCAGTATCTGTTGAAAAATTTAAAAATAATTTTGAATTTCTAGTACATCACCTGGTTTTGCTGCTCCAATAGCTTCATTGAATTCCCATGTATTTTCATCATATCCTACTTGATAAGTCGGCATTTAATCACCTTCTTTTTTTTGTTTCAATCATCGTTATTTTACCTGTTTTTCTTCTTTATTGTCAATTTATTCTCAACTGTTTTCGAACGTTTCTTTTAGGGATAAATGAAATTGAATACAAATAAAAAGAGACCTATCAGTCTCACAAAAATATAGAAGGACCTTTCGCCATAGTAGAGAATGAGACACCACAGGTGGCTGCTTCCGTCCATTACTACTATATCAAGAAGTCTTATTATAATTTCAACGTCATTTTCTTAAATAAAAAGAGAAAGACTTTATAGTAGTATAAAAGTAGCAATCGGTATTTTTTACTAGGAAAAATCAAGACCTTAGGCTTGATTTTTAGCCATGAGACCGCAGGGCTGCTGGCATCCTTTACTACTATATCAAAGAGTCCTTCGAACTTAAACTCTGCAAAATCTTCCTACAGTTTTCGCTGGGTCAATTACAATGTATAAGGACCATGTCCAATAGCTGAACTTTGGTATTTATTATCATTACCATCTTCATCCACTGGGACTATAGGGAAGTAAACACTGATCAGTTGAACAATCACATCTGATTTTGGATGAGTCGCTATCTAAATATAAAATATCCATTAATTCGATATCGCTATAGTTTAACACGCTCGAACATTCCCAACTCTAATCCACCTCAAGTTAATGTCTTCAGACATTACGTGGTCTGCTTCAGGAAACACTTCAATGCGTAATGATTCACATGGATGAATTTCTTGGAATTCACTTCATTAATACGACCAAACGATGTTGTAACTTGTTTGATCCATAAATCTCCAATTAAACGACGGTTAATCGTCCATGTTTCTCCGTTACGGAACTACAAAAACGTAATCCTGACATTACTTTTTCATAAAAGTCTCTCCTTTTTATGTATGTCCTCACTCTTATGAACAGTGAAAAACACTTTTTATTCTTTACATCTCAAATTTTACCATTGAACTTGAATATTTTCAATCGATTATTCACTCCACTTCAAAGTGAGTTTAATACATATACGCTTCCAAAAATTTCTGCATCATTTTGAAATACTTTTGCTCTAAAATCATTTTTCTCAACTGTTTTTCAAATACCTGTCCAATAATAGGACCTTTTTATCTAACTTTTAGAATACGAATAATATCATGCCCATTCAATTGAATATCATTCATGGAACGAATCGGTAACGACTGATACGTTTGCTTCTAACACTTTCATGGGATTCACTCTTTACCTTTGAGCAATCAATAATTGCTCCACTTCACAGGCAACTTCATAGGAACACATAAGCTAAAAAGAAATTCCACTCAGTCATTTCTTTTCTGTGCACGATATGTTCTATATCCTACTAATACATCTCGAATTTGCTCATTAGAAGATTTCCATGATTTCAATAAAGTGAGTCACTTCTTTTATCACTTAACTTTTAATTCATTCTACCAAATAAAAATCCAAACTTGCAAGACACTCATTTCCTTTTATAGGAAATTGTGCTAATTTTCAAAAGAATCTCATCTTTTCCATCAAACAATGGACAAGCTTGGTATAAACCCTGTTTCAACAAATAATTTCAATCGCTTCTTTACGATAAGAACTTTGAATCATTTTTCAAATTCAACTTTCATTCGTTCAACTGCAACTTTAGACAAATTCATCTTTAAAAGAGAAATGGCATTTTTCGTTTCTTCTTCAATTTGAAATCCTAATTGACCTACAAAAACGTACCGCACGAAACATTCGTAATGCATCTTCGTTAAAAACGTTCTTTTGCATCGCCGACACAACGAATACATTGCCGTTCTAAATCCCTAATCCCATCAAAGAAATCGATTAATTGATCATCAATCCCTATCGCTAAAGCATTAATTGTAAAATCACGTCGTTTTAAATCTTCTTCTAGCGAGCGAACAAAAGGTCACTTTATCTGGATGTCTCAAAATCCTCATAACCTTCTTCTGTTCGAAAGGTTGTAACTTCACAACCTTCTTTATGATGAATCACCATTACTGTTCCATGCTCAATTCCCTACATCTACTGATGCGAGAAAAGATTTCTTTAACTTCTTGTGGAGTAGCACTTGTAGCAATATCTACATCTGAAATAGGCTTATGAAGGAGCATATCTCTTACGGAACCACCGACAAAATAAGCTTCATATCAGCATCTACCAACTGTTTCATCACAGGTATGCTTTTTAAAAATAATGGTTCTTTTGAATAGACATTCACTCGCCTCTCTTTCTCTTACTTTTTCTAGTTCTTTTAATTGTTCGGTCAATTTTAATAAATAACTCTTGATTACCAGTTTCTAACGCTTGATCAATTTGCGTTAAAATTTCTTGTTTTAAGACATCTGTTTGAATTTCTGCTAATGCTTGATGTACTTCTTCATCTGAAGAACTTTCTTCTTCGTAAAAAGGATTCTTCTCTAGTATACCAAATTTTACCATCGTTAAGTAAGCATCTTCGAATTCCATTTCAATATAGCATTCTTCTTTCCAATTCAAACGAATATCATGGAATGCTTGTTCTGGATTATTAAAACGTGTTCCTGCTTTATAAAAATAAAAAGATTCATCAGGCGCTTTATCTGTCGAAAACCACATTCCTTTTGGTGTACAATCTACTTTTTCCACAAAATGAATTTGTTTTAGTAATAGTTCATGATTCAACAAATAATTTAAAATCCATAGTGCTTCTCTTTTTAAAGCATGATTGGATACAAACCATGAAATAAAATTTTTCTTATCTTCTAAACTTGGCTGAAAACATCTTTTTCACTCCTTATGCTTCAAAAATATGCTGCAATTCTTGTAAATCTTCATTTAATGGTTCTAGATTTTGTCCATGCTCTAAACCATTCTTTGCTTCAGCAACTCTACCTTCCTCTCGAAGGAATCTTACATAATCAACAATAAACTCTACTGAATCTTCTAATTCAATACTAGCTTTTTGATAAAATTCCAGTGCTTCTCAAATTGTTCTAGACCTTCTTTTGCTCTTGCCATTAAATAGAAAATTTTGACCATTCTCTAAAGCTTCTTCTATCTCCGATGCTAAAATATCTAGAACTTCTTCAAACTCCTCTTGATATAATAATATTTCTGTATAAGCTTGCATAATGTCAAATGATTCAGGAGATAATTCATAGCTTTGTTTTTAACGCTTCTTGTCCTTTTTCCATTTGCCCAATTGATAAATAGCTTACACCTAAACTAAAGAATGGTTCTTTTTCATATGGATAAGTTTCTGTAATTTTAGATAGCTCATAATCGCTTTTTAAATACTCATGTTTAAACATTTGAATATGACTTAATCCTAGTAAGGCTTCATAATGTTCTTCATTACGAGATAAAATTTCTTGATATAATTTTTTGCATGATCAACATTTCCTTCTTGGACATCATGTTTGCAATACTCACTAACAATTCATTAGAAGCTGATTCTAATCCTTCATCAGATACTAGTTCTTGTAAAGGGTTCTTCATTTCCAATTTCCAAAGATAGCTTCCACTAATAATTCTCTTGCTCGATTTTCTTCTCCAGTTTCTTCATGGGAATTTTTAAAAATCTTTCTAAATACTGTACACTTCTTTCCATCGAACCAGACTCAAACAATAAAGTACCTAAATAAAAATCTAAAGATAGCTTCTTCGGAGCCAACTCTTTTTGCGAGTAATAATTTTCTTTCAGCAACATCATAATACCCTTGAGCCTTATATAGCTCTGATAAAATCACCAAAACACTTGGATAATTCGGATTATCTTCAGGGAATATCATATAAAAACAGATAATGCTTGGTCATACTCTCCTTGATTCACTAAAATTTCTGCTAATAAAAATAGTCCAAGCAGATTCTTCAGGTTCAAAATTGAGTTAATAATAAATGCTCTGTCTTGCTTCATCAAAAATCCACTACTTGCACTAAATGCAGCTAAATCGATTAATTCTTCAATTTTATCCTCTGTCACTTCATTCCAAAAACTGATTTCGAAAAAGTGAATATACTTTTTCTAACTCTTGTTCTTCTAATGCATTTTGAATTTGTTCAACAATTGATTTCATATTCTCTCCATTTCTATAGACAATAAAAAGATGCTATATTGATTTAACTCTAATATAGCACCTTTATGAAATAGTTTCTATGAAAAATGTCATAATAAACTGATTAGTTTTTACAGCATCTTTCAAAGCTTTTACCTGCTTTTGAATGCAGGAACTTTGCTAGCTTCGATTTGGATTTCTTCACCTGATTGAGGGTTACGTCCTTTACGAGCAGCACGTTCACGTACTTCAAAAGTTACCAAATCCGATAACTTGTACTTTTTCACCTGCTTTGTAATGCTTCTTGAATTGTTTCGAATAATGCATCAACTACTGCTGAAACATCTTTCTTTGTTAATTGCGTTTTTAGCTACGCGATCTACTAATTCTGCTTTATTTGCCATGTTAGATTCACCTCCATCACACAAGAAAATAATTCAGTAGTTATTGAGTGGTCCAATAACTCTGGAAACCTTACTGTTGATTTCTAAACAAGTATACCATTTGATTGGCTGACTTTCAACGAATAATACTAGGATTTTATCATTTTCTTTGATCGAACAATCATATGAATTGGTGTTCCTTCAAAATCCAAAGGCAGCACGAATCTGATTTTCTAAGAAACGTTCGTATGAAAAGTGCATTAATTCTACATCATTTACAAAAACAACAAATGTTGGTGGTTGAATCGCCACTTGTGTCATATAGTAAATCTTTAATCGATTTCCTTTATCTGTAGGAGTCGGATTCATTGCGATAGCATCCATTAATACATCATTTAAAATCGATGATGAAATACGTTTAGAACGAACTTCATGAATTTCTTTTTAATAATGGTGCGATTCTGACCAATCTTTGTTTAGTTTTTAGCTGAAACGAATAAAATCGGTGCATAAGATAAGTATAGAATTCTTTACGAATATTATCTTCAAACTCTTTAAAAGTTGAATTATTTTTCTAAAGTATCCCATTTATTTACTAAAATGATAACACCTTTACCTGCTTCATGAGCATATCCTGCAATCTTTCTTATCTTGCTCTTGAATTCTTCTTCAGCATTCAAGACGACACAAACAATGTCACTACGTTCAATCGCTCTTAATACGTAAACACTGTATTTCTCAGTAGACTCAAAAACACGTCCTTTTTACGAATACCGCTGTATCAATCATTTTAAAGATGGTACCTTCCTCATCCGTAAAAGCTTGTATCAATGGCATCACGAGTTGTTCCTGCAACATTTGATACAATCACACGTTCTTCCTCTAACATTGCATTCACTAAACTAGATTTCCCTACATTTGGACGACCGATAAAACTAAAACGAATGACATCAGTATCATCTTCTTCATTATCATGTTCAGGAAAGCCTTCACTGCAGCATCTAATAAATCTCCAAGTCCTAAACCATGACTTCCTGAAATTGGGGAATGGTTCTCCAAATCCTAATGCATAAAAATCAAAAAATATCGGATCGTAATTCTGGGTTATCCACTTTATTAACAGCTAATACTGGTTTATTCTGTATGATATAGCATTTTAGCAATATGCTCATCTGTTGATGTTACACCTTCTTTAACACTTGCTAAGAAAATAATGACATCTGCTTCTTCCATTGCAATTTCAGCTTGTATACGAATATTCGACATAAATGGTTCATCAGTAATATCAATACCACCTGTATCAATAATATGAAATTGATGTCCTAACCATTCACCCTTCAGAATAAATTCTATCTCCTCGTTACTCCAGCAATATCTTCTACAATCGAAATTCTTTTCACCAACAACTCGGTTGAAAAATAGTGAGACTTCCCTACATTTGGACGACCTACAATCGCAATAACTGGTGTTGACATCAAAATTCCTCCTTTCTCATGAGGCTGGGAGTTTTTCAACCTCACCCAAATTTAATAGTTTTCAATTAGTCTTCAACAACTAATTCAGATAATTGATCACCCTAAACGATCGGCTAATGAAAAAGTTACATCTTCTTCAGGTAATACATATTCTTCTTCCACAACTTCTTCAACTTCAGGTTTTTCAACAACTGGAGCTTCCTCTAAAGCTTTTAATACTTAATGAAATACGTTTTTCAGCTTCATTTACTTCTAATACTTTAACAGATACTTCTTGTCCTACTTGAAGAACTTCTTGAGGAGTTGCAATATGTTTATGAGCAATTTGAGAAATGAACTAATCCTTCTACTCCAGGAATAATTCAACAAATGCTCCAAACGCTGCAAAACGTTTAACAGTTCCTACTAATGTTGAATCAACTGCTGCACGTTCAGTAATGTTGTCCCATGGTCACGCAATTGTTTCTTTAATCGATAATGAAACACGACCTTTTTCAGCATCTAATCCAATAACTTTTTTGCTTCAACAGTTTGTCCTACTGCTAAGAAATCACTTGGTTTTGATACATGTTCATGAGAAATTTTCAGAAACATGAACTAATCCATCAATACCCCCTAAATCAATGAAAGCACCAAAGTTTGTTAGACGAGCAACTTTACCTGTAACAATTGCTCCTTCATAAACAGCTTCTAATGCTGAAGCACGTTTTGCTGCTTTTTCATTTGCTACGATTTCTTTACGAGATAAAATTAAACGATTATCACTTGGTAAAATTTCAACGATATCAAATAATAAAGTTTGTCCTTTAAATTGTTTTAAATCTGAAATAAAGTGGTCAGGAAATCATTGAAGCTGGAACAAATGCACGAACTACCTGCATCGACTACTAAACCGCCTTTAACGACATCTTTAACAGTTCCTTCAACTTGTTCATGATTATCTGCTTTTGCTGAAGTTCTTCCCAAACTTTACGAGCATCTACACGACGTTTAGAAAGTAAAGAAGCTACCATTTTCTTTATCTTTAATAGGTTTAATGACTACTAAATCTAATACATCTCCACTTTTACAACATCTTCTACTTTATCAAATGGAGTTGCTGATAATTCGTTAGAAAGGATCACCTTTCAACTCCTCCACCAATAATACCAACAATGGCCTGTTTATCTTGTAAAACTAGTACTTCTCCTTGAACTAAGTCTCCAACAGAATATCTTTGACAATATCAATGCATCTTGCATTGTTTGTAAATCTGACATTTAACTCTCCTCCTATTACGCAACCATTCATTTGAACGAAAAACTAATCTATATACTTAGAATTAAAATTTTTATCCTTTTTATATCATATCACTATTTCCTTCACAATTCTAGTGATTTCCTATGAATGAACCACTTGTTATTGTTTTTCGAATTAATTCAGTGACTGTTGATACAACCTCTTCAATTGTCATTGTTGTTGTATCAATTTCAATCGCATCTTCTGCTTTTTAGTGGAATTCTTTACGAGTTGAATCAATATAATCACGACGACGATATCTTCTACTAACTCTTCATAAGACATCTCAATGCCTTTTTCTTGATTTTCAATAAAAACGACGTTTTTGCTCTTTCTTCTACACTCGCTACTAGAAAAATTTTTAATCTCTGCTTGTGGTAGTACAACTGTTCCAATATCTCTTCCGTCCATACAATCGAATGATTTTCCGCAATTTCTCGTTGTAAATGAACTAATCTAGTACGAACTTCTTTTAAATGCAGAAACTGCTGAAACATTTTTAGTAACTTCTAAGCTTCGAATTTCATCTGTAACATCTTCTTTATTCATAAAAACACTTTGTTTCCCATCCTGCATTGAAAATCCAATTTCAATCGTTTGAACTAAATTTTCAATAGCTTCATGGTCTTCTAATGAAATATGATTTCTTAATACTGCTAATGTCACGACTCTATACATTGCTCAGTATCTAGATAAACAAAATGATTTTTCTTTCGCAATTAATTTTGAAATAGTGCTTTTTCCAGATGAAGCACAGGTCCATCAATTGCAAACTTGCATATAGTATATCTCCTTTAAAATTTTATTTTGCCTCATAACAACCTAAAAGGCTGGACTTTCTGCCCAGCCTTTAGCTGTTAGTGTCTTGGTTGTAATACTTTTTAATTGCATTCCTGGCGAAATGTTATTGCTTGTTAATCCATTAATCGATTTTAATGTATCTACATCCATCCCATGATTCACTGCAATTCTATATAATGTTTCACCGCTTGAGCAGTATACTTCCATAAGTACCATTTTTGGTTTTGAGTAGTTGGTGTTCGAAGTTGATTGTTCTCTTTGATTATTTTGTTGTCTTGAAACTGATGATGATGTTGTTGTATTAACATTTGTTGTAGAAGCTGTTGTTTCTACTGTAGTTGTTTCTGCAGCAGTTGTTTCAACTACTTTTGTTAACATAACTTCATCTGCAGTACGAGGTTTTACCTCAGCTTTAGAACCTGACCAATAGAACCACATCATAAATAATAATGGAGATACTACTACCACAATAAAAATAAATAGTAGCACACTTAATAACGGAGCTCCTGCTTTTACCTTTTTGAATTACGAGCACTACGTGAATACTGACTGCTTTTTGCGTATCTTCACCAAATTGGTGATCCCATGGTTGCTCTTTCTTTTTGGGTTTCTTTCATTATTTAAATTATCTGTCATTAAAAATCCTCCTAAATTCAACCACTGTCGTCATTAGACTTTTTCTCATATAAAACTATAGCATATTTCATCTATAATATGCAATCTTTTTCCTTCTCTACATAGTATTTTTAGCATATTTTTAATATTGTCATCGCTTTTTAAATATTTTTGAGAAATTTTTAAAAATATGAGAAACTTTACAATAATCATAAATTACTATTAGAAATGGAGGCTCTCATAGAATTCATACAACCTATTTATGGAAAAAGTCGATTGTGAGAGTTGTATTGCCTGCGGTATTTGCCAATTGAAGGCTAGCAATCTTTTTGAATACGATACTGATGGAATAGCTTTATGAAACAAGATCATAATACTCGACCTTCAATCCCTGAACAAGAAATAGAAGCCTTTAAAGAGGCCTATACTCATTGCCCAACAGGAGCCATTAAACGAAAAACTTCTCCATTCTAGTCTATCAGAAAATAATCTGCAGCAGGTATCGAAAGATACCACTGCCGTTCTTCTACTATTAGAGGTCCCTTGCTTACGTACCATTTTAGTACCTTCAACAATAAATGATTCTTTACTAGGAAAATTTGAGACCTAGGCTCAAATTTTAGGCATGAGACTCGCTTTTATGAGGCTGCTGCCGTCCTTTACTACTATCAGAAAAAGTCAAATTAAGACAATACACGCATCAAGAACTCTTTGTTCTTTCTTTTTGCGGATTTGTAGAATTTGCTCTGCAGTCCCCTCTTCAGCGATAACCCTTTATCCATAAAAGATAACACGGTCACTGACATCTCTAGAAATTCCATTTCATGAGTTACAATAATCATTGTTAACCCAGTATGAGCTAAACTCTTCATTGTCTCTAAAACTTCATTTACCATCTCTGGATCTAATGCAGAAGTCAGTTCGATCAAATAATAATACATCAGGTTGCATTGATAAAGCTCTGTCAAATTGCTACACGTTGTTTTTGGCCACCAGATAATTGACGAGGACGACATTTAAATACGCACTCATTCCAACTTTTCTAGGAAGCCTTTTCGCAATTTCCTCAGCTTCTTCTTTTGATTTTTCAACACTTTGATGGGACCCACTGTACAGTTTTCTAATACATTTAAATTGTTAAACAAATTAAATTGTTGGAACACCATTCCTAAATGCGTACGATATTCATAAATATTTGTATCTTCATCTAAAAATATTTTTCCATTATATAAAATTTCACCAGAAGTTGGTTTTTCTAATAAATTCACACAACGTAATAAAGTAGATTTACCAGAACCTGAAGAACCGATAATCGTTACTACTTCACCAGATTGGACAGAAAAATGAAATATCTTTTTAGGACTTCATGAGTCCCGAATACTTTATTTAAATGTTTAATCGTTACTACTTCTGACTCATGATTCTTATCCTTTCCCTTTTGTTTTTCGTACACAGATGCCATTGAATTAGAATTTAATGGATCTGAATGAATAATTTCATAGTTATCAGGGCCATCCATTCTACGTTCAATATATCGTAAAATTTGTGTTAAAACAGTTGTCATAATGAAGTATAAAATTAATGTGACAAAGAATGTTTCAAAGTAACGAGTTTGCTCCGCAACTGTTTTTGTTGCAAAATATAATTCTGAAAACAGAAATAACATTTAACACAGAAGTATCTTTAATATTAATTACAAACTCATTACCTGTTGCTGGTAAAAATATTACGAATTACTTGAGGAAAGATAATATTCATCATTGTTTGAGTATGTGTCATCCCAATCGCTTGAGCAGCTTCAAATTGTCCTTTGTCGATGAAAATAATTCCTCCACGAACAATTTCAGACATATAAGCACCCGTATTAATAGATACAATGAAAATCAGCAGCAAATGTACGATCCATATCAATTCCAAATGCTAAAGCTGATCCATAATAGATAACCATTGCTTGTACAATCATCGGAGTTCCTCTAAAGAACTCTGTATAAGCTGTTAAAAATCGCATTAGCAATTTTTAAAGTAATTCTTTTTGACCCTTTTTCTGGCATTGGAATAGTTTTTACTAATCCGATTAATAACCCGATAACCGTTCCAATAATTGTCCCAATAATAGAAATATATAAGGTTACCCAAAGCTCCATTTAGAAACATTGGCCAATTATCTTGTATAATTTTTGATAATCCATTCAATATTCATCTTTTGTCCTCTTTCTTTTTAATTATGTATCTAGAAGGGTTTCCCCTTCTAGTCTAATAAAATATGTTATTTTTGCCGTTAGTTTTGCTGCAGGTTGATTTTTGATTGCTTCATCCATAATTTGTTGACGTTCTGCATCAGAAATTTCTGATAAAGCTTTTGTTAATCGCATCTTTTTAATGGGCTATTTTTCAATCCAACAGCTGTATCTGTATCTTCATCACTTGCTTGGAATCCATCTGTTAATTTAATCATCACAAAAATCTGAATTTGCAGCTGAGCAGAAACACCTTCTGGTAATTCAGAAACATATGCATCAATTGTTCCAGCTTGTAACGCTACACGCATAGCAGGGAAGTTATCCATTGCAGGTTGTTTAGCAACTCCAGGAATTTGGTCAATCACACTATAGTGGAAAGTGTTTAATTGTCCAGTTACTTTAGCTCCTGAGAAATCAGCTAATGTTTTAGCTTGTTCATATTTACTACCTTTTTAACAATCATTACTAATTGTGATTTGTAATAGTTGTCAGAAAAAGTCAATTGCTTCTTTTTCTTTCAGCAGTAGGACTCATACCAGCTATGATTGCATCTAGTTTACCAGAAACAACACCAGGTGTTAAGCCATCCCACTCAGTTTTTACAATAACTAATTCTTTATTTAATTTTTAGCGACACGTTTTTGCAATTTCAACATCATAACCGCCCGCATAATCATTTTGAACCTTGGATTTTTACTCCACCATTTGCATCTGTTTGTTGTGTCCAGTTAAATGGAGGATATCCCTGCTCCATCCCAACCACTAATTGGTTGCTTGAAGCTTTTACTGCCACATGCTGCTAACCCTAAACCGATTGCTACAGTTAATAATCCTTTTAATAAATCATAAAAATCCTCTCCTCTTGGTTATAAACTTCAGGGACTCAAATAAAGAGAGATCACGAACAAAAGGTCCGCAATCTCCCTGAATAGACTCTTTACCCTAAAAAAGTGTACAGAAAAATTAGCATAAACTGCTTTTGCCCGGTAATTGATTGCACTTCACACTGGTCTGGGCAGAGGTGTGACAGTGACTGACCTATTATGACCAGCCCCCAACATAGCTTTGCTACATTTCGGCGAAAATCCCTTTCCGTAATCACGTACTTTTTGTCATCCGCGCCTCAAGTTCAATAACCATATATTTAATTAAGTAATGTCATTCTAGCAAAATGAAAATATGATGTCAACTGTTTTCATTAAATTTTTCATCATTAATTTTGTGTTGGAGAAGTACTACTTAATAATTGCTCAGTAAGCAAATTCAAACTTTTGAACATCTCCTGCTCCCATAAAGACAATAACAGCATCCTTATAAGTTAATAATGGTGAAACATTTTTCGATTTTCAACACACTAGCTCCACCTTCCACTAATGCAGCTAAATCTTCAATTGAAACATTTCCTGATTTTTTTCACGAACAGATGCAAAAATATCGCATAAATAAACATCATCTGCTAAAAGATAAGGCTTTAGCAAATTCATCTAACAAAGCAATCGTTCTTGTAAATGTATGTGGTTGGAAAAACAGCTACAATTTTTCTTTGTAGGATATTTTTGTCTTGCAGCATCTAGTGTCGCACGAATTTCAGAAGGATGGTGGGCATAATCATCAATCACTGTAATTTCTTTGATTTTTCTCTGAAAAACGACGTTTTAACTCCACCAAATGTTTTTAAATTAGCTGCTAACCCTTCTGGATTAAAAATCATTTAAGTAGTAGAATGTAATAATCGCTAATGCATTTAAAATATTATGTGTTCCAAATGTTGGAATATCAAATTTTACCATAAATTTGACCATGGATATAAACATCAAAAATGGCTTCCATGTGTATCTTTTCAATATTTTCAGCTACAACATCATTTCCTTTAGCAATTCCATAATAGGTAATTGGCGTTTGTTACATCTAACTCACGTAATCTTGTATCATCTCCACATGCAATAATTCCTTTTTCGCTTGACGACCAAATGATTCAAAAGCACTTTGAACATCGTCAATATCCGTATAATAATCAGGATGATCAAAATCAATATTTGTCATAATGGCATAATCAGGTTTATACGCCATAAAATGACGTTTATATTCTACAAGCTTCTAATACAAAAATATTCAGATGCTTCTACTCCATGTCCTGTACCATCACCAATTAAATAACTATTGGTTCCATTGCACTAAAACATGCGCTAATAATCCTGTTGTACTTGTTTTTCCCATGCGAACCTGTTATTGCAACACTTTGGTATCCTTTTAATAATTCACCTAAAAATTTATGATAACGAATCACTTCAATCCCTTTTTCACGTGCTGCTACTAATTCTTCGTGACTATCTGGAAAAGCATTTCCCGCAATAACAATTTGTCCTTCTTGAATATTATCTGCACTAAACGGAAACATCTTTGATTCCGCATCTTCTAAAGCCTTTTTGAGTAAAGAAAATAATTCTCCAAGTCAGAACCTTGAACAGAATATCCTTCTCCATGCAATACTAAGGCTAATGCGCTCATTCCTGAACCTTTTATACCCGTAAAATGATAAATTTTACTTTTTATCCATAATCAATTCCACTTCCTATTTTTACTTTTTGACTATATGGTAATGTATCTTTTCCTTGTTCCTGCTCCATAATCCAAGATAATGTTCGATTCATTGCTCTTCTTTGTTTTCCAGGTAAAGGGTGTAATTCTGGTGCTAAAACTTCCATTGATTGTGTCAGGCAAACTACTCAATAATGTATCCTGCACCATTTGAACTGAAGATAAAAGCTGATTGAATTTTTGATGGCTTATGATTTGCTTTTTATTTCCTCTTGAGCTAGCTACCTCTTCCACTATGACCAAAGGCGTTTCTTCACTCGAAAAATTAACAAATCCTCTGACTCCACTCTTAAGCTTTCTTCTAATACTTCATAAGGTATTTCTACCTTTTTCAGTATTGACGAGTGCCATTCCTTTTTAGAATAGAAGGAACTGTAGAAGGAGTGAATCTTTTTTCTTGCTAGGCTTTTCTTGTAAAAAGCTACGCCATTTCTCCCGATTATTTCCTCTTTGACTACTTTCTTTAAAGATTGGAAAAATTCCATCTTTTGTCTGAAGAGCATCTTTTTCTTCTAAAGCAGATTTCTGTTGCTTTGAAAAAGGCAAATAATGTTCCACAGTCGTTTTCCTGTTCACTGTCTTGATTTGTTCCAAAAGAAATTTCTTCTTTTGGGTGTAAATAATTTGGAAAAATCTACCCACTTTCTTTTTGGAACTTTGTTTATTTGGTAAATATTGATTACTAATCTCTCTGATCGAACGATGGTTATCTGACAATAATACCACTCCTCTTCGATTTTTAACCTTTAAACAGCTCTCAATAACAGCATCATCATTTAACACTAAAATTCCTTTTTAGCAGGCGCATTTTCTAAACCTAATTCACGAGCAGAACATAGCATTCCGTGACTTTCTACGCCACGTAATTCTCCTGCCCAAATAATACTCCCATTTGGCATTACAGTTCCTGGTGTAGCTACTACAACTTTTTGTCCTGCTTTTACATTTGGAGCTCCACAAACAATTTGTAATACAGTATCTTGACTAACACGTGTTTGTGTAACATGTAAATGATCTGAGTCTTCATGAGGGAACACAAGTTTCCACATAACCAACTACCAAAAGTATCTTTTGGAGATAAATCTAATGTTTCACCATCAAATCCAGCTTCTTGGATTAATGATTTCTGATTGCTTGTTCTTCCTCTGATAAAAATTGTTGTCCCTTTTTCAAAACGAATATGATTTGAAATCCCTGCAATATTGTAACCAATCACTGTATTTGTTTTTCATCGAATACACGTGTTACTCCATTTTTGTTTCAATTGCAACATCATAACGACTTGCCGCTCCTGATGTTAATAATAATGTATCTGAAATGCCTTCTTGATTATAAAAACTTAACCACATAGTAATCTCCTTAAAAGTATTTTTATTAATTTGTTCTTCCATCTAAAAATAGTATCAACTGTACTACGATCTAATGCACGAATCGTTTGAATCACCATTTCACGTGCTGCTTCATAGTCTTTAATGGAGAACATTGTTTGATGCGTATGAGATATAACGAGCACATACCCCAATCACTACTTGGAACTCCTTGATTCATTAAGTGAGCTTTTCCTGCATCTGTTCCACCTTGAGAAACAAAAGTATTGGAATGGAATATTATGAGTTAAAGCCGTATCTTCTAAAAACTCCTTCATACGAGGTAAAAGTAATCATGCCAGGATCCAAAATTCGTAATAAAAATCCTTGATCTAAATGTCCAAATGTCATCCTTTGAACCTGTTAAATCATCCGCAGCAGAACAATCTACCGCAAAGAATAAATCAGGATTGAATTTTTGTAACACTCGGTCCTGTTCACGTAATCCAACCTCTTCTTGAACATTTGCTCCAGCAATTAATGTATTTTGTAATGCTTCATTTTGTAATTCACGTAAAAGCTTCTAATACTACAGTACAACCATAACGATTATCCCATGATTTTTGCAATCATTCGTTTTTATTTGCTGTCCAAATCGTTTCCACTAAAGGCACAATGGTATCTCCAGGTCGAACTCCATATTCTTCTGCCTCTTCTTTTTGAAGTAAATCCAGCATCAAATAAAATATCTGTTACTTTCACAGATGCTTGTTGCCCACCAGCTGCACGTAATAAATGTGGAGGAACAGAGCTAGAAATAACAGGATAGTCTCCTTTACGAGTTTGCAATGTAAATCGTTGCGCAGAAACAACATATGGATTCCATCCACCTAATGGGCTTACTTTTAATAAACCTGTTGCAGTATATTGGATTTACCATAAATCCAACTTCGTCCATATGTGCTGCAATCATAATTTTAGGCGCATTTGCATCTTTATGGTCACGAACTCCAAAAATGCCTCCTAAACCATCTTGCTCGATACGATCAACTAATGGTTCCAATTCTTTTCTCATAAATTCTCGAACATTTTTCATGTCCACTAGTTGATTGTAATTCTGTTAAAGTTTTAATTAAACTTTCTGTTTTCTTTTCCATTTTCTTACCTCCATAAGAATAAAAAGCTCGAGATGTACCGTTCCCAGTCCTTTTCAGAGCTCCTTTTTACGTCGCTCTTTCTATGAGCTTTCCTCATCATTAGGCTGACGCTATTTTATATAAATCTAGAACTGCACCCGTTTTTGCATCTGCAAAAAATTCATATTACACTAATTCTTCTTGTTCTTTACGAGTAATGCCACCATAGTATACATAACCACTAAAATCTTCTTGTTCAATATACACGGGTTCCATTTCAATCCATGAACCTTCAATCGTTCCTACAACAGTAAATAAACGACGAACATTCCCTACAATAACATCCCCATTGACTAATTTCTTTTCATAAAATTTAGAAACAAGCCATGCTCCTAGAAAAGCTCCTGTTGCAAAGAAAAATCCTGCTGTAAAAGATGATTTGTTTTTGACATTTTACCACTCCTCTACTTTACTTCATAGGGATGACGTTCTTTTTGGAAAAAAATTGCTTCTACTCGATAAATCGGATGTCCTTTAGCAGAAAAACTTTTCTTCATATTCGGTCATCACATTGCCTTCAAACTCTACTTGATGTAAATCTAACCACACTTGTTTTAAAAATCATTCCAAATTGAGAGAACGAAGCTAAACTATATTCAAATAAGCCTCGATTATCTGTTTTAAAATGAATTTCACCCTCTAGTGGTAATACTTGTTCATATGCTTTTAGAAAATCTGCATGAGTCAAGCGTCTTTTAGCATGACGTTTTTAGGCCATGGATCAGAGAAATTCAAATAAATACGATCCACTTCAGCATCTTCAAAATAATCTGTCACTGTTCCACCATCAATATGCAATAATTGTAAATTTGGAACTTGGACAGCTAATGCTTTTTCTAACGCAACAACAATAACACTTGTTTGAATTTCAATCCCGATATAATTAATATTAGGATTTTTCTTAGCCATTTCACTAACAAATTGACCTTTTCAGACCCGATTTCAATATGAATCGGATGATCATTTCAAATCTTTCTCTCAGCGACCTTTCCATTCTTCTGGATTTTGAATCACCATTTCTGGATGAGCTAATAAAAGTGTCTTTAGCCCATGGTTTATTTCTTAAACGCAATCTTTTTACTCCTATTCTTTCATCAAACGATGATTGTAAATTGATTTTACAACTAAAATTTTTTTCGTTCATTTCATAATAACGACCTTCAAAATGACTTTTTCTTAATAAAGTTTAAACAATTCATCAAAGCATACCATTCAATTCGTTGGTAAATATTCGTTGATAAGTTTAAACCATAGGCATCTAGCCATTCACCCCATTGATGAACAGGAATATATTGGGTTAAAATCATTGTTAAATCCGATACAGGATCTGCTAAACGAACCATTTCCCAATCTATTAAATATAATTTATCATTTGCCAATAAGAAATTACGACGATCTAAATCTCCATGAGCAAACTGTTTTTCCTGCTTCTAATACAAGAGGTAATGTTTCTTTTAAATAATCTAACACTTCAGATAAAAAAACGATGCGTTTGTAAACCGGTCTGTAAATTGACTAAATAATCTTCAATAAAATGCTGGGCAGTATATTCTTCCCCTTGTATTTTTGAAGCATTAAAAATAAATTTGGACGATTGATGAATTTCCTTTTAATAAATCAATCACTTCCATCGAATTCATTTCTTCAGTTGTTAAGGATCGACCATTTAACCATTCTTGAGCTGTTAAAACATCTCCATTTCCAGATCTCTTGGTCCACATTAATTTTAGGGGCAATGCCTTCACCAGATAAAGCAGCTAAAAAGGGATAGAGTTTCTTTTTAAAAAGACTCTCTCTGAGCTCTAACTGCCATATAAAGCTTGACCGAGTATCTCCCCCAATTGGATGTAATTCCCATCCTGCATCCATATTTTTGTTCCATATTTCTATCCTACCAAACCATTTCTGAGTTTATTCGTTATCTTTCATTGTATGCTGTCCTATTGTTCTCGTCAAGTTTATAGGTAAAATTCTGTTTCTTTTTTTAACGTCTTTTCTTTTTACGATTTAAACGTGGTTTTTAAATACCCATATAAGAAAGCAGCTGACAACAGAGGATACCATACAAGTCCTGCCAATACAAAAATATTTTTTTGAAACTAAAAGCTGTTAATATGCTAATAATCACACTTGATCCAAGTACCAATTGTAAAACGACTCCAATAAAATCATCCATCATTTCCGTTGGTTCATATAAGGAATGAATATAAATCGAATGAGCTTTTTGGATGTTGATATAAAGAGGCAAATTGAAACAAATCACTACTATCATAATCGACTGAATTACCATTATCCAATACCAAATCGAACTAGCAAATGATAACAAAACTGTTACGATAATCATTTGAAGTAATACCGTAACATAATTGGAACTTCTTAACGCTGTTCGAACTAATAAAGTAACGATATGGGTGAATCCGATTCGGTGTTAGGTGTTTAACAAAAAAATATCTAATGATTGATTACGTTTAGCTTGATGTTTCTTTAAAAATGGTACATCTACAAATAAAGCAATCACTCGGAAAAATTCTTTGTTGACGTGCTTTGTTCGTTTTGAATCATTTCATTCCACTGAAAATGTACCGGTTTAGCAGACGCAAAACGATAAAGTCCAAATGCAAAGAACTGCCAAGACTTGTGTCATCGATAAAGAAAAACACTTTTGGAATAAAAAGAAAAGAATTCCAAATAAACAAATACTATTCACTAAATAGAGTGCTACATTATAAAAAGAATTTTTTTCGGTAACTTTCCTTCAAAAAATTGATTTTTGAACCATAAAATGGAATCCTTTTTAAAAGATACTAGCGTTACAAAGATAGCAATAAATGACATGATTCCAGTCCCAAACGCTTGCATAAAAAAATCAGTAATACAAAAAAATCGTTTGCAATACCATTCATCACTAATGGAAAAATCCAACTATAACGAATCGCGCGTTTAAAAATAAGGTTTTAAAATCTTCACCAATGACACTTAAAAAGTGGACATCAGCCTCTTCTACATAAGTAGCAATTTCACCAAACAATGGAAAAACAGCTAATAATAAACTGATAAATAATATCAACGGCCATTCTAAAATACGAATCGTTTTTAACCATGTTGAATATTGAAACAATAGAAAACCAAATAAGAAAAAAAGAACACAATCATAAAATGATCATTCATCATATATTTGGCATATTTCATTACTTTTTCTGATAAGTCTTAAAACGACTTCCCCACAATTGTTCACTATTCATGATGATCACCTGTATTCGTTGTTAATGCAAAATACACGTCTTCTAATGAAGTTTCATCAATTTTCACTTCGCCTTTAAGCGTTTCTAAATCTCCTTGTGCTTGAACCAATCCATCATGTAATACAATGAAACGATCACAATATTTTTCTGCAGTATCTAGCACATGCGTAGACATTAAGATTGCAGCACCTGATTCTTTTTTTCTCTTTTTAAAATATTTAATAATGTACGAATTCCTAATGGATCTAATCCTAAAAATGGTTCATCGACCACATATAACGGAACGTCTAACATTAAAGGCACAAAACAATGAGTACCTTTTGCTTCATTCCTTTAGAAAAAAATAAGCTGGAAACCAATCTAATTGTTTTGTTAAACGAAATTGCTCTACTAATTCCATCGCACGATGCATTGTTTCTGGAGTATCTTGTTGATACGCACGAGCTGTTAATTCAATATGCTCTCTAAAGGTTAATTCTTCATATAAAACAGGCGTTTCCGGAATCACTGCAATCAATTTTCGATAATCTCTGACATTTTCCTCAACAGTATGCCCTTGAATCGAAATCTTCCCTGAAAATGGTTGAATATAATTTGTAATACATTTAATTGTTGTACTTTTTCCTGCCCCATTTAACCCAATGAGTCCACAAATTTCTCCTGATTGTACTTCAAAAAGAAACTTCTTTAATGACAGGAACTTGAGTATAACCAGCTGTTATATGATCTACTTTTTAATGTCATAACTTTCTCCAATCCTACACAATTTAGCATTATTATATCAAAAATTCAGTCTAGTTCCTAGAAACTTTCATTTAAAGAAAAAATGAATCGTTACATTGCATTCTACCAACTCTCGTGGTACGATTTGACTATAAACATCTAGGAGGTTTTTTTATTATGTCAGATTGTATTTTTGATAAAATTATTTCTAAAGAAATTCCAGCACACATTGTCTACGAAGATGAAGTTGTGATTGCCTTTTTAGACTTAGGACAAGTAACACCTGGTCATACATTAGTCGTTCCAAAAACACGTAAAAGATATTTTTTTGAATATGATGAAGAATTAGCTGCAGCCGTATTTAGTAGAATTCCAAAAATCGCTCGTGCTTTAAAAGCAATGAACCCTGAAGTAAAAGGAGTTAATATTTTTAAATAATAATGGAAGTAGCTTTTCAAAGTGTCTTCCACTCACATATCCATTTAATTCCTCGTTACAAACATGAAGAAGGTTTTTGGATTAAAATGGGAAACGCACGACTATTCTCACGAAGAATTAGCAAGTATCGCACAAAAATATCGCTAAACATGTAAAATAATCAGTAAAAAAATATTTAAAACGGAGAAAAAAACTTATGAATAAATTCGTAAAAGGATTACTTTTTGGAAGTATTGTCGAGTGGAACAATTACCTTACTCACAACAAAAACAAAATGGTAAGAAAAAAACCGTGAACAATTATACGATAATATCGTAACATTATCCGAAGAGATATCCACTGTTAGTACAGGTGTCCCTGTTATTCAGCACGGTGTAAAACAACTACAATATTATGTTATCCCTCAAGTAAAAGAAATTTCTCAGGATATTATAGAAGATGTACAAAATTTCAAACATATGAGTCAACCTCGTATCAAAAGAATTCAAGCACATCTATCAACACTTCGCCAACATATAAAAGAAGCGAAAAAAGGAGAATGTATGATTCGATTATTTGCCAGTGATATGGATGGGACAATTTTACAAGATCATTCTACAATTCATCCGGATAATATCAAAATGGTTCACTATTTACAGGAAAAGAATATACCCTTTGTCATTTGCTCAGGAAGAGATTTCTACCAAGCTTCCCTTTGCTTAGAACCTGCAAATATTCAATGCCCCGTTATTGGATTAAATGGAGCCGTTATTTATCAAAAAGATGGTACAATTATAAAAGAAGTTACACTTTCTCATGAAGATACACGTAATCTTGTTCAAAAAATCGAATTGCATCATAACAACTGGGATATAATGACATCTAAAGGATTATTCTCCTTACATTTTTAAAAGAAAAAAATTTTGCAAAAAAGTGGCTACTTTTAAAGAAAATCATCCAGATCTTACTCCTGAAGAATTTGAAGCTGAACTTGATAAATTAAAAACTTTTTGATGCAACAGATGTTTCTAATATCGAGGAAGTTTTAGACGACCCAACGATTAAAAATTTATAAAGTCTTAACTTCCAATTACGAAGCTGAAGATTCATTAATGGAAATTAAATCTTATGTCGAACAAAAACTTCCTAATTTAGTTGTTACTTCTTCTTTTTAAAAACAAATATTGAAGTAACTCATAAAAGATGCTCAAAAAGGGAATTGCTCTTCACTATTATGCGAATACTTTTAGGAATTTCAATGGATGAAGTTTTTGCAATTGGCGATAATTCAAATGATGTTTCTATGTTAAAACTTGCTGGTTATAGTGTAGCAATGGGAAATGCTAATCAGAAGCTATGCACATTGCTAAATACCAAACAGATGATAATAAGCATGGTGGCGTTGCAAAAAGCTATTCAAAAATGTTTAGATGAACAACAGTAAGTCATTACCTCCTTTTTGGGGTAATTTTTATCAAATACTCCTTTTTAATAGTAGAGGAGGTGATTTCATGGAAGCAGATATTTTACAACCACTCATTGCTTTAATTAGCAATATGGGATTTCCTATTGCAATGAGTGTTTATTTACTGCATCGAATGGAAAAAAAGGTTAGATACCATGATTCAATTATTAAGTGATTTGAATCATCACTTTAAAAACGATTAGTCAGAGATACAGGTCTCATGTCAGAAAAATGTAACATGACATGAGACCTGTTTTTATTTTCTGATAAGAGTCTAGTAAAATAGACTCACATTAATTTTTAACAATATGGAGGATCTTATGAATTTAAACATGAACATGAAGAAAAAGAGCTTCTGGATTAGCTTATTAGGAATATTATTCTTCCTTATCTCTACTCCAATCGAGGCTGCGACAAAAAATATACCATTGCCACAGATACAACTTTTTGCTCCATTTGAATTTCAAGATACTTCTGGAAATTATATTGGAATTGATATGGATTTAATCAATAAAATTGCAAAAGAAGAAAAATTTTTGAAATTGAGATTAAAAGCCCTTGGCTTTAATGCTGCCGTTCAAGCTTTAGAAGCTGGACAAGTAGATGCAGTTATTGCAGGAATGAGTATGACAGATGAAAAGAAAACAAAATTTGATTTCACAGATTCTTATTTTGATAGCGGTATTGGAATGGCAGTAAGTACTTCAAGTAATATTACTACATACGAAGAACTTCATGGAAAAAAATGTAGCTGTTAAGATTGGGACACAAGGCGCAAGTTTTGCTTCTTCTATTAAAAGATCAATATGGTTTTACAATTTCAACATTTGAAGATTCAGCAAATATGTATCAAGATGTAGTCAGTGGAAATAGTGTTGCTGCTTTTGAAAGATTATCCAGTTTTAGGTTATGCAATTCGCAGCAATCACTTACCAATGACATTAACATCTTATAAAGAACAAGTAACTCAATATGGAGTTGCGGTATTAAAAATCAAAATACTGAATTTATTGAAGCTTTTAATCGTGGCTTATCAACTCTAAAAGCAAATGGTGAATATGATAAAATTTTTAAACAAATATATCGGAACAGATGATTCTACTACTGCCACTACTGAAGATACAAGCTTGTTAGGATTATTAAAAACAAATGCTCCAACTCTTTTAAGTGGATTATGGAATACCATTTGGATTACATTTGTTTCACTAGCAATTGCAACTATTATCGGTGTTCTTTTAGGATTAATGAGAACTAGTCGTATTTCTATTTTTAGAAGCTATTGCAACTATCTACATTGACTTTTATGCGTAGGATTCCACTAATTGTTTTAACATTCTTCATTTATTTTTGGAATTCCTCAAGCATTTTAATATTCGTTTAGATGCAACAGTTGCTGCTATTTCAACATTAGGATTAAATGCTGCGGCATATATTGCTGAAATAGTTCGTGGTGGTATTAATGCTATTGATAAAGGACAAAAGCGAAGCAGCAATGAGTTTAGGATTAGCTTATTACAAATCAATGCAAAAATTATTTTTGCCGCAAGCAATTCGTTTTAATGGTTCCATCATTTATTAACCAATTTGTGATTACCTTAAAAAGATACTTCAATTTTATCAATTATAGGACTTGTAGAATTGACACAAACTGGTAAAAATAATTATTGCAAGAAACTTACAATCAAGTTCAATGTGGTTTTATTGTTGGTATGATGTACTTAATTGTTATTACTCTATTAACAAAAATTTCAGCACGTTTAGAAAGGAAAGCATAAGATGGCAATTATCGAGTAAAAGGCCTTATTACAGTGAATTAGAAGTCTTAAAAATCGATTGATTTAGAAATTGAAGAAGGACAAGTCGTTTTGTATTATCGGTCCATCTGGGTCTGGAAAATCAACATTTTTACGTTGCTTAAATCGTCTAGAAAAAAACAACAGCAGGAAAAGTTATTGTTGATGGATATGATTTAACCGATAAAAAAATACAGATTTAAACTTTGTTCGTCAAGAAATCGGAATGGTATTCCAACACTTTAATTTATTTCCTCATTTAACGATTAAAGAGAATATTACATTAGCTCCTGTTGAATTAGGACGTGAAACAAAAGAAGATGCAGACAAACACGCTTTAGAATTATTAGGAATGGTTGGACTTGAAGATAAAGCAGACGTTTATCCAAAAACATTATCTGGTGGTCAAAAACAACGTGTAGCCATTGCCCGTGCTTTAGCGATGAAGCCGAAAAATGTTATTATTCGATGAACCAACTTCTGCTCTTGACCCTGAAATGGTTGGGGATGTATTAGAAGTAATGCAACAATTAGCAAAAAGATGGGATGACAATGGTTGTGGTAACTCACGAAATGGGATTTGCCCGTGAAGTAAGTGACCGTGTAATCTTCATGGATGGCGGTTATGTTGTGGAAGATGGTACACCGGAACAAATTTTTAAAAATCCACTAACACAATCGTACACAAGACTTTTTAAATAAAGTATTACATTAATCGTTTAAAGAAGACTTTTGGAATTCCAAAAAGTCTTTTTATTCGATATAGGAAAAGGAAAAAGAATGAACGAAAAAGAAATCATTATTGAGATTCAAAAAGAAATAAAAAATTTTTACTCAAGAAACTACTGGGCATGATTGGTATCATATTGAGAGTATGGAAAAACGCCCAAAAATTGCTAACATTATCCTAAAGCTAATCCATTACAGATTGAATTAGCTGCACTACTTCACGATCGATATGATCATAAAATTGTTTCTAATGTAGAACAAGCCAAACTAGAAGTGAGAGATTTATTAGTACAACATGGATTAACCAAAGAGTTAATTGAAAAAAATTCTCTATTCTATTGATGCAGTTGGCTTTCGTAATGGGAAAAATACGATACAACCTATTACAATTGAGGATAAAAATTGTTCAAGATGCAGATCGACTAGATGCTATTGGTGCAATTGCGATTGCTCGTACTTTTGTTTATTCAGGTGCGCACCAACGTCCGATTTATACAGGAGAGCCTCAAGAGGTGTTAGAAAAATGCTCATGATCTTGAAGACACTGCCATTGGACATTTTTATGAAAAATTATTAACTTTGTCTGATACTTTACACACTCCTGAAGCCCGTAAAAATCGCAAAAGGGCGACATGAATTTATGAAAGAATATTTAACCCAATTTTTTTCGCAGAATGGGAAGGATTAAAGTAAAAGTTTTTACTCGTGAATAGAAATAAAAATCATTTTATTTCTATTCACTCTCTTTAATATAGTGACGTATTTGTCTTTACTAATACTATAAAATTTGTTTATAATCATGGAACTAATTCTCATATTTTGAACCTTCTATCTACAGCACGTAAAAATATAAAATTTTTCTAATAGGATTGATACGAAACAATGAGAAAAAAACTTTTACAGTGAATGAAACAGAAAAATTTTCATAGTGCAGTAATAAAAGCTACAAGTTCAGTGGCTTTTATTGCAGAAAAAAATGAGACCCTAGGCTCAATTTTTGTAGCCGATGAAAACCGTAGGTTTGCTGGCGTCCGGCTACCATGAAAATTTTTCTGTTCTATCACTACGTCGATCAAAAATGAGCTTTTCCAAGTAGCATGAGATTGGCATTTTACAAGCTGGTTCTGTCCTCTTTGCTACTATAGAAAAGTCTTTTCGAATAATTTTACAATAATTCAGTACGCTTTATAAAAGTCTTTATTACTCTTTCGTTTCTCTTAATTGCTTCACAATTTGCTCGCTTGTTTCTAGTCCGTCTCCCTTCATCGTGTTACGAACCTTCCAAACTGCTTCTAAAAACATGAGGTTCCAGTAAAATTTCCTCTTTACGAGTACCTGAACGTTTTACATCAATCGCTGGAAACACACGTCTTTCTGCTAATTCACGAGATAAATGCACTTCCGCATTCCCCAGTTCCTTTAAACTCCTCATAAATCACATCATCCATACGGCTTCCTGTTTCAATCAAAGCTGTTGCTAAAAATGGTTAAACTTCCACCATCTTCAATATTTCTAGCAGAACCAAAAAAATCTCTTAGGACGATAAAAAGCAGCTGGATCAATCCCACCACTTAATGTACGACCAGAAGGTGGAATCGTTAAATTATACGCACGTGCTAAACGTGTAATACTATCTAGTAATACAATGACATCACGACCATCTTCTACTAAACGCAATGCACGCTCTAACACTAATTCACTCACTTTAATATGGTGTTCCGGTGTTTGATCAAAAGTTGAAAATACAACTTCAGCATCTACTGTACGCTCAATATCTGTTACTTCTTCTGGTCGTTCATCAATTAGTAAAATAATTAATTCCGCATTCAGGATAGTTTGTTGTAATCCCATTTGCAATTTCTTTTTAATAAACTTGTTTTACCAGCCTTCGGAGGTGCTACAATTAAAGCCACGCTGTCCAAAATCCAATTGGGCAAATTAAATCTAACATTCTTGAAAGCAATTCTTCCTGTTGTTGTTTCTAATTTGCATTTGTTTTTCAGGATAAAGTGGTGTTAATCCTGGAAAAATGATCTCTTTCTTTTGCTTCTTCAGGGTCTTTTCCCATTTACTGCACCAACTTGCATCAAGCCGTTAAACTTTTTCCCCGTACGTGGAGGACGGGCAGGACCTGATACTAAATCTCCATTTCTAAGGCAAATTTACGAATTTGAGAAGAAGAAATATAAATATCTTCCTGGCTAGTAGAATAATTAATTGGACGTAAGAAACCATATCCTTCCGCATTATTAATATCCAATACTCCCTTCTACTTGGAAAAAACCAGTTGCTTCTTCTTGAGCTCTCATAATCGCTAGAGCTAATTCTTTTTATTCATCTGCCCATAATAAGGGAATTTTATAGTGCTTGGCAAAGCATACATTTCTTTTAAAAGTCTTTTTTGTTGCAAGACGGGTAAAGTTACTGTTTCAATTGTTTCTGACATCTTAATCCTCTTCAATCATTTGGATATCAGCTCCTAGTTGTTGTAAATTTTCAACAATATGAGAATACCCTCTTAAAATATGTTCAATATTACTAATTTTTGTTGTTCCTTTAGCCATTAAACCAGCAATGACTAATGCTGCTCAGCTCTGTAAATCACTAGCTGCTACTTCACATCCCTGTTAAAGCAGTTGGACCCGTAATTGAAATGACATCATTTTTCCACACGTCCTAATGCTCCCATACGATTTAATTCAGGAATATGATTGACACGTTTTGGATAAATCGTATCAATAATTTTTAGCTTCTCCTGTGGCTTTCATTAATAATGGCGTAATCGGTTGTTGTAAATCTGTTGCAAAACCTGGATAAGGCAGAGTTTTAATACTCACTGCTTTTCAATTCTTTAGATGGGAAAACATGAATATCTTCCTCACCAATCGTCATTTTACGCCCATTTCTTCCATTTTTGCTAAAAATCCTTCAATATGTTCGAAGATTACATTTTTTTACAGTAACTCCTTCACCACTGCTGCTGCAATCGATAAATACGTTCCTGCTTCAATTCTATCTGGAATAATCGTATGACGGCATCCATGTAATGCTTCCACACCTTCAATACGAATCACACTTGTACCTGCACCTTTTGATATTAGCGCCCATTTTATTTAATAAATTCACTACATCAATAATTTCTGGTTCTCTTGCAGCATTTTCAATAATCGTTTTACCTTTTGCTCGAACAGCTGCTAATAAAATATTAATCGTTGCTCCTACAGATACAACGTCCATATAAATACGAGTTCCTGTTAATCCTTGTCCGTTCGTTGATAAATAAATGGCTCCCATTTCATTACGAACATCTGCTCCCTAATGCTTTGAAACCTTTAATATGTTGGTCAATCGGTCTAGGGATCCTAAGAAACATCCTCCTGGAAGTCCACAACACCTTCACCAAATTTTGCAAGAGTAGCACCCATAAAATAATCGAAGCTCTCATACTTTGAATTTTTCCACTTGGCATTGGAATGGATAACTATATTCGTTGGATCAATGGTCAATACTCCTTCTTCAAAAAGTAGTATGAACATTAAAATCTTTCAAAATTTCAATTAATGCAGCTACATCTTGAATATCTGGAACACCTTCTAATACAACTGGTTCTGATGCTAAAATAGCAGCTGGAATTAAAGCTACTGTACTATTTTTAGCACCGCTAATCGGTTACTTCTCCAGTTAGTGGTTTTCCTCCATTAATGACTAATTTTTCTCATTGATTCAAATCCTCTCATAACATCTTCTCTTCCATTATACCATGCCCTCAGTAAAAAGGCATACTTAAAACTATCCTCTTTTTAACTGTCACCCGTCCTAAAATGATAGCGTTGACAATCCTATTTTTCCTGTATAAAATCAGAAACATAAAGGGAGGATTTTTGTGACCACAAAAGAGGCAGTTTTACACTATCTTCAAGAACATATAGGAGAAGCAATCTCTGGAGAAAAAAATGGCACTAGACTTTACAAATCTACGAACTACCAATTTGGAAGGCTATTCAGTCTTTAAAAAAGAAGGGGCTATACAATCGATTCTACTACTGAATAAAGGATATACATTGTCAGAAAAATAATGATGTATTATCTGATACAGCAAATTTTACCAGAACTAATTTCAACATCATCCTATTGAATGGGCATATTCAAACAATGGAATGCACTACTTCAACAAATGATTTAGCAAAAACTTTATGCAAATCAAACACTCTACTACACCCTGCAATCTTTTATTAGTGAAGAACAAACATGCTGGAAGAGGTCGATTAGGAAGAGTATTTGTTTCTCCTGCAAAAACTGGTATTATATATTAGTCTTTGCTTTATTCCCAACTGCACCAATGGAAGATTTATCACTGATTACTTGTGCTACAGCAGTTGCCTGCTTAGAAACGATTAGAACAATTAACCGTAAATCTCTAGATATCAAATGGGTAAATGATTTATTTTATCGTGAAAAGAAAGTCGGTGGAATTCTGACAGAAGTAATTAGTGATTTTGAGTCTCAACAAGTTCAAAGCACTCATTGTTGGAATCGGGAATCAATCTTAATTGACTCACCTCAATCATTCCTGAAGAATTACACTCAATTGTTGGTAGTATTTTTTCTTCTAAAAGAAGAATATGATGAACTTCTTTCAATCGTAATCATTTTATTGCTCAATTTTTAGAAAAAAATGGACATTTTATTATCAAAAATCTTTCTAAGAGAGATTTATCATCTCTTATAAGAGAACATTCAAATGTAATTGGTAAATTTGTGAATAGTATTCGAAGGCAATCAAACATATTCTGCATATGCAAAAGACATTGATGAAAATGGACATTTAATGTCGAAAAAGAGATAGCAGTTTGCACGCATTATCGTATGGTGAGAGTTAGCATTCATACGAAATAATTAAGATTATACAGGTCTATCAATAGTTATATAGAGAAAAGAAGTCTCGCAAAAGCGAAACTTCTTTTTCAACTATTTCTAAGAGTATTCATCTCAAATTCTATGAATATTCTGTTGATAATAATTAGTTTTCTTAAATTCAGAAAAATTCCTTATATACAGTAATTGTTTTATTTTCTACTACAATATACATTGAATACTTTGGAAGGTTTTTCTTCATGAAAAACATGAGTCGATAGCATCAAGAAATTCAGTATGTTCCAATAAATAAGTTTTCAATAGAACTTGACTGTTTAGTACTTAATCCTTGAAAAGGTTCATCTAAAAAGTAGGCTATTTCCATGACTTAAAAATCCTTGCTAAATTAATACGTTTTATTTGCCCGCCTGATAGATTTTTCCCTTGATAATCAATCATTTTTGGAAATTTATTATCAATTTTCAAAAAATATTATTCAATTCTTCTGAAACTAATTCATTAGAAAATAGAATATTAAAACTTAACGAGTCTTTAAAGATGAAATCTTTTTGATAAGCCATATTTAAATTTGAATTTTTAGGTTCAATAATATAATCTCCTTCATCTAGGGTAAGTTCCCTTTAACAAGGTTTAATAAAATACTTTTTACCGGCTCCACTTTCTCCTACCACCAGTACCTTATCTTTATTTGTTAACTCTAGTTGGATATCCTTCAAAATCAGATTTCCTCCAAGTGACACGTTACCCGACTTTATCGATATTTTTTTCTGTAGCAAATACGTTTGCTGAGACTATAGTGATATCCTTTTGTAACACTTCCTCAACTTTCTCTCTAATAGTTTTTACCGAATTAAACTGATTATAAATATTAATCGCTAATTTTACTGGTGTGATAATTCTGTTTAGAGGCAAAAATACGGCAATTAAATTTGACAAACTTGTTTGCTGTGACATCACAAAAATATCCACCTACTAGAGTGGAAAAATATAGCATAAAATAGATATACTTCCAATGACTAGTACGGATAAAAGATTGCATATTATTAAAGCATCAAAAAGATTTTCTCTGTTTCTAATACTCTTGAAAAATCTTTTGATAAAAGATAGTTTCAGTATGAAATTCTTTAATTTCTTCTGAAGATTCAATAGTTTCGTTTAGGGTTTCAGTATAGTCTTGATTTAAATTTGACCAATTCTTCGTTCTATCTGCTAAGACTTTTTAAACAATACTGGTACTATAGATGGAATGAGAGAAAATGCTAAAAGATGAATGCTAAAGCAGAATCTATAAAAACTATACACAAAAAGCTGTAAAGGCATATATACAAATACATATCAGGAATAATATAATTTGTTTCTAATAATTTTAGATCGTTCATAAAAAGAAATGGTTTCTGCTTCTGCTTCTGAATAAGACCTCGAATCTTGCAACAAAAAGTTTTGCATAATTTTTGCTTTATATATAGATTAGCATCAAAAACAAACTGATATTTCATACAGTTGTAAATGTAATTTGACAATAACACTATAGCATAAATCAGAAGAATACTAATGATTAATTTCATAAAATCTTGAGAATTATCTTGACTAGTTAAGTCAATTAAATTTTTAAACAACGAAGATATTAAAACTCCATCTAATGAAAGCTAATATCATAATAAAAATATCAGTAAATATTTAGAAACATTCCATACTTTATAAATCATGATTACCACCACACACTAAATATAAATTGTTGTAAGCTAGCTAACTTTTCTATATTTTTACTAACTTTATCATAGAAACACCCCTATTTATAAACGCTTTTCATATTCATCATATCACTATTTTGGATGATGTCAATGCTTATATTTCTTAACGAGAATCATGACCCACCCGTCTAACTGAGGTGGTTTTGAGACCGCTATAAGCCCCAGATTACAAGCCAGCGCTCAAAGACGCTGGCTTTCACTTTGTCTCAAGCCTTCATTGCTTTTGACTCGTCACTTGCTCTTAAAGAAGGCGTTTGTAATGCTACCATCATCCCTAAAGGGATCCTCATGCTCCTGCGCATTCTAATTTATCGATTTGCTATATCATGTTTTCTTGTTCTTGTATACTTTACTTCATGGTAGCTTCATTGGGTCCCACTGTACTTACATAATAACTCTTCTGCCCAAATGCCAACGGTTCCCAAATTTATATTTTAAATTTGCGTGTTTATCAAACATCATTAGTGCCTCCTTTTCAATACTCATAAAATTTGAAAATACTTATCCTTGGTGCAGACTTCCAGCATATGAGACATGATCCGGCATAAGATGTCCCTTCTATAATCTCTACGCTTTATAACTACACAATCGACGAAATATCCTCTAGGCTTCTTCCTATAATGATTATATATAATCCTTTCCGTCTATGCCAAGTGTAAAACAATGTGGTAGTTTACACATCCATTTTGTATGTGGATAAACTATTAGCTTTTTCAGCCATATCACTACTCCTTTACAAAGCTGTGTAGTAGGCTTGGAGCACACCTTTATTGTATCGCGGTCGAGTTTTTGGTATAACCTTCTGATGCGCGCACCCGCATAGCGAGGTGGTTTAATTCGTCACTCGCACCTACGGAGGCAGCCTGAAGCGGACTGAAAGTCACATAAACAAAAATGGCAGAAAGCCAAACTATGTCGGCTCCTGCCATAAGGATTCTAACACTTGCTACATCAGATAAGTCTTGTGTACACGTGCTCCTCTCATGGAATTCGTCCAAGTAAAATGGACTCTCGCAGTATAGCATGGATGAAGCCAAAGCTTGGCTTCTTCCATAAAGTCTTTGAGACCCTAGGGTCAAACAAGCCGGCAATGAGACTCTCGCACAAGCGAGGGCTGCTTTGCACGATCACCCTGCTACTAAAGAATAAGTCCTATTTTAACTCATCTGTCAATTCGTATAATTGATCCACTAATTTTCCTACATAAGCAATGGCTTCTTTTTAGTGGTTGTTCTGTTGAAAACATCACATCCCGGCATGACGTGCTAAAGTCTTTTGCAGATAGGCTGCCACCTAATGCTAATGTATCTTTCAAACTTGCGCTTGAGAAGGATCTTCCTCAATCTTATTCTGCAATTGCTGTACCAATCCCTGTTAAACCAGCAGAATAAGTATATGGATATAATCCCACTATAATAGTGAGGTTGACGCATCCAAGTTAGTCTGCTCCTTCATTTACAGCAAGACTATCTCCGAAGAACTCTTCCATCACTTCACGTTTTCACTTAGATAACACATCTGCATTTTAACATTTCATTATTATCTACCATCTTTGTAAATGCAGTCTTGAATACTGCTCTAAATAGTGAGTGACCATATTGGGAAACAAGTACGACTAATCATGTACTGATAACCCAACGTTTGAAACGAGCATCTGTACTATCAATAAATAATTTGATACAATTACTTCATTACAAGTTGATGGAGCTTCTACAAAGTATAATGAACATTCATTATTAAACATTGTTAACTCTTCTCCAACACGCTTTAAAGTGGTAAGTATGTCCCAATTCATGGGCTAATACGAGATACTTCATTCATTTTTCCAGTCCATGATAATAAAATATAAGCTCAGCTACTTTTTGGAACAGTCCCACAGAATCCATCTGTGCTCTTACCAATATATTTTGAGGGAAGTCCGTCCAACTTGTCGACAACTTTCATCAATCCATATCTTTATAATCTTCTCCTAAAATACCAAGAGCTTTCAAATAGTCTCTAGATCTCTTCAATAGACATATCCACTTCCAAAAATCAGGATCTAAATTAATTTTACAATCACGCAACTGCATATCCTCTACATTATGTTCTCTTTGCTAATAAACTTGGAATATACCGTTGAATATGAGGTGCTAAATCTCAGTATTAATGTACAGAATTTGACGATCATATAATTCACGATCACCATCTTGTTTTTCTAATAAAGTGAGTCAATGCCCAACTAATCCTCCTTCCTGCGCACTGTTGCATTTAGCATTTGTTTCTTTCTTTTTAATCGTTTGAAATATATTCATTTGCAACTGTATTTTATAGCGATTTCTAATGTTTTATAGAAACTTTTGCTGCATTACGACGAACTTCTGTACGATTATCCATTTCATGTAAGTTTTCATATAAACAAAAACTATTTTCATATGTTTTCCCATCTAGCTTCAAATGAGATCAAATTCCATATCTTCTATGTTTGGATTTACTTCATATAATTGATAGAAGACGAGGTGACTTGACATATTTGATAAAACTTGTTCTGCATCTTTTGATAAAGTATGAGCCTTAGCTTTACGAATAATTTTCTGGAATAAAGTATGCACCAGAAATCTGGACATCCTGTCTCGATTGGCGTAATAAACATTCTTCCTAATCCTCTACTAATTTCAGTATCACTAGAAACTCATATTTTGTGCCCACCACTAGCTAATTGTTCGATAAAGTCGCATTTTCCAACCACTGTATCATTAGAACGGTCAACAGTCATTGGCAATTCTGCGTAATGAGATACGCTTGATCAAAATGCAACAATATAAAAGCTACATATTCATGCGGTAGCTGCTAGTTAACGCTTCTAAATCTGCAATTTATTCTCATGTGACACTCTCAAAGCTCTTAATCATTGAGCTTCTGTTTCCTTTAATGTTGCCTGATATGCTTCATCACTTGGATTATAATAGACTCATCATCCCAAGTAATGGATTGATCGACTTCACCACGTTTTACTGGATACATCACTCATCTGTATCCCTCCATACAATCACTTTTGTATTGTTATTGCAGCATATTATTTTTCATTCTAGTGAAATTCATATTCGTCCATAAAACTATCTTCCATTAATCCATTTCATCACTTCTGTAATCAATTCCGTACATGAATTCATGCGTGCGACACACTCCTTCTTATTTCCAACCGTGAACGACTAAATTAGATAAAGACTAATTCATTAATATGATGCGAAACCAGTCGCCGAAGTAATACCCACTGTTTCCTGCATTCCCTTTCACACTCTTTGAACCCTTTTGCAATTTCTGCAAAGGACATTTGATATCTTTGTTTTATCCCCAAATTTTTGAAGACATTAATTCGTTCTCTTGTTGTTTATCCAATCTGAGTCTCGATGACGTGTTGAATCACTTCTATTGATTTTGCCCTCAGTATTAGCTCTGAATCTTGGAAAAGAGATCCGATATGTAATAAAGGAAAGATTGGAGCGACTGAAATTTCATCTAGCGCAGTCAATTCCTCGATCACTCGTTCCTGAAAATGCTTCTGCTAAAATCGTTAGCGTTGCTTGAACAGTCGTTTCAAATTCCTAGAGTAAGATTTCTCTAAAATTGGTAAATAATTGCAACGCATACACTTTCTCTCAAATGTCGGCTTCAATGTTTGATGCAAAGAAATAAAATCTTCAACAAACTTTTTAGGCTGCGAGCATAATCGTAAAAGTAATTCCAACGTACAGATCATCAGTCCGCAGATTTTTAGAAATCTAAAAATGCAAATTGATTCCCTAATAATTCTGTAACTATCTTCGACACTCGCTTCCTCTTCATCTTGCTTCACAATAGTTGTCATTAATTAGTTTAATGGGTTGACCTTTCATCCATCGAATGTAAAACTTTAGCATACTCTTCAAAATGAATGATAACGGAGTACATTTTTACATTGACAAAAACATTCGTAAAGCATCATCCTTATAGAAATAAAGAATATTATCTTTTATAAGGTTCCAAAGGAACACTCATCTGTCTCATTTCTTCCACAATAACTCTAATTGCTCTTCAATGGTGAGGATGGACGTTCTTCATCTCTATCCTTTTTCAATATTAATATTGGATACAGCAGCTGATTGATAAAGCTCCATCTGCTCTTGTTTAAATTGCATTTTCGCCTCCTTACTAGAATCTTGATACATTCGATTCGCTACTAATAAGAATACCACTAACCCACAATAGAAACAACTAAATCAACTGTAGCATTCAGAAACATCTAATATCATTCCAAATACTAACTGTCCAATTGGAACAGAAATCAGCTAACATCCCCATTGTTGTCCCAATTCTTCCTAAATATTCTTCTGGAACCATTTTAGCACCTAAAGTTGATAATTGAATATTAGTATACAGTTGCTAAAACAGAAACAAGGATAAATCCAACAAGAATACCAGCTAACGACATCCATTGATTCGATGTGAAAATATCACGAGCCATTGTTCCACATAACCACAAATAATCCAACGACAAATCCCCAGTATATTTCAATAATAAGTGAACGGTTCTTTACTGTCTTTGATTAAACGATGACGCAATTAATGGAGAAATCATACTCACTACTCACTAAATGAGTTGAAACATACTAAATTCTGTATTTGAAAAGTTCCAACGTAACCCTGGTAGTAAGTAATTACAATACCAAATATAGGAGACATTAAAAAGTTAATAAATTAAAGGCTAATAATACAATAATAATAAGATTTTGGAATGTCAGACGCAATTTTAATGCCATCTTTGAAATCTGTCCAAAACTATTCACAACGGAGTTGTTCTTCATCCATTTGTTTTTGAACTTTACGTTCAGGAATTTTCATAAATGCATAACCAATCATTGTCAAAAATAAAATACTTCCTGAAAATGAATAAAGAACCTGTAATAGAAAAAGTCAGAATAAATAAATGCTGCAACAAACGGTGTAATAATATTCACAATTCCATTATCCACTTGCATCCAGAGTATTCGCTCAGAGCTAATTGATTTTCTTCAACAATTGCTGGCAAAACACTCATCATTGGCTGATTGAAAAACTTCTACTAATTCTAAAATAATGACCAAAACATAAATCGCTACAAGAGATAAATTACTTACCGCATAAGTTCCCACTCCGAAAATTAATAATGTAATAACCGTCATCAGTATGTATAAACTAGACCTTTTTGTCGATCCACTCCGAGTCTCCCCACACACCTGCAATTGGCGAAAATAGTATTCTAGGGAAGATAATAATCGACAAGAATACTAGCAAAAGCCGTTGCAGATCCCTGTCTTATCTAACACATAGAGCGACAAAGCGTATTGAATGATATTACTCGCTGCTCCCGCAAATGTACTACTTAACCATACACTTTCTAAAATTCGCATTATTTAATAGTGATATCCATAAAATTTTCAACCTCACTTTCAAAATAAATTAGATATTCTATCTAGCTTTATTTGAAGTTTACCATTATGAGTCAACAAAAATTAGAATTTTATCTAACTTTTTGTTGACGTTCAATTTACAATACATTTCAGGATTCCATTTACCAGTTGGATCTACATAGTAACTACCAATCCACATATCACGAGCTAATGCACCATTTTGCCCTAAATGAGTATGAATCTTGCAATATTCACGAGCATATTTTCCATTACCATGTAAGTAGAACCAGTTTTGATAGTTGGCATCATAGACCCATTCTCCACTAGCCATATAACCACCTAGGTTCTAAATAGATAGTCACCTTTCCATGTAGTTTTTCAAGGTATTCTCCATTTTCATCTAGATAGAACCAACTGAGTAATTGTCATCATAAATCCATTGAGAAACAACTTTTTCACCATTTTTATAATAATGACGAGTTTACCAACCATTTAACTTACTTTATTTGAAGTTTGTAAGATTTAAAAGGCAGTTCTAATACTACGATAATTTCCGTTTTGAGCTAGAAGATATGTATCTCCACTCATTTCAACATTAACGGTTGCTGTACCATTTTTCCTAAATAGTTTTTCTTCAAGATTTAGAATCAAATCCATTTGATTTTAGCCACTCGTATTTGTAAAGCTTGTGCTGTAATAATTCCCTTTTCCATCTTGTTGGAAAGCTACTAAAACTGTATGAGTAAAATCTGGGACGAATTAAATTCCAATAATGTCCTGTTTGTTCCCAACTTCTAATGGTTTGGTTATTTACTTTCGATTTAACATAAGCAGCTTTTTCACCATAGAAATACTCAATTCCTTCTAGAACTCCAGAACGATTCCAAGCTAAAGTTTTTCACCATAACTACGGACATTATCTTTTACAATACTCAAATGGATCACTTTCTCCATTTGGACGACTATGTAGCTAATAATACATGAAACTTCTACGGAACGAATTTCTGCAATTTTTCTAAAGCAGTTGACCATTTAATGGGTACATAACGATCTACTAACCCCTTCCTCATACGCTTCTTTACGAATTTCATTAATACGATTAATAATCGCTTCTTTACTATCAGATACATATATGTTCCACACAGCTGTTTCTTCAGCAAAACGCTGTTAGTATTCTGACTATACGTACTAACTGTAAAAGTGTTAAAGCTGTAAGACAGCCAATAAATAGTTTTTTTATATTTCATAGTTTTCCCCTATTCAAACTTTTGCAACTAGTATACACAAAAATAATGTCAACTCATGGACCAGTTATGTAACAATTTGATGTCATTTTATTACTATTACTTTTTCTAACAAATTTTTATTGTCCTATCCAACTGACCTGTCCATTCTTGGACTTTTTGACCATAATTGTTTTACCAGTTTCCTCTGCTTTTTGAATCAACTCATCTACATTTAATGACGAGATCTTTTTCTCAGTAGTTACAGCAGGAGCGACTCCAAATGGTGTATTTTTGGATAGGGTACTAATAATCCATACATTTCTAATTGGAATAAAGGTCCCACTCATGTGTACTTGATACAGCAAGAGAATATTTTGCAGAATCATCATATCCCATCCAAGTTGCAACAACCATATCCGGGTATATCCGATCATCCACTGATCTCTAGCACCATCTTCTCCATTTACTGTTTCTGTTGTACCTGTTTTTACCTGCAATCGTATATCCTGCTGGCGCAGCGTTCAGCTCCACCACCACCGGTGACATACACCGTTAATAACATACTTGTCATTTTATCAGCTACTGTTTCCTCGTCACTTTATTTGTTTGAGGGTGTATTATCAACAATCACTGCACGTAGCATCTACAATTTTAGTCACAAATCTACCTTTTTGCGGACTCCTTTGTTGGCTAAAGTTGTATAAGCAGATGCCATTTTCCATTGGAGAAACTCCTTTTGTTAATCCCCTAATGCAATGCCTAAATATTCGTCCTCTGGAACTGTTGAAATTCCAAATTGATGAACTTTTTCAATTCCTTTTTCAAGCCTAATTGATCCAATAACCAAACTGCAGGAGCATTCCAACTCAAACTTAATGCTTCAGTCATTGTTAGCAGTTCCCTTATTTTGAGTGATTCCAATTTTTCAGGAGTATATTTTCTGGACCATACGAACGTTTTTCATCTACTAATGTTGAATTAGGTTCAGTATCCTTCTTCTAATGCAAGAGTATAGACTGCTAATGGTTTAAAAGGTTTGAACCAGGTTGAACTTTCATTTGAGTCACTGGGTTAAACCCTCTAAACGTATGCACTTTCCTGCTCCATCAATTCTTCCTCCAACGACAGCTACACATTCCCAGTTTGGTTTCCATTGCAATACGAAGCAGCTTGAGCTTTTGTCCCATCATCATCAGCAGGATATAATTGCGTATTTCCAAATCTTCTTCCATATCTGCTTGTAATTTTTGATTTTAAACCAGTATAAATGCGATACCCCTTATTAAATAAATCCTCTTCTTTAATCCCATATTGTTGAGTAATTTCATTAATCACTGCATCAAAATAATAAGGATAACGATATCTTGAATTGCTAGCATAACTATCTACAAGAACAATATCTGATTCTGAGCCAATAGTAGCATCTTGCTCACTAATCTTGCCATTTTGTCACCATTAATTGTAATACTGTAGCTCGTCTTTTTAATGGTAGCATCATAATGATCAATAGGATTATAATAACGGCGCTTTTAAAGAACCTGCAAAGTATGGCTGATTCACTAATGGATAAATCTGCAGCACTTTTTCCCAAAATAACGTTGAGCAGCATTTTCAATCCATATACCATTACCATATACATTATTTAAATACATCTCTAAAATTTGATCTTTTTGTATAATGCTTTTCAATTTCAAAACTTAAAAATAACTCTTTTGCTTTTCTTAAAATGTTTGATCTAATGTTAAAAAGCATTTTTTGCTAATTGCTGTGTTAACGTACTACCCCCACCAACAATATTTCCACGATGAAGAATTAATCCAGCAAAGGCACGGACAATCCCAATCGAGATCAAAACCTTTATGAGTCACTAGAAAGCCGTTTATCCTCTGTAGAGATAATTCTGCATCTTTCATAGAAGTGAAATATTATCTATTGATGCACTATTCTGCTTTCGAGATATTTAAAAGCACCTGCTTCTTTTTAAATCGAGTCATAAATAACAGTTTCTTGGATCATCCCTGCTCTTAAACCACTCACATCAGCAGTCTTTTGCTCCATATACTAAATAGGTTAAAAAGAAAGCTGTGAAAGTTAAAATTGTGTAAAAAAGTTTTTGTAACATGAAATTTCTTCCAAAATTTTCTGAATTTTGTAACCAAGGGATGATTCCATATATATACCATTTATCTTTTGAACCAATTTCTTTCTCATTTTGTCATGACGAGAAGGAATTTTTGCGGTTCTAAAGGTTGATTATCATTCATAAAATTCTCTCATTTCTTTAATTTCAATATGAGTATTATCGTATCATGAATAAATTTACCTGACAAATAATAGAACAAGATTTTACCATTTATTAAAGAACAAAAGACTTCTCTTAGTGAGAAAGCCCAGCAGAAACCGTAGGTTTTACTGGCAGCATTGCTACTATTTAAAAGAAGTCTATGTTTTATCTCGCTCCCTCATAAATATCCGTTAAAACAGAATAGACTTCTTATAGCAGTATGCGTAACAGTAGCCTGCTTGGCTACTGTTACCAGAGTAAATCTTTGAGACCATAGGCACAAAATTTAGCCATGAAAACTGAAGGTTTGCTGGCGTCCTATACGGCTATCAAAGAAGTCTAATTCTGTACTCGTTACAGGGGAATAATAGTATCCGTTTCTTCCGTCGGTTCCTGAGTCGAAACAATCTCAATCATCAACCCATGCGGCAAACAAATACTCGTCTGCCCAACTCTGAAATCCACCCGATCTTAACCGCAATTTGATCAGGACTAGTACTTCCTTATCTCTAATCCTAGTCCCATCTACTTCAATAATATATATTGCTCATCACTAGGAAAATAAATAAATTCCTCTCGTAGGGTATCCTCTTTCAATTCAAAACGTTGCACTTCTTCACCATTAATCGTTACAACAGCAAAAATCTTCGACCTCTTCCAGTTGAAGTCACCATCTGCTGCACCGCAAAGAAATGCATTTGGTAAAATGATAAAAATAAACAAAGGCAATTACAATAATAATGTCATAAAGGCTTTCACTAAATATTTATATTTCTTAAATTTCTCTCTCATAAATCCTCCATTAAAATTATTAGCCCTTCTATTTTACATAAAAATACAAATTTACACAACCAAAAAGACAAAACAAAAAGACTTCCATAGTAGCTGTCATCCTTTACCTATATGAAACTGCTAACGTTCACTCATTATCCGTAGAGAAAAGACTTCTATAGTAGTGCGTAACAGCAGCCACACTTGTGGCTACTGTTACTAGGAAGCTTTGCGTCTATCTGCGAAAGCAGTCAATTTTACGCACCTCCTAAAACTTCCGATAAAAAGAAAAAGCTTTATAGCAGTAAGCGTAACAGTAGCCACGCTGGCTACTGTTGCTAGAAAGTATGAGACCTAGGACTCAACTTTTAGCCAAGAGACCGAAGGCTACTGGCGTCCTTTACTGCTATAAAAGAAGTCTATTTCTAGTTCTTAACCTAGACGTTGACGAGCATCACGCTGCACGTTGGAACGCTTGTCCAATGTAGTTGATACATAACATCATTACTAAGATTAAAAGTGTTGCAGGTAACCATACCCACATTTTTGGCTTCAATAATATCTTGCGTTTTAGCTGCAGAAATTAATGTTCCTAAAGAAGGAGTTGTATATGGTAAACCGAAACCTAAGTATGTTAAACCAGTTTCAATACCGATGTCTGCTAAACGTAAAATTAAGTTAACAATGATTAATGAACTAATAGTTAGGTAAAATCTCACGGAACATAATTTGTAAATCACTTGAACCTAAAGTCTTTAGACGCATTTACATAATCTAAACTAGCTTCTTGTAACGTACGTGTTCTGAATAAACGAGCTGAACCAACCCAGAAGAACAATGTCATAATTATGATAAAGTGGAATAATGTATAGTTAGGAATACTGTTACAAATACGATGATAATGCATTAATGTTGGTAAAATCATGATAAAATCAACAATACGCATTAATGTAGTATCAACCCACTACCATAATATCCAGAAATCAAACCAACGATAATCCCGATAATACACGTTAAAAATTGTAATCCCGTGAAAACCAATTGTTACAGAGTTACGAGGCTCCGATGACTAACATCGCAAACACATCACGACCACCTTCATCAGATCCTAATAAAAATCCATTAACTCCTGGTGCTTTTATAACGTTGTAAAAATATTTACTTTCAAGGCAGTTGCTTCATTAATGAAAAAACGGACCAATGTAAATAAATAAGAAAATTAAAGTTAAGATAATTAATGCTAGCAAGAGCAGATTTTATCTTTTAAAAATTCTCGCACAATAACCTGGAACCCAGTAGGTGGGGTAGATACGGTGCTTTCTTTGTTACATCTTTTTATCTTGCGCCATTTTGCTACTCCTCCTTTTCTGTGTACGCGAACCCTAGGGTCAACGATGCTCATAATAATATCAGATAATAATGTTCCCTAATAGTGTTGCTGTACCAAATAGTATACAACGCTAAAATAACAGAATAGTCACGAGATGAAATTGAACTTACGAATAAGTTCCCATTCCTGGATATGAGAAGATGTTTTCAATAAACACTGAACCATCAATTAAACCTGAATTCATATCCCAGAATGCAGCAATTGGTAAAATTGAGTTACGGAAAATGCTGACGGTTAAATACGACTTTTTCAGGAACCCCTTTTGCACGAGCTGTACGAACATAGTCTTGACTCTTCGCATCAATTACCCCAGTTCTTAAATATTGAACTGCTACCAGTTGTTGATAAAATCGCCATTGTTAATGCTGGTAATAATAAGTGGTGGAATCGATTAATTAAATAACCAACAGATCCTGGTGAAACACCTGAATCAACAGAACCACGAGTTGGGGAACCAACCTAATGTATAACAAATAACCATAATAAATTAAAAGCAAATACAGAATGTTGGAGATTGAATAAGTAATGAAGTTATAAACAACGATTAACTTATCAGCCCAAGTTTTGATAACGTCCTGCAACCATCCCTAGAGGAAGTGCAATTAAATACGTTAAAATTAATGTTAATAATGATAGCAAACTGTATTGCCAATACCGTTCACCAATTAATTTAGTAACAGCATATTTATAAGTATAACTTTGTCCAAAGTCTCCTTTGGAAAGCTTTACCCATCCAACGAACATATTGGATATACCATGGATCATAGAAACCAGCTTTCACACGTAAAAGCTTCAATAGTGTTTGGATCTGTTTCAGGAGTAATTAAACCTGTAAATGGATCCCCTGGCATCATTTTTAGCAATCAAGAATGCTAGTAAACTTAAATTAAGATTTGTGGCAACATTAGAAAGCACACGACGTAATATAGTTTTCCACATAGTCTAGTTACCTCCTTTGCTGACTGGATTTAACGCAACATAATGCGTATCAGACAATTGTTGTAAATCGAGATACAGACCTTTTCGTCATAGTACATTGTTTGATTTTTCTTGATAGAATTTCTCAGCTTCAATACGACGTTGTCTTTGTTCGCTTCCACGGTTTTACTGGGTCAATAACTGGAATAGCTGATAATAAACGTTTTGTATAAATATGTTGATGGATCTGCATAAATATCATTTTGCTTTTTCCTGTTTCAACCGAAAACGTCCACGATACTAATGAATAATTCATCACACTGACGTGTTTTATCACTCCAAGGTCATGAGATGAATAAATAACTTAAGTTAAACTCATCTTGAATACGTTTCATGATAGTTTAATACTTGCGCTTGTACAGATAGAGTCCAAGGCGAGATACTGGTTCATCGGCAATAATTAAACGTGGATTACTTCAGCTAATGCACGAGCTACCCCAATACGTTGACGTTGTCCACCAGAGAATTGGTGAGGGTATTTTTAATAATGCTTCTTCAGATAAACCAATGATTTCCATTAATTCGCTAACTTTACGACGTTCTTCTTCTGGAGATAAACGATCGAAGTTACGTAATGGCTCAACACGATATCTAAAAATACGTTTTTAGGATTAAAACTTGATAATGAGATCTTGGAAAATCATTTTGTACATTACGGTTTATAATCAGATTACGACGACGTGCTTTATTTGTCACATCTTTGACCTTCCTATAATACTTCTACCACTTGTAACTGGCTCTAAAACCGATAATTGATTTACCGATTGTTGATTTACCAGAACCTGATTCTCCACCTAAGTCCATATGTTTTTCCTTCTTCAATTTCAATGTAACGTCATCAACAGCATAAACGTGATCTCGTTACTCAGTTAAAGAAGCCACTTCTAATTGGATAGTGAACTTTTAAATCTTCAATTCTAAGCAAACCCATTATGCTTCCTCCTTCAAAATGGAAATTTTTATAACATGCTACAACGAACAAAATGACCTTTGCCAACTTCGTGTAATGTTGGATTTTTCTTCATGTTCTTCTGCAGAAATCCAAAGAATACGAGGAGCAAAAACGGCATCCTGTACGTGGTAAAGCTTTGGTAATGGAGGAACTGTCACCTTCAATTACGTGTAACTCTTGTCCTTCAGAACCAGCTTGAGAATTGAGTTGTAATAATGAACAGATATGGATGCTTTGGATTTGTAAACTAATTCCTCAACAGGAGCAATCTCAACAAATTGTCCAGCATACATACACAGCTACACTGTGTCAGCAGTTTCCGCAACTACCCCAAGGTCATGTAATTAAAATAATTCCTGATTGTGTTTCAGCTTGAATTTCATTTTAATAAATCTAAGATTTTGTGCTTGAATTGTTACGTCAAGTACGTTGTTGGTTCGTCAGCGATAATGATTGGTGGTTTACATGATAGTACAATCATAATTACAACACGTTGACGCATCACCTGATAATTCATGGTATTGTTTAAATACGTTGTGGTTTGAATCCCTACTTGTGCAGTAATTCTAACACACGTTCTGCACGTTGTTTTTCATCCATCTGCATGATATAATAATGCTTCGTCAATTTGAGCACCAATGTCATTAATGGGTTTAAATGAAGCTAATGGATCTTGAAAATCATTCCAATATCATTTCCACGAATTTTATTATATAAAGTTTCATTTAAATTTACTAGTTAACATCATTATAAATAATGTCCCTAGTGATTTTTGTGTTTAATTTGTTATGCAAGCCCTAATTGTAGTTGCTACTATAGATTTCCCACAACCAGATTCTACAATTGCTAAAAGTTTTCATTCTTTTCTCCAATATTAATGAAACACCATCAACCGCATCATAAAATCATCTTTAATACGAAATCCAACATGTAAATCAGTTTGATTTCTAATAATGGTTTATCCTGATAGCCAAATTCTATTCCTCCCTCTGTCATGAATCAGAAAGGTTGTATGCCAACCTTCGTGTTTATTCATCTGTGAAATTTCAAAACCCATCCAACAGTGTCACTTAGACATTATTGATTATTATGCATGTATTTAAACACAAAATGCAAATTGTATGACAATTTCCATTTTTAAAAATAACATGTAATTTATAATACCACGATTCCTTGACTTAATTCCTATGATTTTCACAGAATTTTTTAATAATTTCATTTTTTATAAATTTATTCAAAAAGAGAGATGTTACTTAATTTTTTTCTAGAATTAATTTTTTTCGCTTCCAGCAGTAGCTATTTCGTATATTTGTTGGAAAAACTCTTTAAAGTAAATCTTGTAAATTAACTATTAAACTAGCACAAACGAGGCTGCTAGCGTCTTTAAGCTACAACAGATACTATCTACACCCCTCATCCCCCTCAATACAAAAGATAAATGATACTGTCCGCTGTAACCTAGCAACCAGCTAAGATTGCAGGAAACTTTAGACCAAGGTCAAAGTGAAGCTATGAGATCTGATTTTATGAAGCTGTTAAACTGTAGCTACAGCAAACAGTATCATTGCCTCCTTTTTAATAAAAAATTTGACTCAATCTTTTCATTGAGTTTGCAATGTGGGCTATTTTACAGGTTCTTTTGCAGTTAATTGCAATTTAATCATAGAAGATTCATCGTGATTTGAATTTTTTATCGTAGTATTCTCACACGTTTACACAGCAGTTACACTTTCACCAGTATGTTGGGAAGATGAACGCTTGATCGTGTACATATTTTGCCATTCTTTATAGAATTGAATATTTTTTAGGCATCAATTGCAAATGCTTCATTTGAAGCAATCTTTCAATTAAAGCATTTCCTTCAGCACTTGTGTAACGTTGCATATTGAATCGAGTGTCTTCACCGAATAATCCGATGGGTTTGGATCATAACCTGTTGCCCATCCAGCAGCAAACATATCAATTTCTCTTAGGTCATCTGTCAACTTTTATCATAGAAGTTGTCTGTTTCAATGCACGTCCAGTATATAACTGAACATCTAATCCAACTTTCCACCACAGATATTGTTGAATTAATGATTCATCTGCACGTCACGAGTACGAGCATGTGCTGATTTTTAGTTTAGAACCATCTTTTATTTTCACGTAATCATCAATATCTACATCTTTTATAACCAGCATCATCTAATAATTTCTTAGCTTTTTCTGGGTTATGCAATCAAATCCTTCTTGACTTTGGTTATAAATATTCCTGGAAGAATGGAGAATGATACTGAGTTTTGTTCCATTGTAATCCATTATATAAGTTTTACCAGCTGTATCTGGATCATCGCATAAGCAATCGCTTGACGTAAAGCTTTCACATCACCTATTTTAGCATTTGGATCTACAATATTTTTTTACCTTGTTTCATCCCACTAAGTTTAAAATCCAATATATTCATATTGGGATTGTAATGAACTTACGAAAGTTACATTTTGTTAAATCTTTTAAATGAATCATATTGCGCTGATGGTATATCGCAATATCATTTACTAGCTTTCATTTCTGAAACGATACTATTCGGAGAAACAACTCATTACGACTTTATCAACATTTGAACGACCTTTATAATAATTATCGTTTGGTACAAATGTTACTGATTCACCAGGTACCATTGATTAATTTATACGCCCTTGACCAACGTTAGACGGCTCACGAACTGCATCACTTTGTTCATTCATTGCTATGGAATTTTAGAGAATACATGTTTCGGCATAACATAGTTACTACTGGAACCACCTAAGCACTGCATTGAAGGTGTTACTTTTATAGTGAAATTTTCACTGTGTAATCATCTAATTCTTCAAACCAGAGATTGTTGAAGTTTTCCTTTGTGATATTATCCATTCTTCAATATTTTGTAAGTTCCATCGTAACGTACACCAGTGTAGTCTTTTATGCCCACCTTCATAAGAAAAAATATAGTCATCACTGTAAATTTTCTCCATTCGACCATTTATAAACCTGAGAGTTTAATTTTAACAGTTGCAGTTTTACCTTCTACATCAAAAGAGAGGATGTTAAACTACGGGCCTAATTTACGATTGTCACTATGGCTCAAACATTGATTCATCATCATTCTCGCCATAGATGAACTAGTTGTATCTGAATATCTATCACGAATAATCCATTAATTGGTGAAGCTGAAACAATCGCATATTTTAGAATGTTCCACCTTTAATTGGTTCACCATCATGGAGTGACTCAGAAACAAATTTTGGTTTTGTCTGCCCTGTTGTTGTTTTAGTTGTTGTCGTTTTGAACCATGCTGCTAATGTTAAAGCAACCAGTAAGTAGCTGGTAACCAGCCATTTTCTTTCTATCATATTCATCTCTCCTTAATAAAATCTTCTTTAAAAATTCTTTTAATTAAGATATTATATTAACATATAATTTGTTTTTGCAAGTATTTTAATCTTTTTAATTTATTTTTATTTTTATCTATTTTTTAATTAAAAGACTTTTCTCATGGAATATCCATGGGAAAAGTCTTTTATAAATTGTATTATTTAACTTGAGTATCTGATACTACTTCTAATTGATACAATGCTGATTTTATGTTACTTGGTTCCAATCTTCGTATCATAATAACATTCTCACACTGCTTCTATTAACGGCTGTTACTAAATCCCCTACTAATGTTGGGAAGATAAGTTTCATCATGAAATATATTATGCTTATTCTCATAGAATTCAACATTTTTCGCATCATCAAAAGCTTCTGTTGAGCTAATAATAATACTATTTCCTTTTCACTTACAAAGCGAGCAAAGTTAAATTCTAGCAGTTTCCTACCGAATGTTTGCTGGACTTGGATCAAACTTGCCCCATCCAGCTGCAAACATATCACCCTGACTATCTATTTAATTTTTCAGAAGTTCGATTCAATGGTACGTCCAGTATATAATTGAACGTTCAATCCAATTTCTTTCCACCATAATAAGTATTGTTGAATTAATGATTCATCGCGTCGTCACGTACGTTGCAATGTAATACTTAATGGAGAAACCATCTTTTATTTTCACGATATCATCGTTCATCAACATTCTTTATACCCTCGCATCATCCAACATTTTTTAACTTTTCTGGATTATATTTAAACTCTTCTTGTTCTGCATTGTAAAACATCTTTGAAGAATGGAATAATAATCGAATTTGTTCTTAATGTTGTAAGCCATGGTAAAGTGTTTCACCCACTGTATCCATATATCTAATGCATAAGCAATTGCTTGACGTAATATCAATACCTATTTTGCATTTGATCAGTGATATTTTTACCGCTTGCTTTGTCAAATTTACTCCAAATGAAAGCTGTTTATTCAAATGATGATTTAAATGTAATTTTACTAAGTTTACGTTTGTTGCACCTGTATGATTCATATTGGAGTATTTGGCATCCTCAGCGACATCATATCTAAGCTTTCATTTCTGAAACGAGGTCATCAGAGATACAATTTCATTACGACTTATCTAATCTTGCGCCAATCTTTGTAGTAATGTTCATTTGGGAACCAATGTTACAGATTCAATTCTGGAATACTTGATTCTAAACTTGAATGCCCCTAAACCAACGAATTTATTCTGTCACGTGACGTATCACCCATCTGCATTCTCATGCAACTGGAATTGTAGGAGAAAAATATGTTTTAAGAAGCATAATATAATGCACTTATAATGCTCCACCCATGCCACTTTCATAGAAGGATCGTATTTCCTTTGAAACATCTTACCATGAAGTAGTCATCAATCTTTTCGAATCCTGATACTGAATCTGCTTTACTTTCATGGAATTCTTTCATCTCCAACTACATTTTCATATTTACTATTACACTGAGATCCTGTGTAATCTTTATGACCAATTGATTGATAAGTGAAGATATAATCATCAACAGTTAAGCAGGTTGACAGTCTCGACCATTTATAATCTTTAGAATTTAATGTAACAGTGACTGATTTCCTTCAACATCAAAATCAATACTTGCCAAAACCAGTATTTGTTAACTGTCTATTTTCATCAATTCAAAAATACTTGCATCAATTTCGTGAACTAATTGTTGAGTTCAATGAATCTTAAAAGTCTAACACATGAAAAACACCTTTTTAAAACCCGAAGATGCTACTAAAGCATATTTTAATGTTCCACCTTTTGAGTAGCTTCTGCATCATTGACTGCTTCTGTTGCAAACTTGTTTGTGTTCCAAAAGGGTGTTTTTAGTAGCTGTTGTTTCTTTATTAGAATTACAAGCTGCTCAGCTAATACCATCTGCGTTGTTACATATAACCAATCTTCATCTCATTCCTCTCAAATATTTCTCTCCAGATAAAGTTCTATTCTTTATGTCGCAATCATTCTACCACAAATTAAAATCAAAAGCAATTTTAATCTTTTCACTCATTTACCTCATAATCGCATACAAAATTCTCATAAAGTGTCTCAGAAATGTGGGCAAGAAACTCCTCAAAGTAGCGAAGGCAAATGCTACTTGAGGGAATCATATTTTAAACGGGGACAAACACACAGACTTCACCGCAGTAGCCTATCCAGGAGACTTCTGATGAGGTCGTCTGTGTCCTAGCTGCCACTAATAGGAAGTCATATTCTCAAACGTACTTTTATAAAGAATGCCCTCACATAGACTTACTAGTAGTAGAGTACCAGTAGCCACGCTAAATGGCACTGGTATCTGAGGAAAATCGAGACCAAGGCTCGATTTTTAGCTATGAGACTGCACTTTGCTGAAGCTGCAGTGCGTCCTTACTACTTTTCGCAGGGAAGTCATATAAATATTGTTTAGCAGACGTTTCGGAAACCAACTCAATTTGATACAACTCAGATTTAGCATCTTTTCGTACCAATTTCAGAATTCATGAATTTCACGTTTGTTCACGGCTGTTACAGATTCACCAATTAAAGTCGGGGAAAAATGAACGCTTGATCGTGAACATATTTTTGCCATTGTTTAAAGAACTCCACATTCTTCGCTTCATCAAACGCTTCAGTCGAACCAATCTTGCCAATAATCTCATTTACCCTCTGGACTTACAAAAACGAGAGAAGTTGAATTTAGCTGTTTCACTCAAATAAGTTGGCTGGATTTGGATCATAACCAATTCCCCATCCACCCGCAAACATATCAATTTCCGGATCATCCGCTTGAATTTTTCTTAGAATAGACTCGGTTCTAATGCGCGACCTGATATAGTTTAATATCTAAGCCGACTTCTTTAAACCATAGTAGATATTGTTGATTAACGCTCTTTGCATCATCATGAGTACGGGCTGCAAAAGTTAATCGATAATTTAGAACCATCTTTGTTTTCACGTAAGCCATCACCGTCTGTATCTTTACAACTGAGCTTCATCTAATAATTGTTTTGCTTTTTCTGGATTATAATCAAATCCTTCTTGATTTGGATTATACACATCTTTAAAAGATGGAATAATAATTGAATTTGTACCATGTTGCAATCCATTAAAGTATATCTTTCCCCAGAAGCATTATTGTCAATAGCATAAGCAATGGCTTGCGTAATACTGGATCACCATTTTAGCATTTGGATCTGAATATTTTTCCCTTTTGCTCTTTCATCGAATTTACCTAAATGAAAGGACAATATATTCATATTGAGAGGCAAATGAACCAATGAAGGAAACATTTGTTAAATCTTTATACGCTTCCAAATGTAGAATTTGGCATTGATGCAATATCATAATTTACAGACTTCATCGAGAAACAACTGTATCAGGAGAAACAACTCATCACAACTTTATCAACTGCACGACCTTTATAGAAGTGTTCATTTTGGGACTAATGTTACAGATTCTCCTGAACAATCGATTCAATTTAAATGGCTCTCTACACCGACATTCTTTTTGTACCACGTACATATTCACTTTTCTCCCCATTCATCCATAGGAATTGCTGAGAAGATATGTTTTGGTAATACATAGATTGGTAACGTACCTCCATGCATTTGCATTGATGGACGTATTTGTTTTGAGCTAATTTTCTAGAGTAGTCATCTAATTTTTCTAAAACCAGAAATCGAACTAGCTTCACCATTATGGAATTGTTCCATCCTCAATGTTTTGATAATTGCCATTGTATCGAACACCTGTATAATCTTTATTTCCAATTGCTTCAATTGTATATATAATCATCAATTGTTAGAGGTTGCCCATCTGAAAATTTATAATCTTTTTGAGTTTAGCCGAACTGTTGCTGTTTTTCCCTTCAATATCAAATTCTACTGATGCTAAAACCTGTATTTGTTGTCAAACGACGATTATCATCATATTCAAATAAAGTTGTATCAATTTGAGATGTAATTTGTGAGTCAACTGAATCAGATGCTAATTCATCCATAAACACTCCTGTTTAGAGCTGGTGAAACAATCGCATATTTTAATGTTCCGCCTTTTAATAGGTGCCCCATCATGAGTAACTTCTGATGCAAATTTCATTTTGTGTGGTTTTGCACTTGTAGTTGCATCACTGATTGTCCTTCCCGCCACATGCCGCTAATGTTACAGCTACCGCTGCAGTTGATAAAAAATAGACCTCTTCATAAAATCCTCCAATTAAATCATTTCGAATGAACTGATATAAGAGACATAATGGTCTCTGAGCAGACCACGTAAGTTCCTATTGTATTAGAATCTACGGTCGAGTTCATATCATGATAGTAGTTGCCACATGGATACATTTCACGACAATGAAGGTTGTATCTATATGTACAAAATGTACGTTAAGAACAACCTGTATCTAGTGGCTTTGCCAACGAGTATTTAATTAAATTGTAATTTGAAGATTTGATGCATGTTCTTAACTCCTTTTTCTTGTGATGGAGCTATTATGCACCGATTTGAATCAATTGTCAACAACTTTTTCTGATTTTCGAAATTATCTAAGAAACACAAACATTTGTGACACGAACCAGTGTCAATACAACTTGTGGGACAATTAGTTTGTACACAAAACAGTTTAATCGCCTGGATTTGTCAAGGGCTTTAGAGCGAAGCGTCCCTTGACAAAGGAAAAGGCGTTGAACTATATATACATTGCCGATTGTAACAAGTGCTGCTGTACTATTTGATTTGGTGATTTAAAATTTAATACACACCTAGCTACATTATTTCCTCTACTAATATATCTTTTATGAGCTTTCACTAAGCTATCTAAACTCTTAAAGACCTGATTATAAAATTTTCTTCCATCTTCTATGACTACGTTCTACTTTTTCCATTTTGCCATGGAGAGTAGGGTCTAGTTTTTATATGTTTAATGCCTTTTTCTTCTAATTTTTGTTCTGAAAAATCGTTTTTACTGGTTACTTTCTGATCATTGGTGAATTCACGTCCGTTATCTGTTTGAATGGTTTTAATACTAAATCCAAATTTTCTTCTACATTCTCCAAAAACTCTGCTGTATGTGTAACGCTTTTTCTCATCTACAATTTTTACATACTCGTTTTGCTACTAAATTCATCAATAGCGGTTATTTGATAATATTTAATCCTTTACTGTCCCATCCTATACAGTACTGTGGGTACATATTTAATGTCGATTTGTACTTTTTCTCCTGATATGTAGTTGGTATCGGAGCTCATTTACTCTTAGGATAAGTTCTTTTCTTTTCTTTCAGTTAAATGAAGTTTTTTTATCATTTTTCATCGCTCCATATGAACGTTTGTATCCTCTTCTTTGACATTGCACATAAATCTCTGCTAGTCCGTCTCTGCTATAACGTTTGTATATTTTACGTATAAGTTCTAGTTCATGAGTTTTATGTTCATTAGGATGATGTAACGGTCTCACGACTTTTTGAAGTAATGATTGTGCAGTACCATCATATCGACTTCTCCATCGAGCAAATTTGTTGTCTAGTTGTATGGTATCTTCTTGCTGCCTTAGCATTATTATCATTTTTATCGCATATTCTACTGCACGCTGTCTTAATTTGATTTCTTCTGTTATAATAGATTTCATAAGAGAACCCTCTTTCCTGATTTTTGAGCAACTTCAGTATAACATTGGTTCTCTTTTTTTATTCTTTTTGTCACAAATGATGATACCCTAACATTTTTCTGATTTTTCGAAATTATTTTAGTCATTGAAAAACTACATAAAAATCAACAACTAACAATATTTTTCTATTATTTAAAATACAGATTTCTTATATAAAAATAGACTCCCTCAATAGCTTAGCCATGAGATCTCGTTTTAGCGAAGCTGCTGGCATCCCTTTACTACTTACAGGAAAGTCATATTCTGGCTCTTTGTCAAATAGGGTTGATGAAACATTTTAGTGAAGGAATTCAAGCAGCGTCAGGTTGCTTAATTCCTTTTTAGTTGTTGGAGTAAATAGTTTGAGACATTAATAGAATTCTATTTCTAAAATGAGTAAAACTGCTGTAGCCATAGGCATTTCTTTTTAGTACTTTTATCTTGTTGTTAATCCTTCAATAGGTCCATTGAAAAGTGTTGGATACTCACATGTATTTTGAATATACGGTAGAAGTTTCTAAATGTTTGTAGAAACACGATTTAAAACCATCTGAAAGTTGTTTACTATCTACTGTTAATAATCCTTCTTTAAATTCATTGAAAATCACGTTCTTGGAATGCTTCTCTTAATTGATGCACTGTTTCATATTCAGGTTTTAATGTAGGAACTTCTTCGTAATAAATAATCTACAGTTCATGAGAATGTTAACCAATCGAATAATCTGTAATGTTTATAGTTGTATGATTGAAGTTCATCTCTATTCTCTAATATTAGTTTCAGTAACGTTTTAATTTATTATAAAGTCGTCTATCCTTATAGCGTACTTGATTCATTTTTCTTGTTCTTAGTCTTATTTAATTCCCTGTTTAAAGCTTGAATAATATGGAATGGATCAATAATAATTTTAGCCTATAGGAATAAACGTTTAATGACTTCGATGTATGGAGCATACATATCAATTGAAAATTGTTTTAACATTTAGTCGAGTTTCTGAGGAAAACTGATTGAAATAACGAACTAAATTCTCCATTTTTCTATCTTGAACAACATCAACTAGTTGATGAGTAATAGCGTCACAATAAGCAAAACTCATACTAGCTTCAGCTGAAGCTACCGACTTAAATTCATCCCAACACATATGTTCGGTAACTCATTTTAAAAGGCTTAATTCTAAGAGAATCAGCAGTTTTCATTAACAACTCTACGTGCAGTGCATGAACGGAAACGTTCATTTCTTTAGCAATATGGATTTCGGATACTGTATCACAAGCTTTCACTTTAATTTCATTCTTTACATTTTTAGAAATAAAACCATGACGGTCAACAATACTTAGTTGAAATCAGCAGTAAAACTATGCGAACATTCACGGCAGAAAAAGCGTTGTTTTCTTTAATTTAAGGAAGGCAGGTAATCCAGAAACTTGATTAAGAGTAATGCGAGAAAGTACAGAGTACCATTTTTACAATAGAATTATCTTGATTTATGCATGCCACAATTAGGACAAGCATCTGGACAACATGTATAAGTAGCGTAGAAAAACAGGCTTTTCTTTTAAAATATACTTCCTCCGCTTTATCTTCCCAGATTACATTTTTATCTTTGATTTGTAGTACAATATCATGTATATTTTGTCATAGGGTTTTTCATCTCCTCTTAAAATAGTTTGGACGCTTTTAATATAAGGGATGAAGCCCTTTTGTATATTATCAAAATAGGGTTGGTGGATTTTCCATCAACCCTATAAATTATAGAACCCATATTCTTTAACGCACCCTCATAAAATGAATGGCATAGACTTACCGCAGTAGCGCAAGTACTAGAAGCCATTCCATTGGCTTCTAGTACAGGAAAAATGTGAGATCTTAGGGCTCAAATTTTAGCAATGAACTCGCATTTGCAGGCTCTATGTCCTCCGCTACTTATAGGGAAGTCATATAAAAATTACTTAGTAGCTGTTTCTGAAACAACTTCAAGTTGGTATAAAGCAGATTTAGAATCTTTATTACCAATTTCAGAGTTCATGAATTTCACACGTTTGTTCACGGCAGTTGCAGAATCACCAATTAAAGTTGGGAAGATGAACGCTTGATCGTGAACATATTTTTGCCATTGTTTGAAGAACTCTACATTCTTCGCTTCATCGAATGCTTCAGTCGAACTGATCTTAGCCATGATATCGTTACCTTCTTGGCTTACGAAACGAGCAAAGTTGAACTTAGCACTTTTCACCGAATAAGTTAGATGGGTTTGGATCATAACCTGTTCCCCCATCCACCAGCGAACATATCGATTTCTGGATCATCCGCTTGAACTTTTTCATAGAACACATTTGATTCAAGAGTACGACACAGTGTAAAGTTTTACATCTAAACCAATTCTCTCCACCATAATAGATATTGTTGGATTAATGATTCGTTTGCATCGTCACGAGTACGTGCTGCAAAGTTAATAGATAATTTAGAACCATCTTTGTTTTCACGTAATCCATCTCCATCAGTATCTTTATATCCAGCTTCATCTAACATTTGTTTTAGCTTTTTCTGGGTTATATCAAATCCTTCTTGATTTGCATTGTAAATATCTTTTGAAGAATGGGATGATGATTGAGTTTGTTCCACGTTGTAAAACCATGGTACATACTTTCACCAGCTGCATTAATATTCTAATGCATAAGCTAATGCTTGACGTAAAACTGGATCTTTCATTTTAGCATTTGGATCCGTTACGTTTTTACCTTTAGTTCTTTATCAAATTTACCTAAATGGAATGCAATATATTCATATTGAGAAGCAAATGAACTAATGAATGAAACATTTGTTAAATCTTTGTACGCTTCATATTGAGCACTTGGCATTGAAGCAACATCATAGTTACCAGCTTTCATTTGAGAAACAATTGTATCTGGAGAAACAACTTCCATTACAACTTTATCTAATTTAGCACGACCTTTGTAGTAATGTTCGTTTGGAACTAATGTTACTAGATTCACCTGGTGTGATTGATTCAATCTTGAATGGTCCAAGGCCTCACCTTTATTTCCACGTACATAGTCACTCTTTTTCCCATTCTGCAACTGGAATAGTTGAGAAGATATGTTTAGGCATTACGTAGTAAGGTAAAGCACCCACCCTGCTAATTGCATTGATGGACGCATTTGTTTGAAGTGAAGTTTCACTGAGTAGTCATCTAATTTTTCTACCCCTGAAATTGAGCTAGCTTCACCACTGTGAATTTATCCATACCTTCAATGTTTTTGGTAGTTAGAGTTATAACGAACACCTGTATAATCTTTATTACCGATAGCTTCAATTGCGAAAATATAGTCATCGATTGTTAAAGGTTGTCCATCAGACCATTTATAGTCTTTTTAATTTAATTTAACTGTAGCAGTTTTACCTTCAACGTCAAATTCAAAAGAACCCATACCTGTATTTGTTAATTTACGGTTTTCATCGTATTCAAATAATGTCGTATCAATTTGAGAAGTAATAGTTGAATCCGATGAATCTGATGCTAATTCATCCATGAATAATCCTTTAAATGGAGCTGCAGATACCATCGCATATTTTAAAAGTCCCACCTTTAATTGGTGTACCTTCGTGTGTTACTTCAGATGGATATTTAGTTTTTGGTTGTGGAGTTCCATCTGTTGTTGTTGTTGAGTTACTAGATTGTCCTTTTTCCACCACATGCTGCTAATGTTAAAGCTACAGCTGCAGTTGAGAAAAATAATAAACCTTTTTCTTCATATTTCCTCCTGTCTGCCAGACTTATATCAGAATTGTCTGACAATTAAAATTAACTTTCTATACTCTAACAGTTTCTTGTAAAAATCAATCATTTTGTTTAAATTTTTAATTTTTTTACAGAAAAATTTAAACTTTTACATACTTATCATTTAACCCTATCTCTCTTCTAACCACAAAAAGAGAGCGATTAAACTCGTCTCTTCTGATACTATTCTTATTTATCTAATGGTGTTAATGCACAAATGCTTCAATAGACTCTGCTACTTCTGCTAATGCTTTCTTCCAGAATTCTGGAGTACTTACATCTACTCCTAAAACTTTAGCAGTATCTTCTACACTTGATACTGTTGTTGCACGAAGTAGTTCTTGATATTTTTTTCAAAAACCTTCTGGTTGTTCTTGATAGATAGCATATAATCCTTAGAGAATAACCCACCAAATGCATATGGGAAGTTATAGAAACTTAAGCCTGTACTATAGTAATGCGGTTTACATGCCCACATATATGGATGTAAGTAAGATTGATCTAATCCATCTCCATACGCTATCTTTTTGTGCAGATAACATCATTTCTTCTAAATCTTTAGAGAACATAAATGATTGTTCACGATTTTCAAAAACAGCTGTTTCAAAAGCAAATAACGAGAATAAATATCTACAATAATTTGAGTTGTATCTTGTAATTGAGATTCAATTAATGCGATTTTTCTTCATCATTAGCTTCTTTAATGGCTGTATTCATAATGATGTTTTTCATTAAATGTTGAAGCTGTTTCTGCAACTGGCATTGAATAATCTTGGTTTAATGGACGGTGATTTTTCAAAGTGTAGTCCGTGATATGTCATGTCCTAATCTGTGCGCTAATGTTACAACGTCACTTAATGATCCAGTGAAGTTCGTTAACACACGTGATTGTTTAATCATTGGTAAGTTTGCACAGAATGCTCCCCAACTTTTTCCTTTTACGAGGGTAAAAATCAATATAGTGTTTATCAAAGAATTCTTCTGTCATTTCTGCTAAATCAGCTGAGAAATGTTTTGAAGTTTTCAATTAAATAATCTTTTGATTCTTCCACTGTAAATGTACGACTGCTGTTGCCAATAGGTGCAAATAAATCATAGAATGGTAATCCATTTTCATGACCTAATAAAAGCTGCTTTATGACGTAAATATTTTCTAAAGTTTGCAAATATTCACGGATTGCTTCTAATAGTGCATCTAAAGTTTCACGACTCATACGAGAAGCTTCTAAAGTATGCGCTAATGGAGATTCAAATCCACGTAATTGTGAAGTTGTTAATACTTCTTTTTAATATGGTTTAATGAGAAAGCACTGGTTCTTTAATCGCATCATACATTTTAACTCTGCTTCATACGCTGACTTACGTACTCTGCATCGCTATCATATGCTTTTCCACGAATTTCACTTAAAGTAACTACTTCGCCTTTTGTATTCGCCTCCTGAGCACTTGACCACATAAAGTCGAATAATTGAGACCAAAGCTTTTTCCCTCCACTAATGGACATTTTTGCTAAAACTTCTTCTAACTCATCACTTAATAAGTGAGTAGCATCTTTTTAGCTTCTTCAAAATATAACGATATTCTGCTAAGAACAGAATCTTTTGTAATATCTGTTTGAATCGTTCCTAAAAATTTTTGAAACTTTTTGCATAAGTCGCTTGTAAATCAGCTGAAAACCTCAGCAATTGTACTTCTACTTGTGTTGTTGTTTCATGCATTGTATCTGTCGCTAATGTTAAATGAATATAATTATATAAAACGACCTGTTAAAACAGTTGATTCTTCTAATAATTTGTACAACTTGTGTAATTCCTTCAATCGAATCTTCTAGTGTTAAACTTTCAAATTTTTCCTTTTAAAGCTTTTATAAGCTTCTACATCTTGTTTAAATTCTTTGACTTTCAAATGATGGGTATAAATCTTCTAATGTCCATTCATACATCTTTCATTCCTCCTCTTTTTCCGTATCTTTTCATTATACAACAATTCTAATTTTTCCATGACTGGATTATTTTTTCAATGATATGTGCGAGCTGGAATACGTCCTCCACGGTTTGACGAATAAGTCACAATTACCTCTTTAACAGGCATAATTGGAGCATATCCTAATAGTCCACCAAACTCTACAGAATCTCCTACTTTTCCACCAGAGACAGGAATAATACATGTACAGCTGTTGTTTTTGTATTAATCATTCCCAATCGCAGCTTCATCTGCAATAATTCCTGAAATCGTTGTAGCAGAAGTGATCGCCCGGAACAGCAATCATGTCTAACCCAACGGAACATACCGCTGTCATTGCTTCCTAATTTATCCAATGTTACAAACGCCATTTGTTGCCGCTTCAATCATTCCTTCATCTTCAGAAACTGGGATGAAAGTCTCCACTTTAATCCACCAACTGCAGAACTAGCCATCATACCGCCTTTTTCACAGCATCATTTAATAATGCTAGGGCAGCTGTTGCACATGAGTTCCAGTATAGATAATCCCATTTTCTTCTAAAATACGAGACAACTGAACCCCCTACTGCAGGAGTTGGTGCTAGAGATAAGTCTCAAAATCCAAATGGAATTCCTAACATTTGACTAGCTTTTTGACCAATTAATTTCGACACGAGTAATTTTAAAAGCTGTTTTCTTTAACGATTTCTGCAATTTCTGTTAATGTTTCCAGCTCATGATTTTTCAAGCGCTGCTTTTACAACACCAGGTCCAGAAACTCCAACATTAATGACCGCATCTGCTTCTCCACTTCCATGGAAAGCTCCCGCCATAAACGGATTATCTTCTACTGCATTACAGAAAATCACGACTTTGGCACAACCAAATCCTTCTGGAGTAATTTCTCCATGTTTCTTAATGATTTCTCCAACTAATTTTTACAGCATCCATATTAATTCCAGCTTTTGTAGAACTAATATTCACAGAGCTACAAACAATGTCGGTAACTTTCATGGCTTTGGAATTGAACGAATTAACACTTCATCTGAAGGACTCATTCCTGAACTAAGGCAGAAAATCCACCTAATAAAAGATACGCCAATGGCTTTGGCTGCTCGATCCAATGTTTGTGCAATTGAAACATAGCTATCTGCTTTTGTAGCTGCTGCAATTTGAGCAATCGGGTGACAGAAATACGTTGAGTTAACAATTGGCACACCATATTGCAGTGATAATTCGTAGTGTAGTTTTCACTAAATCTTTTCCGATACGAGTAATTTTGTTGTAAATATTTTGATTTTAACATATCAATATCCGGATGAATACAATCATGTAAATCAATTCCAATAGTAATTGTATGAACATCAAAATTTTGTTCTTTTGACTCATTGAAATTGTTTCTAAAAATTTCACTATGTTGAACCATTCCTTCACCTAATCCATCCGATGCATCGCTTCAAAAATTTCATGATTTTTGAATGCGAATATCTAATGCTAAAGATTTTTCCTTGTTCGTGAATATAAGGAGCCAATTCTACAAATGGCATTTTACTTGTAGATACATTCCTACTAAAATTAACATTGTAAAATATTCATCCATAATTTCTTGAGAAATATTTACAATATTAATATTTTGTTCTGCTAATAATTTTGATACTTCATAAACGATACCGACACGATCTTTTGCTCACAACTGTTACGACTGCTTTCATTTTCTCACTCCTTTAATAAAGTTGCTTTTATTGTATCGAATTTTCAAAAACTCCTAGTCAAAAACTATAATTCCTTTTCTTCTTTTTATTTCCATGAAGTTTTAGTGTATACTACAAGAGAAGAAGAAAAAGGAGACAGTTCATGAAATACGAAGAATGGTTACAATTATTTCCAAATTCTAATATTTTACATCATATTCCACAAGATGAAAAAGGGTATGTGATTCCTTTAGAAGAAAATACTTATTTACAAATTCCTTTGATGAATTATCTAGTCGGGAACTAGCATTGTTAGAAAAATTGACAAAAACCCAACAAAAGTATCCTCTCAACTTTCACTCTTGGCAACACTATTTGAGAACAAGAGGGACAACGTCCTGATCCAGATTGATACGATCAATTTCATTCATGTTTGTTTTGATTCAGAAAAATGAAGACTTTTAATGAGCAAGAATGGTTGGAAATGATGCAAGAGATTTTTGAGATGTATTAACGAGCTCTTGTTTTCCAAAGCATTATACAATTGTAAGGAAAAGCGGATGTTGAAACAATTTCGACTCAGGATTTGCAAGCAATTCATGCCACAGTCGAGGAAGATTTTTATGCAATTTCAATGAAGATTTTCATTGGAAATGTTTGGAAAATGTCTGAAGAGATTCCTCGTATTTATCAAGCTGAAAAGCTTTATTTGTGACGTATTTGCATGAATCGAATAAGCAGACTTGTTTTGGCTTTTTGCTCCAATGGTTTTATGGGGATTCACGCAGAAAAATTGGATATTTCTCCATTTCCTCGAAACGCTGTATGCGCAAATGGTTCGAGACGAGTTTCCGGATTTGATTGAGGCGTTGTGGCATGAGCGTGGGACTTTGACGAAAGCGGCGACTCGTTTGTTTATTCATCGTAATACGTTGCAATATCGGATTGATCGGTTTGGACAACTCACAGGATTGTCGCTCAAGAACATGGACGCTCTAACGCTCTGCCATTTTCTTTTGATGCACACGAATATTACAATGAAACCCTACTCTCAAATAGTAGTATAGGTCGCCAGCAACTGCTTTGCAGAATTTTCATGACAAAACTTCGAGCCTCGGTCTCGAAAGTTTCTGCTAAAAATATCCAGAAAAGTATATTTTTACTTTTACTACTTTAGAAATTAGGGTTCTCATAGTTTCTTTGTATCATGGGCGTTTTGAAGGGAGTAACGTGCAGAAGAAGTTGCAACCAACCACCTTGCTAACTCACCACTTTCACTATAGAGAAATGGTGGAGGTTTAGACGACTAGAGTCGTCTTTTCATTATCATTCAATAAGCATTAAATCCATTGACCGTTTTTCGCTTACGTAGTAACCATCAGGAGTTTTTGTATTTCTTAAAATTGCACCTGATTTGCTTTGCGTAGAACCAACCGCCATTTGCTTCAAAACCATTCTGCTTTCGCAGCCATTACACCTGATTCATTAAAATGGTAAACTTCATCATTTGATTTAATCCAGCATTTGTTACAATTGTTCCTTTTTCAGTAGCAAAATACCATTTACGACCTACTTGGAACCATTCATAAACTTTTAATGCACCAGATTTATCTGCATAATACCAACTCCTCTTTTTTGTTTGGAACCATTGATTTTCTTTCATTGCTCCTGATTCGTCAAAAGTAATACCATGCTTATTTGACTTCTAAAAACTTTTTGCATAAGTCCAATACCTTTTTGTTCACCAGTTAATTCTGAGTAGATAATACCAAGAACCATTATCTTGAACCCAACTCTGTTTGAACTTCACCAGTTTGACTTCATATATCCAAACTTTATGTGTTCCTTCTTTACTATCTTCAGACTTAGCATTGATTGATTTCCAACCTTTTGTTAGTTGTCCATTTTTCAACGTAATATACTTTTTTCCATCTTTATGAGCAAATCCTGTATTACTTTGTTCTGCTGCATGTACATTTGAACTCGTTGCTACAAAAATCCAGCACCTAAAAACTGCTAAACTAGCTAATATTAATTTGATGTTTTTCATAAAAACTCTCCTTTATCATTACTACAGATATACTGACATGTCCTTTATCCACTGTAACACTTCATTCTCTAGAAAGTCAAATGTATACAAGTAGTATTTTATAAACTTCCTACTATAACAATAGCCTCGACTCTTCGCAAGGCTATCTACTACATTTATACAATGCATGTTCACATACAGGCAGGGTTTTCTCTACTATCTTTTCTTTTTCTTTCCCTTTAATAGTAATTTTCCCTTTGTAGCACCAATAGTGACTTGTTGTCGGACGTAATTTCTCCGCTTAACAATGCTTCACTTAATGGGTCTTCAATTTTCTTTTTGAATCGCACTGGCGAATTGGTCTTGCTCCATATTCTGGATCAAAGCCCTTCTTCTGCTAGTACATCTAATACTGTGAAGTAATTTTTCACTGTAATATTCAATTCTTGTAGTCTTGAAGTAATTTCTTTTGCCATAATGCCAACGATTTGTCTTAGTTCTTCTTTTGAAGTTTATGGAAGACAATCGTTTCATCAATACGGTTTAATAATTCTGGGTCTAAATGAATTTTTCAATTCTTCACGAATTCTTTTTCCATTGCATCATGGTTTTGTTGAACCGTTTTTGCACCAAATCCTACAGATTTTTCTTCACGAAGAGCGACAGCACCCAAGGTTTGATGTCATAATTATAACTGGTATTTCGGAAGTCTCACTTTTTCTTCCTTTTTGAATCAGTTAGATGTCCATCATCTAATACTTGTAATAAAATGTTAAACACATCTGGATGAGCTTTTTCAATTTCATCTAACAAGATCACGGCATAAGGACGTTGACGGATTTTTCTGTTAATTGTACCACCTTCATCGAATAAACCAACATATCCTGGAGGTGAACCCACTAAGCAGCTAACGGAATGTTTTTCCATATATTCAGACATATCAATTCTGACTAACGCATCTTGTTCTCCGAACATTGCTTCTGCTAGAGTTTTCGCTAATTCTGTTTTCCCTACACCAGTTGCCCTAAGAATAAGAAGGAACCAATTGGGCGGCGTGGATCTTTTTAAATCCACTTCTTGCACGACGAGATCGAACGACGCACCACTAACGGCTTCTAGATTGTCCCAATCGACATCGTTTGTGTAACACAGATTCTAAGTTGATTAAACGTTCGCTTTCTTTTTCTCCATTTGTTGAAGAGGAATTCCTGTCCATTGAGAAACAACTTCAGTAATGCTCCTTCTCCAATGGAAGCAGATATAATCTGTTTTTGGTGAAGCTTTCTAATTTTTCGATTAATTTTTCAAGTTTATCTCTTTTTCGCTAATTCTTTTTACGGAATTTAGCCGCTTCATCGAAAGTTTTGGTGTTGAATCGCTTGGTTTTTCAATTGTTCAAAAATGTAAAATTTCTTCTTCTAACAACACGACCGAGAAACTTTTTGTTGTCACGTCTAAACGAGCTTTTGCCGCTGTTTCATCCATCAAGTCAATCGCTTTTATCTGGGAGACGACGTGAAGTAATGTAACGGACCGATAATTGCACAGCTGCTTGAACTGCTTCATCTGTAATTTCTACATGGTGATGCGCTTCATAATGTTTTCTCAATCCTTTTTAAAATTTGAATACTATCTTCAGCCGTTGGTTCTTCAACATGAATTGAAGCAAAAACGACGTTCTAAAGGCAGCATCTTTTTCAATGTATTTTTGGTACTCATCTAAAGTCGTTGCCCCAATGACTTGTAATTCACCATGCTAAGGCAGGTTTTAAAATATTCAGAAGCATCAATCGCTCCTTCTGCTCCACCAGCACCAATGAGTGTGTGTAATTCATCGATGAATAAAATCACATCTTGCTGCGTATAAATTTCTTCGATGATTTTTCATTCGTTCTTCAAATTCACCACGATATTTTGTTCCGCTACTAATGCACCCATATCTAACATCATTAAACGTTTGTTTGGCAATTTCTTCAGGAACTTCACCATTATACCATGTCGTTGAGCTAAGCCCTCTACAATAGCAGTTTTACCAACACCAGGCTCCCCAACTAAGACTGGATTATTTTTCGTACGACGGCTAATCACTTGAATCATACGACGAACTTCATCATTTCTTCCGATAACTGGATCTAACTTTTCCTTGTCTTGCTAAGAGCTGTTAAATCTCTTGATAAGCTATCCAATGTTGGTGTTTTGTCTTTGGCGCTATTACCAGATACTTGACCTTTTGTTGAACGAGCTTTTGAAGGTTGAATTCCAATTTTTCATAAATCGTCTTCATTAATTCTTCTAATGAAATATGATTATCACGCATAATTTTTGTTGCTAACTTCTTCTTGAAGTAAGCTAATAATAAATGTTCTGTTCCTACTTGAGGAATTTTTCAAACGTTTCGCTTCCTCTGTTGCTGCAACCACTACTTGTTTTAGCTCTTGGGTGAATAAGGCATTAAATATGGATCGATTTCTTTACGATTACTACCATATCCTGTTAATGCTTCAATTTCTTGACGAACAATCTCTGCGGTTAATCCTCGTTCTCTTAATAAGATCCCTAGCAATGCCTTCTTGTTCAATAACTAGACCTAATAACAAGTGTTCTGTACCACTGCTTGATGTCTAAAAGAAATTAGCTTCTCTGAGCAGCTAATACCATTGCACTACGTGCTTTTATCTGTAAACATATCGCTCATTCACAGTCACCCCTACTTATACTTTAAACTGGTTAATATTTTTTTCATCATATTACTACGAAGTTGATCACTACATTGCTCTGCTTCTGTTAACGATTCTTTCGACATTGCAATATTTAATAACTGTGCTTCTCTTTTTAGAGAGGGCTCATTATCATATAGATTTTTGTAAAATATGATTGGCTTGTTTGATGGATAATTCTTCTGGAACAACTTCCAATAAAGCATCAATAATATCCATATCATCGACTAAATTCACTTTCATAATACGGATATAACCACCACCACCACGTTTACTTTCAACGACATAACCTTGTTGTACCGTAAAACGTGTATTAATCACATAATTAATTTGCGATGGGACACAATTGAAACGGTCAGCAATTTCACTACGACGAATCTCAACTTTCTCTTGTGCTAATAAGACGTTTTTAAATATTCTTCAATAATATCCGACATATTTGACGGTTGCATACGAACTCTCCTCTCTTTTGACTTTCTTTGACTTTAATTATACAAAAATAAATTTCTCTTTTGCCAATAAAAAGCTACTCCATCATACAAAAAATTTGTTAAAGTTTATTTCAAAAATCCTGCCAGTGAATGCTCACCAACAGGATTGTAAGATCTCCATCGATTCTAGTCTCATCGTATTTTACGTTATAATTTGGAAGTATACATCCCAAATCAATCCAATTCTTGAAACACTGCAGCGATCATTTCTTTGTCTCACTTCATTTTCTTTTAAAATGTTTCTTTAACTCATTGTACGTAATCGTTTAATTTGATTACTAAAAACATCACAATGCCATCGAAATCAGCAGTTGAAATTCTTCTAATTCCTTTTTCTACAAACAGAGCTCTTTTTAGCATCTTCATGAAAATCTCTACATTCACGAAGTTCTTCAGACAAATCAAAATCTTCATAGTCATCATAATCGATCAAAAATCATAATACGGATCATCACAAGTAATCAAATGATACAGATCATCATGAAAGTATATGTATCAATCACAGATGTCTTCTGAACTAATCGTCAAACGGAGGTTTTAAAAATTCCATCACTGGATCTAAAACAATCCTTTCAAGAATGGTGCAAAAACTCCTTTTGTCGTCCCATCTTTCCTGGAGTAATCGGTACATCGTTATAAAAATTCTAATAATGTATTTTTGAATAAATTCAGGATCTAATTTATCCAGTGGCTCAATGAGTGCAATTTCCAAATCAAGTTAGCAAATAATTAAAATATATTGAGGTCCATTTTTCTCATCATTTCCGTAGAAAATGATGTTGGAGAAAAAGCATTAAACGTAATTTCAAATGCATCAGGTATCAGATGCTTTAATACCTTTTTGCACGATAAAGTGTTAATTCTGGTACATACAGATGTGGTTTTTCTCCTTTATAACCCAATAAATTCTTCGTAAGTTAGTTCTTCTTCAAACTGAAGAATATCTCCTTGTTCATAGACACTCTCTTGTTTTCTTAGTATGATACGTAATCTTTGTAAAGGTATTATTTTCAGTTGGTTTTGTAGTCGCTGCTAACAATGCAAGATTTCCTTCTTGTGTTAACCAATCAACCACTTTTTACAGAAAGTCACTTCTGCCACTTTTATATTTCTGGATAGTAATTTAGAATCATTTTAAACTTAAAATTAATGGATATAGTTTCTTTCTTTTACGAGTAATCCCTAAAGTCTCTCAATGTCTCTTTTTGACTTTCTCGGAATAAAGTCTAATGGAACAAAGACGATTTGAATTCCTTTACGTAATCCTTCAATTTCATCTAAATCTTCTTCCGTTTCAGCAATTGCTACGATAGTACCTCTTCTGCTTTGATTCTATGTTGATATTCACGAACAGTTTTATGGAAAAATGCCGCAAACTGTCCCTTCCTTATTATGCATTAATTGCACAATAAATTGAACTTTTTCCACGATTGATTACAGACTGCTGCAACCATATGTTTCCTTTTCAAATTTTCAGCTAATTCCTCTTGAACTTGATACAATCCATTGTAAATCTCTTCCTCTATCTTTCACTCCTCATTTCTCTATTCGCTTCTATTGTACTATTCTTTCATACAAAAAGACTATAGATGCTATATAAATTCAAATTATTTATTTCTTCGTTACTACTAAAAACAAAAAGTGCATCAGACACATCTGATACACTTTTAATTTTATTTAATGACATACTTTCTTACTTCCCCATGAGGAGTAACTTGCATTTCTACCATGTTGTTCTTTTTGCAAGAATGGTAAACGATTTTGAATCGTAGCTGGAGCACGATAAACTTTTATCATCCACTAATAAATAGTAAATCGTATTTCCATTCATCGACCACACCTTGAATATCTTGAATTTTACCCGTCACACTTGTTAGATGATCATCACTTTCTGTTCCAACATTTGTTTCCGCTAGGAGCAGATTGTTCATATTTTTGAATTAAACGACTCACACTTGTTTCAACATAGACATTTTGATAATTTTCAACATCGATTAAGGCATATTTTTAATCAAGCCTGAGCTATCTTTTAACGATAAAATATACATTGGCTTGCCATTGAGGCTAATGAGCAATGGGAAGGTTGCTTTTATAACCCTGTTTCTTGTACACTACCTTCTGCCGAACTCATTGCTGAGAACTCCTCTGCCGATGATTGGATACATTTTTGCTTCTTTTGTACAGTATTGACTAATACGAATCCAATATTTGAATTATCTGAAGCTATCGAAGTAATTCCCTGTATAAAGGTAAATATCATCATTCATTGGTAAGTAGTTATACCCTTTTGTAGGAACTGTCACTCCCTTTTTTGAGAAAATCGTATTCCAGAATCCTAATTTATATTTCCCATTCATTTCTAACTGATGTAAAATTAATTCCGCACTATAGACACGGTCTACCCAATTAGGAATTTCTTGTAAATTATAATGCTTACTTTCACCTGTCAGAGCATTCACCGTAATTAAACCATTCACTTCAGGTTCTCTTAAGAAAAAGTTACGACTATATGTTGAAAGCAATATAATATGGTGTTCCTTCATCATCACTTCAAAACTTGGACTACCAAATAATGTAAATGGATGATTGAAACGTAAGTGACGATGAATATTACGGTTGAAATACTCTGCTTCACTATAACGAATTGGTTGATCCGGTTTCTTCACCTCTACATCCCCAGTCACCATATCTACTTGCATATAATTTGGAATTCCATCTTGATGGTTTTGAAACCCATTTCCAAAAATCCAGCATATTTTAATGGTGATATACGATATGGATGATTTTGAATATTAATTTGCGTATAATCTTCTGCCACTTCGAATTGAGAAACTAGATCGGTTAACGCCCCAATTCGACGATTGCCTAATCTTGAAGCTGTGTCACGATCGATTAATGGAATTTGGTGTCACATCTGTCTTAGGAAAAATCTGTCGCAAAAGTCTGCGTTTTGAACTTGAATCATTTTAGAATAAGATTCCGCAAAAATAATGGAGACAAGATAAAATGACTTGCTACAGCAATAACGACTAAAAACACCAACTAATTGATAGCACAATTTTAGAAACTAAGTGACTTTTTAGACTGATTCACTTGCTCCCAAGAAAACTTACTCGTGCTTGTTTTTAAAAAGCAATACTAGCTCCAGTCACCCATTCGATCGCTCCAACTAATACTAAAATGAGGCTAAAAACACCCAGAAAGCAGGTGAAGCATAATGAATTGGTGGTAAGTTTTTATAATAGTAAAGTGCAATAATGATTACTGCAATAACATATAAAAATTGTTTTTGAAAAATTCAATCGAAGCTCTTTCCTTGTTGATTTCTGCCTTCGATTCGCACTATTAGTTACATCTTTCATTTGTATTCCCCCTTTTGTTGTCTTCATTATATGTTTAACTTAAGAACTGTCCATACAACTTTGGGATGATTTTGTTATCTACAGTGAATTTCAGGTGAAAATCTATTAAATAACGATTCACGTATAAAAACCGCCTCCAAAATGCTATTTGGAAAACAGTATTTCTCTTGACATTGATATGTTCTTTTGCGACTTTATTAGTTTCGTTAGTAGCACTCAGTTGTCAAATTAATAGACATGAAAACATAACACCGCTCTAAACTTGGACTAGTTGGCGGTGTTATAATACTATCTAAAATTAGCCACCGTCTTTTCAACGGTCTACATCAGAGTCGAGTTCCAGCTCGGCTCTTTTTGTATCTTTATTATAACAAAAACTAAAACAGATTGCAAATTTCTGTCAATCCAAGTTTTTTCTCTATTAAGCGTGAGTCATCTATCACAATAGTGTCAAACACGGTAATTTCATCTCATAGCTTATCACTCTACAATCCTACCTCTCATCATCCCACAAACAAAAAGTCGCCTCATTCCTAAGAAATCGGCGACTCCATCCTATCTACTATTGTAAATCTTTTGAGTTTAGTCATAATCGCATCAATTAAACCATAATCTAACGCTTCTTGAGCTGTCATATAGTTATCACGATCTGTATCTTTCTCAATAGTTTTAATTTTTTTGACCCGTTTGTTTTGCTAAAATGGCATTTTAAACGTTCACGTGTTTTTAAAATTTGACGAGCAACGATTTCAATTTCTGTTGCTTGACCTTGCGCTCCACCTAAAGGTTGGTGAATTAAAATTTCAGCATTTGGTAAAGCATAACGTTTTCCTTTTGTACCAGCCGTTAATAAGAACGAACCCATTGAAGCTGCTAGTCCCATCGCAATCGTTTGGACATCTGCTTTAATAAAATTCATTGTGTCATAAATTGCTAGTCCTGCTGTAACACTTCCCACCTGGTGAGTTGATATACATATAAATATCTTTCTCAGGGATCTTGTGCATCTAAAAATAATAATTGCGCAATAATCGCATTTGCCATATCATCGTGGATTGGTCCACTTACCATAATAATACGGTCTTTTAATAATCTTGAATAAATATCATAAGCACGTTCACCACGTGATGATTGTTCAATAACTGTAGGAATTAAATTCATGTTGAATCCTCCATCTCTTTTTAAATTTCATTTTCTATATTAGTCTAACGATTTTTGTCAACAAAGGTCAAAGATTATGCCTAATCGTATAAAATCAATAATCTTTTGCCAAATATCCCAGAAAAATACTGAGAACGGATTGCCGCCGCCACCAAGAACACTGTAACCAATCATAAGCCCTACTATGAATAGCACAAAAGCTAACCCTAAAAATAGAGCGATACGAATGAGCACAATCAATAAAAAATGGCTGACTATTATAAAACTGTTCTAATCTCTTAAACATGTCCTCACCTCTTATGGACTGACGAAGTGCATCATCGTCAAATACATTTGCAGTTGGGTTCATCACAACACGCTTCGATGAGAATAAACGTTTTAAATCCATCAAACAATCCACGTTCTCTCTTAATACGATCTAGTAAAATCGCCCGTTCCAATAGCCACACTTTCCAATGGATTATCTGCTAAAAAGACTGGAACTTGTAATCGATCCGATAACATACGATCAATGCCATGAATTAAATGCACCGCCACCTGTCACTACAATCCCTCGCTCAATAATATCACCCTGCTAATTCTGGAGGAGTATCTTCTAAAAACTAAACGAGTTTCTTCGCAAATCGTATCCAAAGATTTCTTTTCAAGCAATGATAAATTTCATTCGTATAAATGGTTACTCGTCTTCGGGAAGTCCTGTTGTCATATCACGACCTTTGACAATCATATCCGATTCAATTTCCACTTCACTGCAGAACCTAAATCCATCTTAATCGCTTCTGCTGTTCTTTCTCCGATAATTAACTGATATTTTTCTTTAATATAATCCATAATTTGATGATCCATGTCATCACCAGCTAACTTTAATCGAACGACTTGACACTGTTGCCCCCATAGAAAGCACTGCAATATCACTTGTTCCTCCACCAATATCGACAATCATATTTCCTGAAGGTGAGAAAAATATCCAAACCAACTCCCGACAGCAGCCACTTTTAGGTTCTTCTTCTAAATAAATCGAATGTCCCACTGCACTTAATTGCCGCTTGAATAATAGCCTTTTGCTCTACTGTTGTTACATTTGTAGGCGTACAAATTAAAATATCCAGTTTTTGGAAAAATGTATTCAAATGTAGTTTTTGAATAAACATCTCTAACAATTGTTCTGTTACCGCAATATCCGCAATTACACCACCTTTTAAGTGGATGAATTACTGGAAATATCTCGTGGTGTTCTACCTAACATCTTATAGGCTTTTTCTCACTGCAATCACTGTATTACTCTTATCATCCACAGCGACTAATGACGGTTCATTTAAGATGATGCCACGATCTTTTAAATAGATTAAAAATATTCGCAGTCCCTAAATCAATTCCAATATCTCTTGCCATAGGTCTCCCTTTCTTATTCTAGTCATTTGTATTTCATATTCTGTCTGATTATCTATGTCGCAAATCTGTCTATACATCTTCATCCATAGTTACTTAGCATTATAGCATACTTTTGATGGATGGACTATTTTTGTGGTGAAAATAGCGGAAAAATTTGTTTTCTGTTTAAAAGAAACTAGAAAAAGGAGAATGCAGTTTGGGCTACATTCTCCTGAAAAATGATTTTATGAAACAGATAATAAAAATATTTACGTTATTAAGTTTATAATCCTAGTTCTTTTTAATGCAAACTGTAAAACACTAGAAAAATTAATGGACTTTTTCTTCTGATAAATCATTTAACCACTTTGGAATTGTCAATGTTTTTCTTAACAGATTGTTGGTTAGCTTTATCTTTGATTGGTTCTTCCCAAATTTCAATATAAATTACCATTTCATCATCTTTTTGCTTTATAAGACATTGGTTTAGGAATGTCAATATTGTTTTTATACATTGAGCATTCCTTTTAATACATCCTTGGCATTATCTACCACTTCTTCAAGATTCTCCATCTGTAAAAACATTGTCTAATCCTGGAAAATTCGACATAATATATATGATCTTCTTGAGTTATAACATGGAAAAATAACATATTTAAATCTCCTCACTTATATATACAGGGCTAAAAACTTTAGCCTGTAATTCATTCTATATTAGAAACTGTACCTGCTGGAATATCTTTTTAGTACATTTAACAGGACAACTAATTCCATCTTTTGTATAAATTTCATGAGATCCTGTCGTATGATCTAATATCCATCCAGCTTTTACGTAATATACTTCTAACATGTTTGTAAGGTTTACTTTGACATAGTTTTTCCTCTTACGCTTAATATTATACGATATATTTAACACGTGTGTCAATGGAGTTGTTTATTTAAGCAAACAAAATACTCAAAAGCCTCTCCAAATACAGAATGCACTCAAACTAAACACGTTCTACTCCACCACAAGCTCACCTTCGTCATCTAGTTTAACGAACACAGGATTGTGTAACTTATGTTTTTTTCGCTAATTTCTCTAATCTCGCCATATGATTCTGAATCATATTCTCGTAATCAACTTTCTGAAACTACAAACTTTTTCTCTTTTACAGCAATAATCTTACTATTTTCAACTAGTTCGCTAGAATACAGATTATTCAGCATCGTTATCAGATTGATATCCTCATCATTCAAATCAGCCAAGTCCAACTCCGCTATTTTATATTTATGATTCAAAATTTCACTTTCTTTTTGCTTTTGTAAATATTTACTTCTTCATCAAACTAGACCATTCTTCTTCTGTCAGTGTTTTGAACGATAAACGCACATCTCTTTACTCTATATTGAGGTGACCAAAATTTGGGTCACTTCAATATTTATATTATAAGCGTCTATTGTATAACGTTCTTTCATGCACTTGTAACCAGCCACTTAGAGCAAATTTTTCTCATCAGAAAACATCATAGCTATCATCCTTTCTACAAAACAAATAAAATTACTACTATCTACAATATCTATCGTTATTATAAAAACTAATGGAAGCGTTTACCGAAGTTATTTTTATCTACTGACTTTATCATGATTTGTCAAACAAAAGTAATTATCCCTAATTAAATCAGTTGACTTGCAATCTTTATTTTAATAAATTACCTTAAGATATGGTGATACTCCACCGTTAAGTGAGTGATAGAAAAGCGGTGATACTCCACCATTAAGTGAGAGAAAACTAAGGAGGGAGAAATCCCTCTTTTTATATTGAGGGCTTTATAAATTTTCCCAACTATAATAATTATGAATTTTTCAAATAATGTACTGTTGTCAAAAATAAGTAAAAATATCCCCAATAATATATTTCACTCAAACATTAATTTCCGAGATAGAATCCACAATTTTATTTTCTTTCTACATTTTGTGTTACTATACTAATGACTCATCTACCAATAGTGGAAGAAGGAATTACGCAAAACGTCCCAACCATTGGGGCGTTTTCTATTATATCAACTATATTGTTTAGCTTTTTCACTTCTCTTTTTGTACTTTTTAAGTAGTGTTCTTCATGTATATAAAATGCTGTTACTAACAAAAATAATCATTTCTATCTTCTAAATTATTAAATATCTTTCCTTTTCATTAAATAAATTAATCCTTGTTTTTCCTCTTTTTGAAAGGTTCTTCGTAATATACAAAGCACGAAGTCCACAAAATTCAATGTGATTTTTCTATAGAAGGTCTTAACCAATGTAGCCTTTCGCATCTTCTCAAATCTGGTTCTCTTTCTGACATAGGAATGTCTTTACTTTGTAGCCTTTGTAGTTAGATGAAAGTATGCTTGTTCTCTATGACATTCTATCGGATATCTTTTTAACCTCACTTGTTTATTATTGAAAAAGAAATTTGGAGCAAAAAGTTCTTTTTGAAAATTTCATTAGTATGAATATTCATCATATCGTTTAAAATCACCTTGAAATTCTTCTAATGTTCTTAACTGATTACATGTTTTACAACTTTTCATCTTTATTACCTCTGAGATTCATAATAAAAATATCACATTTATTTTCACTATATCTTGAAGTTTTATTAAGTTCTTGCTTACTAAGTCGCTCAATTAAATTGATAAGTTCTATTTTTGGATTGGCTTCCATTTAACATTCTATTTTTATAAAAGTAGCACAATCATTAAATCTGTTAATTGTAATATGATATTTCATGAGAACGTATATGTTGAATAAATTTTTGTTCTACTTTTTATTTAAAATTAATTTTTAATTTTTCTTATTTTTAGTTACTACGATGTATCTTTTATATCTAAATAAACATTTAGGTCATCATAATATTCATCAATTTTTCTCAATAAATAGTAATAAGTTTTTATAATAAAAAATCATCATGTGTTTGAAAAACTTTAAATAGTTTAATTGTTTTATTAGGAATTACAACTGCTCTATAATTAAGTAAATCATTATCGAAAAAGTATTTAATTAAGTCTTTATAAAAATTCAATTTTAGAATTCAGAAACCTTAGTCCATTTAATTTCTACATATGAAGGTATCTGATGTTTCTTTTTAATTCCTCTATGTCCTTGTATACTGCATGTCTATAAAAATCTGGGCAGAAATCCCACCAATCACCATTGCATTTTGTTCATCACATTCCAAATGACAAGATTCATCACAATATATATTTATCACTATTAATCACATCCTTTCTTACAAATATTTTTGAAACTAAAAAATAAGCCGTAAAGTATAACTTACTAAAAACAGTGTTATGTCTTTTTATACAGTACTTGATTTATCATTTCCTTTTCTCTCAAATTCTCTGAAGTCGTTTATATACAAATAAAGATTTTAGACATCCTATCAATTGCATGATTTCCTAAATAGGATAGAGTAAATGAAATACAAGAGCATATGATCTATCATCGAATCGAATATATTAATCTCTTAAAAATCAATACTTTATCTCACTTATATTCTAACGGAAAAATTATAGATAACAACCCAAGAAGAAAGCGTTTTAAAAATAAATTACCAAACAAGCATTTAATATCGAATATTCTCGATTATAAAAATAATCAACTCCACTAGTTATTTCCCCTTTAATAACTTTTCCTGACACACTTAACTCAACTGCATAAAATAATAATATTCAATCCTACCCCTTAAACGACCTATACAAAAAGTTAAGTAACACACGTCACTTAATTCCTTCAAAAATCTTATTAACTAATCTACAACCAACTACATTATCAATTAGGATAGTTCATGGTCTGTCTATTTCTCACCTGCAACCGATGAAGTTACAGTTGCATTCAGAACTCACTTCTTTTTCTACCTCGAACCACCCGCAGCTTTTCTGGAGTCGCTGAGGTTGCAGCGTTTACTTCTTCCACGGTTGGTTTTGGATTACTTGATGATTGATTCTCTTCATTCAATTGTTTTTCCCAAAACGGATGATGTAGTCGTCTCATGAGTTACGTTTTTCTCTACGAGGTTCTTTTTCAACAGAGTTGTTTTTCGATGAATTCTCTACCGTTGTTCTTGCTTTTCTTCCTCTTTTTGAACTTTCTTCACTTCTTGAGGAATGTCTTTTTAGCCATACACCTTTCGCATCAACAGTGTAGCCATCTGGTGTTTTCCACTCTTCACTAATTCCCCATTTGCTTTGAAGTAATACCACTTACCATCGATTTCAGTCCATGCTTCTTTTGCTCGTTCGCCTGAAATTCTATAATAATAGTTCCATTCAGCCTGTTACCATATGTCCATCATTTGCTAATACATACTCTTGCTTATCTACCTGTAACTCACCAGTCTTCATCTTGCCATCACTATCTAAATAGTACCAGTTGTCCTTATCTTGTCAACCTGTCTTCATCTCACCTGATTCAGCAAAAATAATACCAAAGCTTGATCAATCCATTTCCAACCTTTTTGCATCTCCTTGTCTTTGGATAAATAATACCATTGCCCATCAGAACTAGCCCAACCTGTTTCCATCGACCATAGATGTTGAAAAGATACCACGAATCATTAATGAACTTCCAGTTTGTTGCCATTTCTCCTGAATCTTGTAAATAGAACCAACGATTACGCCATTTCTTCCATTGGCTTTCTAACATTGTTCCATTGCCTTTGAAGAAATAATAACGACCAACAATTTCACTCCAACCAATCACATATTCTCCACTAGCATATCGATACTTTCAAACATCATCTTCAACATACCACTTCGCAGTAAAACTAGGAATACGAGGGATATTGAGTTGAAATATTCACAAAACCATCCGTACGGATATCAAATACAGTCGCATCATATTCTGCGCTACTTGCCTTAATCAATTCAGTACCATACGACTGCAATTGTTGAATGACATCCGTAGCTACATGATGATTCTTCCATGGATCATTACTTGATGTTTATACCACAATAGAAGGATGAAGATTTTGTAGAAAATTAGACGTATTCGAAAATTCAGCATCAAAATGATGATTAAACTTCATCATATCGACTTTTCCAATAATCGGACCATAACGATCCTCATTCAAATAATCTAAATTGTTCAAATCACCCGCTGTAAAAAATTCTCTTTCATTTACTGTAATAACACTAATAATCGAATTAGAATTATCATCTACTACTGGAGTAAGTTGTCCATTCGTATACTTATTTTTCATAATTGTAGAGTTGAATATCCATATCCCTAAAAGAAAAAAATGAGCTTGTTCTTTTTGAAATATCCTGAATCACTGGAATTCCCTTTTGACCAGCAACAGCTAACACCTTGTCATAATTATGCAACTATCCCAAAGTCTCTCCTTATCCGTAATTCGACTATCCACTATAACGCTTCCTTATAGACTTTATTAACGTTAAAATTCTCCATCAACTCATCACATTGCCAATATGATCTGAATGAGCATGAGTAATTAAAATAAAATCTAACGTCTCCACACCAACATTTTTAAATGACGCATGACGTTCTGTCGCGACATTACGATAATCAGTATTATCACCCTCACGATATGGATAACGAGGTCGCTATCATCTGGAAAAGTCATAGTCTTCTCCTGTATCGATCATCGCATAATGTCCATTACTTTCTAATAGAATCGCATCACTTCCAGATTCGTTGGGAAACGTTGATAAAATGAATCTTGTTTCGTTTCCTTCTTGTGCTGGACTGGATTCACTAACACCTAGAAATCCAGTTATTTACTAACATCATTCAACTTTCCATTTTTCATTGAATGATTACCTCCTTTTCATCTTCAGTATAAGGCAATGTATGTTGATTCTCAACAAAGCATTACTATTTATACAGTCAGTGTTTTTCTTTTGAAACAGTAGAAAGAGCATTCTCAATGATTCAAGCAATCATTCTAAAAGAACCTTGTGTAATACCTAATCCAATTTCAATACGGTCAGATAGAGTTAAATGTTTGTGTTTTCATCGTTCCATACCATCATTTGTCCCATACTTAATTCTACCGTAAAAATGTAGTCTCATACTAATTTCTATTTTTGATACTTAACTAGAAGTTACTTTGAAACTTTACGTATAACACAGAGAGGTGTTTTCTTATGCCTAAATTAGCTGTAAACTCTTAATTATTTATGATATATTATTAAAAATTAAATTAATTTGAAGGCACGTTATTATGACAACATTTCAACTCTGAGGGAAATTACTAGTGTGGAGAAATTCATAAATCAGATTTTTGCTTATGCACATAATCCTCACGAACTTTTAATTACAGGGGCATAGAAGCCAAGACTGGAAACTACAGCTGAGTCTTTTTAGAGGAAGTTTTAGATATGACAGATGATGGCTCTGTACAACCAATAAAATACAAAAAAATTTATGGATTTCAACTCGGCTTTAAAACAGTTTAGAGATGAATTGATAGAAACAATTAAAGATGACAGGCTTAATCTGTTTCATTATACTTTTTCTTGCTCAACATTATGGAATACCTACGCCAACCTTAGATTGGTCTACTGATCCTTTGATAGCTTTGTACTTCGCGGTGAGATGGCTTTAGTACACCAACGAAGATGAATTTCAGTTGTTTATATCTTAAATCCCACAAGAGTAAATGAGAAATTCAACAATGAAATATAAAGAGGAATCGCACTATAGTGAGGTATACTGTGTAGATGATGCTGATGATAAACTATTTGAGGACTGTCTTTCAGATATGAATGACACTCCGTTTGCTATAGTTCCCTTTGCTGTAAAAAGTAATTATGATTTGAAGTCACAAGGGATATCAAGACAATCAGGAGTATTTACTCTGCATGAAGCTAGATACTATAAAGGTGTTGACTGGATTAATTTTGAAAACGAGTGATAGAGATGGAATTGTTGCTCTAAAGATTTCACCATCTAGTGTAGAATATATTAAAAGTCAACTTAAGATTCTCAATTTAACTCCAGAAACTATATATGGTCAGGAATTAACAATACTAGAAGAAAAAACAAAGTCTATTTCAAAAAGCTCCAAAAATATAATCATGACCACCCGTCTAACGGGTGGTTTTGAACCAGGGACTATAGCCCAGATTACAAGCCAGCGCCTCAAGACGCTGGCTTTCACTTCTATTCAAGCCTTATTGCTTTTTGACTCGTCACTTGCCTCTTAAAGAGGCGTTTGTATACCGCCATCATCCTAAAGGGATCCTCATACTCTTTTACACTTAATTTATCAATTGCTATATCATGTTTTTCTTGTTCTTGTATATACTTTCTTATGGTAGCTTCATTAAGTCCTACTGTGCTTACATAATAGCCTTCTGCCCAAAAATGACGGTTCCCAAACTTATATTTTAAATTTGCAGTGTTTATCAAACATCATTAGTGCACTTTCCTTTTTAAATACCCCATAAAATTTGAAATACTTATTCTTGGTGGTATGCTAACCAACATATGAACATGATCGGCATAAGATGTCCTTCTATTATCTCTACTCCTTTATATCTACACAATCTACGAAATATTTCTCCCAAACTTTTTCCTATATTGATTATAGATAACTTTCCGTCTATACTTAGGTGTAAAAACAATGTAGTATTTACACATCCATTTTTGTATGTGATAAACTATTAGCTTTTCAGCCATATTTTTCTCCTCTCGCTATAGTAGAAGCTTGAACACCTTTATTGTATCGTGAGAGGTTTTTGATATAACCTTCGATGCGCACCCGCATGGCGGGTGGTTTATTGTCACGCACCTTCGGGCGTGACGGACTGAAAGTCACTAATAAAAATTTCCGATTTGAAATTCCACCTTAACTCTCTTAACCTTGGCTAACATATCAGGAAAAACTTTTAGTTATGATAGTGAGGAAGTTCTCACAACTAGAGTGTAGCTACTATGTAGACTTCCCTTCTTTCTTCCTCGATTAGATGACTGCTTTCGATTATCAAATATTTTAGCTTTTGTAATACAATTTATTCGCATCTCTGTGGCTTTCTTGTGTTTATGGTTTGAAAAACAAGTAAAAAGCACAGAGGTAGTTTTCTTATGCCTAAATTAGGCATTCATTTGACAAAAAGCCCTTTTGTTATAAATGCTACTATAATAATGCACACATTCGAGAATTTAAAAATGTACAAAATTGATTCAACTGTCATAATAATACTAGGGTGAGAAATTGTTATGAGCAAAAATAGATAGAAACAATTGTTTTATAACAATTCTAAAGTAAATGAATTATCTGATTTACCAAAATTACGCATGATTATGGAGACTGTACACTAATTTCTCTCTTTTGGCTATAGAACTTTGGGATATTCCAGATATTCTGTGTGTCTTTCATACATTCAATTGAAAACAGAAACTGTATTTCATGCCTTCAGATACCATATTCAAAAATTAGGTGGAGTTCCTAAAACAGTCATTAGTAATATAGAAAACAATTTATGGATGAAGTTCGTACAAATTATGCTTCTGGAAAAATCAATTTAGAAAAATATGGATATTCGTTCAGGTACAGGAAAGGCCCGATAACATTTATTGAATATGAAAAGACTCCTTTAGCCTTTTACCCACAAAAGCCATAAGGGAGTCCTTACCAACGATTATCGTCAACTACATAAAAGTTAATCCTATATAAGGGGATGAGCGATTTATTATTCCAACTTAGTCGATCGTTATGAGATAAAGTACGATTATCACAAGCAGGTCTTTACTTTTGATAAATGGAACAGAAATTTTAATGACTCGTTTGTTGCAGATACGATACTCGATCATTGTCACATCATTCATCAGGCTAGTATGGGTGAATCACCCTGCGTTTGGAGGATGTATTGAACTGAGTAAAATTGCACATTTAGATTGGCTACGTTTATAGCTGGCCAATTTCAAAAGTAAGCTACGATTTTCGAAAATGCATCTCAATACATCTACTTGGTGTAAACTAACCTTCTAGAAAGAAATTTATCCATTATTTTCAGCTTTGGTTCTGTTGCATGGTCCCATTGTCTTTATTACACATTCAATTTCCCATAATGATCAATCAATCGAACTCAGTATTTAATATTGACTTGGTGATCGTCATTGTTTTCGCAGAGAGAGTCTCTTTAAGCTTTCACCTTTATTTTCTTGGTTGATAAGTTTCTATTTTATCTTCATAAGTTAATTTCATTACAACAACCCCCAAAAGTTAGATATGTATGCTAACTTTTGGAGTGCAATTTAATTCTTACAATTCAAGGATAGTAGATAAACTGTGATAGAGTGCAAGAGAATACTCTAATGCAGAGTATCCTTCTACAAAAGTCTGCTGTGGACGAGCTTTGTCGAAATACAGAGAACAATTCTCGATCCTTGGGTAAGGAGAGGAGGGTGGCTTCCATCTCCTCTAACTATAACAGACATCATAACGCGCCCATAATTAATTAGACATCTGGGGAGTTTCTGCATAATTTGATAAATCTGAAATTAATGTGTGATTCTGATGTGTTTAAAACTGCTACGCCTAGAAAACCAATGCCCTTCATGATTTGCTCCTTTGTTGAGACTCTTCCTCTATGTATACATTTTGGCATTTTTCTAACATATATTTCCCACGTATATATCTTATAGCATCTGATTTTTAATCTTTCATACTCTTCTTCAATCTCATCATCTGATACCTCAATATAATTTTTGATTTTTTCCATAATATCTTTCAAATTTCGAAATATTTGCTATATCATCATATCTCTTTTATTGCTGATAAAGTTTTGGCTTGACACCACCCATTTCGTGCGATATTTGTAATGAATAACAAGCATTTCCATAAAGAATATCCTTAATTATATTGTCTCTAAAATTTATCATATAATTGTATGCAACATTGAAATCATTCTCGTCATCTTTAGAATGCTCTGATAAAGCCCATTTCTGCTCGTATGTCATATTTTTCAATTGCCAAATCAGTAAAATATAAATTTTCGATTGAGTAAGTTGGAGTAATATAAATATCATTATCAATATTTGAATTATCATCAAAATCCTTATCAACAAAAACATTGTTATAATTTTATTATCTTTGACAGCTTGATTAATGATCATACTATGTATTCTGAGCATACAGTTACAATCATACTTTTTGTACTGTCTTACATACAAAAGATATTCTTGGACAATAATACTTAAAATCATCTATCCCTCAAAAATAAAAATATTTTTGTGATGACTTAGTCTGTATGTAGCTCAGAAAAATAGCTTCTACACATTCTGCCTCCTCACTCATTTTATCTTTTTCAGTGACATCTCTTTTCTCCTTATACATTTCTAATTCTTTTAACGTAATCTACATATTCATTTTTAAATATAAACGGAGAATGTGTTGTCGCTATAAGCAATGCCACTTTTTCTGAGTCGTATATATCTCTTAAAAAATTCCTTTTTGCCATTCTATAGATAATGAAATTTCCAGGTTCATCAATTATAAAAAATACATGGAGATGTAACATCTAAAATAAACTTTAGAAAATATAGAAACTATTTGCTTTTCTCCGGATGAAAGATCATCAAAATCAATTTTTAACCCGTCATTATCAAATACATTCATAGTCAGCATTGTTTCATCATACTCTATTTTTTCCCAGAAAGATATTTAGAACAAACTTGAGCAAATTTACTTAATTTTTTTATCAATAGCCTCCTGTGAATTATATATATTCACTAGCTTTTTGTAAATAATAAATTAAAAATTCTATATTAGAATTATTTTTCATTAAATTCTTTAGATGTTAAAAATGGTCTGAGCTTATCAATATTGTCTATCCTATCCTCACCTATCCTTTTTAATAACTACATCTACTTTGTGCATATCAATATTGCCAAAAATCATCTATATAATTACCTATGCGATCTGCTAACAATTCACTAATAATATTTCGCATTCATCTCTATATATGCTGCATTCGCATCTTTACGCAATTTCTCTAACAGATTTCTTATCCTATTTTTCACATCACTCATACCAAATCCCATGTATTTAGTAGTTAACTCTCTGTTTACATATTTTCTTGGGATTAGTAGAAAATACTCTTTCAAAAGCCAACTTCTACTCGCCTGTATGTAGGATAAAAACAATTTCTTCCCTTAATTTATCTTTAATTCTATAAATCTCATCATACAAATCACTATATTGTAAATCCTTAATCTTATGTATAATTTGATCTAACCTATCATTATTAAATCTTTCATCATATGGCAGCCTATAGATTATTTCATCCAACATAGATGGGTCAATATATCCCTTATGTATTATTTCATTTCTAATTTTTAGAGAAAAAGTTTCTAGGGAAGATATCTCCCAAATCCTCTACTAGATACATCATATGTCGATTTATATATTCAATGTTATCTTTTATCTTTTGAATGGTGAAGTGGGCTTTTTGTTTATCAATAATATAATCCTTATTTGATATATTAACTGAAATTTTTAAAAATTAATATCATATAAGGTTCTTGCATCTCCTGTTAAAATAGCAACTATTATAGTTAATATTGTTGTTTTACCAACTCCATTTTCAGAAACCCATATTGCTATATCATTTCTAAAAATCAAGACTATAGTCATATTTTCCAAATAACCCTTCTATTTTTATAGATTTAAGTCCCAGATTTGTTGTTGTGATTTTCTTTGTAGCATTAAGTCTTTCAAGAAGTTCTTTTATTTTATCCGATAAATCTATATCATCATTTTCATTAGATATTTCAATATCATTTAAAAATAAATACTCCAGCAATTGTTCATTTGTCAAGCAAATTGTCTAGATAAATCATCTATCTTAGTATATTTTTCAAAATTCATTTTACTCCTTTTTCTTCATTATTTTTATTCTAACTAGCAAACCTTAACAAGAAACTTTCATTTAATGCTAATCTCTCATTTCCAATGAATCAGCTTATCTTTATTCTAACGAATAATATTCTATATTACAACTAAAAAGTAAGCGATTTTTAAAAATGCGCTATCGAATAAATTTTACAATTATCTCCACCGTTTCACAAATTCCCAGTATTATATCCTCTACAGAATATTTAGGGTGGTTTTAAATACTCTGTTAATTCAACGAAGTAATTGATTGATAATATTTTCAATCACCCTTGTAATAGTCTTTTGTCAATTCTGTGTTAAAATCCATTTAGAAGTCACTCCTTTTTGTTAATTTTTGTTGGTAGCTTAATTATACAACTAGTAGCTTCTACTCTCTCTTTTTGGTTACAAAATATTGTACCTCTCGCTCATTAGGATGGAGAGTATAAAATTCTGACACTGCCTCTAAAATTCAACATTAACTAAAAAGTAAGATCTATTGTATTTTCCTTGTTGGTCTTTCATATCATGCATTTTATTTTTAGAATATCAAAAGCTGCAAATTCAACTCTAATATCGTTATCCGATCTGTAGTCGTCAATCATCTCAGTCAGAGTTTTACCTTTACTACATTCTTTATAGTGCTATTTACTCTTTTTATCCTGCTTTCAAAAAGGCTCATATGTTTTATATATGCTTCGTCTTTAAAATCAAATAAAGATTGTATCCAGACAGCATCCCATAAAATAATCAACCACATTATCGCATTATAAAAGCTGCTTTGCAGTTTTATTCCACTTTTCAGATTGTAGTATCCACTCCTTTATTATTATATTCTTGTCTTTGATTTACGTCAGGTTCGCCCATAAGAGGATTAAAGAGGTAACCCTTCATGATTAATCAATGCTAAAAATCATGCCGCACCCATGCCACACTGAATAACTTCCTTCTTACCTTAGTTTTATGTGCTTTTAAATATATAATATTCGTCTTCAATAATTGCTCCTGCATCACTATGTTTTGTTGATTTGCTAACAGCTTAATATGTGCTTCAGGCTGAACTTTATAATCTCTAACAATTCTTTGTCTTGTTTCATGTCCTCTACAATTCATTTTAAGTCCTCCTTTTTCCTTCCATTGTTTTATTCTAACCAGCAAACCTTAACAAGGAAACCCTATTTAATACTAATCTCTCATTTCAATGAATCAGCTTATCTTTATTCTAACGAATAATATTCTATATTACAACCAAAAAGTAAGCGCTTAAGGTGATCGCTCTATCAAATATATTTTTGAGAGCGTATCCACCTTATCCGATTGATTAATTCATTCTCAAGGAATGTGTAGATGATTTTACTTCAAAAGTACCTTCCATAAACCAGAATACGAAACAGTACATCAATTAAGAAAGCTTTTAAGGGCGAAATTTCATTGAATTCAAAAGAAAGTGATGAGTGTACAAACAAAACATCTGTCTGACGGATTAAATCGTGTTCTACAAACATTTAAAAGATTTTTACGTATTCAAAATACTTGTGAGTATCAAGTTTTTCAAATGGACCTATCAAAGGGATTAACAACAAGATAAAAAGTACTCAAAAGAAATGCATGTGGCTACATCAGTTTTACTCATTTTAGAAAGTAGAATTCTACTAATGTCTAAAACTATTTGCTCCAACAACTAAAAAGGAATTAAGCAACCTGACGCTGCTTAATTCCTTCACTATATTTTCATCAACCCTATTTGACAGAGACTAATTTCTCACCAACAGTGTTGACGAACAACAATACTTGTCAATCATTTCAGTACAAAAAGAGCTTACGCTCTTTTTCTTAAAATTAATTTGCATAAAATTAAACCCATTCACCATTTTCGTTAACTTTGAATCCAAGTCAACTACAGTATTTACTGATAATGCACCTGAGTGGATCAACGTGGGTGCCATTTTCCACCAACTGAACCATTGGTTAACTTTTAAAAGCACCCTGAGCTTCTAAGTAGTACCAAGTACCGTTATCGTTTAACCATCCAGTTTGCGTACGCCTGAACCGTTTAAGTGGTGACCAAGTTCCGTCAACTTGTACCCACCATTTTCATAACGCCAGTTTCTGAATCTAGTGGTACCAAGAACCAGCATCGTTAAGCCAACCCTACGTGTTTCACCTTTAAGTCTACAACGTAAGTCCATTTCCTTTATCATTTTTAGTCAACAAATGGTTTGTAACTGCATCTAGGTTGGTGTGTCAACTGCTAATACATCTTCTAATTTAAATTCAACATTTAAGCGTTTATATACTTCTTTTGCAGCTTCAACAGCTAAATCCAAAAGTTGCTTGAGCTCCTTCTCTGAATACTGAAGAGTTAACATACTCATATTGTTTTTGAGGAAACAACAGTTGCTTTTTCTGCAGTAAATCATCTAATTGTTTTAAAAGTAACACGTTCACTTCACCGTTTTGTGTGGTTTGCATCCCTGCCTACTTTATCTAATGCCGCAATTGCATCAGTTAAAACTTTTAATTCTTTATCAGCATTTTTAGTAGTTTCTTCTAATTTAAAATTTCTTTTTCAAGTTTTGAAACAGTTTCATCTGCTTCTTTTTAGCTTTTCTACAGCTTTTAAAGCATTTTCTTTTACTAACTTATCAACTTGATATTGTTCAGTAGCTGCAACATTATTAGTTGAAACTGGTTTTTCTGTATGAGCTTCTGCATCGTTTAGCTGCTTCTAATGCGTTATTTGCATTTCTTGTGCTAAATAAGCTCCTGTTGCTGCTGCAGTTGCTGTAGCTTTAGTTCCTAACTCACCTTTTTAGTATTTAATTCTGTTTCTGATTTAGTTTTTCAGCAGAAGTCGGATCTTTAGTTTCAGATAAAGCTGATGATAGCACCAACTGCATTATCTTGTTCTAATTTATAATGAAGCAGTGAAGAAATCTTCTTGTGCTTTTTGATTCTGCTTCTACTTTGCAACACAGATCCTTTGCTTTTGTTAATTCTTCATTTTTGCATGCATCTTCCGCTGCTGTTTGACGTTCACCTACGCTAGCTGCTGTTTCTTCAACTTCTGCAGTGGTTGGAGCTTTAATTTCAAAAGCTTTCAACAAGTTCTCTGCGATTTACTTTCAACTCAGATGTGTCTTGAGCTGAAGCTGTATTATATGCCAAAATAAAGTTAAAGCTGCAACGCTTGATAATAATAATTTTTCTTCATAATATTATACCTCTCTTTATTTTTGGTTTTATATTATAAGTATATGCTAACTCACTAAAAGTTCATTGTCAAGTTATTTTTACTAAAAAGTGGTATATTTCACTTTTTGGGTTAATGGTTATGATGGTAATAAGTTCACAACTCGACTGGCTTTTATGTTGTTATCATTATTTATAATATTGTTCTTTCAAACAACAACATGATAACACTTCTATATAGTTTGTGCAAGTGTTGTTATATTACGTTTTTACAAATGTTTTTGTTCGTTTTATTACAAGCAACTATCTACAATCTTATCCTACATCTATTTATCTCTGATTAATATCTTCCAGTACGTCTAACCATCTATTATCATTTATTTTATGAGAGATTTCCTATCTACACATACAATTAGATTTATCTATTATTAATTGAGGATAAGTGGTAAAATTCGTTGTTCAATTTGATAATTACTACGAATTAAATCTATCAAGAATCCTGCAACTTTTCATTTTATAATAGTACTTTTTATACCAAGATAAACAGCTTATTACCAATAATATAAAATTCTTCTTTTTGCTCTAGTAGCAGCCACATTTAGAGATATTTTGAGTTGATGAACCCCACAGCCCAATTAGCAGCTCTTATACTTCTTTCATCACATCCTAAAACAAAAATACAATCATTGCTTCTCTTCCTTGAAAAAGTATGGACAGTTCAATCATTAGTAACTTTCCCTTTTTCATCATATCGTGTAAATCAATTTTCTTAAGTTCTTGTGATAAGCAATAAGCAACATTTTTTAAATGGAGTAATAACATAAATAGTATCTTTTTGATTTTATCATTTATGTCTGGATTCTGCTCCATTAATTCTGAAATTTTATTTCTTAAAAATTCTCCTTGTTCTTTAACATATTTATCTATCGCATTTCAGATATATCAAACCAAAAATGCCTTACCTGGAGTATCTGTACTTTGTACCATATTTCCACCATATGATATAACATTTGAAATATCAAACATTGGTTCTACATCTTCTATGTACCCAAAGTGGAATCCCAATCCATTTATCTCCATTGCAAAAACCATATCTACTAATATCGTCCACTAAAGTTTGAGTAGAAGCTTCATCAGATGAGATATTCGCTTAGAAACACCATAATGTTTACCTAACATGCGAAGAGTTGCAGAATCTAATGTAGCTACAGGTTTTATTTTGAGCTGGATCACCTACAACCATTACTTGTTTCACTTCGAAATATTGCACCTACACTCGATTGTGGTAATGCTTGACCAGCTTCATCAACAAATAAATACCCTATTGTTTTTGCCTAAATTTTACACATTGTATGAACACTTGCAAACGTAGTACTAATAACCGGTATTACCATATTCATCCAATTCCATGCTTCTTCTATCATTTTCTTATTATCAAGATATTCTTTATTTACCATATGATTTGTGCTGCTTGTATACTTTTTAATATTTTCATATAAAAACTGCTTTCTAAGTTTTAATGCCGCAATAAACAATCTTGATTGAAGGCACCTATATTCTTTTATCAAACCACGGATTATCCATTTGAAGTGTATTATAATCTGCATTCATATCAACACTTTTTACTGATGCAGCATTTATCTCTTTCAGACAACAATTGAATACTTTTCATCTAATTTTCTTTTTAATTTTCTCTAACTCTTTCATTGACTATTTGATTGTTCTTTTTCTTCTTCTGATAAATTTTACTTTCATATTCTTTCTCTTTACTTAGAATAATATTGTTTCTTCTTCAAGACTATGTTTTATATTTTGTTTTAATTCTCTATTTTTCATCAATAATTTGTAAATAAGTTCTTCGGAGCTTCTCATCTCTCCTTATAGTCTTGTTTTATAGCAGAAAAAGAACCACGGCTTTTGAGTTTCAACGTATCAATAGATAAATTTATTTGATTCTGTTCCGTTAAATTATGAATTATTTTTCATCAGTATTCTAACTTCTTCTTCAATCTGAACTTTTCTGATATTTGATAGTTGTTTGATACTCTATATATTCTCCTTCAATAATTCTTAACTCATTTTTCAAATTCTTCTTTTAAGCTGGTGACAATGATAAACAGGTAATCATAATCCACTTTCAACTTTTCTAATAGTGGATATTTTTCACAAAAATTTGTTTTTCTTGTTTAAATTTAAGAGGTAGTCATACTCTTTTTAAAGTCATTATAGACATTCGTATTAGATACATAATTATTTTTAAATCATTGATAACCTCTTCTAATGAAGTAAGGATATTATTCATATTATCCTTTTTACCACCTTCCAAGGAAAACAATCCCCAGAACTTTTCTTCTTTTTTTCACTCTGATTCTTATCCACTGAAATATTAGAATTTGAAATATTCCAAAAATAATCTGCATTTCTCAATTCTTCAATAAACATTTCATCAATTCCACTTATTAATGGTAATTCATTAACAATATTCTGAACTGCTCCATTATTTGAACTCACAAACAAGAATCCTTTATCAGCTATTGATTTTGGCATTTTCACCAATACTCATATTTTCAAAATCAGGAAACTTTTTATCTTTAATTTCCTTTTGACTTCAATCCTACAATTTCACTTGCTTGTTCTACAACCAATTCAGCGAATATATCTTTCAGCAAGGTCGTTTTCCCTGTACCTGGTGGACCATTTACACTACGAATTTTTCATCATCATACCCAATCGCTAAATTTACAGCAACTTGTTGCATAAAAGAAAGACATAATTAGGATTACTGAGGAATCTAGCGATAGGATAATTTTAGGTTGTAAAATATTCCAAAATATATCTGGATTAAAAGAATCTCTATCCTTTCTGCTATCAAGATTAATTCTATCTTTTTATCCCTAATAAATATTGATCAAGATTTTTCAGTTGTTATACTTTTCGCCTCTTTCTAAATCATTCATAAAAAGAATGTAAATTTATTGCATCTGCCTCTAAATTAGTCAATACTTTCATTCTACAATTTCTAAGATTAAGTGAATATGTATTCATTAACCTTTCTAAGGCATCATTAAAAATCAACATAATTTTTATGACCAGAGTAATTAAACAAGTCTTTAATATAATTTTATTTTTCTTCTTCATATTCCAAAAATCTTTTCTTTTGGAACGCATTTATTTTTCAAAAATATAGTTACTAGCTGTAAAAAGTCATGCTATCAACTAATTGGAGATTTTTATCAAAATAAAGAGCAAATGAGAATTTATCTCCAACATTTATCTCTTCTTCCAGCTTTTTAAAGATTAAATTTTTCTCTCAGCAACGAAACAATCACTTCAAATTTAAAGATGTCAAGGTATAATACTACCCCACCTTTTTGAAAATCCTTCAGCTCTCTTCTTTGATATTGCCTCAGAAAACAGAGAATAAAAATTATTATCTTTTGGGAACTCAATCATCTGTATATTGTTATCTTTTAACCTAATATCACCTTCTGATAAATGTTCCACCATTATCCATGCTTCTAAGATATTTTTCTTTCGTATTCATTTCTTTTCTCCATTTCTTTCAGATTACATTTCACCTTTTTATTAGATATCTTCAACCTTTCCTTATTCTATAATTAAAAGATTAGAGTATAAATTTTGTAATTTTTAATTTGTTTAGGTATAGCTATTGTATAATTTTAGAATACCAGATGGTTCACTTTAGTAATTAACCTTAAAATAACAATTTATTACGATTCATTCTGCAGTTAATAATCAATTAATAAACTTCAATTTTTACAGTCATTCTTTTAAAAAGAAAAACATCAAAGTAATAATAATTGCAAATACCATCGTTTCATTTTGATATATTTACGTTCCATTTGAACAACTCACAGAGAACTCTAAGCAAAAAGCAAGACAAATAATATGAATAGAACTACTAGACCTCAAAATCTTTTTCCCCCATTGACTTTTTCCTCCTTATTTTCCCTCTGGATTTCTGAATATAAAATCAAATGTCTCCTTTTTCATATTTTTATATTCTTCATAGCTTTTCATAAGATTCTTTCCTATATTTTTGTTTCATCAATTCTTTTTCCTCAAAAAGTTTTGCTTTCAAGTTTTCATTAACTTCCCAATTATGTTTTTAATAGACATCTGATAAAAATACGAATGACTTCTTGCTCCTCTTCTTCCAATAAATATTCGCCTTTTTACATTGCTTTTTCTTTTTCTCAGATAATCATAAAAATCTATTACAAGATTTGTAAACCAAAAGAACGAATACATTTTTACTTTTGCATCATCTACTTTTCCATACCTTAATGCCGTTCTTAGCAACTGCACTTCTTTTCGTTGTGATTTCTTCTGAACCAGCTGCTTTGAAACAATGTTTTTCTCCAATCTGATTTCTAAATCTAACGAACGTCTATAAGCTGTTGATAAAGCAATAAACGCTACAATTCCAGAAATAATTGCTGCAGGAAAGTTGTCCATTTAAAAATTCAAAAAGCTCAATTTTACACACCTCATTTTATTAGTATTTTTATTTAAGTATAATGCAATACTGATAATATGTAAAAATGAGCATTCTATAGAACCTAAATTTTTATTGATTGTATTGACATTAATCTTCGTATAAAATATGATTAAGAGAAATTCAAACTATAAACTTTAAGACATACCTCGAATAGCCTCAAACACACAAAAAGGACAGACATAATAAAACGACTATCCTTGTGTTCTCTATTCAATTATATCTTACCTCTACCATTTCTCCAGTAAGTCAATTTGTACTTCTTTGTAATCCTACACATATTATAGTTCTGTATTTAAATCTTTAACATTTTAGTATCAAGATAGTTCTGATTAATACTTCTATTCTTCAGCACTCATATACTCGTCTAATTCTAATGACTGATATACTTAATCGTTTTTGCACCTTCTTCTTTCGAGAGAAGTCCATCTTTGATTAAACTGATAATCATCATTTTCTTTCCGTGTTCAATACCTGTGCTGCTTTTACCTTCTGTCAATGCCCTGCACTCTTGCATCTTTCTTTTCTTTTTCTACAGTCGCTAAATGTCCCAAATAGGCTTGGATATACTCTAGTTCTTTCATCGTACATTTCTCGTTCCTCCTTTGTCCAGTCTATTCGGCTCACAATTCTGATCCGCTTGTTCTAATATTTTTTTCAGGTGTTTGTGAGTAGGGTTGATTTCCAAAAACTCAATCCAACGTTCCTTCTTGTATTCTTCTATCTTATCTTCATTATACTTCTCTAATTCTAAAAATCCCATCAATGATAAGTTTTGTTCTTCTTCAAAACCTTTAAAATGAACTTTTAATTCGTCATTTCTTTTTCTTTCTTTGTGACAGTATACATGAACCATTTCCTCATCATTAAAATATCTCTTTTTGCATAATGGCAATGGAATACACAGGTAACATTTCTTCTGCGAGTCTATGTGTTTCTACACCTTCTTTTTTTATGTTCATCTGCATTCTTAGTCACTTGGTTGCATTGATATAACCATAAACGTTTGATAAAGTCAAATTGATAGGCTACTTGAATTTCAATAATAACCTGTGTACCATCATTTTAATTCAGCTAATACATCAATACTGGTAACATAGGTCTTTATATCTTCAAATTGATGGTCATGTATTTGGGTTCCATCCAGTATTTTTTTACATGGTGGACAGGTAAATCTAGGATATCACTTATAAACTGTGCTGTTATTTCAGGATTACTGAAAATTTTTCTTTGCCATTAAATCCATCATCGGTCTTGCATCTTTGATACGTTCTTTTCATTTTTATCACTTCCTTATAGTTATTTGAAGGCGACTACGAATGACTTGTCACTTGTAATCATCTCTTCACTTATATATATACGATGGAGAAAAACATTTTTTATGACAACTTTTTGATTTTTTTAACCGACTATACATATATTTATTACATCAAAAAGACGACCGAAGTCGTCTTAAAGTATTCTTATTTTTTTCCATATTCAATACTGTGTACTTTTTCCCATTGCTAATCCTTCTGAATAATTCCTTGAAACTTCATCTACTTTCTCTCTATCTAGGGTATATAAGGTGTCTGTAAGATAAATTTCTAAGTACATATTCTGTCTATAAACTATTCTTAGAATTTGACAATTCTGGCTTATAGCTTACTATTGCTATGAATCCTAGTTCTTTTTATTTTTCAAACATTCGATACATTGTTAAAAATTGTTTTTCGATTTTTCCTTTTTACACGCATTTTAGACAAATCTTAATAGTACCTATCCAACCTTCATCATAAATCATTCCTGAAACTTTCATGAGCGTCATTTCTCCAGTTAATATTTCTACTCGTTCATATCCTGATTCATGCATAACACTCTTCCAACCACTTTCAGTTAAAGGGCCCACATTTACATTGATTGCCTGAGATAACTCTTGTCTTACAGATTCGTAGATTCTTAAGCAAAACATCATGAGTGAGTAATACTCCATTTGGTTTTCAATACTCACCAAGTATTCCGTTACACATTTACGTTTAGCTTGATCTGATTGCATTGTCAACATTGCTTCATTAATCACTACATCAAATGTTTCAGAGTGATACGGTAACTTCATTGCATTTGCTCGTTCAAAATGAATTAGATGCCCGACATTAGCTTTTATTGCTGATTGTTTTCAGCACTCTAACGCTTTGCTGATCCATATCAACCGCAGTAATTTGACATCCAAACTTCTTAGCTAATTCAATTACTGTAGTCCCTCTATTACACCGCAACCTCCAACACTTTTCATTTCTGATGTAAATGCACCTTTTTCAATTAACCAATCAGTTGCCTGTTTTTCCTCCTGGACGTAATCTTTTTACCTAATTTTTGCTAAAAACTTATGACCTGCCTCTGACATCAACCCCTCCTTATTACCATCATATTAGCGGAATTGAAATGTGAATGCAATACGATAACAAAAATCTCCTAGCATTTAATTTCTAGGAGATTTTTATTTTTCTATCTTTAAGATAGAAATCTGTTTCAATTTGTAATCTTATCTATAAACCAATATTTCTGACGAAGATTATTATCTTGTGAATGTAATCACGTAGTTACAAAATTACCAAAACCACGATCTAGTATATCTGTTTTGTAAGTTTGTTCTCTTACATATTTGAAGAAACGTCCTAATTCTGCTTTTTCACTTCTTGTTGCATCATCGATTGCTATGTTGAATTTCAGTTGCAGATGCTGTTTCTGGTACTGTAATAACATAATTTTTCCAGGAGTACCAAGTGCTCCTGCAATTTCTAATCCTGATAATTGATAGTAAAAAGTAATTGTACGTGTCTTAACAGGGACTTTCTACAACTGATCTACGATTACGTGCTGCTCGAGGTTGACTAACTGGTGCTACTCTTAAAGAAGCAGCTTTTATGAAAGTTTACTACATAATCATAACGAATCGTATCTTCTTGTGGTTTATCCACAAAAGTAATCTTCCATGAATGCTATATCCACGTTTTGCTAATTCTGCTTTTTAGCATCTATTTTTATCCTTCACAATTGTTCGAATCTGATCAGAAGTTGCTCCAGCTGGAACAGTTATGATGGAATTTCCTGGGTCTCCTAAATCCAGCAATATCTTTCATTTCTGCAAAGTTATAATAAATTGCTATTTGATCTTTTTGGTGCATCTACACTTCTTGCACGACGTACAACACGTGGTTGATATACAGGCGCATTTCTAAATCCTGTATGTTCTGAGCTAGTATTTGAAGTGAAGTATCAGATCTGATGGATTAGTAGCCATTGATGTACTTGGTGCTGGTGCGCTTGTTGCTGGTGTGCTTGGTACTGGCTCACCTATTGTTGGTGTACTTGCCGTTGGTGTACTTGCTGAAGCAGCTTTTGTAAAGTTTACTACATAATCATAACGAATCGTATCTTCTTGTGGTTTATCTACAAAATAATCATCCATGAATGTATATCCACGTTTTGCTAATTCTGCTTTTTAGCATCTATTTTAGTTTTCACTATTTGTCGAACCTGTTCAGAAGTTGATCCGGCTGGAACGAGTTATGACTGATTCTCCTGAATCTCCCAAGAATCCAGCAATATCCTTCATTTCTACAAAGTTATAGTAAATTGCTATTTGATCTTTTTGGTGCATCTACACTTCTTGCACGACGTACAACACGTGGTTGATATACAGGCGCATTTCTAAATCCTGTATGTTCTGAGCTAGTATTTGAAGTAGAAGTATCAGATACTGATGGATTAGTAGCCGTTGATGTACTTGTTGCTGGTGCGCTTGTCGTTGGTGTACTTGCTGCTGGCTCATTTTGTTACTGGTGCACTTGCTGGCGCTGAACTTGTTGCTTGTTCACTTGCAGCTGGCGCACTTGTTGTTGGTACGCTTGTTACTGGACCGCTTGATGCTAACGTACTGATTGCTCCACCTTCACCAGTGTAGTAGAACCCGATGGATTATGACTTTCAACTGGTTTTGTAAAATCTGGTTTTGGTGTTTCAACATTTGGAGTTTTAATTGCTGTTAAATCATTTTCATACTGATCTACTACTTTGGCTGGTCTTCTGATGTAGCCGCTTCTTCAATAGCTTTTCTGCTTTTGTAGTTAACTCTTTCACTTTTGTGACTGCTTGTTCTTTCTCTTCAGAAGTTAAGAACTTTTATTGATTTCATCTAATTTATTTTGTTTGTGTGAGTCTAATGCAGCTTTATTTTCTTCAGTAACTTCTTTTTGGAACTACCGTAGCATCTTTTTCCCTTCCTCGTGACTTGCAGCTTCATTTGAATCATTATTTGTTGAAGGAGCTATTTCATTATTCTCTACAGAATCTTTTTGAAGGTATATTTGTTGCTGGTTGTTCTATTTGTTTGCCTGCTTTCTCTTCTGTTTTGATTTGAAGGAGTAGTTTCTTTTTGCTTCAGTTGCTGCTGACGTTCCTGCTGGTGTTTCTGCAGCTGGTTCTTGCTCTTTGTTTGTGTCAGTTTGCTTCTCTACTGTTGTACTTTCTTTTTCCAGTTGTAGTTGGTGCTGAGCTTTCTACCTCTTTCTTCTGATTTCACTGCTGGTGTTGGAGATGTTGGAGCTTCTTCAGAAGTTGAGTTCTCTTTATTATCTGTAGGTGAAGTTGTTTCTCTTTTTATCCACTTCTCCTTTTGTAGTTTCTTTCGGTGTTGTTCCTTCTGTTTGTTTCTCTTTCTTCCTACTGGATAGAAGGTGGTTTCTTTGCTTCAGTTGCTGCTGGTGTTTCTGTTGGTTTTTACTACAGTTTCTGATGCTTCGTCTAGTTTTGTGTCAGTTTGCTTCTCTACCATTGCACTTTTCTCTTTCCAGTTGTAGTTGGTGCTGAACTTTCTACCTTTTCTTCTGGTTCTGCTGCTGGAATTGGAAATGTTGGAGCTTCTTCAAGTTGGAGTTCTCTTTATTATCTGTAGGTGAAGTTGTTTCTTTTTATCCACTTCTCCTTTTGTAGTCTCTTCTCAGTGTTGTTTCCTTCCATTTGTTTCTTTTCTTCTGGATTTGGAGGAGTGGTTTCTTTCGATTCAGTTGCTACTGGCGTTTCCTGTTGGTTTTTACTACAGTTTCCGATGCTTCGTCTGGTTTTCAGTGTCAGTTTGCTTCTCTACTGTGTACTTTCTTTTCCAGTTGTAGTTGAGTGCTGAGCTTTCTACCTTTTTCTTCTGGTTTCGCTTCTGTTGTTGGAAAGAGTTGGAGCTTCTTCAGAGTTGGGTTTTCTTTATTATCTGTGGGTGAAGTTGTTTTCTATCCACTTCTCCTTTTTGTCAGTTTCTTTCGGTATTGTTCCTTCTGTTTGTTTCTTTTCTTTTACTGGTTAAAAGAGTAGTTTCTTTTACTTCGAGTTGCTGCTGGTGTTTCTGCAGCTGGTGCTTGCTCTGCTTTTTGCGCTTCCCACCCTCACCTGTTGTTGCTGGAGTTTGAGCTACCTTTGCATGTTTTCTTTCTTGCCAGTTGTTGCCGCCTTTTCTACTGGCTGACTTGATACTGAAAAGTTTGATTTACTTTTTGAAGTTTCCTCCTTAACAGTTACTACTGTCACTTGCTCTGTCTTTGGTACTGCCTGTTCTCCTTTGGTAGTTGGCTTTCACTTCAGTTACAACTGTTTCCAGTTTTTCCAGACTGTGTATCTTCTTTTGTCGTTACTTCAAAAGCTTTTACTTCTTCTTGTTTATTTTGACGATTGACTACAGTCACAGTTTGTTTTGAAACAGTTTTGATTTCCAATTGTTGTAGAAAATTGGTTGTGTAAACCCTAGTTCATTATGTGCATATATCAAATTAACATTAGTAATTTGATTCATTTGTGCTAAAGCATCCATTGATATACCCGTAGCTTCACTAATCACACTTAGCGTATCTCCCCATTTAATAACATAGTTCGAATCTTTTTGCTAAGGAAGCAATATCCGTTTTCACTTGTTCAACTGTACGTGCTTCCCAGACACCATCTTCTTCACTAGCTTGTACTTCTTGAACATTACTAGTTGCAAATAAAAACACTCCTGTTGCTACAATAGCTCCTGTTCGTAGTTTTCGAAATCCTCTCAATGATAATATACCTTTCATAGGTTCATCTCCTTAACTTTTATTCATTTGGCATTTCTGTCGGGCACATTATTGCATAAACGACTCATATAATCAAATGATAAAACTTACTTTTTCGATACTTTATTGAAAATTTAACATTTAGATTTTTCTACTTACAAAATTCCTTTTTATCACATATCTCTGTTACATTACATCCCTATTTAATTTTAGATTTATCCAAAAGTTTGAAAAGTTTCTCCTTTGTTCTCTCGCTTTCGTTCGTTCAAAACTATTCTTCTATTTGCAAACTTGATAACAACATGTTTTACATAGATGCAGATTAGATACGATAGCCTTTTTCTCTCATCACTGATACACAGTAATTTACAATAATGTAAACTATTCAATTTGCTAGACAGCTTCTAGCAAATCTCGAATTTTAAATTTCATAACACAAAAAGAACAACCTAACAACGAGCTGTCCTTCCTGTCACTACTATTCCATTTCTTTCCTAAACGCTTCAATTTCTTCCACTGACACTCCTGTATACTTTTTGGATTTCTTCCATTGGTAAGTTCATTTTGAAGCAAATCATAACTTAACCTTTTCGTTTTCCAAGCGCTACGCCTTTCTCCATCCCTTGTTTTTCTCCGATTTCAATTCCTTCTTCAAGTTGGTGTTTCATGATTTGATAGTATACATCTTCATATTTTTTTCCATTAATTCTGCAAGCCTCCGTTCTTCACCTGATAGATTTGAGAAGTTCCACTATTTTTGTGCTTCTTTTAATCCTCTGCTTGATTCTGGATTAATTGTACCATTTTTAGAAAGTCTCGCCACTTTGTAAAGTTTTGTATTTTCTTCTTCAAGAATCGCTTTATCAGTCAAGTTTACTAAATAAATTCTCCAATAAGGTTATTGTTTTCTGTTTTTATTTCTTTTTGACAAGCAAAGTTTGTTAATCCAATCTCTACTCTTGCTTCTTGAAATTCTGGGAATACTGTAAAATTAGTAACAACAATAGAAATAATCGATTTTTGCACTTTCTGCTTTATAGTTTTGCGTATATGTTGTTGCCATATAGTTAAAGATACGTTCAAAAATCTTTATGCTGATAGAGTTGCATTTCTATCATAATTTCCATTCCATCTTCCGTAGTAGCTGCTACATCAACAATCGTACTATACATACAGGATTTAGGGTTTTTCTATCTCTTTTTGATAAGATTCTGTCTAATACGGATTTATTAGTCTAACATTTGTTAGCTTCATTCCCGTAACTGCCTCGATGAAGTCTTCTAGAATATATTTCCTTTCCTGTTGTTGTCATCATGAAAAGTAGGTCGTTTGTTGGTTTGATTTTTCATAGTGATTCCTCCTTTATTTTTCTCTTCACTGATAGATACGAAATAAATGGAGGAAAATATTTTTATGGTAACTTTTTACAGGCTATACAATATATTTATTACATCAAAAAGACGACCGAAGTCGTCTTGAAAAATTATTATTCTACTATTCATCAGCAGACAAGCATTCGTCTAATTCAATTACAGAAATACTTAATCGTTTTTGCTCCTTCTTCTTTTGAAAGAAGTCCATCTTTAACCAAACTGATAATCATCATTTTCTTTCCGTGTTCGATACCGTGTGCTTTACCTTTTTCGATTCCTTTTCAATTCCTTCTGCTATGCCCTCTGCTTTTTCCTTTTTCAATTCCTTCCGCTAACCCTTCATTCTTGCATCTTTCTTATCTTTTTCTACAGTCCTGCTAAAACTTGAATACGCTTGGAGATAGCGTGTTTCTTTTCATCGTACATTTTTCGTTTCCTCCTTTGTCCAGTCTAATCGGCTTACAATTCGATCCGCTTGTTCTAATATTTTTCAGGGCTTTGAGTATAGGGTTGATTTCAAAAATTCAATCCATCTAACTTTGTTGTATTCTTGTATCTTATCTTTATTATACTTCTCTAATTCTAAAAATGCCATTAAAGCTAAATCTTGTTCTTCTTCAAATCCTTTAAAATAGACTTTTAATTCATCGTTTGTATTTTTCTTTGAAACAGAATACATGAACCATTTTATCGTCCTTAAAAATATCTTTTTGAGTGATGGCAATGGTGTACACCGGTAACAATTCTTCGGCGAGTTTATGGGTCTCTACGCCATCTTTTTTATGTTCATCTGCATTTTTAGTCACTTGATTACATAGATATAACCATAAACGTTTAATAAAGTCAAATTGATAGGCTACTTGGATTTCGATTATGACCTGTATACCATCATTTAATTCCACTACATCGATACTAGTTACATAGAGTCTTTATATCTTCGAATTGATGATTGTGTATTTGTGTTCCATCGAGTATTTTTACATGGTGGACAGGTAAGTCTAGGATATCCCTTTATAAACTGTGCTGTTATTTCAGGATTACTGAAAACTTTCTTTGCCATTAAATCCATCATTGGTCTTGCATCTTTTGATACGTTCTACCATTTTTATCACTTCCTATATTTATTTGCAGACAACTACTAATGACTCTTAACTAGTAATCATCTCCTCACCTATATATACGATGGCGAAAAATATTTTTATTAGAAATTTTTAACACATTTCCGTTCGAACCTAAACTGCATTCCTCAATGAATCACTCTTCATATTCCCTTCAAACCGGTACACCATTTCTCAACGCATCATTCGATTCCCCTAAAATCTACAAACGCACACCCTCGATTTCTCGAGGGTGTCATCAACTACGATAGATAGTTTAGTGAATCTATTCTAGTCTTCTTTTCTTCTTTGTTGAAGAAGTTAAGCCTAATCCTGCAAGGATGGCGCGCTGCTACTTCCAAAGATTTCAAATTCACTACCTGTACCTGTATTTGGTAATTCTTGACGAGTTACTTTTTCTTGAGGTGCTGGTGTTGATTTTACATCTTCTTTTTGGTGTTACAACTTTACGGTAGATGTGACGAACATTTCCATTTGCATCTTTTTCTGTTCTTACTAATTCATATCCTGGGATATCTTTAGCTGGAACTTCTCCATTTTCATTTGGAACAATTGGGTTACCATTTTCGTCCACAAAATGTTGTGATAATTGATGTTTCTGGAGTTGGTGTTGTCACTTTACGGTAGATATGACGTACATTTCCTTTCGCATCTTTTTCTGTTTTCACAAGCTCATATAATCTGAATGTTTTCGCTTGGATGCTCTCCATTTTTCGTTGGACGAATTGGATTTCCTTTTTCATCTACATAAGTAGTCACTTTCTCCTCTTTTGCGGTGTTGGAGTTGGTGTTACAAGTTTTTCGTATACGTGTTCTACATCTCCATTTGGTAATTTCTTAGTCTCTACGAAGCGGTAGCCTGGGATGTCTTTCTTCGGTTGATCCCCTTCTTCTGTTGGATATCCTGGAATAACGTTACCTTCTTTATCCTTGAATGAAGTTTTAACTTTTTCGTATACGTGTTCTACATCTCCGTTTGGAAGTTTCTTAGTTTCTACGAATCTATATCCTGAATGTCTTTCTTCGGTTGATCTCCATCCTCTGTTGGATATCCTGGAATAACGTTTCCTTCTTTATCCTTGAATGAAGTTTTTAACTTTTTTCGTATACGTGTTCTGTATCTCCATTTGGAAGTTTCTTAGTTTCTACGAATCTGTATCCTGGGATATTATCTTTCTTAGGTGTTGTACCTTCTTCTGTTGGATAATTTGGAATAACGTTACCTTCTTTATCCCTTGAATGAAGTTGTTACTTTTTCATAGATGTGTTTCGTATTACCTTTTTCATCTGTTTTCAGTCTTAACAACTTTGTATCCGGCAATTTTCTCTTCTGGTTGTTTACCGTCTTAGATGGGATTAGTTCTGTTTCTTTTCCATCTTTACCGACTACTACAAACTTAGTATCAGGGCGAACTGTTGGTGTGTAAGTTGCTTTTTGCTGCTGTTCCATTCTTATCTACACGTTTTTACAGTGACAGCTGGTGCTTTTTCCTGTAAATGATTTTTCTGGTGTAAATGTTACTGTTCCATCTTTAGCAACTTCGAATTTACTCTACACCTTCTACTGTTTTAACAGTGCTTCCATCTTCAAATGTTGCTGGTACTTCATCATCCATTGGTACTTCTGTGTTACCTCTTTGAATGTTGGTTTACCAGTTTGAACTTGACCTTTAGCTCCTTCAGATGTTACACCTTCAGCTGTTGGTGTTACTCCTGTTACTGTTGGTGTGTATGTCGCTGTTGTTGGTGTTCCATCTCGCATCTTTTGCTTGTACTGTCACTGGATCTGGTGTTCCTGTGAAGTCTTTGTTTAGTGTGAATGTTACTTTTCCTGATTTTTGGATCGATTGTGTACTACCAACTTCTTTTCCATCTTTTTGTCGCTGGAATTTCTTTTTCTGTTACAGGGTTTCCATCTACTACGAATTGTGCTGGTTGCTCATCAGTAGTTGTGATTGGTACTTCTGGGTTTCCTTCTGTGAATGTTGGTGTTCCCTCTTGAGTTTTACCTTGATTCCTGTTGATTCTGCATCTTTACCTGATGGTGTTACCGGTGTAACTGTTGGTGTGTATGTCGCTGTTGTTGGTGTTCCATTCGCATCTTTTTGCTTGTACTGTCACTGGATCTGGTGTTCCTGTGAAGTCTTTGTTTGGTGTGAGATGTTACTTTTCCAGTTTTTGGATCGATTGTATACTTACCTCACTTCTTTTCCATCTTTAGTAGCTGGAATTTCTGTTTCTGCAATTGGTTCTTTTGTAACCGGATTGTAGAATGTTGCTGGTTAATGTTTCATCAATCTTGATTGGTACTTTTACGTCACCTTCGTTGAACGTTGGTGTACCTTCTTGAGTTTTGCCCTAGATTCCCTGTTGATTCTACAGGTGTTCCTGTTGGTGTTACTCCAGTGAATTTAGGTGTGTACGTTGTTTTTCGCTACAGTACTGTTTGTGTCTTTCGCTTGTACTGTTACTGGTTCAACTTCTCCAACATATGTTTTATCTGTTGGTGTGAATTTCCACTTCACCTGTTGGGACTCCATTTCCATCTTTCACTAGTGAGTAAACTCCGATTTCTTTACCGTCTTTCGTCACTGTTACTGTTTCAACTGGGTTTCCTGTGTTATCTAATAATGTAATTGTAGATTTATTAATTGGAGCTGGTGATTCTGGTTCTTTAGTAGGGTTACCTGGAATAAATTCTACTGTTCCTGTTTGTTCAACCCCCTGGTCCTTCTGATTTAGCTGGATTTGCACTTGGGTTAACTGGAATAATAGATGGTGTGTAAGTTGTTGTAACTTAGTGAACCGTTTGTATCTTCTCCACGTACTGTTACAGGAACCACATCGCCTGCATATGGTACTGTAGGGATCTGGAGTGAATGTTACTTCACCAGTATCTTTATTTAATGTATATTTACCAATTACTTTACCTTCTGGACTCTTAGCTGGAACTTCTTCAGCTGGTTGATTATTTCTCGTCTAACAAAGTTGTTTTACTTTTTAACGATTGGTGTTAATTCTGAACCTGCTGTGAATGTTGACAGTTCCTTTTTGAACTTGTCCTCGAGGTTTGATAAGTTGCTTCTTCTGCAGTTGGTGTTTCTGGAATAATACTTGGCGTATAAGTTGTAACCGCTGGTGTTCCATTTACGTCTAGCGCTTGAACTACTGCTGCTGGTACTTTTACCTGTGTATTGTAAATCAGTTGGTGTGTAGGTTACTTTATTCGTTGTTGGGTCAATTGAGTATTCCCCAATCTTATTACCATCTGTCCCATTACGTCTTGTTTCGCAGTTGGTTCTAATGGATTACCATTTTGATCTAATAGTCTTGCAGTTCCTTCTTGAATCGCAACAGTTTCTTCTTTACCATTTACTGTAACTGTTCCTCCAGTGAATGATACTGTTCCTTCTTGAGTTTGTCCTTGAGGAGCTTTTTGATTCAGCTACGTTTGCCCTTGTGGTCTTACTGGAACGATGTTTGGAGTATAGTTTGTTTCTGCTGGTGTTCCATTTGAGTCTTGCATACGAACACGAGCTGGTGAATACTTCACCTGCATATGTTTTATCTGTTGGTGTGAAGATTACTTCACCTGTAGTTTTTATCTACAGTGTAATCCCCTACTTTATTACCTTTTTATCTGTTGCTGGTAATGTTTCAACTGGATTTCCGCTGTCATCCACTAATGTTAATGTTTCAGGTTTCATGAGTTGGAAGTTTCTGAACCTGGTGTGAATGTAGGTTTTCCTTTTTAGTATCCCCTGTTTTGCAGTAGATTCTGCTTCTTTAGCTGTTGGTTCTACTGGTGTGATGTGTGGTGTGTACTTAGCTGTTGCTTTTGTACCATTTTCATCTTCCCTTGAATTGTTACTGGTAGAACATCTCCAACATAAGTTTTTATCAGTTGGTGTAAATACAGCAGTCCGGGTACTCCATCTACAACTTTAAGTGTATATGTCCCAATTACTGTTCCATCTGGTTTCTTAGCTGGTACTTCAGTAGCTGGTTGTCCATCTTCTCCCTAATAATGTGTAAGCATCCAGGATTCATTGTACAGATTTTTCAACTTCTACTTTATTATCGTTCTTATCTCAAGTAAGTAACAGTATTTTTACCTGGAGTAAAATGTAATTTCTTGTTCTTGTGTTTCACCTTGAGGTTTTGTAGTTTCTCCACCTTCTGCAGTTGGTGTTACTGGTTTAACTGTTGGTTGGTAAGTTACTGTACCTGTTGAAGTTACAGGTTTCCGTCTTTATCTACTCCCAACTTTACCTGTAAATGAAACTTTAACTGGATCTGGTTCACCAGTAAAGTCTTTATTTGGAGTGAATACTACTTCACCTGTTGAAGGAGTAATTGATATAAGTTCAATTGGTTTACCATCTTTTTGTAGCTGGAATTTCAGTTTTATCAGTAGTTTTCCTGTTTCTGGATCTACTAATTTAGCTGGGAATTCTTCCGAAGGAGTAATCTTGTTATTTGCAGTATCTTTAAATTCAGGAGTTTTGTTTTGTTTTGCTCCTTGAATGTCATTAGATGTCTCTTTTTCCGTCTACGATTTCACGTTTCATTACGTGAGGAATGTAACGTCCATCCATTGAACCTTTTTCTGTAGCACCTTCTGGTGTCACTTGTTCACTGATTAACGTTAATTGGTCTCCGTTATCTCCTTCACCATTGACGATTGGTTTACCAATTTTACCCCATCCAGTTGTAGCACCGTTCGTATCTGTACGACGGATTGTAATACCGTCTGCATCTCCTACGAATGTAGCTTCTGGAACAAATTCTACGTTAACATCTTTCCCTTTAGCTGTAACTTTATATTTACCTTGACCTTGTACTACATAGTAACCATCTACTAATTCAGCATCTGTTACAACTGTTCCATCAGCTTTAACGATTTGTGGTTTCACTGTTTCGTCAATAGCTGCTTTTTCTTCGAAATTATAATCCTTATTTCCATAAGCGTTGAATTTAACTGTTGAACTTTGAGTCGCACCTTGAACATCATAAGTTTCTTCTTTCGTACCACGTGGTGGAATTGTTTGTTGGATTTGGAAATCTTCTACTTCCCCAGAGCACGCAATTCCTGTCGCTTCTTTAACGTCTGCTTTTATCATTTGCGATACGTAAACGAGTTGCTAATTTAGTCGCAGTTACATCTACGTTTTGAACAGGAGTTGTCCATGTTAATGTTACTTCTCCATCTTTTGTAACTTCAACAGCTCCAGCACCTTCATTTTCATCGAATTTACCATTGTTGTTAAAGTCAATCCATCCATTTACGAATGCATTTTTACCACCACCTAGGTGAGCGTCAAATGTCATTGAGTAAGTACCATCATTAACTTTTTCAATTTATAATTGTCGCCTTTTTCTACTTTATCACCCATTAATTGGCGAGCACCTTCGTCTCCACCTTCACCATTAACGTCATCATACTTGAAGGCTGTTTCATCTGTAATTTTTCAGTACGGATATCAACATCCGGCTCTGTTTGAACCCTAAGTATGGTTGTGTAATCCCATCACCTTTAGCGATAGCGTGTCCTACTTTACTGTAGAAGCTGGAGCATCCTTCATCTAATACCATGAAACCGAACACTAGCTCCTTGTTGACCACTTGATAGGATATAAACACCTAAGTTTTTAGCATTACGTGTTAAAACAACTGGGTGTAGACATACCAGAATCACGGTGAGTTGTTGCTGGTCCGAATACTTGTGTTCCTAAACCATCACTATAAACCGTTCCATCTGCGTCTTTTTACAGTTGATACTGTATCTTCTGTAATTTCAGTTGAACGGAAACCTTGTTTGCTTTTTATCAGCAATAAATGGTGCAAAAGGCAGGTTTTTCCAGCACCTTCGATAGAGTAAGATTGCCCTAATTGACGACCTTGGCCTCCTCCAACTGGTGTTAAATTATAACGATTATCATATGACTCTGCAGTATAAGAACGTGCAGTTGGCACTCGATAGTTTGTGTTCGATAATTCAGTAACTAATTCAAAGCCATCTCCATCTGTTTTGTAGATTTCAATCTCAGATGAACCTGCTTCTTCCCCTGTTGCGAATACTACGTCTCGCTGGTACTTCTTTCCATTTAAAGTCGCTTTTAACTTTGAATTCTACCCCAACGTTCGCTCCATTTTTACAGATTGGATTACTGTCGTACCACCTGTATCAATTCCATTTGTTTTCGCTACAGAATATCCAATCTTGACGAACTACTTTTTACTTCTGCTGGTGTACCGTCTTTATACACGTTTTGAGCGTTAGGATCATAACCTGCTCCTCCACGTTCTTTATAAACGTCAGTTGAGTTAAATGGTTTTAACGCTGTCACTTCCATTTCTACAACATATCCAGGAGTCAATTCTTGTTTGAACTTCGTTCCAATCTTTAATTTACCACCTGCATCAAGGTTTTCTACTACTGCCGTTTTGCTTGTAATATCGAGACCATTTAATTTGGTGTTTTTAAAACGTTCTGTATTTTTATCTTTATATTTTTCCAGTGATCAGCTTGTTCAGCTTCTGTTAATGGCGCTTCGTCTACATCAGCTAAGTCTGCACTGGAATGCGTTATCTGTGTTCAGTGCTTTTCCGTTACGTGAATCTTTAGAACCAGTATTTTTCGATAGAATTTGTTCCAGCTTTTGGTTCAGTGTTTTTCAGCTTTTTACCAACTGTTGGTTGTCCATTTGTAGTATCTACTGCTAGAGTTTCTTTTTCTCACTTTTTTGCTAACTAATTTTTGTAGCGGCTACTGTTACTAATTTGTTGTAAGATTTTGTTAACTCTTCTTGAGTTTTCGCATTTACTACAACTGATTTTTTGCAGCTTCTACTTCAGCTTTTAATTTTGCTACAGATTCTTCTGTTTTTGAATCGTATTTACCGCTTGAAATGTTTGTTTCGATTTCAGCAATATAGCCTACTAATTTGTTTTGTCTACAAAGCTGGCGTTTTCAACTTTTTGTTTCAACTGGTTGTGCCTCAGCCTTATTCGTTTCTGTTGTTACTTTTTCTTCTGTTTGTGGTTTGTCTTCTAAAACAGCTTCATTGGCAGAAACCATTCCACCTGCTAAGAAAAACATTCCACTTGCAATCATAACACTCGCAACGCCTTGGTTGAACTTACGAATACCAAAACGTTGGAATTGTTTCAATGGTTGTTGTTTGTTGTTTTTACCCATTTCATTTCTCCTTTACTTTTAATAATTATTATTTTGAGTGCTACATTGTTATACAGAATATATTTTCAAAAAGTCCAATTAATTTCACAATTTTTATACAATTTTCATTATATTGTTTAACTTTTCAATCGCGCCCTGATACTTCGCAAGTGTTTTCATACAGTTATATTTATCTTAAAAATAACTTTCATATTTATATTTCTCTATATTTTCAGAAATATATTTTTAACTTTTCTACAATCTTACCTTGTATCTATTTTTTTCTTTTTATTTTCCTTCTATTACATATTTTTAATAAATGGAATGTTTATAAAGCCTTATGTCTATTTTACATATGCGTTGTTACAATGGTCGAGATTGAACATTTACTACGTATCAAGTGTGAGGTATTTTCTTTATTCTTGGTTATTGTACGCTTAAGTTTGTTGGACGAACATCTGCTCTAGAACCCGTTTTTACATCTTCTGCTTTCACCTAAAATACAAAAACACTCGCGTATTCGTACGGGGGTGAAATACTTTGAAAGAATTTATTCCATCATTAATGATTGATTATTCTTCTTCTCTTCTTTTTCTTACCTGGAACTACTAATCCTAATCCTGCAAGAATTGCACTTGTGCTGCTCCAAAGATTGTTAACTCTTGACCTGTACCTGTATTTGGTAATTCACGTAATTGTGTTTGGTCACCGTTATTTGTTGGAGTTCCGTTGTTATCTCCATTTTCTGCTGGTGTTACAGGTTTTGAGTTCCTGGTTGAGGTTCCGGTTGTGGCGCTGGTTGTGGCGCTGGTTGTGGCGCTGGTGCTGGATTTGGATCCGAGTTGGATTTGGACCTGGGTAGGTCTTGGATCTTTCGGTACGTAATTAATTAGCGTATCTTTTGTTGGATCAGCCGGTACGTCTGGTACTTCATATCCTTTCGTTGATCGTTTTGGATCTACTGGTTTCAATGGATTTCCATTTGGAGCTACAGGGATAAATCCTGGTACATAAGGTACTTTTGGTTTATCTGTTCCTGGTTTCGTTGGATCTGTTGGATCGTTTGGATATAGAGTTGGTGGAACTGATCTTTGTCCCTCCGGTAATTTTGGAATCCATGATCCAAGTTTGTCGTAAAACGACTGTTTCCAGTGATGTTTACACCTACTGTTGCTTTAACATCTTTTGATGATTCTGATATCTCCGCCACGAGCGATGTATCCATCTACTTTCGGTAACTTGTTGCCATCTGAGATAGTATCGTCACCTTCAACTATCCATTCACCATCAAGTGATGTCTCCAGTTACTAGGTTCACTTTTAGCGCCTACGTTTGAACTTGATTGTTTCAGTGTGAGTAGTTACTACTTGTTTTCCATTGCGATCCACATAAGTGATAGTACGAGTTGCAGTTGTTTCTGTAACTAGATCTTTCACTGTTTCAGGCCATACTGGGCTGTTTGGATCTTCAGGAATACTGGTTTTTCCTGGTTCTGGTTTAGATGGTGTTACTGGTTTCAGCCGGGTTATTTGGACCTACTGGTTTCGTTGGATCTGTTGGCACCTGTGGTTTGTCAGGGCTGTTTGGATCTGTAGGCACGATCAGTTGAGTAACTTTTACCGTAAAGATTTGAACTTTATCTTTATCATTGTCGAACACTCTATCTGTATCTGCAGATGGGTAATCGTTGCTTGTTACAACATAACCTTTCTTAACAAGTTCTTTAATCTTGCTTTCTACTTCACCAGACTTAGTGAATTTAGATCCTGAATCACCTTCGTCAACTACTGGATCAGATACTACTTTACCATTGTTATCTACGAAGTTAGTGATAGCTTTTTGTCCATCTTTAACGTAGTTAACTGGTGTATGTGTAGTTGGGTCTGTTGGTACTGGTGGTACTTTATATCCGTCTTCGGTTTACCTGGTGTTACTGGCTCTAACGGTACAAACGGGTTTGTTTGGTCCTACTGGTTTCGTTGGGTCTTGTGGAACTTTTTGGTGTAGTTCCTGGATATGCGGAATCACCTGGTACTTTCGGACTATTTGATTTTGTGGGTCTGTTGGTTTCATTGGACCTGGTGGTACAACTTTTACCTGGATCTTGTGGATCGTTTCTGTGTTGTATCTGTTACCGGAGTCGCGAGTATTTACACCTGGTGGTACTGTAATTGTAACTTTTTCCTACTGGAACGTAAAACCCCACTTTGATTGTTTCATCTTTAGAGTTTTCAGTTAATCCTGTAGTCATCTACTTCTTTTTGAGCTGGATTTTTCAGAATGTATCCTGAACTACTGGTGATATTACGTTATCAGCTGTAGTATCGTTGCTTACTGGAGTCCATTTTTACCATATTCGACAGTGCCTGTTACAACGTTAATCTTAGCTTTACAGAGTGAATGTTACTTTGTCAGTTACATCAGCTGTAGATTTGTTTCCATCTTTGTTTGTGTACTCAACTTTGCTTCCGTCTTCTTTCACGTAAGAAATTGTACGGTTTATATGTTTAGTAGTTTCTAGTGACTTGATTAACTCTTCAGTCCATTTTTGGTCCATTTGGATTTTTCCTGGATCAATTGGTTTGTCCTGGTTTCGGAGTATGTTTGGATCGTTCGATTTGTTGGATCAAATGATGGAACGTCCACAACTTTTTGGTTTCACTGATTACTACTGAAGTTTTTGATCAACTTTTGTATCTTTATCAAAGTTCTTATCTGTCGCTGCTGTAAATCCGTCATTTACTAATTCATATCCAAGTGCTTTTCAACTCTGCAAGTTTAGTTGTTGTTGTGAGTTGATTGGTTCTCCAGATTTACCTTCTAACTCATCTTTGTGAAGAACTGTGTTTGTTCCTTCAACAACATACTTTAATCTATTGCTTTTTGAGTATCTTTTTCATACTTAATTTCAGTATTTTCCGTAGGTGTCTTAGGGTGTTGGTGGCACATATCCTTTTAGATGGATCTTGTGGATCTACTGGTTTCAGTGGGTTTCCTTCTGGATCTTTTTGGTGTTGTTCCTGGGATATGTGGAATCACTGGTACTTTCGGATCTATTTGGATCTTGTGGATCTGTTGGTTTTATTTGGATCTACCACTTTACCTGGATCTGTTGGATCGTTTGGATATGGAATTGGATCAATTGGTGTCTCACCTTCCGGTACTTTTTGGAGTCCATGTTCCAACTGGTACGTATCTAACTTTCAGATCTTGGTTAGGTGAATCTACAGTTAAGTCTGCTGTAGATGCTTTAACTTTAGATCCATCAGCTTCTACTAAGTCACCTTGTGTATCTTGGTTAAGTTTTACAACATATCCTTTAACAACTGGTGATGTTTTTCTGCAAATTTAGCTGTACCTGCAGCTTTCCATCCACTTGTAGTATCTGTTGCTGCTACGTCTGCAATACGTCACCTGTTGTGTCGTATCCTACTACTGAACCATCTTTTTGATTTACAACTACTGTACGTGTGAAGCTTACTTTATCAGTCCATTTTGGTGCTTCAGTTGGTGATACTTCTTCAGTTGTACCATCTTTTAATGTAAGTAATTGTACGAGTTACTGACTTGATGTTGTTTTAGTTTATCAAGAGCATCTTTCGTCCATTTTTGGTCCTGTTGGATTATTTGGATCGATTGGTTCTCCTGGTTGAGGATTTTTGTGGATCTTCGTTAGGGTTTTGTGGCGTTGTTGGTGTTACAGGAACTGTCTTAGCTACTATTACATCGAAGTTTTGATCAACTTTTGTATCTTTATCGAAGTTCTTATCTGTCGCTGTTGTAAATCCGTCATTTACTAATTCATATCCGAGTTTTCTCAAGTCTGCAAGTTTAGTTGCTGTGTGTAGTCGATTGGTTCTCCAGATTTACCTTCTAATTTGTCTGTATGAAGAACTGTGTTTTGTTCCTTCAACAACATACTTAACTGTCGCTTTTTGATTTACTTCACCTTCGCTATTAATACGATTCTTGTGTCTTCTCCTGGTTTTTGGTGGAGTGACTACTTTTCCTTCTGGGTTGAATCTTGCACGTCTTGGTTTGGTTTGATTTCCTATCCGTCTGGAATTTCTGGAATTGGTGTTTCTCCTCCAACTGTTGGATCTATTTGGATTGTTTCTATAAGTAGGTTTTTGGTGTGTTTGGAATTTCATTTCACCTTCGTCCACTAAGATTACTTTTCCTCAATGGTTGATACACTACTTTATCACTGCTTCTGGACTTTGTTGGTGTTACTCTTTCCGGCCTGCTTGTGCTTTGTCCGCATAGTATCCTTCTCACTTTTGGTGTTGTTACGAATTCATAAGTATGTGTTCTCTTCATTCCATGTTGTTACGTTTGTAACCTTTGTTTGTTTTTCCAGTGAATGTGTAATTTGCTTGTTCGTTAGGGCGCTGGTGTGTTTTCTCCCTGCTCCTTCTGCACGTTACCGTTTGTCGTGTTGCTTTGTGACTATCTCCTTGCTTCGCTACTAATACGATTCTTGTGTCTTCTCCTGGTTTTGGTGAGTAACTACTTTTTCCTTCTGGGTTGAATCCTGGCACGTCTTGGTTTGGTTTTGATTTCATATCCGTCTGAATTTCTGAATTGGTGTTTCTCCTCAACTAGTTGGATCATTTGGATTGTTTTTATAAGTAGGTTTTTGGTGTGTTTGGTATTTCATTTCCACCTTCGTCCACTAAGATTACTTTTCCTAATGGTTGATACATCTACTTTATCACTTGCTTCTGGATTTGTTGGTGTTACCTCTTTTCCTGCGTTTGTGCTTTAGTCGCATAGTATCCTTCTACTTTTGGTGTTGTTACGAATTCATAAGTGTGTGTTTCTTCATTCCCATGTTGTTACGTTTGTAACTTTTGTTTGTTTTTCCATGAATGTGTAATTTGCTTGTTCGTTAGAGCTGGTGTGTTTTCTCCTGCTCCCTTCTGCACGTTATCGTTTGTTTTGTTGCTTTTGTGATATCTCCTTGCTTCGCTACTAATACGATTCTTGTGTCTTCCTGGTTTTGTGGAGTAACCATTTTCCTTCGGTTGAATCCTGGTACGTCTTGGTTTGGTTTGATTTCGCATCCGTCTGGAATTTCTGAATTGGTGTTTCTCCTCCAACTGTTGGATCATTTGGATTGTTTTTAAAGTAGGTTTTGTGTGTTTGTATTTCATTTCACCCTTCGTCCACTAAGATTACTTTTTCTAATGGTTTATAGCACTACTTTATCACTTGCTTCTGGATTTGTGGTAGTACCTCCTTTTCCTCCTGCTTGTAGCTTTGTTCTGCATAGTATCCTTCTACTTTTGGTGTTGTTACGAATTCATAAGTATGTGTTTCTTCATTCCATGTTGTTACGTTTGTAACTTTGTTTATTTTTCCAGTGAAATGTAATTTGCTTGTCTGGGGGCTGGTGTGTTTTCTCCCTGCTCCTTCGTACGTTACCGTTTGTTTTGTTACTTTTTGTGATATCTTCTTGCTTCGCTACTAATACGATTCTTGTGTCTTCCTGGTTTTGGTGGAGTGACTACTTTTCCTTCTGAATTGAATCCTGGTACGTCTTTGGTTTGGTTTGATTTCATATCCGTCTGAATTTCTGGAATTGGTGTTTTTCTCCTCCAACTGTTGGATTATTTTGGATTGTTTCTATAAGTAGGTTTTTGAGTGTTTGGTATTTCATTTCCACCTTCGTCCACTAAGATTACTTTTTCCTAATGGTTGATACACTACTTTATCACTTGTTTCTGGATTTGTTGGGGTTACCTCTTTTCCGCCTGCTTGTGCTTTGTCCAGCATAGTATCCTTCTACTTTTGGTGTTGTTACGAATTCCTTAAGCATGTGGTTTCTTCATTCCATCGTTTAGTTTACGTTTTGTAACTTTGTTTGTGTTTTCCAGTGAATGCACCTGGTACTCGTCTCGTTAGGGGCTGGTGTGTTTTCTCCATGACCTCCTTCGTGCATGTCACCGTTTGTTTGTAGCTCTTTGGCGATATCTCCTTGCTTCGCTACTAATACGATTCTTATGTGTCTTCTCCTGTATGGTTTTGGTGGAGTAACTACTTTTTCCTTCTGGGTTTGGATCCTGGTACGTCTTGGTTTGGTTTGATTTCATATCCGTCACCGAATTTCTGAGATTATATAGTTTCTCCTCCAGCTGTTGAGATCATTTGGATTGTTTTTATAAAGTAGGTTTTGGTGTGTTTGGTATTTCATTTCCACCTTCGTCCACTAAGATTACTCTAATGGTTTTTGCCATACACTACTTTATCACTTGCTTTCTGGATTTGTTGGTGTTACCTCTTTTTCCTCCTGCTTTGTGCTTTTGATTCTGCATAGGTATCCTTCTACTTTTGGTGTTGTTACGAATTCATAAGTATGTGTTTCTTCATTTCCATGTTGTTACGTGTTTGTAACTTTTATTGTTTATCCAGTGAATGTGTACTTTGCTTGTCTCGTTAGGGGGCTGGTGTGTTTTCTCCTGCTCCTCTCGCACGTTACCGTTTGTTTTGTTGCTTTTGTGATATCTTCTTGCTTTCTGCTACCTAATCCCGATTCTTGTGTCTTCTCTCTGGTTTTGGTGGAGTGACTACTTTTCCTTCAGAATTGAACTCTGGTACGTCTTGGTTTGGTTTGACTTTCCTTATCCGTCTGGAATTTCTGGAGTTAGTGTAAGCCTCCAACTGTTGGATTATTTGGATTGTTTTCTACCAGTAGGTTTTGGTGTATTTGGTATTTCATTTCCACCATCGTCCACTAAGATTACTTTTCTAATGCGTTGATCACTACTTTATCACTTGCTTCTGGATTTGTTGGGGTTACCTCTTTTCTCGCCTGCTGTGCTTTTGTCCGCATAGTATCCTCTACTTTTTGGTGTTTTACTACTTCAAGTATGTCTTTCTTTCATTCCATGTTGTTACAGTTTTGTAACTTTGTTTGTTTTTCCAGTAGAATGTGCAATTTTGCTTGTCTCGTTAGAGGCTGCGTGTTTTTCTCCTACCTTGTCAATGTCACGTTTGTTTTGTTGCTTTTGTGATATCTCCTTCGCTTCTACAGCCACACGATTCTGTGTCTTCCCGGTTTTTGAGTGGAGTAACTACTTTTCCTTCTGACTGAATCCCTGGTACGTCTTGTTTTGGCTTGATTTCATATCCGTCTGGAATTTCTGGAATTGGTGTTTCTCCAACTGCTGGATCATTTGATTGTTTCTATAAGTAGGTTTTGGGTGTGTGGAATTTCATTTCCACCTCTCGTCCACCGATTGACTTTTTCTCAATGGTTGATACACTACTTATCACTTGCTTCTGTTTGTTGGGGTTACCTCTTTTCCGCCTGCTTGCAGCTTTCATCCGCATAGTATCTCTTCTTTTGGTGTTTGTTTTACTACTTCATAAGTATGTGTTTTCTTCATTCCACGTGTTACGTTTGTAACTTTTGTTTTGTTTTTCTAGTAAATGTGTAATTTGTTTTGTTCTGTTAGGGCTGGTGTGTTTTCTCCTGCCCTTCTGCACGTTATCGTTTGTTTTGTTGCTTTTGTGATTTCGCTACATATAAATCATACACATAAGTTACAGTAAACTCAGGGCTATCAATTGTTCCTGTTGGTTTTGTTGAGGAATCCTTCACTTTTTAGTAAATATTCTTTTTCCATCTTTTCCAATTAGGTATCAGGTTTATATTCTTTAGTATCCACATCATAACCTTTTTAAGGCACGACTTTCAACAGCCGTCACAGTATCTTTAATTGAAAGCATTATCTTTTATTTTTCATACGCTACCTTAACGGCACCTTTTTAACATCTTCGTCTTTAATTTAGAAATTCGAGCTGGTTGTTTCGTTAAATATATCTTGTCCATCTGTACGTGTTGCTGAAGTAAGAACGGCAACTTGATTATTTGTGGCAGTACTACTTGCTTTTTGCTGGAATATAGAACGCTGCAGTTGATCCCGCTTTTAAAGCTACATCCTGATTAGAAACAAATTTTACTGCTGTTACGGCTGACCAATCTGCAACCTGATCACGTTACACGTAATCGTCTTTTCTAAGTCAACTGCTGTTCCAGATACTGGTGTAGTTGAATAGCCCAGTCCAACCTTCTGGAGTTGTCGCTGCTGCAGTCATATGAACATCAAATTGTGAACCACGATCTTTTGAGTTTAATACAAATATTTTTATCAGAAACCCGTGTAATGTTGAAATAACTACATTGTTTCTAGTAGCAGCATTTGAACTGATTTGTTAATGACAAACGATACTTCACTTCATCATTTTGAGCCATTATAGGCTCCTGTTGAATAAGTACTTGAATCTGTCGGTTGATCTGTCACTTGTGTCATTAATCGAGTTTGAGTTATTAATTACTGGTAATTCTACGTAAACTACTCGTGCTCGTGATTATTTGCATTTGTACCATCATAATCATTATTTGGATTAATTCCAACTACTCTTTCATCTTTCATTCCAAATAACGTATATTTAATCGATATTTTCCTGATTCCACCCAATTATCTACTTTTGAACTTTAAATTTTGGTGATAATGTATACTCTGAATTTCTGATTTTTGGTGTAACTTCTCAAAACTGTTTTTCTGAATTATTATAATTTTTCAATAGTACAAATCTCTTTTCCTGCGTAACTAAACCATTCGTAATTTGCAGTAACTTCGCATTTTTAGCATTAATCTCTTGTAAATCAACATACGTTTTACGATCAGGTTGTTTATTATAAATGATTTCATCCATTAGGTAACACTCATAGACTTCATATTGACTGCTAAGTTCTTGAGTTAAGTTCCTGGGCTAAAGTAGCAGTATAGGGTTTTGTTATAGCTAAGCTTAATCAGCATCTCGTACTTTGAAAGTGTTGTTTTTGATACATCAACCTTTGGTTTTATCATATCCATATGTATACACAGATGCTGTAACGATACTTTCAACTTTATTTCTTTTTAAAGCTAATGCTGCTTCTAATCCTTTAAGTCTTGACTCAGAATAACCCAACTTGACGTAGTCAGCCAGCTCTAATGGCATATCCTTTTGGTCTTTAACCTTACTGTTGTTATACCATCAGGCAAAAGCTACTTTGTCTGCAGCATCTCCTTTACGAAATGATACTCTCCAATCTTTGATTCTGTTTCCATTCACGTAGAGTATACTCAAAAGTCAATGTAGAATTTAATCCTAAAACTTTCTGGAGTATCTTCTATATCTACAAATTTTTCCTTTCCCTTCATCTGTCGGAGTCCAAATCGCATAAAATTCAATCGCTCGATTTTTGATCATTACTATCAATCAAATTTCAACTTCTTTTTACACTTGCAGGCCCATTTGCGCCTTTATAAGCTCCTAATAATTTAATATTTCGTATCTTCTGTTGTTGTCTTAACATAAGGCATTGCAATATTAACGACACGAGTTATTATCCTCCATCGAAAACATTAGCAATATCTACTTGAACATTACCTTCGTAGGTACTGTGCCAACAACAGTTCCAGGGTTAGAACCATCAATAGATTTTAGGATTTAAAGCATGAACCGTTACTGTAACATCGTCTAGTTGTATTCGTAAATCCCGGATTTATCCTGTATAAGTTTACCATATCTTTAAATGTTAACTTTTTACCTGTTAAAAATTCTGCTGGCGTTCCACCATTACTTACATTTAAATGCAACAGTTCATTTTGTAGTATTATCACCACTAGCAAACATCGTTGTTGAAGAAGGTACTACTCTTTGTATATTTTGCAACACCATTTTCTAATCTCCATCCCGCATCTAGGGAAGTTTGCGCAATAGTGACACCTGCAGGCAATTCAACAGCATGATCAATTTTTGTAATTGCAGCTGCCTCTTTATTAGTAGATTTTAAACTTAATCGTAAATCTTTACTCTTAGAAACATCAATTTCGTTTTTCTTGATTTGTTTCTAATAACGTTTGTCTACGAATTCCATTTCTAGTATCAACTGAAACTATAGCGTACCAGTTGTATTCGTGTTAGAAAAATCTGTAGATTTGATTAAAGTATTATTTTTATCAAACGATTCAGCCTTTATGAGTTGTAGATGAATTTTTACCTGTTTCAAATCAATTTATAACTAACGTTAATATTAGCATATGCTCCACCTGATAATTCTCAGTATATAATTTATACTGATTATCATTAACTTTTTCAGTTCTTAAACTCGTTTCCGATTTCAAATGTATCTAATGATTCATTATTAGAAGCAGTAACTAAAATATATCCTCCTCTTCAATTTTTGATGGTGACGAAACATCTAAATTATAAGAACCTAAGATTTGTTCCCAACAGCATACATCTGTTTTAGAATTTGTTAATTTACCTGAAATTCTAACGCCACTATAATCTGCAGTTTCTCATCAGATAATGCACGTATGCTACGTTTACGAGCTACTTTCTCTTTCTTTTTATTTGATTCAGTAACTGTACTTTCTTCAGAAGATACTTTTAGTTTCTTCTTCTTTCAAGTGTTTTCTTTCTCTTATTACATTAATTTCATTCTTCAGTTACAACTAACTCTTTCCTTCACGCCTACGTCTGATATAGTAGTTTATCTACTAATTCTGTCAGATTAATATCTTTCTTACTATCGTCAGTTTCTTCTTTCTTTTTCAAGTTCATTTTTGTTTTCTATTTCACTGAAAGTGTAGAAGCTTCCGTATTTCTCTTTTCGGTTAATAAAATGTTTTCTGAAGCATGGACAGTTGCTGTACTATGCCCCCTGCACTACTCAACCTGTTCCAATAAGAACAGAGGCTACTCCAATTTTTCAACTTTTTAATCGAAAATATTTGTTTTCTTTCCATCTATTAATCATCTCCTTTTTATATAAATTACGGAGTAATTATATTATATTCCACTAAAATTTACAAAACTTTCATATATTTTTATCAATAAAGGATAATAGTCTTTCTTTATCTTATTCATTATATATATTAAAATATCTAGAAAACGTTTTCTGACATCATCTACTCCTCTACAACACAAAAAGTCGAAGAGTTTCCTTCGACTTTTACTTTCATTCTATTTCAACCTATTGCTCTGTTTTGAATACTTTTGTGACAATTTTGTGATCTACATACGCTGCAGATACGACTCCTTCAAACTCTTTCTTCCCTGCTTTTTCAAAAAGCATGTGTATTAACAATTTTCTGCATTGCACCTTTGACGGTAGCTTCATCTAAATTTTTCCGCTGGCTTAGCAATCACTAAATTTTTATGTTTTTCCATCTGCATTTTTAAAAACTAGTTTTTAATTCTTTTGTTGTTGTCATATTTTTTCACTCCTTTTTCTTAATTATCCAATTTGTATGACGATAATGAGATACAACCGTTACATAGCTAACTGTCTCTTTTCATCAATGTTTTTCAAAAGCATCTCCAATTTCTTTTGACTGCTTTCTTCGTCTGCTGTTTCAATTAGATTTGGTAAACTTTTGATCTCGTTTTGCCTTTTCCTTTTCCTCATCCATATGAAACACTTCTAATGTTGATTTTTGAAATACTTTTGCCATTTTCTTTTCCTCCTATTTATTTTTGTAGTGTCATGACTTCCTACACTATAAAAAGAAAAATGATGCCTAAATTTTACCCTATTCACTTAATTTTTATTAACCATTTCTTGAACGGCATCATAGTCATAACCCTCTTCTTCTAAGCGTTGTTTTCTCTGCTCCATCCCCCACATCCAAGAATTACTTCATCTACGACGTCTTCATTAGTTTTTCTCAGTCGATGGCTTTTCTTCCTCAGGAGTGATTTTCTTCATTATTGGGCATATCATCATTTTCTTCTATCACATTTCCTATTGCATCCAACATTTCTTCTACTGTACTTCCCTAGTTCTGCCAACTCATTCATTCGAGTTACAAAAATATTCTTTGACACTTTCGGTTGTTCCTCCATGTAAAGGCTAAACTCTATGAGGGCATGAAGTCGGCACAAACTCATGATGAAGCCTTACGGTATCCGTCGTAATCGGTAATCCATAATAGAGTAAATCTTCCGTTGCTTGCATCAGAGTAATGTCTTCATTTTCTAAAAATTCTTCATCTGTAACTTTCACTACTTCGCAAACTTCATATCCAATCGAGCGAATATTACTCCACCAATCTCCGGTATGATAGGCTATATTATACGTATCTACCACTCTGACAATCGTATCACGATTACAATAATAATGTGCAATTCCTAGAGATTTTTCACGATATCTCAACCACTCAATATATTCTATTGGTGTCATATATCCCGCATCATTATGGATGACTACAAACTCCACTCCTACTAAACGTCCACTATTTTCTCCATTAATGTTTTCATTGATTTTTCCACCATTTGACTCTCCTCCTTGAATCCATTGTTCATATTTCTTCTGTATAGCTTGTCGATCACGGTAATATTTACTCTTGCAACGTCCTTCAAGCTCAGCTAATTCTTTAATAGAATCTGATTGTTTCTAAGAACAACTCCAATGTTTTCTTCTGTCTCGGAGTTAGTAATTCGTACAGTTTTCCTAGTTCTTCACTAGCCTCTAACTGTCCTTGAATATCATTGTTACTTCCTAACATAAATTCCAAGCTTTCATCACTACATTCTCGCATCTTTTTGCTGATTTTCTTTTTGAAAAATTCTCGTAAGCAAATCCATGTAAAGCCTCGTTTAATATAAGCTGCGTAAATATACTCGTTGCTCTTCTAAAGGATTTCCTCCTAATCTTTTGAAAAGTTTCTAATATTAGTATCTTCCTAGTTGTAGTAAGTCTTGGTATTTTGAGTTAGTAGTTGAGACATGGTAGCCTCGTAACACAGAATGTAAGACTGGTTCAAATGTTTGAAGATATTCTTCACTCCAATCTACTGGCATATCCCAATAATCCATACTCCTCTCTCCTTTGCGATTTTTCTACAAGATCTTGTTGCTTAAACTGTATAATAAATAGTGTAGAATGACAAATCCGTCTTTGAAGATTTCAATGTTAAAAACGTCATTTTTCGACTTAATTCCTTTGTTATTTTTATATTTTCTCTATTTTTTGTGACTTTTTCACTTTTTAAATTCATTTTTTTATCGTTCTTGATGTATAATAAAATAAAAAGCGTTTACAGGAGGTTTTATTATGTTAAACAAAGTCATAGATTTCAATCGTAGTTGTGATGCTAATATTTTTCGAAAACTTGTATTCAACATCAAGTTCCTGAAAATGACACGAGATATCGTTTTGCTTTATGATGTTAGTGATGATTCTCGTACCGACTGCAATAGTATCATTGTCACCTGTTCTGGGCAGTGGTACTCACTCGTAAAACCACCTCTCAATTATTCAACTTATTACAAAATAATATTTCTATTTCTTACACTCTTTCTAAAGAAATTACAAAAACTTTCTACTATTCGAAAAATTCCCTATTGTTTTGATAATTTTCCTATACTTTCCGATTTATACTTACTCCTCATCATCACTGGTGTGGCTATCATCACTATATTGATAAACAAAAGTGAGAGATACGCTGCACTTTATACTTCGACCAATCATTAGAAATTATTTTTACCTTATAAATATTCAACTGCTATGATGCATACACAGATTTTGACTCAACTAATTAAAAAGCAACAATGACTTCAAAAATCCATTTTTATAAAAATTATCCTACTCATCATTCTTCTACTAAGGAAGAACTCTCTATCACTGAATTTTTGTCATTTTTCATTCCGATTATTTTTAGAATATATTGATAAAAGTGTCTCTGATGAATTAGATGAAAAACATGTGAGGAAGTCTTGAAAGCTATTTTGAAGCTTGTTAAGATAAGAATGACAAAAAGAGGCTTAACGTTGCTGTTAAGCTTCTTTTCTCTTTTCTCATATCTTATCGTAATTGAGTTCGAGCTTTGCTCTCACATCTTATTTTTACGTAAGCGTTCGATGTCTCTTGCGATTTCTACTTCTTCATTTGTTGGAATGTTTAATACTGTTACTTTCGCATTGTCTGATGAAATGATTGCTTCTGAACGGAGTATTGTTACGTTCTTTGTCAATGTCACATCCGAACCATGTAATTCCGCTAATAATTAAATCACGGATTTTTAATAGAGTTTTTCACCGATACCTGCTGTAAATACAATTGCATCTACACCATTCATTACGGCAATATATTGACCGATGTATTTTTGAACACGATCCACAAAGATTTCCATTGCTACTTTAGCATCTTCATTTGTTGCTGAAGCATTGTCAATATCACGCATATCGCTTGATAAACCTGATAATCCTAATAAACCAGATTTTTGTTTAAAATGTCAACCATTTCGTTAATATCTGTAATGTTTAATTTGTTCATTAAGAATGCTACTAATGAAGCATCGATGTCTCCTGAACGAGTACCCATTGTAACCCCTGCTAATGGAGTGAATCCCATAGATGTATCTCACTGATTTACCACCATCAACGGCTGTAATAGAAGCACCATTTCCTAAGTGACATGTAACGATTTTTAATTCTTCAATTGGTTTTACCTAATAATTCAGCTGCACGATGTGAAACATAACGGTGGCTAGTTCGTGTGCTCCGTATTTACGATGCTTTTGAATTGTTTGTAGTATTCTAATGGCTACACTATGTAAGTATGCTTTTTAGGCATTGTTGTGTGGAATGAAGTATCGAATACAGCAACACTTGTAATATCTCGGTAAGATATGTTTGAATCGCACGCATTCCGATAGCTTCTGCTTTATTGTGTAATGGAGCAAATTCTGCTAACTCTTCTACTTGTTGGATTACTGTATCATCTACTAAAAGCTGAATCTTTGAAGATTTCTCCCCAGCAACTACACGGTGTCCAACACCAGTAATTTCATCAAATGAAGCAATAATGTTTTAATGCTACTAATTGCTCTAATAATTTTTCTACAGCTACTGTGGTTTAGAATATCTTCTACCACTTCATATTTTTGATCGTCCCCGTAGCTGATTGAGAAGATTGAATTTTCTAATCCAATACGTTCTACTAATCTCACAACTTCTTCTTGAGGCATGTTAAATAATTGGAATTTCAAACTTGAACTTCCGCATTAATCGCGATTGATTTTGGCATAATCTGTCTCCTAGTGTGATAATGTTCTTCTTTGTGAAAAATACTGTACAATTTTCCTTTTAAAGTTCCATCATTCAGCATTTCTCGTCACCTCATTTATTTTTAGCATAACTCAAGGTACAGATTGAAATAACAATCCTTGCTTCTACTCTTTTCTAGAAGTTATTTTTAGAATAATATCAAATAAAAACACCCCAAAAGCTAGATTGAGAAAATCTAGTTTTTGGGGATACAGTACACTTTTGTGTGTATTTTTATTGCTTTTAAAATATTCTCTTTAATTCTAATGAGTAGATTATTCGCAGCAGAAGTTACCTCGACATGCATCAACTCTGGATCAGAATAATCTAGATTACGAGCACAAACTTCTGCAACACTGTAGCAATCTGCTCATTTAATTTATAATTAGAAGCTTTTTAATAATGCATTTTTAATTCTGAACTATAACATTTTAACATTATTTTCCAACGATACTACTGTCATATTAGTAACTCCTCTCCTGTTTTTGCTTGATAAACTTTTACTTATTACGAAAGTTCTTTCGCCCATTTTTCAAATGTTTGTGTAAATTGTCTGAACTTATCGATATTTTTCATATCCGGATGTCACCTAACAATACTTGACGGGCTTGTTTCGCACCTTTTCCTTTCTGGAAAATAAGTAGTGACTTACTATATTGTTGGTTTTTGAATAAAGTTTTAGGGAAAGCGAGCATTGGCTTGAACAAAGGATTCCTTTTGTAAATGTTCTAATAATGACACACTTTCTTCTGTTTCAAATAAATTTGTAGGGACAATCATCAATCCAAAAACCGCCTGGTTTTTAAATAATTCAAATGTTGTTCAATCAATAAATGATGTGCATAAGAATGTCCCTCTTTTGCGTGAGTCTTAAAGTCTTTTGGCACGTCCATCGACAGGATAATAGCCCACTGGCAAGTCGGATAATGCAATATCAATTGGATCGACTAATAAATCACTTAATCCATCTTGCAACATTACTCGTACATCTAAACTTTCTAACGCAAAAAGCTTGCAACGCTAAATGCACTAATACTTCATCATTATCAATTGCGGTCGTTTGAATTGTTTTCTCCCACTTTCATGCAAAAAGAGTTGAACGGTGCTTAATAAATTCCCACCTCCACAAGCAAAATCAGCAAGTGCTAGTGTTTCTTTATTTTCTGCTCAACCGTTCCACCATAAAGGCTACTAATAAACCAATTGAATCTGTGTCATTTGGTGATTCGTTTGTAAACCATCTTCTTTAGCAGCTTTCAAGAACGTATATTGAATCATGCGACGAATTTGTTCTTTGTAAAAGCTTTCTAGCGCTAGTTCTTGATAAGCTGTGTTTAATGCTTCAATGGTTGCTGCATCTGGTTGTCCTTCTACTCGTTGAGCTTGATTTCCTAAAAGCAATATTTTGCAAAAGTTTCTCCTAAAGCCTCAACATACGAATACTCAATTTCTTGAAGAACTTGAACAGCCTCCATAATTTTTCAAAACTACGAATTTCTTTTATTTTCCTGTTCCATCAAACCTCCTTTCAGATAAAATAGAGACAGGACAAAGTCCTGCCTCCGCAAATTCCATATTATTCAGCAGCTGCACTGGGTAAACAGATACTTGTTTTTGTCACGGCCTTTACGTTCGAAATGTACTACGCCATCAACTTTAGCGAATAATGTGTCATCTCCACCGATTCCTAAGCATTGTGACTCTGATGATTTTTAGTTCCACGTTGGCGGAATAAAATTGAACCACCTGTAACAAATTGTCCATCAGCACGTTTAGCACCTAAACGTTTTGATTGTGAGTCACGTCCGTTTGATGTAGAACCGCCCCCTTTTTGTGGGCGAATAATTGTAAATTCACTTTAACATGAGAGTGCACCTCCTTGATAGGTTAATCAACTTGAACGGTTGAGATAGTTAGGATATTCTTCTTTGAATTCCTTCTAACCCTAGTAATAGACTATTTAATAAAATTTGTGTTGTTTGAGCTTGAACTTTCGTTACATCTCGTACAATTTCTAAATATAATACCCACCTTCGACTTCATCAACGTCAACAATTGGTTGATAGCCTGCTAGTTTCTCGATACTATTGACAGTCGTAATTGCTAATGCAGAAACGCCTGCACATATAATATCTTCCCCATACACGCCAAATCCAGCATGACCTGTCATTTCAAAAGAAACTAACTCGTGGTCTTTTTATGAAACGTTACTCGAATCATCGTCAAAATTAAGCTGTTGATTATGTTAATCACAACTTTTGTATAAGGTTGACGGTGACCTTGTTTACGGTGAGAGTCTTTACGACGTTTGTATTTTGAAAGTTACAACTTTCTTTTGACGGCCTTGTTTTTCAACAGTTCCTTCCAACAGTTGCACTGCTACATGAATGGAGCACCAACTTTAACGTTTTCTCCACCTCACAAATACTACTTCTTCGAAAGTTACTTTGTCGCCAGCTTCTGCGTTTAATTTTTCAACGTAGATTGCTTGACCAACTTCAACTTTTAACTTGTTTACCACCAGTTTTTACGATTGCGTACATATTGCACCTCCTATATTTTAGACTAAGACTCGCCAGTTTAAAGTGCCGATTCCGGTCTTTTGTACTCTAATCCGAGCGGTTGTAGCTGTGGTGCTTCTAGCAACTACAACATGAACAGTTTAACAGAGATTTCTATTTAAGTCAAGCAAAAGCTCGGGCAATTAAAATAATTAGCCGAACCATTCTACCAAGAACTATCCGACTAATTATTTTTAACGATTTAACATCTTTTCTATTTCTACTTGTGTGAACGGTGTTGCATCATCTTCGCGAACACGTTCAATATTTCGCCCTAATGCACGTAGTTTATGATGGAATTGATAATATCCACGATCTAAGTATTTTTAACTCAGTGACACGTGTATAACCTTTTGCCACCATACCAGCAATAATTAAAGCTGCAGCTGCACGTAAATCAGTTGCTTTTACTTGAGCCCCTTGTAATTGTGACTCTTGATTCATCACAGCGGTTCTACCTTCAATCATAAATTGAGCATTCATACGGCGTAATTCTTCTAAATGATTGAAACGATTTTCGAATACTGTTTCTGTCATCGTGCTTACACCTGAAGCTAACAACTGAACTACTGTCATTTTGAGCTTGCATATCTGTTGGGAAACCTGGATGTGGTAATGTCTTTACATCTGTTGGTTTTAATGTTTCCGGTCCAATGACACGAATGCTATTTTTCTTCAATAAATTGAACACCCATTTCAGATAATTTAGAAATTAATGGTTGATTATGTTCTGCAATCGCGTCTTCTACAAAAACATCTCCTGCTGTCACTGCTGCAGCAACCATAAATGTTCCTGCTTCAATTCTATCAGGAATAATGGAGTGAATCGTTCCTTCTAAGTGGTCTACTCCTTCGATACGAATATTTTCAGTCCCAGCACCGATAATTTTTTGCACCCATTTTATTTTAAAAATATTGGCTAAATCAACAATTTCAGGCTCTCTTGCTACATTTTCTAATAAAGTTGTTCCTTTAGCTAGAGTAGCTGCCATCATTAAGTTTTGAGTTGCACCCACTGATGGGAAATCTAAAGTAAATTCTTGCACCCACTAATTGATCTGCATGTGCTTCTACATAGCCATCTGCTTGGGTAATGGTTGCACCCATTGCTTCAAAACCTTTTAAATGCAAATCAATCGGACGAGTCCCAATGCACAACCTCCTGGCATTGCGACACGAGCATGACCAAATCTTGCTAAAAGAGGTCCCATTACAACGATTGACGCACGCATTTTACTAACAAATTCAAATGCTGCAGTTGTTTGAATATTTTTGTGGCATTTAAAGTAATTGCCTTTTTCCTCTTCATCAAATGTACTAGTGACATTTAAACTATTTAATACTGCTAACATTGTATGCACATCAGATAAATTCGGTACATTTGTTAAATGTGTTACTCCGTACTCTGCTAAAAATACTTGCTGCTAAAATTGGAAGCACAGCATTTTTGCTCCCTCTACTTTTTACTGTTCCTTTTTAGACGTGACCACCTTGCACAATCATCTTTTTCCATGTTACAAACCTCCAAGGTTACTTTCTCGTAATGAGATTGAACAATTGAATTCATCATATCTGATATCGTGAAAATGGCATTAGCCGCTCCTACTCCTAACAGAAGAGCCACTAATAAGATAAATAGTCTTGCTTGTTCAATTCGATTTTTAATATGATCTAGATTGATGCATTGAATTGACCAATAGGCAATAACAATCATCCCTAAAGTCAGCACCAATCGTACGAACTGTATATATTCCGTCATATAAATCTCCTATCTTTTATAGAGATTCTGCGTTTATATATTACCATAATTTTCCTTGAAAATAAAAGGACGGATACCTTTTAAGTTTATGAGTTTGGATTGATTTAATGAAAACACTGAAATCATGACCACCCGTCTAGCGGGTGGTTTGAACCGGGCTAGTGTTTCCAGATTGCAAGCCAGCGCCTCAGACGCTGGCTTTCATCTGTTCAAGCCTGATTGCTTTTTGACTCGTCGCCTCTTAAAGAGGCTGCTTTATATTACCTACCATCATCCCTAAAGGGATCCTCATACTCTTTTACACTTAATTTATCAATTTGCTATATCATGTTTTTCTTGTTCTTGTATATACTTTCCTATGGTGCTTCATTGAGACCTCACTGTGCTACTATAATATCCCTCTGCCTGTACCCATGACGGTTCCCAAATTTATATTTTTAAATTTGCGTGTTTATCAAACATCATTAGTGCGCTTTTTCCCCTTTTAAATATCCCATAAAATTTGAAATACTTATCCTTGGTGGAATACTTACCAACATATGAGACATGATCTGGCATAAAGGGTGTCCTTCTATAATTTCTACCCCTTTATAACTACACAATCGACGAAATATTTCTCTAAACTTTTCCTATATTGATTATAGATAACTTTCCGTCTATACTTAGGTGTAAAAACAATGTGGTATTTACACATCCATTTTGTATGTGATAAACTATTAGCTTTTTCAGCCATATTTTTTCTCCTTTTGCTATATGATAGGCTTGAAACACCTTTGATTGTATCGCTGATTGAGTTTTTGGTGCTAACCTTCGACGCGCACCCGCACTAGCTCGGTGGTTTATGGTTCACGCACCTACGGGCGTGACGGACTGAGTCACTAGTAAAGTGACCCCAAAAGCTCTAACTTTTTGGAGTCACTTCTGTGTTGATAACATTTAATAAAAATAAATTTCGTTTATTTTATTCTTCGTCTTTTCTTTTGCTACCGTTGGTAGTGCTAATCCTAATCCAGTTAAGATTGCTAGTACTGCAGGTGTAAAGACTTCTAGTTCTGCTGTACCTGTATTTGGTAATTTCTGTGTTTTGCTACAGGTGTTGACTTCACTTCTGTTGTAGAAGTCTGTTCTTGTTTTGTAGTTGGAACTTCTTCTATTGCTTGTGGAGCTTTAGGTGTCACTTTCTTATAGTGATGTAGGGTATTTCCTTTAGCATCAGTTGTTGAATGACCAAATTCATATCCTTCCAACTCTATTGATTGTGTTTTCCTTCTTTATCTGAAGTAATTCAGTTACCATTTTCATCTAAGTATTCCGTTACACTTTGAACTGTTGAATCACCATTTTTGAGAAATGATTCCTCCACCATTTTTGTGATTGAGGTGTTACCGTAACTGGTACATCCACTGTAATAATACGACCATCAGGTAATTTCACTTTCACTTTAACAACTGGTTTTTGTTCCTGGTGTTTCCTGTTGTTGAGATTTTTCCTACTTCTGCTACCTCCCATCCTTCTGGTAAATCGACTCTTCTTCTTAACATCATCTTCTGTAATAGGTGTTCCCACTTCTACTACTACAATAGGTGTTACTTTCGGTGTTACGATTACAGGTATATCTACTTCAACAATCTCACCAGTTGGAACTTTGATTTTCACTTTAATGCTTGGTTTTACTCCAGCTGGAGTTGTTGTTGGAATTTCTCCCACTTCTACAATTTCCCATCCTGGTTGCTTGTAAATCAATATGACCTTTTACATCATCTGGTGTACATGGTGTTCGCCTTGTGGCAACAATTTTGTCTTCCAGTTGGTGTTGTCAATGACTGGTACATCGACAGTTATTTTACGTCCATCTGGTAATTCGATTTCACTGGAACGACAGGTTTTGTTCCGGTGTGATGTTGTTGGAATCTCTCCTACTTTTTGTTACTTTTCCATCCTTTTTGGTAAGTCGATATGATTCTCACATCTTCTGGAGTAACAGGTGTTCCTACTGAAACTACTACAGGTGTTACTTTCGGTGTTACGATTACTGAATATTCATCGTTACTCGAATTCCATTTGGCAATTCAATCACTACTGAATACTTGGTCTTTTCACCTGGAACATCCGTTGTTGGTTTATCCCCAATTGAGATAACTTTTCGCACCTTTTTGGAATGTGTTTTTCAACATCCTCATTAGTAATTGGATCTCCCTCTTTTTTAACAATGTCTTCAATAGGTGTTACAGTTACTGGGATTTCTACAGTCACAACTTTACCATTTGGTACTGTAATCGTTACTCACCGGATCTTTCTTACCTGGTGTTGTTAAGTCTGGAATGTTTTTCAACCTAGTAGTTGCTCCCTTCTGGTACTTTTTGATTTGTTTCAAGATATCTTCTGGAGTCAATTTATCTTCGTTACTGGTGTTTCGATTGGTGTAACTGGCGTTACAGTTACAGGAACGTCCACTGTAATCACTTTACCATTTGGTAATGTAATCGTTACTTTCACTGGATCTTTCTTACCTGGCGTTGTTAAAGTCTGGAATATTTTCAACCTTAGTAGTTGCTCCCTCTGGTACTTTTGATTTGTTTCAAGATATCCTCTGGAGTCAATTTATCTTTCGTTACTGGTGTTTCGATTTCCTTCACTGGTGTTACTATTGACAGGAACATCCACAGTATAAGATTTACCATTTGGTAATGTAATCGTTACTTTTACAGGAGTTTTTCACCTGGTGTTGTTAAATCTGGAAGATCTCCCGACCTTAACAGTTGCTCCTTCTGGAATCTTCATTCCTTTTGTATAATCGTCTTCAGTCAAAGGAGTGTTTGTTACTGGTGTTTCAATCGGTGTTGGTTTTGTTTCAACTACTTTAATAGTAGCTGGAACTTCTACTAACACTTTTCCATCTTTATCTTTTACAACTACTGTAACTGGTTTATCCCCTGGAGTTGTTCCATCATATGGAGTTGTTTGTCCTTCTGGAACTTTGTATTCGAATGTTGAACCTTCTGGATAGTCACTTGGTATGATACTATCTTCAGCTTTAGGTTTATCTTTATCTTCAGCATTTACTGGAGTTAATTGTTCTTTACCTTGAACGACTTTAATCTTCGCAGGTACTTCTACAATTGTATCTCCATCTGAATCTTTCACAACTACAGTAACATCTTTTTCACCTGGTGTTGTTCCATCATATGGAGTTGTTTGTCCTTCTGGAGTCTTATATTCAAACGTTGAACCTTCTGGATAATCATCTGGTGTAATGCTATCTTGTGGTTTTGGTTTCTTATCACCTTCAGCATTCACTGGAACATACTGTGTCTTAGGTTCTACAACAACAATCTTAGCTGGAATTTCTGTAATTGGTTGCCCGTCTAATTTCGCTACTACCGTTACAGGTTTTTCACCTGGTGTTGTTGTATCTACTGGAGTGTTATCTTTGTATTCAAATGTTGTTCCAGTTGGGAAATCATTTGGATTAATGTTTTCTTTTGGATTTGGCTGTTTATTAGCTGGATCTACTGGTACATATTTAGGATAGCTTTCTACTACACGTACTGTAGATGGTACTTCAACTAATACCTTATCCCCTTGTTTCACAACAACAGTAACTTTCTTATCACCTGGTGTAGATGTATCTACCTCTTCTTTGTACTCAAATGTTGCATCATCTGGATAATCATTTGGATCAATACTATCTTCAGCAGATGGTTGTTTCTTACCTTCATCCACTGGAACGATTTGTGGATTTCCTTGTACGACCTTCACTTTTGTTGGTACTTCAACAAGTTTATCTTCTCCATCTTTCGCAACAACAACCACATCTTTTTCGCCTGGAGTTGTTGTATCTACTGATGTCTTGTACTCAAATGTTGTTCCATCTGGATATTGTTCTGGATCAATGCTCTTAGATGCATCTGGTTGTGGTTTGCTTGGATCTGCTACTACGTATTGTGTCTTAGGATCTACAACCACTACTTTTGCAGGAACTTCTGCAATTGGTTGACCATTTAGCTTAGCTACAACAGTTACATCTTTTTCGCCTGGTGTTGTTGTATCTACAGGTGTCTTGTACTCAAAGGTTGTGCCTTCTGGATAGTCTCCTGGTGTAACACTGTCTTTCGCTTCTGGTTGTTTCTTAGTTGGATCTGCTACCACAAATTGAGGTGTGCTACCTACTACACGTACAGTTGCTGGTACTTCAACAATTGTGTTCCCTTTGATGGTCAAGTACTTCAACAATCACATTCTTATCTCCAGTTGTTGTTACATCGATTGGAGTTGTTTGTCCTTCTGGAGTCTTATATCTCAAATGTAGATCCTTCTGGATAATCTGTTTTTATCGATGCTCTTCTCTGGATTTGGTTGTATTTTTCTCATCTACTGGACAATTGAGGTACACTCTCAACTACTGTAACTGGCACTTTTACTGTTGTAGTTAATGGTGTATCTTGTCCAGGAACTGTGTATTTAACAGTTACATCTACTTCAGTATCATCTGTTAAGTCAGGAACTGTTACTGGAGCTGTTTTATCAATCTCAACTCTAGCACCTTTTGTGGTAGTTTACCCGTAAAGTTCCATCAGAAATCGCTTTTTCCAGCCTGAGCGATACACTTTTTCTTTAGCTTTCTCTTTGTCACCCGATTTTTAGGAACTAGAATTTCATCAGCTTCTGGTTTTGGTAATACTGTTACTGGCACTACTGTTTCAATTAACTTACCATTGTCGTATGTTACAGGAACATCAACAGTAATATCAGTTGCTCCTGCTCTCGCTGTTTCTGGTAATGTTGTTGGTTCACCTTTTGTTCCATCTGTTCCTGGTGTTACAGCCTCTTTTTGCTTGATCTGCTGTTGGTTTTTCACCTTCGAACACTACAATTTTAGCTGGTGTTGAACTTACTACTGTTACTGGTACATTAATCGTATCTTCTGCTACTACTGTACCTGTGCTGTCTTTTTATATTGTACTGCTGTACATTATCTTTATCACCTATTAGAATCCGTTGCTGGAACAGCATATGTTTGATTTGGATCTAATTCTGCTGTAACCCTGTTGGTAGGTGTTAATTTACCTAGTGCAGCTTGTGCTTTTCTTTCACAGCTTTGTTAGGGTTTTCACTAGTTGTATCTTTTAATGTTGTTACTTTTTCTGGGTGTTGCTTTTGGTAACACTTCGACTGAGCTACATTTGACAGTTTCATCTCCTGTTGGATATGTTACTGTTGTCGGAACAGTTACATTAGGTGTTCCTGCTTTTACTGTTGTAGCAGGTAAAATCTGTTTCATTCGGACGTTTACTGCTACCTCCATTACCTGGTGTTACGGCATTCTCTAACTTTCTCAGCTTCTAGTTTTTTCCTTCTACAGTGTATGCTGTTTTGGTTCTGAACCTAACACGTTAACCGTAATTTCTGCCTCTTTTGTATGAGGTGTTCCATCTGCTGGTAAGTTACTGAACTTTAACAATTCCTTTGTTCGTTCCTTTTACTAGAGGTGATTGTTGCTAAGACTTCTTCTGTAATCTCACCAACAATCTGCATCTTTTAGAACCTTCTGGTAATTTTAGCTTTGAAATCAGCTGATGTTGCTACTTCTGTCGCTTTTGCTTTCGCTAATTCTTTTCACTTTATCTACTGAGGCTCCTTTTTGTACTTCTACTTCACCAGTTGCTTTTTGGTACACCACCATGGAACTTCTACTGTTTCATTAATATTTGTACCATTTGAATTATGAGTAACTGTTGTTGGAATTTTAAGATCAGCTGACCTACTTTCCCTACTGTGCTAAACACATCTGCTTTCATTAGGATTATTTACAACACCTGCCTTAGTGTCGATTGTAGCAGGAGTGACTGAAGATTTAACTTGATCATTTGTAATCTTATCACCTTCTAATACTACTAACTTAGCTGTAGTTGATTTTACAACATTTACTTCGATACTACTGTTGCATCGTATGTTCTTCCATCAGCAGTATAAGTAGGAACTCTTACAACACCACGTCCATCGTAGGCCTATTTTTGTAATTTCAACTCTTTATCTTTAGAATTAAGGTAACATTCGTACTCTGACCCATCTGCAGCTCGTTGGCATTCATATCTCTAAAGCAATTGTTGGAAAATTAGCTGAATTAACTTCTTCTTGTGCTTTTGCATAAACAACTTCTTAACAGATCATTATTAGTATTAATCGAACAGTCACAACACCTGTTGCTTGTAAGCTAATTAATATAGATTATTTTCCATATTCAAAAATCTGGATTATCTGAGTTTGCTAATCCATTACGATTAAATTGATTTTCATACTCTGCCTCAAACCATTGTGGTAGTATATGAATATAATTTATTTCCCTCTGCATCCGTATCTCCAAAGCCACTCCTTACTGTTACTTTAAAATCCATGGTCCCATGAAATTATTTGCAGTAGTAAACGCAATACTTGATGAACGAGTGGTTTTTCTGCTGCAGCCATACGATCTCCAGCAGGTACGTTATAAGTTAAAGTTCCTCCTTTAGAATTATCTGTTGGATCATTTGGAACTCATTTAATCGTATTTGCATAAACATTTCCTAAAAAGTCAGCACCACCATTTTTATTGATAACTCTATCTTCTAGTACTACACCTTTGGTACTTTTATCGTAACCTGAACATTTGATGCGGCATAATAATTAATATTCATTCCACCTGTATCTTTAATCGTAAAGTTAAAACTACCTTTTTGATTTTTCGTAGATAGTGTCTGTGTATATCCATACTCATTATTATTTCTACCCGAACTAACATTGAGTTACCACTTCTGCAGCTGGAGCTGTAGCACCGATACCTCCTGCCAAAGGTATCCATCTTTAATTTCAGCTCCTTTTCTATTGAAAGGATTAGTAGTCAATCTGTTCCTTGATCTCCGCTTCAATCAAAAACTTTAATTTTGTTGTTTTTGACGGAATATCATATATGCAGAGCTCAAAACTATCTCCATCCATTTCCACCTCCAGGTCCTAGCTTCTGTCGATACTGGTCCATTTTTCCCATCAACCGGTTTAATCTCTTCTCCTGTAAATGCATCTACAATTTTCAGTTTAACTTTTTCACCCGTACTAGGTGTTGATGCATGACCATATGCTCCACTATGAATCAAATTAACATTAAGTCTAGAATTTTCCATTCATCAAATTCTTTTAGATATTGTCGTCCTTTGCTTCCTAACTCAAGATAATAATCACGATTTTTCACTTCACCAAAAGCATTATTTCTCATTGCATCAATAGTAGGAGTTATCGTTGGAATGATACCACTACCAGCATTATACGATAATTGATTACCTTCTCTTTGATATTGTATTAATTCTTCATCGTTTGTATATATATGATTTAGGTACTACCCTAGTACATTATGCCCCATCTTTATCTGCAATATCTGTTACTTCAAGTGGTTTAACGGCATTTACTTTCTCACCTTTTTCGATTTTTCCAACCATTTAGCATACCTGCTTTCGGCATCAGCTTTTGTGATTGCTTTTTCTTGCCAGTTGTAGTAGCATTACCGATTCCTGGTGTACTGACATTGATTTCTCCCGACCAGCTTGTTGTTTAACAATTGTCTTAGATTTCTTATCAGCATCCGTAAAGCGTTACTTTATCCCCAAAACCTCTTTTTCAGACTCTCAAAGACACCATTAGTTGGGTTATTTCCGTAAGCTGCATGGTTTTTCACTGACCAGGTGCAAATCTAGCCTTTTACCTGCTAATTGTAACTGCTACATAAATCACGCTCAGATTTAACAGCTTCTGCTTGTTGACTCATAACTTTGAGCTGAACTCACATCCGCTGCATTTGCAGTTGTAATAACATTTTTCTGCTTTTTGTTTAATATGTTTTTAAAACATCAATTTTAAATTGATCTTTTTATTCGTAGGCTTAGCTTCTTCTTTTTGCTATTTCAGCTTGCATTTTATCAATATTTGCTTGTAACTCTGGAATAGCAGCATCACGAATGCCTTTATATTTTTCTGCTTCTGATGCAGCATTTGCGGCTGTAGTATCTACAGCTCTAAACCCACTTTCACCTTGTCCTGGAATAGCTTGTCCATTTCGTAGGATCTTGGTTTTTGTTTTCTTTTTCTTCTTTCTTGTCTGCAGTTGCTTTTTGGCATACTTTCAACAACGAATGCTTTACCGTTTTACTTCTGACGTAGCTTTTTGCTACTTCTTCTTTTGTTGCAGCTTCATTTACAGCTACAGCTTTTGCATTTGCTAATTCTGCTTTTGCAGATTCAATTACTGAAGACTGTTTTTCAGTTGATGCAGCTTTCTCTAAAAGCTCGCTTTCTAAACGAGCAATTGCGTTTAATTTTGATGTGTTCACTCTTTTCAGCAACATCTGTTTTTAACATTCTTTCCAGCATCTACCGTTGCAGGTGTGACTACTTCTTCAGCTGCTTGTGCATTTGTACCACCCAGCACAGCTAATCCTGAAAACAATTGCTACACTAGCAACTCCAACCGTCAAATTTACGAATGCTATATCTCAAAAATCTCTGTGCTTGAATGGCACGTAAACTTTGATTCTTTTCAAAATAACTCCTCCTATTTTAGAATAATTCTATTTTAAAAGAAATTTTCTTTTTAAATAATTATTATGATACAAATCAACTCTACTGTAAACAGCATAAAAATTGCAAGTAAAATGGAAGTATTTTGAAAAACGCTACCCTTTATTCGCTGTACAACATTTTTCAAAAATAATTCTCCGTCCAACTCTCACAATATAAAGATAACTTTTTATAGAGTAATTTTATTTTTAATTATATATTCAAACTTATTTTTATATACTTATTCATTTTAAAAATATACCGCTCTTTGTTATTTTTTTCTTTGACGGGTTTTGGAGTTTTAATAAATAAATAATGATAACTAACAAAATAATTATCATCACCAGCAACAATAACACGACATAAAAATCCATATAGAAACACTACTTTGTTGGAGGAATATGCGTTGTAATGGACGGTGAGTTTATCTGATTTTTCTTAAAAACTGAATTTATTTTTCGCTAATAAAAATATGTCTTCCATTTGTTACATCCACAAAACACGTACTTAATAAACAAATTTTATCGTCTGAAGTGACCGATACATCCCTTTTATATATGTTGCTTTTCGTCAATAAATATTGATAATACGCTTGATTTTCTTCACATTATCTCGCTAATGGGCGATAAATAGTCATATCATACGCATCTACTTCTAGAATACCGAAGATTTCCAACTCTTTTTCTTCACCGTTATAATAAATCGTTTCCAAAAACGATGATTATCGAAGAACTCTTTATCTGTAAATAATATCTCCAAACATATCGCCTGTTGGAACATGATGTCCATAAATAATAGTATTAAAATTTGTAAAAATTAGCATTAAAAACGATAGTCTCAAGAAGATTGAACCTGTCACTACATAGTCTCCAAAATGCATTATGATCCAAAATACTTTACATTATCTTCACTTTGCAGCAACGGATAATCAATATGTGTTCCATCAATGCTAATCCATCCTTTACATCAGGATGATTTTGTTGTAACTGATAAAATCCTTTTTCTTTCATGATGCTCAATCGGATTGTAGTTGTCTAATCCATCCGATGACACAAGTGGAGATTCTATTAAAAATAAAACAAAACTGATGATTATTATCTTTATAATCTTCTTTCACAAATTGACCTCTAAATCAAAAAGGATAGATAGCAATCACTCAAACTATCTCACTCTTTTTATATTTTTAACGATTTCTTTTCTTTACGTTGTTGTACCATTAACACTACTATCACCAGTAAGAATAATACTACGATAATGAGCACTAATAGAATGATATACCAAATCCATAATGGAATGGATGATAAATATTTCCCTAAGGATGAATCATCAAACACACTATATGGGAATGGCTTTGATTTTTCATATGGAATGTATTTTCAGGAATATCATCCGTAATTTTTGCAACTACGATATGCCGACCATTCGTGACATCTAGAAAACATGTACTCAGTAATATAATATGATCATTCTTTCCTATAGATATATCTCTTTTATTGATCGCTACAGAAAGCAAATGCTGAATATACTCTTCTTGACGTTCTTCTCCAACAATGCCAGGATCATAAATATTGAAATCATAAGCATCAACTTCTAACATTTCAAATATTTCAATTCCTTTTCTTGTCCATTATAAAGATACTTCCATAACGATGTTGTTCCAAAATATTCCTATCTGAAAAACTTCGCTACATCTCCAAACATGACTCCATTTTCTACATGATGCCCATAAATAATGGTGTTAAAATCTCAAATTTCGGATTATTTCGAGCATCTAAGAAGATAGCTCTCGTAGAAGCAAATTCTCCTTTTGGAATCTCGGGTTAAATATTTTTCGTTATCTTTTGCTTTGTACTAATGGATAATCAATATTCGTTCCATAAACATTAATCCAACCAATTACTTCAGAATTTAAGTTTTTGAAGTTTCTAAATCCGGAAAAAGCTAGCTAATTCATCTTTTTGAGACGAGGATGCAGGACGATACGCTTCCATACTCACTTGAGGATGCTAATGAATAAACTTGATTCGAATCCCATAATGCGTAAAATCCAAATAGAAAAACTAAAGCAGTCACAAGCAAGAGAGATATGGTTCAATAAATTATCTAGAAACAGAACAAAATGTCTTGAAATGGTTTTCTTTGGTTTTTCATGATTCGTCTTCATATCTTCATTATTCCGCTTCTCTACGACGTTTTTGCTACTAAAATAAATCCTAATAATCCTAATCCAATCATGATAATAAATGGAAGATTATCAATTAATAATCCTGTTGGTGTAACTTCTGGCAATGTATTTGTTACAATATTATTATTTTCTTTTTCCCCAACTAAAACATCTGCAACAGTGTAGGCTTGAGATTGAGTACCAGTTGTCCCAGTTTCTTCTGTGTTCCATTTTTCTTTATATAGCAGAAGATGGTGTATAACCTGAATTCGCTTTCCTTCTTTTGGGTATATTTTTGTACCTGCAGGAATCAGAGAATACTAAGCTTTCTCCATCATGTAGAGTGAATTCTTTTTCAACATCTTTTGTAAATTGAATTTGTTCTGATCCTTTTTGTACCAATATAAGTTCCAGTTTTCATCTGTTGAAGCTGCACTTTGAATGTTAATTTGAAAGTAAAGCTTAGTTTTGCTTTGACTAATCCCAGCAACTGTAATCGTTAATGCATCTGCATTTGGATTAATAGTTGATGGTGTGTCTCCAGTTTTACCGGCTTTTTAGTATATTTATTTTTGAACAAAATCATATTTATAGACTTTTGAACCACCTTCTGTTCCTGCTTCAGTATTTCCTGCTTTTTAGCAGTGGCAGCTGTTGTACTTCAGCAGTTGTATCTACGAAGTAAACATTAGAAATGTATGTTTCCTGTTCCTTGAGATTTGTTCTTAACGAATACGTGCATTTTCATATGTGTATCGAATGTTAATGTATCAATATTATTAGCTAAAGCTGTCCAACCTGTTTGTTCTTCTGATACTGTATACACATATTCTCTAGCATTTTGCATAAGTTACTCCTGCAAAAATATCATCTGTCGCTTTTGTAATAGCTGTTTTCCCTGAGGAAGTGTATCCCGCTCCATAAGCAACTGTTCGATTTGGAATTGTTCCATTTGTTGGTGTCACTGTTTCTGTATGGGACATTTGCACTATTTTTGTCCTGATTTTTGGAGCAAATTTAAATGTAAATGTTGTTGTTGGGTAGTAATTCCTTCTGCAATATCTAATTTTTATTGACTTTTACCGACAACATTTTTCATTTTTGAGAACTTGCTACTTCATTTTCAGCTAATACATTTGGTACTTGTAATAAAGATAAAATTGTTCCTGCTGCTACTACACCTGTTGCTAATTTCTTCATAAATGTTTTTCATTTCCCTAATTCTCCTCTTTTTAAAAATCCTCTTCTTCTAACAATTGTGATGACTTTTCCTGTGTATCTTTAATTGGTATAGGTCCAAACACCGACTATCTACTGCTGTTGTTCGATTATCTCCCGCACAAATAGACTCCTTCAGGTACTTTAAGCGGAAATTCTACCCTCTTTATAAAGCAATGTTTCTTTATAAATATCCTGTTCTTGTTAGTGAACCATTAACGATTAATCCATCTTCGTTAATATCAATCGTACTACCTGTTGTAGCAATGACACGTGCCACACGAAGTTTCCCCTATATTCATACGTTAGCAAATCTCCCACTGAGTATCTTTATCGAGTCGATAATAAACTACTACATCTCCATCTTTTAGCGCTGGTTTCATCTCCATCATCGTTGTAACGAATAATTCCAAACAAAAAGAAATATAAAAGTGCTAATGTTGCTATGACAAATACTATTTTTCCTAAAAAGATAAATGATGTCTTCTTTAATTCTGGAGGACCTTTCCCTCTTCGGTCTTTCTTCTTTGACTTTTTCAGTTGTAGCTTCTCTTCTACTTAACATTTTAGACTCTCTCTATTCGTAATCATCACTAATAAACCTAAAAACCCCGATACATCCAACCATCATGAGCATCATATTGATGAATCCAAAATATCTAATCCAGTTGCTGGAACAGACACTCGTTTATTGATGACTCGAACTGCTTATCACGATCTAATTCGACCACTTTGATTTTTCATACGTTACTGCGTATCCCCTTTGCGAACGTGGAAGATTCTCGAACTTCATAATGAGCCCCAATTGGAAGATCCTCAAACCGAATTGTTTCTCCTCGTTTTAAACTCACAGTAGCTCGATCATTAGACGATACTTTCTTTATTTCCTTTTTGTGCTTTTTATTTGTTTATTTTTCAATCCAGTAATTTGAATTTCCATTTCCAAAATCTTGTTGATAATTTTCAATTCACCGCTCACCCTCATTTGTAATAGATAAGCTAGGATATTTTTGATTGGTTATCATTACTGTCTTATCTTCTGTTAATACTCCTTGTTTTTACAGAGTAATCTATTTTATAATGTCCTGCATATTTTTCATCCTTCTGTAACGGTATAATGAGCTCCTCTTGGAAGATACGAGCTGAATCGGTGTATTTGGTCGAAGTTCAATATTCGCAACACCATTTTTAAAGGTTAATCCACCATATGTTCCGACAACTCTCGATTACTACCTCACGTAATTCAATTTTCACATTATATTTTTGTTGCTGTACTTCTTCTCCCGTCAATTTCTTCTGAATGGTTAAGCTCGGTTTTTGTTGACACGTTACCTTGAAAGAAGGTGCATCTGTCGTTCCAATATTTTCAACTTTTGCATCAAATGCAGACAGTTCTTGCGGAGCAATTTTGATATTCATACACTTTTTAGCAACGTTTTGAATTTCTCCTTTATTCGATTGAGGAATTGTAATTTGTCGATAATTCGGCGTATCTTGTCCACCTGTTTTATTTTTCTTTGTTAGTCCTAATGTAATCGAATTTGGTTTATTGCTGTAACATTCGTTCCCCCACGTGAATCTTTTCCACCTCAACCTTGACTGGAATATTTAAAGGCGTAGACGGGCTAAAACTCTGGTACTTCAGAATATTGAAGAGTTTTCGTTTTTCTTTCTCAATTCCATAAGTATAAGTTACTGTTGCCGATTGATTCTGAACACAGTTTTGACTTCATCTCCGTTTAGCGCATCAGAAGCTGTAACTTTCTTATCTCCTGTAATCGCATCTAATGCTTCTTGAGAAGATTTGTAACGGTGAATTTCAGTGCGTATCTCACGCCATCTTCCATTCGATAATCGTCAGTAAATTGTGCAGTAACAGACATTAACCCTTGTTGATTTTGTTCAGTTGTCACTCTCGCTTCTTGCTCTGTTAAAGGTGTTTCAACTCCATTTACAATTTTAACGACTCGAAGATTTGAAGTTATTCGAAGTAATGTCACGGAATTTTGACAGTATCCAGTACTGTTACTTTTCTGATTCCCATGTCTTATTTTCGAGTAATATCATTCAACCCATCAATCAATTCTTGCTCAGTATTGCATATAATTCTTCACTTGGAATATTTCTATTTAATCCTCTAACTGATCTTCATCCAATTTAATGTATCAAAAGTGCACCTTTCATACGCAAATGCTACAAGAATAGAATCCGTGAACTGCAGGTGTAATCGTTTTAAGGCATTTAGCAAATTACCATATAATCTATTATTAAACCAATTTCTGCATTGGGATATTTTAACGACACTATGTCCATGGTTGTTATAATACATATTGGCTTCACCATATCTGATAATACAATAACAACCCTTTTAGCATTAGATCTAGCTTTACTTAATTGAATAATGGCATCTTTTAATCCCGCTTCAACATCTCGTATTTGTCCCTATAGTTCCTCTGCCTTCATTCCCTTTTAACTCTCTTTTGAGCTAATTGTGAAATTAGAAACAACTCGTTTTAGTTGATTAGCATTACTGCTCCAATCAGAATAAATATACGAATCATCGAACACATCTAATCCTCTAAAAATCACCCGGTTCTCTAGGTTCCACCTCATTATTCCACCCTAGCAATCATTATCCACCTTCCAGCAAAAACCTACTAAAGAAATTCGATTGTGTGGATTTGAAAGTACAGAATCAATTAAACCTGGAGTATTTTTCCCAACCAATGCATTTTTAAAAGCTTGAAGTCGACTAACACTTTGATTTTCCAAAGAACTGCTTTCCCATACTTCCTGATAAGTCAGCTACAAAAACAATATCCAATGGTTGATGCGTAATATTTTTGTCCGCTATTCGTTGCAATATCTAACATCAATTCGTATTGATCTGGAATGGTATTTCCATCACTATCTCTCATTGGTGAAAATTGTTTTTATGATAAGTAACCGTTGGCTCGATTTCTTCTAGCCCAAATTTTATTTATTGGAAAATAATATTTGAGAGAACACCAACATAAACAATAGAATCGTACTTTAGTATTTTCCTTTTTCACAATGACACTCCCCTTGTTTTTATGAAAAAGCTGTATATCACAGCTCATATTAGATACTCAAATCGCATCATGTCAACGATTTTGTGAATATTTTCGTTTATTTATTTTTATATAAAATAAATGTTTTATAAACGTTTTTCACTATTTAATTCTACTAGCTAAATCATTATTTCACACATTTTGACCTGATTTTACTCCCATAGCCTTGATCAACAAACCTTTCTCGAAATCGAGAAAGGTTTGTTAATGCCTCTTATTTGAGACCGTATTTTTGTTGAAACGATCCACGTCCGTCTGCTTGTGTGAATTTTTGACGACCTGTATAGAATGGGTGAGAATCTGAAGTGATCTCAACACGTAATAATGGGTATTCGTTACCATCTTCCCATTGTACAGTTTCGTTTGAAGATTTTGTTGAACCTGATAAGAATTTGAATCCAGTAGTTGTATCCATGAAAACAACTGGACGATATTCTGGGTGAATTCCTTGTTTCATTTTTCTATTCCTCCTGCCCTGAATTATTGCCTAATCCAGAGTTATTTATTTTTATGCATAAAGCAACACAAGTATAATAGCATGCTTAGGGCATAGAATGCAACTATTTTTGTTAGGGCTTGATGGATTTTTCTTAGTATAAAAATTTTCAACCAAAACTCTCCCTAATCCCCTAGTTCTAAAACCAGGTATTGCATTCACATCCATTGATGCAAAATCTTGTTCTAACCATTTTTGAATACGCAGCTGCACCCAATCATTGCAGCATTATCGCCACATAAATTCATTGGTGGAATTGAGAACGTTACAGTTGGATAATGACTTTGCATCATCTCTTGTAATCCTGTTCTAAGTCCACGGTTTGCTGCGACTCCTCCTGCTAATACAAATTGCTTTCACAGGATATTCTTGTAGTGCACGTTTACTTTTTCCACTAATACTTCTACAACACTTGCTTGGAAACTTGCCGCAACATTTTTCTGGCACAATTTCTTCGCCTTTTTGTTTTGCATTATGAATACGATTGATAACCGCTGATTTTAATCCACTAAAACTAAAGTCATAATGGTCTTCATGAATCATTGCTCTTGGAAAAATCATAAACATCTTCTCCAATATGCGCTAATTCATCCATTTTCTTTCCACCTGGATAAGGTAAAGTTTAAAATTCTTCCAATCTTATCATAGGCTTCTCCAGCTGCATCATCTCGTGTTTCTCCCGATAATTTCAAACTGTCCATCTTCTGGCATATACACTAATTCTGTATGTCCACCACTCACGACTAATGCCATTAATGGAAATTGTAAAGGTTCAATTAATTGGTTTGCATAAATATGTCCTGCCATATGATTGACGGCAATTAATGGTTTGTTCGCTGCTAGTGCTACTGCTTTTGCAGCTGAAATCCCGATTAGTAATGCCCCTACTAATCCTGGGCCAATCGTCACTGCCACTGCATCGATTTCTTCCATTGTTTTTGCCCAGCTTGCACTAATGCTTCTTCAATCACTTGCGTAATTTGTTCTACATGGTGACGACTTGCAATTTCTGGTACAACTCCTCCAAATCGCATATGACTTTTGATTTGAGAAGCGACAATATTTGATAATAACGTACGACCATTGACAACAACTGCTGCACTTGTTTCATCACAGCTACTTTCAATGGCTAAAATAACGACTTCCTTTGTCATTGTTCACATGCTCCTTTCTTGAGTTCTAATCGATAGAGTAAGGCATCTTCTAATGGATCTGTATAGTAATCACGTCTTCTATGATAACACTCAAATCCCTAAAATTTCATATAATTGCTGAGCACGATGATTAAATTCTCGTACTTCTAAAAAAATACTGTTGCGACTTCTTGCAATCCCTAAATCATAACACGCCATTTGCCATAAACGTTGGGCAAGTCCTTTCCCTTGGAATCCTGTATGAATCACAATATTGGTAATCGTTGCTTCATCTAAGACGACTTGCATCCCAACAAATCCAATTAAAGTATCCACATGATACACGCCATAATAAGCTCCATGTTCAGAAGCAATATCTTCTTGGAAAAGCTTTTTGCACTCCAATGTCCAGGATGTTCATAATGTTGTTGCACTAATTGGTATAACTGTTCTGCCACCTCATCTTCAACCGTTAATCGTTTAAACGAAAACTCTGATGAGGAGAAAGATTCTGGTGTTTTTAGGGGGTAATGGATAAGTCATCAGTACCGCATCCTCTACTTCATTTTTTTATAATATTTTTTTCTTTATATCCTGTTTGAATAAATCCAAATTTTCTCATATAAACGAATCGCCTTTTTATTGGAGACTCTAACTTCTAGGGAAATGGAATCTTTTTCTAAAAAATCGTGCATACTTTTTCTAATTGCTTCATTAATAAAGTCGTACATCCTAAAAATCGTACATCCGAATGAACAGCAATATTTGTAATATGAAGATCCTCCTTTGTCACTCTTGCACCAATAAACGCTTGAATTTCGTCATCTATTTCAAGAACGATATAAATAGCTTTTTGTATTATACGTTAAATCTTCTGCAAAAGCGTCTCTCATCCCAAGGTGGATTTCCCATATACGCTTCTTCTTCTACATAGGCAATCGCATCAATGTCTTCGATAGTAGCAAGGCGAATCGTCGCAATTAATCCATTTAGATAAAGGAATTCTGTTTTGATTGCTGAGGGCAATTTGAGTTACGATAAAAGTCTCCTACAGGAATTGCTTGTTCTGCTAATCTTTTCTAATTGTTGCCATAAAGATTGTGTCCAATCTTTACATGCGCTCCACATAGTTTGTCTCCTGTTCTTCTTGATGGCTCGCTTTCCAATTTTCTTCTGCTTCCGCTAATTTTAAATACGTTGGCACAAAAAACGTCTGCATCTTCTTCTGGTGCATCTTGTGCTAATTTACCAAAGAATCCTGCATGAGCAATGGCATCACTTTTCTTTAGCAAATACCACTTTATCTCCCTAATTTTCTCTACAACCAGCTCTTTTTGTGCATCTGTCAATTGTCCTACAAAAATAAAGAGGAGCTTTCATAAGTCGCTAACTCTTCTAACCAATCCACCCAAGAAATATGACGTTCTGGGGCTATCAATTGAGGAAACTGTTGATTCACTTGATAAAGACCGGTAAAAATATTATCTCTACGAGCATCAAAAAATGGAACAACATAGGCTCCCTCAGGAACAACTTCTACAACATTTGTAGCAATTGCTTGTAAACTTGAGACAGCTTTTTAGCGGAATACGCAATGTCTTCGCAAGAGTTTTTCGCAACTGTTACTCCAATTCTAAGTCCAGTATACGAACCTGGTCCTTTGGCAACAATCACACCTGTTAGTTCTTGCATACTGACTTGACTTTCTTGAAGTACTTCTTGAATTGCCGGCATTAGTTTGACACTATGTTGTAAAGTGTCTGGAACTGTTTGTTCAACAATCGTTCCCTCATCTTTGACAATGGCAACCGATAAAGTTTTATTTGAGGTATCAATAGCCAATACTGGCATAGAGCACTTCCTTTCTAGTTTTTTTTAAAAAGTGTGAAGGAGGGCAAGTCGTGCTACCCTTTACACTTTTACCCTCTTCAATCATTTATTTCAAATTATCTTTCTTCTCACATTGTTTGAATACGGCTCAGAAAGATTGAATCGACGTGCGTTTCAGTTCGATTCAGAACATCTTTTCTCGCACTCATGTTATTAGTACGCTCTAGCAATCCATACTGTTTGTGTTGCTGGTTTGCCTGAAACGATACATGTTTCTTTTCTTCACTGGTGGGTTGAATGGAATATTACGAGTCGTAAATCCAGTTTCTTCTTTGATTTTTCGCTTCTGTTTCTTCTGTTCCATCCCAACCAACTAATACCCAACCAGGTACTTCGCCAGCTTCACGTTTTTGCTTCAATATGAGCTTTTAATTCATCTAAAGTATCAATGTTTGTATATTCATTAGAAGCACGCATTGCACGAGCTGTTTCTAATAAACGTCCTTGCATTTTTCTCTAATTCAGCTTGAATTGTTTCTAATAACACATCAAAACCTACCGCAACTTTTTCATCTAAGTCACGCATTTTTGTCATTACTTGATTATTTTTCTAAAGTCACGTGGTCCACATTCAATACGCATTGGAACTCCACGTAATTCCCATTCATTGAATTTGAATCCTGGTGAGTTGTCTGTGTCATCAATTTTTCACACGTAAGCCTGCTGCTTTTTTAATTGTTGTTGTAATTCTTCTAATTTTTTTCTAAGATAGCTGGATTTTTTTCTTCCATGGTCCAACTGGAATTAAAACTACTTGTGTTGGCGCTACTTTTGGAGGTAATACTAATCCTTGTTCGTCTCCGTGTGTCATAATTAATGAACCGATTAAACGAGTAGAAACTCCCCATGAAGTTGTATGTGCATGACATGTTCATTTTCTTTTTGTTAAATATTTAATATCAAATGCTTCCGCAAATTTTGTTCCCATATAATGAGAAGTTCCAGCTTGTACAGCTTTTTCCATCTTTCATCATTGCTTCGATTGAGTAAGTATCTACTGCACCCAGCAAAACGTTCTGATGGAGTTTTTGTCCTTCATAGACAGGAACGGCTAATACACCTTCTACTACTTCTTTATAAATATCTAACATTTCTCATTGTACGACGACGTGCATCTGCTTCATCTGCATGAGCTGTATGTCCTTCTTGCCATAAAAAAATTCAGATGTACGTAAGAATGGTAAAGTTTTCTTTTTCCCAACGGAATACATTTGCCCATTGGTTTTACTTCATATGGTAAATCACGGTATGAATTAATCCAGTTTGAGAACGCAGTTCCAATCATTGTTTCACTTGTTGGACGTAATGCTAAACGTTCTTCTAATTTTTTTCACCAGCTGCTTCAGTTACCCATGGTAATTCTGGAGCAAATCCTTCAATATGATCCGCTTCTTTTAGTGAAGAAGCTTTCTGGAATTAACATTGGGAAGTAAGCATTACGAATTCCTTCTTCTTTAAAAACGACGGTTAAATTCTTCTTGAATATGTTCCCAAATTTCATATCCATCTGGTTTGAAAAATCATACATCCACGCACTGGTGAATAATCCATTAAATCAGCTTTTTGAATGGTTTGAATATACCATTTTGAGAAATCTTCTCTTTGCAAGTTTGTTTTTTCTGCCATAGTAGCACTCCTTTTCTAATAATCGTGGAACAAAAAGAGCCATTCCCCCTATAAAAAGGACGAATGACTCGCGGTACCACCTTTAATTACATTTTCATTGTTAAATGTCTCTTGGAACGTGATAACGGTACGCAAACCGGATTATTTTCATAATCAATCTATTGGTAGGTTCAATTCTAAAAGCGGGGGTTCTCTCTCAGCCATGAAGAACTTTCTGTACCCATTAAAGAACTTACTATTCCATGCATTATACTACCGAAAAAATAGCTAGAAAGCAAGTGTTTTGGTCACACAAAAAAGCATTCCCCATAGCGAATACCATGAGAGCGCCCCTGCGAGTTGCTTCCATCCTACATATCGGGAAAATTTCTTTTGTAGCTCCTCACTCGTACGTCTCTCATATACTTTATTTCAAAAACGGGGGAAAAAATCTTTGTAGTGCCTTACTCTACGATAAATCCACTTTCCTTTCATACTATACACTTCAATCGCCATTTCTTGTTCAACTGTTTTGCTGAATCAGGAAGTCTAAATGAATCTTCTTCCGTAAAGAATCGAAGCGTGAAATACTTCTTCTCCCATCATTGACAAATAACTCTAAACTTGAGTAATCCATCCAAGCATTTAGATGTTTCAATGGAGATTGTAACGTTCTTTCTCTTGTTTCTCTTTTCTCCTGTTTCCCAATCGGTACGACTGACAGATAATACTTGAGTTTCTGCATCATATTGAATGAAAAATTTCATTACGTAATTGAATTGCTAATTTATCTTGAACGGCTTCTTTCCAATTCACTGTCCACACTTGTGCAGGTGAAGAAAAGACAGATTCAAAACGAGTCGCATTCCATTGGATTTTTGTACATCTGTTGTTAAATTCCATAATTCACGTGCAGGTTTTTGAAGATATTTTCCATTTTTGAACGGATACTTCACGTGGAATTGTTAAGGCATGAATCCAGCCATCTTGAATTGTTGGAATCAGCGCTTCTTTTCCCTTCTGGAATTCCCATCCAACCATATTGAAGAATACGTCCATCTTCTGCTTGGAAACTTTGCGGAGCATAATAATCAAATCCCAGCATCAACTTCCGTTAAAGTTATCCTGTTCTACAATGAATTTGCCATCAATTGTAAACTTCCCTAATTGCACCACTGTTTGGTATAAATTATTGAATCGTTCTCCAGTAGCTTTCAATTCCTTGTGGAGAATAAATAAATGCATCCTTTTTCTTCAAATGGAATCACATCTGGACATTCCCACATATAACCAAAGTCTTTTTCTTCCGTACTAATCGAACCATTCAGTACCCAGTGAAGTAAGTCTTCTGAACGATACACTAATGTATCGCCTTTTAAATCTTCCGTTTGAGCTCCTACAACCATCCAATAATGATCCACACGTGCATCATACCAAACTTTTGGATCACGGACATGTCTTGTATAACCTTTCGGATGTTCGAATAATGGGCCTTTCTTTTCAAAATGAATGCCATCTTCTGAGACTGCTAAACATTGATAACTAGAAGCATTTCCTTCTTCATCTTTTACATTTCCCTGTATAAAATAACCATAATTGATTCTGATGAACATATGCACTACCTGAATAAACGCCGCTTTTATCGAACCATTGGTCTGGAGCTAATGCTAGTTCTACTCTTTTCCATTGAATCATATCATCAGAAACAAGATGTCCCCAATGTTTATTCGCATGCTTTGTATCCGTTGGATTCCATTGGAAAAATACGTGATATTGCCCTTTGAAATAAATCAATCCATTTGGATCATTCATTAATCCATAAGGAGGAACAATATGATAGACTAAACCATATTTTCCAGTATTACTCTTTCTTATTAAACTCATTGATACTCCTCATCTACATAAAAGTCGAAGCTATCATGTGACGCTTCGACTTTCTTTTTATTTTATTTTTTTCAACATATCGTCGCTATAACCGATTGTATATGTTAAAGCAAAACTTACTGCAAAAGCTACTGCGATTGCTAGTACATATAATGGGAATTGGCTATTTAAGAATAATAACATCCCTGGTAATACTGTTACTGACATACCTGTTGCTTTTTAATTGGAATAAAGCTGCTAAGAAACCTCCTGTAGCTCCTCCGATTAATCCCATTACAAATGGTTTACCAAAACGTAAGTTAACCCCGAAAAATTGCTGGCTCTGTAATTCCTAATGCAGCTGAGAAAGCTGATGGTAATGCTAAAGCTTTTAATTTTGTATCTGTTGTTTTGAAGGCAACTGCTAATGTTGCTCCTACTTGTGCAGCCATTGCTGCTGAGATAATTGGGTTAAATGGATTTAATTCCACACCTGTAGCAATTTTTTGAAGATTGTAATAATTGTGTTTCTAAGAAATTAAAGATGTGGTGAACTCCAGTTACTACGATAACTTGTTGTAATCCACCAATAATAATTCCTGCTAGACCAAATGGTAATTGTAAAAACAAATTCAGTTGCATTTAATACTAATGTTTCAACTGAGTGGAAGAATGGTCCAATGATGAATAATCCAAGAACACTCATTACTAAAAATGTTAAGAAATGGTGTTACTAATAAATCTAATGCATCTGGAACTTTTGGTACGTAACCATTTTTTTCTAATTTAGCACCAATCATCCCAACGAAGAATGCTGGTAATACTGTTCCTTGGTAACCTACTACTTTAATGAATCCAAAGAATACGATTGGCTCTGCTCCACCGGCAGCTACTACATAAGCATTTGGTAAAGCGCTGTTTACTAACATTAATCCTAAAACAATTCCAAGTACTGGTGAACCACCGAATACTTTAAAGGTTGACCATGCTACTAAGGCTGGTAAGAATGCAAAAGGCTGTATCTGTTAATACTTGTGTATATAATAAGAAGTTTTTGTCGATGACGTCAGGTGTCATTCCGAAATAATCCTAGGAAAATTGGGTTTGTTAATAATCCACGTAATCCCATGAATAATCCTGTTGCTACTAAGACTGGGATAATTGGAACGAATACGTCTCCCGAATGTTCTACTCATTCTTTGGAATAAAGTTTCCTTGTTTTTTGCTTCTTCTTTCATTTGTGCTGTTGAAGTTTCTGCTACTCTAAGCGTGCAACAGCTTCATAGACTTTATTCACTGTTCCTGTTCCGAAGATAATTTGGTATTGACCTGAGTTAAAGAATGCGCCTTTTACTCCTTCTAATTGGTCAATCGCTTCTTTGTTGATTTTTGATTCGTCTAGAACCATAATTCTTAAGCGTGTAGCACAGTGTGCGACAGATTGAACATTTTCACGTCCTCCGATATTTTTCAAGGACTTCTTTTGCAATTACATCATAATTCATGTTGAACTATCCTTTCTTTTTTTCAATTGAGAACCACATTGTGGAACCGGTTTGCATACATAAGATAAAAGGAAAAACAAGCACTTGTCAACCACTTCTACCAATGTAAATCATGTAAATTTCATGAAAAGGTTATTTTTCATCTTTTTACAAAAATTAAAATCCAACGGACTTTTTGGGACTGTAGCAATGGATGCCAGTAGCTTCGCTTTGCGAATCTCTTGGCTAAAATTTGAGACCCTAGGGCAAATTTTATGCCATGAAAACTCGAGTTTGCTGGCGTCCTCTGCTACCACAATTGGGAAGTCTATTTCGACTATATCAGCGTTTGTCGATCCTCTTCACTGCATAGTCTCCGACAAACTGAATCAAGAATACAAAGAATTAAAATTGCAACCGTAGCCACAAAAATAATATCCTGCTTATTACGAGTAAAACCAATCATATAAGCCAAATTCCCTAGTCCCCCAGCACCAATAACACCCGCAACAGCAGTTGAACCCACTAACGCAATCGTTGTTACAGTAATACCAGACACTAACGCAGGAAGCGATTCAGGAATTAACACCTTCGTAATAATCTGACGAGTCGTAGCACCCATGGATTCAGCCGCTTCTACAACCCCAGAAGGAATCTCATTTTAGTGAAATAGACACTAAACGAGCATAGAAAGGAGCCGCACTAATGACTAAAGTAGGAATCGCACCCTTAGGTCCTAAAAATAGTTCCCATTAACGCTTTTCGTAAAAGGCATTAATAAAGCCAGTAGAATAATAAATGGAACCGAACGGAAAATATTAATAATTCCAGAAAGGAATAAATTCACCCATTTATTTTCTAAACTTCTACCAGGACTTGTTAAATATAAAAACAAAGCCAAGTGCTAACCCAATAATAAACACGTAGAAAGTAGATAGAAAACTCATATAGACTGTTTCGTTAGTCGCTTTAATGACTTCATTCCAATCTACATTTTTAAAACTAAGCATCTCATGGAATAATTCTGAAAAACTCGTTTGAGCTAAAAACACATTAAACATTCTCTAGTACCTCCACAATAATTTCTGCTTTTCTTAAGAAATCAATCACTTCTTCAGCTTTAGCAGATTCTTCTTCAATTAAAATAATCATACTTCCAAGTACACCTTTTTGCGTTACATTTACATGCGCTTGTAAAATTGAAATCGAAACATCTAGTTTACGAATCACTTCTGATAAAATCCCTTCTGCAGTAGTATCACCTAAATATTGAATACGAACAGCTACTCCAGGGACGAAGTGAAGTTGATAAATGTTCAAAAACATCTTGTAAATCTTGTTCAGAACGTTCTTCACCAACAAACTGTTTTGTAATGGTTTGTTGAGGATTTTTGAACACTTCTAATACTTCTCCAGTTTCAACCACTCTACCTTGTTCCATTACAGCAACACGATGGCAAATTTGACGAACAACATGCATTTCATGTGTAATTAATACAATTGTTAATCCCAAACGTTTTATTAATTTCTACTAATAAATTCAAAAATATCTTTTTGTTGTTTTTGGGTCTAATGCACTTGTTGCTTCATCACATAATAATACTTCTGGATCATTGGCTAATGCACGAGCAATCCCAACTCTTTGTTTTTGTCCACCAGATAATTGAGATGGATAAGATTTTTCTCTTCCAGTTAAGCCTACTATTTCAATTAATTCAGCTACTTTCTTTTTGACGAACATCTTTTTGAAACTCCAGCAATTTCTAATGAAAAAGCAATATTTTCTTCCACTGTGCGTGACCATAATAAATTGAAAATGTTGGAAAAATCATCGCAATTTTACGACGTTCTTGTAATAATTCTTTTTCTTTAATGTAGTAATATCTTTATCATTCACAAAAATATGACCTGTTGTAACGGATTCAAGACCATTTAATAAACGAATTAATGTACTTTTACCAGCTCCTGAAAAACCGATAATTCCAAAAATTTCGCCTTTGTTAATATTTAATGAAACATCTTTTACCGCCTCAACGATTCCTTGTTTCCCATGATAAATTTTTAGAAACTTCTTGTATTTTAATCATCATTCTTCTCCTTATACTCTAAAAAAGGTGTGGCAAATAGCGTATGCCACACCTTATATTTTATCATTATTTTGCAGGAATTACAGATCCATCTGCATATTTATCAGAAATAAATTTACGGATTTCATCACTTTGTAATGCTTTGATTAAAAGCTTTAACTTTGTCTGAATCTTTATCTTTTTGGTTTAACTGCTACTAAGTTTGCATATGGTGAGCTTTCATCTTCTAAAGCAATTGAATCTTTTTTAGGAGATAATTTTGCATCAATAGCGAAGTTTGAGTTGATGATTACTGCATCACCTTCATTAGCTTCAAATGTTGATACTAATAATTCAGGAGCGATTTCATTTTTGATTTGAATGTTCTTTTTTTGTTTTTCAACGATATCGCTTAATTGAGCGTCAACTGGTTTAACGCCATCTTTTAATTTAATTAAACCTGCTTTTAGTAAAGAATGCTAAGAAACGTCCAACTTCAGCTGGGTTTGTTGAAGCATATACTGTTGCGTTTTCTGGTAAATCTGTTAAAAGATTTATATTTTTTTAGAGTAGATAGCCATTGGTTCGATGTGTACATTCCCAACGCTTACTAAGTCTTCATTATGTTCTTTGTTGAATTTTTCTAAGTAAGGTGTATGTTGGAAGTAGTTTGCATCTGCATCTCCTCCGAATACGATTTGGTTAGGTGTTACGTAGTCATTTACAATATTGATTTGTAAATCATATCCATCTTTTTAAGAATTGATTTAGCTGCTTCTAAAAATTTCACCGTGTGGTGCTGGTGAAGCTACTACTGTAATCTTTTTATCTTCTACTTTTGGAGCTGCTGTTGTTGCTGTATCTTTTGATTGAGATGCTCCGTTTCCACATGCTACTAATGTTGTAGCTACTAATCCTAATGCTGCTGTTTTAATTAATTTTGAAATGTTCATAAATAAATTCCCCTTTTCTTTTTTTACATTGATAAATGATGATTAACGGGCGCGCATTCCGTCAATCTTCGAATCAGATAATTGATGTTACAAGTATTTAAGCCATAAAAAACTCCACCTTAGTTTTTTTGACTAGAGGCGAAGGATCGCGTTACCACTCTATTTTTAACAAACTTCACAGCTTGTTACTCTATAAGTACATGTTTATACTCTAGTACGGTATCGGGCACCATTCATGAAGCTTTATCACTCCTGTTGCTCCCAGACCATTTTCAATAAAGTTCCTGCATCCTTTTTCACCAACCGGACTCTTTTTACGTTCGCTTTTTATTTACTTATCTGTTCATTGCATCAGTTATTTATCTGTTGTAGATAATATAATATATACGCAAGTTATTGTCAATAACTTTAAATAAATATTTAGTATAGTTTTTTTAACTATTATGTTCCATAGTTTTTCTGCATGGAAACAAAAAAGACTTCTTGCCAAAACAAAAAGTCTTTCTCGTCTTTATAAGTACATATTTAATTCTTTTTCAGAAATATTTAATTGCTCTGCCCCTATTTCTTTCGATAAGATTCCATTTTTAATTAAATCTACTATAGTTTCAATCCTACCTTGCTGTAATCCTTGTTCTAATCCTTGTTTTTAAAGCTTCTTCTTTTTGATATTCTACAGTCGCCAAATGCCCATAATATGCTTGAAGGTATCTTGTTCTTTCATCTAACATGGCTTTCTCCTCCTTTGTCCATCCGACTGGGTTAATGATTTGATCTGCTTGTTTTCAATATTGTCTCAGGATTTTTGTGTATAAGGTTTATTCCCAAAAACTCAATCCATTGAACTTTTACGGTAGTGTTGTATATCTGTATTATGATATTTTTCAATTCTAAAAATTACCATTCGTACAAGATTTCTCTTTTCGTCAATTCCCTTTAAAGTGTACTTTTAATTCTTCACTCGTAGTATCATCTCTTAAACTAAACGAATGAATCATTCTTTCATCATCGAAAAAAATCTTTTTGCGTAATGGCAATTGTATACACTGGTAGCATTTCTTCTGCTAATCTATGCGTTTTGTACACCATCTTTTTTTATACACATCTAAATTCTTAGATACTTGTTCACATAGATATAACCATAAACGCTTGATAAAGTCAATTTGAAATGCTACTTGAATTTCGATAATAACTTGTGTTCCATCTTGTAAAAGCAGCTAAGACATCGATGCTTGTCATATAAGTCAAAAAGTCTTCAAATTGTTGTTCATGTATTTGTGTACCATCTAGTATGGTAACTGTTTGTACAGAGCAAATCAAGAATATCTCGTATGAACTGTGCTGTTATTTCTGTATTACTAAACACTTTCTTTGCCATCAAATCCATCATTGGCCTTGCATCTTTAATCCGTTCTTCCATATTATAACACCCTTTCTATTTTCATGAAGAAAAAAATCGAACTTTCCTTAATTTTCTCTTCACTATATAGATACGATAAAAAGTTTTAAAAATATTTTTTTAAAACGGATTTTTATAAAAAAATCTAACCTGTAGTATACATATAAACGCAAAGCCTTCATTCTAAACGTACCTCATCTCCTCACGTAAAAACGGAGAAAGACTTCCTCATAGTAGCATCCATAATAGTGGCCGAAACATCGGCTACTATTATTAGAAATTTCGAGACCAAGGCTCGAAATTTGAGGCATGAGACTCGCATTTTTGCGAGGGCTGCTGCCTATGCTACTACTACAGGAAGTCTTTCGTAGTCTAACGATAGTTTTTGAGCTCTCTCTGTACGTCTCGTTTTGATATCTTTTTTTGTTTTTAACGCTTCACGCTTATCATAGTTTTTCTTACCTTTAGCAATCCCAATCAACAACTTAGCAACCCCATTTTTAATATAAACCTTCAATGGAACAACCGTATTTCCCCGCCTGTCTTACCTCTTGCTCTAGCATCTGAATTTGCTTCTTATGCAATAACAACTTTCTCGTACGAAGCGGATCATGATTGAAAATATTCCCCTGCTCAAACGGACTAATGTGAACCCCCTACTAAAAAGGCTTCCCCATTTTTAAAACTACAATAACCATCTTTCAAATTCATTCTAGCTTGACGAACCGATTTAATCTCCGTTCCCGTTAACACTAAACCTGCTTCAATCGTATCTAAAAATCGTATAATCATGATTTGCCTTACGATTTTTGCGCTAAAACTTTTATTATCTGTTCCTTTTGGCATCCGAATTCTCCTTACGAATGTTTTTCTACGCTTTTTGCTTTGCTTGCGCTTTAAAATGTTGTCTCCCTTTATTTTTAGAAGACTTCTTCGATTTTATTACTTCGACTTTCTTTTTTGCAGCTTTTCTTAGGCGCTTCTTTTTCCTTTAGAAGGACGTTTGTTTTGAGTAATCAAAGTCTGCATTATCCGCTGATAAAATAAAAATCAATTTCATGCGCTTCTACATCGACTTTAATTAATTTTACTTTAACACGATCTCCGATTCGATAAGACACTCCTGTTCTCTCACCAATTAAGACCATATGACTTTCAATAAAGTTAAAGTAATCTTGATTCATATGCGTAATATGCACTAAACCTTCTACGGTATTTGGTAATTCCACAAACATTCCAAACTTAGTAACGGAACTAACAATTCCTTCAAACTCTTGTCCAATCTTATCAGCCATAAATTCAGCTTTTTTCATCGCATCTACTTCACGTTCTGCTTGAACTGCTAAACGTTCCATTTTGCTCGATTGATCCGCAATTCTCTCTAGCTTAGAAGCATTTAATTCCTCTTGTTGCTTCGATAAGAAACTTCCACTTCCTTCGTATTGACGAATCATACGGTGAACAATTAAGTCTGGATAACGACGAATCGGGTGAAGTAAAGTGAGTATAATCTTCTGCTGCTAATCCATAATGGCCAGATGGTGTAATATCATATTTAGCTTGTTTCATAGAACGTAGCATCATTGTCGATACAACTGCTTCATACGTTTCCCCTTTTAACTTCATCCAAAGGCTTTTTGCAGTTTTCTTTCGGACTAATGGTGTCGCTCGTTCCTTTAATATTAATGCCAAATGCTGTGACAAATTCTAAGAAACGTTGCATTTTTCTTGTTGTGGTTGTTCATGGACACGGTAAATAAACGGAACATTTTTCCGTTGATAATGCATCGCTACTGTTTCATTAGCTGCTAACATAAAGGATTCAATTAATCGTTCTGCAACTCCACGTTCACGAATTTGAATATCAATTGGGGCTCCTTGTTCATCCACAATAATTTTTTTGCTTCATGTGTTTCAAAAGTCAATCGCTCCACGTTCTTTTCTTCGTCTTTCTAAAATATGATGTAATTCTTTCATATCCAACAACATTTGCTGAATTTCATCTGAATTTCGACTTCTTTTTCTCATACAATTCATTCACTAAACTATACGTTAATCGCATATCTGAACGAATGACACTTGGGAAAATCTCATATTGATAAATCGTTCCACTTCGGTCAATTTCCATGCGACAAGACATCGTTAGTCGCTCTTCATGCGGATGTAAATGAACAAATTCCATTTGATAATCGTTGTGGCAACATTGGAACGACACGGTCTGTTAAATACACACTTGTTCCACGTTCAAATGCTTCTCTATCGATTGCTGAATTTTTCCGTCACATAATACGATACATCCGCAATCGAAAACGGTTAGTTCAAAGGTTCCATCTTCACGTTTTGTTAGGTGCAACAGCATCATCCAAATCTTTGGCATCTGCTCCATCAATTGTAACGGTTAATTGTTCACGTAAATCTTTACGACCTTGTCGATCTTCATCTGTGATGACTTCAGGAACAAGATTTGCCTGGTCTATCACTTCTGTGGAAATTCTGTTGGAATATGTAATTGTTGTAAAACCATTAAAATATCCATTCCAACAGCATCTTTATAACCAATTTCTTTGACAACAATTCCTTCTAATGAAGAACGATTTTTCATTCGTGTATTTTGTTAATTCTACAATGACTACAGTACCATCTACTGGATGCAATCCATTTTGGACGAATTAAACAACGAGTACCTGCTAATTTTTTTATCTTTAACAACGACTTCACCACAATACCCTGTATCTTCTGCAGTTTCTGAACTAAATCGAGTATAAATTCCTACCACTTGAGTCGTATTACGTTGGATAATTTGGACAATTTTTCCCTGTCGCAGATCGTTGACGATAACTATCGGCTGGTTCCGTAATCACTAGTTCTACTTCATCCCCATCCATCGCACTCATTGTATCTCCACGAGGAATGAAAAATATCTGGTTCCCCTTCGACTACTGTGACAAATCCAAAATCCTTTGTCATTTGCACGATACGTTCCTTTTTAATGTTTGATTCAAAGGATTCAAACCAAACTTTTCCATTGCGATTTAATTCTAAAAATACCTTCTTCTTCTAAAGCAGCTAATTCTTTTGACTAATATTTTAAAAATCTTGAGATTGATTCATCCCAAAATGCTCACTAATTTCTTTTACATAAAAAAACTTTCTGGTGCATATTCCTCAAAAAGGACACCAAAAACTGTTCTCAATGATTCTCTCATTTCTTACCTCCATTCTTGTTGGTTTAAAAATTCTAATACAGATTCTTGAAATTCTACTTTTTCTTTTCCGACTGTAATGACATGCCCTGATTGTTCAAACCAATGAAAAATCAACAGCTGCATTCACTAATGCTTCTTTCATCTCAATAGATACTTCCGGATCGACTAATCGGTCTAATTCCCCTTGAGCAATATAAAAAGGACCTGTCACCTGTTCTAATTTTTCTGCAACTTTAGCTGAAAAATGATGTAAATCTAATAATTGTTGTTTTGCTTTTTCCCTAATGTAAAACATTTCCTCTTCACACATCCCGGAATGAGTAGCAAAAGCCATAAAACTCTTCAACAAATCAGGCAATTGCGCATTTCTTTTTGAAACAGGAGAACAAAATGTTCCCGCAATTTCCACTAATTGATCGGGTTGCTAGTGCTGCTGCCATCATACCTCCCATCGATAATCCTAGCGCAGCAATCGTTGAATACCCTTGACTTCGAACAAATTGTACCGCTTGTTTTGCATCTTCATACCATTTTTTTCTGGTGTTTCTTTTTAAAATTTCACATGCATTTGAATGTTCATGCCCACTAAAAGCTGGAACATAGACCGCATAATCATGACGATGCAAAAAGGAAGCTAACATTCTTAGATCTGTTGGTTTCCCAGTATATGCATGAAATAATATAACCGCCCGTTTATTTGTTGTTTCTTCTAACCAAATTGCTTCCAAGTTGTTCACTCCTACCTTTCATGAATATTTACTATAATAGAAAAACACAATGTCTTAGAATACTCCTTCAACATTGTGCTTAATCATTTTTATTTTGATGAAATGTACGCTAAGGCTACTGCTAAAATCATAAAGATTGCTCCTAATCCAACAGTTACTCGAATTAAGAATGCTTCAAATCCACGTGCTTTTGTTTTTCCCAAATAATTGCTCAGCACCGCCTGATAAATGAATTTGCTGCATTAGTTTTCGATGGTTGCATAGCTACAATAATAATTAGTAACACACTAATAATAATCATCAATGTTAAAATTGTTTGATACAAAGGATCTTCCTCCTCTATTAATATTCTTTCCAATTCTACCATAAATATAGTGGAATTACTACCAGTTGCCCTTAATTTCTTTAGACTAACACGATTTTTTTAAGCATCCATCCCCTATTCTTTCCACTTTCGTGATATAATGAACGTAATATGAAAAGGAGGTTTTTATGAAAGGTTTAGTATTTTTTGACTTGGATGGAACACTCTTAAATAAAAAAAGGCCAAGTCGACCTTGAAGTCATAGAAGCGATTCAACAATTAAAGGAAAACGGGTATGAACCACTTCTAGCAACAGGAAGATCTCCTATCGAAGTTTCGGAAGTCATTCGCTCTACGAATATTCATTCTGGAGTTTTTATGAATGGACAAGTCGTTATTTTCAAAGGTGACATATTGATTCATCATGAAATTCCAAAAGAAACGATTGAAAGACTGCTACAATTTGCAAAAGAACATCGTCATGGAATCACTTGTTATAATGTCGATGCCTTTAAAATCATCGAAACAGTCCCATTTGCACAAGAAGCCTATGGATATATTCATACACCAACACCAGATATTGTTCCAACATTTTATAAAGAACAAGTCGTGAATATGATGCTCTTACTTTCAAGAGATAATAATGATGAAGCTTATCAACAAGCTTTTCCAGAATTAAGATTTATTCGAAATTTTTCCTTATGCATTAGATGTCATTACCGCTGGAAAATTCAAAAGCCACAGGCATTCGAGCATTAATTCGCACCTTAAATAACGATTCTATCACTACATACGCCTTTTGGAGATGGTGCTAATGATTTAGAAATGTTTCAAGAAGTTGATATTTCGATTGCTATGGGAAATGCCATTCCCTTTGATAAAAAGAAAAAAAGCAGACTATGTTAGTGCAGACCACGATAAAAGGTGGCAGTCATTCAAGGGATTAAAAACATTATCATTTAATATAGGAGGAAGGCATGTCAATTTATGAAATAGAAGTTCCTACATTAGATGGAACAAGTACATTAGAAGAATATAAAGGGCAAGTATTACTCATTGTCAATACCGCTAGTGGATGTGGATTAGCTCCACAGTTTGCCCAATTACAAAAGCTTATACAGAAACATATCACGAACAAGGATTTAGCGTTCTAGGATTCCCATGTAATCAATTTGGTAATCAAGAACCATTAAGCGCAGAGGAAGCTGCTTCAAGTTGTCAATTCAATTATCAAGTCACTTTCCCAATGTTTGGTAAAAGTACTCGTTAACGGTCCCAGAAACGCATCCCATTATTCAAGCTATTAAAAGAAGAAACAAAAAGGACTATTAGGTAGTTCCATTAAAGTGGAATTTTACAAAAATTCCTTGTAGATGCATCCGGAGAAGTCATCGCTAGATTTGTCCCCAACTACTTCTCCCTTATCCATCGAGAAACAAATAAAACAATTATTAAAAAAAGGGTGTTAATATGAATACAGAAGAAATTTTAAGCATTTTAGAGGACTTGGAAGTAGCGATTTTTGCTACAGTGGATAAAGATGGAAAAACCTCATTCTCGTCCAATTCACATCGGTGTTGCTAATGAACATGGTGTATTCTTTATGACAAGTCCACAAACTCATTTCTACAAACAATTACAAGAAAATCATAATGTCGCTATTGCAGCATTTTCACACGATGATTACTTAATTCAAGTCATTCGTATCGAAGGAAAAAGTTCGTGAAATCGGGTAAAAGAAGGATTAGAAGAAATTATTAGCAGGAAATCCATTTGTTAAAAATGTATATCCAGATGATTCACAACGTGCTGGAGTACAAGTATTTCAATTATATGAAGGAAAAAGGATTTCTACCACAGCTTAACTCAAGGTCATAAATATACATTTCAGCATTCAAGCCTAATTATCAAAACTCACTAAAATAGATGGAGCCTTCCTTTTGAAGGTTCCTTTTTCTTTCATCCAATGTGATACAATGAACGTATCGTTTTAAAGGAGAGTATTTTTATGAAAAACTATAAAAATTCCTAACACATTCAATCATATTTGGAAGTCTGTTTTCGTGCTAGCTGCCGGATGTCAATCAACATCAACTACAAATAATACGACTACAACCACAACTACAACAACTGCTACAAAGAAAAATCTACTACTGATTTAATTGGAGAAGCTTTTGCCAAACTTTACATTTGAAACAGCAGACGCGCAACAAAAACTCCTGCAGATTTTAAAGGGAAGAAAATTGTCTATGTTGCTTGGGCTAGCTGGTGTCCAGATTGCCAGCAAGAGCTTCCTATTCTAAATGAATTAAGAAAAGACTATCACGATTCTGTTGAATTTGTTTTAGTCAACTTACTTGTTAAAAGGAGAAACACCTGAAAAAGCACAAAGCCTTCTTAAAAGAAAAAGGATTTAGAATTTCAACTATTACTCAGATAAAGAAAAAGCTTCCAAAAGCTTTAGAAATTCATTCGATTCCAACAATGATTTTTTTGTCGATCAAGAAGGAAAAAAATCAAAAATGTTATCGATGAAGTAAAAGATAAAGCAACGATTGACGAAGTGATAAAAGGTTTATAGAAACGCAAAAAGGATGATGGGCACTGCTCATCATCCTTTTTGATATTAAGAATTCATTTTTATTTGGTCTTCTTTACCTTTTGGTGCTACTAATCCCTAGACCTGCTAAGATTGATAATACAGCTGGAGTGAATACTGCAAACTCTGCTGAACCTGTATTTAGTAATTCTTGTTTTTGCATTCTCTTGAGCTTTTGGAGCTTCTAGCCACTGCAGGTACTTCTCAGCTGTTTTTCATCTGTAGCTGTTTGAGCTGAATTTGCTGAAGTTCTTGGATTAATTCCTGCTGGTGTATTAGCAGTTGGAGCTTCTTGATCTTGTGCTGATTGTGTGTTGATGAAGCTTGCGTCCAGTTTGATGTACCTGTTGCTGTTTGCTGAGAATGGGTATTCAGGACTTCAAATTTACGGCTTCAACTCCATTAACTCGACCAGTAAATTCAGGACTTCTTTTTGAACTGAAAGCTTCAACTTTTATCAGCTTTTAGGTTGTTCAGCTGGTTTAGTTTCATCTTTTTGGAGCTGGTTTATTTGCTTCTTTTTCTTTATCTTCTTCTGCTGCTTTTCTTATTTAATTCATCGATTAATGCTTCAGCTTGTTTTTACAGTTAATCCTTTTTCGAAGCCTTCTACAATTTGTTTTCTTGTTTACGTCTGATGCTGCTTTTAATGCTGCAATTGTATCAGCTTTTGCTTTTTGCTTCTTCTGGACTATTCGTTTCAGCTTTTTCTAATTCTTTGACAAGCCTCTTCTAATGCTTTATCATAATTTCGCTCAAAAATTCATCTTGTGCTGCTTTTTTTCTTTTCGCTGCCGCTTCTTTATCTTCTTCTGCTGCTTTTTCATTTTGCTTTTATCAATTAATGCTTCAGCTTGTTTTGCAGTTAATCCTTTTCGAAGCCTTCTACGATTTGTTTTTCTTGTTGCGTCTGATGCTGCTTTTAATGCTGCAATTGTATCAGCTTTTGCTTTTGCTTCTTCTGGGACTATTAGTTTCAGCTTTTTCTAATTCTTTTGACAGCCTCTTCTAATGCTTTATCATAATTTGCTAAGAACTCATCTTGTGCTGCTTTTTCTTTTGCTGCCGCTTCTTTTGTCTTCTTCTGCTGCTTTCTTATTTAAGTCATCGATTAATTTCTCTGCTTCTTTTACAGTTAATCCTTTTTTTCGAAGCCATCTACGATTTGTTTTCTTGTTGCGTCTGATGCTGCTTTTAATGCTGCAATTGTGTCAGTTTTGCTTTTTGCTTCTTCTGGACTTTTTAGTTTCAGCTTTTTTTCTAATTCTTTTGACAGCCTCTTCTAATGCTTTATCATAATTTTGCTAAGAACTCGTCTTGTGCTGCTTTTTTCTTCAGCTTCTGCTTTTGCTTCTTCCAGCTGCTTTTCTTATTTGCATTATCGATTGATTTTTCAGCTTCTTCTACAGTTAAACCATTTTTGAAACCATCCTCGATTTCTTTTTCTGTTTAGCTGCTTCTTCTTTTAATTTTGTAATAGCCTCTGTAACTTGTTTCTGCTAATTCTGGATCATTTTGAGTATCCGCTTTTTAATTCTGCAATTGCATCTTCTAACGCTTTATCAAAATTAGCTAAAAAATTCTTTTTTGAGCTGCTTCCTCTGCTTTAGCTGCTTCTGCTCTGCTGCTTCCTCTTTTTCAGCAATTTTATTTATTTCATCTTCAGTAGTTTCTGCAGTTTTTCCAGTATTGAAACCTTCAACGATTTTAGCTTTCTCTTTAGCTGCTTCTGCTTTTTAATTTTTCAATTGTAGCTTTAATACTGTCAGCTGAATCTGGATCATTTTTGCTTCTTCTTCTAATTCTTTAATAGTTTCTGCTAAAGCTTTATCAAAAATTCAGCTAAAACTTTCATCTTGTTTTGTTTTTCTTCAGCACTTGTTTGTCGGTAGTTGCAGCATACACGCTAGGTGATAATTGAGTTAATGCTGCTGTTGATAATAATGTAGCTGTTGCTAACCCTGTAATAAAGGAATTTATTTTTCATTTAAAAACCCTCCAAAATTTAATTTTTTATAATTTATATCACTTAAATTTTATCATTAATTTTTGACTATTACAACTTTTTAAAAGCTATATACTAATTCTTATTCATTTATATTAATATTTAAACTATTTAGCTTTTCAACTTCACATACTCAATAATCTTATTCGGTGTATCAATCTCCTCATAAGTCACTTCAGTAGGAGCAACTTCAAGTCCAAACTCTTCTAATCGAACGAGTAATTCCACAAAACGCTAATGAATCCATAAGACCTTCTTCTTTTAAATTAATGTCCTTATCTTCATAAACAACTTCATCTTCACAGATTTCTTCTAAAATGCTTAAAATTCTCTCTTCCATATTTCTTCTCCTTTCTAATTTAGCTAAATCGATTTAAAAATATAGCTTACTTCTAGTTCTACTCCAATCGGCAAGACTGCTTCATCAATATCAAATTTTTTTCATGATGATGTCCATACGCTGTTTCTTCTCCAGATTGACTTCCTACTAACCCATAGACTCCCTGGCTTTATCGACTAAATAATCTGCAAAAGTCATCTGCTCCCATTGACTAATTTCGTAGTTTATGTAATAATGTTATCGATAGAATCAACCGATTTTGAGCAACTTGTTGGAATTTCTCTGCTAATTCATGAGGGTATTAATGACAGGTGCAGCTGCATCATACCAATCCACTTCTACCTCACAACGGTGAGTTGCATTGCAATTCCTTTGAGCAATTCGTAGTCACTGATTCTTTTTAAATGCGCTCTTGTTGTCATGACTAAACGCACGAATCGTACCTTCTAATAAACGCATCATTTGCTACGATATTATAACGAGTTCCAGCATGTAGTTTTCCCAACTCCTACTACTGCTCGATCTCCTGGTTCTACTTCACGGCTGACAATTGTTTTGCAATGCTACAACAATTTCACTTGCTGTCACTAATGCATCATGACCTAAAGTGTGGGCGACCTACGTGAGCACTCTTTCCGGTTACTTTAATTTTGAAAAATATCGCAAGAAGCATTTCACTGGTCCACCTTTGTACTGCAAAATGTACCTACTGGTAATCCTGAATTTACATGGATAGCAAAACTTTCATCAATACGTATCAATTTTGTCCTGAAGCTACAAATTGTTTTGCACCTGCTCCGATTTCTTCAGCTGGTTGGAAAGCAATATACACTGTTCCAGCAAATGTATCTTTTTAATTCATTTAATACTTTAGCAGCTCCTAATCCCATTGCTGTGTGAGCATCATGTCCGCAAGCATGGTTTAAACCTTCATTTTTTAGAAGAATAAGGTTTATTCGTGCAATCTGGTAATTCTAAGGCATCAATATCTGCACGAAGAAGAATCGTTTTTCCCTTCTCCTTTTTCCCCTTTTAATAATCGCTAGTGTTCCAGTATCTGCAATTTTTTTCAAATGGAATCTTTAATTTCTGTTAATTCTTCTTGAATTTTTTTCAGCTGTTTTATATTCTTTCAAGCTTGATTCTGGATTTTTCATGAAAATGTCTTCTTAATGTCACTAACTCTTCTGTTAAAAGCTTTGTGCTTTTCTCTTTAATTTGGTTCATTAAGTTTCCTTCTTTCTATTGTAATAAAGAGGCATGACTAGCATGCCTCTTTGGAGATGAAATGATGATTAAAAATGATTGATTCTTAGAAATTATTTTTAAAAAGCTTTTTCCCAAACTGGTACGTCTGCACCTTTTGTAAACTTCTTCAATTTTTCTTAGCTGTTTCTGGTGATTGGTAGTATTTTAACGACTGTTTTGTAAACTTCGTTATTTTCATTACCTTCTTTAGCAGCAATTACATTGTAGTATGGTTGAGATGAATCTGTGATTTCTTCGATAAAGATTGAATCTTTAGTTGGTTGGAATCCTGCTTCAACTGCGAAAACCATTGTTGATTAATGAAGCTGCTACATCGTCTAAAAGCACGAGCTGTTTGTCCAGCTGGTAATTCTTTAATTTCAATTTTTCTTAGGATTTTCTACGATATCATCTTTTTAGTAGCTAATGTATTGTTTACATCTTTTAATTTGATTACGCCAGCTGCGTGTAGTAAGCGTAATGCACGAGAGTTATTAGAAGTATCTTCTGGGATTGCGATAGTATCTCCTTCTTTTAACTCACTAACGTTTTTAATTTTTTTAGAGTACACACCCATTGGAGCAATTACTGTATATCCAATTGGTTTGATGTGAGTGTTTTGTTCTTTATTGAAACGTTCTAAGTAAATAATTGTTTTGGAATGAGTTTAAAGTCAACATCTCCATTTTCTAATGCTTGGTTTGGTTGAACATAGTCTGTAAATTCTACTAATTCAACATTGATGTTTTCTTTTCTTTTTAAGCGTTTAATAACGTCATTCCCATACATCATGGTTTCCTGCGTTAACCCCTACTTTAACTGTTTTTGCTTCTTTTTAGCATCTGCTGCTTGGTTTGAATTTGAAGAAGTTTGAGCAGCTTGACCACATGCTGCTAACGTTAATCCTGCTAATGCTGTTACAAATAATTTTTTTAATGTTCATAAATAAATTCCTCTTTTTCTTTGTGTTTAATCTGTTTAAATATCCTTTTTTTATTGTGAGTTCGTCGCTCCAGTGATTCATTTCAGAGCGTTCGGCCTCGTATCTTGTTTTAGTTGAACTTGATCTCACTGAAATGACGTCCACTTCACGCAACCAGGTTGCTGTGTCGCTCCAGTGATTTCATTTCAGAGCGCTCAACCTCGTATCTTGTTATTTCGTGGCTCTTTTTTTCTAGGGAAGTCACCGACTGCTTTGGCTGATAAATACGATAATCAACATAATAATCGTTGCTACTACGATAACGTCTCCCTTGGAATCGATTGTATCCTCTTGAAATCGCTAAGTTTCCGATACCGCCAGCTCCAAACGCTCCAGCCATTGTTGTTAAACCAATTAAGCTGATAATTGTTAGAGAAGAAGCACGAATTAAACTTGGTAATCCTTCTTTTAAGTACACTCGGAAAATAATTTCCAATGGTGTACATCCCATGGCGATTGAAGCTTCAATCACACCTTTATCTACTTCTAACAGAGCTAATTGTACTTGTCGTGAGAAGAATGGAACAGTCGCAATAACTAGTGGCACAATCGCACTAGGAATTCCAATTGTAGTTCCAACAATGAATCTTGTTAATGGGATTAATAACATCGCTAAAATGATAAATGGAATCGAACGGAATAAGTTTCACCACTTTATCTAAAGTAGCATACAAAATTTTATTTTCTAAAATATTGCCTTCACGAGTAACTACTAAAAACAACTCCTAAAGCAATTCCCTAATACTCCAGCAATTAACCCTGTAAGTCCGACCATGATTAAAGTATCAATGGTACTTTTAATAATTTCTTGTGTTACACGAGCATCAATATTTGGAAATAATTGGTGTAAGTTCATCTTATTCAACCTCCTTTGGTTCATCTAGAATTTCTGTTTGAACACCTGATTGGTGAATATATTTCGATTGCTTGTTGAATTTTTCAGCTTTCACCAGATAAACCTACTAGTAAAGTTCCAACAGCAGTCTCTTGAATAACTTCCACATTGGCAAATAAAATATTCGCTGCTACTTGGAATTGAGTCGATAATTTCGTAATCAGTGGTTCTCCTGTTGAAGCACCCACAAATGAAATTTTCGCAAGAACATCTCCAGGATTTAAGTTTAGTAAATGTTCATGTTGTAGAACTGTTTCAATTCCTTTATTAATATGTGTTGCTGTATCGATGAAATCTTTTGTTAATGGTTTTTGTGGATTCGTAAAGATTTCTAATACTGATCCCTTGTTCAATAATTAATCCTTGTTCCATTACGGCAACTTTATTACAAATCTCTTTTTACAACTTGCATTTCGTGAGTGATAATCACGATTGTAATGCCTAACTGTTCGTTTACTTTTTCAAAAAGTTCTAAAAATAGATTCAGTTGTTTTAGGGTCTAATGCACTTGTTGCTTCGTCACATAATAGAACATCTGGATCATTTGCTAGCGCTCTAGCAATCGCTACCCTTTGTTTTTTTGTCCCCAGATAATTGTCTTGGGTAACTTGTAATTTTGTCTTCCAATCCTACTAAATGTAGAAGTGACTCAACTTTTTCCTTAATTTCCGCTTTAGATAATCCTGAGCGTTTTTAATGGAAAAAGCTACATTATCAAATACCGATAAAGTATTCATCAAATTGAAATGTTGGAAAAATCATTCCAATTTTTTACGAGCATCTCTTAATTGAGCTTCTTTTAAACTCGTTAACTCCACTCCTGAAACAGTTACTGTTCCATTTGTTGGACGTTGTAATAAATTGATGGTACGTACTAATGTACTTTTCCCAGCACCACTATAACCGATAATTCCATAAATATCGCCATCTTCAATCGTAATATTTACTTGCTTTACAGCTTCAACGGTTTTACCTGATTGCTGAAATGTCACATCAATATTTTTAATTCAATCATTTGTTTCTCCTTTCAAGCAAATAAAAAGCCCGCTCTTTTGGTCTTACTCACCAACCAAAGGACGAGTTCTCTCGTGTTACCACCTTAATTCTACAGAATTCTCACAAATTCTATCTCAATCAGTTATCTTTAACTGATAAGCTATATCGGGCTTTCCCGTAATCGTTTAATGATTCAACGATTAGCACTCAAAGGCCATCTTCAAAGTTTCAACTATTATCTCTTTTTCACCAAACCGAGACTCTCTAAAAACAGATTCACTTTTTACTCTCCTTGTCACAGTGCGTTATGACTATGAAACTAGGGATACCAACAAAGTTTGTTACAGTCAATTTCTAGATTACTATCACTTGTTATAAATTTTACCTATATCCTTTTTCTGCATATCCTACTTCTTTTTCTACAATGAACTTTACGAGGTGATATACATGAACAATTTAATTTCTTATAAAAAAATGCCACTATGGACGAGTGGATACTTTTACCTAGAACCGTTTAAAAAAATGCATAATACAAAGGTTGGAACGTGAGGCTCAACTTCATATTTTAAAAGGAGAAATTACGTTTGAATTTTTTTAAAATGAAGATGGAAGCGTTAGTGATACTGTACAATTAAATGCGACTACTCCTATTCCACTAGTTGAACCACAACAGTGGCATCGAATTGCAGGAACAAGTGACGATATCGAGATGTTATTTAGAATTTTTCTGTAAAAAGAGGACTATTTTGCAAAAATATGGCTATACAAAGACTCACTCTGAAGTTTTAGCTGCTCAACCACTTATTCCAAAAAGGACGTGTACTTGACTTAGGAAGCGGAGAAGGTCGTAATAGTTTATACCTTGCTTCATTAGGGTATGATGTTACTTCACTTGGACTGGAATGTTCCAAGCTTACAAAAAATTACAAGAAGTAGCTACTCAAGAAGGACTTTCACTAGAAGTTGAACCGTACGACATTGAATGTACCGATATTCCTGGTGGACAATATGATTTGATTGTATCAACAGTTGTATTGATGTTTTTACACGAAGAAGTAATTCCAGATGTCATTGAGAATATGCAATCGCACACTGCTTCTGGTGGATATAATTTAATCGTCGCTGCTATGTCAACTGAAGATGCACCTTGTCCTGTGAATTTTCCATTTACATTCAAAAAGGTGAATTATTAGAATATTATGACGGTTGGGAAATTTTTAAAAATATAATGAAGACTTTTGGTGAACTCCACAAAACAGACGAAAACGGCAATCGTCTTCGATTCAGATTTGCGACATTATTAGCGAAGAAAGGGTAAGGAAAAAAGCTATGGTTTTAAAAAATAAACTTCATTTGACCGATTCTGTAGAACTTGCCAGAGTTGAAGAGAAAGATTAGTAAGAAAAAGCGATTGAATTATTTAAAAAATCATATACTGGATCAATACGAAGTCGGTTCTTACAAACTACTTTCAGCTATTCATGCTTATTTATTCGAAGATATCTATGATTTTGCTGAAAAATACGAACAGTCAATATGGCAAAAGGACATTTTCGATTTGCGTCTGTCATGTATTTAGAAGAAGCTTTAAAAAAATATTGAAAAATGCCACAATCAACCTTTGATGAAATTATTGAAAAAATATATTGAGATGAATATTGCTCATCCATTTCGTGAAGGTAATGGTAGAAGTGCTAGAATTTGGTTAGATTTACTATTAAAGAAGGAATTGCAACAAGTCATTGATTGGAGTAAGGTAGATAAGGAAGATTATTTACTTGCAATGGAAAGAAGTCCTATTAAAGATGTCGAAATTAAAGCATCTGTTAAAAACAAGCTTTAACAACTGATATTCATAATCGAGTTCTTTATATGAAAGGAATTGATTATAGTTACTATTACGAAGGCTATACAATCTATAAAGCTGATGAGCTATAAATTTATTTTAAAACGTTATTTTATAGTAGTAAAAGGGCACCAGCAGACCTTCGGTCTCATGGCTAAAATTGAGCCAAAAGGTCTCAATTTTTCCTTACTAAAAAAGCCACAGGTTGCTGTGGCTTTTATGTTTTCTACTATAAAAACTATATTAAACAATTCTATCTAGAAATTCGAATCTGAATTAAGATTGCGATCGGATGATAAATAAAAACTAATTATTTATTTTTCACTAAAAAGGAATTAAGCACCTAATCAATGCTAATTCCTTAACCAAAAATTATTTCATGAACCCTATTTGACAGATAGTGTTCAAAAGAAAAAATGAAATTATTATGCTTTATTATTTTTCCTTTCATCTACAATTCTTGGTAAATCGTTAGTAATTCTATCAAAAAGCTTCTTTTTCCAATCTTTATAATCCTTTTTCTAAGTCTGAATTATTTTTGACTTATCGATTCTAAATACTCTTTATAATGTGAAAAACAGAAGTTACATTACTGAAAGTTATTCCATTTCCAGAATTTTTGCAGTTTGACAATATATAAAAAATCGGATAATGTTTAAAATTTCTTCCGTAAATATTTCTCGTATAATAGTTTCTCCAAAGCTCTATTTTCTTTTTGGAGAAATATATTTATGCGAAAAACAATGACTAGTGAGTATCTTGTTTAATTTCTTTGTCTTGTAAATATTTATAAATTTCTTCTTAATACGTCAAACTCCTAGGCGAGATAAAATCAGAATTTAACTAAAACAGTGTTTCTCCAGTTTGACCGTTTTCTAATTGTGGATCCTTACGAAAAAGGATAAATTTCTATATTACAAATAGCAATATTTATGCTTCTGTTTGTCTGTTACCGAAAATCATTTTTAAATTCAAAAATCTTATCCGATTTCATATCTAATAATTGATTATAGTAGTTAGCAATATAGTAATATGGAAAAAGTATGCTTTTATTAGATTTAAATATATTCTTCTGTATGGATCTCACTTTCTTTCTTTTTCAAATATATCCTTTAGTTCTTGTAATAATTACTTTCTTCACTGTAAAATATTGGTTACCTTATCAACATCGAAATCAGTTAAACGATGTCGTTCTTTTTAAAATTTCTAAAAATACTATTATTTTTGATTCTTTCATTTCTATCTTTTGCACTTTTTATAAAAATATTCTAGATTAATTGAATTAACAGAAAAATTTTCTTTTTCTAAATATCCTTTAGGATTTTCCATACAATGAAAAATAACTGCATCATCAATATTCCCATGAAAATGGATTGGAATCTGGTATCTCATATTTACATGTTTACTTTCACCTTCAACTTCATTTTTCTTTTTATTATTTACTAAATTCTTCCAACGTAAATCTTCATTTAAAAATATCAAACCAAGAAAATTTATCATCGCTATTGTTTTGAACCTTATCCACAAATGTCTTTATTAACTGTTTCATTAGTTCCATGCCAAGGGCTAAATATTTCGTAAAAATTTCTCTTTATCATTCATGATATCTTTCAAAGTAACTTTAGATTCAATCTTTCCTTCGTTTCTTTTCTTCCAAGTCTTTTCAAATACTTCTCTGTGCTTTTAATTTTAATTCTTCTGTTTCCATTATAATACCTCTCTTTACTATATTATTAAGTATTTTTATATGATTATTATAACTTAAAAAGATGGACATATTTTGTCTCATGCAATAAAATATATTTTAAATTTTGCATTTTATTTTACAGTCTAGAATTATAATTTTGCAAAAGTTTTTCAGAGTCTCCTGTATTGATGTAATTAAACTTGGTGGAGATAAAATTGCTAATTTCTTTCTCCCGTCCCTAAAAATTCACCTTTTTAATCCTGGAGTATCTAGAGTCTCTATTTGAATCATTACATTTCTTTTTCCTCCGAAATAATTTTTATGCTCTGGAAATTGATCAAATACTATTTCTGGATTAACTATATATCTTAATTTGATTATAATTTTATTTTCTTCAAAAGCATCTTCCTTATGATTACGTACATCTCCATCTTTATATTTTTGTCCGTATCTGATAAATGGTTTTATTTCTTCAGATTTGCAACACATGTTGACAAAGAAAGGGTAAATTGGGACTCCTTCTAGAATTAACCGATTCTGTAGAACTTACCAGAGTTGAAGAAATGACTAGTATGGAAATTTGAGACTATAATCTCAAATTTCCATTTTATGTTTTTACTACTATAAAAACATATCATAATATATCTATTTATTAATTCCCAACCGGATTAAAATGGCGGCTTTTTGAATAAACGGGATCAAATGAAACGATACGATGTACTACTTTCCATCGATTTGGATATTGTGCCATTGTGTAGTCTATTTTCAATATTTCTGCATGTTTACCAAATAAATCATACAGTTCTTCTTTAGAAGAAAGTCCCCAATGCATTCTAACCCTTGTTCTCTAAATTCTTTTTGTTTATTTTTAGTAGCAACCATATGATGTTGTAACGTATCGAAATAACATTCATATTGATGAAATTCTCTCTCTAATTTTTGTTGCTAATTCCTTTTATATCATTTGTCTTAAAGTACATTAACACACCTTCAATAATGAAATAAGTAATCTCCTCTTGGATATTGTTCTTTTAACAATTTGAATCCATCTATCATCTAATATCGAGTCAGCAATCATCTGTGAAGTAACTGTTTCTTCAAAAACTCTTGTCTTAATGTAATGACATCTAAAAAGTCTACGCTGAAAAATGGAATATCTTCTGCTCCAATTCTTCCTTGCCTATCATCTAAACCACAGCCTAATTGAATAATGACTGGATGTTCATGAGTCTTATATAAAATTCTTTGCAGCAATCATCGAAATATTTTGTTCTTAAACAAACTCCAATTCGATCAAAAAAGAAATATTTTACTATTGATGGAACTTGCTTCATCATTTCTTCAGCTTTTTGATCAATAAACAACCTATTCTTTTGTCTCCCCTTCTAACGCTTTTTGCTTGTAGTGTCATAAGCATCGTTTTAGAGACTTTATTTTCAAATAATTCTCCCATTATATCAACTCCTATTTTTTTAGGTATCACCCTAAACTATCTCATTCTACTCTTTTCTTTTTCCCCATTTTCAATACCTCTTATCACACAAAAATTCTGCTAGTAATTTCTTACTAACAGGATTTATCTCTATCTTATTTAGTTGACTTTCTAGTAACTATTCTCTTCAACTGCCTGATTTTTTTAATAATTTTTTTACAATACGACTTGTCCCTAAACGACTAGCACCTAATGAGATGAAATTTTTCTGCATCTTCTAAGCTAGAAATTCCACCTGCAGCTTTAATTTTCACTGAAGGGCCTACATGTTCTTTCATTAAAGCTACTGCTTCAAATGTAGCTCCACCTGTTGAAAAATCCAGTTGATGTTTTTAATATACTCTGCTCCTGCACGAGTCACTACTTTACATAATTCAATCAATTCTTCTGTTGTTAATAAACAAAATTTCTACGATTACTTTCAAGATTCTTCCTTGACAAGCTTCATGAATTTGACGAATTTCTTCTTCTACTAAGTCGAAGCGTTTATTTTTTTACATCCGTAATATTGATGACCATATCGATTTCACTTGCTCCATTAGCAATGGCATCTTTTTGTTTCAAAAACTTTTTACACTTGTTGTTGAATAGCCATTAGGGAATCCAATGACTGTACAAATCGGTAATTTACCTTTCAACATACGCTGTTGCCTGTTTTACATAACTTGCAGGAATACAAGCTGAAAGCTGTTCCATAATGAATCGCATCATCTAAAAATTTGTTGAATTTCTTCCCACGTAGCATTTTTGTGTTAATAGGGTATGATCGACAGTTGCTAAAATTTCTTTTTAATTCCATGTGATTCACCTTTCCTTATGCTTTTTGACGGTCTTGTGCAATTAAAGTTACGTAATGCTTGTACGGCAACTGTAATCGCTGCTTCTGTATCATGAACAATTGGATTTTTCTAATCCAGCTGCATTTCTTTCTTGGTTTCCTACTACTAAAAATGTTGAACCAACTCTTACACCTAAATGGCTTGCTACTACAAATAAAAGCGGCTGATTCCATTTCTGAAGCTTTTTACTCCTAGACGTTTCCAAGCTTCCCATTTTTGTTGTAATTCATAGCTAACTGGCATTACTTCTGGTTCATGTTGTCCATAAAATGAATCTTTACATTGAACAATACCTGCGTGAGTTGTATATCCTAATGTTTTTCCTGCTTGTAATAATGCTGTTACAACATCATAGTTTGCAACTGCTGGAAATTCGATTGGAGCATATTCACGAGTTGTTCCTTCAGTACGAATTGCACCTGTAGCAATCACAATATCGCCACCTTTTACATCGATATCAATTCCTCCACAAGTTCCTACACGAACAAAAGTGTCTGCACCACTTCTCACTAATTCTTCTAAGGCGATTGAAGCGGATGGGCCACCAATCCCTGTTGAAGTTACACTAACTTTTTTCTCCATCTAAGTATCCTGTATATGTTACATATTCACGATTATCTGCTACTAATTTTGCATCTTCAAAATGTTCAGCAATTTTCGCACAACGTTTCGGATCTCCTGGTAAAATAACGTATTTACCTACATCCCCTTTGCGAATGTTTAAGTGATATTGTAATCCTGCTTCTGAATAATTTTGCATCTCTCTTCCTCCTTATAGGTATCATTTGAATACCTTAACTGTAAAATTATACCATAATTTTAACTATTTTTGAAAACGTTCGCTAAAAAATTCAAAAAGAAAAGACTTCCTATAGTAGTATATAAAGGGTCAGTCTCTAACGCCTCATAAATCACGTCCAACAAAAAGACTTTCCGTAGTAGGGGACTAGTGCACTTTTGGCTACTATTCTAGGAAACTCGAGACCCTAGGGCTCGAAGTTTAGCAATGAGACTCGCTTTTGCGAGCTGCTTACGTCCTTTACTAGTATTTAAGAAAGTCTAATTAAATCTTTTAAGCTTCTGTTGTTGCTTCCACTGTTCCTTCAGTTACAATTCCTTCCGCTAACTCTTCAGTAGCTTCAACGAATTCTTCTGTTTGAACTGGTGTAGAAGTGCTTGTTTCCATATTACGGTAACGAGCCATACCTGTACCAGCAGGAATAATCTTACCAATGATAACATTTTCCTTAAGTCCAAGTAAGTGGTCTTTCTTACCACGAATAGATGCATCTGTTAACACACGAGTAGTTTCTTGGAATGAAGCTGCAGATAAGAAACTGTTTGTTTCTAATGAAGCTTTTGTAATACCAAGTAATACTGGACGTGCAGTCGCTGGAACTTCACCATTCATAATTGCAGAACGGTTACGTTCAGTAAAGTCTGCGATATCTAATAATGTTCCTGGTAAAATTTCAGTTGAACCTGGATCCATGACACGAACTTTACGTAACATTTGACGAACCATTACCTCAACGTGTTTATCTCCGATTTCTACCCCTTGCATACGGTATACTTTTTGTACTTCACGTAATAAGTAGTTTTCTACTGATAATACATCACGAACACGTAATAATTCTTTTGGATCGATAGAACCAGATGTTAATGGTTCACCACGATGGATTGTTTGTCCTTCTTCAACATTTAAGCGAGCTGTAAATGGAACAGTATACGTACGTGTATCTGTTGCACCTTTAATTGTGATTTCTTTAGTACGGCTTCCCGCATTTTCATCAATCGATACAACTTCACCTGTTACTTCTGTAATCGTTGCTCCCCCTTTAGGGATTACGAGCTTCGAAGATTTCTTGGATACGAGGTAAACCTTGAGTAATATCGTCTCCGGCTACCCCACCGGTATGGAAAGTACGCATTGTTAACTGAGTACCAGGTTCCCCGATAGATTGAGCGGCAATTGTACCAACTGCTTCCCCAACTTCTACTTCTGAACCTGTTGCTAAGTTACGTCCATAACAATGTTTACATACACCATGTTTAGTATCACATGTAAATGCAGAACGGATTGTTACTTCTTCAATACCAGCATCAATGATTTTACGAGCAATATCTTCTGTAATTAATTCATTGTGACCAACAAATACTTCACCTGTTACTGGATCTTTTACAGAACGTTGTGCATAACGTCCAATCATACGTTCTTCTAATGTTTCAATCATTTCATTTCCTTCACGGATAGCTGAAATTGTTAAACCACGATCAGAACCACAGTCTGTTTCACGGATAATAACATCTTGAGCTACGTCTACTAAACGACGAGTTAAGTAACCTGAGTCGGCAGTCTTCAAGGCAGTATCCGTCATCCCTTTACGGGCACCGTGTGTTGATAAGAACATCTCCATAACCGTTAAACCTTCACGGAAGTTTGATGTTACTGGTAATTCCATGATTTTACCATTCGGAGCTGCCATCAATCCACGCATCCCCGCTAACTGTGTAAAGTTAGAGATGTTACCACGGGCTCCAGAATCACTCATCATGAAGATTGGGTTACGAGCACCAAGTGTTTTTTGTTAATGCGCTTTGAATTTCATCTTTTGCAGCATTCCATGTTTCGATAACACGTTCATATCTTTCATCATCAGTAATTAAACCACGACGGAATAATTTAGAAATTTCATCAACTTGGTTATGTGCATCTGAAAGAATTGTCTTTTTTTATTTCCTGCAACAGAAATATCTGCAATCCCTACTGTTAAACCAGCACGAGTTGAATATTTATATCCTAAGTCTTTCATACGGTCTAACATCATTGATGTTTCTGTAATGTGGAAACGTTTGAAGACTTCCGCAATGATTTGACCTAAGTTTTTTTCTTCTTGAAATGGTAAAACGATTGGTTGTTTTTGCAATTTCTTCCTTAATATTTGAACCTGGTTCTAAGAAGTATTTATCTGGAGTAGCTACTTCTAAGTTTTCCATTGATGGTTCATTTAAGTAAGGAATTCGTCAGGCATAATTTCATTGAATAATAATTTACCAACTGTAGTTACTAACATACGTTCTTTTTGCCATTCTGTAAATGGTTTATGAGGAAGCGCACTTGCGTGAATTGCAATACGGCTGTGTAAATGAACATATCCATTTTGGTATGCTAACATTGCTTCGTTCATGTCTTTGAAGTACATTCCTTCTCCAACACGACCTTCTTGTTCTAATGTTAAGTAATAGTTTCCTAAAAACCATGTCTTGAGATGGAGTTACTACTGGTTTTTCCATCTTTAGGGTTTAAGATATTTTTGTGCCGCTAACATTAATAAGCGAGCTTCTGCTTGAGCTTCTTGTGAAAGTGGCACGTGAACCGCCATTTGGTCTCCATCGAAGTCGGCATTGTAGGCCTCACACACTAATGGGTGAAGACGAATGGCACGACCTTCTACTAGAGTTGGTTCGAATGCTTGAATCCCTAATCTGTGAAGAGTAGGTGCTCGGTTTAATAGAACTGGGTGTTCACGAATCACTTCTTCTAAAACTGCCCAAATATCATCGTCTAAACGTTCAATTTTACGTTTTGCACTCTTAATATTTCCAGCAATTTCACGTTCTACTAATTCTTTCATTACGAATGGTTTGAATAATTCAATTGCCATTTCTTTTGGTAAACCACATTGATACATCTTCAAGTTTGGTCCTACTACGATTACAGAACGTCCTGAGTAGTCTACACGTTTACCAAGTAAGTTTTGACGGAAACGACCTTGTTTCCCTTTAAGCATATGACTTAATGATTTCAATGGACGGTTACCTGGTCCTGTTACTGGACGACCACGACGACCATTATCGATTAAAGCATCTACCGCTTCTTGTAACATACGTTTTTCATTTTGAACGATGATACGTGGAGCATTTAATTCTAATAAACGTTTTAAACGATTATTACGGTTAATAACACGACGGTATAAATCATTTAAGTCACTTGTTGCAAAACGTCCACCTTCTAATTGAACCATTGGACGTAAATCTGGTGGGATAACTGGAATAACATCCATTACCATCCAACCAGGTTTATTTCCTGATTCACGGAAAGCATCTAAAATATCTAAACGACGGATTGCACGAGTACGTTTTTTTGTCCTTGAGCTGTTTTTTTAACTCTTCTTTTAATTCTGCAATTTCTGATTCTAAGTCAACATTGTTTAATAATTCTTGAACAGCTTCAGCACCCATTGCTGCGTGGAAACGAGTTCCGAATTCCATACGTTTTTCACGGTATTCACGTTCACTTAATAATTGTTTTTCATCAATGTTGTGTCACCAGCATCGATAACAACATAGCTTGCAAAATAAATGATTTCTTCCAACGCACGAGGACTCATGTCAACACAAGTCCCATACGGCTAGGAATTCCTTTAAAGTACCAAACATGTGATACTGGAGCTGCTAATTCGATATGTCCCATACGTTCACGACGAACTTTTGAGCGAGTTACTTCAACGCCACAGCGATCACACACTTTTCCTTTATTATTAATTTTCTTTAATTTACCACATGAACATTCTAAATCTTTTAGTTGGTCCAAAAATCTTTTCACAGTATAGACCATCACGTTCTGGTTTCAAAGTACGATAGTTGATTGTTTCTGGTTTGGTTACTTCACCATATGACCATTCACGAATCTTATCAGGGAGACGCTAAACCAATTTGCATACTTTCAAAAATTATTTACATCTATCAAGGGGCCAACCTCCCTCTTCTTTGGAATTGCCCTACGATTCCAATAGTTATTCTTAGTCTAAAAGTTTCTTCTGTATCTTCTGAATCTTGAATTTCTTCAGTTTCTTCTACTGCTGTTTCAACTGCTTCTGCTTTTTCTGCAGAAAGTTCAGCAATACGGTCAGAATATTCATTTAAACATACGTGTCTTTTTCGCTCATTTTTTTCAACATCATTGAAATTCATACGAGCATCATCGTCCATGTCTTCTAACTTAATTTCTTCATCATTTTCGTCTAGTACTTTCATATCAAGACCTAATGCTTGTAATTCTTTTTACTAATACTCGGAATGATTCAGGTACACCTGGTTTAGAAATTTGTTGACCTTTCACGATTGATTCGTAAGTTTTCACACGACCAACAACGTCATCTGATTTGTATGTCAAGATTTCTTGTAATGTGTATGCAGCACCATATGCTTCTAGCGCCCATACCTCCATTTCTCCGAAAACGTTGTCCACCAAATTGAGCTTTTACCTCCAAGAGGTTGTTGAGTTACTAATGAGTAAGGTCCAATTGAACGAGCATGAAGTTTGTCATCAACCATGTGAGCAAGTTTAATCATGTACATTACCCCTACTGATACACGGTTATCAAATGGTTCCCCTGTACGTCCATCATATAAAATTGTTTTTCGCATCACGAGCCATACCTGCTTCTGCAACAGTTCCCCAAACATCTTCATCTTGCGCACCATCAAATACTGGTGTTGCGATGTAAATGCCTAATTCACGAGCTGCCATCCCTAAGTGTAACTCTAATACTTGTCCAATGTTCATACGTGATGGTACCCCTAATGGGTTTAACATGATGTCAACTGGTGTTCCATCTGGTAAGAATGGCATATCTTCTTCCGGCATAATACGAGAAACTACCCTTTATTACCGTGACGTCCAGCCATCTTATCCCCTTCATTAATTTTTACGTTTTTGAACAATGTATACACGAACTAATTTGTTTACTCCTGGCGCTAATTCATCGCCTGCTGCACGAGTGAATACACGTACATCACGAACGATACCGCCTCCGCCATGAGGAACACGTAATGAAGTATCACGTACTTCACGAGCTTTTTTTCACCGAAGATTGCATGTAATAAACGTTCTTCTGGTGATTGTTCTGTTAATCCTTTAGGAGTAACTTTACCAACTAAGATATCCCCCATCTTTAACTTCCGCACCGATACGGATAATTCCGTTTTCGTCAAGATTTTTCAATGCATCTTCCCCAACATTTGGAATTTCACGGGTAATTTCTTCTGGTCCCTAATTTTGTATCACGAGCTTCTGAATCATAGTCATCAATATGAATTGAAGTATATACGTCATCTTTTACAAGACGTTCGCTCATGATAACCGCATCCTCATAGTTGTATCCTTCCCAAGTCATGAATGCTACTAGAACGTTTTGTCCTAATGCTAATTCACCTTGTTCCATTGAAGGACCATCTGCTAAGATTTCACCAACATCTACTTTGTCTCCTTTTGAAACGATTGGACGTTGGTTATAACACATACCAGCATTTGAACCATGGAATTTAGTAATATTATATTGGTCTAATGAACCATCTGCAGTACGTACACGTACTTGATTTGCATCAACAAATTCTACGATACCTTCACGTTTACATAGTAAAGCTACCCCCAGAGTCATGCGCTGTTACATATTCCATACCAGTACCAATAAATGGTGCTTTTGGATTTAATAACGGAACTGCTTGACGTTGCATGTTGGCACCCATTAACGCACGGTTTGAGTCGTCGTTTTCTAAGAACAGGATACATGCTGTCGCAACAGCAACTACTTGTTTTGGAGATACGTCCATGTAATCTACACGTTCTACAGGAACTTCTAAGTTTTTCTGATACGTAACGAGCCATTACTACATCGTTTACGAAGCTTCCATCTTCATTTAATGGTGAGTTTGCTTGCGCTACTACATAGCGGTCTTCTTCATCTGCTGTTAAAGTAATCAATCTTATCTGTTACTTTATGAGTTTTCCAGTCTACACGACGGTATGGAGTTTCAACAAATCCATATTTATTGATTTTAGCGTATGATGATAAACTGTTAATCAACCCGATGTTTGGTCCCTCAGGAGTTTCAATCGGACACATACGACCATAGTGAGAATAGTGTACGTCACGAACTTCATATCCGGCACGGTCACGAGTCAAACCACCAGGTCCTAAGGCTGATAGACGACGTTTGTGAGTTAATTCTCCTAATGGGTTTGTTTGGTCCATGAATTGAGATAATTGAGATGAACCAAAGAATTCTTTAATTGCTGCTACTACAGGACGAATATTTACTAATTGTTGTGGCGTTACTGTCGCAACATCTTGAATAGACATACGTTCACGAACCACACGTTCCATACGAGATAAACCGATACGGAATTGATTTTGTAATAATTCACCAACTGAACGAATACGACGGTTTCCTAAGTGGTCGATATCGTCTGTTGAACCGATGCCTTCATATAAGTTTAAGAAGTAACTGATTGTAGCTAAAACGTCAGCTGCTGTTACACATTTAATTTCATCTGGAATATTTCGCATTTCCGATTACTTTAATCACTTTTGTTTTCAGGGATCTTGTGGTGAATACACTTGAACAGATTGAATTGTTACAGGTTCTTGGATAACCCCTTCACTTGAAGGATATAATGTAAATAAGTTTGCTCCTGCTTCTAATGCTTGAGCTACTTTTTCCATAATTTCTTTTTCAAGAACTGTTCCTGCTTCAACAACGATTTCTCCAGTTTCAGGATGTACGATGTTTTCAGCAATTGTTTGATTTAATAAAGCGTGTTTTTTTAAGTTTAATTTTTTTATTTACTTTATAACGACCTACTGCTGCAAAATCATAACGACGTGGATCAAAGAAACGAGCTGTTAATAAGTTACGTGAACTTTCAGCTGTTTTTCGGTTCACCTGGGACGTAGACGGTCATAAATGTCTTTTTAAGGCTTCTTCTGTACGTGATTCATCCATACGTTTATGAACATCTTTATCTAATGTTAAACGTAATGTTTCACTTTCACCGAAGATTTCTAAAATTGTGTCATCTGATTCAAAAACCTAACGCACGAACTAATACTGTTAATGGAATTTTACGAGTACGGTCAATACGTACATATGAAATATCTTTTGAATCTGATTCATATTCTAACCATGCACCACGGTTAGGGAATTAAAGTTGCGCCATATAAAGGCTTTTACCATTTTTTTATCTGGGCGGTCATGGAAGTATGAACCTGGTGAACGTACTAATTGAGATACAATTACACGTTCTGCACCATTAATGATAAATGTTCCCATTTCTGTCATTAATGGGAAATCTCCAAAGAAGACTTCTTGGTCTTTTTACTTCTCCAGTTTCTTTATTCACTAAACGCATTTTTACATAAATTGGTGCTGCATAATTTGCGTCGTGATTTCTTGCTTCTGCAAGATTATATTTTGGAGCATGTAATTCATAATCTAAAAATTCTAATGATAAATTACCTGTATGGTCTTCGATTGGTGAGATGTCTTTAAACATTTCACGAATTCCTTCATCTAAGAACCATTGGTAAGAATCAGTTTGAATTTCAATTAGATTTGGTAATTCTAATACTTCACTGATTCGTGCATAACTTCTACGCACACGGTGTTTACCGTATTTCACATCATGATGTGCCAACTCTTCCACCCTATATCATAATTTTATGAATAAATATTACAAATTTATTACATTGTTAAATTTTCGTAACAAATGCCGCCTGAAAGTCGTTTTTGAACAAAAACCAAAAAGAATTTCTTTATCCCTTATTAAAAAGAGCGCTCATTCTTTTTGTTTTTCCTAATATTCACGGGATTTCTGGACAATATTTCAGTTTCCCGCAAGACTATAGTTACACTTATTGCGTTACATTATTTTAGCCTGAAATTGGCGATTTGTCAAGGTTTTGAAGGACTTTCTTTGTGCATTTGTAAGAAAGTGCATACATTTTTGGGGACGTGAATAAAAGTAGCAGAAAAAAATGCTTTTTGTTTGCGAGGTCGCCAGTAGCCTCGCTAGTCAGTCTCTGGCTACAAAAAGATTTTTTTCTGCTTTCTTTTATATTTTATTTGCGTTTTTCACTGATAATACTTTTTAAACAAAATTTATGAGAAGTCGACAAACCTAGGAATTATTATATAACTTCATAGTTTAGTTATTATGATGAACATCGTTTTTCCAAAAATGGATTAACCAAATCCATCCACTCCAAAGGCAGATAAGCTGATAGATAACCGTGATTATATCCTTTCGCTTCATATACAGTACAATTAGGATGCATTTTTGAAACAGCTTAGCCGATTCCTTAACGCAACCCATTTCTTTTTCACCATAAATATATAGAACCTGTGCTTTACTTTCTGTAATAGAATATTTTAAGCCTATATTCTCCCATATATGTTTGATACATAGTCACCAATGTTTTTAATCGGAATCCTTGGCATATCCTCCATATAATAGCCTTCTATTTCTTTGCGAATAAGCCATATTGGGATAAATTTTTCATTAAACTCAACTGAATTTTTACTTGCATATTTGCTAAACATAAGTTTTCCGAATAATTTTACAATAATTGTACTAACCCTTGCCAGTTTTGGGCTGAGGAATACAAATGCTACCATCTATTATTGCTTTCTGAGCTATATCACTATTTAGCGATAATAACTCAATAGCAATTTGACCTCCCAAAAGAAACACCACCCACAGCAAATAATTTTTCCATCGCAATTATTTTTTTATAGTCCATAATTTGCTGTGCGGAATTTTCAGTTGAAATATACTCTTTTTGATATTCTTCTCCATGACCATTAAGTGTTGGTAATATCACATGATATTTATCGGATAATATACGAGCTTGCCGAAGATAATTCCACCAGGAATTACCTCCGCCGTGTATCAATAATATATGTGGAAATTTTTTTATCACCAAATTCATGAAATATCATATTCCAAAACCTCTACAAACTCAAATTTGTTAGCTAATAAGTTTACTCGCTAACTTATACACTTAATTTATTTTTTTGTTTTTCTAAATACGAGACCACCTAAAAAAAGTCTAATGAAGTGCTTTTATTGCTTTGATTAACTATATACACATAGTCATTATTTTCTTGAGAGCCCCTTAACCACCGTCAGTTTAACATATTTTTTCTTTATTGTAACCATGGATTTTTTTCGATTTAAGATCTATCAAACGCCTCTTGCCCTGCTCCCAAGAATACATTTCACTCTTACTTGATAACTATTTTTTTGTTTGTCATATCCTTTTTGAACAGTATTTATTTTTTTAAAAATTGTTGTACTTCGTTTTATAATTCGACTAAAAGATGAAAGAAAAATTTTTGTTGCGAAAATACCATGAGACTCGCAGAGGCTGCTGGCGACCTCGCTAACATAAAATCTTTATTTCATCTTTTAGCGTTTACGTATATCATCTACATACACGAAAAAAACGCCTGAATCTTTCTTTCGATTCAGACGCTTTTTCATCAATTTATTATGCTGTAAAAATCAGCCATGTTCTTTTTAATGACTTCCCCACTTGGTAGACGTAGCTCAATAGTTCCATCCATATTAAAGATAACACTATCTAATCCTAATCCGTAACTAGCAGCAAATTTTGCAATTTTTCTCTTGTACTGGATCTACTGCTGGTGCTTCTTCTAACATTGGGTCAAGCATAGGATCTACTCCTGTGTTTCCTTCTGGATTTAACATTCCATTATCTGTTGAATTTTCTGGTTTCACAGGTTTTTCACTTGGTTTTGGAGCCTCTGGTAAAAGAATCTGCTGGTTTATTTTCACTACTTCCTTGAGGTGCTTCTCCTGTAAAATCAGCCATATTCTTTTTAACAACTTCTCCACTTGGTAAACGTAATTCAATCGTTCCATCCATATTAAAAATGACACTATCTAATCCTAATCCGTATCTAGCAGCAAATTTCGCAATTTTCTCTTGTACTGGATCTACTGCTGGAGCCTCTTCTAGTCCTGTTTCAGAAATAGAATTCTCATTTGGCTTTTTTCTGACTCAGATTTTAATCCTTCTCCTGATTTGTTTTTTTGGAGTTTCCTCTTTTTCTACAGGTTTCAATCCTTCATCTTTTTCCAGTTGGTTTTTGAAGATTCTTCTACTTTTTCCAGTTTCTTTTTGGTGATTCTTTAGCTTTTTTTCTACAGGCTTAGAACTTTCTTCTGTTCCATGTCCTTTAAATTGTGATAAAAACTCCAGGTTTTTCTGTTTGATTATTTTTCTCTAAAATCGGAACTTCTACAATATAAGAAGATTGATTGTCTAAATAGGCATTTGCCATGAAGGTTACTGGAATTTTTATTTCCTGCTGTCATCGTAGTTCCTTGATTTAATTTTTGGAATTGGGAAGTTTGAATTTCACCCACTTTGTAGTTATTTTCTAAGTACGCATTTCCATGAAATTCATCAAAAACTCTGACTAAAGCATCTGTCCCTTTTTGGTACTTCATATTGAGGTTTCACTCTTAAATAAGTATCCCCTGCATGGAATGGATAAAAAATCGTACGACTTTGCCATATTATAAGCTAATGAAGATGGAATCGTAAATGTTCCTTCATAATTTACTTCTGGATAATCTTTTGATGTAATCGTGTATTTAAATGTTTCTCCTGGTAAATATGGTTTATCTAATTCAAAAATTAGCAATATTTCCTACACCATCACCGAAATACTTTTCCTAGATAGTTTCTCAATCACTTTTTCCATCAGGAGTCGTTAATTTCACCATCATATTTGTTCCTAATTTTTTTCTCTAATTCTGGTGGGAAACTGAAGGATACACGTTTTTTTGTCCATTTGCTAATGTGAAAGTTTTTGGTTATTAAAATGTGCTATTTTTAATAATTTTACAACACTTGCTAATTCTTCACCTGTATAAACTTTATTTCCTTCTTTTTAGCAACTCCTTCTTCTGGTTTGAAGAGTTCATAATTACTATGAGAATGTCCAATTCCAACTGGCTTTATGTTCATCAATTGGATCTGCATGATGGTGATCTCCATGAGGATAAATAATTGCATTTTTCTTTATTCACTACAATACTTTCACGTTTTACACCGTATTGCTTTCATAATACCTGCAATTTTTTTCTTCAATTTTTTTATCTAACTCACTCATTTCTGCCGGTTTCGTTGCATCATCATGGTGATGTTCTTCTTTAGGAGGCGTTGTAGTCCCATTATAGCGTGCTTTAGCAGCTTCTAAATGTTCTTTTGGAATTAAATGTTCCATTTTGTATGGACTAATTGTTCAAATGGAATAACATGTATATCTTTCATATTTCCATTATGTGCCACTAATAAAGTTTTCTCCTGATGTACCAATAATATGATTCCCATCAAATAAAAAAATCCATCACTCGTTCTATAATGAATTCCAGCAAAATTGTTTTTTTCTTTTGGCTGTGTAGTCGGAGTTTCTGTGTTTGGTTTTGTTTCAGGGTTTCGTAGGAGTTTGTTGCACTTCCTCCTGTTAAACCATGTAATTCCTTTTCACCTTTCTCAACTTTTTGCAATCGTTGATGTAACAGTATCATGATGTGTACTTTTCAGGATTTCACTTGATTTTTATAAATAAAAGTGGAAATGGTCTCCGTGACGTACTACATAACCCTTCTGCTGTTTCACTAACAACATCTTTTTATCAAATACATAGCCATCATGGTCATGATCATGATGTTCACCTTCGTGGTCGTGTTTGTCTCCGTCATGATCATCGTGTTCACCTTCGTGGTCGTGATGTTCGCCATCGTGTTCATGGTGCTCTGTAGTTACTACTGGATTTCCTTTGTTTATCTTTATAAATAAAATGGAAATGGTCTCCATGACGAACGATATACCCTGTTTCTGTTTCACTTACAACATCTTTTTATCAAATACATAGCCATCTTCTACTTCTTCATGATGTTCATGCACTACTGAATTTGTAGCCATTGTTGTTGCAATTGTTTGTTGGGCATTATTTTTATAAATAAAGTGGAAGTGATCTCCGTGGCGAACAACATATCCCCATTTCATTTTCTTCTACAATATCATTTGGATTAAAAACATATCCATCATCTGCAGAACTAATCACTGTTGCAGAAGTCTTTTGTTCATAGATAGCATCTGCTGGTGGAGCTCCATATACAAAAATGGTAATGATCTCCATGTTTTTTTAAATATCCATTTTCGAAATACTTCTCCAACAATTGTTTTTTTGGTTTGTTTTCTTTTACTTCTTCAGCAATTTTTTTCAAATTTTTGCTAAATCAGCTTTTTGAAATTTCTGTTGTTGTTGTTTCTGATTCTGTTTGCTGACTTGTGTTTTGAGTATTAAAACAGTGAACAACCCTCCCAATAAAAACAAGACTTGCACTTCCCAATCAGTAATGACTTTTTATGAATTTTCATTTTATCTCCTCTCCTATAAAAACGTAATCTTTTACGTTTTATAACTTTTACTCCCCTTTTCATCTTCTGTCAATATTTTTGAGTACGTCATCATAGAAAGAGAAAAAAATACTTTTTGTTTGTGAGGGTCGCTAGTAGCCCTATGGGTCTCTTGGCTAAAAATCGAGCCTCGGTCTCGATTTTTACCTGCAATAAACCACCCCTGGCTTCTATTGCTTTCACTAAAAGATTTTTCTTCTTTTCTTTTATAACTTTATTTACGTTTTTTTCACTGAAATGTATTAGTTCAAAAAGGGCATTACACTACGTTTTCTAATCCAAGCTCAAAATAATCAATGAAACAAAATTTTTGTTGCCTTAGTAATGAGACTCGCAGAGGCTGCTGGCGACCTCGCTAACATAAAAATTTTTTTCTTTCATCTTTTAGTCTATACGTAAAAAGACTTCGAAACACTAGTACGTTTCGAAGTCTATTCATCATTTTCTATTCAGCTACTGTTTTATCTAAAAAAATCCTTTTTAAGAATTTTTCAACAATAAATGTACCTAAGAAGGCAAATAAAAATATTCGACACTGCTACGCCAAATACGCTAGGCCAGAATGGTACTTGTAAAGAGTAATACAATGCTGCAGCTACTACAAAACCACACCAAATTCCATAAGCAGCACTCTTCACATAAGAATTTTTGAAAAATACGGTTAAAAACATATAAACTCACTGATTGAATTAAAAAAATCCAGATAAAATATCAATCGGGTCCAAGAGGACTTGGAATATTACTAATCATTACACCAATTAAAAATTCCTAATGACAATTGTGGTTTATAAAAATGGAACACCCATTAATAAAGTAGATAAACGGAACTGAAACATCCCGTATGAAATAGGATTAATTAATGTTAAAACAACATATAATGCACCTATTAAAGTGTTTTGTGTTAATAATCTAATTTGTTTTTATTCACTATAAAAATCTCCAATCCATTTTGCTAAAAAAGGCTTTATTTCGATCAATACAAGTTCCACATTTTCCCACATGGAGGATACACGCCATTATAGCAACTGTACGTCAATTTCATACGGAACTCCTAATTCGACTCCTTTTAGCAACAATATCTTTGCTTTTTCACTTGTCCAAATGGAGCTGTCAATCGAACTTTACCTCCACTTCCTAATTGAACAGCCTGATTCATTGCTTCAATAAATTCAGGCGAACAGTCTGGATAAATAACTCCAGAATCATCCAAGTGTGCTCCAAAAATAAATTTCTGAAGCTCCTTTTTGCATCGCAATTCCTGCTAAAAATCGAAATAAAAAAATTCCATTACGGAAATTCCACTTCAGTATTTGCTTCTGTTTGAGTCGCATAATCTCCTATACTCACTTCAATATCATTTCCAGCATTTAAAAGACGATTTACTTCCTGAAAATACAGAACTAACCTCTAAAAATTTGATGAGGAACTTTGTAATAGGCTGCAATTTTTCTAGCAGCTTCTAATTCCAATTCCTTATGCTTTTGATTATATGAAAATGAAATAGCTTCAACCTGAGAATCTTTGACTCAAAAGCTAGCGCTAATGCAGTCGAACTATCGACTCCACCACTTAATAATACTAATTTCATCCTGATTCTCCTTAACGGTTATCAACTTTTTCAGGATATAAATCATGATTCATCATACGGTGGTCTGCTACTTGTTCCCATTTAGTACCTGGTTTTCCATAGTTACAATATGGATCAATAGAGATTCCCTCCACGTGGTGTAAATTTTGCCCCCAAACTTCAATATATTTTTGGATCCATTAATTTTTACTAAATCTTTCATAATGATATTCATACAGTCTTCATGGAAATCACCACGATTTCTAAAGCTAAATAAAGTATAATTTTAAAGACTTACTTTCTACCATACGCTCTCCTGGAACATAGCTAATATAAATTGTCGCAAAGTCAGGTTGACCTGTAATTGGACATAATGAAGTAAATTCTGGACAATTAAATTTTACAAAAATAATCATTTTCCGGATGTTTATTTGGGAAATGACTCTAGCACTTCTGGTGCATAATCGTCACGATAAACTGTTTTACTTCCTAAGTGTGTAATTTCTCCCATTTCTTCGTTTTTTCTCATTGTTCTTCCTTCTTTCCGGACTATTAGACATAAAAAAATTCCTGAAAAAAACACCATCGTTTTTCCAGGAATTGATTGATCATTTCATGTTCAAATAAGCCCTAGTTTTGTTTATAGACAGGATGGTTACGAACTGTCTGACAAATATTCTACCATAAATGAAAAACAGATTGACTAGTCTTGAACTAAATCGGTGAATCCATTTTTGAGAATAAACACGATAAAGTCCTACGACTACTTTTTGTCACTTCTTCCATTCCTGCACAAATGACAACGATAGTAACTGGTAAATGCCACACTCCTGCTGCTAAAAAGAGATAATGGGTACGCCGACTAACCAGACACAACTCATTTCTAATTTCATTCCATAATGAGTATCCCCACCACCTCTTAAAACACCTACAACAATAACGGAATTAATCGTTTTTTAAAAATAAAAGATGATTCCCATCACTTGTAGTAATTGTTGACCAAGAGTATACACTTCTGGACTAATATGTCCAAATAATAGTAATGTCCATTGCGGTGTAAAACTTTCAATAGCTCCAATGACTACACCTGTTATAATAGATAAAATAATAAATCGATGGGCATCTTTTTTTCGCTCGATCAATTTTATTTTTTTCCAATACTTTTGCCCAAGCATAATACTACAACTACTTCCTAATCCACGAACGATAACAAATGCTAAACCTTGAATCGCAACTGCAATTTGCACCGCTGCAGTAGCTTGAGTTCCTACCATCGCATAAGCTGCATTATAAAAATACTTGTCCTAATGCCCAAAAATGTTTCATTGACAATAACTGGTAAAGTTGTCTTCCAGTAGACCATCCAAAATTCTTTTTGGAATCTTTTTGCAAATGTCGAATTGGGATTTGAAGTGGACCTTGATATCGTTTGATAACAAAAACTAATACTCCAATTTCAATCAATCTGCTACAACCGTTCCTAATGCTGCCCCAACAACTCCCATTGCTGGCAATCCTAATTTTCCAAAAATAAAAATATAATTGAAAAAAGCATTGGCAACAAAACTACTCATCGTTGCCACTAATGGAACTTTTGGATTTCCTGTACTTCTTAAAGCACTCCCTAAAGAAAAACTCCATGCTGTTATAACATATGTTAAAGGCAGCTACACGTAAATAGTCCCCACCAGCTTGAACAACTGCTGTATCATGGGTAAATAATTCTAAAATTCCATAAGGAAACAACATTGCAACAAGCATAAATGCCACAGAAATCGCTGTAGACAACATTAAACTTGCCTGATTAATTTTTTTCGAACTTGAGGAACATCCCTTACACTCCCCAATATTGAGCGAAATAAAAACTGAGGAACCTGTATTAATTCCAAAACAAATCAATGTAAATAAGAAAAAAACACTTGGTTCTGCTAAATCCAACACCAGCAATGCTCGCATCTCCAAGAGAGGAAATCATCATTGTATCTAATGTGTTCAAGAAATGAAGTTAGTAAACTTTGCAATGCAACAGGTATCGCAATCGCAAACATTTGTTGATAAAAACGCCTTTGAATTCATCTCATCCTCCTTTTTATCATGTATCTATTTTTTTCTAAATCATTTTCTCTTAAACTATTCTATACTTTTAAGGAACTTTCTTTCAAATGATTGTATAACTCCAAAACAAAAAGGATGAGTATCTCATCCGTTTTTCCATTCTATTTTAGTGAACTGATTAGATTCCAGGTGCTTCGTTTATGTGCACGTAACATCCAGATGATTTTTTTCGATATCGCCTTTGAAGCCGATGCAGATATCTTGTGATACATCATCGCCTTCTTCTCCAGCAGTTTCTAAACCTTCTTGGTATAAAGCCTCTTAAGTATTCATATCCTACTAATAAATGTCTTACCCATTCATCAATTGAACGTTCGTAATGATGCAGGAATATCTTGAATTTTTGTATTATCTGCAAATTCACGTAATGTTGAATATGGTGCTCCTCCAATAGTGATTAAACGTTCTGATACTTCATCTAATTGCGCGTTGATTTCATCCATTAATTTATCCATTGCTGGGTGTAATGTTAAAAATCCACGTCCACGCATATACCAGTGTGCTTGGTGAATAATTGCTGCTTGTTGGCTTAAGTCAGCTACTAATTGATTTAATACTAATTTTGTTTTTTTCTTTTTGACATTTGTCATTCCTCCTTTATGAATAAAGTATATCACAGAATAGAATAATTCTAAACTAGAATGCTCTATCAATTTTTATAAATTTTTTAAATAATAAAGAAATAAATGGACTTTTCTCGCAGCAGCAAACAGACATGAAAACGAAGGTTTGCTGCCGTCCCTTACTACCACAGTTAAAGTCCAATCTCTTTCAACGAACTCCTCATACATACACGTCCAAATAAATGGACTTTTTTCGTCGAGCGTTAGTACTAGAAGCCACATTGGGCTTAGTACAGGAAAACTTGAGACCTAGGGCTCAAGTTTTAGGCATGAGACCGCAGGGCTGCTGCCGTCCTTCGCTAAAAGCTAGATAAAGTCCATATTCATTCACTGCACCCTCGTAAATACACGTCCAAATAAATGGACTTTTCGTAGTAGTAAACGAGACTGGGCAAAAGTCTCAAAAATAGAAGAAAGCACTATAAAAATTCTGAAACAGGATTTTTATAGTGCTTTTTAGTCTTATAAATTAAAACATAGGAGTCTACCTCTGTTATAATAAGTTTGAACGAAAATAAAAATAAGAAAGGGTGACTCCTATGTACAAAAAAATTATACCACACCAACAGATACTTTTAGAATTAAATTTTTACATTAACTGTTCCAGAAAAATCACATTGCTCAACTCATTAATCAGTTTGTAGATTCCATTCCAGATTCTATTATCTTTCCTAATACCAACATCAAAAAAATGGGGAGACCTGCTCATCATCCTCGTATGTTATTAAAAAAATGATTCTCTTCGCTTATACTGTTCTGACTTACAGTGGTAGAAAAAAATTGTTCAATTAAATGAAGAAAATATTCCTATGCAGTGGCTTTCTCAACAAACCTATGTCTGTTACCATGTTATCAATAATTTTTAGAAGTAATGAAGAGTTTGTCCTCATCATTAAAAAACATTTTTCGTATATTTTACATTTATTACTCCAACACTATCATGTTATTGATTCAGATAGTTTATTTATTGATGGTACAAAAGTTCAAGCAGATGCCAATCGTTATTCTTTTGTATGGCGTAAAAGCTGTTGAAAGATATGATGAAGCTTTTAAATGGAAAAAAATTAGTACATTATATGAACAATTAATTCAAAAATCAAGTAAATATCGCTTTGTCTGAGGAAGAAAAAAATTACTAAAGATGGTGTTAAAGCCATGATAGAAGCTACCTAATGAATCTGATTGAGCAGGTAGAAGAACTCATAAAAAAGAACCTAAACAAATGGTTGGAGGTTCTAAAAACAAAGCAAAAAAAGACGATTGTTAAATGCTTTTTAAACGTCAACTTGAAAAAGATTTTCTACCCTCGTAAAGAAAAAAATATACTAAAGCTAAAGAAACATTTGATAATCGAAATAGTTATTCTAAAAACAGATAACGATGCTACGTTTTATGTGTATGAAAGAAGATGCCATGAAAAAAATCGAGAACTAAAACCTGGTTATAATCTTCAAATCGCAACGAATGCTCAATATGTTTTAGCTTTTTGATATTTTTCCCTAATCCTACAGATATGCGTACTCTTAAACCATTTTTAAATTCATTTAAACTATTAGAGAATTTTTTTCTACTATTGTTGCAGATGCTGGATATGGTAGCGAAGAAAAATTATCAATTCATTCTTGAACATTATGAAAAACCCTTTAATTCCCTTATACAATGTACGAAAAAGAACAAACGAAGAAGTTTAAAAATGATCCATCTAATAGACAAAATTGGGATTACAATGAAGAGGAAGATTATTATATTGATCATTTAGGCGTGAAAATTTAGTTTTTAAATATTATTCAACAAGAAACGATAAGAATGGATTTACTCGTCAATTAAAAGTGTATGAGGCAGATTCTATTCAAGAAACAGAAGCGTTGGATGAATTAGCGAAAAACTCCTGCTGGACAACTTCGTCAGATTCGAGTGAATCAAGTTTGGGAGTCTTATAAAGAAACTGTAAAAAGAAGCGTTACATAGTGACCGTGGAAGAAGTATATATGCTCAACGAAAAATTGAGGTTGAGCCAGTTTTCGGTCAAATGAAAGCGCAATTTTGGCATGCGCAGAACTCATGTTAGAGGTAAAAAAATGCAGTTCATAATGACCTTGGTCTGCTCTTTTTAGGGATGAATCTGCAGAGATTAATGAAATATATCTTAAATAATATGAATCAAGGATGGTTTATCTCCCTTGATTTTACTGAATTTATTAAAAGCACGTCCTAATTTTTGATTTCCGTCAAAATCGGGACGTGCTTTCTCTCATTTTTAAGACTTAATGCCCAGCTCTCGGGGAAAATCGAGACTACAGGCTCGATTTTTAGGCATGAAACCGTAAGGTTTGCTGCCGTCCCTTACTACTACTGATAAAGTCCAATTCTACACTCTTACTGGACTGAATAATTAGGCGCTTCTTTGGTAATTTGTACATCATGTGGATGGCTCTCTCAATCCAGCACCACTCATACGGATAAATTGCGTATTTTTCACGAAGCTCCTCTAAATTGTGCGCTCCAACATAACCCATACCAGAACGCAAACCACCAATCATTTGATAAATAATATCACTAGCAGCTCCTTTTATACGCTACACGACCTTCAATTCCTTCTGGTACACGCTTATTCGCTTCATTTTTCGATTGAAAATAACGATCACTCGAACCATTTTCCATCGCTTCTAAAACTACCCATTCCACGATAGGTTTTAAAACGACGACCTTGATAAATTCTCAAATTCACCTGGAGATTCATCCGTTCCCTGCTAATAAACTACCTAACATCACTACATGACCACCAGCAGCAATTGCTTTAACAATATCTCCTGAATATTTAATACCACCATCTGCAATAATCGCTTTTCCATATTCTCTTGCAACAGTCGCTGCATCATAGATGGCAGTTACTTGAGGGACTCCTACTCCAGCTACCACACGTGTCGTACAAATCGAACCTGGTCCAATCCCTACTTTTTACAACATCCACTCCCACTTCAAATAAAGCACGAGTACCTTCTGCTGTTGCAACATTTCCCTGCAATTAACGTTGCATCTGGGAATGTTTCACGAATTTCTTTAATTTTACGGATAACTCCTGCACTATGTCCATGTGCTGTATCTATAACAATCGCATCTACTCCAGCTTCTAATAAAGCTTTCGCACGTTCAAAAGTATCAGAAGTAATACCAACTGCTGCGGCTACTAATAATCGTCCATGCTTATCCTTTTTGCCGAATTTGGAAATTCGATAACTTTCTCAATATCCTTAATAGTAATTAATCCTGATAAGTTTCCTTTTTCATCTACTAATGGAAGTTTTTTTCAATTTTATGTCTTTGTAAAATACTTTCTGCTTCTTTTTAAAGAGTTCCCACCGGTGCTGTAATTAATGGTTCTTTTTGTCATTACTTCTTCAATTTCAATCGAATAGTCTGTAATAAAACGTAAATCACGATTCTGTTAAAATACCGACTAATTTTTGATTTTCAAATGATTCCACAATTGGAACTCCACTAATACGATATTTTGCCATTAATGCTTCTGCTTCTTGTACAGAATGTTTTGGAGTTAAGAAAAATGGATTCAAAATAACGCCACTTTCAGAACGTTTCACTTTATGAACTTCTTCAGCTTGCGCTTCAATCGACATATTTTTATGAATAACACCTAAGCCACCTTGACGAGCAATTGCAATCGCCATTGTTGAATCGGTAACAGTATCCATACTAGCACTCATCAATGGAATTTTTAACAATAAATTCTTTGCAAGTTGTACTTGTAAATCCACATCATTTGGTAGTACATGACTTTCTGCTGGAATTAAGAGTACATCATCAAACGTATAACCTTCTTTTTGAAACTTCGTTTCCCACATGGACATATTGGAGACCTCCTAGAATCGATAATTTTTAATAGCTACTATACCATGAACTGAATAAAAATTCAAGTAGTTTTTCATTAGAAAACGGTTAATTTATGAACATTATTTGTCATTTATAATAAAAAAATATTCTTGTTTTCTAAATTTCATTTCTACATGTTTTTCATTTTGATATCTGTGCTACAATAAATACTATAAATAAAGGGGGATAATGATGAAAAATCATTTATATGGTAGCAAGTCTAGCATTTTTAACAGCTTGTCACTCTACCACTAATACAGACAACAAAGCAGAAACGACTCACATCGACTGCTACAACTGAACAAACTACTGTAACGACTCAGAAAAGTAATGGAGAAGCCGATCTATCATTAGGCATTCAAATGGTCGTTAACAAAAACATAAACTTCCTGCTGATTATAATCCAGGAGAAAAATCCAATTGCTGGAGAAAAAAGTGAGAGAGCTTATTCAAAAATGCAAGAGTTAGGTTTCAGTATTAGTAATCAATATAGTGGATTTCGTTCCTACGACTACCAAACTCAGCTTTATCAAAACTATGTGAATAAAGATGGAAAAAGAAGCTAGCAGATACTTATTCTGCTCGTCCAGGATATAGCGAACATCAAACTGGTCTTGCTTTTTGATATTTTAAATGGTTCTGGTGGTTTATTAGGAGAAACCCTCAAGATGAGAAAGCTATTGAATGGTTGCATAGCCACGCTCATGAATATGGCTTTATTGTAAGATTCCTAGAAGGAAAAGAAGCCATTACTGGTTATCAAGCGAAGCCTGGCATTTAAGATATGTAGGAGATATTGCAGAAAAAAATCTATACTTCAAAACAAAACATTAGAAGAATATTTTTGGTGTAGAAGGTGGCAATTACGCTGATTGATACTAAGAAAAAGCCGTTAATCATTAGTGATTAACGGTTTTTTCGAAACATTAATAAATCTGACAGTCAGTCACGATTGAATGTTGTTTTTCTTTTAAAAGATTCTAATCGTTCTTGATATAAACTTGGGAAAAGTTGTCATTCTTGCATCGAAGAGGTCTTATTTTTAATGCGGAAAACTAAATAATCTACAAATAATAAACAATTATTTCTCCACATTGTATACAATTTTAAATTGTGTTTTTCTAAATTTATAAAAAGTTACAGGCATGCATTGTACCATGAACATGCATACATTTCTTCTTCCTTTTCACTCACAGGATTAAATGAACAAATATCATCTGGAGGTGACCAAGTAAATGATTCCTTCAATACTTTTTCCAAACGATTTTTTTAATCAATTGTAATTGTTCGTCAGTCACTTCTAAACTATAAATATATAGTGTTTTTGGTAATGTCTCTTACAAAATTTAAAATAATCTTCTCTTGGTGCTTTTAATAATACACCTTCGCCTCTAGCTCCATTTAAAATACAAGCTAATTCATCATAATTTCCATAAGAGTATACATAGCCTTCAATACAAATATCTACATGTCCTAAAACTCCCATGCTGATTTCCATCGCATGAACGATAATTTCTAATTTTGATTTTGCTTCCGGAATTGGTCTAGCTTGACTTGTATCCACTTGAGATAAGTCCATTAACGGTAATAAACGAATTCCTTTTTCTACAATTCTTTTCTCCCAATTTTACCATATTGAAAGAGATACACCTCGATTCATTTAACAGTTTCGTTGTCATTATATCATAACAAAACCTTAATTCGTTACAAAAATCAAAAACTCCGGCAATTTTTACCGGAGAAAAAAAGGATAGAGTTTATTTTACTTTTGGGAGGTAAATATTCTTTTGGAATGACTAAAGTATAGCCTCTAATTATGAAGATTTTTATGACGAAACTATGCTCTTTTTCATTTTTTTACCAACCTTGTGCAGCATGTAATCCAGCAACATATCCTGTTACAAATGCTGCTGTTATATTATACCTCCAGTATATCCATGAATATCTAATATTCTCCACAGAAATATACTCCTTGAGTGATTTTTGATTCTAGTGTTTTTGGATCCACTTCTTTAAGTTGAACTCCTCCACCCGTTACAAAAACCTTTTTTTCAATTGGTAGACTCCCATTAACTGTAAATCTAAAATCTTGAATAGAGTTTTAGTAATTGTTGCACTTTTTGATCAGTCATTTTTACCAATCACTTTTTGAGAAGACAACCCAATTTGTTGAAGTAAAAATTTCTGCATATCGTTCAGGCATCCATTCTTTTAACGGTGTCTTCACTGTTTTTGTGGACTATTTTCTTTCCACTCTTGCCATTGTTCTACTAACTCCTGTTTTGTTAAATCAGGTTGTATATTTAATGACATCGTAACTTTGAGACATTGTCTTTTTGCTGTACTTGGTGAACAAAACTTGAACAACGTAATACTGCTGGTCCACTAATTCCAAAAATGAGTAAAAATCATATCCATTTGATGCGTTACAACGGCTTTCCCTTTTTATTCAAAACACTTAACGCAACATTTCTTAAAGAAAGAGCTCTTAATACACCTTCTTTAATGAAAGTTTCATTACTTGTTAAAGGAACTTCTGCAGCAAATAATGGTGTAATAGTATGTCCTACACTTCGTGCAATTCCGCATCCATCTCCAGTTGACCCTGTTTTTCGGATAGGATTTTCCCACCTAGCGCTAAAATTACAGCATTCCCTTCGATTCTTTCTCCAGTATCTAATTCTACTGCTGAAAAACTGTCCTTTGTTCTAGTCGAATCGCTTTTTAACTTTTACATTTGTTCTCACTTGAATGCCTAATCGTTTAATTTCTTTCGATAAAATGTATTTCAAAATGGTTTTAGCAGAATCGGATACTGGAAACATTCTTCCGTGGTCTTCTCTTTTAATTGAACTCCTCGATTTTTGGAAAAATTCGATAATATCTTGGTTATCAAATTGGGAAAAGGCACTGTAAGAAGCGTCCGTTTCTCCTGGAATGTGTTTAATGATTTCGTCTCTTGAGCGGATGTTTGTTACGTTGCAACGTGTTCCACCTGTTAAGAGTAATTTTCGTCCTAAGCTTGGATTTTTATCTAATAGAATTACTTCTGCACCTGCTAATGCTGCACTAACGCCTCGCCATTAGTCCGCTTGTTCCTCCACCTACTACAATGACTTTCATAATTTCTCCTTTGTATCTTTATTCGTAATTTTACTATAAGGGAAATGATACTTTACCGTCAATCTATAAGGTGAATAAAGAGAAAAATACTTTTGTTATAGTAACAAGGATTTGCAGCAGACTTACTCGCAAAGTCTCATGCCCAAAATTCGAGCCTCGGTCTCGAATTTTATTTGAAACAAAGTACGAAAAAGACAAAAAAGATACTACCTATGCTATAATATAGTGGAAATCTTTTAAATTGTTTAGAAGATTAAGCGTTAGTCTGTTGTCGCAGACCTAACGCTTTTTGACTATTATAAGGTTGGTGGATTGAAGTATTTTTATAGATAATTCTAAGCATTTTATGACCACAAGCGATAATAGCTTTCATTTTACTTCCCTGCTGGAAATTCGCTGATAGAAAAGTGAAAGGTTTCTTCTTTAGCACGTTGAACACTTAACACCGACACTTACTAAGGCTTGTTTAAGATATTTATTGCCTTGCGTCGTGTGTGAAGATTTTTTAACACCGGCACTTTTCGTTAGAACCTGGGCTACATCCCAGCCCATGAAGCTAATTTCTATCAGTTTTAAAAGCATCAACATTTGGACCAATTTCAGCTAATATAGTGGCACAAACTAATTATCACTAATACCAGGGAATTGTTAGAAGAAGTTGATATTCTTCAGGAAAATGTTCTAAAATATATTCATTTATTTCTTTATTGAGTTCATCTGATATCTTTTTCTGAAGTTGATATTCTTCCATACATTCTTTAATGAGAAAACGATCTACTGTAGATAGTTTACCTTCCATAGCTTCAATTAATTGTTTAGTAGAGGCTTTTATGCGACCGTGTATACAACTTTCGACATTATCTTCATTAATAACTTCACCATCAATAAATAGAGTTAACAGTGCTTGTCCTGTCTTACTGAAAATATCTGATAAGTAGCTTGTTATTTTAATATTAGCCCTTTGTAAAAATAACATGGATATGATTTTTATTTGAGTTAACCGTTGTTTGACTGAGAGACGATAACGAGTTAAATAACGTAATTGAAGCACTTCTTGAGAAGGGATATAAGATTGATTAATTAAACCACACCTACCAAGTTGTAGCAATCCACTCAGCATCTTTTGACGTCTGTCTTACGACCTGGGACATTTTTAATATGTTGCGGATTTGCAAGGACTAATTCTAAATCAGAATCTGAGAAGATATTGAAAAGAGGAATCCAATATTGTCCTGTGCTTTTCGAAAAACATGCGTAACTTGATGCTCAAGTATCCAATCAAGAGCTGCTTTTAATTCTTTAGTTGTGGTACCAAAAGCTTGTTTGATATTTTTTTAGGTTCATTTGAAGTTAGAGGGACCATCTAAAATACAACAAACAATGGATTTTTTGTGTACATCAATTCCACAGCATACTGGGTGCATTACTTGCATAATAAAACCTCCTATTCTAATTGTTTAAGAACAATGGAACAGGAGGTAAAATGTAATTTTTATTTTCATGCTCTAGGCATAATCGAGTTTTCTCATGACCCCTGTTCATCCAGTTTTTCCTGACAGGAACGACAATTCCCCAATAATTCGAACGGATTAGTATTGTTCTCTAACGTAAGTATAATACCAAATTTTTGTTTCTGTCATGAGTAAGACGGTGAAACCGTCTTGAGTTTTTCCTTCCACTAGTAACCATCCCATGGTTACTAGTGAGTTTGTTACTATGAAAAGTATTTTCTCTTTATTCATACGCCTTTCTATATATATGCCCAACAACTCGAAAAGATTTGCCATAGTAGCATTCTAGATATGGCTTATTGGACAGGAAAAATTTGAGACTCTAGGCTCAAATTTTTAGGCATGAGACAGCAAAGCTGTTTGCTGCCGTCCCTCTACTACAATAGCTAAAGTCTTTATTCATAAAATTTATACTTTTAAAAAATCCATAGCCTTTTTCTTCCATCTCTGCTAATGGAATAAAACGAATAGATGCACTATTAATACAGAAACGTAATCCTCCTTTGTCTTGAGGTCCATCATCAAATACATGCCCTAAATGTGAATCCGCAATGCGACTGCGAACTTCAATTCGTTTCATATTAAAACTAGTATCTTCTTTATAAGTCACTACTCAGAAGAAATTGGTTTTGTAAAAACTTGGCCAACCACAACCAGAATCAAACTTATCTTTTGAAGAGAAAAGTGGTTCTCCAGTTGCTACATCCACATAAATACCTGCTTCATGATTATCCCAATACTTATTAGAAAAAAAGCTATCTCTGTTCGGTTTTCTAGTAACCGCATATTGTTCTTTTCGTTAATGTACTTTTTCAAATGTTTCATCATCTGGTAATGGATATAAACTAGCATCAATCACTGGATCATTTGCTTTTATTCACATCAATATGAGCAATAGCCCATTTGGATGTTTTCTTTTAAATAATCTTGATGGTAATCTTCTGCTACAACAAAGTTTCTAAGATTTTCTCTTTCAATTGCAACTTTTTTTTCCCTAACTGTTCTTCTTTTTCTGCTACTACTTGTTCAACAATTTCTTTATCGTCATCATTTTGATAATAAATTCCTGTACGATATTGACGATCCAACATCATTTCCTTGTTTATTCACTGATAGATGGATCAATCACTCTAAAGTAATATAATAAAAATTTCTCTAAGCGATACGACTTTTTGCATCATAAGTAATTTTTACTGTTTCTGCATGGTCTGTATCATGAATTAATTGATAGTTTGTTGTTTCTACTTTTCCATTTGCGTACCCACTAACGGCATCTTCTACTCCATTAATTCTTGAAAAATATTCTTCTAATCCCCCAAAAAAACATCCACCTGCTAAATAGATTTCTTTCAACTCTTTTCTCCCTTTATATCTGACTTTCTTAACCTTTCTTGCTGGTTAATAAGAGAACTAACTTTTTTTCTCAATCGGATTTCGTTTGCTTTTACATTCGATGGATTTGGATGGATGACATAATAAGAAAGCAATCAACAATACTAATTAATGCTACTACACCAATAATGATCTTTTTATCCATTTATAACCCACTCCCTAAATTTTATCGAGATATTTTGAATCTATTTATTTACTATATGGATGAAAATACTAGGTATAGTAACAAAGGAGAGCAGCCTTGCATTGTAGCAAGTCTCATACCTAACATCAGGGAGCCTTGTGTCCCATCTACTTCCACTAGCTAAAGTCCATCTCCATGGTCCTACTATATATGGTCTTTTACTATGAAAAGTACTTTTCTCTATATCATTACGTCATCTTACTATATGGCTCATACACCCGGGAAAAGACTTTGAGCCCCTAGGTCAAATTTTAGAAATGAAACTCGCATTACTGAGCTGCTGCCGTCCTCTGCTACTATAGCTAAAGTCTTATTCATAAAAAGAACATTTACATTTTATCAAGTTGTTTCTGAATATCCTCATTTTGATAGATGTCCTGGATGAGCTTGCACTAATTCTCCATTTTGATTAATAAAAACAGATGTTGGATATCCAATGACTCCCAACTTGTTTAAAGAAATCTGGAGTTTCTGCCATTAGTACAGGTAAATTTTTATACTCTAATCCAGAGAACCATTCTTTAAAAATCTTCTACTTTTTCTCACGATTCACCCAGGAGCTACTACACTTAAAAATAACTGTATCATCAGAGTGATTTAGCTGCTAAAAGAATCCATATCTGGCAATCCTGCTAAACAAGTTGGACACCATGATGCCCAAACTTTGATATAAACTTTTTTCCTTTATAATCTGATAAATTTCACATCTTTTTCCATCAAAATGTTTTAAAACTAGCATCCACAGACTTTTGTAGAAGTTGTCATTGCTTTTTTTCTTTTTTTATCTTTCATGTCATATCTGTTGAATGTTTTCATTGTATCTCCCCTGTCATTCCCCATTGGTTGACAAGCTCCTAATAATAAACTAGCTCCAAGAACTACATATTTCCATTTCTTCATCTGTCATTCTCCTATCCTTTGTAAATAAATAATACTTTGTAATTTGTTGAAATAAATAATCCAAACACCCATTCCTATAATGACAAGCCCTCCGATTTTTCTTTTAATGAGATATAATTGTTTCTTTCGCAAGATTAAAAGGCTTTCATTGCAGTAGTAGATGCAATCGATAAAGCTAAAAACGGAATTGATAAATCCTAAAAATATAAATCCTAATAAAAACATTCCATAAAAATACTTGCTTGTTGAGTTGCTACTAATGTTAGGACTAGAACTTAAATACTGGACCTACACATGGTGTCCATCCAAAACTAAAAACTCAAACTCCCAATAAATAGCTACTCCACAATGAATGCTTCTCATCTGTTTCAAATTGTACTGTCTTTTTGCTTTTTGTAAAGTCGTTAATTGAAATACTTCCATTTGATGTAAAGCCTAATAAAACAATAATAGTTCCTAATACTAAATGGAAATACGGATTATACACTAATTGACCTAATAAACTAGCTGCAAATCCTAATACAAAAGAAAAATGGTTGAAATTCCAGCTACAAATAAAAAGTGTTCGAACACTGGTAAATATCGCATATTTCAAAACTTTCCCAACTTTTGATACTACGACTTTCCTCTTTCACTCATTAAATACTCCAAAAATAAACTGGAAATAATGGTAGAAACACATGGAGAGAAAAATGATAATAATCCCAGCAGAAAAATGCTTCCCCATAATAATAAAATCCATAGATACACCTCTTCTAATTGTTAATTTAAGTATAATGATTGTTTTCAATATAAAACATAAATTCTTTACAAAAAAAACATAAATATGTTACATAAAAAAATGAAGTAGAATCTCTACTTCATCTTTCCATCTATTTTAAACTTCAAACACTTTTTCCGTTAATATAAGTCGCTACGACAGTTGTTTTTCAAAATTTCTTCTGGACTTTCGTCTAAGAAATTTTTTTCGATAAAATAACAAAGTCTGCAAAATTTCCTACTTCTAATGTTCCAATATCTAATCGACTAAGTGATTTTGCTGCTCCATTTGTATGAGCAATCAGAGCTTCTTGGGCACTAATTCTTTGCTCAGGCATCAATGCTGGTTCTGGAAGCCCTTCTACTGTTTGACGAGCCACAGCAAAATACATCGTTTCAAATGGAGTTACATTTAGTACTACCGGAGTATCTGTTCCAAATGCTAAAGTCGCTCCATGATTAATAAAAGATTTGGAATGGAAACATTTGTTTTGCACGAGTTTTCTCCAACTTCTTCATCCAATGTTTCATACCCCTACTAATAAGTGGCTTGGTTGAACTGAAACAATAAGAGATTTTTGAGCAGTAAGTGGCAAGTCCTTTTGGATCCATTACTTCTAAATGCTCAATTGTATTAAATTTATAAGGAGCATCAAAATGGGATATTTTTTTCTTGCGCTTGTTTGAAATTCAATAATGTTAATTCAACTGCTCTATCTCCAACCGTATGAATACGCATTGGCCAACCTTCTTGATTGGCTAATAAAGTCAATCGTTCCATTTTTCTTCCGTTAAAAGTGGGTCCTCCCACATCTCCTTCAAAAAAATGGCATTGGATATGGTTCTTTTAGGTAAGCTGTATGAGAACTTGTCACTCCGTCATAAAACTGTTTCACGCCACCCATTTGCAACATTGGAGATTGGTAAGTTTGATAGAGACGACGGTTTTCTTCAACTTCTTCACGCATCGCTGGGAAAAAGCTTACTCGAACCGTTGCATCATCTTTCTACACTAGAATAAAGTTTTGGATAAACAATATCATCAGGGACTTTCTCCTGTTAACGCAACATCACCAACTGCTGTGATTCCCATCGCATTCAAAATGTTTCATATAGTCTAATAACGCTACTTTAGACTCAGCTTCATAAATTGCCAGCACTTTGGATAAATAGTAAATCGCAATCGCTTCTAAAAATACTCCTGTTAGCTCACCATCTTTTTTTAACAGCTTCTCCACCAATTTCAGAAGGAATGTTTTCACTCGTTAACCCTAATTCTTCTAATGCTTTTGTATTCAGCCAAATCGTATGTGCATCTCCTGCAATCAAGCAAATTGGAACTTCATTGGAAGCTTTGTCTAAATCTTCTTTTGTTGGTAAAACTTGTTGTCCCAAAAAATCACTCGCATACCAACCAATTCCCAATTTTTCCAGCCATTATAAACAGGAATTTCCTTTTGCTTTGAGCAACGACTTCTTCAATCGAAGTCGCTCCGACTGCTTTCATCTTTCCCTAAAATGAATCAAACTGGATAAATATAAATGCACATGCGCATCAATAAATCCAGGAGTAACCATTTGATCCCCTGTATCAATGATTTCACCGTCTACTTCTTCATGATAAGGAAGAATAGCTGCAATCTTCCCATCTTTTTATTTCTAATATTCCTTCAATCGTTTCTTTTTGAAATCTCCAATAAAGAGATGTTTACTTTTTAACAAAAATAATGCATATTATAACTCCATTTTAAAAATTTAAAAAAAGGCATCATTATAGTTAGAAATCCATTCTGTTCCAAGATATTCATAATGCTCTAAACTTTCAATAACTTCTTGTGATGGATAAAAAGTCTCATCTGAAACCACTTCTTCATCTAACAACTCTTTTGCAGCTTCATTTGGTGTAGCATATCCTACAAATGCTGCATTTCTAGCTGCATTTTCAGGACGAAGCATAAAGTTAATAAACGCATACGCTCCTTCAATATTTTCCGCATTATAGGATAAACGCAAAGTTATCCGTCCAAACAGCACTTCCATCTTGTGGTAAAATATATTGAACATCTGGATTTGCTTCTGCAACAGCAGCTGCATCTCCTGAATAACCAATTCCAATTGGTGCTTCTTCTAATTTCATCATTGTTTTAATTTCTTCATTTAATACAGCACGTACATTTGGATTTAATGCTTTAATTTTTTTAATTCTGCTTCTTTTTAATTGCGCTGCATCTTTTGAATTGAGTGAGTAACCTAATGATTGCAATGCTAATCCCATTGTTTCACGATTTCCATCTAATAATAAAATTTTATTACGGAATTCACTCTTCCATAAATCATTCCAAGTTGTAATACTTTCTGGATCGATATATTTTGTATTCACTATAATCCCAACAGTCCCCAGAAATAAGGAACTGTATATTTGATTTCAGGATCCACTGGACTATTTAATAAAAAAATGGCGAAATATTTTCTAAACCTTTAATTTTTAGAATGATCCAATGGCTGTAATAAAGTTTTGATTTACTAATTTTCGTAATACTCGATTCACTTGGAAATACGATATCATATCGAGTACCACCTTTGTTTTTAATTTTGCTTCCATTGCATCATTTGAATCGAAAGTTTCATAGACCACTTGAATATTTGTTTCTGCTTCAAAATTCTTTTAATCAAATCTGGATCAATATAATTTCCCCAGTTAAATAAATAGAGCTGCTGTTTTTCACTAGAAGCAGATTCATCTGCAGAAATTTCTTGCGATTGAATATATTTTTTTACTCCTAATAGTAAAAAAGTACAACGACCAAAAATAGATAAAATTAAAGATACTAATTTTTTTCATGAAAAACCCTCATTTCTCTCTTGTTAGTTTGCAATAAGTTGATAGTAATAAAATATCGCTTTTCACGTCAACTAGTACGGTCTGAAATGGAGAAAATTTTTATAGAGAAATTGAACGAATAAACGTCCCAATTTCTTTCCTGTCAAAATCTTACTTAAATACGATTATACCCATTCTCCATTAGCATTTACTTTATATCCATCTGGGTGTTGTAGTATTTACTAATAATTCTCCTGAATCATTCACATAATACCATTTGCCATCAACTTCAAACCACTGAGAAGCTTTCATTGCACCTGATGATTCTAAATAGTACCATTTACCTTGATCTAGTAACCATCCAGTTTCCATAGCTCCTGAACCATTTAAGAAGTACCATTCACCTTTATCATTTAATCCACCATTTTTGCATAGAACCATTTTGATCTAAAGTAATACCAAGTTCCATCTTGATTGAACCAACCTGTTACTTTTTCGTCTCCTCTATACATCACCCAATGATTATTTTCTTGAACCCAACCACCAATCTGTAAGTCTTGTATCAGCTGTTACTTCTTTTAAGCTAGAAATATCAACAAAGTTTCCAGTTAATGGAGTTTTATTTTTCAATCGCTTTTTTTCCATTTTTTTGCTTCAGTGGCCTTTCATAATCTTGAAGACTGTTTCAGCTACTTTCATTGATTTTTGCAGTATAACTATCCGCCGTTGCTCGAACATAATCATTTTGACTGATTACGATATTGGTTGATTAGTTTTTGTTTGATAATTGAATAAAACTTCCTCTAATTCTTCCCAATTTGATTTAATCGTTTTGCCAAATAAATCTTTATGTTCCGTTACCATCTTATCAATATGGTCTGCAACCCAATACCATGAATCAGGACTATATTTACTTCCTCTTACTTGGTAAGCTTTTAAAAGTATCTTTAATATGTCCCAAAAGTATGGAACGTATGGAGTGTTACGTGAGCGACTTAAGCCAAACCACATAATTCCTCCTAATTCACTAGGTAAAGTCTTCACGAATTTGATACACATGGGGGATCAATAACATTTTTCATTACCTGGTGCATATTTATATTTTGCTTGTTCAGCTTCTGGTAAAGCCTTGATATTATCTTTTTGGAGTATAGTCATTATAAAAAAATCATATCCTGGGACTTCATCATCTGGAATAAATCCTTCGGATAAATGTTTCAAAAACGATTTCTTTTGAATTTTAATTGCATCTGCTACTGTATAATCTCTACGTGGAGTATCTTGTAAAAATTCATAATATTCATCTTGATAAGTTACTGATGATTGAGGATTTAATAATTTAATGCAGCATATTGTCTTGAACGATTACGTTCATCTAGTTTAGGCGCATAACTTGCTGCTAAAATGGAAATTTTCCATTTACTTCTTTATAAGATCCTGCTTTTTTTAGCTGTTTCAATAATACCTTTTTGAAGCAATAACATTATTTCGTATCTGATAAATTCAATGCACCAAGGAAATAAGTATTTGGCATAATAGAGAATTTATCGTCTGGATATTTATAAGCAACATATTGATGTCCAGAATAAATTTCCATATACCATAACTCATTTTTATCCGCAATCATAATATTATTTCCTTCAGCAGAGCCTTTTTCATCAATGACTTTTTGCTAAAAGTTCTACCCCTTCACGTGCAGTTTTTAACACGTGGTAAAATTAATGTTGTCATAGCTGCTTCTGCAATTCCATCTTTAACAAGTGGATCTACTGCTAGAACATCTTCTCTTGGAGTTGTTGTTAATGTAGCTGTTAAAGAAACCCCATATTCATTGAATCCATGTTCATCAAAAAAATTCCTTCATCTGTATCTCTAGAATCATCTGCTACAGAAGTATATTTAAATTCATGACGTAAATGAGGATAAGTGAATCCTGTAGACACATCTTCTAACATTTGCTCCTTCTGCATAATCTTTTTGCAGGATTTACAATGAAATTCTTATTATGTGTATGTTGTCCTGGTGTAGTTCCATCACCTTGCTTATATGGATAATCTTCCAGTACGACCATATAAAAATGGAACCGTCTTTTCGTTAATCCTTTTCCAATAATAAAACCTGAACACGCTTCTACAGATTGTAATGATAATACTGTACCAATAATAACGCTTGACAATAATAGTTTTGTAATTCTTTTTATCCATCCCTATCTCTCCTTTTGTAAGCTTATTCATTTATATTAATCACACAAACTTCACACACTCTTCTAGTCACTTCCCTCTCGTGTATTTTGTCGCCTATATTATACGTCTAAAATGGTTTACGCTTTCAATCGTTCTTCCTAATTTTCTAATGAAATTATTAATCTATACAAAAACATCCGTTTAAGTAGATTACAACTTAAACGGATGTTTCATCAAGAACTAGTGTAGATAGAAAAAAATGTCACATCTAACTATACTAAGCCTTTAAAAAATCTCCTTGTCTTTGTTTCAATAATTTTCATTGCTGCACGGATGACATGAAATTCATCTATTAATTTTTCCAATTAACTCATAATTACGCTCAGTTAATCTACCTGATAATATTTTATGAGAAAATTGATGGAAAATTATCTAAATGTTCTTCAATACTCATTAGCATCTCCTTAGCATCTTTATGACGATACTTTTTAGCAATATGTGCTACTTCTTCAGAAAATAATGCCAAATTATTTTCATGAATGGTAATATTTTTTTCCTTCTGGTACTAAATCATTCGCTTCAGTAACAAGTTAAAGAAATTTTTTTGTTCAATTGTATTACAAACAAAAAAACAACTCCTATTTGCGAAACATATTTTTTTCTCTTCTGGACGCTGTTCTTCATTCTTATTATACTCTACTAAACTTCCAAGTTGTCTACCTACCCATTTTGGAAGCTGTTCATGCTGACTTCAAATCGCTCCAGTGCTCTTTTGAGCAAAATGATCCGTCCATGTATAATTTGGTCCAAATGAAAGTCCCATAACATGACTCCTTTATATTCAAGTAATTCAGTAAAGTGAGAATTCAATCCAATTTAGATAATTTCTCATCAGCCTAAATATACCTTTCTATTTTTGACAAAACATCATCCATCCCACCTTTCCTAATAACGATTTAGAGATGAATAAAAACAAAATTGTGAAATAGTTCTCATGAAGATTTTTATCAATCCTTTTACGGAGTTTCAACTGAAACTTTGCTTCTTATAAAACAAAAAAACTCCCACTTGCCAGGTAAACAAGTGAGAGATAGGATGGCTTTATTAAATGATCTGAAAACTCAAACCATTACATTTCGTCTGGAGATTCTACTCCTAAAAATTGCAAGACCTTGTTTTTAAGATAACAGCTGTTGCTTCCACTAATGCTAAACGAGCATTTAGTCCTTCATCTTCTTGTAAGATGCGGCTGTTTGCATAATATTTATTGAAGGCTTGCGCTAGAGAAATTACATATTTAGAAATCACAGAAGGTTCAAATTTGCTTTCTGCATATTTCACAATATTTGGATAATTTTCAATTTGTTTTAATACTTCCCATGCATAGTCATCTTCTAATGATAATGGTTGAGATAAATCAACTGAAACTCCTGCTTTTTCTTAAAATACTCATTGCACGAGCACGAGTATATTGAACATAAGGTCCAGTTTCTCCTTCAAATTGAACAACTTCTTCCAAGTTGAAGTCAAAGTTGTTTGTACGATCGTTTTTCAAATCGTGGAAGATTACCGCACCTACCCCAACTTGTTTTGCAACTTGTTCTTTGTTTAGGTAAGTTTGGATTTTTAGCTTCAATTTGTTTTTAAAGCTAATTCTTCAGCTTCACGTAAAACTTCTTCTAATAAGACAATTTTACCTTTACGTGTTGATAATTTTTTACCACCTAATGTAATTAAACCAAAGCCAACATGAATCATGTTTTCTTGCCAATCACGACCCATTTCATTTAAAACAGCTTTTAATTGTTTGAAGTGGTTTGCTTGTTCATTTCCTACAACATAAATGTTTTTAGCGAAATCATAAGTTTCTTTACGGTAATGTGCAGCTGCTAAGTCACGTGTGATATATAATGTAGCACCATCTGATTTTTAATTAATGCAGGTGGTAAGTCATATTTATCTAAGTGAACAACTGTTGCACCCACGGTCAATTGTTGTAATTCCATTATTTTCTAAGTATTCAACAATTGGATCCATCTTTATCATTATAGAAATGCTTCACCATTATAAGAATCAAAATGTAATTCCTAAAATATCATACACACGATTGAATTCTTTTAATGATTCTGATTTGAACCAATTCCATAGTTCTTCTGCTTCAGCATCGCCATCTTCTAATTTTCTTTGAACCATGCACGACCTTCATCTTCTAAATGAACTGTCACGTTCTGCTTCATCATGGAATTTAACGTATAAACGTAATAATTCTGCGATTGGATCTTGTTCAACGGCTTCTTTTGTTCCCCATTTTTTATAAGCAACGATTAATTTACCGAATTGTGTTCCCCAGTCTCCTAAGTGGTTTACTTTAATTGGGTTATAACCAACTTTTTTTCTCTAAGTTAACGATGGCATTCCCAATAACTGTTGAACGTAAGTGACCCATTGACATTGGTTTTGCAATATTTGGACTAGACATATCAACGATAACATTACGTCCTTGACCGTAGTCAAAGTTACCATATTCTTCTCTTTGTTCTAAAAACAGTGTGTAATGTTTCATCTGCAAATTTACCTTTTGATAGGAAAAAAAGTTTGCATAAGGTCCCATTGCTACTGCTTTGCTAATATGTTCATCTGCAAACTACTTCAACAATTTCTTGTGCAATTGCTTGAGGTGCTTTTACGTAATACTTTTTGCAAGTGAGAATGCTGGGAAAAGCTAAGTCTCCTTGTTCTGCATATTTTGGAACTTCAATCATTTTATAAATTTCTTCAAACGATAAATGTTCACTAATTGTTTTATGAATTTGTTCTGCAACTATTTTTGTAATCCATTCTGACACTCCTTCTTTTTGTATAAAATTATAAATAAAAAAAGCCCTAATCAAGCAACCTTGACTAGAGACAGATAACCCTGTGGTACCACTCTTATTGTTTAAAATCTTAAACCACTTTAAACTTTTTAACGGTAAGCGACCGGATTACTCTACTACATTCGAATAATCATTTCCAAAGTGCGGTTCATTTACTTCATCATGACCGGCTTCCACCACCCCAGCTCGCTAAAACAGATATCCGTAAACTACTCTCTTCTTCATAAATGTTTATTATTTATAGGACGATTATAACAAGCGATAGAATATTTGTCTAGTAATTTTATAATAATCTTTATAACGCAAAAAGAAAAAGACTTTGCATAGCAGCACTACCCATGAGACCACAGGTCTGCTGCCGTCCTTCTGCTACTATCACGCAAAGTCTAACTCATAAACGTACTCTCATAAATATCAGTCCAAAAGAAAAAGACTTTTGCATAGTAATATTAGTGATATAATCAGCAACTGCTGATTATATCACAGGGAAAAAAATGAGACCCAGGCTCAATTTTTAGGCATGAAAACAACAAAGCTGTTTGCTGCCGTCCCTATTACTATCACGCAAAGTCTAATTCGACAATTTTTAGTTGCGGAAAATCTTAGCCTCCAAGAACAGAGTCATTATACAATCCTAACAACTCAGAACCTAGATTCTCATACACTTCCATATGCTCCATCTGCTCATCCGTAGGATAAAAAGTCTCATCACTCGTCACTCTTCCGGCAATAACTCTAACGCATCCTTATTTGGAGTTGAGTATCCCAACATATTCCGCATTTTTAGCAGCAACATCCGGTCTCAATAAAAAAACGAAATAAAACGATACGCACCATCATAGTTTTTAGCCGTTTTAGGAATAACAATATTATCAAACCATAAGTTTGTTCCCTCTTCCGGCAAAACATACGCTAAATCTTCATTTTTCTCCAACATCTTCGCAGCTTCTCCAGAGAAATGACACACCAATCGAAGCTTCCTCTTGTGCCATATACGTCTTCATCTCATCCGCAATAATCGCTTTTAGCATTTGGCATCAAATGTTTTTCAAAAATTTACCCGCTTCTTTTCACAACTTTCAGGATCCTTCTCATTTAAAGAATACCCTTGCGTTTGAAGGGCGATTCCCATCATTTCTCTAGCACCATCAATAAATAAAATTGAATCCTTATAGTCCTCTTTCCACAAATCAGACCATTTCGTAATTTCGCCTTCAGCAATATTTTTGTATTATAAATAATTCCTAAAGTTCCCCAGAAATAAGGAATACTATAACGATTATTTGGATCAAAAACTCTTATTCAAGAATTTCTCATCTAAATGTTCCATTCCTTCAATTTTTAGAATAATCTAATGGGCACTAATAAATCTTCTTTTTAACATTTTATGAATCGCATATTCACTTGGAATCGCTACATCATAATTTCGTTCCACCTTGTTTAATTTTTGTATACATTGCTTCATTTGAATCAAAATGTTTCATAAATAACTTTATAACCTGTCTCTTCTTCAAACTGAGTAATTAAACTCGGGATCGATATAGTCTCCCCAGTTGTATACAATAATGGTATCAGGATTTCCTGCAATAGCTGTTTCAAAAATTTTTTTCTAAAAAGTAATAATCCCTAAAACTTGCGACTAAAATTGCCCCTAACAAACATCATTAATCGCTTCATCAGTATTACCCCTTCACTAAATCATTTTCAGCATTTTTCTGATTTAATCGTTTTGCTTTGGTATTGTTGAATGAAATAATATCCAATGACTAAAATTAATGAGAATAAGAACATTAATGTACTTAAAGCATTAATTTGTAAACTAATTCCTTGACGTGCTCTTGAGTAAATTTCAACCGCAATTGTAGAGAATCCATTTCCTGTTACAAAGAAAGTTACCGCAAAATCATCTAAAGAATACGTAAATGCCATAAAGAATCCACTTAAAATACCAGGTGTAATCGATGGTAAAATAATACGTGTTAATACTTGCGAGCTTGTTGCACCTAAATCTCGTGCAGCAGTAATCATGGAACGATTCATTTCTATTAATTTTGGTAAAACCATTAATACGACAATCGGAATATTAAAAGCAATATGAGAAAGTAGTACCGACCAAAATCCTAATTTAAAATCCAATAAATGTAAATAAAATTAATAAACTTGCTCCGATAATAACGTCTGGTGAAACTAATAAAATATTATTCATTCCAAGAACAAATTGTTTTCTTCGATTTGAACGAATAAAGTCAATCATAATCGCACCAAGTGTACCAATAATCGTTGCACATAGCGCTGATAATAACGCTAAAATTAACGTATCAATGACAATACCAATTAATCTTGTATCTCCAAGAACAGCTTCGTAATGTTCTAAAGTAAAAGGATTGGAAAATCATTCATTCCTCCACCACTATTAAATGAATAATAAATCAAATAGAAAAATTGGAGCATACAGTACTGCAAATACAAATACTAAATAGGCATTTGATAACCAATGATTTTTTTCTCTAATTTCATTATGCTTCTCCTCCTTTTTCTACGATCACGTGTTACAAACATTAATACAATCATTGCTACAATTAAGACAACACCAATTGTTGAACCCATTCCCCAGTTTTGTGTTACTAAGAAATGTTGCTCAACTGCAGTCCCTAATGTAATCACACGATTTCCTCCAATTAAACGAGTTAACATGAATAGAGAAAGTGAAGGAATAAATACTGCTTGAACTCCACTTCTTACACCACTCATCGTTAATGGAATGACGACATTTTTTTAATGTTTGCCAAGGAGTCGCACCAAGGTCACGGCTTGCTGCAATTAATGAACTTAGTAATTCTTGTACCGCATTGTAAAATTGGTAAAATCATAAATGGTAATTCAATATAAGCAGCTACTGTTAAGAAACTAAAAATCTGTAAATAAAAAAACTCTTTTGGTGCAATTCCAAATAATGATAAAAATTGATTCACTGTACCAGTTTGGCTAAAAAAATACCAATAAATGCATAAGCTTTTTAATAATAAATTCACCCATGTTGGCAAAATAATTAATAATAACCATAAATTTTTTTATGTTTAGTTTTACTTAAAAAAAGTAAGCTGTTGGATAACTCACGACTAAAGTCACTAATGTTACTAAAAAGGCATACCACACTGAGTTAAATGTCATTTCTAAATAATTACCAGAAGTAAAATAATTCGTATAGTTTCCAATCGTTAATTGATTATTAATATCGAAAAATGATTTATAGAAAATCATTGCCAAAGGCGCTACTACAAATAATGCCAACCATAAAAGATATGGAATGGAAAAAAACATGCGAGAATTTTTAGTCATTGCTATCGTCCTCCGCTTCCTCGTAGCTTTCTAGACGTGCATCAAATTCTTCTTCACTTTCTCCAAAACGCATTACGTGAATATCTTGTGGTTCGAAGTATAATCCAACTTTAGAACCAACTTCTGCTTTTTTCGTTGAGTGAATCATCCACTCATTTTTATTATCATCGTAACAAATAATTTCATAGTGAACTCCACGGAATAATTGTGTATCCACTTCAACGGTTAATTTCCCTTTATCTACACTTGTTAGAGACAAATCTTCCGGACGAATGACGATTTCTACTTTTTCATTTGGACGCATACCAGCATCGGCACATTCAAATTCTTTACCAACAAATTCTACTAAGTAGTCTTCTTTCATCACACCGGCAACGATATTACTTTCCCCAATAAAGTCCGCAACGAAACGGTTGATTGGTTCGTCATAAATATCTACTGGAGTACCAGATTGAATAATTTCCCCACCATTTAATACGAAAATTTCATCACTCATCGCAAGCGCTTCTTCTTGGTCATGTGTTACGAAAATAAATGTAATCCCTAAACGTTGTTGTAATTCACGTAATTCATACTGCATGTCTGTTCTTAATTTTAAGTCTAATGCTGATAATGGTTCATCTAATAATAAAACTTCAGGTTCATTTACTAAGGCACGAGCAATCGCTACACGCTGTTGTTGTCCTCCAGACATTTGAACAATTTCACGTTTTTCATATCCTGATAATTGAACTAATTTTAATGCTTCAGAAACTTTTTGTTTAATCACATCTTCCGGTAATTTTTTTAAACGTAAACCAAATGCGATATTTTCAAACACATTCATATGAGGGAATAATGCGTAGTCTTGGAATACAGTATTTACTTTACGTTTATTCGGTGGTAAATCTGTAACATCTTCTCCATTTAAAGTAACAGAACCTGTTGTTGCATCCGTAAAACCAGCAATAATACGAAGAATAGTAGTTTTACCACATCCTGAAGGGCCTAATAATGTATAAAATTTTCCTTTTTCAATTTCAAAGTTAATATTTTTTAAAACTTGAGTATCATCATAAGATTTTGTAACATTTTCAAATGTAATAATTGCATTGTTGGACATGTTTTGTACCAATCCTTCCTTTTTATAAATAAGAATTTGTTGCGACAATTAACACCTTACTTGTTTCATTGCCAGCATTTTTAATTTGGTGTTTAGCAGAAGCTTCAAAATAAAAAGATTCTCCTTTAGAGACAACTTCTATTTGTTTTCCTACTTTTACTTGTACTTTACCTTCTAGAACATATCCAAAAGTTTCGGATAATGATGGTTGGAACACTTTGTATTCCCCTTGAGGTTTAAACTCTAATATTACAGGTTCCATTTCATGTTCATTCGAATCTGGATTTAACCAAGTCACTATTGTTTTATGTTTTGGATCTTCCATCACCGTCATATCTTCTGGACTATAAACGGTTAAGGCTTCTTCCGGTCCATCTTCAAAGAAATCTTTTGGAGCACATCCTAATACTTCTAAAATATCAAAAAATGTATCCATCGATGGTGAACTTAGATCATTTTCTAATTGGGAAATATATCCTTTAGACAAATCCGTCCTCTCGGCTAATTCTTCTTGGGTAAGTCCTTTTTGAACACGCAGAGCTTTCAAAATGACTCCCTATTTCCATCTTATCCCTCCATTCTTTAAACTTAAAAGTTTAATAACACTATGACTCATTATACTCTAAGTTTAGTAATAGTCAACAAATAAATTTAAAAAAACTTAAAAAAAGAACCCTATACAATGTATAGAGTTCAGACAAGTAGATATAAAAAATTAACATGCAACGCAGCATTCAAAGCAATGAGACCGCATGTTTACTTCCATCCATTACTACTATAAAAGAAGTCAGTTTTTTTAAAGTACTCTCATTAGTTCCGTACAAAAAGAAATAACTTCTTACAGTAGTATAGGTAATATAAGAAGTCAGTTTATTAGCGTACCCTCATTACTTCTGTTCAGAAAGAAATGACTTTTTCATAGTAGAATTATTAATATAAGCCAAGTTTGGCTTATATTAAAGGGAAAATCGAGACCAAGGCTCGAATTTTTAGCCATGAAACCAAAGGTTTGTTGGCGTCCATTGCTACAGTATATGAAGTCATTTATTATTAACGCCCTCTTATTATATCCGTTCAAAAAGAAAAGACTTCTCACAGTAGCATTAGGAGGCTGGGCAAAAGTCTCAAAAATAGAAGAGCACGTCCTGATTTTGACTAAAATCAAAAATTAGGACGTGCTTTTTATTAAATTCAGTAAAAAAACAAGGGGGATACCCCATCCTTGATTCATACTATTTAAGATATATTTTCTTAATCTCTGCAGATTCATTCCTAAAAAGAGTAGACCGATGTCATTATGAACGGCATTTTTACCTCTAACATGAGTTCTACGCATGCCAAAATTACGCTTCATCTGACTGAAAAACAGGCTCAACTTCAATTTTTCGTTGAGCATATATACTACTTCCACGATCACTATGTAACGCTTCTTTAATCGTTTCTTTTATAAGATTCCCAAACTTGATTTACACGAATTTGACGTTGTTGTCCAGTGGGAGTTTTTGATAATTCATCTAGTTCTTTTGTTTCTTGAGTAGAATCTGCCTCATACACTTTTGAATTGACGAGTAAATCCATTTTTATCATTTCTTGTAGAATAATATTTAAAAACTAAATTTTATACCTAAATGATCAATATAATAATCTTCCTCTTCAATGTACTGCCAATTTTTGTCTATTAGCAGGGATTATTTTTAAATTTCTTCGTTTGTTCTCTTTCGTACATTGTGTAAGGAATCAGAGGTGTCTTTTTCATACTCTTCAAGAATCAATTGATAATTTTCTTCACTACCATATCCCGCATCGGCAACAATAGTAGAAAAATTGTTTAATAGTTTAAATGATTCGAGAAAAGGCTTAAGAGTTCGCATATCTGTAGGGTTAGGAAATACATCAAATCCTAAAACAAATTGATGATTCGTTGCGATTTGAAGATTATAACCAGGTTTCAACTCACGATTTTTTTCATGGCATCTTCTTTCATGCACATAAAAAGTAGCATCGTTATCTGTTTTAGAATAACTATTTCGACTATCAAATGTTTCCTTTAGCTTTTAGTATATTTTTTTCTTTACGAGGCAGAAAAATCTTTTTCAAGTTGACGTTTAAAAAGAATGTAACAAACGTCTTTTCTGTTTGTTTTTAGAACCACCAACAATATGTTTAGGTTCTTCTTGAATGAGTTCTTCTAACTGTTCCAGAGATTCATTAGTAGCTCCAATCATAGCATTAACACCATATTCAGTAATTTTTTTCTTCTTCCGATAAAGCAATATTTACTTGATTTTGAATTAATTGATCATATAGTGTGCTAATTTTTCATTTAACGCTTCATCATATCTTTCAACAGCTTTACGCCATACAAATGAATAACGATTCGCATCTGCTTGAACTTTTGTACCATCAATAAATATACTCTCTGAATCAATAATATGATAGTGTTGAAGTAATAAAAGTAAAGTATACGAAAAATATTTTTAATGATAGAAGAAAACTCCTCATTACTTCTAAAAATTATTAATAACATGATAACAGACATAAGTTTGTTGAGAAAGCCACTGCATAGGAATATTTTTCTTCATTCAATTGGACAATTTTTCTACCACTATAAGTAGAACGAGTATAAGCGAAAAAGAATCATTTTTTTAATAACATACGAGGATGATGAGCAGGTCTCACCCATTTTTGATGTTGTATTAGGAAAGATAATAGAATCTGGAATGGAATCTACAAACTGATTAATGAATCGAGCAATATGATTTTTAGGAACCGTTAATGTAAAAATTTAGTTCTAAAGTATATGTTGGTGTGGTATAATTTTTGTACATAGGAGTCACCCTTTCTTATTTTATTTCGTTCAAACTTATTATAACAGAGGTAGACTCCTATGTTTAATTTATAAGACTAAAAAGCACTATAAAAATCCTGTTTCAGAATTTTATAGTGCTTTCTTCTATTTTCGAGACTTTTTGCCCAGTCTCTGGAAACTTTGAGACATTAGGCTCAAAGTTTAACTATGAGATTCGCATTTGCTGAAGCTGCTAGCGTCCAATATGCTACATTCAGAGAAGTCAGTTTCTAGATATTTATTTATTTTTAAAAGAGCCTTTGCCATAGCTAAGCATCCAATTGTTGCTGCATTATTTCCTAAAAGCAGGAGTTTGTAAATATTCATCCACAGAAGGATATCCAACATAACCATTCATTAATTTCTCAAATTCTTGTTTTACTTTCTTTAATAAATGAGACTGTTGCATAACTCCACCACCTAAAAACAATCACTTCAGGGCGCTAAAATTAATGTTGTATTATAAATGCATTGAGCAGCATAGTAGCTTCAATATCCCAAATTGGATCAGTTGGTTCTAATTCAAATGCAGGACGTCCAGCTTTTTTTCTTGTAAAAGCTGGTCCAGCTGCTAAACCTTCTAAACAGTCAGAGTGGAAAGGACAAACACATTTTGCATTATCTTCTGGATGACGTTTTACAATCATATGACCCATTTCAGGGAAATTCATTCCACCAACAAATTCACCACGTTGGATAGCACCACCACCAACACCGGTTCCAAATGTATAATACACTAAACTTTCTAAATCTTTTCCATGGCCAAAATAGTATTCTCCATAAGCTGCTGCGTTTACATCAGTTGTCCAATTAATTGGAACATTTAGATGACGTTTCAATTCACCAATAAAATCAAAAATTTTGCCATGCTAATTTTGGAGTAGAAGTAATGTATCCAAATGTTGCAGATTTTTTTATTACTATCAATTGGACCAAACGCACCCACACCAACTGCTTCTAATTCTTGTTCATACTTTTTAAAAAAATTCAAAAAAACTTTTGGTAAAGTTTCCTCTGGAGTTGTTGTTGGAATTGAAATTCTTTCTAAAAACTTCCATATCATGATTTCCAATCGCTACAAACAAACTTTTGTACCACCAGCTTCGATACTACCTAATACCATATAAAAATTCCTCCAATATGATTAATAATTATATTATATACAAAAAAAGACAAGTAAGCTAGCACTTACTTGCCAATAAATCGGGAATACAGGATTCGAACCTACGACCCCTTGGTCCCAAACCAAGTGCTCTACCAAGCTGAGCTAATTCCCGATAATGCACCCAACAGGAGTCGAACCTGTAACCGCTTGATTCGTAGTCAAGTACTCTATCCAATTGAGCTATGGGTGCTAAAATATTTCACTTTATATATAGAAAAATGCACCCAACAGGAGTCGAACCTGTAACCGCTTGATTCGTAGTCAAGTACTCTATCCAATTGAGCTATGGGTGCAAATTTTATTCAAATGTATTGAAATGCCGAGGGCCGGGGTCGAACCGGCACGGTCATCACTGACCGCAGGATTTTAAGTCCTGTGCGTCTGCCAATTCCGCCACCCCGGCATGGGCCATGGTTTATCATTGGCAAAGCGGAAGACGGGGTTCGAACCCGCGACCCCCCACCTTGGCAGGTGGTGTTCTACCACTGAACTACTTCCGCAAATTTATTCATTTTAAATGCCGGCTAAAGGACTTGAACCCTCGACCCTCTGATTACAAATCAGATGCTCTACCAACTGAGCTAAGCCGGCTGAAACTTAATAGTGCGGGTGAAGGGACTCGAACCCCCACGCCTCTCGGCGCTAGATCCTAAATCTAGTGCGTCTGCCAATTCCGCCACACCCGCGATTTCTCGCTTGAGAATGAGTGATACAGGGCTCGAACCTGTGACCCTCTGATTAAAAGTCAGATGCTCTACCAACTGAGCTAATCACTCTTTATGATATGGAGGTTAACGGGATCGAACCGCTGACCCCCTGCTTGTAAGGCAGGTGCTCTCCCAGCTGAGCTAAACCTCCATAATATTTGAAAAGCGTGGCAACGTCCTACCCTCACAGGGGAAACCCCCAACTACTATCGGCGCTAAGAAGCTAACTTCTGTGTTCGAGATGGGAACAGGTGTATCCTTCTTGCCATCGTCACCACACTTCTCTCTTGAAAAAAAGCTCTCGCTCTCTCAAAACTGAATCTATATCCAAAACTCTTCCTCATTTCACCTTCAACCTTGGTTAAGTCCTCGACCGATTAGTACTAGTCCGCTCCATGCCTCACGGCACTTCCACTCCTAGCCTATCTACCTGATCGTCTCTCAGGGGTCTTACTCACTTAAAATGATGGGAAATCTCATCTCGAGGGGGGCTTCACGCTTAGATGCTTTCAGCGTTTATCCCGTCCACACATAGCTACCCAGCGATGCTCTTGGCAGAACAACTGGTACACCAGCGGTGTGTCCATCCCGGTCCTCTCGTACTAAGGACAGCTCCTCTCAAATTTCCAACGCCCGCGACGGATAGGGACCGAACTGTCTCACGACGTTCTGAACCCAGCTCGCGTACCGCTTTAATGGGCGAACAGCCCAACCCTTGGGACCGACTTCAGCCCCAGGATGCGATGAGCCGACATCGAGGTGCCAAACCTCCCCGTCGATGTGAACTCTTGGGGGAGATAAGCCTGTTATCCCCAGGGTAGCTTTTATCCGTTGAGCGATGGCCCTTCCATTCGGTACCACCGGATCACTAAGCCCGACTTTCGTCCCTGCTCGACTTGTTGGTCTCGCAGTCAAGCTCCCTTCTGCCTTTACACTCTTCGAATGATTTCCAACCATTCTGAGGGGAACCTTTGGGCGCCTCCGTTACATTTTAGGAGGCGACCGCCCCAGTCAAACTGCCCGTCTGACACTGTCTCCCACCTTGTTTCTAGGTGCGGGTTAGAGGGTTCATGTAACAAGGGTAGTATCCCACCATTGCCTCCTTGAAACTGGCGTTCCCATCTCTTCGGCTCCTACCTATCCTGTACATGTCACACAAACACTCAATATCAAACTACAGTAAAGCTCCATGGGGTCTTTCCGTCCTGTCGCGGGTAACCTGCATCTTCACAGGTACTATAATTTCACCGAGTCTCTCGTTGAGACAGTGCCCAGATCGTTACGCCTTTCGTGCGGGTCGGAACTTACCCGACAAGGAATTTCGCTACCTTAGGACCGTTATAGTTACGGCCGCCGTTTACTGGGGCTTCAATTCAAAGCTTCGCCTCAAGGACTAACCTCTCCTCTTAACCTTCCAGCACCGGGCAGGCGTCAGCCCCTATACGTCATCTTTCGATTTTGCAGAGACCTGTGTTTTTGATAAACAGTCGCCTGGGCCTATTCACTGCGGCTGGTATTGCTACCAGCACCCCTTCTCCCGAAGTTACAGGGGTCATTTTGCCGAGTTCCTTAACGAGAGTTCGCTCGCTCACCTTAGTGTTCTCCACTCAACTACCTGTGTCGGTTTGCGGTACGGGTTCTGTCAATCTCACTAGAAGCTTTTCTCGGCAGTGTGACGTCAGTTGCTTCGCTACTATATTTCGCTCCCCATCACAGCTCACCCCGTTCGTGACAAGCATTTCACTCATCAGCGGACTCGCTGCTTGGACGTACATTTCCACTCGTACGCTCAACTTAGCCTCCTGCGTCCCTCCATTGCTCAAACAATTAACAGAAGTACAGGAATATCAACCTGTTATCCATCGACTACGCCTTTCGGCCTCGCCTTAGGGTCCCGACTAACCCTGGGAGGACGAGCCTTCCCCAGGAAACCTTAGTCATTCGGTGGACGGGATTCTCACCCGTCTTTCGCTACTCATACCGGCATTCTCACTTCTAAGCGCTCCACATGTCCTTACGGTCATGCTTCTTCGCCCTATAGAACGCTCTCCTACCACTCAGTTATAAACTGAATCCACAGCTTCGGTAATCTGTTTAGCCCCGTTACATTTTTCGGCGCAGGGTCACTCGACTAGTGAGCTATTACGCACTCTTTGAATGATGGCTGCTTCTAAGCCAACATCCTAGTTGTCTGTGCAACCCCACATCCTTTTCCACTTAACAGATATTTTGGGACCTTAGCTGGTGGTCTGGGCTGTTTCCCTTTCGACTACGGATCTTATCACTCGCAGTCTGACTCCCGGATATAAATACATGGCATTCGGAGTTTATCTGAATTCGGTAACCCGAGATGGGCCCCTAGTCCAAACAGTGCTCTACCTCCACGATTCTTCATTCCGAGGCTAGCCCTAAAGCTATTTCGGAGAGAACCAGCTATCTCCAAGTTCGATTGGAATTTCTCCGCTACCCACACCTCATCCAAGCACTTTTCAACGTGCCCTGGTTCGGTCCTCCAGTGCGTTTTACCGCACCTTCAACCTGGACATGGGTAGATCACTTGGTTTCGGGTCTACGTCCACATACTACATGCGCCCTATTCAGACTCGCTTTCGCTACGGCTCCGACTCTTCATCTTAACCTCGCATGTAAACGTAACTCGCCGGTTCATTCTACAAAAGGCACGCCATCACCCATTAACGGGCTCTGACTACTTGTAAGCACACGGTTTCAGGTACTCTTTCACTCCCCTCCCGGGGTTCTTTTCACCTTTCCCTCACGGTACTGGTTCACTATCGGTCACTAGGTAGTATTTAGCCTTGCCAGATGGTCCTGGCGGATTCCGACGGGATTCCTCGTGTCCCGCCGTACTCAGGTGCTCTCTTGTGCCAACTTTCCGTTTTGCATACCGGACTGTCACCGTCTTTGGTCCTGCTTTCCAACAGGGTTCTGCTACAGATTGTCATACACGTTCTTGAAAGTCCTACAACCCCAGTGTGCATGCACACTGGTTTGGGCTCTTCCCGTTTCGCTCGCCGCTACTCAGGGAATCGATTTTTCTTTCTCTTCCTGCGGGTAATGAGATGTTTCAGTTCCCCGCGTCTACCTCGTCATAAGCCTGCGCTTATGCGTAACACCCCATCACGGGTGTTGGGTTCCCCCATTCGGAAATCTCTGGATCTTAGCTTACTTACAGCTCCCCAAAGCATATCGGTGTTCGTTCCGTCCTTCTTCGGCTCCTAGTGCCAAGGCATTCACCGTGCGCCCTTATTCACTTAACCATTATGGTCGCGTTGCTTCTTGTTAAAAAACTCTTTTTCGTTAGATTTCTCTAACTCTCGGTAAATTTTTGGTTTAAATTTGTGATATAGTATTCAGTTTTCAAAGGTCGAGTTGAGAGTTAACCTCTCAAAACTAAACAAAGATTTCAACCTGTAGGGTTCCGTATTCTTCTAACGTCAAAACATTAGAAGTGTTCCTTAGAAAGGAGGTGATCCAGCCGCACCTTCCGATACGGCTACCTTGTTACGACTTCACCCCAATCATCTATCCCACCTTAGGCGGCTGGCTCCATAAGGTTACCTCACCGACTTTGGGTGTTACAAACTCTCGTGGTGTGACGGGCGGTGTGTACAAGACCCGGGAACGTATTCACCGCGGCGTGCTGATCCGCGATTACTAGCGATTCCGGCTTCATGTAGGCGAGTTGCAGCCTACAATCCGAACTGAGAATGGCTTTAAGAGATTCGCTTACCCTCGCGAGTTCGCTGCTCGTTGTACCATCCATTGTAGCACGTGTGTAGCCCAAGTCATAAGGGGCATGATGATTTGACGTCATCCCCACCTTCCTCCGGTTTGTCACCGGCAGTCTCACTAGAGTGCCCAACTCAATGCTGGCAACTAGTAATAAGGGTTGCGCTCGTTGCGGGACTTAACCCAACATCTCACGACACGAGCTGACGACAACCATGCACCACCTGTCACTTTGTCCCCGAAGGGAAAGCTCTATCTCTAGAGTGGTCAAAGGATGTCAAGACTTGGTAAGGTTCTTCGCGTTGCTTCGAATTAAACCACATGCTCCACCGCTTGTGCGGGTCCCCGTCAATTCCTTTGAGTTTCAACCTTGCGGTCGTACTCCCCAGGCGGAGTGCTTAATGCGTTAACTGCAGCACTGAAGGGCGGAAACCCTCCAACACTTAGCACTCATCGTTTACGGCGTGGACTACCAGGGTATCTAATCCTGTTTGCTACCCACGCTTTCGAGCCTCAGCGTCAGTTACAGACCAGAGAGTCGCCTTCGCCACTGGTGTTCCTCCATATATCTACGCATTTCACCGCTACACTGGGAATTCCACTCTCCTCTTCTGCACTCAAGTCAACCAGTTTCCAATGACCCTCCCCGGTTGAGCCGGGGGCTTTCACATCAGACTTAATTGACCGCCTGCGCTCGCTTTACGCCCAATAAATCCGGACAACGCTTGCCACCTACGTATTACCGCGGCTGCTGGCACGTAGTTAGCCGTGGCTTTCTGGTTAGATACCGTCACACGCATAACAGTTACTCTATGCGCTGTTCTTCTCTAACAACAGAGTTTTACGAACCGAAATCCTTCTTCACTCACGCGGCGTTGCTCCGTCAGACTTGCGTCCATTGCGGAAGATTCCCTACTGCTGCCTCCCGTAGGAGTTTGGGCCGTGTCTCAGTCCCAATGTGGCCGATCACCCTCTCAGGTCGGCTATGCATCACGGCCTTGGTGAGCCGTTACCTCACCAACTAGCTAATGCACCGCGGGTCCATCCATCAGCAGAAGCCGAAGCCTCTTTTCCTTCTTCAGTCATGCGACTGTAGAACCTATGCGGTTTTAGCATCCGTTTCCGAATGTTATCCCCCTCTGATGGGCAGGTTACCCACGTGTTACTCACCCGTTCGCCACTAGATTGACCAGTGCAAGCACCGGTCGCTCTCGTTCGACTTGCATGTATTAGGCACGCCGCCAGCGTTCGTCCTGAGCCAGGATCAAACTCTCATGAAAATACTTTTCATAAGCTTTTGAAAGCTCATTTTAATTACTGACTTATTGTTTTTCTCCTTAGAGAAAAGAAATTGTTGTTTCTTCACTTTCGTGAAGTCCCTACACATTTGGTTTGTCTTCTTTGTTTAGTTTTCAAAGGTCAACGTCGCTTATCGCGACAACTCCTATATATTATCATAGGTGTTTTTACTGTCAACAATTTTTTACAAAATTTATTTTAAATTTCTTTTTCGTAATCGCTTTAAAATGCGAACGTTCGTTAACAGTGTTTATAATTTACCATAGCTGGATTTACTTTTTCAAGTCCTGTAACTTTTTTTATATTTTTACGAAAAAAAGTGTTTTGAAAGCATTCACTTCAAAAACACTCTCTCACTCACACTACCTTGAGCTATTGTTTTACGATAGGTTAGTTGACAATAACGTTCATACCATAAGTCAACATATTCTGGTGAAAACGGACCTTTTTTATTATTAATCCAATCGACTAGAATCTCAACATTCGCCTTCAAAAATTTGATCGATTTCTTTTTGAATAATGCATTTGTCGGCGGTGTTGTTCATATTCGTCGACATCTAATAGTCTTTTTTTCACCATCCGGGAATATTTTAATATCTAAATCATAATCAATATATTTTAATGCTTCTTTATCTAATACATAGGGAGAAGCTAGATTACAATAGTAGGATATTCCTTTTTGACGAATCATGGTTACTACATTAAACCAGTAATGCTTATGATAATATAACAATGCTGGTTCTCTTGTTAGCCAACGTCTTCCATCCGCTTCTGTTACTAAAGTATGATCATTACAAGCGATAATTGCTTGGTCACTTGTTTTCAACACCATACTATCTCTCCACGTACGATGAAGACTGCCATCATGTTTATAACTCTTGACAGTGATGAATTCTCCTTCTCTTGGATTTTGCATCACGAGTCCAACCTTCTATATCGATTTTTAGAAAAAGCTCCCTTTTCTTTACATTCATTCTCGATTGTAGTATAGCACATTTCATCGCTTGTGTGAATATCTACTACTTATTATTCTCTGAGTTGTCCCTGATACATGTTCCCATAATTTTTGTTTGCACTTTTAGAAAAAAAGGCATTTTATAAAACTCTTCTGCTTCTACCCATCTTAATTCTCTATCACTTTAATTCTTCTATTTCATCATATGATTGAACTTCATATTTTGTTAATTCAATTTCCCATTTTTGATGACTGAAAATATGTTTGACTTCACCCATTTTAATTTCTTGCCTTTTTGAATCTTTTACTTGATAAATTTGATTCAAATTGCGTTTCTAACGGAATATTTTTTTATTTGGATAATCTTCAACCTCTTCTGCTATTTCATCTAATAAACTCAATTGTTTCATTGTTGGGTGTATAATCTCTTATTAATGGAAAAATGCCAAAAATCCACTTAATAAATCTGCATAAGTATTTTTCTCTAATAAATATTGCCCTTTTTCATTTTGAATGACAAATGCTTGCCACTTCATTGGAACTGGCTTTTTCTTAGGAATTTTCACTGGATATAAATGCATTGTTCCATTTAAATATGCAGCACTGAACTCTTTTACCGGACTATCTTCTGGATGTGGAGTTGTTGGAGACTCAATATCTGATCCTAAATCCATCAATGCTTGGTTAAAGTCACCAGGTCGTTCTTTTGAAATAATTTTTTCTGCAACTGCTTGAAACACTTTTCTATTGGATGGATTACCGATATCTAAACCTATTTCAAATAATCGGCTAATAACACGCATTAAGTTTCCATCTACTGCTGGTTCAGGTAAATTAAAAGCAATACTAGCAATTGCTCCTGCTGTATAAGGACCAATTCCTTTTAATGTTTGAATTTCTTCCATTGTACTTGGAAACTCACCTCCATATTGCTCCATAATTTGTTTAGCTGCTTTTTGCATATTTCTGACTCTTGAATAATATCCTAATCCTTCCCAAACTTTTAATAATTCTTCTTCCTGTGCATTTGCTAAAGACTCAATCGTTGGAAAAAGTTTTCTAGAAAACGATAATAGTACGGAATCACTGTATCGACTCTTGTTTGTTGAGCATTATTTCACTCACCCATATATGATAAGGATTATTCGAATGTCTCCACGGTAAATCTCTTTTTTCTTTGTCATACCATGCTAATAGTTTTTCCTGAAATGAAGCAATTTTCTCTTCAGACCACATTTGTATTCCATATTGCTCTAAATCCATTCTTCACTCTCCCATTTCAACTTTTCAATTGCTTCATCAATTGCAGAACTACTAAAACCCTTTTTGATATAACTTTTCCTTTTAATTGATACCAAACTTGTGAATCTGTCGCATTCATATTTAGAAAGTAATATTTTTCAAAATTCGCTCGCCTTGTTTCATCACTAGTTCTTCTTCATTCTCTTCTTGCTTTTTCAAATGTCAATGCTGAAATCACAGATTGTACGATATCTAAATCATATCCTCTTTGCATTAAAAAAAGCCATACACTTTTTGTTTCACTGTCTTAACAGGTGCATTTCCTTGTCGGTCGACATATTTTTTTGTGCAATTTCTATTGCTTGATCTAGTTGTGTTGTCTTCATCAAACTCTGCTAAACGCTTTTTGAATAATAGAGTCATTCACACCTTTTTTTCTTCAATTCAAACGCTACAGCTTTTTGGTCCCTTTTTCTGTAATGCAAAAATTTTTCTCGTACATAACTTTCTGCATAAAAACTGATCATTGACAAATCCATGATCCATTAATTGTTGTAAAAACTTGATTTAATCACTTCATCAGACACTTCTAGCTTTTTCTAGTTTTTCATAGACTTCTTTTAGCTGTTCTCAATTTAAAAGTTTAAAAAATGCAATGCTTTTTGATAGGCATTTTGATACTGTGTTTCTTGTTCAATTTCACGGATTGTATCTTGCGTTAATTCTGTTCCTTTTTGTTAATGAGAACTTTTAATAAATGTTGCTTCATCTACTCCAAAAAGCAAATTCATCATTTATGTAAATATTAAAACGATTTTGTTTTTTTCTTTTGCACTTCAATTTTAGTAATTTGCATGATATCCCTCCGTTCTTTCTTTTTTTATTGTAACAAAAAAACTATTACTTATCCAAAAAAATCCTGTTCAGCATTTTATAATAGCAAACAGGATTTTTCATTTACTATTTATATTTAGTATCCTTGAGGATTATTTTTTTGCCAATTCCAAGAGTCACGAACCATATCGTTTAAGTCTTTTTTAGCAACCCATCCTAGTACTTCTTTTGCTCGACTTGCATCTGCATAACAAGTCGCAATATCTCCAGCACGGCGTGAGCAAATTTTATATGGAATGTCCACATTATTTTCTTTCATAAATGCATGAACTAAGTCTAAATACACTATAGCCAATTCCAGTTCCTAAGTTATACACTTTTGCTCCATGATTTCCGATATTATCTTTCACTGCAAGAACATGACCTCTTGCTAAATCCACAACGTGAATATAGTCTCGAACCCCTGTTCCATCATGTGTATCATAGTCATCCCCAAATACACTTAACTGTGGTAATTTTCCAACTGCTACTTGTGTAATATATGGCATTAAGTTGTTTGGAACTCCATTTGGATTTTCTCCAATTAAGCCACTTTCATGAGCTCCAATTGGATTGAAATAACGTAAATTCGTTACAGACCATTCTTTGTCAGCAAAAGCTACGTCATTTAAAAATTTGTTCTAACATCACTTTTGTATATCCATAAGGATTTGTCGCACTTGTTGGCATTCCTTCTTTAAACGGTACTGGATTATTCATTCCATAAACGGTTGCGCTTGAACTGAAAATAATATTTTTCACGCCGAAATTTCTCATGACATCTAATAACACTAATGTACCTGTAATATTATTATGATAATATTCTAATGGTTTTACTACAGATTCTCCCACTGCTTTGAAACCCTGCAAACTGAATCACACAATCAATTTTTTTCTTTTGAGAATACTTCTGTTAAAAAGTCATGATCTAAAATAGATCCTTCATAAAATGGAAATTCTTTTTCCTGTAATTGTTGTTAATCGTTTTAACACTTCAGGTGAACTATTAGAAAAAAATCATCTAAAAATAACAACTTCATACCCGCTTTATCTAATTCTACTACTGTATGAGAACCGATATAACCTGCTCCCCCTGCAACTAAAAATAGCCATTGCTATTCCTCCTTATACTACTATAATACGTCTTCTGTATGGTCTGGTTGTAATGTTAAAATACGTGGACCATCTTTTGTAATGGCTAATGTATGTTCAAATTGACAACTTAATCCCCCATCTAATGTGTGAGCTGTCCAACCATTGCTTTCCATTTCTGATTTCCATGTTCCAGTATTCACCATTGGTTCAATTGTAATAACCATACCTTCTTTTAAGCGAAGACCTTTTCCTGGTTCACCATAGTGAGGAACGGATGGACTTTCATGAATCGTTGGTCCAATTCCATGTCCGATAAATTCACGAACAACTGAGAAGCCTTCATTTTCTACATAAGTTTGAATCGCATGACCAATATCCCCAATACGATTACCCACTTTTGCTTGTTGGATTCCTAAATATAATGCTTTTTTCGTTACTTCATATAATCGATCTAATTCCGGAGTAGTTTCACCAACAATATAACTCCAACAAGAATCAGACAAAGCTCCTTTTAAGTCTACGCAGAAATCAACTTTTACTAAATCACCTGATTTCAACGCTTTACGACGAGGGAATCCATGACAGATTTCGTCATTAATACTTGTACAAGTAGCATATTTATATCCTTCATATCCAATTTGAGGAGCTGAACCACCTGCTTCTTCAATTTTCTTTTGAACAAATTCATTAATCTCCCAAGTTGTTACTCCCGGTTTAATAAAGTCTCGTAATGCTACGTGGATAGAAGCTAATAAAGCACCTGACTCATTCATCGCTTCAATTTCACGATTTGATTTTTAATGTAATCATACTTTCAATTCCTTTCTTTTTGATACTCTAGAACATTATAGCATAGCTTTTTAGAAAAATGTTTGAAATAAAAATCAAATTCTAAACCATTTTCTTTTCATTTTCTTAATCTTTTTAAAAAAACTTTTATAAAGCAAAACGAAGTTACTAAAATCGTAACTTCGTTTTTACCTCTTTAGGGAGAAAAGATATAAGGGAAAAAGCTAAATAATGGCTAAAAATAATGAAGTTCAAAATGAACAATCCTGTCGCTACCCATAAAATTGGGTGAACTTCTTTAGATTTGCCTGTTAATGTTTTAATGAAGCAGTAGAAAATGAAGCCTGCTGCAATTCCGTATGAAATGCTATAGCAAAGTGCCATAAAGATTCCAGCAAAGAATGCTGGGACTGCTTCTTCTAAATGATCCCATTGAACATCTGCAAAAGATGATAACATCATAACCCCTACAATAATTAAACGCTGGTGCTGTTGCTGCTGCAGGTACAATTCCTACAAATGGTGCTAGTAATGCTGAAGCTGCTAATAATACTGCTGTTGTTACAGCTGTTAATCCAGTACGTCCACCTGCTCCAATCCCTGCTGCACTTTCTACATAAGTTGTTGTATTACTTGTTCCGAAAATTGCCCCGATTGAAGTTCCAATCGCATCTGCAAATAAAGCTTTATCCATTTTAGAAGAGAAACCTGAACCCTCTTCTAACATTCTTTCGTCTTCTGCTGAGAAGATTCCAGTCTTACGACCTGTTCCAATAAATGTTCCTAATGTATCGAATGTATCCGATAAACTAAATGCGAAAATCGTCATGAATACTAATGGTAATTTTGCAGGGTTGGAGAATAATTTACCCATTCCTTCAGAACCAAATGCTGCAAAAATTGTCACTTGTAAATCTGAAAACGCAGAAGCTAATGAATTTTGAGACCAATTCACAGTTGATAAATCAACGACACCCATTGGAATAGCAAGTAAAGTTGTAACAACAATACCAATTAAGATAGCTCCACGAACATTTTTAATGACCAAAGATAACTGTAATGAATAAATCCAATTAATGCTAATAATGCATCACTTTGAGTAAAGTTCACTAATGAAGGAACGATTCCACCATTAGAAGTAACAGAAAATACTCCACCTTTAAAAGATTCTACAGTTGCTTGATACGGTTGATTATTAATCGTAGCAATTGTTTTTGCATCTGATAAGAAACTTAATAAGTTTGCATTTTTCAAATCCGATATATGCAACGAATACCCCAATTCCTCCACCAATGGCATGTTGCATACTAACTGGAATTGCTTGGATAATCATTTTACGAATTTTTGTTACTGTAATGAAGACATTTAATAATCCACAAATAAATACCATTGCTAATGCTTCTTGCCAAGTAAAGCCTAATCCAAATACTACAGTAAATGTAAAGAAGGCATTCAATCCCATACCTGGTGCTAATGCATAAGGAACATTGGCAAATAGCCCCATTACTAATGTACTTACTACTGAAGCAATAATAGTAGATAGGAATACTGCTTGGAATGGCATACCTGTTTGACTAAGAATACTAGGGTTTACAAAAGATGATATAAGACATTGCAAAAAAATGTTGTAAGCCCTGCTAAAAGTTCCGTCCCAAAAGTTGTTTGATTTTCTTTTAATTTAAAGAAATTTTCCATGAAGTTTCTAGCTCCTTTTTTTTTTTTATTAAGAATGAGGTAAGTATACTTCATTATTGATAGAAAATCAATACAAAATACGTATATTTTATCTTGACTTTTAACAAATAATGTACGTGTTTCAGATTCAGTTTTTACTTTTCTCAAGATAAATATCACCTTTAAAAACAAAAATAAAACGAACAACTGACACCTTTTAAACGGTGAAAGTTGTTCGTTTGGAGAGAGATGACTATTTTATATCAGACTATTTTTCTGCGTTTCCACACTGGGAAGTATTGTCCTGGTCCAATTTCATTCATTTTTTTCGCTACATCATCTGCTTGGAATAATGCAACAATTTTTTTGTATGTTGGATTATCAGCATCTTTTGCATTTGCAGCAATGATATTGAAACGATCTTTTGGAATTGTATCTAAGTGATCAGCATCTGTGAAAGATATAATCTTCAACTTTTTAATCCTGCATCTTGAGCCATTGAACCATTGATTGAAGCTGCATCTACATCTTGTAATAAACGAGGGTGCTTGTGCTGATTCTGCTTCAATAATTTCTAAGTTACGTGGATTGCTTGTAATATCAGCTAGAGAGGCTTTTGTTCCTACTCCATCTTTTAATGTAATTAATCCTTCTGTTTCTAATGCTACTAAAGCTCGACCTTGGATCGCTACTTCTTTTGGTACTAATACTTTTGCATTTTTCAGGTAAATCTTTTTAATGATTTATATTTTGTTGAGAAAGTAATATAATGGCACGATAAATGTTGTTCCGATTTCTTTAATATCTGAACCTTTATCTTTGTTCCATTGTGCTAAATATGCACGGTGTTGGAAGGCATTTAATTGAACAGAACCTTCTTCTAATGCTGTATTTCGGTAATACATAGTCGTTCATTTCTACAACTTCTAAGTCAATATTTTCTTTTTTTCGCTTTTTCAGCAACGAAAATCCCAGATTTCATGAGCTGCGCTACCTACAACAGCAACTTTTAACGTGTTCTGCTGGTTTAGTTTCTTTTTGCTGTTTCTTGTTTACTTGTTTTGATTTCCGCAAGCTGCTAATGTCACTGCAGCAACTGCTGTTAAAAAAATAAATTTCTTAATTTCATTTCAAATTTCCCTCACTTTTATGTTTTTCTAAATGTCACGTGATACAAGTGGTACTATACCGAATTATCACAGTCGGGTCAACGAAATTTGACCGATTTCAGCATTGTTTATTTTTACTAGTTGTTAAAGTTAAAAACTATATTTCTATCACATCAACATTTACAAGCTATAAAAAGTGAGAGATTTTTACAAAAAAATAGACTTTCCATAGTTGCATGAAACCGATAGGGTTTGCTGGCGTCCTAGCAACTATAGATAAGTCTATTATAAAAAACATTGTAAATGCAAAACACTCTTATGACCCCACAAAAATAGACTTTTCTCCATAGCTGTAGTGGCAGAACCGGCAAAAGCCGATTCTGTCACAGGAAATTTTGAGACTTTAGGCTCAAAAATTTAGCAATGAGACTCGCTCTCGCGAGGCTGCTTGCGTCCTAGCTATTTATAGAAAAAGTCTATAAAATATTCTATTAGTCTTTGGTCCAAAAGCCCATTCCTCTCATAATTGCTTTTGCAATTTCAACGAATGGCACAATTGAGAATGCTGCTGCTAACACAATTAACCATTGTTCTAAATTCAACACTGTTACACTAAACACAGTCGTTAAACCAGGAACAACTAGAACTGATAATAACATTAAAAGCAGACACAACAATCGCAATGTTGAACATTTTATTTTTAAATACTCCAACAGTTGCTAAAGATTTATAAACAGATTTCACATTAAATGCATGGAATAACTGAATTAAACCAAGAGTTGCAAATGCCATTGTTTCACCAGTTGGAACTCCCCAACCAGCAGCATGAGTCGCATACCAATATACGAATAAAGTAACTCCACCTTCGAAGAAACCTTGATAGTAAATACTTGGTAATACACCATTTGACAAGAAGTTAGAACTCTTACCACGAGGGGGATGTTTCATAATATCTGCTTCTGCATCTTCCATCCCCAAAGTAATCGCTGGGAATACGTCTGTTACTAAGTTAATCCATAAAAATATGAATTGGTTCAAGAATTGACCAACCAGCCATTGTGGCAATAAATAAAGTCATTACTTCCCCGAAAGTTTGCAGATAATAAATATTGAACTGCTTTTTGGATATTCGAGAATACTTTACGACCTTCTTCTACTGCTATAACAATTGTTTCAAAGTTATCGTCTGCAAGAACCATATCACTAGCACCTTTAGATACTTCAGTACCAGTAATTCCCATCCCTACACCGATATCTGCTTGTTTTAGAGATGGAGCATCATTGACACCATCACCTGTCATTGAAACAACTTTTCCATCCGCTTGCCATGCTTTTACAATACGAACTTTATGTTCTGGAGATACACGAGCGTAAACTGAGTAATCTTCAATTGTCCGTGCTAATTCTTCATCAGAAATCTCATTTAATTCTGCTCCTGTTAAGACACCATCTTCTTGATCAGGACGTAAAATTCCTAAACGCTTTGCAATTGCTTGAGCAGTATCACGGTGGTCACCTGTAATCATCACTGTACGAATTCCTGCTTCTTTGGCAACTTGAATCGCTAAAGCTGCTTCTTTTCTCTCAGGGTCAATCATTCCAACTAATCCTGCAAATACAAAGTCGAACTCAACAGATTCTGAATCCAATGTTTCTGGAACTTGGTCAATGTATTTATAAGCAATTGCTAATACACGTAAAGCTTGAGTCGCCATTTCTTTATTCAAACGAGCTAATGTATCACGGTCTTCTTGAGTAATTGGGCGAACTTGTCCGTGTTCTTCAATATGCGTTACTTTTTCAAGTAACATATCTGGAGCACCTTTTGACGCTACTAAATAGTTTCCATCTTCTAATTGATGAATCGTTGACATTATTTTACGAGTTGAATCAAATGGTACTTCTGCTACACGTGGATGTTTTTCTAAATCAACACGTACATCATACCCTTTATCTAATCCAAATTGAACCATTGCTGTTTCAGTTGGATCCCCAATTAATTTTTCTTCCGTAATTTTAGTATCATTGGCTAAATTCATCATACGAACTGCAGAAATTGATTCGTTCATTTCTTCGTGTGCATCATGAATTTCATTATTAAACACCATTTTTTCAACAGTCATTTGGTTTAATGTTAACGTACCTGTTTTATCTGAACAGATAACTTCTACACCACCTAATGTTTCAACGGCTGGCAATTTACGAACTAATGCATGACGGCTTGCCATTTTTTGAGTTCCTAATGCTAAAATAATCGTTGAAATAGCTGGTAAACCTTCTGGAATCGCCGCAACCGCAATCGCAATGGCTGTTAGTAACATATGAGTCCATTCGTATCCACGAATTAAACCAATTCCGAAAATAATAACGGTAATGACTAAAATCATAATCGTTAACCATTTACCTAGAGCATCTTGGTTTTCTTGTAATGGAGTTTTACTTTCTTCCGTGTTGGCTAACATATGGGCAATTTTACCAACTTCAGTATCCATACCTGTTGCAGTAACAACCCCTAATGCACGTCCATAAGTTACATTTGTACTCGCAAATGCCATATTTGAACGGTCACCAATACCAACATCTTCCCCTTCAGGAATAACTAAATCTTTTTCTACTGGAACAGATTCTCCTGTTAAGGCAGCTTCCTCGATTTTAATCGTATTGACTTCTAATAATCGCATATCGGCAGGAACAACATCTCCCTGCTTCTAAAATCACGATATCTCCAACTACAATTTCTTCCCCTTTTACATGAAGATGTTCACCATCACGTAAAACTGTTGCAACTGGAGAAGCCATTTTTTTGTAATGCTTCAATTGCTTCTTCTGCTTTTTGATTCTTGGATGACCCCTACAATTGCATTTAAAGATAACAACGGCTAAAATTACAATAGCATCCGTTGGATCTGGAGCTCCTTCATGGGCAAAAAAATGAGATAACTGCTGCTGCAAGTAAGACAATAATCATGAAGTCTTTAAACTGATTAATGAATTTTTTTGCAGTACAGTTGTCTTTTTCTCCTGCTTGTAAAAGCATTCGGACCGTATTTTTTTCTAAACGTTCTTTTTGCTTGAGCAGAAGTTAACCCTTCTTTAGTAGATTGTACACTTGAAAGAACTTGTTCTTCCGTTTGTGTGTATGCGGCTTGTTTTTGTCAAAGTCGACACTCCTTTATATTTTTTTATCCCCATAAAAAAAGACTTATACTACTTCAAGGACTTGAAAATAGCATAAGTCTCACTAATTAAGATAATACCAGCGAAACAGGTTCACTTGTTGTTGATATTACCACAACTTTCGTTGCCAGTTACTCCCTTATGGAGATGTTGAATTTATAAGAAACACTATACCAAAGGCACTCTAAAAATGCAAATAATTTTAAGAAATTTTTAGTAAGCAATCTTTACTGTTTATACTCACGAATGACCTTCATAAAAGGCTTCTCCCATAAGTCTCTAGTTTTTTTCTCCCCAACTCCACTAATTTGTAAAAATTCTCTATCCGTTGTTGGTAAATGACGACAAAATTCTTTCAGAGTTTTATCTGAGAAGACTAAGAATGGCGGAACATGTTGAGCAACCGCTAAATCCATACGAATCGAACGTAAACGGTCATACAAGACTTCATCAAATGGCGCATTATCTTGTACTTTATGTTGTTGAATGGCATCTGGTTTTTTTGCAGAATTTGCGCCACAATTGGTTTCACTTCGATTTTTCTCACGATTTTTTTCAATGCCTTTTTTTCCCTAAATCACTCACTTGTAAAATCGGATATTGTAATCCTTCTGTTTCGATATAACGATCTGCAATTAAGGGAAGAGATAAATTCTTTTAAAAGCTTTATCAGAATAATCTTTCATAATGCCGTAAGTCGATAATTGGTCAAAGTGTAGAGCCTTCATTTCAGCTCGTTTACTTCCTCGCAACACTTCGGATACTTTACTCATTCCATATCTTTCTTTCATACGAATAATACAGGACAAAAATCATTTGCGCTTGTGGCGTCACGTCTGTTAACGTCCACTTTATTTAAAGCAGTTCGTACAATGCCCACAATCTTCTGGAATATCTTTTTTTGTCCAAAATAATCTAGCATAAAAGCCCTCTTAAACAACGAACCGTTCTACAATAATCAATCATCTCATTGAGTTTTTGCCATGCCAACTTTATCTTGATTTTGCTTCACTAAAAAAATTTATTAATAATAATATCTTTTGCCCCGTATAATAAAATACATTCCGCAGGCTCCCCATCTCGCCCTGCACGTCCTGCTTCTTGATAATAACTTTCGATATCTTTTGGCATATTGTAGTGAATGACTTTTCTCACATTCGACTTATCAATTCCCATTCCAAATGCATTCGTTGCTACAATGACATCAATACGGTCAAATATAAAATCTTCTTGTACTTTACTCCTAGCTTCAGGGCTTAATCCTGCATGATACCAATCCGCAGCAATTCCCTTCTTTTGTAATTTATCACAAACTTTTTCAACTTCTTTCCGTGTGTTACAAAATACAATCGTCGGTTCCTTCTCCTTGATTAACTCTAGTAGACGGCTCATTTTATCCCTTGGTTCTTCCATTCCAAAATATAAATTTGCACGGTCAAAACTCGTTACAACTTCAAAAGGATGTTGTAATTTTAATTGTTGCTTAATATCCATTCGAACTCTTGGAGTAGCAGTTGCGGTAAAAGCTGCCACAATGGGACGAGTAGGAAGTTGTGCGACAAATGTATCGATATTTTGATAACTCGGTCTAAAATCTTGCCCCCACTGAGAAATACAGTGCGCTTCATCAACTGCAACCATGCTAATCTGAATTCCTTGCATCATCTCTAGAAATCCTTCTTGTTCAAAACGCTCTGGAGCAACATATAATAACTTCACTTCACCTCGTTGTAATTGCTCAATCGCTTGATAATACTCGAGTGAAGTCATTGCACTATTTAACAAAACCGCTTGGATTCCCATTTCTTTTAAAGAAGTGACTTGATCATACATTAAGGAAATTAATGGAGATACCACAATTGTTATTCCCTCTAACATTAATGCTGGAACTTGAAAACAAATCGACTTTCCTGCAGAAGTGGGCATAATCGCTAGAACATCTCTTTTTAGATAAAATCGTTTCAATAATTTCTGCTTGAGCAGGTCTGAAAGCTATCGTATCCATAATAATGTTTTAAAATTTCTTCCTTATTCATCTACTTCCCCTTCCCTCTTCTAGTAAGTGTATTAAATCTTGCATATCTTCCATCGATAAAGCATAGACATCTAATGAAAAAATTAGAGGTATTATTTCTTCAATATAGGCATCTTCTAATGTGTCAATTGTTATCCCTGAATGTAGCTGTTCTTTTTAAAAGTGATAATTGACTATTTTCTAATAACAATTGTGTCCCATGTAAATGTATTTTTCTACAGTTGATTGTTCTAATAACTGTCTAAATTGTTGGGACTTCTCATGATAGTGTGCCACCATTTTTTTGTCGATGTTTTTCAAATAAAGCCATTTTGAATAAATAAGGCTAATGTTTTTTGCATGAGTAAATTCGAGTCAAAATCCAATAATTGCTTTCTCTTCTCAAATTCCTTTATGAAGGCGTTTGGCAGTACGACAATTCCCATTTTAAATGCAGAAAATAAAATTGATGAAAAAGATTTTACATAAATAACTCTTTCATTTGTATCAAAATAATGCAAAGGCGTTGCAGTTCCTCGTTCGTAATCCGCCATATAATCGTCTTCAATAATATAAACTTGATATTTTTCTGCTAATTCCACAATTTTCTTTTTAACGCTATCCGGATAACTCATCCCAAGTGGATTATGAAATCTAGAAATCGTATAAAAATAACGAATGGTACCACTTTTGAAAAAAATTTGTTCTAACTTTTCTAATGAAATGGTGTCTTGTGTCTGTTCTCGTTCAATGATTTGATACGGGAATTCCTAACTCCTTTCACTAATTGATTCATACGACTATACGTCGGTTGTTCTAACAATAGTCCCCCTGTACCAATCAATTGGAGTAAAATATATAAGGCTTGTTGTGTCCCCGTTGTAATGGATAATTGACCTTCCTTTGCATACACTCCATAACTTTCTAATAATGGCACCATTGCTTGAATTAATTCACGGTCACCTCTGATGGATTCCCTCTGATTACTAACACCTTCATAACTTGCCATAACCGATTCATTCAAACATTTTCTAAAATCTTCAATCGGAAATTGCATCGGATTTGGCAATCCAATTTTTGTTGTATTCCGAACGGGTACTCGATTTTTCAAAACATAATACCCACTCTTTTCCACTGGATAAATTAAGCTTTCTTCCTTCAACAGGTGTAAAGCTTTTAAAATCGTGTCTTTATTACAATCATACTGTTGAATCATTTCACGAATCGAAGGAAGTCGATCCCCCTTTTTATAAATGCCTTCTTCGATTTGCCTTCGAATTTTAAGACTCACTTCTTGATACTTAAACATCACACACCTCCATCTGTGCCGGTACAATTCTATTCGAAAAATATTGTACCTTATCCCATCCTGAATTACAATGAGTTCAACTTCTAAAAATAGGAGGTGATTTCGTGGTACAAAAAAGGATAATATTGGCCAATGACTTATCCGGAATCGGAAAAGTAGCTTTGACTCCTGCCATTCCAATTATGGCTTGTTGTCAGATTGAAACGATACTTTTACCAACCATTTTACTATCCTCTCATACAGGAGGATTTGGGCAAATCGCAATCCAAGAATTACTAGACTTTACAAAGCAAAGTTTAGAACAATGGAAAGCATTAAATTTAAAAACAGATGCACTATTTATTGGATATTGTAGACAAATGGAACAATTGAAAGTCTTATTGGACTATCATATCACTCAAAGTCCAGATGCTCTACTAATCGTCGACCCAATTATGGGCGACCATGGAAAGTTATATAGTGGCTTTACTGAAGAATATGTCCAACAAATGAGAAACGTTTGTTCAAAAGCGGATGTTATTCTTCCAAATCTCACTGAAGCTGCATTATTAACTCAAACAGAGTATTTAGAAGGAATTCAACCAATAGAAGCCTATCAGAAACTTGCTAGGAAGTTAGCAAATTTAGGGGCTAAAAAAGTCATCTTAACGGGTATTCAAACAAAAGTTGGTTCCATTGGATTATTGAGCTATGACGCTGTAACAGAACAATTTGCGACAGCCTTTACTCCGCATTATCCGCATCATTTTTTTGGAACCGGAGATATTGTTTCAGCTATTCTAAGCGCTTGTATTTTACAAGGATTTTCTTTAGAAAAAGCTTTAACACTTGCCACAACCTTTCTTGATGCTACTCTGCAAGAAACGATTGCTCAAGAAAAAGATTTACAATATGGAGTTGCTTTTGAACCGCAATTGCATCTTCTCACACAATTATTTCATTCATAGAAAGTAGGAATTATACATGAAACATTATTCATTACGTGAAATGACACAAATCGCATTATTTGCCGCTTTAATTTTCTTAGGAGTTCAATTATTTAGAATTCCATTAGGGACACCAATTTCGTCCACTTTGGAAATGCCCTAGTCGTTGTTGGGTGCTTAGTATTCGGTAGTAAAAAAGGAGCCATTGCTGCTACTTTAGGATTAGGAATTTTCGACATTTTAAATGGATACGCCGCTGAAGTTTGGATTACGATTTTAGAATCTCTTATTGTTTGTTGGGAAATTCATCTTGTTTATGAAAAAAACACTTCATCAAAACGATAAAGCTGCTAAACATTATTGGAATTGGTATTTTTAGCTGCTGTTATTAAAATCATTTTAAACTTTAGTAAAATACACTTTCCTACGTGGGAATGATTATGGGAGGACTAGCGTTTTACTCCTGCATTCGTTTGCAGCCTTTCACTAAAATTTTAGGGAACATTTGGTTCAGCTGCTTTTCACAGTCATTACTGTTCCAATTTTTATATCCAATTTTTCAAAAATTTCATCAACAATTTAAAAGCTTAATCACTACTAGCAAGAGACTTCTACTTCTCTTGCTAGTTTTTTTATTTCTCTTCCACTTACCGTCTGGTAATAGAGTCAAACCATTTGTTTCCTTCATAATTTTTCTCAAAAAATGCTTCTATCTCACATTTACAAACTTTTTCTTGCTCATAACATGAAGAAAAAAACGTATTTTCTTTTGGGTCGCTAATTTTTTTCAAATACGCATAACACTGCTGAGTCGAGAAAATCTTGGTTTGATTTTTCAATCGATCAATTCCCCATCCATAAAGTATCCCTTGCCAAATAATGTTTATAAGTTTTTCATACTCCAAGAATATTTTTGGATAGTAACGGCACATCTCTAGTTGATCAAACGTCCACATATGATGATAGAGTGCTTCTAGAAATTGCCGATTTTCTTTTTGAGGACTTAAAACAAATGCTTGCCACTCTTCTCTTTGTCCAAGATTGCTCTTTACTTACCGTATTGAGAAATTTGTACATTCTCCGACTCTTCAAAAAAATTTGAAATATTTTTTTTTCCCAATCAAGCTTATCTAAGTTACATCGACTTTCCTGAAAAAAAGATACTTTCTTTTTTTGAAGGTGTAATGTCTAGATGATGATGGATGATCCATTGTTTATCAGTATAGAAAGCATACATAATTTCCCTAATTGTGGATGATATCGAATACAATACAAACTCATCTCACATAAGTTTTTTTGTAAAAACTTCTTCCCAAGAATCCACGAGACACTTCTTCCCAAGCTTTCTAACGCCTTCGTTCGAGAAGTCATTTCTTTTATTGGAATGACACTACATTGATATTCCAACACCCATTCTTTACCGCCTACTTCAATGGTAAGATCCGGAATTTGTCCAATCATTGCTTCATACCGTTCTAATTCTGTCCTATATTCTTGTTGTATCAGACTCTCTTGTAATTCCACTTTCCCTTTTTGATGAGCTCTTGTTTCCCCATCATGCTTAGCTTCGGTTGCATGCCTAAAATAATACTCTCCATTTTTCTTTTGGCAGATTTGAACAGGCTCTCCCACACGTCGGACAAGCATAATATTCTGACTTATCTAATTCAATTCCTTTATACGCATATACTAATTCTCCATTTGAATCTCGAGCAATCTTCATTCAAAACCACCTCAACTATATATACGAAAAAATCTCAAAAAATATTTTTTTATTTTGAAAAATTTTTCAAATGAATACTAGTGTAAACAAAAAAGATGAAAATAGAATATTTTCATTCTATTTCCATCCTTACAAAGCATTTAAATCATTTCTAAATTTTTCTCTACTACAATATCCCATGAACATCCTAGAGCACCTTCTCCTAAATGGGTTCCAATCACTGGACCAAAGTATGCTAGAGACGTTCTTAATTTTGGATATTTCTCTTGAATTTGAGCACGCCACGCTTCTCCTACTTCTGGAGCATTCGCATGAATAATGACTAATTCGTATCCATCGCCGTCTATCGTTTGAGTAGCTTCTTCGAACAATTGCTCAATACGTTTCATCGCTTTTTGTTGCGTACGAATTTTTTCCAGCGCAACAATTTTCTTATCTTCAAATGTTAAAATTGGCTTAATTTTCAACATGGAACCGACTAATGCCGCTCCTGCTGATAAACGTCCTCCTCTTTGAAGATTATTCAAATCATCCACAATAAAGTAAGCTGTTGTACGATCTACTAATTGCTGAACACAAGCTACAATTTCTTTAGCTGTATATTGTTCATCTTTTGCCATCATTGCAGCAAGACGAACCGCACGAGCTTGAGGTGCACAGCTAATTCCTGAATCGATTGGATAAATCAATACTTCATCTTTCAATTCTTCAGCAACTGTCACAACTGTTTGATAAGTTCCGCTAATCCCACTGGATAAAAGAATTGGAATAATAGCATCATAATGATGGGATAATTCACGGAATAATTCAATTGTTTCACCAACTGCTGGTTGTGAACTAGTTGGAAATACCTCTGAGTTTTTTTACTTTTTTTCATAGAAATCGGCAGTTGTCAAATCTTGTTCTTCACGATAACTTTCTTGTCCAAAAAAATAACTGATAGTGGCAATACATGAATATTCCACTCACGGCGTTCTTCTGGTGTCAAATACGCAGTACTATCCGTTACGATCGCAATTTTCATTTACTCGACTCCTTTTCTTAAAATTAGCAATTACGTTGCTTTCTGTAGTATACCAAAAAAATCCATATTTGGGGCAAACGTTGGAAAATTGGAAGAATAAAACAAAAAGACCCCGAAGGGTCTTTTCATTGAGTTTAAGATTGAATAATTGTCCTGAGAATCCGTCTGTATTCTTAGAAGTGCTTTAAAGACTTTTGATTTAAGCTCTACAGTTTTCAGCTGTTCCTCCACCTGCTAGGTCAGCCTCAACCGCTTTATCAAATAAGACTTTTAGTTCAGCATAATTGGTAATTTGTTTACCATCAATCTCAATTGCAGTAAATCCTTTGTCAGCTTTTGCTTTCACTTCTTTGTAGTACTCTTTCTTCCAATCTTCAAAGGTTAGTGAAATCTTCCATTAGAAACTTTCTTGATAATGAAGTCATCACCTAATAGCTTATTATTTTTCTTTATTAGCTGCATCTTGATACTTACTAGAAGCATATCCAACAAATCCATTCTCATATCCGAGTAACCCCACATACGGAATGTATTATGTTTGAAGGATGCCGCACCAGGAGCACCTGTGACTTGTATTTCCACCATAGATACCTGTCATCATATTCATATTGACATAAGCAGAACTGAAGTCCGATGGGTTATAAGTACCATCACCAGGCGCTCCATGTTTCGTCATTAGGTTATTAGTAATTAAATCATCAATTGTACTGATGACTACTTTTTTCTCATCCTCTGTCAACTCACGAATTTTATCGAACTGATGACCGGAATTTCCATTACGATATTGTCGATCCATTTTCTTGAACCAACGACTCGTATTTCCATTTAACTGCGGTAACACAGCATCAGCCTCAAGATGGTCTAACATCATAAGGGCATCATTATAGTTCTTCATGTAGTGATCGATTTGTTCACGAGTTTGTAATTTATCAGGATCTGGGTTATACCACTGATTTCCGTCATTCTGACGATGATAAGCCATATTAATTCCTAAAGCTCCATACTCACCATTATATGTTGATTTATCAGGTGTTTGTAACATACCTTGCGCATATGCTTCAAGATCTGTACCTTGACGATGTCCATAACCACCAAGATATGCCATACGGTCATTTACGTGAGTTGTTTCATGCGTAAAGGCTGAAATACCGAAGTCCTCTAACATATTTGTTACCATGAAGAAAACTTGTTCATCTTCATATGGATTTGCATAGACTTTAGCCATCGCTCCCATATTCCAATTAATTTGATGCCATCTATCTGTTGGGCCAAATAACTCACGAATTGGTGTCGCTACCTTTACCATCTGTACCATATCCACGACGATTAGCATCCTTAATACCCGCATAAGCTTGATTATCCCATACTGGTGTAGGAACCATATTTTGACTCTTAAGAAGTCTATCACGAACATTTGGAAGCGCAAGACGTGACCAGAAGTCTAAGTATGTTTGTTGAGCTTTAGCTACATAATTAATTCGTTCTTTGAACGCTTCACGTTCAGCTTCCGTATTTTTACCATATTTTTCAAATGAACTATAAGCCATAGTATTATAGGTTGAAATCATAAAGATATGTGCTTTCTTCAAGTTCAATAATGGTAAAAATCATACGTGCATGCATATTATTATTCAGACCATCAAAGACACGATGACGTTTATTTTTTTGAAATCTGGATTTGTTGTTTCCGGGTTCTACAACATAAACATTTTTCGCTGAGTGGATAAACCAGTCGTTAAGATCTGTATCATTTGTGAAGAGACGCATATTATATTCTAAGAAACTACGTAAATCACCTTTACCAGTGTCTCCTGCAATAATTTCACGATATGCATCTTGAGTTCTATCACCCTTCAAGTTCTTTTTCTTGCGAACCAATTCGAATTAATCTATCAATAACACTTGGTGTCTTGCCATAGAAATCTGGTTTAAACATCATTATATTCTTAATGTTTAAGTCACCATATTCAATACCATAATAACGATTGAGGTAAGTAAGTGCCATCATGATTTTAGCTTTATTATCTTCTACTTTCTTAAGAAGTGCTTTGATGGCTACCTCATCACCATTTAACTGATGATCTTCATTTTCAATAAGAGCTTTTACTAATTTATCAAGATTTCCTTTTACTTCTGCGAAACTTTCTTCTAAGTATAATGCTCCAACATTACCTGTTATCGCACGAACTTCAGGAGATTCAAGAGTAATTGTATCTAATTTTGCTTTAACATCACTTAGTAATTGAGTACGGTCTTTAAGCACCATATTTGGTGTATAAACTACATCCCCTAAACCTGTAATACCATATTCTTTTACTTGTTCCACGTTTGATGTAGCCTTAGGTGATACAATTTTTTCTTCTTTCGTACCATCAGCATAATGAATCATAATCTTATCAACATCTGATAAATCTGTTACAAATTGTCCATCTTTCATACCTGTAACTGATAATACTTCAGTCGTTAATAATTTAGATCCTTCAGGAATCTTGTTTCCTTGATTGATAATCCACTCTTTATTGTAGAATGGTTGAAGTTTTTTTCAACATTACGGTATGCAAGTTCACGAGATGCTTTATAATCTTGAATGTCTTTATACGTATCAGCTTTTTGGTTTTGTATTGTTAAGTTTATCTTCAACAAGTGGGTTTAATTTCATATTTATCAGCTGTAATTCCGATTGACTCGATTTTCTTGTTGCTTCTTCTAAGCTAATTTCTTTAATTCGATTAGAACGAGAATTTTTGAATGAACGTTTCACCTGTCACTAACATCTTTTAACAACGATAGTTTCTATCAATACAGTTTATGCTAAAAGTATCCATCCTCATCATCAATATCTCTTTAGAACCATAGAATTCTTCACCCATTTTCAACTTTCATCATGGTAAACAGTATCTGCAAGTCACCCCATGCCCAGTTTTTACTGAATGTAAACCACCAACTTTCAACAGGGTGTTGTCACTTTCGATTGTTCCTTTTAGCAACTGAGTTTCTTCAAAGTACCCCTATGCACTAACGTCCATTTGGATCAGAACCCGTGATCAACTCAGCTGACAAGTCCACCGACTCTAGCTTTATTTGCTTTGATGTATGCATCACATACGGCTTATTAACGTGACCTCTCCAGCTTCTCACGACTAGTACCAGCACCATTCCATCCTTTATCACCGACACCATGTAATATTACCAATAAAAGCTAATATTTGTATAGTTTGGCTCAGGACCGTCTAACTTTATTTACCATACCTGCAATATCGTTTGTTTGCTAACACATGCTACCTGTTACTTTAACATTCTCAATCAGTTGATTTCTTGAATGTATCTAGCAAGGGGTGCAGATATTTTCAGCCCATGGCATATTAATAACATTACCAAAGTTAATATCATGAATCTGAACCATTTTCAACACGATCGAAATAAACGGACGAGCCATAGTTATGAATAGTATAACGATTTTACCATCCTACACTAGTTACAACTTTTGCCATTGAATATGTTCAGTTACGTATTGTTTATTCGAGTTGGAACATTTGCAGCATTTCAAGATCTGCACTAAGTTTAAATCACCCGTTGGATTAGCTTGCATATCTTTTTACAAGTTCATTGAAAAGTTATAGTATACATTATTTACTTTTGGTAATTGCTTTTCAAAATAATGAACATACTCTTCACTTAGTGTATCATCTGATCTACGTTGAACTAAGTCAGGAGCTTTAGCTACGACTTTGTACAATGTTTTTCCATCTACAACAACTTCTTCAACAGAACTTACTGCAAGTCTTGTCACTTTATTGTCATGAGTTGTCACACGTAAATATAATGGAGAAATATCTGTCGGTTTTTCAGTCAGTAAGCTCTTATCAGTTTCTTTACCAGCATCATCTACACTCATTAAACTTGTTTCTTTAATATTTTTGATTTCAACTTTTTTAAGGTCTAATTGAATTTGTTTATCTTCTAATGTTTTCAGTTTCTTCGCCTTCTCCTTTGTCATAAACCATGGTAGTAGATAGAGTGTATTCTTTATAGTATTTCAATTCTTCTAGAGTTGCTTGTAAATTATTTTCCGGTACTGTAATTTCCTTAACGAGTTCTCTAGCTTTATTTTTTAGAGCTAGTTTAATCGATTTAATAGTAACTCCTTCTGGTTTATTTAATGTATACGTTGCTGTCACGCTCTTCTTCAATTCATCTTTATCTGTTGTATTCCATTGTAAGGTTGGCTCTTCTATGACTTTTGTATCTTTCTTAATAATCTCATCTTTAGGTTGTTTGATTACTGTTTTCCGTAACTGTTGGATGCTTCCGTTGCTTTTTCTCCACGAGTCGTGTCATACGTTTCGGTAATTTCTTTACCTTGTTGAACAACTTCTTCTGTCCCACGTTTTAAAGTGTCATCTTCTTGCGTTTTTGTTTCAAAAGTTTTAGATTCTTCTTTAATTTCAACAGTTGTTCCTTCAATAGGTTTCGTTTCTTTTTTTACAATTTCAGAAACAGGTTTTTGGATCCTCTTCAACTTTCATAGAAACTGCTTTGTCTTTTTGCACATCTTCTACTGTTTCATCAGTAGTAATTGTTACTTGAACGCCTTTTGCTTCATATTCCGTACGAGTTGTTGCGTCAGTTTTTTCTACTTTCGGTTGTTCAGGTTTCCATTCTGGAGTCTTTGGCACTTCTTTTTCATCTACTGGTGTTGGTCTTGGTGTTTTCTCCTCAACTACTGGTGTTAGTTCAACTGGAGTTGAAGACGTAACAGGCTGTTCTTTTGCTCCAATACCAATAATTCTTGAAAGTGGTCGTTTCGTTATTTCAGAGTTAAGAACTTTTCTTGTCTCTACTCCATTCACAACTGTTACTTGAGTTTGAATTGTACGAACCCCTGCTTGTCCCTCATATAGAACTCGACTCTTATCTTTTTCTAATTTTGTATCTGCCTGTGTAATTGTCTCAAACGGAATTTCTTCAGTTGTTGTTTCAATTCTTGTCTCTTCTTTTTCCGCTACAATAGTTGTCGAAACTTCTGGAGTAACTTCTTTAATAGTTGTTTGAGGTGCTTCTACTGTAGTTTTCGCTTGTTCTGGATGAGAAATTTGTTTCAATTCTTTCTCACTTAAATATCCAACATAACGATAGCCATCAATTTGTACCACCCCTTCATTTGAAGTAGCACGGATCACTTGGCTTAATTCCACTGCTACTGCTTGAGAAGGAATAAATGTTGCTGCTCCTGAAGCAGTGATTAATAATGCTCCTAAAATTTTATAGCGTTTTTTTCTTAGAAACGACTAAAACAATACTACTTGCAGCTAATAATCCTGCAGTAGCAAATGTCATATTTTCTCTTACTCCCGTTTGTGGAAGCACTTGTTCGATTTTACGGTAAATTAAATAATACACTTCTTCATTCTGAGGAGGAACTTCCGAATGAAGAAGTGCTTTTTCTTGTTCTGTTAAATTTGCTTCATCAACATAATGATACGTCGATGGAGTTGCAGCACTTACTGGAGTACCCATTCCAAAAAATGCAGACCCAATCACTACTGAACCAGCAATTTTCTTGATTTTTCTAATAGAAAAAAATTTCTTTTTCTCATATACATCCCTTTCGTTTTTCAAATTTTATGTGCAATATAATATAACATATATTCTTATATGCTACTAGCAAAATTTTACTATGATAAATAATTTTCTACAAACAATTTTTATAATTCATTCCTAAAAATTGATGCGTTGTAAAGTAATTTATTCTGCTCTTCCAACACAGCAAAAGTACATATACTATATAGAAAAACTGACATTTTTCAAACCAACTGCTTACATTCTGAACATATCTTATAAAAATTATTTACCTCTTCGTCCTAAGTTGTTTTACGCTAATTTTATGATACAATAATGGCAAATACCTCGAATAAGGAGAGTCTATGTTAGAACAATATAAAACCATTCATCAAGATGGGCAAAACGAAATTGAAATTAAAGGTTCACGCTTTATCGCTCATTTTAAACGTACAAAAACAGAAGAAGAAGCACTAGAATTTATCCAAGCTATTAAAAAAGAACATTGGAAAGCTACTCATAATTGTTCAGCTTATTTAATTGGTGAAAGAGATGAATTCCAACGAGCAATGGACGATGGAGAGCCGAGTGGAACAGCTGGTGTTCCAATGTTAGAAGTATTGAAAAAACAAGCACTAAAAAATACTACAGTTGTTGTCACACGTTATTTTGGTGGGACAAAACTAGGCGCAGGCGGACTTGTTCGTGCTTATACCGGAGCTGTTGCAGAAGGGCTTAAAGCTATTGGAGTCGTTCAAACTAGCTTAGAAACGATTTTAAAAGTGACGATTGATTATTCTACCGTTGGAAAACTTGAATACTATCTTGAAACCAACACTATTTCTGTAGTCGATAAGGAATTTACAGATGTAGTCGCTATTCATTGTAGCTTACCTGTTGAAGAAGTAGAATCTTTCCAAGAGTCTATTATTGAATTATTACAAAACAAAGTCCAATTCGAAGAACTAGGACAACAATATATCGAAAGACTTATTTCGTCAGATGGGGAATAAACAGTGAGATTATTCTCACTACCGAAGGATTAGAGAACGCTTACACCGTAACAAAACATAACTCCTGAAATTCAACTGATATGAATTTCAGGAGTTATTAGTTTTATAAAGATTATAATCAAACCTCTATACGTGATAGGGATTTCTTAGTCTTCTTTTTTCTTACTTGGAACGACTAATCCTAATCCTGCAAGAATAGCACTTGCTGCTGCACCGAAGATAGCTACTTCATTTCCAGTTCCCGTTTGAGGTAACGCTTGACGATGTGCTTGTGCCATTGCTTCTTCAGATTCTTCTGGAGTAACATCTGTCATTCTTCCATTCACTGATGCTACAGCAATTGAACGAATCGCTTCAATTCCTGCTTTTTAGAGTTTGATCTGCTTCTTCAATATTTGTTGTTTGGTCAATCATTTGGAAAGCTTTTGCTTTTTCTTGATCCACTCTAGCATCCAACAATGCTTTTTCACTTTCAGAAAGCTCTGCTTGACTGATTTCAGCTTTTTTCTTCATTGCTTCTTGTTCAATCAACATCTTCGCTTCTTCTTTCTTAGGTAATAAAGCTTTCTTCAAATTGTTGTCTGATTGAGGACGATTTGTACTTGTTCCAGAAGGATAGCTGTAGTTTCGAGTTGGTCTTGCATTCAAGATTGCTTCCACTGCAACATTTGTAATATTTTCAACAGCCTTAACATCCGTTGCTTCTCTGACATCTGCAATAGCTTGGTTTCTAATTCTTGCAACTTCTGCCTTAACTTCTGCTTTTTCTGAAGGTGTTAATGTATTATTTGTATCAATTGCGGCATCTTTTGCGGCTTGGGCTGCATCAATTGCTACGATTGCTCCAGCTTTTTCTAACCCTAGAAGTCCTTTTTCTTTTTCTATTGTTACTTTGTCAGCTGTATTTGTTTCTGTTTTGTTAATCTCTGCTTTCGCTGCGTCTGCTGCGGCTTTTGTTGCTGCTTTAGCTACATCTTTGTCAGTGATGTTCGCATTATTGTCAATTGCTGCATCTTTGGCTTTTTGTGCTGCATCGATTTCTGCAATTGCTCCAGCTTTTTCTAACCCTGAAGTCCTTTTTTTCTTTTTCTGTTGTTACTTTGTCAGCTGTATTTGTTTCTGTTTTGTTAATCTCTGCTTTCGCTGCGTCTGCTGCGGCTTTTGTTGCTGCTTTTGCTGCTGCTTTGTCAGTGATGTTCGCATTACTTTCAATTGCGGCATCTTTTGCGGCTTGGGCTGCATCGATTTCTGCGATTGCTCCTGCTTTTTCTAACCCTAAAGTCCTTTTTCTTTTTCTGTTGTTACTAAAGCTGCTGTATTTGTTGTATCCTTGTTAATCTCTGCTTTCGCTGCATCTGCTGCTGCTTTTGTTGCTGCTTTCGCTGCGGCTTTATCAGTGATGTTCGCATTATTTTCTATTGCGGAATCTTTTGCGGCTTGGGCTGCATCAATTTCTGCGATTGCTCCTGCTTTTTCTAACCCTAGAAGTCCTTTTTCTTTTTCTGTTGTTACTAAAAGCTGCTGTATTTGTTGTATCCTTGTTAATCTCTGCTTTCGCTGCATCTGCTGCTGCTTTTTGTTGCTGCTTTAGCTACATCTTTGTCAGTGATGTTCGCATTATTGTCAATTGCGGCATCTTTTTGCAGCTTAGGGCTGCATCGATTTCTGCGATTGCTCCTGCTTTTTCTAACCCTAGAAGTCCTTTTTCTTTTCTATTGTTACTTTGTCAGCTGTATTTGTTTCTGTTTTGTTAATCTCTGCTTTCGCTGCGTCTGCTGCGGCTTTTGTTGCTGCTTTCGCTGCGGCTTTATCAGTGATGTTCGCATTATTTTCTATTGCGGAATCTTTTGCGGCTTGGGCTGCATCAATTTCTGCGATTGCTCCTGCTTTTTCTAACCCTAGAAGTCCTTTTTCTTTTCTGTTGTTACTAAAGCTGCTGTATTTGTTGTATCCTTGTTAATCTCTGCTTTCGCTGCATCTGCTGCTGCTTTTGTTGCTGCTTTAGCTACATCTTTGTCAGTGATGTTCGCATTATTGTCAATTGCGGCATCTTTTGCGGCTTAGGCTGCATCGATTTCTGCGATTGCTCCTGCTTTTTCTAACCCTAGAAGTCCTTTTTCTTTTCTATTGTTACTTTGTCAGCTGTATTTGTTTCTGTTTTGTTAATCTCTGCTTTCGCTGCGTCTGCTGCGGCTTTTTGTTGCTACTTTAGCTACATCTTTTGTCAGTGATGTTCGCATTACCTTCAATTGCAGCATCTTTTGCGGCTTGGGCTGCATCGATTTCTGCGATTGCTCCAGCTTTTCTAACCCTAGAAGTCCTTTTTCTTTTTTTCTGTTGTTACTAAAGCTGCTGTATTTTGTTGTATCCTTGTTAATCTCTGCTTTCGCTGCGTCCGCTGCAGCTTTTGTTGCTGCTTTCGCTGCTACTTTGTCAGTGATGTTCGCATTACCTTCAATTGCGGCATCTTTTGCAGCTTGGGCTGCATCGATTTCTGCGATTGCTCCAGCTTTTTCTAACCCTAGAAGTCCTTTTTCTTTTTCTGTTGTTACTAAAGCTGCTGTATTTGTTGTATCCTTGTTAATCTCTGCTTTCGCTGCGTCCGCTGCGGCTTTTGTTACTGCTTTTGCTGCTGCTTTGTCAGTGATGTTCGCATTACCTTCAATTGCGGCATCTTTTTGCGGCTTAGGCTGCATCAATTTCTGCGATTGCTCCTGCTTTTTCTAACCCTAGAAGTCCTTTTTCTTTTTCTGTTGTTACTAAAGCTGCTGTATTTGTTGTATCCTTGTTAATCTCTGCTTTCGCTGCATCTGCTGCTGCTTTTGTTGCTGCTTTCGCTGCGGCTTTATCAGTGATGTTCGCATTACTTTTCTATTGCGGAATCTTTTGCGGCTTGGGCTGCATCAATTTCTGCGATTGCTCCTGCTTTTTCTAACCCTAGAAGTCCTTTTTCTTTTTCTGTTGTTACTAAAGCTGCTGTATTTGTTGTATCCTTGTTAATCTCTGCTTTCGCTGCATCTGCTGCTGCTTTTGTTGCTGCTTTTGCTGCTGCTTTGTCAGTGATGTTCGCATTACTTTCAATTGCGGCATCTTTTGCGGCTTGGGCTGCATCGATTTCTGCGATTGCTCCTGCTTTTTCTAACCCTAGAAGTCCTTTTTCTTTTTCTATTGTTACTTTGTCAGCTGTATTTGTTTCTGTTTTGTTAATCTCTGCTTTCGCTGCGTCTGCTGCGGCTTTTGTTGCTGCTTTAGCTACATCTTTGTCAGTGATGTTCGCATTATTGTCAATTGCTGCATCTTTGGCTTTTTTGGCTGCTTCTACTTCTACTATTGCACCTATTTTATCTAATGCTAAAATCCCTTTATCTCTCTCAGTATTAACCTTAGCCTCCAGTATCAGTATCTGTCTTATTAATATTATCTTTCGCTGTTTGTGCTGCATAAGTAACCATCGCTTTAAAATCAGTTACTTCTTTAGACGTAAATACATTTTGTTTACTATCTATTAAACTATTCTGTTTCTCAGATTCCCTTGTTATTGCATAACGCCCCACTCTTATCTACTGCAGGTGTCGGATTTCCCACAGTTGCCGGATCACTATAATATGAACCACGTATACCTGGGTTCGTATCTGGTGATTTCCTTGAAAGCTCTGTAGACAGTTCAATAACTGTTAAAGCTCGAATTTCCCTTGCAGGCAAATTCTTTTTATAGTCGCTTTCTTCTATCGTAACAGTGGTATTCCCTTCTGTTACAGTTTTTGTAGCTAATATATCATAATCATGCGGGTTTTGATTTTGATCGTCCTGTGTATAATCTGTAGAATCATATGAACCTATTAAATATACCTTCATTTCAGCTCCAGTCGGGATCTTAGGAGCTACCGGAAGTGTGACATTAATAGTAGGTTTTGTCCCTGCCTTGTCTTTCAAATAGTCGTTTATTGTTGTTCCTTGTGGTACATTACTTGGAACTTCAATTGTTGGTTTTTGAAACGGATGATATACTCCGACTTGAAATGTTTTTTGCCCGCTACCTGTTTTTACAGTTACATTGATAACATCACTACCTTTTTTCGAATCAGAAAATCTTCCTGATACAGTTAACACTGCATTTTTACTTCCAACATTTTTTGGAGTCAATGTTAAGGATGCACCAGAAGCACTAGTTGCTGTTAACTCAGTAATATTATTACTACCAGAGACAATTTTAATAGGTACTTTGAAAGTTGAATCATCATTACGCACTACAAATACTCTTCTATCATTAGTTCTATAAGAATCCCCAAAACCACTCTTAATTCCCCATTCAATATCTGTTAACTCTGTACTTGCATCTCTAAACCCACTACCTGCAGCTCGAGTAGTCCCATTCAAACTATGATTATGCCCTGCAATATTCGTACCATTTGGTTCTGTGTTTTCAGCTCTAATTCCGACTGTTTCTTTACCATTTGTTGTATCTGGTTTAGGATGCTCAACTTCTTTTAGTTTAGGTACACGTTTTAAACCAGTGTTTTTATATCCAACCAACGCATTATAAGCAGAATTAATTTCTTTTTGACTTTTTGCATTAACAAGTGCATCTTTTGCTTTCGCAACTTTTTCTTGCAATACTTTTACAGTAGCTTCTGTATAGTCCTTTAATTTTAATTGATCAATTTCTTTTAGAAGTTCTTCTAAATTCTTTTTATTGAGTTTATTTTCAGATTTTTCAATTGGTACTTCAGGCGTTTTTCTTCTAACGATCCAGTATTAATTGTTTCTTTCTTATTTACAGCATTAGCACCACCTGACACTGGTGCTACTTCTTTTTCTGTGACAACTGCATCTTTTCCTCGTGCAGGAGATTCTTTCTCTGCGTTTGGTTTTACTGATTCTGTTGCGACATTTCCTTCTGTTTCACTTTAAGATTGTGCCATGACTCCTTGACTCATGAACATCGTAGCTAACAAGACTGATGCTAATCCTGTTGAAAAATTTTCTCAAAGAAAAACGTTGTACGCTATTCCATTGTTTTCTCATAAAATTCACCTGTTTCCTTTAGTTTTGTATATTACTTCATTTTCATTATACTCCCCGCATTGTAAGTTCAAGACGGTTACATTTCGAAAAAAATTCAACATTTCTTCACATTTTCAGACATAAAAATACCTACTTATTTAAAATAATATATAAAAATACCGACTCAAAGGTTAAACTTTCAGTCCAGCTTTTTTTGAAGTCGGTACACTCATCATTCCATATTTGAATGACACAAAATTCCCACAGTAGCCTTAGCATAAGATTCACATAGCGGAGCTACTGCCGTCCCTTGCTACCTCAAGAAAAGTCCATTCTTACTCACGATGACATTCTCATCCTAAACGTAATTTTTCAATTGCATTTGAACAAAAAGGACTTCTCGCTGTAGCAGTAGTGATAAAAGCCTACTCAGGCTTTTTATCACAGGAAAAAGCGAGACCCTAGGCTCGACTTTTAGGCATGAGATTCGCTTTAGCGAAGCTGCTGCCGTCCTTTGCTATCTCAAGAGAAGTCCGTTTTCACTCAAATTGCGCGCGGTATAAACCAGCATAAAACCCGTGTTTTGCCAACAATTCTTCATGAGTCCCTTGCTCAATTACATTCCCCTTTTGCATCACTAAAATCTTATCCGCATTACGAATCGTTGATAAACGGTGCGCAATTACAAACGAAGTTTTATGTTCCATAATATGATCCATCGCTTTTTGAATTTGCATTTCCGTTCTTGTATCTACATTCGAAGTTGCTTCGTCTAAAATGAAAACAGATGGCGAAGCTAAAATAGCACGAGCAATTGTTAATAATTGCTTTTGCCCACCAGAAATATTATCCGTTTCTTCCGTAATATACGTATCATATCCATCTGGTAATTTACGAATAAAATCATCCGCAAATGCTTGTTTCGCCGCCTGAACAACTTCTTCATCCGTTGCATCCGGACGACTATAACGAATATTTTCTCGAATCGTTCCTTTAAATAACCAAGTATCTTGTAATACCATTCCAACTTTTGAACGGAGAGAATCCACTTTATAATCTTGAATATTATGTCCATCAATTTCAATTGCTCCACTTGTAATATCATAGAAGCGCATCAATAAATTAATCACAGTTGTTTTACCTGCACCTGTTGGCCCTACAATCGCTACGGTTTCTCCTGCTTTAACATCAATATTCAAATCTTCCATTAATGTTACTTCTGGAGTATAGCCAAATGAAACATGCTTGATTGGATGGCTGTTGAAGATTTTATTTCATAGAAACAGCTGATGTCTTTTTATAGTTAGAGTTTTTCCAAATTCTGATTCGTAATGTTTAACGTGTCACTGTAGCATTGAATGAGCCTTGGTCTTTTACCTTTGCTACGGTGAAACTTTCATTTTTCGTTCAATATATACTTTTCTTACGTAATATTTAACTAACCCTTAAACAAAAATAACTTTTACCACTCTTTCGGACTCCATAATTGTCCATCTAACTGTGCCTTATAATGCTCCACTCGCTGCTGCTGTTCCAACAATAATTGTTTACAAGCTTCTAAAAGCACGTTCTTTATAATCTTGACATTCTTCTTGACAAGTAGCAATTTCCTCTTCCATCCATTTAGAATCCATCTGCTTCATTCCCCATTTCTGAAAGCATCATTACTAATTCTTCTCTTTCTTGTTTGAACTCTACAATCCACTCTCTTACTTGTTGCGTATGAGTATTTTCATAGTTCACCATTCTCTCCAACATCCATTTTTCTTTTTCACTAAAATGATGCGAACCATTTTCTAAATAGTACAGATAATCCACTAATAATTGTTGCTTTTGAGTTTCTGGTAAATACTGAAATTGATAAATGACAAATGGCGTTTGATAGTTCCATCCTAATTGATTGGCAAGAGCTTGATAAGGTCTTAGTAACTCTTCAATTCCAAATCCTACTGAACCACCCGCTGTATATCGATCTTTTTTAGCACCAACAGTTACCACTATTCCGAATTCTTTTTTCGTATCTTTTTGAGATAAATTCAACGCCAGCACTTCATCCATCCATTGCTTCATCACACTAGGACATTGATACCAATAAAATGGAAATTGAAAAATAATTTTATCTGCTTCTTGAAGGAAAGCTCGTTCTATTGTTTTATTAAAATGATTATCTTCTTGTTTTGCTAAAATCGATTCTAAATGACGAATCTGAATCTGTTCTTCCCCTTTAACAGCTGCTAATAAAAATTGCTGAGAAGTTGATTGATCTACATCAGGATGACTCATAATAATTAGCGTTTTAGTCATGGAATTTACCCTTTCTGATATTGCTTTAGTAAAGCTTGACTATTTTCTACAAAATAAGAAATCGCATATTGTAGCGCTGCATCATCTACTAGAAAAGATGGATGATGCCATTCATAAGGACAACCCGTTCCAATAAACGCAAAACATCCCGGAACATATTCCATATAATTCGCAAAATCTTCTGCTCCTAATGTTAATTCAGGAGTCACAACTGTCGCAAATTGTTCTGTTACTTCTTTTACAATCCCCGTCACTTCTTCATCATTATCTACTACTGGGGGTGTCATAATCCAATCTATATGTGCTTCTTGCCCATAAACAGCAGCCATTTGACGCACCATATGATCCATTAACCTACGAATTTTCTCTTGATCTTTTTTATAAAAAGTACGAATCGTTCCTTCAAAGAAAACACGCTCTGGAATGACATTCCAAGTATTTCCCCCTTCGATATGGGAAATACTTAATACAGCAGGTGACAATGGTGAAACATGTCGACTTACAATTGCTTGTAAATTTGTAATGATTTGACATGCTGTAACAATGGGATCATTCCCATTATGTGGAGCTGCCGCATGAGTGCCTACTCCTTTTAATTCCACAGAAAATTGTCCCACAGCTGCCATCAGTGGCCCAGATTTAATTCCAATCGTTCCAACAGGCAATTCAGGCTTATTATGGAAACCAATAATGGCATCGACTCCCTCTAATACACCCTCAGCAATTAAGCACGAGCTCCTCGATTCATTTCTTCTGCTGGTTGAAAAATGAAGCGAATTTTCCCGTTTAAAGTTTCTTCTTTTTCTTTTAAAATTTTAGCAGCCATTAATAAACTAGCTGTATGAAAATCATGTCCACAAGCATGCATCACTCCATCATGCTCTGAACGATAGTCTAAATCCGTTTGTTCTTGAATCGGTAATGCGTCCATATCTGCTCGAAGCGCAATAACAGGTCCTTCTTTTGTTCCAATTTCTGCTACAACCCCTGTTGGAGTTTGTAAAGGACGATAAGAAATCCCCCATTCCGTTAATTTTTCTTGAATATATGCAGTTGTTTTAAATTCTTGTTCGGATAATTCTGGATAGCGATGTAATGTCCGTCTCATTTTCACCGCTTCTTGAATCCATTCTTCTTTCATAACAATCACCTCTTGAAAAATCACTTATTTTTGTTTTACTACAAACAAAGTAAAAAACATGAAGAAACCTAAAGCTACCTCATGTTTTTAAATACTACAGGAATAGAAATGGATTTTATCTGATGTAGTGGTGAACGCCAGTAGCCCCTACGGGTCTCTTGGCTAAAAAATTTGAGCCTAAAGGTCTCAATTTTTCCAGTATAAGACCATATTCTGGCTTCTTATACCTTCGTTACTTCAGAAAAAATCCATTTCTATTCCTTTCGTATTATGCTAAACCTCCCCAAATTAACAAATACGAAATTGAATCTAAAGAATAATTTTACAATTTTCTAATGGCTTAACAGATATAACTCTAATATTAATCTTATTATTCTCCGATATTTTTTGAATTATAACAACGAGATATTCAACGTGTTTTTAACGTGTCAAAATATTTCAATCTCAAACGTACCCTTCTCTACTTCCGTTAGGGAAAGAATAGACTTCTTACCGTAGCACGAGTATTATCAGCCATTCCTTTTGGCTGATAATACTCAATCGAGACCCTAGGCTCGAATTTTGAGCATGAATTCGCTTTAGCGAGCTGCTGCCGTCCATTGCTACAGTATAGAAGTCTAATTCTAAACACACCATCATATTCTTTTGTTAAGAAAAGAATAGACTTCCTACAGTAGCTCGAGTACTATCAGCCACACAGGCTGATAGTACTGGAAAAATTGAGACCAAGGCTCAATTTTTAGCCCTGAGACCGAGGCTCAGGGCGTCCATAGCTACTGTAAAGGAAGTCTAATTCTTTTCCGTCTGAAGACGGTACATCTGCGCGTACACTCCGTCTTGTTCGACTAATTCAGCATGATTCCCCTGTTCAATAATCTCACCCTTATCCAAGACGAAAATCTTATCCGCATGAACAATCGTAGACAAACGATGCGCAATCATAACAGTCGTACGTCCCTTCGACAGAACTTCCATCGCCTGCTGAATCATCCCTTCCGTTTGCGTATCCACATGAGAAGTCGCCTCATCCAACACTAAAATCGTTGGATTAAACGCTAATGCTCGCGCAAAAGAAATTAACTGACGTTCCCCAGACGAATACTCCGACCCTTTATCTTGAATCAGTTTATCCAACCCTTCTTCAGAACGCTCTAAAATATGCTGGCCACCGACTTGAATCAACGCATTTTCCATCATTTCAGTCGTGATTGAAGGATTCTCCAACCCAATATTACTTCCTAAAGTTCCAGCAAATAAGTACGGATCTTGAAGCACAATCCCCATCTTCTCACGCACTTTCCGCTGATTCGATAACGCAATATTTTGATGATCAATCCAAATTTCTCCATCTGTCGGATCATAAAATCTAAATAACAAATTCATAATCGTAGACTTACCAGAACCAGTATGCCCTACAAAAGCCACTGTTTCACCCGCTTCAATCGTAAAGAAAATATTTTTCAAAACAGGAGTTTTTCCATCATAAGAAAAGGATACATTTTTAAATTCAACTTTTCCATCTTCCATCACAAAATCAGCAGCTCCTGATTTCTCGATTGGTGTTTCCATTAATTCAATTACTCGACCACCTGCGGCAAAAGCATGTTGCAATCCCGCAAAAATTTGTACTAAATTATCAATTGGATCATATAGACGATTAATATAGTCCACAATCGCATAAATAAATCCAGCTGTTAATCCTAATGTTCCTCCTAAATATTTCACACTTAAATATAAAACAGCAAACATTAATGTAACATTTCTTAGAAAACCGACGACACTCCAAGCTAAGAAAGATTCTACCTTTAATTCTTTAAGACCAATTTTTCCAATCTTGAACGATTGCTTCATACTCTTCATTCACTAGTTTCTCTTGTTGAAACACTTGAATAATGGACATACCTTGAATGATTTCATTTAATTTTCCCATTCATATTACTAAAGCTCTCACGTAATGGACCTGTAAAAGCTCCTGCCTTTTTACTAAATACCAGTTGCCATAAAAGAATGACTGGAATGACTAATAATAAAGCAGCTCCTAATCGAATATTAAGAGAAAAAATGACGACATAAATTCCAACAATAATGATAATACTATTTAAAAACATTGGCAGTTGCTGCAACAAAGAAGTTTTGACGAACAACTTCCGTATCATTCGTAATTTTTGATACAACTTTCCCTGCTGGTAAGGAATCAAAATAACGAATCGGTAAATGTTGAATTTTATCAAATAATTCATCTCTTAAACGTTTTGTTAAGCGATTCGACATCACACTTAAGATAAAACGTCCAAAATAAGCCGATAACGCTGAAATGAGCAATAAGCCAAAATATACTGCGGCAAATTGAGTAATCTGTCCCCCAATTAATGACACCTGAATTTTCTGATGGTGTAATCACCAAATCAATAAATTGTTTTGCAACAATCGGAGCATAAACTCCTGAAGCTGAAGCGAGTAATAATAAAATAAATCCAATAAAAAAGGAACGTTTTTCATAACGAATATAGCTTAATAACCAAAAAATTGTTTTTAGCATTCTTCGCTCACCTCTCCTTCTTCTAATTCTTGTTTCAAGTATTGTTCATAATACCAACCTTTTTGTTCGAGCAACTCTTCATGAGTTCCCCTTGCCACAATCTGACCCTCTTCAAATACTAAAATACAGTCTGCATGTCGAATCGCAGATAATCGATGCGCTGTAATAATATTTGTTTGAGCATCTCTTTCTGATTTTAAATGATCCACAATTTGAATTTCTGTTTTAGCATCAACAGCTGATAGAGCATCATCGAGTAATAAAATTTCAGAATTTCTTAGTAATGCACGAGCAATAGATAATCGTTGTTTTTGCCCACCACTTAAAGTAATCCCTTTTTCGCCAATCATTGTATCCAATTGTTCTGGCATTCGACGAATATCTTCCGCTATCGCAGCTTGTTCTAGCACATCCCATACAACTTGTTCTGTAATTTCCTTATTAGCAAGTTTTAAGTTTTCTAAAATGCTTTTTGAAAATAGCACATGTTCTTGTGGCACATACGCCATTAAAGTATCCACCGATTGACGTTTCCAATGAATCAATTCTTTCTGATTCAGTAACACTGTTTCATGATGGTAAGGATATTGATGTAAGAACTGTTTTAAGAAGGTCGTTTTACCCGAGCCTGTTTTTCCAACAATTCCAATCGTTTGTCCTTTTTTAATACTGACTGAAATATTTTTCAATGTTGGACTTTCTTCACCAGGATAAGTAAAGGAGAAATTTTCAAAACGAATTTCCTCAAATTGCCCTAATTCTTCTTGTCCATCTTCTTCTAAATCATCACTTGTTTCGAATAATTCAAAAATTCTTTCAAACGAAACTTTTCCTTGTTGAACCATTACGACAATGTCTCCAATTAAATACAATGGAAAGACTAATAAACCGATATAAATTGGAAACGAAACTAAGCTTCCTAATAAAATTTTCCCTTCTTGAACAAGTCCTCCACCATAAATCAACCCAATTAACATACAAATCCCTACAACTACTTGTGCTAATGGAATAAATAACATTCCCAATTTAGCTACTGCAATATTTTTTTGAAGAGAATCTTCTGTTTTATTTTGGAAAATTTGACTCATTCTATCTTCTTGCCCATAAGCTCGAAATGACATAAGTTCCATCAATCATTTCTAATACTTCCGATTCATATCAGAAATAGCCTTTTGAGCATCCCCAAATACTATTTCAATTTTATCCGTTAAACGATAAAGGGCATAGGCTAATACCGGCATTGGTAGAACTGAAATAAGTGTCAACTCCCACCATACATTCATCACCATATTCGACAACACCGATAAAGTAATAAAGAATGCATTTAGAAAAGCATATACTCCAAATCCTACTAAAGCCCCAATTGTTTCAAGGTCTTCACTAGAACGGGTTACAATATCTCCGACTCTAAACTTCGTATAAAACGGAGCTTTTTTCCATAATAATTGCTTCATTGTTCCTAATCGTAAATTGGTAATATAGTCAAAACGACCAAACCAAATCCAATACATTAATGCAGAATCTAATACGTAAACTCCTACTAATGATAGGAAAAAGAATCCCATATATCCCAAAAGTTGTTCTTGCGTCAACGATTGATCCACAATCGCATTGACAATTTGTCCTAATATTTTTGCAGGAACGACTAATAAATAACTATTTAAAATCGCACTACATACAATAATGACATATCTCACCCAGTGCTTCTTAAAATAAACTCCTAAGTGTTTTATAATGACTTTCATATATCCTCCTTACTCCCACAGAAATTTGACAAAAAAAGACTAGTTCCGTATATATGTATACACAACTAGTCCCTCCACTTTTATCTATGAAAAAAAGCTAGCCACCTACCACAGCAGACAGTTAGCCTCATTTCGCAAAACCAAAAATAATTAAAGTGAGTATATTAATACATTGTCATATTCTGTAAGGAGATTTTTAGTTGTTTTGTTCAATTGTTGATGTTTTCCATTTAAGTTGTTCATTACAACTACCTCCTTCATATTATTTGTTAAACACTTTGCTTAACACACTCATCGTACACCCTAAATGAGATTTTTGCAAGTGAAAAACTTACACGCTTATACCATATTGTCAAAACATAAGTGATAATGTCTCAATTAAACACAAGTAAAAAATATCCCAGATAATATTACAATAAATTCATTCTAATATTATGGAGGATTATCTCGTCGTCAAATTAATCGTTCTATTCAACGATTTTTCTGCTGAAGGTCGTCCTGGTTTTTAAACATAAAAAATACTGGTAGGAAATGTTCCTTTGCCATTTCATCTGAAATAAAACAACATATTATTTCTCTATATAGTTCTAAATATAATGGGTTTAATTTTTATTCATTTTCATGAGTTTTTACGTTCTCATGAGAATATTTCAGTTTCTTTAAGTTCTTTAAGAAATATTCTTGCAGAAGCGAATTGCCTTTCACCTAAAGCTCGTAAAAGCAACAAAAAGAAAGCTGAAGAAAAAAATATTACCCGAACAAAAAAACAAAAGAATGAAAACCATAGTAATAGTTCTGATTCCTTTGTTGAAGAAACTATCATTCGTTTAGAAAAGGCTCATCCATCTCGACCTAGATATGTGTGTGAATTATTTATTTGAAAGTGCCAAGAAATATCTGAAAAGAACATTTAGGAGAAAGAAAGACCCTAAATATATCCAAAATGGAAATCAGAAATAGGTACTTTGAGGAAAGAAAAAGATATTCTATATTCTCAAAATGACAGATATACGAAAAGAATTGGAACAGGCTGAAAGTGTTAGAGGTTGTATAGATAAATTACTGCAAGAAAAAGAGAGGATTAACACAGGTAAAGAAGAAAGAGTTAGAGGTATAAAATTCGAATAAAATTAAAAATAATAGTATGATACTAAACGAATTTTTTTGAGTGGAAGAAATATGAATAAATATTGCGTACATGGTGAAAAATGAAGATTGACATTTTGTATACAAAGATATATAATTTATACGAAATTATGTTTTTAAAAATTAGATATACGTTAGTATCATTATTGTACTTTTAAGGACGAGTTAATTTTTGGAGAAAAATATAGAAGAAGCCTAGTTGCGGTTATTTATAATTTAATAATAATGATTTTTGGAGTGTTTGTTGCATTTTTAATTTCGGAGTAATTGGAGGATATAAAGTTGCAATTATTATATCTTCTATCATCATTATTTTGGTTGTAATAAGTATATTTAGGCAATTGAAAACTAAAGTAATTATAAATGGAAATCGTTTATCGATAAACGATGGGAAAAAGGAATTTAACTATAATCTAAAATGAAGTTCATATTTCTTCAGAACAAAGAAAACAATGACTCGTTTTTCTTATATCTTTATACAGAAGATGGTAATAAGGAAATGTTTGATTTATCTTCGCTAGGAAAAAGAAAAATATAATGAACTTATTGAAGATTTAGGAGTGGTTGGAGTAAAAAGCAAGACAATTAAATTAAATGATGTTAATAAAAATAATTAAAAAGGAGAATGAAAATGGATAAATATTTAGAAGCATTTTTTCAATGGGAGTATATGCCTATGTTGTGATTGCAATTTTTATATTAGCGGCTGTTTTTTTCGTTTGTGTCAATTAAAATGAACAAAAAGCCTTTGACTAAATGGTTAGCTGAACATCCTAATGCGGTGAAAATTGAGCTTTCTTCTGGAAATAATGTAATCACTCAAAAAACAATTATATGCTAGAGTAATCAGTGGTGAAGCTGCTATTTTTAATGAAAAAGCAAAATATATAGTTTGTGCAGAACCAGGAGATATTGTTTTAGAAGTAACTTACACATATACTAGACCTGGAGTGTTATATAAAAACGTTACTACAACATGGGGACCTGCAAAAGTGGGAGCTTAATGTTGAAAGAGGAAAAAGACTATTTACTAAGTTTTGATAAGAAAGAAGAGCAATTTAAGTTATCTCAGTAAATAATTATTTGATTGACTTGAGTTGAAGGAATAGCTATCGTTCAAAAATTTTTGTGTTAAAGATAGTTATCATTTAATATTATGTGTCGGTTTAATTAGGCTCTTTGTCAAATAGGATTGATGAAACAATTTTTAGTGAAGGAATTAAGCAGCGTCAGGTTGCTTAATTCCTTTTTAGTTGTTGTAGTAAATTATAGAACCACTCAATATGGATATATGTGTAAAACTTTAGGTGTTTCCTTAGATACTACCTCTGTTCCTCAAGCAAAAGGAAGGGTTGAACGTTTCTTTTGGTACCTTACAAAAGCCGCCTCACGAGCGAATTGCATCTTTACAATATCCAAACTCTTGATGAAGCAAATCTTTATCTACAATCCTTTGTTGAAAATTTTTAATAAACAATTTGCTTTACACTATTAAGAATAAACAAAATGCTTTCGAAAAGCTAGATACAAAAATTATCGATTAATCAATTATTATTAAAACATACATTTAGAACGGTATCTGCTGGGCATTCTATTAAATATAAAAAAATCATTCTTATCGCTTCATGGATGGGAATGGTGAACAAGTTTATTTACTACGAAACTCTAGAGAAACACGAAATGAACAATTATTCGCTAGTTTAAATGATCAGTTATATGCTTTAGAGGTAATTGAAGAGCATGAGTCAGTATCAAAGGAGCTTGACTTAGAAAACGAGTGAACAGGTAGAAAAACGACTAAAAAGCCTTATATTCCACCTATGTCGCATCCGTGGAAAGCACAGTCTTATCAGAATTATTTAAATAAACTGACTAAGAAACACTAACTCCCTTTATTTTTGGGCAGCGATCAGCTTTTAGCTTGTATCGCACACCTGTACTAAACTAATTTTTCGGGACATTTTAACTTGCGCTTGACAGTGAAAAACTTACACGCTTATACCATATAAATTTAAAAATGATACAATTCTCTCTTCTGGTGTTAATCGATTAAACGTTGGTAAGTTATCTACTTGCTTAATTTTAATAGACATTCTTTTTTTGCTAATGGGTTTAAGACATTACTTAAATAAACTCAAATAATCCTGAAACTAAAATCATTGTTGGTTTTAAAATTGAAATTCTGCAAACATTTCTAAAAATTCTTCTTGAATTATTTTTTTGGATCAATTGAATTAATTAATTTTGTATAAGCAACAGCATCTTTATCCGCCATTTCAATGACGAATGGAATGTTTTGTTTCGAAATTTGCGAACTTACTAATTCTTGAACTCCAATTCTAACTTGCATCGAAACATTTACGGTTACTTCAATTCGCTCCATAAAATCAGCAAACTCAAATTCAGAAATTTGTAATTCAGCTGGTGTATTTGAAAACATAATATTGATATTTTGGAATATCTTTTAATGCTAACATTTTTCTTGTTGAACATAATTTATCTCTTTTTATTCGTTGATTAAAACGTAAATACTGGGTAAGTCTGATAATAGTTTTTTTGTTGTTTTATTCCAAACTAACTCTAATTTTTTTCAAGATTTCCTTCTTGTAAAAACTAGGGTGAATACTTGTTCGACAAATTTTCTATTTTGATTCGTTACAGCTGTACTTTTTCCAATATTTTTCTTCAGTAAAAATTTAAAATATTTGGTAATACTTCAAATTTCTCAACTTCAATTCTTAATCTTTCCATTCTTTGAATCTCAGTATCATAAATAATCGATTTCTTTATCAAAACGAATTTGAATGCCTTTTGATAACCATTGTAAATCCAATTCTGATTGACGAGTCGCTCTTCTAATCGACATTTCTTTTCAACAGTTGTTACAAACGCTAATTCTTCTTCATTTTTAATAGTTGAATTACTAAACCTTTAGTATGATTCTTTTCAAATTGAAATACGAACTTTGTTTCATCTTTTAATGTTCTAAAAACAACATGCCCTTTTTGGATGAAATCTTATTTAATTCTTGCTCTAATTGCAAGGCCAATTCATACATTGATGAAGCCATCTAATCCTTCTCTCTTTAATAAAGTTCCTATCCTATTACCATAATTCAACTAAAATATCATTGTATTTATGAAATTAATTGATAAAAAAAGGATTAACGGTCAATTCCGTCAATCCTTTTTGTCTCTTAATGTCTAATTAATTTAGCCAGCAACAACTTGTGTACCGCCATCACCTTTTAATACTTCAGCAATATTTTTCTAATGAAGTAATGATAGCTTTACCTTGTGGATAATTTTTCAACGAATGCAATTGCTGCTTCAACTTTTGGTAACATTGAACCAGGTGCAAATTGATTTTCTCCAATATATTTTTTCAATTCGCTAGTTGTTACAGTTTCTAATTTTTGTTGATCTGGTTTATTGAAGTTTACATATACATTATCAACACCTGTTAACACGATAAATAAGTCTGCTCCAACTAATTCAGATAATGTTTGGCTTTGCAAAGTCTTTATCGATAACTGCTTCAACACCTGTTAAGAATTTAGTTTCTGGATCTTCAACAACTGGGATACCTCCCCCACCTGCTGTAATTACAACAGTACCAGTAGCAATTAAGTTTTTAACTGTATTTACTTCTTTAATGCCAACTGGTTTTGGTGAAGGAACTACTTTACGGTAACCACGGCCTGCATCTTCTTTAAATGTTGCACCAGTAGCTGCTGCTTGTTCTTTAGCTTCTTCTTCAGTTAAGAATGGTCCAATTGGTTTTGTTGGATTTGAGAATGCTGGATCGTCTTTTAGAAACGATTACTTGTGTTACTACTGCAGCTACATCTTTTTAATGCCACGTGCTTGTAATTCATTTGACTAATGCATTTTGTAACCAGAATCCAATTGATCCTTCTGTCATCGCAACACATGTATCTAATGGCATTGCTGGATTTTTCTGAATCAGCTGCTGCTTGTTGTAATAATAAGTTACCAACTTGTGGTCCATTACCATGAGTAACAACTAATTCGTCGCCATTTTCAATGAATTGAACTAAGTATTTTTGCTGTTTGAACTAATGCTTCTTGTTGTGCTTTTTGCTGAAGCATCTGATGATAAAATTGCGTTACCGCCTAACGCTACTACGATTTTACGTGACATATTTATAAACTCCTTTATGATTAAAACTAAATCTTATACTATTTTTACCTAGCTAGTCGATATACTGCTTCTGCATAAATATCCATTGAATCAAATATATCTCTTAACGACATTTTTTCATTTTCCATATGGAATGTAATTGGTGAATCTGGGAATACTGCTCCATAAGCCACACAATTTTTTTCATCGTACGAGCAAATGTTGCTCCTCCTGAAGATTGTGGTAAATGTGTTGTGTCACCAGTTTTTTTCTTGGTATACAGCCATTAGTGTATCTACTAGAACACTATCTAATGGAACATACAATGGTCCTAAATAATCATATTCTTCATACTCTAATCCAAATTCTTTTGCTTTTTCAGATAAAGTTTTTACAATTGCATCTTTATCTGCTAATACCGGAATACGAATATCAATACGAATTTCTGATTTTTCTGGTGTAATAGTCACACCTGCTACATTGAATGTTAAACCACCTGATGGCTCATCTTCAATGTTCCCTAAAATACTACTTCCTGTAGCATCTTCTCCAACTACTTCTGAAATAAATGCTAATGCTGAATGATCAACAGCTGAATGAAGTCCTTTTACTAAGCGCACTAATGCATTCACACCAAGTGGTGCATCTTTTGCGTGTTTAGAAACTCCTAGAACAGTCACTTCATCCTCTTGCGTTTCATATTCAAATTTTAATGAAGATAATTTCTCAACTACTTGAGAGAAATACTCTCCTTTATAAGATGCTTTTCCTGGAACTACATTGAAAGCATCTCCTGAATGAAAGTTTAAAACGTTGCTTCCAGGTCCATGTAATTTTACTTGTAATAAACCTTTTTCAGCATAGGTTAATGGGAATTCCGCATCAGGTGCAAATCCCATTGTCGCTACTTCTTCTAGTTCGCCATAACGAGCTAAACAACGCCATAATGTTTCTTCATCAGTCCCAAAAAATGAATCGAATTCGTTTTTATCAAATTCTACTCCTGCATCCATTAATGCTTTTTACCGCATATAAGGCTGCCATTGAAGGTCCTTTATCATCTTGAGTCCCTCTTCCATATAAGAAACCATCTTTTAAAACAGCTTCAAATGGAGGAGTATCCCAATTATTCAAATCTCCTGCTGGAACAACATCCAAATGACATAGAATGGCTAATGATTCTTCACCACTTCCCACTTCAGCATAACCATAATATCCTTTAGGATCAATGTAAGTGCTAAAGCCTAGTTCACGACATAAAGCCAATGCATCTTCTAATGCAAATTGAATATCTTTTCCAAAAGGAGTGTCTCCTTCACCTTCATTTAGGACAGAAGGAATACGAACCAATCGTTTAATCGATTCAATACATTCTTCTTTATGTTTTTCTGTAATAAATGTGCTCATCGTATCCTCCTCAAGAAATAAGAAATCCCCCCTTAAATCGAGGGGAGTTCTTTTAATGTTATTTGACTAATTAAATATTAATGAATGTTCCTAAGATTAATAATAGGATTGAAACGCCCATTACAATACCTACTAATTTAGCAACAAATTTCCACCATGTTGTTACTTCGATACGTCCTAATGCTAATGCACCCATTACGATACCTGAAGTTGGTGATAGTAAGTTTAGTACCCCGTTTGCTGATTGGAAAGCAGTAATTACTAATGCTTGAGATACATTTACGAATTCTCCTAAAGGAGCTAAGATACCAATTGTAGCACCTGCTAAACCTGAAGAAGAAGGAATTAAGAATGATAATGGTAAGTAGAAGATGTATGTTAATACGATAAACACTTGAGCTGATAAACCTGATAATGCATGTTCACCGAAGTTCAAGATTGTAGCTGTAATCATACCATCGTTCATAATTACTTGAATACCACGAGCTAATGCACAGATTAAAGCAACACCTAATAAATCTGCAGCACCTGTCATAAATACTTGAACGAATTTTTCTTCTTTCATTCTGTAAGTAATACCTACTAAAACAGCCATCATTAAGAATAACATAGTAATTTCAGGGAAGTACCAGTCACCTAAAGGTAATGATTGACCAAATACTTTACCAATTAAAGGAAGTCCAACGATAATGTCGTTTAATTTTTCAAATACATGAATATTAAATTTAGCCCATGGAATTAAACTTAAAATCATGATAATGAATGTGAATAGGAATACTGTTAATACAGCTTTTTGTTTACCACTTAATTCAGCATCTGTTTGTTCAACATTGAAGTATGATAAATCAGCTTCACGTGTAGCAAATGTATAAGATTTAGAATGATCTTTTTCTACTTTGCTTGCATAATTGTATACATAGAATGCAGAAATTGCCCACATTACAACGAAGAAGATTAAAACGTAATCCAATACCTTCTGCAACACTAATACCAGCTGCATCTGAAGCAACCCCTGTTGCAAATGGATTAACAGTTGAAGCTAAACATCCGATTTGAGAACCAATTAATACAATTGCTACCCCAGTAATTGTATCAAAACCTACTGCTAACATTACAGGAACGATTAATGGGTAGAACGCCATTGTTTCTTCACCCATACCATAAGTTGTTCCACCTAATGCAAATAATAACATTAACACAGGAATTAAAGCTTTTTCACGACCTTTATATTTACGAACGATTGAAGCAATCCCTACGTCTAAAGCTCCTGTTTCAGTAACAACTCCTAAGAATCCACCAACCATTAAAATAAAGAATGAAACTTGAATCGCACCTATCTGTTTTTAATTCGATTTCATTAGGTTCACCTTCGTTTAATTTATGATCGCGTCCTAACATACCCATATACTGGAGACATAACAACATCATAAAAACCTTGAGGGTTTGAATCAACTTGTTGATAAGTACCAGCGATTAAGTTGCCATCTTCTGTTTTATCATATTGTCCAGCTGGAATAATCCAAGTAAATAAAGCCATAATTGCAATGATAATGAATAAAACAGTATATGAAGAAGGCATTTTAAAACCTTTTTCAGCTACTTGTTCTGACATAATAATATCCTCCATCTATTTATAAAAAGACCATTCTGATTCTGATTCAACATCAGAACCAGAATGGCTTTCTCAGTTACTTTTATTATTAAACTTTGTTTACAAATAAGTTACCTGCAGTTAAAAGCCATAATTGCTTTAATTGAGTGCATACGGTTTTTCTGCTCGATCGAATTGACGAGCATATTTACTACGGAATACTTCATCAGTAACTTTCCATTTCTTTAATACCAAATTCTTCAGCAATTTTTTTACCGTATTCTGTTTCAGTATCATGGAATGCTGGTAAGCAGTGTAATACGATTAAGTCTTCGTTTTCAGCTTTACGAACTAAATCCATATTGATTTGGTAAGGTTGTAATAAGTTTACACGTTCAGTGAACTTGTCTTCTTCACCCATTGATACCCATACGTCTGTGTATAATACATCTGCACCTTTAACAGCTTTTTCAGCATCGTCAGTAATTAATACACGAGCGCCGCTTTCTTTAGCATATCCTTCAGCTAAAGCAACTACTTCTGGTTCTGGGAATAATTCTTTTGGTGAGAAGATATGAACGTTCACACCTAAGATTGCACCTGTTACTAATAAGCTGTTTGCAACGTTGTTACGTCCGTCACCACAGTAAACTAATGTTAATCCTTCTAATTTACCAAAGTTTTCTTTAACAGTTAAGTAGTCAGCAATCATTTGTGTTGGATGCCATGCATCTGTTAAACCATTCCATACAGGAACACCAGCGTATTTCGCTAAATCTTCACAGACTTGTTGGCTGAATCCACGGAATTCGATTCCATCAAACATACGGCCTAAAACTTTAGCAGTATCTTCCACTGATTCTTTCTTACCCTAATTGGATGTCGTTTTTACCTAAATATTCTGGTTGAGCACCTAAGTCGACTGCTGCAGTTGTGAAAGCTGCACGAGTACGAGTAGATGTTTTTTCGAATAATAAGGCAATGTTTTTACCTTCTAAGAATTTATGTGGAACACCACGTTTTTTCAAATCTTTAACATGCGCTGAGAAGTCGATTAGATATTCGATTTCTGCACGAGTAAAATCTTTTTCTTTTAAAAAGCTACGGCCTTGGAACACTTGTGTCATATTTGGAATGACTCCTTTCAAAAATTGTAATTCTAAATGTATTATATCATAAAAGATTGTATTTTTAAATTATAAATCTTCACGTTCGAATGGCATTGACATACAACGTGGACCACCACGACCACGAACTAATTCACTTCCGCGAATCTTGTGTAATTTAATACCATATTTTTCAAGGATTTCGTTTGTTACAACGTTACGGTCATATACAACTACTTCCCCTGGTGCAATTGTTAATGTATTAGAGCCATCATTCCATTGTTCACGAGCAGCTTCTACTGGGTCGCCTCCACCGCAAGGGATTAATGTTACAGAAGGTAAACCTAATGCTTTTGCTAATACGTTTTCTAATTTATCTTCAGTTAATTCAATGTTAAGTGCACCGTTTTCTCCTTTTGTAATAGAGAATACTTTTAATCCGCCTTGAATTTCTGGATGGATAGTGAATTTATCATAATCAATATGTGTAAATACAGTATCTAAGTGCATGAATTTACGGTTTTCACCAATTACGAATGCTAATACTTGTTTGAAATCAGTTTCAGCAAATAATTTTTGAGCAATTTTTTCAATTGAACGAGCATCTGTACGTTGAGAAATACCTACAGCTAATACTTCTTTAGAAAGAACTAACTCATCTCCACCTTCGATACGAGTATCTTCAGTACGGTTGTAGAAGAATGGAACTTTTCCATTTCCATATACTGGGTGATAAGTGAAAATATATTTACCATAAATTGTTTCACGATTACGTGTATCTGCATACATGTGGTTTAATGAAACACCGTTTGCCATTGTAGCAAATGGATCACGTGTGAAGTATAAGTTTGGCATTGGATCAACTACAAATGGATAATCTGTTTCGTACATACCTGCTAAAGTTGTAGCTTCTGCTTGAACTTCAGTTTTACGGAAGCCTTCCATTGTTTTTAATACCAAATCAAATGTTGGTAACGATAGTAAGTGATCTTTAATTGCTTTTTGAGAAGCAACACTTGCTACACCTGCTTCTGACAACCATTCATCTACAAATTCTTCGCGAACGCCTGCAGCATCGATTGCTTCAGCTGCTAATTGCTCTAAGTATAAAACTTCTACTCCAGCGTTACGAAGAGTTTCTGCAAATGCATCATGTTCTTTTTGAGCATCTTCTAAATATGGAATATCATCGAATAATAAACGTTCTAGATAGTCTGGCATCAAATTTTCTAACTCTTTACCTGGGCGATGCAAACAAACTTTCTTTAAGCGTCCAATTTCAGAAAATACGTGAATTGGGTTTGACATATTAGCCACCATCCTAATTAAAAATTTGAACAGTTATGAATTCATAGCTTAGGAAATAGAACCATAAGTTGATCAGACTTATTTTCATACCATTTCCTTATGCACCCATCTTACCGCTAAATGAATTCGTTTTCAAGTTAGTTTTTAGTTAAAAATAATTTTTGAATTTATTTTTACATTTGAATCTAAACGAGTTATTTTACTTTATGTTTTCTTTCATTTTCATTTTTGCCATTTTTACTATCATTTTAGGCGTTAAAAACTTTTTGAAAACATTATAAAATCATTATCTTTCATAAGAAAATGATTTTCTTTTTATGAAATATCTTTCTTTGTTAATTTTTATATTTTTTATATCTGAAAAATTCATTTTACTTAATTACATTTTAATGTTTTTTTAACCTTTTATTAATGATGTTTATGATTTTTCTACAATTTTTCTTCCATCAACTACTTCCAACTCGTTCATTTCCATATATATTTTCTATAAATACTCCCATAGACGATAGCCTATTCTTCTATCGTCTCTACACCCTAAATTTATTTTTCGATGATAGATTTTTCAGAATGAAACTTCTAATAAATTTCCCACGAGAGAAATTACTCCATATATTCCTATATAAAAACTAGCTGTTTCATTGTAAAAAATAAAAATCGTTGGAATAAAAAGTACCATTACTAAAATGGAATACACTAAAAGAAAACGAATATTTTACACCGTATACAAAAAGCACTCAAAAAGACACACAAGAGGAAACAGTATTAATAATATTAACATTTCCACTTTCTCGATCGATAAAAGGGTAATCCATAAAAACTAACACAATAATTAGTAAGTAAGGATTTGATTTTGTATTTTCTTCATGTACTTCACTCCCTAGTATTTATTGTTCCCTTATAAATCATAAAAATATTTTTCAATCTAATCTTAAACTTTCCCCTTCATCTTTACCACCCAAACCATTCCACACCTAAAATCATCACTAAAAGTTGGGCTATCACAATAAAAGGAACAAATGCAACTCTTTCTATTCGCTCTTTTTTAACAATCAACAACAGTCCCAAATATCCCTCCACCTACTACAAATGAAAGTAAACCAATGAGTACAATTTCTTTTATCGGATACCACAAGGCAACTGTCACCAAATAATAACAATCTCCCAGTCCAAATACTTCTTCCTTCCATAGTAAATAACCGACAGTATAAATCCCTCCATAAAATGCTCCCGCAACTACACAGACTCTAGATGATATGTTACAGAATAAACAACAAATTTCAATTACAATATGAAGTAATCCAACAATCACTAAACTCTTCGGATAGATTACTTGCTCTTGTAAATCCGTCAAACTACAAAAAATCGCTAAACTCATTAACACCCACAAATCCAATAATCCAATCCATTCTCTTCCATCCCATAAACTTGTCATTATCAAAAACAGCAACCTGAACAAACTTCTACCACCCAATAACGAGAAGAAATTTCCCTTCCACAATAACGACATTTGCCCTTTAACCATACCCATGAAAAAACAGGAATTAAATCTTTCCAATTTAATTCATGCAAACATGTTACACAATGAGAATGCCCTCGAATGAAATCTTCTTCCTTTTGTAATCTTAAAAGCCACTCACATTCAAGAAACTTCCAATACAAGACCCAACCACAAAACTCAATATCCACATAAAAAGCACTCCTTTCGATATCAGTCATTCGTTATAAAAATCTCTCTACTTATAACTATGCTTTTTATTCGAAAAATGCTTTTTATTGTTAATTTTCTATTAAAATTTTCTTCTTTTTCTACTTCTTCCTTATACAAAGCCTGAATATTCTTTTATACCAATCAAAAATATGACTAATAATCACTTTCAAGACTGCATAACCCTGGAACTCCTAATAAAAGTCCCACTAATCCAAAAATTTTTACCAGTTGTTAGTAACACTACTAAAAATGGTCACTGGATGCATTTGTAATGAATTTCCTAAAATTAATGGAGAAACAATTCTACCTTCTAGTGTTTGTTCGATAACAAAAACAATAAATACTTGGACAAACATCCAAGGGGAGATGACAAAACCGACGATTAACGCTGGTAAAATTCCAAAGAATGATCCCACATATGGAATTACATTTAATGCGCCCGCTAAAATCGCAATCGTCACGCCATAAGGTAATCCGATAATCGCATATCCAATTGAGAACATAATGGCTACTGCAATGGCAACCGTTAATTGTCCTCTGATATAAGAACTAATCTGTTGATTCATCTCGGTTAATACAACGCTCATTCTTCTACGAGAACGAGTAGGAAAAACTTGAAGAATTGATGGCAGAATTTTCTCACCATCTTGTAATAAGTAGAATAGAAGAATTGGCATCGTAATAATTCCAATCATAAATTCTCCAACGGCTCCAACAACATTTCCAATTCCACTAAATGTAACATTGACCAGACTGTTAACTCTTGTTCCTAATGATTGAATAAAATCCATATTAATTCCATTCAATTGTTCTTGTACTACTGAAAATGTATTACTTTGAACGACACGTTCCACTTGCTCGCTAATCACTTGGTAGTAATACGGTAATTGTGTCACTAATTCTCGTAATTGCTTTTTCAACAATTGGAATAAAACTAAATATTGCCGCTAATAATAATACAATCAATAAAATAAAAATTCAGCAAAATTGCAATGAGACTTTATGAACTCCTCGTTTGACTAAGAAAAGTCTTGAATCGGGTTTTACCATATAAAAATAAAAATTCCGGCACCTACCATTGGAAAACCAATAATCGAGAAAAATCCTTTTACTGGAGAAAAAATATACGAGATTTTAGTGAAAAACAAAAATATTAATTAACAGCAGTAAAATAATAAACAATGTACTCACTAGTTGATTATTTAAAAACCATTTCCAAAACCATGATTTCGTTGAAGTTGTATGTTCGTTTTTCTTCCCATATAAAGGCACCTCGTTTTTCTAAAATTTAGTTCTAGTGTATCATATTTTCATCTAAATAAAACATTTTTGAGAAGGAATTTTTTTATTTTTTAGAACCGTGCTACTATATTCTCAATGATACATTAAGGAGTTGATTGATATGACTGAAAAGTTCTTTCTAGGGAACTTATACAAAACGTGTGAGTAAAGGAATTTATTCCGTTCAATTAGATACTGAAAAAACAATTCTCAAATCTGACTTTAGAAGCACAAATCGAAAATCCCACTTATCTAGCATTGAATGCTGACCATTCATTACTAGCTGCTGTTTCAAAAGAAGAAATTGGTGGAATTACTGTATTTAATACAGAACAAGCAGAAACTTTAACAAAAGTTTCTCACTACCATGATACAACTGCTGTTCCTTGTTATATTGCCTTTAATAAAGAATCCAATCATTTATTAGCCGCTAATTATCACGAAGGTCATGTTTCTTCTTACCAATTTGATGCAACAGTGGCATTAACAGACCGCGTCATTCTTCCTTCTCTTGAAGATAAACAGCCTCATATTCATTATACCGACTATACTCCGGATGAAAAATGGATTGTAGTCTGTGATTTAGGAAGTGATATTGTAGCTACTTATCAACAAGATGGTGAAAAACTTCAACGTGTTTCTACCTATTATAGTAGAAAAGGAGCAGGACCTCGTCATTTAGCTTTCCATCCCACTCTTCCAATTGCTTATTTAATTTGTGAATTGAATGCTAGTATTGAAGTATTAGCGTATGATGATGAAAATGGATGCTTTTCTTTTATTGAACAGCACTTATTAACAACATCGGAACAACAAGCATGGGGTGGAGCTATTCATCTGACAAAAAATGGAAAATTCCTATACGCTAGTAATCGTGGTTATAATCGTATTTATGTTTTCCAAGTGCACGAAGAAACAGGCTTATTAACATTTGTTGCTGATTACGATAGTTTTGGAAGTGTACCACGTGATTTCCACTTAAGTAAGGATGAACGCTTTATCGTGATTGGACATCAAGAATCTGACAACTTAACTCTTTATGAACGTAATATTGAAACGGGAACATTAACCCTTTGTCAAAAAGACTTCTTCGCACCAGAAGTTGTTTGCGTCATTCCGTTTTAAATAAAAATAAAGCTCCCCTGAAAATTCAGGGAAGTTCTTTGTAAATTCTTTCGCTGAGGATAGAAAATGAGAAAGACTTTTCTGCTGCCGTCCTTTGCAACAGCAGAAAAGTCTTTCGAATACTCGTTTCTTATAAGTTAACTGTTGCTTCACCAATTTTAGAAGATGCTGATGCATTTCCTGTTGTAATTGATAAGCTTGCAATTTTATCCATATTTGTTAAAGCTACAATCATAGGAGTATCTTTACCTGCTGCTTTTATGGCTTCTAAATCTACAGTAGAAATAACTGTATTTTGATCTACACGTTGTCCCACAGTTACAACTGTATCAAAAGGAGCACCTTGTAACTCAACCGTATCGATTCCCATATGTAATAATACTTCTACACCATTATCTGTTTTAATTCCTACAGCATGTTTTGTTGGGAAAACATTAATCACTTCCCCAACTACAGGTGAAGTAATCACTCCAGAAGTTGGTAATACTGCATAACCATCTCCCATAAATTTTTGAGAAAATACTGGATCATTAATTTCTGTAATAGCCACTACTTCGCCTTCTGCTACTGCAAATAATTCTAATTCAGGAGTAACTTCTTTTTGTTACTTTCTTTTTAAAAAATCCGAACATCTAATCATCCTCTCAATTTATTTACCGCTAGTATACCATAATTTAAGGATTTTTTGTATAAAAACCTATTCCCTTTTATATTTTTAGATTTTTATAGAAATTTTACTCATAAAAGCTTTTATACTTACATTCAGACATAATAAAGGGTGATATTTTTGATTACAATGATTGAAATCATTAAAACAATAATTCTAGGAATTATTGAAGGGGTAACAGAGTGGTTACCGATTAGTAGTACAGGACATTTAATTTTAGCAAATGAAATTTTACAATTAGATGTTAGTCCAAAGTTTCAAGATATGTTTAATGTAGTCATCCAACTTGGCGCCATTTTTTTTGCTGTTGTGATTTTATACTTTAACAAATTAAATCCATTTGAAGGTAAAAAATCGCAAAGAATTTTTTTAGCGACCATTGAATTATGGAAAAAAAGTGATTATCGGTTTGTATTCCTGCTATCGTTGGAGGATTATTATTAAATGACTTTATGGATGAATACTTTAATAAAGCAATTGTCATTGCAACAACTTTAATCGTTTACGGGATTGCATTTATTGTCATCGAGCGTCGTCATAAATCAGTTGAACCTCGTATTCATTCGTTTGAAGAATTAGATTATATAACAGCCATTAAGATTGGATTATTCCAAACTCTCGCTTTAATCCCAGGAACTTCTCGTTCAGGTTCTACCATTTTAGGAGGATTATTAGTTGGAACGAATCGTTTTGTTGCGACTGAATTTTCTTTCTTTATGAGTATTCCAATTATGTTTGGAGCTAGTGGACTTAAATTATTAAAATTTGGATTCCACTATACAAGTGCAGAATTGATTATTTTATTAGTGGGATCAGTAGTTTCTTTCTTCGTTTCACTAATTGTAATCAAATTCTTATTAAGCTATCTAAAACGAAACGACTTCCAAGCATTTGGTTGGTATCGTATTGTGTTAGGGATTATCGTATTAGCTAGTTCGTTTTTCCTTAAATAGTATTCAAAAAGTCATCTTATAGTAGTATTAGGACGCCAGTAGCTTCGCTTTGCGAATCTCTTGGCTAGAAATCGAGCCTTAGTCTCGATTTCCCCTGTAATAGAAGCTCTCGCTTCTATTACTCATACTACTATAAAATGACTTTTCTCTTTCCAATCATATTTAATCCTTCCCCATTTTAAATATTATATCATCACTAAAAAAGCCAGCAGAAATTTCTGCTGGCTGTTTTTCCCTTTATTGACAAGCAACTGCTTGGATTTCTACTAGTGCATTTTTAGGTAATGCTGCTACTTGGAAAGCCGCACGTGCTGGGCAGTTTTCTTTGAAATAAGTCGCATAAACTTCATTCATTTGTTGGAAATAAGCAATATCACTTAAATAAATCGTAGTACTAACAACATTTTCTAAAGTCATTCCAGCTTGATCTAAAATCACTTGAATATTTTTCAATGATTGATGAGTTTGGCTAACAATATCTTCCCCTGCAAATTCTCCTGTTTCTGGTACAATTGGCAACTGACCTGACACGTACAAGAAATTTCCTGAACATAATACTCCTTGAGAATAAGGCCCAATTGCTACTGGTGCTTTATCTGTATAAATAATTTTTTTCATTTTTCTCTCCTTTAAATAAATACATATTTTTTCATTCTCTCACAAGCTTCTTGAATTCTTGTAAATGGTAATGCTACATTTAACCGAATATGAGTCGGTCCATTGAAGATTCGTCCATCTTGCCAAGCCACTCCCACATCTGATCCTCGTTTTTGTAATTCATCAATCGTAATGCCATTTTTCTAAATATTCCTTTACAATCGATAAAAAAATCACATACGTTCCTTCTGAATTTGTCACAGATACTCCTTCAAAATGATTACGAATATAATCACAAACATACGTCATATTTTTGATACAATACTTGTCTTAATTCTTCTAACCACTCATATCCTTCTGGTTGATACGCCCCCATTAAAGCGTGCATCGATAGTACATTCATCACATTATAATGAGATTTACTCCCCTTCGAATCCACTCTATCTCTTAATAAATCACTATAAATAATATGATAAGCAGCTACTAAACCAGCTAAGTTAAATGTCTTACTTGGTGCATAAAATGCAATCGTACGTTTTTTGCATCTTCAGAAATACTTTTGAGTTGGAATATGCTTCACTCCAGGCATTACTAAATCCGACCAGATTTCATCAGAAATGACCGTTACATCATGTTTTTGATAAATCGCCATCACTTTTTCTAACTCTTCACGATTCCATACACGACCTGTTGGATTGTGTGGCGAACAGAAAATCGATACATGGATATGATGTTTACGAATTTTTGCTTCCATATCTTTATAATCGATACGGTAAACACCTTTTTCATCTTTTACTAATGGACTTAGTACAATATTAAACCCATTATTTTTTAAAACTTCTGTAAATCCTCCATAAGTTGGACTATGAACTAAGATAGAGTCTCCTGGCGATGCAAAAGAAGTTAATGCTGAAACCACTCCTCCTAGTACACTATTGTGATAACCAATATGTTTTGCAGTTAATCCTTCCACTTGATGGTGAAATTGATGCCAACGAATAATGGCATTATAATATTCCTTTGGTTGCATGAAATAACCAAAAACTGGATGTTCTAATCGTTCTTTCATCGCTTGAATCACTGTTGGAACTGTTGCAAAATTCATATCTGCTATCCACATTGGAATCACATCAAATTCTTCCTTAGGTGGATTAGGTGCTTTCCCTGGAATTAATCCTAACCCATCAACTGCCATCGCATCTTTTCCATGACGATTGATTTCAGTTGTAAAATCATATTTCATCTCATTCATTCCTTTCCCCTAGTGTAGCAGTACTAGTATAGCAGAAATCTTCCAACGAACAAAGAAAAACTGCTACCTTAATTAAACAAAGAAATAGACTTTTCCAGTAAGAAAAGCCTTAGCCTTTTGGAAAAGTCTATGATTCGTTGTCTATTTTTTCATTGATGAAATAATACGATATCCTCTTTGTGCAATAAAATCTGCTACTTCATCTGGATTTTTCCAGAATCTACGTGAAGAACAACATGACTTTTCCTTCACGGTGATATACAGAAATGGTATCTACATTGACATTATGATTACGTAAAACATTTGAAATATCTTCTAATGGACCAGGTTTTATCTTCATTAATTTCGATAAATAAACGAGAACCTGGAGTATTATAACCCGAAATTTCAATGAAGGCATCCATAATATCTTTATCTGTAATAATTCCCACTAAGTTCCCTCTTGATTCAAGAACTGGTAAAACGCCAATTCCTTGTTGTCTCATAATAGAAGCAGCTTCTTCTAAGACAGCAGTTGGTTTTACAGTAATCACTTGTTTCAACATAATATCTTTAGCAGTAGTTTTGTTTAATAAATAATTTAATTCATGCACACTTAAACTTGTTGCCATTGAAGGTGAGTTTTGAGCAACTAATTCAGCTGTTAATAATCCTACTAATTTGTCTCCTTCAACGACTGGAAGACGATGCACATCATGTTCTTTCATTAAATCTAATGCTTTCATAACCGTTGTATTTGGTTCAACAGTTATTAAGTTTGTTGACATATAATCTTTTACTTCCATGATTATCCCCCTAAATATGCTTTTTGAACATCTTCACTTTCAAGTAATTCCTTACCTGTACCTGATAATACCACAGATCCTGTTTCTAATACATACCCTCTTGATGCAATTGATAATGCCATTTTCGCATTTTGCTCAATTAGTAATACAGTCGTTCCTTGTTTTTGAATTTCTTGAATAATATTGAAGATTTCTTTAATAAAAATTGGTGCTAATCCCATTGATGGTTCATCTAATAACAATAGTTTTGGACGAGTCATTAATGCACGTCCCATTGCTAACATTTGTTGTTCCCCACCAGATAAGGTTGCAGCATCTTGATTTTTACGTTCTTCTAAAATTGGGAATCTCTCAAAGATTGCTTTCATATCTTTTTGAATTTCCTCTTTATCATTTCTTAAAAATGCTCCTAAATCAAGATTTTCTTTTACTGAAAGTCCTCTAAATACGTGACGACCTTCTGGAACTTGCGCTAAACCTAATGAAACAATTTTTTTAGCAGGTAATTTCGTAATATCTTGATCTAAATATTCAATCGTTCCAGCGCTTGGACGTACCAACCCTGATAAAGTTTTTAAAATAGTTGATTTTCCAGCACCATTAGCGCCAATTAGAAACAATTTCTCCTTCGTTAACAGTAAAGCTTACATCTTTAACGGCTTGAATCATGCCATAATGTACGCTTAAAATCTTTTACTTCTAACATGATTACTCTCCTCCTAAGTAAGCACGAATAACATCAGGATTTTTCTTAATTTCTTCTGGTGTTCCATGTGCTAATAATCTTCCATATTCTAAAACATATAAACGTTGACAAATTTCCATCACTAATGACATATCATGCTCAATTAATACAACTGTTAATCGAATTGTTCTTGGATTTGTGCAATCAATTTTGTTAGATTTGCTGTTTCTTGTGGGTTCATTCCTGCAGCAGGTTCATCTAAGAATAAAATTTTTGGTTTTTGTTGCTAAGGCACGAACGATTTCTAATTCACGTTGTTGTCCATAAGCTAAATTTTTCGCCTTATCTTGAGCAAATGATTCTAAGTTGAAGATTTTTAATAATTCTAAGGCTTCTTCTTTCATCATTTTTTCTGTTTCATAATAAGCTTTTGTTCTGAATAAACTTGAGAATAATGAATTCCCTTTATGCGCATGCATCGCTACCATTACATTTTCTAATACTGTTAAATCTTTAAATAAACGAATATTTTGGAAGGTACGTGCTAACCCTAATTCTGTAATTTTATTAGGTGCAATTCCGTTTAATAATGTTTTACCATTTTCAGTTTCTAATTCGATTGTTCCTTCTGTTGGAACGTATACCCCTGTTAAAAGGTTGAAGAATGTTGTTTTACCGGCACCATTTGGTCCAATTAATCCAATTAATTCTCCTTTTTCAGCTTTAAGAGAAACGTTTGAAACAGCTGATAATCCACCGAAATTTTTTGTTAAACCTTTTACTTCTAATAAACTCATTCTGTTTCTCCTTTCTCTTTTTTCTTCAATTTATTGCTTAAGAATGTACCAAAACGGAATTCCCAAGTTCCTAATAATCCACCTGGACGGAAAATCATAATTAAGATTAATGCTACTGCATAAATGATCATACGTAATTGTCCAAATGGTTGTAAGAATGTATTAATGATTCCAAGTAAAATCGCTGCGACAAATGAACCAGTGAAACTACCAATTCCTCCAAATACAACAATAATTAATACATCGATTGATTTCATAAATGTAAAGTCACTTGGTGTTACAGTTCCTAAATACGTTGCTGTTAATGTTCCACCAATACTTGCTGTAGCCGCCCCAATAATGAAGGCTAGCATTTTATAACGAGTAACATTTACCCCCATTGATTCTGCTGCAATTTCATCTTGTAACACAGCATAAGTCGCCCGACCTGCACTACTATTGGCATAGTTTAAGACTAAAATTGTTGTTAAAACCAAAGCGATATAAACAATTGTCCATGTTGTTGTTAATGGAACCCCACTAATCCCTGCAGCACCATTTGTAATTTTCATATTATTTAATGCTACACGAATAATTTCTGCAACCCCTAAAGTTGCAATAGCTAAGTAGTCTCCTTTTAAACGAAGCGTTGGTAACCCAACTAAATAAGCAATCACGATTGAAATGACTACACCAACTGCCATCCCAGCAAATAAACCAGCTAAACCACTAACCGCTTTTCCGATAATAGCAGCACTATACGCACCAATCGCAATAAATCCAGCGTGACCTAGTGAGAATTGACCTGCAACTCCCAAGATTAAATTTAACCCAACCGCAAAAATAATATTAATCATAATGCTAATAAAGGTACTTTCATAATAGAAATTAATCACTCCTACTTGAACTAACACTTGAAGTAAAAAAATAGACTAATACTGCAGAAGCTAACCAAATAAGATTTTTCTGATGAAATCGTTGCATGTTTCTCACCTACACTTTCTCTTTAACATTTTTACCAAACAATCCTGCTGGTAATACTAATAAAATAACAAATAATAAGAAGTAAACTACCCCATCTTTATATGGAGAGAATCCTAAATAGCTAACGAATGTTTCTAACAAACCAATCACATAGCCACCAACCATGGCACCTGGAATACTACCAATTCCACCTAATACCGCAGCTACGAAAGCTTTCAACCCTGGTACAATCCCCATTGTTGCAGAATACGTATTATAGTATAAAGCAACTAATACCCCTGCAATCCCTGCAAGACTTGAACCTAATGCGAATGTAAATGAAATCACTTGATCCACATCAATCCCCATTAATTGAGCTGCATCTTCATCCACTGCAACCGCACGCATCGCTTTCCCCATTTTCGTATAACGAACGATGAATTGTAATAATGCCATTAAAATTACTGTTGTAGCAAAAATTAATACTTGCTTCCCATTAATGGTAATATTCCCAAATAAAGTATAGTTTGTTGTTCCAAAAATCAGATGGGGAATGGACGAATTTCTGCTCCGAAAAAATAACTCATCACATTTTCAAGTAAAAACGAAACTCCGATTGCTGTAATTAAAGCAGCAACACGAGTTGAACGTCTTAAAGGTTTGTACGCTACTCTTTCAATCACTACTCCTAAAACTGCACAGGTAACCATTGCTAATAGAAGAGATAAGAAAATATTTAACCCCAATCCATTCATTGCATAAAAACCAACAAACGCACCCATCATATAAACATCACCATGAGCGAAGTTGATTAATTTAATTGTTCCATAAACCATTGTATAGCCAAGTGCAATTAAGGCATAAATACTACCTAGCGCAATCCCATTGACTAATTGTTGTATCAATAGCTCCATTTTAAGCTCCTTCCTCTAAAAAAACGATTTTCTTGTATGTGTCTATCATGTGAAAAAAAGAGGCGGGTTTCCCCAACTGCCTCTCTTTTCTAAAAATTTTATTCATTATTGTGCTGCATATTCTTTGGCACTTACTTCTTCACCATTTTGGAATTCGATAACAACTGCTGTTTTAACAGGAGTGTGATCTTTACCCATTGTGAATGTACCAGTTACACCATCGAAGTCTTTCGCTTCTGCTAAAGCTTTTTGAACTGCTTTTGAATCTGTTGAGCCTGCAGTTTCGATTGCTTTGATTAATAATTTGGCAGCATCATATCCTAAAGCTGAGAATGCATCTGGTGTTGTACCATATTTTTCTTTATATGCTTTGATGAATTCTTGAACATCTGCATCTGTACTCTTAGTTGAGAAGTGAGTTGTATAGAAGACATTTGTTAAGTTTGATTTGCTACCAGCTAATTCTGCTAATTTTTCACTTGATAATCCATCTCCACCAACGATTGGTTGATTAATTCCTAATTCACGAGCTTGTTTGATGATTAAACCAACTTCTTCATAGTATCCTGGGATATATAATACATCAAATGATTTTGATTTTAGTGAAGTTAATACTGCTTGGAAGTCTGTATCTTTTGATTGATAAGTTTCTTTCGCAACAATTTGTCCACCGATTTTAGCATCTGTATATGTTTTTTCGAATGCTTCTGCTAAACCTTTAGAATAATCACTTGCTGAGTCTTGTAATATTGCAACTTTAGCATTTGGGAATTTTTGGCTTACAAATCCGGCACCTACAACCCCTTGATAATTATCAGAGAAACATACACGGAAGATGTAGTCGTATACTGATTCTGGGTTTTTCGCATCTTTTAATGTAATTCCGTCCCCTGTTGTTGCTGGGAATACTGCTGGAATTTTCGCTTGTTCCATGATTGGAATTGAAACTTGAGCATCTCCGGTTGGAGCTGGTCCTACAACTCCGGCTACTTTTTCAGAAACTAATTTTTTTAGCTACAGAAGCTACCTCTGTTTTTCTGATTTATTATCGTAAGAAACATATTTTAATTCCTTATCTAATAATTTTCCTTTTTGTTCAACCGCTAATTTAACAGCGTTATCCATTGCGATACCATAAGCTGCTACGTTACCTGTTAACTCAAAGTTACCACCGATTTTTACAGTGTTACCATTTTGATGCGCCACCTGCGCTACATCCTGCTAAAAATAGCTGCTGATACCAATCCTAATCCAAATTTTTAAAAATTCATCATAATCCCTCATTTCGTGTTCTTTTTTTAAGTGATGAGAAGATTATATAATATTCTGACAATTCGTGCAATTGTTTTTAATTTTTGGTGTTTTTAAAAAATTTTTTTAAAAATTTAATTGTTCTCTAATTTATGACAACTTAGCGCTTACATTTTGCAAAATCTGTAATTTTGACGAAAGATAGATCTCCTTACAATAAGATTTTTCCTGACTACTACATATGGAAGTCCCTTTTCTTTACGTACTCCCACTTATACAAAAAGTAAGAATAGACTTCCTCGTAGTAGTATAGGTAATAAAAGCCACAGTTCTTGTGGCTTCTATTACTGGAAAAATCGAGACCTAGGCTCGATTTTTAGCCATGAGATTCGCGATTGCGAAGCTGCTGGCGTCCATTACTACTACATTAGGAAGTCTATTCCTACGCATCCATTTCTATAAAAATCACCTTCAAATAATCACTCAACGGTGTATGTGACGCCACTGGGAAATCCATCGGTAATTTCTTCTGATGCGCTATTCGATACCTTCTCCCAGAAGAACGAAGCCCCTTATGAATCATCTCTAAAAATTGCTTTTCTGAAACATTTGCCGCATTCGTCGATAAAATTAAATTCCCATTTTTCTCCGTTAACGGAACTAATTGCTCCACTAAACCAGCATAATCCTTCGCAACCGAAAAAGTTCTCTTCTTCGTACGAGCAAAACTAGGAGGATCTAACACAATCGTATCAAACGTTAAAGATTTCTTTACAGCATATTTAATATAATCAAATACATCCATCACATAAATCTTTTGTTCAGATGCATCAATCCCATTTACTTCAAATTGTTCCCGAGTCTTCTCTAAACTTCGATTAGCAACATCCACACTCGTCGTTTGAATCGCACCACCCATTGCCGCAGCAACCGAAAAAGCACCCGTATAACTAAACAAATTCAAAATCGTTTTTCCTGCACTATAGTCATCTCTTAACAACGTACGAACTTCACGTTGATCTAAAAATATGCCCGTCATCAATCCTTCATCAAGATACGTTGCATAACGAACACCTTCTTCTTGAACAATCAAAGGCTCACTTGCCTGAACTCCTTTTACAAATTGACTCTCCGGTAATTTTTCCTTTGAAGCATAACGAATCTTTTCATAAATGCCTTGAATACTTGGTATCGCTTCTTTCAATTGGTCTACTACAAACTCTTTCCATTGATAAATCCCTGCACTATACCATGAAACTACGACAAATCCACCATACCAATCAATCGTAATTCCACCAAGTCCATCTCCTTCACCATTAAACAATCGAAAAGCTGTTGTACTCTCATCCATCATTAAAGAAGAACGTTTTTGTGCAGCTTTTTGAAAGATTCCTCTTATGAATTGAGGCGTTAATGTCTCACCATCTTTTTTCGAATAGACCCAACCAATTCCTTTATGTTGGAATCCTACATAAGCCATTGCTAAAAATTCTTTTTTCTCATCACAGATACGACACATTCACCTTCATTTGCTTCAAGTGGACGTGCTAAATCCTCTTGGTTTAATAAAGGTGAGCCTTTTTGACTAATTTTGCTGCTTTTTGTTTTTAAAAATAATTTCTTTCATCTATTGATCATCCCTTTTTAATTTCATTACTCTACTATCTTAAAACAGTTTGCATTAGATTACAAATTCATAAAGTCTATCACATTCAAAAAGATTTCTCCTATGTAGCAAAACCATCATTCATCTATTTTTAGTGGTAATTCTTGCTATTTAAGAGAAATCTTATTTGTTCTATTCTGTTTCTTCTTTTCCAGGGAATGTGAGTGTAAAAGTGGTCCCTTTTCCAACTTCACTTTCCGTTTGAATCGTACCATGATGACTCTTCATTAATGAATGAACAATCGCTAGTCCAATTCCAGATTCGCCATATTTTGTATTTTTTTCTTGAAACATCTGCTTTATAAAAATCTTTTCCCAGATGGCTTCTACTTCTTTTTCATTAATCCCAATTCCATCGTCAATAATTTGAACGATTGCATGATTATCTTCATTCCAACCTTTAATCAAAAATATGACCGCTGTCTGTAAATTGGTTCGCATTTTTCGTCATATTGACTAAAATTTGAATAAAACGATCGTAGTCCGCATAAACTGTAAAGTCTTCTGGACATTCACAACGCAATTCGTTCCCCTTATTCACAGCTAATTCTTGTAATTGATCAACAACATTTTGTAATGCATTTGAACCCGAGAAATTTTGTTTCACTAACACAATTTGATCTGAACGAATTTTTTCATAGTCCAGATTTTCATTCACTAATCGGATAAGTCGTTGTGTTTCATTCGTAATTAATTCTAAACTTCTCTCGCGGCGAGATTCAGGAATCATATGGTGAATTAAGCCTTCCAGTAATCCATTCATCGTTGTAAGTGGCGTTCTCATTTCATGAGCCACGTCCATCATTAATTGACGTCTTAAATTTTCCTGTCGTTCAATTTCTTGTTCAGACCTCTGTAATGACTCTGCCATTCTATTGAAGTCCATTACTAAATCATCGAATTCATCTCGTTTTTGAGTTGGAAGTGAAATGTCATAATTTCCCTCTGCAATTTCGTGTGTCGCTTTTCTCAAACGATTAATTCGTCTTGTTTGATAATTGGCAAATAAGACACTTAAAATAACTCCCACCACTGCTGCTGATGAAAATCCTACTAAAATTGAATTTCTTAACTCCGCCATTTCCGTTTCAATACGACTTAATGGACTAGAAATCGCTAAAAAACCATTATACGTTTGATTATTAAAAATTGGATAATAAATCGTTACTAAATCAGCTGCTTCGCCCACAAAGTTATGTTTTGTTTGCTTCATATTAATCGCAGAGCCATCTTGCAGATGTTGTAATTCATCATCCGTTAATGAACTTTTGACATTTAATACCGTTGCCGGATAAGTCATTTTATTATCTTTATCAAAAATCGCAACACCTAAGTGTTCATCTTTTAATAGAGATAAACTACTGCTAATCTCATCTGCTGTTAAATCATGCACTAAAAATTGCTTTGGCATATCCAAACAATTGTTGGGAACGTTGTAAGAAAATTTTTATTTGTCATGACATTATAAAATAATAGTCCACAAAACAACAACGGATACTAAAACAACGGATAAAAATCCTACTAATTGTTGGTAAAAATATTTCATCTTCTAAATCCCACTATCATCAAATTTATATCCCACACCCCATACCGTTTGGATGACATGAGGACCTACTGCTTCAATTTTTTGACGTAATTTTTTAATATGTGCATCAATCGTACGCTCATCCCCGTAAAATGGATCTTCCCAAATCTTCGTTAATAAGTGTTCTCTTGAGAATACTTGACGAGGATGTTGTGCCATTAAAACTAATAAATCAAATTCTTTTGGAGTCAAGCCATCAATTTTCACCCCATCAATAAAAGCTTCATGAGTTCTTGTATTAATTGAAACGTGTTTTGTTTCTATATCAAATTGTCCTGAATTTATTGGAGCTTCACTAGAAGTTCCTCGTCCAATACGACGATGTAATGCTTTAATACGAGCCATCATTGTTAATGGACTAAATGGTTTTGCCACATAATCGTCTGCTCCAATTTCTAACCCAATAACTTGGTCACTTTCTGAATCCCTTGCTGTTAACATGACAATTGGTACTTGCTCATTCATTTGACGAATTTGACGACAAATTTGCATGCCATCCATTGAAGGTAAGTTTAAATCTAAAATCACTAGATCCCATTTTTCTTGATGATTCACAAAGGCATCATAGCCTTCTTTTCCATCATGATAAAACTCTGCTGTCCACCCCTCTTTTTCAAAAAACATTTCCATCATTTCACATACTGCTTCTGTATCTTCAATCATTAAAATATGCATCTTACTTCCTCCTTTTGGATGATTTTATTATAGTATACCGTAAGTTTATGAATCCGTTAACTAGAAAGTATGAAGATTTTGTGAAGATGAAAAAAACAGACGACCGAAGTGAAGTGACCCCAAAAAGTCTAACTTTTGGGGTCACTTCACTTCAACCTCTTAGCTCTTTCTCATCTAAAAACTATTCATCTTTTTCTTGTAATTTGAATCGTAAAACATTCAATTGATCCATCTGTTCATCAGCTCCATGGTGAACGACGTTTGAAGATTTCTTGATATTGTCTAGATAATTGCTCTTGCTTCTTCTTACTTTCTTTGAATTTCTTTAAAAATTCTCTTGCAGATTTTCTTAAAGCACCTTTTTGAAAAATGACCCATTGTTCCGCTAAATCACTCGTTGCTACAGACACTTGAATGACTTGCGTATTCATTTCACTCACTGTTCTCTCAATGTATTCATCTGCCGTTTCATCTTCTGCTGTAAAAATAACATTTACTTGAGAAGATTCAAATGACTGAGTAATGCCGGGAACAAATTGTGCATCAAAAACAATCCACACTTCAACCTGTTCAAATTTTCTAAAATTAGCGCAATGATGGATGAGTAAATCACGAGCACTTTCTAAATCACCTTGTTTTTTTAAACTCACTAATTCAGGCCATGCACCAATCATATTATACCCATCAATAATATATAATTGTTTCTTCATACATCACCTATTAATGACGAGAACGGAAAACTTCATACATCATTAAAGCACTTGCGACACTCGCATTTAAACTTTGAACATGTCCGGTCATCGGAATCGTAATCATTTCATCAACGGCATCTTTAACAATACGAGTGACCCCTTTTCCTTCATTACCCATCACAATCGCAATTGGGCCTTTTGTATTCCATTGACGATAATCCGTGCCTTTCATATCTGTTCCGAACACCCAAACGCCACGTTCTTTTAATTGTTCAATTGTCTGAGTTAAATTCGTCACACGAACAACGGGAACATGCTCGATAGCTCCAGTAGAAGCTTTCGCTACAGTAGATGTTAAAGAAACACTTCTTCTCTTCGGAATAATAATTCCGTGAACTCCTGTAGCATCTGCCGTACGTAAAATACTTCCTAAATTGTACGGATCTTCAATTCCATCTAAAATTAATATAAATGGATCTTCATTTTTTTCCTGAGCTTTTTCAAAGACATCTTCTAAAGTCGCATATTCATAAGCTGCAATCGAAGCAACCACTCCTTGATGGACAACTTCCCCCACAAGATCTTGCAATTTAGCTTTCGGAACATTTTGAATTTGAATACGATGTTCCTTTGCTAAATCAATAATCAGTGTAATTTCCTTTCCAGATAAAGCTTCTTGAACCCATAATTTATTCACACGTTCTGGTTGTTGTAATGCTTCTCTTACTGCGTGACGTCCATATACAAAATCTGTGGACTCTTGCTCATTCGAAGAACTTTCCGGTGTATATTTTGGACGAGGTACTTTAGCCTCTTTTTTGAAGCCCTTTGGTTGACTTCCTTTTCTTCTATTCGAATTTTTTTCTTGTCTAGCCATGTTTTTCCTCCACTTGTTGAATACACCATGCGATGATTTCCTCTAATCGCTCTTTTTGTCCACTTAAATATAAATAGCCAATCATTGCTTCAAATCCTGTAGACATACGATAAGTAATGACATCCGCATTTTTCGCCTTTGTATGACTCTTAGCATTTCTTCCACGTTTGAAGTATTCTAATTCTTCTTCTGTTAAAAATGACTCGCTGTCCAACATTTGTTGAATTAAATTTGCTTGAGCTTTGGCAGAAACATAACGAGTAGCTTCACGATGTAAGATATTTGGTTTCGTCTTCCCAGTTCTTAACACATGTTGACGAATATATAATTCATAAATTCCATCACCCATATAAGCTAATGTTAAGCCATTTAATAAATGCCAATCTTTAATGATTTCCATTATACTCTTCTCCATCTTGTTCCTTGAGCAGTATCTTCTAACACAATTCCTTGAGCTTTCAATAATTCTCTAATTTCATCACTTCGTGCAAAGTTTTTCGCTTTTCTTGCTTCTAAACGTTCATCAATTAATGCTTGAATGTCATCATCTACTAATTCTTCTTGAACTTCTTTCATTCCAAAAATCGCAAATAACTGTTCAGCTTTTTTTCTAATAATTTTTTTCTAAAAATAACACGGGATACTGCTTCACGCTCTAAATATACATTCCATTCTTTTACGAATTGATATAACACTGTCATCCCATTAGCTGCATTAAAATCATCATCCATTTCTTCTTGGAATTTACCTTCTAATGCTTCAAAACTAGCCCATACATCTTGGTCATCTTCTAATGAGTCAACTGCCTGTTCTAAACGATAACGTGTATTGCTAAAGGTTGTTTGAATTTTTGACACATTGGCTGTTGCTTCTTGTAGTGAAGACTCACTGAATTTCAATGGTCTACGATAGTGAGCACTTGCTAGGAAGAAACGTAAAATTTGAGGGTCAATTTCTTTAATAATATCGTGCACTAATACGAAATTACCAAGAGATTTACTCATTTTTTCTCCATCTTCCCCCATTGTTACAAAGGCATTATGCATCCAATAACGAGCAAACGGATGACCTGTTTTTGATTCACTTTGCGCAATTTCATTTTCATGGTGTGGGAATGCTAAGTCTTGTCCACCACCGTGAATATCAATCGTATCTCCTAAATGTTTTGTAGCCATTACGGAACATTCAATATGCCAACCTGGGCGCCCTTTGCCCCAAAGAGAATCCCAACTAATTTCTCCCGGTTTTGCACTTTTCCAAAGAGCAAAATCTAATGGTTCTCTTTTTAGCATCATCTACACTTTCCGTTCTTTTGGCTAGCTCCTACTTGTAAATCTTGAATACTTTGATCAGCTAATTTTCCATAATCTTTAAATTTTTCAGTGATAAAATATACATCTCCACCAGATTCATAAGCGGCTTCTTTTTCTACCAACTCTTTTACAAAAGGCAATAATATCATCCATCGTATTCATAACGGTTGGATTTAAAGTTGCTTTTTTTAACGTTTAACGCAGCTGTATCTTCATAAAAAGCTTCAATGTATTTTTTTAGAAACTTCTTCAGGTGTCATTCCTGTTTCATTCGCTGCTTTAATAATTTTATCATCCACATCTGTAAAATTTGAAACATAGTTCACATCGTAGCCACGGTATTCAAAATAACGACGAATCGTATCAAATGCAACCGTACTTCTCGCATTTCCAATATGAATATAATTGTAAAACCGTTGGTCCACAAACATACATTTTTACAATGCCTGGTTCTAGTGGTTTAAATTCTTCTTTTTGACGTGTTAAAGTGTTATATACTTGAATCATAATTTCCTCCATATAATTCTGTGATTTCTCGTTCTTCTTTTGAATGAATTCGAACAACTTTAGCAGGTAAGCCTACTGCTGTTGTATGAGCTGGAATATCTGATAATACTACTGCTGCTGCACCAATTTTGGCACCTTCTCCAATCGTAACTGGTCCAATGACTTGAACATGAGCGGACAATAATACTCCATCTTCAATGGTTGGATGACGTTTTCCAGTTTGCTTTCCTGTTCCACCTAATGTAACACCATGGAACATTTTTACATCATCTCCAATAATCGCAGTTTCACCAATGACAATTCCCATTCCATGGTCAATAAAAAATCGACGACCAATTTGAGCTGCCGGATGAATTTCAATTCCAGTAAAAAATCGACTAAATGTACTCAGCATGCGAGCAAGAAGTCTACATCGGCAAGTAGTATGTAACCAATGTGCTAGTCGATGCAACACAGTCGCATGATAGCCTGGATACGTTAAAATAATTTCTAAACTACTTCGTGCAGCTGGATCGTTCTTTTTATAGATTTCCATATCCTCTTGAAAACGCCCCATCTCCTCACTCTCCTTTACTTGTACTATTTTTTTATTATAGCATATTTTCTACCGTTTTTTCGCTATCTCAAATTAAGAAACTAAAAAAAGACTTTTCACTTAAGAAAAGCCTTTTTATACTCTCTCATAGACTAACGGTCAAACTATTATGATTTTTAAAAAAATCTCCTTACCACAGCAAGGAAATCATTCTTGTATATGACTTTCATTCACATACGTAGAAAACAGAAAATGATTTTTTGAAGTAGTATTAGCAATATAAGCCACCATTTGTGGCTTATATTGCCGGGAAAATTCGAGACCTTAGGCTCGAATTTTAGGTATGAGACTTGCAAAGCAAGGCTGCTACCGTCCCTTACTACATCAAGGAAATCATTTTCTGTTTTCATACGGCAACACTAGGTTCAAAATAACCCCTGCTAATGCACATAATGCTGTACCTGATAATGTCACAGGACCTAATTCTAAAATCGCACCACCTAATCCTAACACTAACATCGAACTCGCAATAATCAAATTACGCACTTCTCTAAAATCTACTTGCTTTTCAATTAACACTTTCAAACCATTACTTGCAATAACCCCATACAACATAATGGACATTCCACCAAGTACTGCATTTGGAATAGTTGAAATCAATGCTGTGAATTTCCCAAGGAAACTTAACCCAATCGCAAATAATGCTGCATTACGAATCACTGAAACACTTGCAATTCTTGTCATCCCAACAACACCTGTATTTTCACCATAGGTTGTATTTGCAGGTCCACCCATAAATGCTGAAACGGAAGTAGCAATCCCATCTCCAATTAATGTACGATGCAAACCAGGATTTTTCAAAAATTGTCTGCCACAAATTTGACTTAAAAACAGTATGGTCTCAATATGTTCTGCAATTGTTACAACGGCTACTGGTAAAATTGCCCAAGTTTCAGGGACCAAAATACCAATGATATTCTTTGAAAAATCCATTTGTTGAAAATGGTAAATATAATTGTGGAATCGCAATCCAATCAGCTTTTAGCACTGGAGTAAAATCAACTAAACCGAACACTACAGCAGCAATATAGCCTCCAATAATTCCGAATAAGAATGGAATAATTTTTAAAAATCCTTTAGCTTTTGTATTAATAAATGCTGTAATCAAGAAAGTTACAATCGCTACTGTTATTTGTTGAACTGTACCATCTTTAATAAATCCTGCATTTGTCACGGCTGAATTTGCTAAGCCTAAACCAATTACCATAATCATCGGTCCAATCACAATCGGAGGTAATAAACGATCAATCCATTTTGTTCCAATTAATTTAACCGCTAATGCTACTACTACATAAACAAGACCGACAAGAACAACCCCTGACTGAGCGGCTGAAACATCTCCATTCATTTGTTTCATTGCAAATGCCATTGCTGAAATAAAGGCAAATGAAGAACCTAAGTACACTGGCACTTTAAATTGAGTTGCAACCATGTAAATCAGAGTTCCTAAACCTGAAGCAAATAATGCTACAGAAACAGGCATTCCTAAAATTAATGGCACTAAAATCGTTGCCCCAAACATTGCAAACACATGTTGCAAGCTTAGTAATAAGCCTTTGGCTAAAGGTGGATTTTGATCCACATCAAGTAATAAGTTGACTTTTGAAGTTTGTAACTCCATCATTCCCTCTTTTCCGGGCCTTTTTTTGCATACAAAAAAGCAACCCTATCAAATTTTGTTTGCAAAAGGGCTGCTTTCATACAGAAGAATTCTCTCTATGCATAAAAAATTCTCCTAGAAATATAAACTTGAACTATGATCGCCTTTTTCACCTCACAGGATGAATTTAAAAGCCCTCGCTATGCGAAAGTATACTAGACTTTTCATGAAATAACAAGTGCATTTTTTTCGTTTATTTGAAAAATTTGTCAAATTTTACACCACGAGTATATCTGTCTCTTAGGTTTAATATTCATTGTATTTTACTTAAAAATTAATTATAATACAAGCATAAAAGAAAGCGATTTTTCGACTCTTTTTATGTATAACTGTATTAAGTTATATTTTTTAAACTGTTCTAATCTAAGAAATACAATAGTAAGTGTTAAAGATAAAAAAATATTGAATAAGGAGGTGAATATATGAAAAAGAGATTATTGACTAGCTTAATAACCGTTTTTAGGAGTAGCCTTATTTTCTTTTCTAAAAAAATTATATGAATGTATCACTAGTAATGAGCGTAATAATTTCCTCTATTTTTTTATAATTTTTAGGTGGATTTCATGATAGAATTTCGTTATGACAAATAATTCTGAAAGGCGATGTATCTCATCACAAAATGAGAAAGTTATATAGTGAGCTTCTCTTGGCTCTAAAATCAAGAAAGTTATCAGTAATTTTTGCTACTTAAAGTGTGTATATAACAACAGGGACAAAATACTTGCCCCTGTTTTTTTATCTTTCTATACCTTCTAATTCAAAAATTTTCTGTTGCCCATAAATACTAGCATTTCCATTTATGACAAATGCGACAATACATACAATTACTGCATATGGCATCATACTATATCCAAACACTTCACCGATAATAAAAATAGGGGCTAGCCAAGTGTTTGTCGCACTTCCAAATACAGCTCCATAACCTAACGCAGCTGCTACCATTGGAGAAATTCCTAACCATGAACTCATCACGGTTCCTAATGAAGAACCAATTGAAAAGAGAGGCGTTACTTCCCCACCTAGAAATCCTGCACTAAGAGAAAATACTGTTAATCCTAATTTTTAAAATCCAATCTTGTACATAAATCGTCTCACTATAAAAAAACTAGCATGAATTAAATTCGTCCCTAATCCTGCATAACGACCACTGCCAAAAAGCTGCGATTAAAAATACTGACAACAATTCCTAATAAAAAAATATTCTTAGAGTTGGACTTGGAATTTTACTACTCCAATATTTTTTTCAAATATGCCAAACTCACACTAAATAGTCTTCCTGTTAATCCAAAAGCAATTCCTAGCACTACCATCTTGAACAAAGTTTCATCGAACTGAATTTCTACAGGAATGCCCACCATAAATTTCTCTAATCCTAAACTTTGAGCTACATTCATCGAAATAAAACTGGACAACAATGCATAAAATAATGCATCAATTTGTAATTGCCCGACAATCATTACTTCAATCGCAAAGAACGTCGCTGCTAGAGGAGTTCCAAATAATCCAGCAAAACCACTCGCCATCCCAATCATTAATAAAATTTGACGATTTCTCTTAGAAGAAAACCATTGTTGAAACTGATTCGCCACCGTTGCACCTAATTGCACCGCAACTCCTTCACGCCCCACACTTGCTCCAAATAAATGAGCTAGCCATGTTCCAATCATCATAAAAGGAATTAGCCATTTTGAAATGCGATTGTCCTCTCCTTGTCCAATTCGAAAAACAATATTCATTCCTTCAACCGCATTTTTTTCCCATATTTTAAATAAACTTTATGAAATAAAAAAATCCTACTACTGCTAAAAACGGAATCAAATACGCAAAAATATTCCACCCGTAATTCTGATACTTTTAATAATACTTGTCCAAAAAAAGATGTTAAAACTCCGGTAATCACTCCGACAATGATACTAACGATTCCTAGTAAAACTTTTTTTCCTTTATGTTACATGAATTCACCAAATAACCTCCTTGAATAAAAAAGACTGGAGAAATTTCTCCAGCCTCCGATTTAAACTTCAAATTTTTAGTCTAAAATTGTGAACTTTTCAATAAATAATGGACTTACTGAACGGTTTTCATGAATACGTTTGATTGCTTCAGCCATTAATTGATCCACACTAACTTGAACAATTTTTCCACCTGTTTTTTCCTCAGGAACTTGAATGGAGTCCGTTACAACTACTTCTTTAATAACAGAAGCATTTAAACGATCTAATGCTGGACCTGATAATACAGGGTGTGTACAACAAGCATACACTTCAATTGCTCCAGCATCTTGTAAGGCTTGAGCTGCTAATGTAATGGTTCCAGCTGTATCAATCATATCATCGATTAATACGGCAACTTTCCCTTTAACATCTCCAATAATATTCATCACTTCTGCTACATTTGCTTTTGGACGACGTTTATCAATAATCGCAATTGGTGCATGTAAGAATTCAGCTAATTTACGTGCACGAGTTACCCCACCATGGTCTGGTGATACAACTACGATATCTTTATCTTTAAAATTATTTTCTAAGAAATAATTGGCTAATAATGGAGCTCCTAATAAGTGGTCCACTGGAATATCAAAGAATCCTTGAATTTGAGCAGCATGTAAGTCTAATGTTAACACACGGTCTGCACCTGCTTGTGTAATCATATTTGCCACTAATTTTGCTGTGATTGGTTCACGTGATTGAGCTTTACGATCTTGACGTGCATATCCATAGTACGGTAATACAACGTTAATCGTTTTCGCACTTGCACGACGTAATGCATCAATCATAATTAATAACTCCATTAAGTTATCATTAACTGGATACGATGTTGATTGAACAATATAAACATGGTCTCCACGAATACTTTCATCAATGTTAATTTTTATCTCTCCATCACTAAAATGAGTAACGGATACTTGCCCTAATTCTACCCCGACTTGATCTGCAATTTTTTGTGCTAATGGACGATTTGAGCTTAATGCAAAAATCTTTAAATTTGGATCGGAATAATGTTCCACAATGATAACCCCCTGAAGAATTTTTATTTTTGTTTTTTTACACTACTATAATAATAAACGTTTTTCGTTCGTTTTTAAAGAACTAATTACATTTTTCTATGAATTTTTTTGAGCTGAAGGTAATTTCTCGGCATAGTTTTCTTTATTTTCTTGACGAGAACGAGCAATTGCTAGTGCACCGTTCGGAATATCTCTTGTAATTGTAGAACCTGCTGCAATAAAGACATCATCTCCTACTGTTACGGGTGCTACTAAATTCGCATTACAGCCGATAAATACACGGTCTCCTACAGTGGCTCTATGTTTATTTTTCCCATCATAGTTTACGAAGATTGTTCCACAGCCGACATTAATTTCTTCTCCTAAATCAGCGTCTCCTACATATGTTAAGTGACCGACTTTTGTCCCTACTCCTAAGGTTGCATTTTTCACTTCTACGAAGTTTCCAATGTGAACAGAATTTCCTAGTACAGATTTTGGACGAAGATGTGCAAATGGTCCTGCATTACTATGAGATTTCATTAATGATTCTTCAATATTTGAACTTGTCACTGTTACATAATCTTCTAATACAGAATCACGAATGACACTTCCTGAAGTAATATGGCAATGTTGTCCAATGACTGTATTCCCTTTTAAATAAACTCCTGGTTCAATGACTGTATCTGAACCAATCACTACTTCTGAATCAATGTACGTTTGTTCAGGGTCAATTAATGTTACACCCTGTCTCATATGTTGTTCATTAATCCGTTGACGCATTGATTTTTCTGCTTTTGATAAAGCAACTCGGTCATTAACACCCATTCCTTCATCCACATTTGGCATTTGATACGCAGAAATAATTTCTCCACGCTTTTTCAAAATTTCTAATACATCTGGTAAGTAGTATTCTCCTTGAGCATTATCATTTCCAACTTCGCTTAATGCGCTAAATAAGGATTGATTATCAAAACAATAAGTTCCTGTATTAATTTCTTGAATCGCTGCTTCTTCAGGAGTAGCATCTTTATGTTCTACATTTTTAAAACTGTGCCATCTTCCTCACGAACAACATGTCCATATCCAGTCGGATCATCTACCCAAGCTGTTAAAATAGTTGCTTTTGCTTTTGTATCTTCATGAACTTTCATTAATTGTTCAAAAGTTTCAGCTGTTAATAGTGGTGTATCTCCACAAACAACTAAAGTTGTTCCTTCTTTATCTTTCAACAATTCTTCTGCTTGTAAAACGGCATGACCTGTTCCTAATTGTTCTGCTTGTAATGCATAAGAAACACGTTCTCCTAATTGTTGTTGCACCATTTCTGCACCATGTCCAACAATGGCTACAATCGTTTCGGCTCCTGCACGTTCTACTTGATCTACCACATGCTCTACCATTGGTTTTCCACAAACTGGATGCATCACTTTATAAAGTTCCGATTTCATTCGTGTGCCTTTTCCAGCTGCTAAAAATAATTCCGTATTTTTGATTCATATTATCCCTCACAAGTTGTATTTTTTTACTTCTTTATAATAGTAAACTATGATGTTTTTGCAAGAAAGTGTCTTGAATATGGGTGAATTTACTTTTATTTTATTTCATTCTTTTTAAATATGCTATACTGTAATCGAGAAAAATCATAAAGGAGCCACAACATGCAACCTATCTTTTTAAAAACCAGTCCTACAAGAAAAAATTTGGGGTGGTAAAAAATTACAAACAGAATTTAACTTAACCTTGCCAAGTGACAAAGTTGGTGAATCTTGGTCAATTAGCGCTCATCCAAATGGACATTCAACAATTATTTCTCCTTCTGAATTTCAAGGAATGACATTAGCAGAACTATATGCTGGGCATGCTCAATTATTTCATCAACAAACATTGCCAACTTTCCCCTTATTAATCAAAATTTTAGATGCCAGTGATGACTTATCAATTCAAGTACACCCAGATGATGCTTATGGGTTAGAACATGAGCACGAATTAGGGAAAAACGAATGTTGGTATGTTATTTCTGCTGAACCAGGCGCTAAAATTATTTACGGACATACCGCACAAACAAAAGAAGAATTTGTTCAATTAATCCAAGAAGAAAAATGGAACGAATTATTTACAGAAGTTCCTGTCAAAGCAGGAGATTTCTTCAATGTTCCAAGCGGAACAATTCACGCTATCGGAAAAGGCATTGTCATTTTAGAAACACAACAAAACTCTGACACTACTTACCGTGTCTATGATTATGATCGAAAAGATGATGCAGGAAATCCTCGTCCATTACATATTCCGCAAACCATTGATGTCACTACAATTCCACATCAATTACCAAGTTTTGAACAAACAATTGAAAAAATGGATGATGCAACCATTACTCATTTTATTACCAATCACTATTTCTCTGTTTGGAAATGGGAAATCGATGGAACTTACGCTACTACACTAGATGACAACTACTACTTAGCAACTGTTATCGAAGGTGAAGGAACACTAGAAGTAAATGACGAAACATTTGCACTAAAAAAAGCAGATTCATTTATTTTACCAACTCCTATTCATGATGTAACTGTAAAAGGAAATCTAACACTAATCGTTTCTCGTTCAGAAGAATAAGACAAATAAAAGAGTGAAATCAACTTTCATCGATTTCACTCTTTTTTACTTTACCCTAATAAATACAAAATCACTGCGACAATAGTACTTGTCAAACCTACTAATGCTTCGTAAGGAATTAATTTCATACGATCTTCAATACTCATAAAGACTGAACCTCCTGTAGCATGGAAGAATGAGCCGTGAGGAAGAGAATCTAACACTGTTGCCCCAGCATGAATCATTGCTGCGGCTGCCACTGCAGGAACTCCAGAAGAAACTAGAGGAGCTGCAAACGTTTGAGAAGCAATCGTAGAACCAGCTGTTGTAGAAGCTGTAGCTGCTCCCATTAAAACACCTGATAACGGTGCTAAAACGAATGATGGCATATTCAAAGCTTCCAACACATGAATCATATCAACTTGTAGAGAAGAAGCTTTAATAATTCCCGCAATCGTTCCTGTTCCAATTAATAAAATCGATACACCGATTACTTTACTCAATCCAAATTCTGTATATTCTACGGTATGTCTTGAATGCCCTGTTACTAAAATGGTTACTAATCCACCAATTGGTAATGCAATTAAAGGATCCACGCTTACTCCGACTACTGAACGTAAAGCTAATAACGCAATGACCACAACCGGTCCAAGAATCGCTTGGAAAAAAATGGTACAGAATTGTGATGTTCCGCTTCTTCTTCCATATCGTCAAAAGCATGATCGACTTTTTTTGCTAAAAATCCTGCTACTAAAATACTCACAACTAATGCCACTAATGCTGGAATAATATTTTTAGCCATTAATGCTGTTAAATCTAATTGAAATGCTTCTGAAGCAGCAATCGTATTTGGATTTGGAGAAATAATATTTCCTGCTTTTCCTCCACCAATCATCGCTAATAAAATACCTGCTTTTGATAAATTTGCTTTTTTTGCAATCGCAATAGCAATCGGTGCTACTGTAATAACAGCAATATCAATAAATACTCCCACTGCACAAATAATCATTGTAGCAATCGCAATCGCTGCAATAGCTCTTTTTCTCCCTAACTTCTTCACAATTGTTTCAGCAATCGTTTCAGCAGAACCTGTTTTAATTAAAGCTCCTGCTAAAATACCTGAAGTCATAATTCTTAATACCGGAGACATCATTCCTTGTGCTCCTGTTACCATCGCACTAACGGAACCTGCTAACCCTGCTCCGCCAATTACTCCCCCTACTAAAGCTCCTAAAATTAAACTATAAGCTGGATGAACTTTTTTTAATAATCAGTATAATTGCGAGAATCAATCCAACTAAAGCTCCTAATGTACTAATTTGACTAACCATTTTATTTTTCCTTCTTTCACCATTTCTACTACTCTAAAAAAACTTGTTCCACTGTATCCACCATATTTTGATGAGCAACTTCTTTATTCATCGCTTCTTTGAGTGTTACAACTCCTCTTAAAATTGGGAAAAATGCATCAATTCCATGTTGATTACATTCTTTTGCATCTGGTGTAACAGCTCCTGCAAAAGCTAACACTTTCTTTTGATGCTTTTTAGCTAAGGCTGCTACTCCTATTGGAGCTTTTTCCTAATGCCGTTTGTCCATCAAGTCTTCCCTCACCTGTTACAACAAAATCAGCAGTTATTATTAATTCTTCTAATTTCGTTTCTGTTAATACAATTTGAATACCGGATTCTAACGTGGCATTAGTGTAGGTTAAAAATGCAAATCCCATACCTCCTGCCGCCCCAGTTCCGGGATAAGATCGATCCGCATTAGAATTAATATTCTTAGACAATTCAGCATAGTGTAATAATAATTGATCCAATACTTGAACCATTTCAGGAGTTGCTCCTTTTTGTGGACCAAAAATAGCACTGGAGCCATTTTCACCACATAATGGATTCGTTACATCACAAGCTACTTTGAAGGTACATTCTTTTAATGTTGGATGTACATTGCTCTCTTCAATACTAGCTAATTCTCTGAGTCCATTTCCTCCATAAGAAATAGCCTTTCCTTCTTGTGTTACGAAATCATATCCTAATGCTTGTAACATCCCAACTCCACCATCATTTGTCGCACTTCCCCCAATTCCAACAATAAAATGTCGACAACCTCTTTCGATTGCATCTAGAATTAACTCACCAACTCCATAAGTAGTCGTATTCATCGGATTGCGGCTTTCTTCAGGAACTAACGTAATTCCTGCTGCAGCTGACATTTCAATAATGGCTGTTTTACTCAAATCATCTTTAGATTCAATCACTCCGTAGACTGCTTCTACTGGAGTTCCTAATGGCCCTGTGACTTCTTTAGTAACAAAAATACCTCCCATTCCTTCGACTAATGCTTCAACTGTTCCTTCCCCACCATCTGCTAATGGACGAACCACAACATCTGCACTCTGATAAACACGTTTTACGCCTTCTGCTATCGCTTGACCAGCTTCCATAGACGATAAACTTCCTTTAAACGAGTCAATGGCAACAACAACTTTCATATTTAAGCCTCCCTTTTCATAGATTAATACACTATTTTAGCAAACGTTTACAATTTTTTTATAGTATTTTTTTAGAATATTTCTTAAAAATTCTTTTTAATAAAAAGGATGAGAGCCCTCATCCTTCATCAAATTATATTTCATTATTTGTTTGCTAATAAGTCACGGATTTCACGTAAGTAATCTTCAGCTTTTGGTTCTGGAGCTACTTCTTTAATAGTTTCTTCTTGTCCACGTTTCGCCAAGTCTTGAACAGCGTTCATTCCTTTAACTACCATAAAAAGAACAAAACCTACAATGACAAAGTTAATAACTGCTGCTGCAAAAAGCACCTACACCAAGTGTAGCTGAACCGATTTGAATGGATACTCCAGCGATTGAATTAGCTTTGAATACCATCGCAATAACTGGCTCGAAAAATGTCTTTAACTAATGAATCAACAATCGCTTTAAAAGCTGCCCCAATAATTACCGCAACTGCTAAATCAACAACATTCCCACGCATTAAAAAACTCTTTAAATTCTTTTAACACAATCGTTCCTCCTATATTTACAAGATTGACCTTAAATAGATTATAGGAATTTTTCAGATAATGCAACAAATATGATTTCTGTTATAGTTTCTTTTGAATATATGCACCAGGATGATAAGAATTAATGTCAAATGAAGGTGTATCACCAACAGATAACTGTGCTAATAATGCCCCAATCCATACTCCTGAAGTTAGACCAGACGACCCTAAACCACTAGCGACAAATAGTGTTTCTTCACCAGGAACACTCCCAAAAAATGGTAAGAAATCAGAAGTATACGCTCTTGTTTCCAATTCGACTACCAAGCCATTTAGCTTCTTTTTAACGGTGGAAATACTTCACACGCTTCTTCATACATTTTTTTGTTGTAGATTTTGGCTATCTCTTAAATCAAACCCTTGATCATTCTCATGTGTTGCACCTACAATTATCTTTCCATCTGCAAATGGTAAAATATCAATCTCTCCATGTAACATACAAACGGGCCATTTTCCTGTTTCTTCAGTTGTTTCTAATTCTAATTCAATCAATTGTCCCTTTTGTGGACGAACATCTACATAATACCCTAGTGGTTCGATTAACTCTTTAACCCACGCTCCACTTGCTACAATAATTTTTGTCGAACTGTTCTAGTCCACTAGTTGTCTTAACGACTACTTTTCCTTCTTCATCTCGTGTTAAGCTTACTTTTTCTTGATGGACACTTGCTCCATTTTGTTTTGCTAAATATAATTGTTGTTCTACCAAAAGTTTTCCATCGACTCTTCCACCACCAGAACAATGAATCGCTCCATGATTTCCGTTCCATCCTGGAACATAAGAGGAAATATTTTCTACTTCAATTTTTGTTAACGTACCAATTCTATTTTCTTCTTTTTCTTCTTTCAGCCGCAATTTTTCTAACTTTTTCTAATAATTCTGGAGTATTTTTAAACACTCAGCGCTCCTACTTGTTCATACGGTAATTGCGACACACCATCTTCTTGTAATTGTGCCATCAATTCAGGATAATAGAAGCTCCTCTTGCGGTCAATCGATACCAATCTTTATTTCTTCTTTGAGATAACCATGGGCAAATAATGCCCGCTGCAGCTTTTGTAGCTTGACCAACTCCATCATCATAAACGACTAATTCTACTTCTGGATTTTTCGATAATTGATAAGCTGCTGTTGCTCCTACAATTCCTGCTCCAATAATTGCTATTTTCATTTTTTCTCCTCCTTAATCTTTTCGATTCCATTGATGTTCTTGTTCAAAAACTTCTGCAATTTGTAACAATAAATCTTCTCGTCCTTTTGCAGCCATCACTTGTACTCCAACTGGTAGTCCTTCTTGTGTAAAATAAACTGGAAGACTAATCGCTGGTTGTCCAGTAATGTTGGCTAATTGAGTAAATGGCGTTAACTCCAATGTTTTCTCGAACATGTTCCAAATAATTTCTTGCTGTTCTGTTACTGAATATTGTTCAATGGACTCTAGTGCTACTCTAATAGATTCCTTCATTGGATACTGATCATGTTTTGGAGCAACATCATTCACACATGGCGTTAGAATCACATCATATTCTTCATGACAATCTTGCATTTGTTTTGTCCAATAATCCCACTGATTCAATGCTGCACTATAATCTTTCGCTAAAATACGTTGCCCCGATTGATAAATGCCCCATGTCATTAATTCCATATCCTCTTTTGTAAGTGAACGTTGTACCATTTTTTCAATCCCATCCATCATCGCAGCTGTTTCCACACTATTCATCAGATAGTAATTTTTCATGACTTCGATACCATCGACTGGCCATTGGATTTTTTCAATATGATGTCCTTTTTCTTGTAAAAATTTTATCGCTCGATTCAAAGCATTTTTACAGAATCTTCGACTTTATTTCCAATCGGCGAATCTTCTATAACGGCAATTTTTAGTGGGTTTTCAATAGTAGCATATAGTTGCCGTTTCGATAATTTTGGCATGATAAATGGGCTTTCCATTTGTTCCACTTGCAAGACTTCTAATAATCTTCTAGTGTCTCGAACGGTTTTAGTTAAGGCAAAATTTACTGAAGCTCCTTGCCAGCCACGATAGCCATTTGGACCAACAGGAATTCTCCCACGACTTGGTTTTAACCCAATTAATCCTGTAAAACTAGCTGGAATACGAATCGATCCTCCACCATCACTTGCCATTGCAATTGGAACCATTCCACTCGCCACTGCACTTGCAGCGCCACCGCTCGATCCCCCTGCATTACGACTGAGGTCATATGGATTTGAAGTGACTCCCCATAAACTTGGTTCTGTCATATTTTTAAATCCAAATTCAGGTGTATTCGTCCGCCCAATAATGACAAAACCTGCTTCTTCTAATATAGTGACTAATGTATCTTGATGTGTTTGAAGGATATTTTTAAATAAACGTGAACCTGCCGTAGAAGGTTCGCCCTTTTGATATTGCCCTAAATCTTTCAACAATAAAGGGACTCCTGCAAATGGCTTATCGTTAAAATTACGTAATGTTGCTTCTTTTAGCGCTCTTTCTTCTTGCAAATGCACGACCGCATTTAAATTCGGATTCAGCTGCTTTATGTTAGAAATTGCATCCTGTACTAGTTCAACAGCAGAAACTTCTCCATTTCTAACAGCTTGTGCCATCGCTGTTGCATCTTTAAACTCCTGCAAATTTATTCCTCCTTCCATTTACTCTTCTTTATTGTACACGCCTGATTTCTATTCGTAAACCTTATAATCTTGGTATTTTGAGATATCTTTTTGATATTTTAAATCTCATTTTTGATATAATTGAAGCAACCATAAAAGGAGTAAATTTTTTATGAAAAATCTCATTTACTATTAGGATTGGGAATCTCTATTAGCTTACTAACCTCTTGCCAAAACTCAAGTTCTGGATTTAGCTCTGCCTCAAAAGAAGCAGAAACAACTACTCAAACAACCATTGCACCAAAACCTGTGACAGATTATACATTGTATAATTCGGTTCTTAGAGATTATAAAGAAGTCGTTGAGAAATGTTACTAAACATTCCAAAATGATCATTCAAAAATTAAGCATAATGATAATGTAAATAGTATCGCCTACTTATTGAAAAAGACTTTTGACTCCCTGGTATAACTTATACTTTATATGACTTTGATAAAAAATGATGTGAAAGAATTAGTAATTTCTATGGGTTCTTCAAAAGAAGATCATTTTATTTTTAGATATCTATACTATTTCCGATGGAAAACTCATTCGATTAACAAACAGTGAAAAATAAATTAGAGATGATTGGGGAACGAATGAACATTTTCCCATTAGAAGATGGAACATTCTCATATATCGGAGCTGGAACTGCAAAAGATCATGAGTATATTCATTACAAGTTTAATGAAAAGGGAGATGCTTTTGAAGAGATAAAAAAAGGGTCAACTGAGGATGTTATTAAAAATCTCCCTCCAAAATTAGATTTAAAACAACAAGAATGGAAACCAACACAATGGTACATCACTTCTCCTGAAAAACAAAAAGAAGTAGCTAAGAAAAAATTAGATATTCAAGCCATTCAAAAATGGAGATTATTCTAGCCTTAAAAGGTACTTGGGTAGACGGTACTGGTCATACATTAATTTTTGACGATAATGGTTTGGTAGATGAAAATTATGAGATGAAATTATCTTATTTCAAAGAAAATAAAGGCACATTAATTGGTGGATACGGTCCTAAAAATTTACCGGTTGGTGGTGCAGCTGTTTATATTATCCCAGGTGGAGTTCCAATGACAGATGATAGAAGTGGTACTTTCGTAGATCCTATTCAAACGGATAAAGATCGTATTTTTGCTGGACAACACTTCCCAAGATTCGATTATGAATTCCATTATCGAATTGATGATTAACAATTACACAAAAAAGCTAGGCTTTCGCCTAGCTTTTGTCATTTCAATGATTAGCCCCAGAATTTAACTCCTAGAACATGTCCTACAAACGCACATCCGATACCTAAAACTAATAATAGTCCGATACAGAATAATGGAGTACGTTTTTTCTTAGCTAATAGATAGTATAAGAATAAAGTAATTGCTAATGGAATTAATTTTGGTAATACACCATCTAAGATTGTTTGAATTACGATTGGTTTTTCACCATTTGCAATTTCAATACCTAATTTAGTTCCACCGTATAAGCTTGTTAATGCCCCTACAACGAATACCCCTAAAATAGAAGCTGCACGAGTGAATTCTTTCGCATTTGCTGTAAAGATTCCAATCGCATCTGTTCCTAATTCATAAGACCAGTGCATTAACCAGTAACGAATCGCAAATTGAGCTGCATTAAATACCGCAAGGAATAATAATGGTCCTGCTACACTACCTTTTAATGCAAAATCAGAAGAGATACCTGCAACAATTGGTACTAAAGTGAACCAGAATAATGCATCCCCGATACCACCTAAAGGTCCCATCGCAGCAACACGTACTGCACGAATTGTTTGAATATCTGCTTTATTTTGTTCTAGTGATAATACAATCCCCATAACAAATGTTACTAAGAATGGGTGAGTATTAAAGAATTCTAAGTTATGTGACATAGATGCTGCTAAGTCATCTTTATCAGTATGGATTTTTTCTAAACCTGGTAAAATACCAAATAACCAACCCGCTGCTTGCATACGTTCATAGTTGAATGAAGATTGTAAGAAGATTGAACGCCATGCCATTTTGTTTAATGTTGCTTTATCTAACTTAGGAGCAGGTGTTTGAACTTTATAAGAATCTGGAATATTATATGCCATCTTCTTCACCTCCGTCATAATTTACAACTGTTGCACCAGCAGATTTGAATTTTGTTTGGATTTGGAAATCCCAGTACGCAATTGCAAAACCGATGAATGCTAATAATACTAATGCAGAACCTGCTAAGCTTGCACTTGCAGACACAATGTTTGCTAATGCAAAACCTAAGAAATAGAATCCCCATAGTTCTTTAGAAACCATTACTTTAAGTAAAATTGCAAACCCTACAAAACGCATCATTCCACCAGCAGCACTTAAACCGCCCATGAACCATTCAGGAATTGATTTTGTAACTGCATCCCCTACACTTTGTCCACCAATAAAGAATAATACAACTACAAGACCAAATACAGCCCCTAAAGCTGCCATTGCTAAATAGTTTAATCGTTCAATTCCTTTTGGATTTGCTTCATGTGCATAGCCATCTGCAACAGCCATCATTGGTGACATTAATGCGAAGATTAATGTTACTCCATATTGACCTAATAATGCAAATGGTACTGCAGCTGCTACTGCAGCTGTTGGTTCTAATTTAAGACTAACTGCTAAAACAGTAGCCATAATTCCTCCGATAACAGCATTAGGTGGTTTGAGCTCCACCAACTGGCATGTTACCGATTGTCATTAATTGATAAGTACCCCCAACGATCAAACCAGTTTGAAGATCGCCTAAAATAGCTCCGATAACAGGTCCCATTACAATCGGTTGATAAAGAGATTCTAAGAAGCTAAATTGGTCAATCGCAGCTACAAACGTTACTAGGAATACTAATAAAATCTGAATAAAACTTGCTTGCATTTTTCATTGACTCCTTTATAATAAATTATTGGAATAATTTCGAAATATCTTCTTTTGCCTTCGGTTGGAACTTTTTGAATTTCAAGTTCAACTCCCAGCTCTTGCAATTTCTTAAATGCAGCTACATCTGCATCATCCACTGCAACCACACCAGCAACTTGACGTTTACCTTCCGCCATATGCATGTTACCGATGTTCACTTTTTAATAGGTACTCCTCCTTCCACTAATTTTAAGACGTCTTGAGGATTTTCACAAATAATGAAAATCAACTGACGATCAGCTGCTTTTCCCAATGACATTAATCGTTTTTTTCAATCGTGAAATAACGAGTTTGTGCACCAGATGGAGCAGCCATATCCATTAATCCTTGACGCATTGGATCTCCTGCAACTTTATCATTAGCAACTAATAATAAATTCGCCCCAATAAACGATGTCCATTGTGTTGCTACTTGCCCATGGATCATCCGATTGTCAATTCTAGTTAACAAAATGTTTGGCATCCTTTTTTCTCCTTTCACTTTATTACATTGTCATTATAACTGATAACAATATTTTTTTGAAAGAGTTTTCTTTATTATTTTTTTAAGAAATTCTAACTTTTTGTAAACGATATCTTATTTTTATCATTTATCTGTTTTTCTGAAAAAAATTATATATTTTATGTTGCAATTTGCTCAAAAAAATAAAAAAATCCAAGCAGATGAAGTGACCCCAAAAAGTTAGACTTTTTGGAGACGACTTAAGTCGTCTCTTTTTGATTAATAAAAACAAAATGTATGAATAACCCCCTAGGGGTTCAGCTAAAAATTTTTGGCGCGTTTTTCTTGAAAATATTATTAAACTTTCAATTAGATTTACTAGTTAAACAATACGAGCAGAGTTTGAATGAGGTTATTCTGTAATTTACAGGACTTAGTCCATCCAGTTTAATTTTTTTATACGTTTGTTGTTGTAATAATCAATATAATCGATAATAGCTTTCTCTAATTCCTCAAGAGACTTAAATTCTTTTTCAAATCCATAAAAACATTTCTGATTTCAAAAATACCAAAGAAAGATTCCATCATACCATTATCTGCACTGTTCCCCTTACGTGACATAGACGCCTTTATATCTTTACTTTCTAAAAAATCGATGATAAGAATCATGCTGGTATTGCCAACCTTGGTCACTGTGGAGAATAGTATTTTTCATATTTGTCATCTGTAAATGCCTCGTTTAACATTGCCTTTAGTTGATGTAAGTTAGGTGAACGAGAAAGATTGTACGCAATAATTTCACTGTTAAATCCATCTAAGACTGGTGATAAATATAGTTTCTGTTCACTACTTGGAATGGCAAACTCCGTTACATCTGTGTAACATTTTTTTCCATTGGTTTAGATCCTTCAAAATCACGTTGAATCAGATTATCTGATTTCTTTCCAACATCTCCTTGGTATGAATAATATTTGCGTTTACGACGAATACGGGCAATTAAACCAAGTGCTTTCATTAAGCGTTGTACCTTCTTACGATTCACTTTAAAAGCCACGATTTCTTAATTCTAAATGAATTCTACGGTAACCATAGTTTTTCCTTATGTTCTGTAAAAATATCTCGTATTTCATCTTTAAGCTGTTGATCCTTATCCGGTTGGTTCATTTGTTTTTAAAATGGTAATAGTACGTTGAACGAGCTAAATTAATTACTTTAAGAAGAACATCCAATGGAAATTCTTTGATTAATTCTTGAACAATTTCTGTCTTTCTTCTTTCGCTTTTTCCTCCTTTAAACGTTTTTCCCTCAACTTTTTTAGAACAGCAATTTCCGCCTTTAAGTATAGATTTTCTAATTTAAGTCGTTCTAAATCCGTCATTTCTTCTTGTTGTTTCTTTTGGCTTACGTCCCATTGAATTTGGTCTCCCTCTTGTTTTCTCAACAATAGTATACCCATTTTTCCTATATTGTGCTAGCCAATTCGAAAGTAAGCCACGATTCGGAAGTGCATACTCAATACATACACTTAATTGTGAATGACCTTCTAGAAGAACTTTATTCAGTATTTCCTGCTTTAGTTTTTGGTGAATAGTAACGATTTTTTTCTTTTTAACAATTTCTATTCCATATTGATCAATCAATCGAACTAAGTATTTAATATTAGAATCGGCGATATCGTATTTCTTTGAAAGATTCTTTAAGCTTTCACCTTGTTTTTCTTAGTTGATAAATTTCTATTTTATCTTCATAAGTTAATTTCATAAAAAACACCCCAAAAGTTAGATTTTTTTCATGTCTAACTTTTTGGGGTGTACTACTAGATTTTTCTAACTTGAATTTTTTTATCTTCATTTTATGATTAAGTTTTATTTCCGAATAAAGAATATGTTCCGCTAATCGTTACAACAATGCCAAATAAAATAACAATCATTCGATTCAAAAAATCATTTCCAATGAAAAAAACTACAAATAATAATTCCAATCCCAATGGTACTAATTGATAAAAATTTTTCAATCGAAACCGTCTTTTGACACAGAAACGTTCCCTTCAAATTCCTCCATCGAAAACTTGTTTTTACAAGATATTTTGGTAAAACACTTTTGAAATAAACAATTGTGGACAACGCATAAAAATAAAATTGCTGATAAAACAACTCAATAAAAATATTATCCGGGAAAAAACTATAAATCATCGCTCCTATTGCAATAGCAATGACTAAAACGCTGCCTAAAAAAGCATTGAAACGAGCTAAATCCTCTTTTTGGAATATGATACATAGATTTTAAAAGTCGGAAGATAAAAATACTCTTGATTATCTGAACCTTTATAAAATTCTCCAAAAATCTTCTTCATCTTTTTCACCGCTTATAAAATTTCTGAAATCCCATATCGAGAAACAGTAATATTTAATCCTTTCGCAATTTCCAATTCAATTTGATCGTTCTCAATTTTTACTGTTCCATAAATTCCATTTGCTGCGAGAACACGTTTTTCCCACTTTTAATTCTGAATGAAATTTTTCAAAAATATTGTTGTTGATGTTTCATGTTTTTCTTGAAAAGAAATAATAAATCCCTAAAATAACTGCTATAAAAACAAGAAATGTTATTGAACTTCCAAAAATAATTTGAACCGTTTGCATCCTTAAATCCCATCCTCATCTTCATCAATTGTTTGTTCAACGTTCGTTGGTAACACTACATGTTGAATACCTTCTTTACCTGCATTTAAACTTTGTGTAACTACTGCTTTTGCATCATTCGCAAATTCTCGGAACATTGCAATTTCAATTAACATTGGCAAGTTTGTTCCCACTACTACTTCAACATTTTCAAATGCTACTGAAGCCATCATGGCTGCTTTAAAAGGACTTCCTCCTAATAAATCTGCATAAACCACAATACCTTCTGTTGTTTCTTGTAATTCTTCCATTGCAATTCGCATATTTTGTTCTAAATTTTCCATCGGTTCACTTTCACGAAATGGAACTACTTTAAATGCTTCTTGCTTCCCTGCAATCATTTCTAATGCATGTCCTACTCCAACTGCATATTCTCCGTGTCCTGTTAAAATTAATCCAATCATTGTATTACCTCCCTATATATTATACTTATATACTAGTCCAGTTTCGCCTAAAATACAAGAAGAAAATCAAACGTTTTCAAATATTCCTTTACACTAAAAAATGCCCCTATAAAGGGACATTACGATTTAAATCTTTTTGTTCATTAGAATAATTCTTTATAGAAAGCAATTGTTTCTTCTAATGTTGGCATGAATGGGTTACCAGGTGCAAGCATCGATTAACGCATTGTTAGATAGATATTCGAAATCAAAGTCTTTTTCTTCAATTCCTAATTCAGTTAATTTCTTAGGAATACCTACAGTTTCAGATAATGTTTCAATTTCTTTAATTGCATAAGCTGCACATTCTTCATCTGATTTACCTGTTGGATCTAATCCTAAAGCTTTTGCTACATCACGGAATGCTGCAGGAACACGTTTTGCATTTTCACGTTCAATAACTGGTAATAACATTGCACAGCATACACCGTGAGGTAATTTGTAAACAGCACCTAATTGGTGAGCCATTGAGTGAACATAACCTAAACCTGCATTGTTGAATGACATACCACCTAAGAAGATAGCATTTACCATTCCTTCACGAGCTTCGATGTCATGTCCGTCTTTTACAGCACGTGGTAAGAATTCTTTAATTAATTCAATTGCACCAATTGATAATTTTTTAGTTACTCCATAAGCACCTGGTGTTACTAATGCTTCAACAGCGTGAGTTAAGGCATCCATACCTGTTGCTGCAGTTAATGGGGCTGGTTTAGAAACCATTAATTCTGGGTCGTTAACTGAAATTAATGCTAAACTATTTTTATCAACCATTACCATTTTAACTTTACGTTCTTCGTCAGTAATAACGTAGTTAATTGTAATTTCTGCTGAAGTACCTGCTGTAGTGTTAATAGCTACTACTGGTAAACCTTTTTTAGCAGATTTGTGTAATCCTTCATAGTCTTGAGGTTTTCCACCATTTGTTGCGATAACTGAAATACAGCTTGCAGCATCTTGTGGAGATCCACCACCTAAACTAATAATGAAGTCACAGTTGTTATCTTGTAATGTTTTAACTCCGTCTGTTACATTTTTACAAGTTGGGTTAGGTTCTACATCTGAATAGACAACATAGTTGATTCCTGCTTCATCTAAAGGTTTAGTAACTTTTAGGAAGAATATCACTTGATTCAATAAATTTATCCGTTACTAATAATGCTTTATTGTAACCTAAATCTTTTACATAAGAACCAATTTCGTTTACTACTCCTCTTCCGATTAAGTTAATTGCTGGTACATAAAATGTTGACATAATGTTTCTCTCCCTTAAATTTGTTTCAATAATTTTTATTTATAAAAACGCCTTTTTCAAAATAATATTTCCATATAAAGCACTCTCACCAGTTTGAATAACTAAATAGGCTTTTTCAGCTTGGTCATAAAATTCAAAACGTTCAAATTCTTTAATGGCTGCACCTGGATGACTTTCTTCTAATAGTTTTTATATTCATCCCAAATTACTGGAACTGTTGTATCTCCTGGCACTACTTGCATTAGTCCTGCTTGATAAGAACTATAAGTATCTAATGGTAATAATTTCAAAATAGCTTCTAGCGCTACTGGAACTCCATGTCCATCCATGCGAACAACACGTTGCCCAATACGGTGAGCTGGGAAATTCGCATCAGCGATGACAAGTTCATCTCCATGGCCCATTTCCATTAAATAGGCCACTAAATCAGGACTTAAAATTTTAGGAATTTGTTTTAGCATGATGAAATTCCTTTCTTAATTTGTTTAAATTTTTTTGTTGTATGTTGATAAACTGTTCAACTTGTTTCGGTTCATATCGAGTAACAACTTCTGATGCTTTAATCAGATTTTTGTGCTTCCTGGCGAGAATGAATCACTTCTAGTGTCAATAATTGTGATAAAATATTGCCTAACGCACTGGCTTCAACTGGCCCTGTAATGACAAGGCGATTCGTAAAGTTAGCAGTAATTTGACATAACAGTTTATTTTGGATTCCTCCACCAACCATTTGAACGGTAGTCATCTTTTGTTTTGTCAAGTCTTCTAATTGTTCGATTGTTTCTAAATAAGTTAACGCGAGACTTTCAATCACAATTCGTACAATTTCACCTTTTGTTTTAGGAACAACTTGTCCTGTCACTTTACAAAACTCTTTGATTTTACTTTCCATATCTCCTGGCGAAGCAAATACTGGATCATTTGGATAAATCCAAGTTTGATTATCCGTTACTTTTTCAGCTAATTGCACCATTTCAGCGAAACTTACTTCTTCACCTTGACCTCTCCAGTCACGTTGCAATTCTTGGATAATCCACATTCCAGTTGTATTTTGAAGTAATCTATATTTACCATCGAAGCATCCTTCATTGGTTAACCCTGATTCAAATGCTTCATCTGTAATAATTGGTTGTTCAGATTCAATTCCCACTAATGACCAAGTACCACAAGAAATAAACACAGTACCTTTTTCATTTTCATAAGGAATTGCTAAAACTGCTGCAGCTGTATCATGTCCAGCTCCTGCAATCACTTTAAAATGGTTCAACTTTTAATTCTTGAACAATTCTTGGTGATAAATCTCTTAAAACAGATCCATTTTTTTACTGGTGATGAAAAACCATTTGGTTGGAATTCCTAGCTTTTCAAAAATATCTTGTGAAAAAAATCTTGTGTGAATACATCGAGTAACCCACTTGTACTTGCGATTGTATATTCATTTGCAAGAACACCGGCTAATAAGTAATTAATTAAATCTGGGATAAACAAAACTCTTTGTACGACTTCTTTTTAGCTGTGGCTTTTCTTGTAAATCTGAATAAATTTGCAAGATTGTATTATACGTCGCAGGTTGAACTCCTGTTTTCTTAAATAATTCATTTTTTTGAAATTAATTGATAGAATGATTCCTCATAACGCCCCATTCGATTATCTCTGTAGCAATGCGGTTGATAGAGCAAATCTCCATTGTGATCTAAGTATGCATAGTCCACTCCCCATGTATCAACAGAAATGGAACGAATCGGAATAGAATCATTTGAAGCTTTTTTAATTCCTTGTTTGATTTCACCAAATAAGTGTAATAAATTCCAATACAATCCATCGTTAAGATTCACCGGCTCATTTTTGAACCGATGAACCTCTGATAACTGGAGGGAGCTACCATTATAAATGGCTTGCATGACACGACCTGAACTTGCACCTAAATCAATAGCTAACACTTTCATTAAGCTCATGCTTTTCCTCCATATTCTTTAAATTTTATTCATATAATAATGCTTTGATATCTTCTTTATCGATGTTTGAAGCATCATACCATTTAGAACCTGTATCTACGTCTTTAACTGTTTCACCTTTAGCTGAAGCAATTGCTAATTTAACAGCTTGGTAACCAATTTGAACTGGGTCTTGAGTAACTGAACCTACAAAGACACCTTTACGAATAGCATCTTGTTGTAAAGCACCTGAGTCAAAACCAACAGCTAAGATTTTATCTTTGCCTAATTTAGATTCTTTGAAACCACCGTTTGCGTTGATGATTGCTTTAGCAGCAAATTCATTTGAACCATAAATTGCAACAGTATCTTCTTTTTCTAACACTGTTGAAGCTTCTGTTTTACCAGCAGCATCGTCTACTTGAGCAGGAACACGAACTTCAATGACAACTTTAGCATCTGCTTCTGAAACATTGTTTTTGAATTTGTCATGTCCAACTACAGCTGTTTTAATACCTTTTTTCTCTAATAATTCAACCATTTTATCAATGAAACCACTTGTTCTTTGAGTGATTGATAGAGAGTTTACTTCTTGAGAAACAACACCAATACGAGCTTTTTTGTCTCCTACTTTGCTTTCTAACAATTTGAATAAGTTTTCTGCAGCATTTCCACCTGCAGCGTGGTTATCTGTTGAAGCTGTTGCTTTAATAGCTCCTTCTGGTGCACCAGGTACCCTGAGTCAAAACCGATAATTGGAATGTTTTTACTTTGAGCTTGTTTAATAGCATCTAATTCAGCCTCTGTATCAAGTGCTGCTAATGCAATGGCTTTTGGATTTTTATTGATTGCGTTATTTAATTGTTCTAATTGTTCAGCAATCGCTGTTTCATTTTGTGGTCCTACAAATGAAATTTTCGCACCTAATTCATCTGCTGCTTTTGAAGCACCTTTATTAACTGCTTTCCAGAAGTCATGTTGGAAACCTTTCGCAATTACTTCTCACTTTTAAAGTCTCCACCTTTTGAACCTCCGCTCTTTCCATCACTTGATTTAGATGAACAACCTGCTAATAAAGCAGATGCGCAAGCAAAAGTGGCAATTGCAAATTTTAATGATTTTTTCATAAGATTTCTCTCCTTTTATTATCCCTTTAGGATGTATACTAAAATTTTAAAACACTCAATACATTTTAACGCTTATTTTTTCTTGTTTTTGACGGATTAAGATATCAGAGTAAACCGCTACAATTACTACAAATCCTGTGATGAATAATTGATAGTGTGGTTGTAAGTCGATATATGGTAAACCAATCTTCAATACTGACATGATGAATACCCCAATAATTGTACCAATTACTGAACCAACACCACCGGCTAATGAAGTACCACCGACTACTACCCCTGCGATTGCATCAAGTTCCATACCATTACCAGTACCAGGAAGAATTGTTGAATAAGTTGCTGCATATGCGATACCAGCCAAACCAGCTAATAATCCACTAATAACATACGCTGTACCTTCCCATTTGATAACATTAACCCCAGAAAGTCTTGTAGCTTCCTTGTTAGAACCAATTGCGAAAATATAACGACCAACTTTTGTTTTATTTAATACAACTGCTGCTAAAAGTGCTACAACAATCAGTACAATCAACCCTGTTGGAAGATTATCTTGCGTTCTGAATAAATCTTTATACCAACCTTCACCAGTTCCACGTAATGGGAAAGTAATACTTTGTACATTAGACACGATCGAACTTAAACCACGTGAAATCATCATTGTACCAAGTGTTGCAATGAATGGTGGTAAACCAAATCTCGCAATCAATACTCCGTTGAATAATCCGAATACACCTCCAATCACTAAAATTGCTAATAGTGCTAGCCATAAAGGCCAACCCATTTTTGTATGGAGCACACCACCAGTAATAGCAGCACACATCATTACTGTACCGATAGATAAGTCAATCCCACCAGTGATAATAACGAATGTTACCCCAATAGCTAAAAACCCAATGTAATAAGATGCATCTAAGATGCTGACTGCTGTATCAAATGAACGGAATGATTCACTTGAGATTGCAAAAAATGCGAAAATAACAATCAAAGCGATTATTGCGATTAATTTTTGTAGCCCAACTGTTTTTACTAGTTTAGTCCAGATGGAGTTTCTCTCTTCCATATTTATACCCCTCTTCAATTATCGATCTGTAGCTAAAGCTAAGATACGTTCTTGTGTTGCTTGACTAATGTCAAGTTCTCCTGTTTTACGACCTTCACACATAACAACAATACGGTCACTCATACGTAGTATTTCTGTTAATTCTGAAGAAATCATAATGATTGATTTTCCTTGAGCAACTAGCTCGTTCATTAATGTATAAATCTCACTTTTTGCCCCAACGTCAATTCCTCGAGTTGGTTCATCAAAGATTAAAATATCACTATCTTGTTCTAACCATTTTGCGATAACAACTTTTTGTTGGTTACCACCTGATAAGTTACGAACTAATTGTTTTGAGGATGGTGTCTTAGTTCTTAATGATTTAACAAATTTATCACTTGCTGTAACAATTTCTGTATCATTAATTAAACCACCATGTACATACTTATCTAGGTTTGTCATTACTGTATTATTAGCAATTGTCATATCCACGATACATCCATAACGTTTACGGTCTTCAGACAAGTATCCAATACCTTCACGAATAGCATCTTGAGGTGATTTAATATCCACTTCTTTTCCGTTAATCTTAATGGTACCGCTGTCTTTTTTATCCGCACCGAATAGTAATCGAGCTACTTCAGTACGACCTGCACCCATTAAACCAGAGAAGCCTAAGATTTCGCCTTTTCTTAAAACAAAGCTTACATCTTTTACAGTACTTCCTGCATTTAAATGTTCAACTTCTAAGACTACTGGTGCATCTTCTGGTACTGCTGATGCTGCTTTTGGATCTTCATAAATTGTACGTCCTACCATCATTGCAATAATTTCATCTTTAGTTGTATCTTTTGTATTTACTGTACCTACATATTCACCGTCACGCATAACCGTTACTCGGTCAGTAATACGAGCAATTTCGTCCATACGGTGAGAAATATAAGTGATTCCTACACCTTTTTGACGTAAATCATCAATAATTGCGAACAATTCATTGATTTCTGATTCTGTTAAAGCTGCAGTTGGCTCATCGAATACGATTACTTTAGCATCCATCGATAACGCTTTTGCAATTTCAACCATTTGTTGTTTCCCAACTGTTAAATGACCCACTTTTTCTTGTGGATTAATATCCAGTTTTAACAAATTGAATAATTCTTTTGCCTTTTTATTCGCAGCATTATCATCAATAAAGAAACCTTGATTTATTTCTTCACGACCGATGAAAATATTTTGTGCTACTGTTAAATCATTCATCATATTTAATTCTTGGTGAACAATAACAATACCATCATCCATTGCTTCTTTTGGTTTTGAATATTCCACTTGTTTTCCGTTATAGTGAATCGTTCCTTCATTTGGTTTATGAATTCCCGTTAAAACTTTCATTAATGTGGATTTTCCTGCACCATTTTCACCCATTAGGGCGTGTACTTCTCCAGTTCTTAAGTCGAAATCTACACCTTTTAAGGCTTTTACTGGTCCAAAGCTTTTTACGATTCCCTTCATTTCAAGAATAACTGGATTACTCATGCGTTTCACCTACCTGTTCCAGTTTGATAACGCGCTCTTGGAGCGCTTCCATTTTGCGTTTGTTGTTCAAGGACAATGCTAACCATCTCAATGAGTAAGTGACTGTTCATAAAATGATCTTGTGCATGCACTGCTAGTAATGTTGGAGAACTAGCTTCTCCTCTAATTTCTAGCTGAATCATTTCTGTTTGAATATTGTGTGCTTCCACTCCTTTAACTTTTGCCTCATCAAGTAATTCTCTTGCAGATGATAAATCACCTGCAAGAGCACTCTTCATTGATTGCATTGCTAAAGTTGTCACTTTGCTACTTTTGACGATAAGTTGCATTAATCGTCCTGTTTCTGCTTTTTTAGTATCACTCATTAGCTTAACCTAACAATTCAATTCCTTGTTTAAGAACTTCTTCTCCACGCATATTTTCAAAATCTTCATCTGAAATTACGGCAACTGGAATATTTAAGTTAGCTTTTGCTTTTTCTTCAAGATATGCTAATTGAGGTGATAATAGTAAAACATCTACATTTTTTAAATTATCAACACCTGTAATCCCTACTGAGTAGAATGAGTAGTCTAAATTATCACGATAAATAACTTCATTAATTCTTTCAACTAACATACTTGTTGTTAAACCACCAACACAGGCTAAAATAATTGTTTTTGTCATTCTGATCACTCCTTTTATTTATGAATTGGACCTAATAGTTGACAAGCGCGGTAATCAGCTGATTCTAAATCTTCTGTTCCAAATAATGACCAATTTTTCGGTCTGAAAATATCTTCTTCATCCACATTGTGCATATTTACTGGAATACGTAACATAGAAGCTAATGTAATTAAATCTGCTCCAATATGCCCGTAAGAAATTGCACCGTGGTTAGCACCCCAGTTGTTCATTACATCATATACAGACTTGAATGCGCCTTTTCCTGTTAAGCGAGGAGCAAACCATGTTGTTGGCCAACCTGGATCTGTACGGTTATCTAATGTATGATGAACTTCTTCTGGTAATTCTAATGTGTAACCTTCAGCAATTTGTAAAACTGGTCCTACACCTTTTAGTAAGTTTAAGCGAACCATTGTTACTGGCATATTTCCTTTTGTTAAGAAGCGAGTTGAGTACCCTCCACCACGGAAGTATTCTCTGTTTGCTGCTGGGAAATCAGTATTTTCAAGCATTGCATCTACTTCTGCTTGTGTTAATTCCCAGTATGGTTTCATAACAGCTTCTCCATCACGAGTAGCTTGTCCTGTTCCATCTAAAGTACATGAACCTGAGTTAATTAAGTGTAAGAATCCATTTTCAGCATGACCTTCTAATTTATGTCCTGTTACACGTTCAACTGCTTCTGGACTCCAATAAGTACGAACGTCTGCGAAAATTTGTGGTGTATTTGTTAATAAGTAGTTGAATAACATTGATACACCATTTAATGCATCATTTTCTGTAGCAAAAATGTAAGGACGACGGATACCATTCCAGTCAAATTGAGTATTTAAGAATGTTTCCATGAAAGTCGCCATTAGGGAAGTGGTCTGTCCATTGACGTTGTCCTTGGAATCCACCCACTAAAGCATAGTGACCGACAGCTTCCTCTTCGAAACCAAGTTCAGCTAAGCGAGGGTTGCCAACCATTAAGTCACGACCAATCATGAACATTTTGATAACAAATTCCCATTGTTTGTCTTTTTCTTCACGACTTAACACTAAATCTTCACGGTTACGATCGAAACCTTCTTTAACATTTTCTTTTACCCAAGCAAGAGCACGTTCGAATTCTTCATGATCACTAATGCCACGGTCGATACGACGAGTAAATTCTGTCATATCCACCGATTCATTACGCATTCCTAAATATTCTTGGAAGAAATCAGGATCTACGATTGAACCACCAATCCCCATTGAAACACTACCCATTGATAAGTAAGCTGTGTCTCTCATTAATCCAGTTGCAAGAGCTGCTCTTGCATAACGTAAGATTTTTTCTTTTACATCTTCTGGAATTTCTGTAGTAGATGCTTCTTGAACATCTTTACCATAAATACCAAATGCTGGAATTCCTTTTTGTGCATGAGAAGCAAGAACTGCTGCTAAATATACAGCTCCTGGTCTTTCAGTTCCATTGAATCCCCAAATTGCATGTGGAATGTCTGGTGACATATCCATTGTTTCACTACCATAGCACCAGCATGGAGTTACAGTAATTGTAGCGCATACATTTGATTTTTTGAATAATTCATGTGATGCTGCCGCTTCTGGAACACGTCCAATTGTTGATGGTGAAATGACACATTCAACTGGTTGTCCATCTGGATATTTCAATGTTGACTCTAGCAAAGCTGCTACACTTTTGGCCATATTCATTGTTTGAACTTCTAAAGATTCGCGAACCCCTTGACGACGGCCATCAATCGTAGGGCGAATCCCGATACGTGGATGTTGTATCATTTTTCCTTCCTCCTTGTTTATACCTTTTACCAGTCTCATTCTAGAAAAAATTTAGACTGAGTAACTGAATTTTAACAACTGCCTATCATTTAAAAACATTTGTTTCAAGTATTTCCCCTTCTTCTTTTTATTGATACCTGTTGGCGTTACGATGATGGTATGAACTGAATCACTGTTACAGTTTAATAATATTATTGTAACAAACATTACGCATCTCGTTCGTATTCTACTTGGTCATCAAATGTCATAATAGTATCATTTATTCCTTGGTTCCATAATACCAATAACAGAAAGCGTATACAACATTTGAAAGCGCTATTGAAATTTTTGCCAAAATATGTGCTATAATTTATTCGTAAATGTTCAAAAATCGTTCAAAACCTATTATATATGGAGGGTTTATCATGGTTTCTTATGAAAGAATAACCAAAATTTTAGAAATTTTATCAAAAAGAAAAATTATTTCTACTACTCAATTAGAATCATTAATGTTTTGCTCCACTTCAACATTACGACGTGATTTAATTCAATTAGAAAAAGACGGGAAAAATTATTCGCTCTCATGGTGAAGTCCGACTTGTCACTACTAACAATGTCGAATATACATACGAAAGTAGGCGACAAGAAGAAACTTCCGGCAAACAGCATATCGCCGAAACTGCTTCTACTTTTTTAACTGATAATCAATCGATATTTATTGATGGTTCTTCAACAGCTGCGTTATTAGTCCCATATTTTTCAACATTACAAAATTTGCGAGTCATTACGAACGGTTTAGAAATAGCACGGCAATTAAATCGTTTTGACAATATTACCTTATTTTTCTGTGGTGGTCATATTGATTATGGAACAAATTCAGCATTGGGAGATTTTGCCAGCCAATTTATTAATAATTTTCACGCAGATATTTGTTTCATGAGTTGCAGAGGTCTCGATCGTTTTGGTTCTTATGAAGCAAACTATAATCAAGCTTTACTAAAACAACAAATGATTGCTAATTCGGATTTGACGGTGTTATTAGCAGATTCTTCTAAATTCCATACAAGTCACTATTTTAAATTAGCCAATTACAATGTGATTGATTATATTATTACAAATGAAGCTCCTGTAGAAGCATTCCAAGACACAGTTAATAAGCAATGCGAAATTCTTTTGGTAATCATATTTAAATTGTAATAAAAATCTTTAGACCTTTTTTGTATTTGATTATAAATCAAAGCAAAAAAGGATTTTTTAGTTTAGAAAAGGAAACACAAAAAGACTTCCCATAGTAGCACTAGACATGAAACACCAAAAGCATTTGCTGCCTTCCCCTGCTACAATAATAGGAAGCCTATTTGTAAGTTAATTCCATTATTACAGCTCTCTTCGTCCTTCGATTGCTTTGAATAATGTCATTTCATCTGCATATTCAATATCACTACCAACTGCAAGTCCATGAGCTAAACGCGTCACTTTAATTCCTGCTGGTTTAATTAAACGAGATAAATACATCGCTGTTGCTTCCCCTTCTGCAGTTGCATTGGTTGCAATAATTACTTCTTCTACAGTAGGATCCTGAAGACGTTGAATAAGAGAAGCCACATTAATATCATCAGGCCCTGTTCCTTCCATTGGAGAAAGAACACCATGCAGAACATGATACAAACCTTTATATTCCTTCATTCTCTCTAAACTCATCACATCTCGACTATCTTCAACAACTAGTATTTTTGTTCTATCTCTAGAAGCATCTTGGCAAATTTCGCAAGGATCTTCTTGCGTAATATTCCCACAAACCGAACACATCGTTAAATCTCTTTTACAACTAATCAAGGCATTAGCAAAATTCATCACTTCTTCTTCCGGCATTTCCATGCTGAAAAAGCAAGACGAGCAGCTGTTTTTGCTCCGATTCCGGGCAGCTTCATATAACTATCCATCAATCGAGCGATTGGTTCTGGATATTGCATCCTCTCACCTCAACTCATTAAAATCCAGGGATATTTAATCCTCTAGTAAATTGTCCCATTGTTTGTTCATTTGCTTTTTCAGCTTGTTCTAAAGCACGATTTGTTGCCATTAATACTAAGTCTTGTAATAATTCAACATCCTCTCCATCAACCGCTTCTGGTTTTATCGATACAGAAAGTACTTGACGTTTTCCATTCACAGTCACTTGTACTAAGTCACTTTGAGAGCTTCCTACATATTCGGTTTGGTTTAACTCCTCTTGAGCTTGTGCCATTTGTTTTTGTAATTTTTGCATTTGTTTCATCATGCCTTGCATATTTCCCATTCCACGCATGTTGATTCCTCCTTAATTGTTTTCTGTTTCTTCTGAAATATGAACAATTTCTTCTCCAAACAAATCAATTGTATTTTGAACTAATTGTTCTACTTCGTTTTTTTCTTCTTCATCAGTTGGTTGCTCTTCCATTTCTGTTGCATGAGTCACACCTTCTGCTTCTTGCTTTTCTTTTTTATCTCTTAAATAATCTTGTCGAATTTGTACCCATTGTTCACCTGTCACGCTGACAAAAATTTCCTGGATACTTCGCTAATGTTTGACAATGGCGAGCAATATCTTCATGAAGTTCTACACTTTCCTGCGCTCTTTGGGCATAAAATTTCATAATCAAATTTCAAAGACAAATCCATTTGAACTAGCCGCTACAGGTTCGCTTGCTCAATAGCGCTCTTTGAGTGGTCGAAAGCATTTGTAATAAATCTCCCACAATTCTCGAATAAAAATTAAATCTTTTCGAGTTGCTGCATCTAATACTTTATAAACTTCACCAATATTTGGCTTATATGTACTCGCTTTTGCTTGTGGAGTTGATATTGCTTTCTTAGGAGCTACTACTCCTTGTCCTTGTAATAATTGAGACATCTGTTGCTGTAAACTTTGTAACTGTTGTTCCAATTGTGAGACATATTCCTGATTCGCTGTATCTACTTGTTGAGCTACCGCTACTACTGGTTGTGCCATTTTAATCGTAAAGACTTCTAAACTAATGGTTGGTTTTGTCGTAAATCGCATTTCTTGTTGCGTTTGATTTAAAGCGTCCATAAAGCGATATAAAAAGGCTTCTTCAACCTCTTTTGCAAACTCCACAAAAGCTTCACTTCTACCAATCATATCTCCTGTTTGTTTGGCAACCAATAAATCTCTAGAAAATTCTAACCATTCTTCAATTAAACGAGACGCTTCTTTTCCTAGCAATAATAAATCTTGCAATTGTAATAAAGCTGCTTGTGCTTGTTGCTGAGTCAATAAGCGTACAAATTCAATCATTAAATCATCCGTTAAACTTCCAGAAACTTGAATGGCTTGTTCAAAACTTACTTTATCATCACTAAATGAAATGATTTCGATCTAATAAACTCAACGCATCACGCATTCCACCATTGGCACAACGAGCAATGACGCTTAAAAGCTTTCCTCTTCATACGTAATCTCTTCTTGTTCTAAAATATACCGAAGTCTTTGAATAATTTCATCATTCGTAATTCTTCTAAAATCAAATCGCTGTGTTCGTGAAATAATCGTTGCTGGAATTTTATGAGGTTCAGTTGTCGCTAGAATAAATATTACATTTTTGGAGGTTCTTCTAATGTTTTTAATAAAGCATTGAATGCTCCAGTCGATAACATATGCACTTCATCGATAATATAAACTTTATACGTTGCTTGAGTTGGAGCATAACGAGCTTTATCTCGAATATCACGAATTTCTTCTACCCCATTATTACTCGCCGCATCGATTTCAATAACATCCCCAATCGTTCCTTCTGTAATGCCTTTGCATAATAAACAGTTATTACAAGGTTCTCCATCTTGAGGATTTAAACAGTTAATTGCTTTAGCAAAAATTTTTGCAGCACTGGTCTTCCCAGTTCCTCTCGGTCCTGTAAATAAATACGCATGACTCGTTTTATGATGGACAATCGCATTTTTCAATGTTTTCGTAACTGCAGTTTGTCCCACCATATCTTCAAATTTTTGCGGTCGCCATTTTCGGTATAACGCTTGATAAGCCATCGGTCTTCTCCTTTTGACTTTATACTAAGAAAAAACACAACGCTACCATCGTAGGTTATGTTTTTCTATTCTTTACTATTTTACATTTTTTTATGAGATTTGACTACCGGAATGTTTCAAAAACAGACATTGGTGCTTTAGAGTTTGCAATAAAACTTGTCACATCTGAAGTCGTTAAAATATTCAAGCGATGTTTTGCACGAGTACAAGTTGTATAGAACATAAATCGTTCTTTTCATCGTTGCATAGCGATCTTTTGTTGCTTGCCAAATAAAGACTTGGTCAAATTCTAACCCTTTAGCAACTTCAATCGTTGTCACTACTAATCGACTACCTAATGATTCACTTGTATCTTCTAATAATTCAGCATCATACTCGACTAACTCTTTTTGTAAAGCTTTTGCTTCGTCCATTGTACGGCAGAAAAATAGCATTTGTATGATAACATTCAGGTGTATCTTCGACTAATTTCTTCAATCGTTCAATTGAAGGTTCTTCATCAACAAATACCCCTACTTCTTCACCTGTACGTGGGAAGACATTTTTATCTAATTCCCAACCTAAAATACCATTAGCAAAACGTGTGATTTGTGCGGTACAACGATAACTAATTTCTAATGAACGATGTTCTAAAACACGTTCTTTGAAAAAATGCTGCTACTAATTCTGGATGACGTTCTTCTAAAGAAAAGATTGTTGTAGCAGTTGAAAATGATTGGAATGTGTCTCCCACAACTGTGAATTTCGCACGGAAGTAATAGTTTGATAAAGTCGCCATTAACAATAAAGATACATCCTGCACCTCATCAATAAATAAATGCGTATAGCCTTGATAATCACGAATCGGAGCAATCATTGTAGCCACATATAACAATACTCTCACTCCTTCAGCCGTTACTGAAGACGTCCTTCCCCTGTATTTTTCAAAGGAATTTGAGCATTATCAACTTTTTGTAACTCTTCTCTACGTTGTTTCGCCAAAGGCATCCAATCTTGTAAATGTTTAGCAAAATTTACAAATGCAAACATTTCTACTTGTTGTTCAACTTCCAATGATTGTTTTTCAAAACACGCGTTGCCCTAACATTTGATAATATTCTGTTTCACTATTAAATTCTTGATTTTTCATCAATACTTCAATTTGCATAGCAGACATTTCTTCATAAACGCTTTTAGCAGTGTCAGAAACATAGAAACGATTTAAGCGACGTTTTAAATTTTTTTCTAACACTTCCTGCACTTGAACTAATTGTTGATACAGAGTCAATTTCTGGTTAACTTGTTCTATAATTTTTTGATAATCTTTCTCCCCAAAAATTCTAAAATCCTTTTAATTGAAAGCGGACGGAAGTGTAAATTTGTGACAGATAAAGCTGTTAATTGTTCAGCAACAAGACCGCCCACTCGCTATCCGTTAAATAAGCTTTTTCTAATTTTAGTTGGCACCAAAGTAGTCGTTTTTATTTAAGAAAAATTTCTTAAACAATTCTACTGTATGTTGCGCTAAAGTTTGTTGATATAATTCACTACCTGTTAAATTCGGAATAACATGAGAAATATATTTTGCAAACAATTGATTTCGAGACAATAACAACATATCATTATGAGTTTGATCTTTTGATTGATACATCAAATAAGCAATTCGTTGTAATAAAATTGTTGTTTTTCCACTTCCTGCACACCCATTGACGATTAACCAATCTTTTTGCTTATGCCGAATAATTTCATTTTGTTCCTTTTGAATCGTCGCAGTAATTCCTTCTAAATGTCCATCGCGGTTCGTTGGTGCGCTTAATGTTTCCATCAATAATGATTCTTCATTTTCAACATCATACACCGATTGGATTTTTCCTTTTTAATGACAATATCCCTTTTTAAAAATGCTTGTCCATGTTGAATTCCTGAAGGAGTTTGGTACGTTAAATCTCCTAAAGTTCCCTCATAAAACAAACTAGCAATTGGTGCACGCCAATCATAGACTTGCACTTGTTTTTCTTCATCAAAAAATGTTGATGAACCAATATACATTTTTTCAACTTCCGCTTCCCCTTCAAATTGAACATCAATTCTTCCAAAATAAGGAGATTCTTTTTGTTCTTCTAATTGTTTAATAGAAAATTCAATAAACTCTTGACGTTGTTGATCTAAATGTTCATCTTTTAGTCTTTGTTCTTCGGATTGAATTTTTTTGTCGAATTTTGATTGAACTTCTACTAAGTGTGTTTCTTCTTCTTTGAACCCTTTATTTTTCACTAGAGAGCTCCTCCATCTATCCCAAAATACTTACTTTATAAAAACAGGCTGGAACACTCGCCCCAGCCTGTAATTTCTTCTATGTACATACAGCACATAACGAACGATACTTATAGCTGCTTCCTTCCGGACCTGACTCGATTCATATGTTCGCTATTGCCATATGGCCTAACGGCAGATATTATTATACTCTATTTCCCTGAAAATTGCAACAGTGCAAAGAAAATAGTTTTCACGTTTATCAAACAAAAGTGATAATGTATCAAATCAAAGAAGTAACATCACATTACATTTATAAGTAGTTAGATATCAAGGATGACGGCTAAAACTAACCCAACGCCGACAAAAAAGCCCCTAGGGAACTGACATTCCTTAGAGACTTTGCTATGCTAACGCACTACATTTTCGTAAAATATTATATCACTTAAAAATTTAAGCTGTCTAACTCTTGAAAAAAATTAGCAGTTTTATCTTATTAAATACAAGTAAAAATGATTAAAAATAACATTATTTTAACAACGTAATTTTTACACATTTCACTGTTATTTTTCATTTCGTTTATGGTACACTCTCGGCGTAGAAAGTTTTAAAGCGGTGGCAATCTCTTATAAAGGTAGGTGATGCTTATGAGCATCTGTATAAAATCTATCGAAAGGAGGTTGTACTTTGTCCGTCTATGAAGCTTTGACATTGGTGTGCTCTTTTGCAACTTTTTTAGTTGCATTAGTATCGCTCATTGTCAAATTGATAGAATTAAAGACATAACACCGCACAAAAACTTGGGTATAGTTTGCGGTGTTATTAAAACATCATCAAACAAGCCACCGTCTTTTAACGGTCTACACAGAGTCGAGTTGCAGCTCGGCTCTTTTTGTATCTTCATTATACCAAAAAGAAAACAAATTGCAAACTTCTCAAATCCAAAGACCCTCTCATGATCAAACACAAGTAAAAATGTCACTAATCATATAAACATTCATTTCTATAACCATTCATGATATTTCTTAATATACACTTTTTAACAATTGTTACTAATAACATATAGCTTACTGTAATTAAAATTAAAGCTAAGAAATACATACCATTTAAAGTAGCTAGTTTTAAGGAAGTTGCTAATGGTGTATACGGTAATACTGTCACGATAAATAACGCAAATAATGATGTCACTAATAACGAAAAGGCTGGTTTTGATTGAATAAATGGTAATTTAGGAGAACGAAGCATATAAATTACCATTGTTTGAGTCCACATGGATTGAATAAACCAACCTGTTTGGAAAAACCATTAAGAAGAATGCAGGATTTGTTGACTCAGCATAACTACTTCCTGTAATCATTGGCGCAATTCTAAAGAACATCACTGCAAATGTAATAATATCAAAAATAGAACTAGTTGGTCCTAACCATGACATAAATCTTGTAATCGATTTAGCAGTCCATGCACGTGGTTCTTTTAAGAAATCATCATCTACATTATCAAATGGCAACGCTACACAACTCAAGTCATAAATTAAGTTAAGCACAATTAAATGTACGGGAGCCATTGGTAAAAATGGTAAAAATACACTCGCAAATAATAATGAAAAAATATTTCCAAAATTAGATGAAACGGTCATTTTGATATATTTTTGTCATATTCGCATATACTTTACGACCTTCAATTAATCCTTTTTTTCTAACACTAATAAGTCTTTATCTAAAAAGAATGACATTCGCTACTTCTTTGGCAATATCCACTGCTGTATCTACAGAAATACCTACATCTGCTACTTTTAGAGAAGGTGCGTCATTAATTCCATCTCCCATATATCCAACTTTATGCCCATTCGCTTTTTAATAATCGAATAATGCGAGCCTTTTGTTCTGGAGAAAGTTTTGCAAAAATGGTTGTCTTTTCAGCTTCTATCGATAAAGCTGCATCATCCATCTCTTCTATATCTGTCCCTAATAAAATATAATCAACAGGTAATCCTACTCGTTTACACACTGTTTGTGTTACTTTTTCATTATCTCCTGTTAAAAATTTTTGTCATAACACCATGTTCTTTTAACGCTTGAATCGCTGGTGCTGCTGAAGGTTTTGGTGGATCTAAGAACGCTAAATATCCCATTAAAATCATATTGGATTCATCTTCTACTGCAAATCGATGTGAATCATTTGGATAGAATTTCTGACTAACTCCTAATACACGAAGCCCCTGTTCATTTAGTTGAGAAACAGCTTCTAAAATATTTTGACGGATTTCTTCTGTTATTGGATAAATTTCCTTTCCATCTTGTACATAAGAAGAAATACTTAGCATTTCTTCAAGAGCACCTTTTGTTACTAATAATGCTCCTTCTTGCGTTTCTTCTTTTACAATCACACTCATACGACGACGTTCAAAAATCAAATGGTAATTCATCAATTTTTGTAACGAGTTGAAAGATTCCGTAAATCTTCATGCTCAATTGATTCTTTTTTTCTGTACGTGTAATAATGGCACGGTCTAATAAATTTTTAAGTCCTGTTTGGAAATAACTATTTAAATAACCAATTTTTAGTACTCCTAAATCAAGATTCGCATGAATATCTAGTGGATATTCCAAAAATAATTTCATCTTGTGTTAACGTTCCTGTTTTATCGGTACAAAGAATGTCAATAGCGCCTAAATCTTGAATTGCATTTAATTTTTTAATGACTACTTTTTCTTTTGCCATAATGACTGCACCTTTGGCAAGGCTTGCTGTAATAATCATTGGTAACATTTCTGGTGTTAACCCAACCGCAACACTGAGCGCAAATACCCCTGCTTCTAGCCAGTCACTATCGGTTAAACCATTAATCACAAATACAACAGGAACAAGTACTAACATTAAACGAATTAATAACCAAGAAATTGTATTCATTTCTTTTTCAAAACTTGTTGGTTCATCAAAATTATTTAACGTCTTTTCAATACGACCAATCATTGTATCATTTCCTGTTACCAAAATTACCGCTAGTGCACTACCACTTACGACATTCGACCCCATAAATACAAAGCGTTCACTTTCTAATACAGTTTTTGAGTTTCATCTTCTGACGGAATCCACATTGCTTTTTCTCAATGGATTCACTTTCACCTGTTAAAGCTTGATTGTTGGATAAAGAAGTCTCTTGTTTCAAGTAGCAAAGCATCTGCAGGCAACATATCTCCTGCACTTAATTTAATCATATCCCCTACTACTAATTCTTCAATAGGAATTTCTTTCTGAATTTCATCACGAATCACAGTAGCCGTATTTACAATTAAGCTAGATAAATTACTTGCTGCTTTATCACTTTTTTTAGTTCTTGGACAAAAACGAATCCCTCCTGAAATTAGAACTAAAACAACAATAATGATGGATGTTGTCGGATCTTCTTCTCCATGTTTGGCTAAAAATCACATTCGTCATTAACGAAATAACAGCAATGACTAATAAAAATTACTGTAAATGGATTAATAATCGATTCATAAATTTTTCTTCCAAAGTGGCACTTCTTTTTGCTTTCGTTAATTTATTTTTCTCCATAAGTTTCACGAAGTGTCTCCACTTGTTCTTCTCGAACTCCAGTAATAGAAGTTTCTAAATAATCTAGTACATCTACTACTGAATTTGTCATTGCAAAATCAAATCTTTCTTTTGCTGTTTTCATTTTACTTCACCTCTTTTATTAAGTCAGATGAAGCAATGGTGATTATCATGCAATCGCCTTTGTTCATCTGCTAAATTCTGCTTACTATCCGGTTCCGGCATTTCTAATCACCCCTTTTAAAAAATTTCGACAAATGAAAAACATCTTGTTCCGTGCTTAGACGTAACAAGATGCCTTAAAATACAAAGTTCTTATTTTCCCGTCCAAGCTTTAACATCATGGAGCAATGAAATGACATTAGTTTCTGCCTTCACGACAGGAACTGCTAACCAACGAATAGTGTCTCCACTACTTTGCGGTAGCCATCCGTATCTCCATGGTAGTCTCACCTACCGATTTACATGCACAGTATACTGAATTTCTTTATTTACTGTCAAATAAAAAGAATACCGTACCTTCCTAAAGTATTAAACACACGGAATAACTTCTCTCTAGAATCCCTAACCGTTTGTTTTTATATACGCTAAACAACTAACCTTCATACCCAATCTCAAAAAATGCTAATTCTAAAGCTACCGCATGATTCCAACGTTCTTGCAGTGCTGAAATAGTTACTTTAACCTTACAAATTCTATTCAACTCATCAACAAGAAACTGAACCCATTCTTCAAAAAAATTCTCCTCTATGAAGATGAATCCACTCCAGATGAACATATTTCTCTGGAAGAGCTAATTCTTTAGAGCCCCAATCTAAATATAAACCTTCTGCAATGACTAACATCACTAAAAGCTGAGCATAATCAGATGAATCTACTGCTGAATACATTAGTTTTTGAAACTCTTTTGTCACAGGATGTAACGTTACTTCTAAATATTCATTTTCTGCCACTCCTAATTCTTTAAATGCTTTTTGAAAATAGCCATCTTCATCTGCTTCTAAAAATCCTAATTGTTTTGCAAATCTTAGTTTTGCTTCAAGTGTATCAGCATGTGCCACACAAGCCCCTAGCATCGATAAAAAAGCATCAAAAAAATGATAGTCTTGAATCAAATATTTTATTAGCACTTCATCCTCAATCGTTCCTTCAAAAAGCTCCTGTATAAAACGATGATTGACTGCCGCATTCCAATCTCGCTGACTATTTTTAAGTAATTCTCCCACAGCATCCCCCGTTTTAAAAGCATATTTTTCCATATATGACCATTCCTTTCCTATTCCATATTTCGCAAAAATCCTCTTTCATTTACCAAATGATGAGGCAAACAAAAGAGGATATTAGATGATTATTCAAGTATAAGTCTTTTCCCTTAATCTATCCTATGGATTGAGACATAATTAGCGAATCATTTCCCTTCGACAGTACGAACTGCATCAGGTTCAATGGGTATCATCTCAGCCATAAAGGCACCCCAAATGTTCTCTCATTTCATTCGAAACCAGTATAACAATACAGGGATTTAATGTAAATAAAAACGATGAATCCCCTAAAGTTATTCACCGTTTTCCAATCTCCTTTGTTCTTTTCGCCTTTTATTTCGTTCTCTTAACCCTTTAAAGAAGTCTTTTAAAATTTGTTGACACTCTTCTTCTAACACGCCCTGTTCGACTTCTACTTGATGATTAAACCGTACATCTTGTAATAAATTCATAAATGTTCCTGCTGTTCCCGCCTTTGGATCAAAAGCTCCAAATGTTACTTTTTTCAAACGAGATAAAATCATAGCTCCACTACACATAGGGCATGGTTCTAACGTCACAAAGAGTTCGCAATCTTCTAACCGCCAACTTCCTAAAGCTTGATTTGCTTGCCGAATTGCTTTAATTTCCGCATGTAAGGTTGCATCTTGTTCTTTTTCTCGCAAATTATGTCCACGTCCAATAATTTCTCCATGTAACACAACGACTGCACCAATAGGAACTTCTTCCTTATCATAAGCTTTTTGTGCTTCCTTTAAAGCTTCCCTCATGAACATTTCTTTTTCCATTTGTTCGATGATTCTCACCTCATTTATCCAAAATCTTCAACGCTTCTTCTCGTTTGATGACTAATTCTTTTACAAGATGATAGATAACTGCACAAAATGGTGTGAAGAATACTAACCCTAGAATTCCAAATAAATTTCCACCAATTAAGGCTGCGGCTAAAGTTAATACTGTTGGCAATCCAATCGAATTTCCTACCACACGAGGATAAATAAAATTCCCCTCAATTAATTGTAATCCATAGAAAACACCAATCGAAATTAACGCTTGAATCGGGCTTACTGTAAAAATGAAAATAGCCCCTAACATACAAGCCGAAAATGGACCGATATATGGAATAAACGACAACACTCCTGCCAATACACCAGTAATTGCTGCATAAGGCAATTGAAATACACTATATGTAACAAAAACTAATGAACCAATAATCATCGATTCAATTAATTGTCCCATCAAAAATTTATCATAAGTTTTAAGTGTAATTTTCCCGATATATTGTAGCCGTTCATAACGTTTTTCTGGTAGCAATACTTTTTAATAATCGATTCATTAAATATTGCAATTGTTCCTTGCTTCCTAAAATATTTAACATTAAAAAATACTGCCATTAAAATTGCAAAATACATTAGAAAAATCCCTGTCACATTTGAAGTGAATCCACCTAAAAAGATACCATACTTGAAAACAATATTACTTTGATTAATAAATCCTGTAATTCGTTCTATATCTGTAGTTTTAACCATCCTGAATGTTGAATCCAATCGATACAGAAATTCATCAAATAATTAAAACTTTTCTCCAAGTTGCACCACTGTGTTTTGCTAATGTTGGAACAATAATCCAAGAAATAGCTACCACAATCGCCACAAAAATCAAAAAGAACTCCCAAAATCGCAATTCCTCGTCTAAAAGAAGCGGGCACTTTAATTTTTGTAATTGTTTTTCCATATGTTTCATCGGAACATTAAAAATAAACGCCATTAATAATCCTAAAATAATTGGTGACAACATTCCTAAAAAAAGTAGTGATGACTGCATATAAAATTTTTAATGTTTAATACAAAAACAAACTAGCTGCTGCAACTGCAATTAATATTAATTGTTGTTTTAAAATTTTTATCCATTACTTGTCTCCATTTTTCTCTAATTTCTCTTGAATTTCTTTCATAAGATTTTCACAACCTAAACAAACATCTTTATATGTTTGTTCAAAATCTCCGGTATACCACGGATCTACAATATCTCGCTTACTTCCTGCAAAACTTAATAAAGATGCAATTTTTGCAGAAGTTTTCCCTTGCATCATTCGTTTAATATTCATCATATTTTCCGAATCCATTCCAATAATATAATCTGCATCTGCATCTACAGAGGATAATTGCCTAGAATACATTCCTTCTGTAGAAATTCCGACCTTTGCTAATTGTTTTCTAGTACCAGAGTGAACAGGATTCCCTTGTTCCCAAGAACTTGTTGCTGCAGAATCAATGATGACTTGTTGTTCCAACCCTTTATCTTTTACCATTTGTCTAAACACGGCTTCTGCCATTGGTGAACGGCAAATATTTCCTAAACATACAAATACCACTTTCATCTGCAACTCTCCTTTTCTCTTTCTGTCAGTATATCATATTTTAGAAAAATCGTCCTTTCAATTCCATCACAAAAAGCACACGAACGACAGTTTCGTGGTCATTCGTGTGCTAGTATCAACAAGTATTATTCTACTGTTACAGATTTTTGCTAAGTTTCTTGGTTTATCAACATCTAAGCCTTTACCAAGAGATGTGTAGTAAGCAATCAATTGTGTTACAACAACACTTAAAATTGGCGCTAATTCCATTTGTACTTTTGGTAAAACGATATCGTCTCCTTCACGTTCGCTTCCTTCCATGGCAATTACCATTGTTTTAGCTCCACGTGCTTTCACTTCTTCGATATTTCCTCTTGTATGACTTGCCACTATCGGTTCACTTAACAACGCAATAACAGGTGTTCCTTCTTCAATCAATGCAATCGTTCCATGTTTTAATTCTCCAGCAGCGAAACTTTCAGTTTGAACATAAGAAATTTCTTTTAATTTCAATGCCGCTTCCATTGACACATAGTAATCTAAATTTCGTCCAATATAAAAGGCATTACGTGTTTCTAATAAATTTTGATTCACTAATTCTTTTACAACAGATTTTTCATCTAATACACCTTCAACAGCTGAAGCAATAACAGCTAACTCATGACTCATATCAAATGTTTGAGGGCGACCTTTTGTGCGACGTAGTGCATCTGCTAATACTGCCATTACTGTAATTTGCGCTGTATAAGCCTTTGTTGAAGCTACTGCAATCTCTGGACCTGCATGTAGTAATAATGTATGAGTTGCTTCACGAGACAATGTTGACCCTTTAACATTTGTAATCGTTAATGAAGGATAGCCTTTTTCATTTACTTTTACTAATGCTTGTCGGCTATCTGCAGTTTCCCCACTTTGTGTTAAGAAAATGAAGAATGGTTTTTCAGATAAAATTGGTTGATAATATGCAAATTCACTTGCTAAAAATACTTCAACAGGAATTCCTGCTAATTGTTCTAATAAATATTTTCCAATCCAACCAGCATGATAACTTGTTCCACAAGCTACAACATATACACGATCACTTTGTCCAATTTCGTCTAATAATTCTTTAGGAACTTCTAATTCACCAGCTTCATTCGTATATTCTTTAATAATACGACGTAAAACGGCAGGCTGCTCATCCATTTCTTTTAACATGTAATGAGGATAAGCACCTTTTTCAATATCATCTGCATCTAATTCTGCTTTAAATGGTGCACGTTCTACCATTTCACCCTCAATCGTTTCAATTTCCACTTTATCTTTTGTAATCGTAATTAATTCTTCATCTTTAATTTCTAAATAAGTATCCGTTTGAGAAATAGTCGCCATCGCATCTGAACAAATAACATTGAATCCATTTCCTACTCCAACTAATAATGGGCTTTTATGTTTTGCGGCATATAATACTCCTGGAGCTTGTTCATCTAATAAACCGAATGCAAATGATCCACGAATTTCTTTTAACGCACGACGGAAAGCTTCTTTGCCAGATAAACCTTCTTTTTCTGCAAAATATTCTACTAAGTTCACTGCAACTTCTGTATCTGTTTGAGATTGGAAAGTCACATATGATAAATAAGTTTCTTTTAATTCAGAGAAGTTTTCAATTACTCCATTGTGAACTAAAGTAAAACGCCCATTTTGAGAACGATGTGGATGAGCATTATTTTCTGTTGCTGGTCCATGAGTTGCCCAACGAGTATGTCCAATCCCTGCAAAAGCTGGAACTGATTCATCCACTGCATCACGTAAGTTTGTAATACGTCCTACTTTTTTGACTAATTGTGTTGTACCATCAGCATCCGCGATAAATAATCCTGCTGAATCATATCCACGATATTCTAATTTTTCTAATCCATCTAAAATGACCGTTTGAATACGGTTATCTCCAATACATCCTACAATTCCACACATATACATTCTCCTTTAATGAAGGAATCCCCTTCAAATAAATTAATGATTGTTTCTGGTGCATGCAAAAATTTTGTATCCCCGCAGAGAGTTTTGTATATTGCTGTAGACTGCACTGCCTTGAGTCACCCGCCGAATCTTTCGATAAACTCAATCCTCGTCACTTATCATCTACATCGATAAGCCTGGCGCTATCCAATTTCGCTACCTTTCTTAGCAATTTATTTTCAGAAACACGATTTATCATACACGATTTTGTACTTATTTGTCAAAACTCTCGAATTTTGCGCAAAAAAGCCATAAGTCACTCATTAGTAACTCATAGCCTTAATTACTTAAGATCATTCATTAGCTAATTGACAAATTCCCTTCAACTACTGATTGTCTCTTTCATATTTTCCCATTTAAATAATTGCAATAAAATCAGAAATCCTTTACTTATGAGTGTGGGAAAAACTTACTATTAAAACTCCGCAAGAATATTGTAATTCTCCTCTAACCATTTTTCGTCGTTAACATATCTCTTACTTGCAAAAAGCCCTATCGATAGTTCATGAGGAACATCAAATTTTTATATTTCACTCGTAAATAATATTCTACAATCCGTCTATAACTCTTCTTAAACTTACGAATACCACGAATTTTATCTAATGATTCCACATAAAAATTCATCAGCATGAATAATAATATGCCCTTTATAAACTAATAAAGCAAAAATCCTTTGAAACATACTCGGCATTTTTCCACTAAAAGATTCATATGACCTTGAACTTCTGGGAACAGCTCGAATAATTCTTTATAACTCTTATAGTTGTGATAAATAATTTCTCCAGATGCTACTAAAAACCCTAATCCCACAATAAGAACAATTAAACCTTTCCTATTTCAAACCATAAATCAATCTTATCAAACTCATCAAAATAGAGATTTGTTTTTAAGCGCGCTAACTGATACGTATAAGCTAATATTGTATCATTTTTCTCTTCTCTTTCTTTTTTCTTCGCTAAATTACTTTGTTGAAAAACAGCTTCAAAAATCCTGCTGCATTTCCGGAGAAATCTTTACAATTTTTCTTCCTTTTTCTGCCCCGTGTAATTTCAGGAATGACTCTTATTTTTAATAAATACAATTTATTTTCAAATGGTCTTGCTTTTGAAAGTTTGCTAGCTTCCTCTGCAATCTCATCTAATTTAGCCTCCCTGATTTTAACATATGATAACCTAATTCATCTTCAATGATATAAAAAGACTTTTTGTTCATTTGGTAATTCTACTTTTTCGATATCATAAATTCGAACCACTTGAACCTTTTCTAATTCCTTTTTCACTAAACGGCTGATTAATATACATTTCTTCAATTGGTTCAGTATAACTAACAACATTTTTTTAGCATAAAAAATGATATGAATATTGTGAACAAACTAATGAGCAAATACAATCTTGCCCCTTTTGTGACCCTTTTTAACTTTCATTTCAATCTCCCTTTTATGGTAAAATTTAATTTCATTTAGCAACAGTTTACTCTAAACTCTGTAAAAATACTACTTTTTCGAACAAAAAGACGAGATTTCTCTCGCCTTTCAAATTTCTTCGCTAATTTAGATTAAGCTTTACCAGTTGAACCAAAGATATCCATTGTTTCTTTAGTAATTTTAACGATTGCATCAAAAACCTGGTTTGATTACTTTTACGTGGGTCATAAACATTAGCATCTGCATTTAATTTAGCACGAACTGCTGCAGTCCATTGTTGTTGTAATTCAGTGTTAACATTGATTTTAGCATGTCCACGTTCGATTGCTTTTTTGATTTGATATTCTGGAATACCTGATCCACCGTGTAATACTAATGGAGCACCAGTAGCTTCAGAAATAGCTAACATTTCGTCAAATCCTAATACAGGTTCACCTGCATAAGTTCCGTGAACTGAACCTAAAGCTGCTGCTAAAGCATCAATTCCAGCTTCTTTAACCATACGTTCACATTCGTGTAAGTCAGCATATTTAATTCCGCCTGTAACGCCATCTTCAGTACCACCTACAGTACCTACTTCAGCTTCTACAGAAACTCCTTTTGGATGAGCATACGCTACAACTTCTTTAGATAATTCAATGTTTTCATCAATTGGATAATGAGAGTGGTCAAACATTACTGAGCTGAAACCAGCATCAATATACTTTTTACATACATCTACAGATGAACCATGGTCTAAATGTAATGCAACTGGAACTGTGATATCCATAGTTTCCAATAATGCATTTACCATAGCTGAAACAACTTTAGGGCCACCCATGTATTTACCAGCACCTTCAGATACTCCTAAGATAATTGGTGATTTTGCTTCTTGAGCAGCAGTTAGAACAGCTTGTGTCCATTCTAAGTTATTGATGTTGAATTGACCTACGGCATATTTGCCTTCTTTAGCTTTGTTCAACATTTCTGTCATACTTACTAAACGACTCATTTTAAAATTTCCTCCTTATACTAGCAAACTAGTATTTATTTTTTTACATAGCTATTATACCTCAAATTCTATTAGATATCTACTACTTTCAAATATTCTTCTGAAATAATTAAAAGGCTTATTTTCTTTTCATAAAATTTCAAAGATAATCATTTTCTAAATCTAGCATTTTTAATAAATTCATTTATAATACAGATATAAGAATACTAATAAGGGAGACTATTATGAATAAACGAGAAAAAAATATTTACATCAAAAAAACGAATCGCAAGAAAGCATTTTTTTCAAAAAATGTTATTTACTTTTACCGTCTTAGCTTCTATTGGAATCATAGCTTTTCTTATAAATATTCAAGAAAAATCAAAACACTCCTCCTGCGTCAGTTGAATCAAGTCCGACTACTGAAACAACTATCGAGACAACAAACGCTCCCAAAATACAAACTGCACGTATTACCGCAAGCGGAGATATGCTTTATCATGACATTGTCTACGGTAGTGCGTATGATGGTCAAACTTATGATTTTAAAAATGACTATGAACAAATTACTTCATTAGTATCTTCTGCAGATTTAGCTTTGGGAGATTTTGAAGGAACCATCAACCCCAATAGACCTTTAGCCGGATATCCTATTTTTAACGCTCCAGAAGAAGTTGTGCAAAGTATTAAAGAAGCGGGATATGATGTTCTAGATTTAGCACACAATCACATATTAGATACCGGTATTGACGGATTAAAATATACTGCTACTGCTTTTAGAAACGCAGGAATGGATATTTTCGGTGTAAAAGTTGAATCAAATGAAGAGATTTTAGTAAAAGAAGTCAATGGCATTAAGATAGCAATATTAGGATTTTCATATGGATTTAATGGACTTGAAGCTAGTATCACTCAAGAAGAATACGAAAATCATCTGTATGATTTGAATATGAAAAAGTAAAAGAACAAATAGAAAAAGGCAGAAAAAAACTAGCTGATTTTTACCATCGTTATGCCTCAAATGGGAGAAGAATATCGTCTCACTCCAACAGATACTCAAGTTGAAACTTACCATCAAATGATTGATTGGGGAGCTGATGTGATTTTCGAGGTCACCCTCATGTAGCTGAACCAACCGAAACAATTGAAAAAGATGGTCAGAAAAAATTTATTATTTATTCAATGGGAAATTTACTTTCTAACCAAAAGATTAGAAACTTTAGATAATATATGGACAGAACGTGGAGTGATTATGGACATTACAATCCAAAAAGAAGAAAACAATACTACCTTAACAAGTATCAAAGCTCATCCTACATGGGTTTCTCGAACACCAATCGATCGAACATTTCTTGGAACTACAGCATTTGATTATCAAGTCTTTCTCGCAGAAAACTATTTACCTGGTGGCAAATATGCAAATACGGTAGACGAACCAACACAACAACGTATTGAAAAATGCTATTACGAAATGCTCGAATTACTAAATATACAATATTAAACTCAAAAGGCTCTAAACGACTTCATCGCTTAGAGCCTTTTCATTAAAATGCACTATAAACAAATTCTGCTACGTTTGAAAAATCGGCATGAATTAAATATAAACCTAACACTACAAATAAAACATAGAATGCCATTGTCCATAGTAAGAGTTGATGTTTTTCACTAATCTTTTTGATAGAATTTATACATTTCTTCAGCAACTTCAGGCCATCCTTTCCATCCAGGGTGAACCGTATCATACATATAATATGGTTCATATTCCTTTTGAGTTAAATCCATGAGTTTATAGCCAAACGAATTTGTAATTTCTGTTAACTTTTTAGAGTAAATTGCTCGTTGCTCTGGACCCACTCCAATATAATCAAACCATTTACCATTTACAGGGAAGTTTACAATCTCTACTTCAATTCCCATTTCTTTAATCATTTGTAAAAATCAATTCATAGTCTTCATATTCTTTTTGATTTATCATATTTATATTTTTGAAGCGTAGCCTTTTAATTTTTGAAGATCCGATCCAATTTTTCGAATCAAAATAACCCTTTTCTATACCAAACTCATTATCTTTCGTTCGATATTTTTGCTTCATCTAAATATTTAATTTTTAGTTCTTCCCAATCATAATTTGGCGTTGTAGTGCCACTAGATGGTATTGGTGTAACTCCCGCACTATAATAAAAATTGATTTTATTATTTAACGCAAATTTTTCTACATCCAACCAATTCAGCCAATCATCTAAAAAGTTCCTTTTTATCAAGCAAACGACGTTTATATCTTTCAAAAGTTTGATGAACAAATTTATTATCTTTTGATAATTCTAAAAATACGATTCATAAATTTTTTTCTTTTGTTTCATGACTAATCTTAGAATTTAATAATGTATAATACACATGTTCATTTGATACTCTGCTTAAAAAATGCATCAGGTTGCATCGCATATTGATCAAACCACAAAAATGATTCACTTAAAATAAAAACGTTTCTTTGGGAACTCATTCCCCAATGAACCTAATATTGAAGCGTGAATAATATTTTGAAAAATTCCCACCACCAATTGGCATCAAATGAAAATCATCATAATTAAATAATTGCTTAAAATGAAATGGCTGATCACTTGCTTTTGCCAATTCAGACGAGCCCAAAACTACCAATGTTTTATCATCGATATTGTCCTTTAATATGTCTCTGCCCTTATATTTCGTATAATCAAAATTATATCGAACACTATTATCGCTAACATGATAATAATTCGCTAACTGTTGATTAATCACATGGAGATACAATGCCAAAGTTACTAAAAAGCAAGAACGAAGCCTATTCCAAGCCCTGTATCTTTTTCATTATTGTTTCACCCTTTGTTTCAATATAATGAATAATTTTTATTAGGCGTATCAATCTCTTCATAAGTTACTTCTGTTGGAGCTACTTCTATACCAAACTCTTCCATTCGAACTAATAATTCCACAAAAGCTAATGAATCCATTAACCCTTCTTCTTTTAAATTAATGTCACGTTCTTCATAAATGACATCATCTTCGCAAATTTCTTCAATAATCGCTAAAACCTTTTCTTCTAACATGATGTTCACCTCCTTTATTTATTTCGTTAATAATTTTTACAATAAATTCATATGGTTTCTCAGAAAAATGAGCAAACCAATCATGACTAAATGCATTGTTACAAACCAACTTGCTACTTTATAAACTGTATGTTGTTTATATTTTTTATAAAAATTTAGATTTTTGATACCATTCAAATATCGCCATTAAAACTCCATGATAAAATCCATAAACAATATAGCTCCATGAAATTCCATGCCAGAATCCCATAAAGACCATGTTAATCATATACGCAAACATTGCGGTTGATAAACGTGTTTTGAACCATTTATATCTCATTGACTTCATTACAATTCTTGAGAAAATAAAATCTCTTAACCATGTTGACAAGGTAATATGCCAACGATTCCAAAAATCTTTAATATCAATACTTAAAAATGGTTTATTAAAGTTCATTGGAGTTTGTATCCCCATAATATTACTTACACCGACTGCCATTAAACTATATCCTGCAAAATCAAAGAATAAGTAAAAATGTATATAAATACATATAAGAAACAGTTGTAAATAACAACCCTTTATGTGGAATATGATTCATTGCTAAATACAATAGTCCAGATAAAACTACTTTATAAACTAGTCCTAATAATAATCTAAATAATCCAGTTCCTAATAATTCAATATATTCTGCTCTTGGAATTGTCTGATGAATATCTTCCACAAATCTTCTACTTCTATCAATTGGTCCCGAACTAATCGTTGGAAAAAAATAGTAGAAACTGAAGATAATCGAAAATATTTATTGGTTCTTTTATCACTCCATCATACGTTTCAAAAATAATTTGTAATACTTTGAAAGTCATATAAGAAATTCCTAAAAAAACCGAAAATGGAAACTTTCCAAATAACGACTGTTTTTTGCGGCAATTAATAATAAACTCGCAAAAAAATATAATAGGATATTTCGTAGATTTTTTTCTCTAAAATAAAAATCCTAATCGAACTAATAGATAGGTCTCCAAAAATAAAGACGACTAAGTTTATAAAATGGTTCGGCTGCTCTTTTAAATACTGCAATCGCAATTCCAATGGAAATTACTAAGGTAATCCAATAAACCGATTTTTCAAAGAATCGTAATAAAACTACTGGAATCAATGCAAAAATTAATGTTCCAAAGAAATCTAAGCCTTCAAAAATACTCCATTCTATAACTCCTTCAATTTTTTCTTATCAATCTTACCATTATTATTTAATGGCATTTCATCTAAAAAGACAATTTTTTTAGGAATCATATATTCTGGAACATATTGTGCTAAATCTTGTTTTACTAATTTACCTGTTGCAAATCGGCTTTCCACTTCTTCTGTATAGACAACATAAGAAATGATAGATTTAATTTTTCCATCTTCTGCATACGATGGCACCGTTGCAGCTTGGCGAATTTTTGGATTTTTCAATAAATTATTATCAATATCCTCTAATTCGATACGATGTCCATGTAATTTAATTTGGAAATCAATACGACCTTCACAGAATAATAATTCTCCTTCAAAATGACCTAAGTCTCCCGTTTTATAGCTACGTTCACCAACTTCAGGAATAATAAAACTTTTCTGCGTCATTTCTGGATTTTGATAATATCCATTCGCAACTGTATCCCCTTGGATAATAATTTCCCCACTCTGTTCTCCATCAATTGTAACTGTTGTTCCTGGTTTAATCACACCGACTGGCAAATTATTTGGATACTGTTCCAAAATTTCTCTTGTAATCGATACCCATGTAATCATTACAGTAGATTCTGTTGGCCCATAAGTATTTACGACTTCTGCATTTGGGAAACGATCTAATAATTTTTGCGCAGTTGTTGAGAATAATTTTTCTCCACAGAAAACAAATTGATTGACTTGTGGCAATAATTCTTGATTAAAGCTTGGATCGACTAAACACATCTCTGCAAATGACGGTGTTGAAATCCAAACCGTAGCATTTTGATTCTTTTAATGTGTTAAAATAAAACCTTGAAATCTTGTAAATGCTGTTTATCAATTTGAACTAATGGTGCATTCATATAAAGCGATGGCCATAAAGACATTACTGACAAATCAAATGAAAAACGGCGGATGCCCTAAAAAGACTTGCGGACCTTTATTTGTATAATAACCTGTATACCATTTTAAGAAATGATTTAGATTATCATACGTAATCGAAACCCCTTTTGGTTTTGCCTGTGCTTCCTGAAGTGAATATAATATAAAAAATATCTTCATCTTTTTACATAATATTTAGGGGTCGATACTTTCAGATGTCGTTTGAAGAATTTCTTTAGTGGCTGAAACATCTAATAATGGAGTTTCTAGCTCAATTACTTCACTTGTTAACACAACTGGTGATTGTACCGTTGTAATAATATCTTGTACTCGATCAATGGGTGTATTTACATCTACTGGACAAAATGCACGTCCTGATTTAACACAGGCTAAGAAATAGACGAGCATCATTGGATGCTTATGTCCATAAACAACGATTGGTTGACGATTATCTTGCAATCTTTCCTGCAAATAATAGGCTAATTTATCAGAGTATTCCCAATATTGCGCTGGAGATAACTCCTCTTCTAAAAATAAATCATGACGATAGATTTTTTCAGTTTTCCCCTTAAAACTTGATAGTCGATCTAATAACTTTTCAAACACCGTATTCATTTCCCTTCTTTATCATCTAATCGTCTAACAGTCAATGTCTAGACTGTCACATAGTAGAAGTATACCATATTATGGATTTTCTGAAAATCGTAATCCTTAAAAATAGCATGCTTTTTATAAGGAAAAATACTAAAATTCTTCACATATTAGAATTTTTCTTTAAACTCTCATCTTTTTAAGTAAGTAAAAAGGCTGGAACAACATTGAAGTGATCCCCGTAAATGAGAATTAAATAAAAACACCTCAAGTTGGATTTGGTACAATATTATCAAATGCATATGGAGGTGTCTTTTTATGGTTAAAAATCGTGTTGGTAGAAAAATCGTCTACTTCTACCAACACGATTTTACAAAGAGCCAATACTTATATCTCTTTTTCTCCTGTAAAACTATTGTATCTTGATACTTTAAGGAGTTTCAATCATTCGATCTGTTAACCGTTATTTTTTGGATCTAAACGTAATAACATAGCATTAATGGCGACGATGACTGTTGACACAGACATTAGGATTGCTCCTAATGCAGGGCTTAATGTAATACCAATAGGAGCCAAAATTCCTGCAGCTAGAGGGATAGCTATAAAGTTATAACCAGCTCCCCAAAATAGGTTTTGTTTCATTTTACGAGTTGTTTTGTGTGCTAATTCAATGAATGATTCAATATCTCCTGGATCGGATTGAGTCAATATGACATCAGCTGAATCCAACGCAACTTGAGTTCCAGCACCTATAGCTATACCAACATCTGCTAAGGCAAGAGAAGGAGCATCATTTACACCATCACCTACCATGATAACTTTCTTTCCTTCATCTTTAAGTGTTTTAACTAACTCATATTTGTCTTGTGGAGATTGATTTGATCTATATTCAATCCCTAAATCTACTGCCGCGCCTTGAGCCGCTTTTTCATTATCACCTGTTGCCATAATTGGTCGAATATTGTTCTTTTTAAGAGCTTTAATTAACTCTTTACTCGTTGGTTTTAATTCGTCCCCTAAAGCTACAGCACCAATGGCATCATCGTTTTCTACTAAGACACTAAGAGTTGCTCCTTTTGGAGTATCCATATCAAGATTACGTCCATAGGCTTTTTGACTGATTAATTGGTAACGGTGCCCACCTGCTTTACCCTCTACTCCAGAACCGGAAATCACATCAATCGAATCAAAAGATGCTGGACGTATATTTTGCTGCTCGGCGAAACTTATAATTGATTGAGCAATTGGGTGGCTAGATCCTCCTTCAATACCTGCCAATAAGGCAATGATTTCCTCTTTTGTATATTTGTCATTAAGAAGTTTTACATCTAATACTTTAAATTCACCAGTTGTTAAAGTACCCGTTTTATCTAAAATCATCACATCTGCATCTTGAGCTATTTCTAAGGCTTGACGGTCTTTTACTAGTAAGCCACGGCTAGCTCCTAAGCTTGTGCTACGGGCGGTTACCAATGGAATAGCCAGACCCAATGCGTGCGGACAAGCAATAACTAATGTAGTAATAGTAAATATAACTGCCGTTGGGATATCTCCAATAATCATCCACACTACAAAAGCAATTAGCGCGACAATAACAGCAATATAGAAGAGCCACCCTGCAACCTTTTGCGCAATATTTTCTGCCCTGGAAGGCTGACTTTGAGCTTGGCTAATTAAAGTCTGTACTTGAGAGATAAAGGATTGATCACCTGTCTCAAGCACTTTAATATAAAGAACCCCTTCTCCATTTGTTGAGCCTCCGATTACTTCATCGCCAGGGCCTTTTTTTACTGCTTTTGACTCCCCAGTTAGAAGAGCTTCATTTAAACGTGATTCGCCACGCTCGATAATCCCGTCTGCTGGCACATTTTCTCCGGCTTGAACACGAATTAAATCACCTATCTTTAAGTCAGCAACTGGTCGTGTTTCAATTGAATCATCTTCTAATACAACGTGAGCATCTTTCGGCACTAACTTAGCCAATGCTGCTTGTGCGTCTCCTGCTTCTCCAATAGCTTTCATCTCAATCCAGTGACCTAATAGCATGATTAATAGTAATGAAGCAAATTCAAAGAAAAAGTCCATCACGTGTCCACCCGTTACGTAGGTAATGATCACAGCATAGATACTATATAAATATGAAACACTTAAACCTAAAGAAACGAGTGCCATCATTCCATGTTTTTTTTGTTTAAATTCGTCAACTGCACCTTGATAGAATGGACGTCCACCATAAACAATTAATATAGTAGATAAAATAGCTACTACAATATCAGAATATGGAAAAGTAAACTGGAATGGTAGTTTAAATCCATGCAAAGGGGAAAAGAACATAATAATGATTCCTAGTGGCAATGACTTTAAGAAAAGTTCCTTAAAGCTTCCGTGATGATGGTGGGCATGCCCTCCGTGCCCACTGTGCCCGCTGTGATCATGCCCATTATGTCCGCTGTGCCCGATGTGATCATGCCCAGCATGATGTACTTGATGTTGATCCTTATGGTATCCATGTTTATCTGTGATTCCATGCTCGTGTTTTAACTTATCCATGTTGTCATTATTCATTTTAAATTCCTCCTTATACTTAATGATGATGTAAATGACATTTGCATTGTCCTTCTGGACAATTGCAATCTACTTCTTCTACTGCGAAAGATTTTTTCATCTCTAATATTTTTTCTAGTCGATCTATATCATCGAAGCTTAAAACATGATCTTCAATGATACTTCCTATTACATTTCCGACTTTCTTATTGCAAATACGGTTAAAAATTTCTTCTGCATAATCCCTTACGGCTTCTGTCTCTTCAATATTGGCAGTGTAAATAAACTTTCTACCTTCATGCTCTGTATTTAGTACGCCTTTTCCAACTAATCGACCTAAGATCGTTTTGATAGTGGATTGTGTCCAATCCATTTTTTCTTGCAATACGGAAATGACTTTTTTACTAGTTACTCGATCATTTGCCCAAACTACACGCATGACTTCCCATTCTGCATCTGTGATATAAGTATTAAATTCCATTGTGCTCATTCTCCTTCCCCTCTATTCGTCTACAGATGTGAACAATTATGATCAAACTAAGTTTACAACTGTAAACGAATTATGTCAAGTCTTTTTAATAATAGAAATTTTTCAGCAGACAAACCTATGAAAAAATTGACTACAGATATCACATATTTGCCTTTCGGTCCTAAACGATTCTATTTATCTTTCATTATGGATTTACATAATGGAGAAATCATTGATATACAATTTCCTCAAAACAGGATACTAAGTTTGTATTGGATACATTAAATCAAATTGATTTACCTAAGGATGTTCTACTACATAGAGATCAAGGCAGCGTTTATACTTCTGCTGAATACTACAATCTATGTAATTCAAATTGTAGAAAATTATATCAAATATTCTAATGAAAAAGAATCCATCAGGGATTGGACTACCTGTCTCCTGTATTCAACCGGAGACAGGTAGTCCTAGGTGTTTTTATTAAATTCTCACTTTTTGGGGTCAGTCCCTTCCAACCTTCAATCCTTTATAAAACTAATAAACCTGCTCCGATAATTCCATTATCACCTTTAATCTTAGAAATAACCATTCGTTTCAACACATGTTTTTGTTCTGCATGTAATCGACTTTCTAAAAATTTCTTTAACTAATTCAATGTAGTCCGGATTATAATTGGATACACTTCTCCAAATACAATGACATGTGGATCTAGTAAACAAACCATGGCGTGTAAACTACTAGCGATTCCACTCGCCGCTTGACGAATAATATCTGTTGCAATGGCATCTCCTTGACGCCATCTTTCGAATACATCTTTAGTTGTCACTGAATTATCTTTATATAATTCTTGAGCTTTCTTTTGAATCCCTACCCCTGAACAAGCTTCTTCTAAACTCATCCATTGACCAAAGAAATGAACTGGAATAAATCCAATTTCACCTGAGAATCCTGCACCTCGAAGAATTTCATTATGAACAATATTGGTTGCTGCAATTCCAGTTGATAAAGTGACATACGCAAACATTTCTTTTTCTGTTAAATTTTGAAGGCGATATTCTGCATAGGCAGCTACTTTTACATCATTATCAATTTTTACTGGAATATTTCCATAAACTTCTTGTAATCTTTTAACAATTGGGAAATTTGGTCATGGAATATTGTTTTGGAAAACTGCTACTCCATTCTCTACATCTACTTTCCCTGGCAAACCAATTCCAATACCTTCCATTTCTTGAATTGAAAATGGATGTTCATTTAACTCTTCATTTATTAATCGAACAACTTGTTCAAATAATGTTTCAGCACTTTCGACTTCACTAGGTGCTTGCCTGCGACTCACAATTTCTCCCTTTTCATTAATAATAGCAACAGCTACTTTTGTTCCCCCAATATCAACACCAATCGATTGTTTCATTAAAAACCTCTCCTTTATTTAATCGTTTTCATCGTTATTGTAGCCTGGTTTAAAGTTTTTTGCAATGTAAATTTTTAAATAAAAGAAAAGACCTTCTATAATAGGAATATTATAAAACAGTCCTTATATAGAAAGTCAAAAATTTAATCATTTTTTTCTGAGATTTAATCTCTGTGATTAAGTCATTTAAATCATCTTCACTAAATTGATATTTTTTCACCGCAGAAAATGACAAACAATTTCTGCTCCATGGTCTTCATCAATTAAATGTTGTAAATCCTCTACACCAATCGATAATAAACCTGCACTAAATCTTTCTCTAGTACAAGGACAATGAAATTCTACAGGTAATTCTTCCAATACTTTTAATATTTTCTTTTTCCTAATAGACGATTTAATAGATCAATGGGCTCTTCTTGTTGGTCAATCAATTTTTGAAACAAGAGGCATTTCACTAATACGTCGTTCAATTTCTACAATCGTTTTCTTCACTAGCTCCAGGAAGTAATTGAATCATAAAACCTCCTGCAGCACGAACAGATTCATCTGGATTTACTAAAACAGAAACACCCACTGCCCCATTAATTTGTTCTGAAACAGCTAAATAGTAAGTGAAGTCCATTCCTAACTCACCATCTACAATTGGAATTTGACCAGAAAAAAAGGTTCTTTCATTTGTAAATCCTTAATGACGGTAATTGTCCCATTCGTTCCAACAACACCACGCACATCTAATTTTTCCCTTTTTCATTTAAAGGCAAGCTTACATGTGGATTAGAAATATATCCTCTCATTTGACCTAAGCCGTTTGCTTCTGCCATGATTTTTCCACCAGGGCCATCTCCATTGACTTGAACCGTAATTTTTTCTTTTCCTTTTAAACTTGTTGCTAATAATTGAGTCCCAATCATCGTACGACCTAATGCTGCTGTAGCTGCACTCCATGTGTCATGTCTTTTTTGTGCCTGCGATACTGCAACTGTAGCTACAATCGCTACCGCTTTGACTTCATCATTAAAAGCTAGAACTTTTAATAAATAATCTTTCATTCTTCATCCCTTCTTTCCTTCATAAAAGAAAAGTGGGAAAGAAAAGCATTGACTTCTCCTTCTCACTTTCTTGTCTTTATTCTTGTTCTGAATTCGTGTCTGAATCAGATTCTTCTTCGCAATCCTCTTGTTTTGACGCTTCACGTTTTTCTAAAGCTTTTTTTGCTTCTTCAAAACTAGCTGCTTCTACTTCACTTGGATACTCTTCTTCCACATCTTCTGTAGGCATTTCTCCAGTTTCAAACAATGCTTTAATCGTACGTTCATCAAGAGTTTCTAATTCTAATAATTTTTCAGCAATTAATGTTAATTGTTCTTTATGTTCTTCCAAAATTTGCAATGCTTGAGCATAAGCTTCTTTCATAATAGAGCGAACTGCATTATCAATTTCAAAAGCAACTTGTTCTGAATATGCTTTTGTTTGTCCATAATCTCTTCCAATAAATACTTGATGATGTCCTTCATATTGAACCGTTCCTAATTCATCATACATTCCGTATTCTGTAATCATACTTCGAACGATTCCAGTTGCTTGCTCGAAATCATTACTTGCTCCTGTTGTTTTCTCATTAAAGATAAACTCTTCGGCAGCACGTCCTCCAAGTAAACCAACCACTTGCTCGAACAATTCTTTTTTTAGTAGATAAGAAACGATCCTCTTTTGGGAGCATAATCGCATAGCCGCCTGCACGTCCACGAGGAACAATCGTTACTTTATGAACAACACGTGCATCACTTAACACCATCCCAACAATCGTATGTCCAGCTTCGTGGAAAGCAACCATTCTACGCTCTTTTTCACTAATCGTACGATCTTTTTTAGCTGGGCCAGCAATCACACGGTCATGTGCTTCGTCAACATCTAACTTATCAATCGCTTTTTTTATCTCTTCTTGCAGCTACTAATGCAGCTTCATTTAATAAGTTTTTCTAATTCAGCACCAGAGAAACCTGGAGTTTGTTGCGCAATCACTTTTAAATCTACTTCATTTGCTAATTTTTTATTTCTAGCATGAACTTTTAAAATCGCTTCACGTCCTTTAACATCTGGACGACCGACTAACACTTGGCGGTCAAAACGCCCTGGACGTAATAACGCTGGATCTAATACATCTGAACGGTTTGTTGCCGCAATCACAATAACGCCTTCTGTCCCTTCAAATCCATCCATTTCAACTAATAATTGGTTTAAAGTTTGTTCACGTTCATCGTGACCTCCCCCCATACCAGCACCACGTTGGCGGCCAACAGCATCAATTTCGTCAATAAAGATAATAGCAGGAGCATTTTTCTTCGCATTTTCAAACAAATCACGAACACGACTTGCTCCTACCCCAACAAACATCTCTACAAATTCAGAACCTGAAATTGAGAAGAACGGTACATTTGCTTCACCAGCTACTGCTTTCGCTAATAAGGTTTTCCCCGTTCCTGGAGGTCCTTCTAATAATACCCCTGCTGGAATACGTGCTCCAAGAGCTATAAATTTTCGTGGGTCTTTTAAAAATTCTACTACTTCTACTAATTCTTGTTTTTCCTCTTCTGCTCCTGCTACATCTGAGAAACGAACTTTTACTTTTTGTTTTTGATCTGTTGCTTTTTGAACGACCAAAATTCATCACGCCACGTGGCCCACCTTGCCCCATTTGACTTGAAAATAACGAATACATCATAAAGCCAAAGATTCCAATCGGAACAACTAATTGTAGAAACATAGATAACCAAATCCCTGATTGACTTTTTCAGGAAGAGTGGTAATTTTCGTTCCCGCTTGTTGAGCTACATGATTAATTTCTGTCACAGTACCATCATTCGGTAAAACTGTTGTTTTAAAACTTGAAGTTTTTGATGTTCTTTTTATCAAATAAAGTTAATCCTGTTGATGTGGAAGAAGTATTTTTCTTTTTCATTTTTATATTCTCCACTGATTGTATAAACAGAATTAGCATACTGTATTTTTATTTCTTTAATGTCACCTTTTTAATTCTTGAACGAATTGTGTATAACTAATTTCTGATGATTGCCCATTAGACCCTTGATTAAACCAAGTAACCAATCCAACAACTGCCACAAAAAAATCATGATATACATTAACCCGTTACGAAATACTTGACGGTTATTATTTGTATTCATTTTGCCTCCTGCATTACTATATATTTTTAAAATGAAATATTAGTTTATCATATTTGACTATCTTTGATAAATAATTTAATGAAATCTTATTATTCATAAAACTCTTGTTTTTAACACGCCAATATATGGTAAATTTCTTAACCCTTGTTTGTAATCTAAACCATATCCAACTACAAATTTATTAGGAACTTCTACTCCAACATAATCCGCTTCAATCGCAACGACACGACGTTCTTGTTTATCTAACAATGTTACGATTTTCACACTAGCTGCTTGACGATGTTTTAACAAATCCACAATATGAGCCAACGTACGCCCAGTGTCAATAATATCTTCCACAATTAAAACATGACGATCTTTTACACTTTGATCTAAATCTTTTAAGATACGAACTTCTCCACTAGATTCAAAGGCATCTCCATAACTAGAAACATCCATAAAATCAACTTCCAAATCACAATCCATTGCACGAACAAGGTCTGTCATAAAGAAAATAGCTCCCTTTAAAAATACAAATCACCAATGGATTTTTGTCTTGATATTCCGCTGTTAATGTTTTTCCTAATTTTTCAATCGTTTCTTCTAATTCTTTTTTACTTACAAGCACTTCTGCAATATAATGACTTAACATGTTTGCACCTCTTCTTTTCTATAGACTAGCCTTATTTTATCAGTTTCTTTCATTTTGGACAATAATTGTGTTTTGCGAAATCCTAATATTGCGATGATTTCTTTTGAAGAATTTTCGACAATCCACAATTTTTCCCTCAATTCTCGGGGGATTTTTTGATTAATACACCATCTTCTCACACTTTGATGTTGCGTTACATTTAAAGAAAATCGATCATTTGGTTTTTTTCTACGAATCGTTAATGGGAAATCTTTACTCGAAACAAACATTTTCCCATCCAACTTCAGCTGTAAAAAGACAATATTTCATTGTCCGACAACTGAATATCCTTCGCTGTAGCTGTTTCCACCCGAATTTCCTGATAAGGAATCATTTTATTTTTTTCATTTATGATGGACAAGTGATGGTATCTTTTTTGAAAAATCCATTCAGAAGTTATATTCAAATCCATTTGAGGAGTATTTGATAAAATCCCATTTTGAATTTCTCTCACATTTTTTTGTACTAAAGATTCCACCTAATTTTTTTGAAATTTCTATTAAAATAAATTTTTGAAGAGCATCAGATTGTTTTATAAAAATTTTCTCGATTCCACAACCAGCCATTTTTCAATTTCTAACATTTCTTCACTCATCCATTGCTGTACGATGCTACTAATAACCTCTTGTTGTTCCTGTAAAAAGCTCTGTAAATTTTTGGATTTTTGAGTAAATTTTTGGATTTTCATTTTTAAAGAGTGGAATAATCTCTTTTCCTAAATCGATTCCTTGTATAAGATAAACTCTGATTCGAGCCATCTTCCATATAGGGAACTTGATGATGAAAAGCAAACTCATATAATGTTTTTTTATCCAAAGTTAAAAACGGGCGAATAAGAAAGCCATCTCCAAATATTCGAACGGATTTCATTCCAGCAATCCCCTCGAGTGTACTGCCCTTGCCAACTTCATTAAGACCGTTTCCGCTTGATCATCAGCATGATGTGCAACTACTAAATAAGCAGAATTGTTTTTTTTCATAACTTCTTCAAACTTTTGATATCGAAACATTCTCGCTTTTTCTTCAATACCAGATGTTTCCAAACTTCCCTCATACCAATGATACACTTCTACTGCTACATTGTTTTCTTTTGCAAAAATCTCTTACCATTTTTTTCTTCATCATCTGATTCTTTTCGAAGATGATGATGAATATGAACAACAGAAATCTTTACAGTTTCATACTTCTTTCGAAGTTGCAAAAACCTCTAATAGCACCATTGAGTCCACACCACCTGATACCGCTAATACAAAGGACTCTTTTTGAAAGTTAGGAACATACTTTAGTAAAAATTTTTCTACTTCTTGCATCCAAATACCTCCTTCATTTTACTATTGCAAAATGACAAAAAAAGAGACTGGAAATTCCCAGCCTCATTTCTTCTATCTATTATGAACGACGTCCGCCACGTCCACCACGTTTCCCTTCTGTGTTCCGTTTAAGTGACGTTAAACGATCTTCAGAATCTTTTAAGAAGGAACTCATCATTGCATCAAAATCATTCACTTTTGCTTGTGATGGAGATTTTTTTTCAAATGATGGTGCTGATTTAGCTGAATAAGACTTTTTAAATCCTTGACCCTCTTGATTACGTGGAGCTGATTTTTGGAATTTTGGTTTTTCTTCTACAGATTCCTCTGATGAATCGTCTGCACTAGCACGACGAATTGATAAACTTACTTTTCCATCTCCAGCAATTTCCATTATTTTAACTTGAACTTCGTCTCCAACTGTTAATACATCTTTTATATCTTTAATATATGAATTAGACACTTCACTAATGTGAACTAACCCCGTTTTACGATTTCCTAAATCCACAAAAGCTCCAAAATTTGTAATACCAGTTACTTTACCAGGTAAAATATTCCCTACCTCAATTGACATATAAAAAGCGTTCCTCCTTCAATTTTTCCCCTTTTATACACACGCTTGACGAGTATAAAAGAATTATTTCAATATTTCATAGCTTATTCCATCTATTAATTACGAGATTGATTCTCTTTGACTTGTTGAATTTTATTTTGTGCCGCATCATCAGGTGTGTTAAAAATAATTTCTCCTGATTTACTTAAATAATATTCACTACGTGCAAGTTTTGCAACATAATCATCTTGTTGTAATAATTCAACTTGTTGAAGTAAAGACTTTTGCTGTTCTTTTACTTTTGCTTCTTCTTTTTGCTACCATGATTTGAGCATCTATTTCACTAGCTTGATTTAATTGTTTAACAACTTGTAACATCAATGTTCCAAAAAAACAGCTATTGCAATAGCCATCATTAACGAATGCCAAATTGCTACTTTTTCCAAACAGCCAATTTTTTCGGATGAACTTTTTTATGCATTTTTTTCTTTTTTGATTCAAACACAATAATTTTACGGTTTTCTACTTGCTGTTTACTCACTGCACTGACTCCTTTAATGATTATATGACGAGTATAACAAGAATATGATATCTCGTCTATGCTTTTTAGGAAAATTTTATATGAAGTGGCTGCTTTCTTCTCCTTATTACTTCAGAAAAGTCTTATTCTAACTAATATTCCTCAGTTTTAAATTTAATTTTATTTACTTCTAAATCAGAATGTTGTTCTTCCATATACTGCTGAATTTTTTTCGATTACAATTTCTTCATCGTGTTCTACTCTTAAAAATCAATTCATATTGCCCCTCATCTAATTCTTTTAGCTTCAACTTGAACAGATTGATAATCTTCTAAATGACAAAATTCATACACCTTTTGCATCATCGTTACATCTGGAACAAGACAATGAATACTCACTTGACGATTTTGAGCTTTTAATGGAGATTCATGTGTTAACACTTGAATAATCACTACTACAGCAGCACAAACTACTCCAAAAAACCACATACCTCCACCGATTGCTAACCCTATACCCGCTGTTGCCCATATTCCTGAAGCTGTTGTAATCCCGCTGATTTTCTTATCTCGCATAAAGATAATTCCACCACCGATAAAACTGATTCCACTGACCACTTGAGCAGCTACTCGGGCCGTATCAAATTTTGCCGTATCTAAAAATGCTTCTTTAGAAATCAGCATCATCAAAGCTGAAGTTAAAGCTACAATCACATGAGTTTTAATGCCTGCTTGTTTGTTTCTAGATTTTCGTTCATGTCCGATAGCCCATCCACATAAGCAAGCTAAAATAATAGCCATCAAATGACGGGTTTCTAACAATGTATTAAAATTTCTACTTAAAATTGATTCAACCATATCGGACTCCTTCTTACTTCATCGGTTCATAGAACCCTTTATTCTGATATCGCTATCAATATAGCAATCTTACTATTTTATTCTTTTCCATTCTAATTGTCAAGTCCTCAACAACCTACTCATTATGCAATTAAAACAGATCGCTATTTTTTTCTCTTCTATTTTAGTCACTTGTTTCTCTTCTAAAAATTGTAAACATTTCTTTGGCATCTTCTTTTCTTGTTGAGTCTAAAAATAGCATCCACTCGAACCGTTACAGTCTTATTTCCAAATTGAATGGTAATAATATCTCCTACTTTTACATCCGTTGAAGATTTTGCCACTTTATCTTGTACCGTAATTCTTCCTTTATCGGCTACTTCTTTGGCAACACTTCTTCTTTTAATTAGTCGAGAAACTTTTAAATACTTATCTAATCTCATTCTTTTCTCCTCTTTTCGTTCATTTTCTTATAAATCTTAACAATGCTTTTCCTTTTGGAATCATCAACCATTCACGAATTGTAAATAATTTTATCCGAATCGCCCCTATTATAAATACGATAATTCCAACAGTCACTAACAATAGAGCAATCAGTGTATCTTTTGTTCGAGAATCTCCGGCCTGAAAATAGCGTTCAAAGAGGATATTCAATCCTCCTACAACGATTGCCATTCCTATCGCTACAATTCCTAATTTTATCATCGTTAACCTTTGATGTTTCGAATAAGACTTACCCTCTCCACTCAGAATCCAAATCATTCCTAGCATCACGAATAACCCTAAAATCGTCGCAATACTAGCGCCTAATGTTTGAAACTGGGGAATGAACCAAAGATTGCCGATTCCTTTAGCAATGAGCCCAATCAATAAAGCCATAAGCGTAATCGAATATTTCCCAGTACTTTGTAATATTCCATGGTAAGCCATCATCATGGAAGCTAATACAATACTGATAGTATAAATACTCAATACATCGTTCCCTTGAATATCTCCAAAAAGCATATGATTAACTCTTGGTAAAATAACAAACAATCCTACTGTGGCTACCACTGAAAATACCATTGTCATCTTTAAGAGAGACTGTTTTAATTGTTCAAATTCTTCAAAATGTTGCTTTGTATAACTACGACTGAGTAATGGTAAGTAGCTTGAAGAAAATCCCACTCCAAGAACCATTCCTAATTGCACCAGTGGTTGTCCTCTATCAAAAATTCCTTTTAAATCTTTGGCAACTTCTTGACTGATTCCCTGTTCTACTAAACCTTTAAACAAGGTGAATGAATCTATTAATTGGAATAATACTAAAATCGAACTTAATAAACATAAAGTTCCACCTTCAATGACTAATCTCTTCAGCAAGACTCCCCATTGAATCTTATGAGGTTCAATCACTCGACTGCCATTCCAATTTTCAAATGAGTCTGATTTTTTATAATACAATAACACAAAAGTTGCCATCACTGCAGCAATAACTGCACTCGACATTGCCCAACTGCCCACTACATACAAATCATTCGTGACACTGCCATAAAAACTGGCTGCCAATAAGATCACACTCACTCGAATAACTTGTTCCATTACTTGAGAAACAGCTGTTGGAACCATTCGATTCGTCCCTTGGAAATACCCTCTGGCAATTACCAAAAATGGCATCATTAAAAACATCCACGAAACACTTTGAATAACTGGAGATAATAAAGTATCTCCCATCCATGAAGCAATCAGTTCTGACTGTGTATATAAAGCTAAAAATACTCCTATCCCTAATCCACTTAAAATCCAAAATAATCGTTTTAAAAGAGGAGTTAATTCATAATCCGAACGATACTGAGCAATTAATGCTGAAACAAATACCGGAAAACCAGAGAGAGCAAAGGTCATTCCAATTCCATAAATGGGATATACTTGCTGATAAACATAAAAACCAGTATTCCCAACCATATTTTGGAAAGGAACTCGATAAACGGCACTTAATATTTTTGCAATGAAGGCTGCTAATGACAATACCAACGCTCCTTGCATCATCTGTCTATTCGATTTAACCATTGAATCCCCCTCTCTGTTCTTATTCATTTTCCTCTTTTTGCGCTTCTAAAACTTCACAACATTTTTCTAAGAAAATTTTGATTTGTTCTAGCCATAAATCCGTTGGCTGATTCGTTACATTGAGCAATACTTGTAGAGTTGTACCTTTTTTAGTGACTTGAGCAGGTAATTTCACTGAACCAAGCGCTTCAAAAATGGCAACTCCTTCTAATCGTTGAGCTACCGGTTGAGCAATGGATACAATGATTGAATATTGTTTTTTCTTAATCGAAGTAAGCGATAATTGCTCTGCAAAATATTTTAATATTCCAACTTCTAATAAATAGCTCACTTCATCAGGAAACTCCCCAAAACGGTCAATAAAATCATCTAACAACTCATGATACGTTTCCATACTATCAATGGAACGAATTCGTTTATACATTTCAATTTTTTGACGTTCATCTTGAATATAAGTAGCTGGAATATAAGCGTCTACTTGTAAATCAATTTCAACAGAATCTTCCATTGTTGGGACAGCTTTTCCTTGTTTTTTCAATACTGCTTCACTCAACATTTGAGAATATAAATCAAATCCGACTGAATCTATAAATCCATGCTGTTGTTTTCCTAATAAATTCCCTGCACCACGAATCGATAAATCTCGCATCGCAATTTTGAATCCTGATCCTAATTCTGTAAAGTCACGCATCGCTTGCAGACGCTTTTCCCCAACTTCTGTTAAAGTTTTGTCTGGTTGATACATTAAGTACGCATACGCAATACGATTCGTTCGTCCCACTCTTCCACGTAATTGATATAACTGAGACAAGCCCATATGATCTGCATTTTCAATAAATAGGGTGTTTACATTTGGAATATCTACCCCTGTTTCAATAATTGTCGTTGTCACTAAAACATCATATTCGCCTTCAATAAATTGATATAAAATATTTTCTAACGTCGTTTCACTCATTTGTCCATGAATAACTCCAACTCTTGCTTCAGGAACTAATTGACGTAATTCATCTGCTTTCTTCTCAATGGTTTCCACACGATTATATAAATAAAAGACTTGTCCGCCACGAGCTAACTCTCGTTCAATGCCATCTTTAATCGTAATTCCTTGTTGTTCCATCACAAAAGTTTGGACAGGATAGCGGTTTGAAGGTGGCGTTTCAATAACGGATAAATCACGTACGCCAAGCATCGACATATGCAAGGTTCTAGGAATTGGAGTTGCGGTTAATGTTAAAACATCAACTTGAGATTTCAATTGTTTCAAACGTTCTTTATGTTTTACTCCAAATCGTTGTTCTTCATCGACCACTAACAATCCCAAATCTAAGAAATCTACATCTTTTGATAACACACGATGCGTTCCAATCACGACATCCACTTGTCCTTTTTTCAACCCATCAATGGTTTCTTGTTGTTCTTTCTTCGATCTAAATCGACTTAACAATCCAATCGTAAACGGATAATCTGCAAATCTTTGAACAAAATTTTCATAATGTTGTTCTGCTAAAATCGTTGTTGGCACTAATACTGCCGCTTGTTTTCCGTCCATTAAAGCTTTGAAAACTGCACGCATCGCTACTTCTGTTTTCCCATAACCAACGTCTCCAACCAACAATCGATCCATTGGTTTATCTTTTTGCATATCTGCTTTGATTTCCTCAATACTTCTTAACTGGTCTTGAGTTTCTGAATAAGGAAAGGCATCTTCGAATTCTTTTTGCTCTATGGTATCCTTGCTGAAGGCATATCCTTTTTCCGCATCACGTTTTGCATATAATTCAATTAATTCATCAGCAATATCTTCAATTTTATTTTCAACTTTGCGTTTTGTTTTTGCCCATTCACTACTTCCTAATTTATTTAATTTAGGAACTTTTACATCTGAAGAAACATATTTTTGAACTAATTTAATTTGATGAACAGGTACAAATAAATGCCCTCCATCTTGATAATGAATCGACATGTAATCTTGATGGACACCATTAATTTCTAGTGTTTCCATCCCTTGATACACACCCACTCCATGATTGACATGGACAACATAATCTCCAACTGCTAATTCTGTATAACTCTTCAATCTTTCCGCATTGGAAATCTTATGATTTCTTGGAGCACGTTTCGTTAATTTATTAAATAACTCCTTTTCTGTAACGACTACAAATTTATCTTGTGGTAATTCAAATCCATGGCTGAAAGTCCCTACCATAATTTGAAGAATTCCTTCTTGTACTTCTTTTGTAATAGTTGCTGGAATATCAAAATCATGGAAAGTTTGTTCTACTTTTGCAGCTCTCGTTAACTGATCTACCACTACGATAACCGTCGCTTTTTTGTTTTCGCCCAACGATCTGCTTCTACTTTTACCATTGGCATTTGTGAGAAGAATTGTGTCATTGAACGTTCTTGAATATTATGAATGGCTTCAAACGTTAATCGGCCCAATCCTTTTTGGAATAATGAGAAATACGTTCTTGGTAGCGTCGAATCTTTTAATACTTTCTTTCCTTCAAAAATCATATCAATCGAACTAGCAATCATTCCTAATTCTAATTGATGAATTTTCCATAATCCTGCTTCTTCATGAAGTGAACGTTGTTTTTTTCTTGAATTCGAGCATAATCATCTACTAATAAATATCCCTGCTTTTAGACACATAATCTAAAAATAGATGTTTTCTCTTTATAAAATAATTCGAGCCAATAAGAAATTTTAGAAGGAATCTCTCCTTCTTCTAATTGTGTCATCAGGTGATTCATTTGATTGGATAACAATTGAGTACGTTCATCTGATTCACTAGTCTTTATATCTTTTTTCATAAGCTTTTTGAATTTTTAGCTTTTGCCTCAAATACCACTTCATATTCAAATGGAATATCTGTTGCAGGTAAAAAGAATAATATTTTCCACCATTTCAAGAGAACGTTGTGTTTCTGCATCAAAATATCGTAACGAGTCTAATTCATCATCAAAAAAATCTAACCGAATCGGATGTTCTTGATCCAACGGATAAATATCGACAATTCCTCCACGAACCGAAAAATCTCCTGGAGTAGCTACCATTGCTTCTCTACGATAACCCATCCGTCCTAATTGAGTAACTAATTCTTCTACTTCTAACGTTGTTTCTCCAACAACTAATTCAATGGTACTTTTCTTCCAAACTTCTAAAGGTACTAATGGCTTTTTGAATTCCTGATAATGGAACTACTACGATTCCTTTTTCTCCAGTTGTTAAAAACTGTAATGTTCGAATGCGATTACTCACCACTTCAGGAGAGTGAATGGAATATTCTGCAGCTAAAGATTCCTCTACTGTAAATAAATATACTTCATCTTCATACCACTGTACTAATTCTTCATATAATTGAGTCGCTTGTAACATTGTTGGCGTTACAACAACTATTGGCCCCTTCCAATTTTCATATGCATTTGCTACAGCTAAATGTTTTGCCGCTCCAGTTAACCCTAATACTAACTGACTTTGCATCATAGGAAGGTTTTCTATCCATTCTTTAAAACTATGGATCTGTTTTTTACTAATTCCTAACGGTAACATATCTATTCCTTTCTCTTTATATACGCACTAAAAAGGTTGAAACTTTCGCTCCAGCCCTTTTTTAAAATTTATTTAATTAAAACGATTCATGGTTTGAATAAAGTTATCGCCTTTTATCCAATCTCTTAATGCTTCTACGCTTTTAGCCACAGAAGCTAAAATGTCTTCTTGTTCTTCTTTTTCAAAATTAGCCAATACATGACTGACCACACTTCTACCTGGAGCAGGTCGTCCTACGCCAATTTTAATACGATTAAATTGGTCACTTCCTAAGCAACTAATGATACTCTTAATCCCATTATGTCCTCCAGCGCTTCCTTTTTGTCGCAACCTAATTTTCCCAACTGGAAGATCCATATCATCATAGAGAACAACAATATCTTCGATTCCAATTTTAAAATAATTCATTAATGGACGAACTGCTTGACCGGATAAATTCATATACGTCAACGGCTTCATTAAAATGACTTTTTCTCCATTAATATGTGTTTGAGTAAAAGTTGCATCAAATAATGCTTGATTAAATTCTAAATTTTCTTGGTAAGCAAATTCGTCAACAGTTATAAATCCAATATTATGACGAGTTCCTTTTATATTTTTGCTCCTGGATTTCCTAATCCAATAATTAATTTCATACGTTCACACCCATTTCTATCTTGAGTCCTATTTAGTATATCATAAACTGTTCAAAAATCGAAAAATTTAACGAACAAACCATTGTGTGAGAGAACTTTCACATTTATTTTTTTACCATTCCCTCTCTATGAAAAATATATAAATCATTATTTGTTCGCAAAATGAAAAACTGAAGAAACCGTAAATATACTCTTTTGAAAAAAATCTAATTTTTCCAAAACTTCAGATGAAGTATCACAAATTAAATCGTGCTATACTATGGATAGTTATTCCAGAAAGGAATAAGGAGGTAATACAATGGAAAAAACAATTAAATCTAGTAACAAGGTGATTTTAGTAGGTGACGGTGCTGTAGGTTCTAGTTATGCATATGCACTTGTCCTTCAAGGGATTGCAGAAGAACTAGGAATCATTGATCTGGCAAGAGAAAAAACAGAAGGTGATGCGTTAGACTTATCACACGCTCTAGCATTCAACTCTCCTAAAAAAATCTATGCAGCAAGTTATGAAGACTGCCACGATGCAGATGTTATTTGTATCACAGCTGGCGCTCCACAAAAGCCAGGAGAAACTCGCCTAGACTTAGTACACAAAAATTTAAAAATCTTAAAAGGAATTATTGATCCAATTATGGCAAGTGGATTTGATGGAATCTTCTTAGTTGCAGCAAATCCGGTAGATATTTTAACGTACGCTACTTGGAAATTCTCTGGATTACCAAAAAATCGTGTTGTCGGTTCCGGAACTGCATTAGATAGTGCTCGTTTCCGTCAAGTGATTGCAGAATTAATCGGTGTCGATGCTCGTAATGTTCACGGATATATTCTTGGAGAACATGGGGATACTGAATTTCCAGTTTGGTCACATGCCAATGTCGGTGGTCTTCAAATTTACGAATGGGTCCGCCAAAATCCAGACACAGATGAAGAAAAATTAGTCAAAGTATTCTTCCAAGTAAGAGACGCTGCTTATGAAATTATTTCTAAAAAAGGAGCTACTTACTACGGTATTGGAGCTACTTTAGCAAGAATTACAAAAGCCATTTTAAATAACGAAAGAGCTATCTTCCCATTATCCGTCTATCTTGAAGGACAATATGGACAAGACGATGTTTATATCGGAGCTCCAGCCGTTATTGGTCGTGATGGTATTCGTCAAATTATCGAAATCCCTCTAGCAGATGCCGAACAAGAAAAAATGGACTTATCTGCTTCTACTTTAAAAGAAATTCTTCATGATGCATTTGAACGTTTAGAAAACGAATAATCATATACACTAAAAAACACAAAATTATGGTGATTGCCAGTGATTTTGTGTTTTTATTTTTTTCGTAAAAATTCTTCATTCTCTATCATCCAATTTTTAAGTCCATAAATATGTGGCAATAAACTCTTCCCTAAAGGAGTTAATCCATAATACGTCTTTTGTCCTGTAGAAGATTCTCCTTTTTTATAGACAATATGAATCTCGATTAAATCATTTAACGTTTGCGATAACATCTTTCTTGAAATCATTCCAATTTCACGCTCTAATTGAGCAAAATACATTTCCTCTTCAGCTAATGTTAATACAATAAATATGCTCCATTTCCCAAGTAACGGCAAAGCTAACTCTCGTAAACATCTTTCTTTTTCCATAGGTACCTCAAAGTAACTTCTTTTCTAAAAAACTTATTCTGATTATTATTATACCCATAACTAGATATGATTGCTATAAAGGAGTGTTTCGATGTTTTTTAAAACTTTTGAATTCGAATTTGAAACAAGACGATTAATGTGGTATTGCCCCTATGGAGGAAGTGATTTTGCCGAAGTTCAATCTACTACAGAAAAAAATTAAAGAAAAAATTATGATTCTTGGTATATCGAATGGTATAAACTCGGCAACAGATTAGTAACAAAAAAATTCAACAGTTCTATTTCTAAAGGAAAAAGCTTATTTGAGAGCTAGTCGATACTTTTCAAGCAGCTGAATTTTTTTCTTATCACCAAAAAGACAGCAGAAAACTGGATTGTTATCAACTATCCATTGATTATTTTTTTATAAAGGTCTTAATTTATTATCAATTCCTTATGAACTGAAGGAAGTCCCTTTTGAAGATTATTCCTTACGAACATTATTTTTAAAACGAATCAAACACCTAAAGGAACATTATTCATTTGTGGTGGATTCGATGCCTTATTAGAAGAACTTTATTTTACGAATGTAAAAAGCATCTTTAGAGGAAGGTTATCATGTCATTTTATTTGAAGGTCCCGGACAATCTAGGGCTATACGAACTTATCAAAAAAAGTTTTACTCCACGTTGGGATTTAGTTGTAGAAAGCTATCCTTCAATCTTACCAAGAAGAGATTGTCTTACCAAAAATCGGAATTGGACTGTCATTAGGTGGATTATTAATTGCAAGGACATCTGCATTAAACGAGCATTTATTCGATAAAGTTGTATTATATAATTATTTTTCCAAATATGTTAGACTCCTTTAAAACGAAATATCCCGAAAAATGCTTCATCCCTATTTAAAAAGTCAATTCCCACCTTTTTAGAAAAATGATTGAGGTATATATTTCTCATGTTCCCTTTTTAAATTGGCAAATTGAACACGCAAAATGGGTTTTCGGATGTGATTCACTCAACCAACTCATCATTCGATGTCGAGATTTTTTTCAGAACTTCCTGTAAAAAAATCCAGTTCTTATCTGTGTTGCAAAAAAATGATAACTATTATCCTTCTGACTTAGCAACACAATATTTTGAACAATTAGACGTTCCCAACAAAAAAACTGAAAAATTTTTCGACAAAGAGCAGGACTACAGCGATCTTCATTGTCAAAAATGGCGCTGCATTTGATACAAATGATGTGATTTTTGATTGGCTTTTCGGAAGGTTGATGTATCTCAAAACTCTTCTTTATGTTACAATAGACTAATAGAATAATAAAGGAGTTAATCAGATGATTAAACTAATTGCCATCGATATGGATGGAACACTGTTAAATTCTAAAAAACAATTACTGGAAGAAACAAAACAATATTTCAAAGAATTTCATCACAAAGATACTGAAACACTATTAGTTCTATGTACAGGTAGACCAGAAACAGGAATTCGTCCTTACTTAAAAGACTTAGGCTATCTTGAAGAAAATCATTATATTATTAGCCAAAATGGATCTAATATTTACGAAAAGTCAAACAGGGAAATCGTATCATGGATGCCTTTGTAGATTCATCTGCTATTCAAAAAAATGGATTCAACTCGGGAAAAGAACACGACATTAGTGTGATAGGGAGGAGGAGTTGATTATTACTACTCCTTTGACCAAGAACCAACAGAATGGATGGAATATGATGTAAAAATTATCAATGGAGAAATCAAACGTATTACAATAGAAGAATCTCTTACAACAGATTTTTATAAAATTTTACTACTTGGAGACGAAGAACAATTAAACGAATTTCGAAACAGTGATTCCAGATTCATGGAGAGAGGAATTCTATGTAGTTCGTAGCCAAAAAAATATTTAATTGAAGTACTAAAAAAGGCGTCAATAAAAGCATACGGACTAGAAAAATTAGTTCAAAAACTCAACATCAACCGAAACGAAATTGCCGCTATCGGAGATGCTGCCAATGATATCGAAAATGCTTCAATACGCAGGATTACCTATCGCAATGGGAAATGCCACAGACGAAGTGAAAAATCTATGCGACATTGTAACAGACACGAACGAAAATAATGGTGTCATTAAAGGCGATTGAACAAGTGATTAGTGAGAAAATTGTAGTATGAGGCACTACAGAAAAATGATTTAACTAGATTCAATGATGAGTTATCAAAAATTACCAGAATCATTAAAAATTTATTTCATGGAGAAATTAGAATGTTTAGTGTGAGAAAAATTGGGAGTTTTATACTAGCCTTTGTTCTTTTAATAATTGGATCTATTTTTAGAAGGGATAGTTCCTAAGGAAATTGGACGCGGAATTGATTCAATTCAGTCTGGTTTATCAGTGATATAGTACATTTAGTGGTATTTTATTGCTAATTTTAATGGCTTTTTATTTGTAGTAGAATAGGTTTAATTGGAATAAAATTACTTACTGTATCCGCTGTAGGTGCTTTAAGAACTTATTTATATTCTTTTTGGAATTATAAGAACTATAAAAAAATTGATGGCATTAAAAAAAGGTGAGTTTTCACAAATTATTAATGATGATTTACAAAATATTGAAAATTTCACAATTGAGTCATTTGTAGAAATATTAGTCACGGTCATTGGATTTGTAATTGCAGCGATAAATATTTACCTAATTTCTCCAATATTATTTTTTTGACCTTATCCATATTGTATTCAATATATTTCTTACCATTTAGCAAACTCGTAAAGAAACAAAAAAATGTTACAAATTGAACAGAGAGAAAAAAAGAAAATTCTAAAAAGTTTTTTTACACAAGAATATATAACCAATAAAGAGAAATCATATTTTCTTTATTCTGGCAATTATATACAAAAAAACAAGTTTATTCTCTATCAGATAAAAATCAATGAGTTAACTGTTAAATATTAATTTATCAACTAATCAAACTAAGTTATTACCTAGAACCATTGATTCTATTGGACCAGGACTTATTATAATTTTAGGAGGTATGAAAGTTATCTCTGGGGAAATTTCAATTGGTGAATTAGTATCAGTCATAACTTACTTAAGTTATTTTAGTTCTCCTTTTAAATATACCATGACTTTTTATTTCATCTATTCAAGAAATTTTTAATATCATATTCTAAAGTATATAATTTGATAAAAGCGACTAAAAGAGGAAGACAACTCAAGAAAAAAACCATCAAAAATTTTATCAGATAATTAATCTATTAAACAATAATGTACATGGATACTTTTCTTATAAGAGGGAAAAAATGGTGTGGGAAAAATCAACGCTTTGTAAAGAATTATATTTTAATGATTTATATTTAAAAAAAGAACATAAAAATGTTTGTTCCTCAAGACTTTACATTTATAAAAAGGTACTGTTGAAGAAAAATTTAATGAGAGATGATCTATCTAAATTTTTCTAAGTTATTAGATATTATTCCAGAATTAAATACAAATTTAAGTGAAGAAAACGATTTATCAACGGGACAAAAAGCAATTATCAATCTTATTCGTCAAACCAATTTTGAGGCGCAAGTTATAATAATTGATGAGTTAGGGTGCTAATGTTGACGAAAATGTCAGAAGACGCATTGAAGAATTTTTTTGTTGAGTATTTTTCTGATAGATGCATTTTTGAGGTTACTCATTTAGAAAAAGGAATAGTACCATCAAGAACAATAACAGACATCATAGAGGTTTAGTATGAAAAGAAAATATCGAAGATTTTATTGAAAAAGTAATATATTTAAGCTATTATTCATTTTCATTGATTGTCTTACTAAGATCAATAGTGTTATTATTTCCAGCAATACTTATAAAATATGCAATAAATTATAGCATTCCTAAGTTTGATGTATTTTCATTATTTTTCTTAGGGGGAATGGTTGCTATTATTCCTTTTTACCAATTATTTAATATCTTTAGACCTGAAAAATTTCAAGTTTTATATTGGATAATAGTTTAAGTCTTATAGATAGACTTGTAAATAAATCATTGACTACGCCAAAAATGACAGTGCATATTTATATTATATTTCGAAAAGGTGTAAATGAAATTAGTTCTTTTATCGAGATATTGGTAGCTTATTGTGGTGTCTTGCTACTATTGGATTAGGAATGATTTACATATTGATAGAGAATATAATAATTTTTTTAGTTATAGTTATAATATTTCTTAGCGTATATTTTTTTACTTAGTATATTTTTACAAAAAAATTGATAGTAGTTGAAGATATGAGAATAAATAAAATGATTCATTTACAATCAATTTTCCCAGAACCTGGATGATTTAGGCATAAAATCGTTTTTATAATGAAAAAAATTAAATTATAAATTTATACATGAAATAAATAAAGTTAATGATGAGATAATTGCTTTATCTAGGAAAAAGAAATATATTAGAGCAATTAATAACCTCAGTTATTAAAATTTGTCAACAGTTCTATGGTTGTAATTATTGTTTGTTTGGGATCATACCTTATTGGCAGAGGAAGCATTGGTAGTATAGTTTCTATTTATCAAATAAGCATCTGGATGATACCAGCAATGACACTCTTGATTCAACTGTCTGTAAAATTTAGTAGTATTAATATCAAAGTCGATACACTCGAAGAACTAGTAAATGTAAAAAGATAGGAAAACAAAAGCATAAACAATCACTTTTAGAGAAAAAGACTATTTTGAAATAATAAGTGGTTCTTATGGTAATTCTAAGCTGGATAAAAATATAATATTAAAAAAAGGGAAAAATATATCTATTCACAGGTGCAGTAGGAATTGGAAAAAGTTCGTTTCTATCTAACTTCGTAAGGCAGCAGGAAGGGTATTTTAATAATATTTGGTATAGCCAAACAACCCCAATTATTTTTTTCCGATACAATTATAAATAATATACGATTAAATCAGAATATTTCAGATCAAAAAAATAATAGAATTATTGAATATCCATAATTTCCCTAAAACAATTTGTGATCGTTTTTATGAAGAGGTAAATTTTAATACTCTGTCTGGTGGTGAAAAGACAACTAATTGAATTTGCAAGACTGTTAATCAGGGCTGTAGAATTTGACATATTAATTTTTTTGATGAGTCCTTTAGTGCAATAGATCCCGTTACATTCAGTAAAATTTGGAAAGTTTTTATAAATAACTTTTCTGATAAGACTATTATTGTCGTTTCTCATAAAAAATTAGAGTATCATTTTTGATTTTGAAGTTAAATTTAGTGATTATTTTGAAGTGAATAAAGGTGGGAAAAATATTTTTTAATATAGAAAAAGTGAAAGTTTTCTTTTCTTACGTCCCTATGTCATTCCTAAAAGCAGAAAAAGACTTCTCATTGTAGTATGGGCACTAGAAGCCAACCGGCTTCTAGCGCAGGAAAAATTTGAGACCCTAGGCTCAAATTTTTAGCCAAAGAGACACCGCATGGTGGCTACTGGCGTCCTAATACTACAATCATTAGAAGTCTTCTTTTCTGCTACTCATGTCATTCCTAAGAACAGAAAAAGACTTCTCATTGTAGTATGGGCACTAGAAGCTAACCGGCTTCTAGCGCAGGAAAATTTGAGACCCAGGCTCAAATTTTTAGCCAAGAGACACCGCAGGTGGCTACTGGCGTCCTAATACTACAATTCTCAGAAGTCTTTTTATCTCATTCGCCCTCAACCGTGAAAAATCGAAGCAAACTCATCCGTTTCTTCTGGTTCACTTTCTTGCGACTTAGGCTCTAAGAAATAACATTCCTCAATAATCACCTCGGTCACATAAACATCCTGCTGATCACGATTCTTATAATGTCTCGAATGAATACGACCCTCAATGCCCTAGACGATCGCCCTTCTTCACAAAACGCTGAATACGATCTGCCATCTTACCAAAAGCAATCACCTGAATAAAATCCGTCTGCTTATCCCCATCATTCTGCCTATAAATACTCTGTACTGCCAAAGTATTCCGACAAACAGAATTCCCTTTCTCAGATTGATGAACAGTCGACCTCTTTACTCAGACGACCAATTAATGAAACATGATTCATTTTTCCGTACCTCCATTGTATAATTAAAGAACAATTTGTCCTTCACTATATAAGTACGAAAAACACTCAAAAAAATATTTTTTTACGAAAATATTTTTTTCTTAAATTTTCAGCAAATTCAGATATTTTTTTCTCAAACGATGATTGACTCCCGATTTTTGAAATCGAACCAGATGGAAGAATCTCCCCTAATTCCTTCAAACTAATATCCGGATTTTCTTTTCTCACTTGCGCTAATTCAAATAATTTAGCAGGCATTGCTTCTAGCCCTACTGTCTCTTCAATCAATAAAATATCTTCCATTTGACGACTAGCTGCCGTCACTACTTTATTAATATTGGCATTTTCACAGTTCACTAAACGATTCACCGAGTTTCTCATATCTCGTACAATTCGAATATCTTCAAATTTCATCATCGCATTCGCTGCACCAATAAGCGCAAGAAAATCCGCAATTTTTTCTGCTTCTTTTAAATAGGTAATAAATCCATTTCTTCTCTCAATCATTCTTGCATTGAGTCCAAAAGCATTCATCATGTCACAAATATCTTCATTATGTTCTTCATAATTTGAATAAATTTCTAAATGATAACGACTTGTTTCAGGATTATTAACCGATCCCCCTGCTAGAAATGCCCCTCTTAAATAAGAACGCATTTTTTCTTCATTATCACGAATCTCTACTGGAATATGTGTAATTAATTCCAATTCTTCCATAATCCCTAAGTCACTTAAAATTTCTTTCGTTCCCTGTTTTTAGACGTACAATATACACATTGTTTTTCTTCAATTTCATTTTACGACGAACTAATAATTCACTTTCAATTTGATAATGTTGTTTTAATAATACGAAAAATACGTCTTGCAATTGCTGCATTTTCTGTTTGGATATTTAATACAAACTGACGATTAAATAAACTCAAAGAACCATTCATACGAATCAGTGCCGCCAATTCAGCTTTAGCATGTTCGATATGTACTTCTAATTGTGTTAATTCTTTTTTTGTTTCAGATGCAAATGACATAATAGCCCCCTTTCCCTATACAATAGGAGTGGGAAAGAACCATTGTTCTTCCCCACTTCTTTTCATTAATCATGTTTAACACTTCGTAATAAAGTAAATAATTCATCAATGACTTTTTGTCCGTCATGATAGACACCATTTTCTCTTAATTTAAGAAAATCTGTCGAAATCACTCGACATCCTTGGTCACGTAATCCTTGAAAATCATATTTTACTTGATATAAATATTCTTCATGTTTTTGTTGATTCAAATACTCTTCTGGAACAGACTCCGTATTGACTAATACCGTGTCAATAAAATGTTCCTCTAAATGCTCATGTAATACACGAACATGGTCACTATCCGTAAAATGTTCCGTTTCTCCTAATTGCGTCATAATATTACAAATATACACCACTTCTGCTTGTGTTTCACAAACTGCTCGTCCAATATCTTCAATCATTAAGTTTGGCAAAATACTTGTATATAGACTTCCTGGTCCAATAACGACCATATCTGCTTCCATAATTGCTTCCACAACATCTCGAGAAGCAATTGGTTTACGATTTTCATCATAAGTATGAACGCTAACATGTTTAATTTTTTTACGATGCTTGGCTAATTGTGATTCTCCATCAACAATCGTTCCATCTTCAAATAAAGCTCTTAACAATAATGGTTCTTCTGCAGCAGGATAAACATGACCTTCAATACTCATCATTCTAGATAGCAAACGAATCGCATCAAAAATATTATTCCCATGCATTTCTGTTAAAGCAGCAATAATTAAATTCCCAATCGCATGACCTGCAAAAAATTGATCATCTGACTTGAAGCGATATTGGAAAATATCTTTTTGCAAGGAACTCATTGGAGATAACGCACATAAGCAGTTACGAATATCTCCTGGAGGGACAACATTAATATAGTCACGAATAACGCCTGAACTTCCTCCATCATCAGCAACTGTTACAATGGCAGTTACTTCAGCATCTTGTTTTCTTAAATTTCTTAATAATACTGGTAACCCTGTTCCTCCACCAATAACGGTAATTTTAGGACCTTTCTTTCGCTTCTTTTTCTTGTTCTTCTACTTCAAAAAATCACGAACGACCATTCCCTTCTTTGCGTTTATCTTTATCACGATGAGAAATCGTTACATGATATGAGTCAGACATTAATTCTCTTCCTGTACGTTCTGTTAATGCAACAGAACGGTGTTGTCCACCCGTACATCCAATCGCAATCGTTACATTGGATTTCCCTTCTTTTTATAACCAGGAATCACAAAGTCTAATAATTCCATAAATTTATGATAGAAAGTTTTTTTGTCTCTGGTTGACTCATGACATAATCATAAACGGCAGAATCTTGTCCTGTTAACGGACGTAATTCATCAATATAATGCGGATTTGGCAAGAAACGAACATCCATTACGATATCCGCATCAATTGGAATACCATATTTAAATCCAAATGATACTACTTGAATTGTAAAAAAATATCACTATCTCCATTTGAGAAAGTATGCATAATTTCCTCACGTAATTTTCTTGGAGAAAGAGTTGTTGTATCAATTACTTTTTGAGCACGCACTTTAATATCTTGTAATAATCGACGTTCCGCTACAATTCCATCATATACACGTCCATCACCTGCTAATGGGTGAGTACGACGAGTTTCTTTATAACGAGACACTAATGCATCATCGCTTGCTTCTAAAAATAAAAATCTTCGTAGTAATAAACGAAGTATTATCTAAACCACTAATCGATGTCATAATTTCATCGAAAAAAATGCTCTAGAACGTAAGTCGATGACTAATGCAATTTTTGTAATTTTTTTCCAGATTCTTTTACTAATTCCCAAAATTTTTGGTAATAAACTTGGTGGCATATTGTCAACGCAAAAATAGCCCATATCCTCAAAGCTTTGCATTGCGACCGTTTTTCCCGGCACCACTCATTCCTGTAATGACCACTAACTCTAATTGATCTACCATGTGTCATTCACCTCTCCTATTTCAGTTCTCTCTATCATAACATATCCGGGCGTTCCATGGGAAATTTTAAGCGATTTTAAGACTCATTTTCCCTTATTAAACCCTCGTATCTAGTTTATTTTGTTGTAATAAAATTTTTTTAATGTTGTTCCTTCTCCTACAACCGATTCTACCGATAATTCTAATCCTAAATTTTTCGCAATTTCATTGGATAAATATAAGCCTAATCCTGAAGAATGGTAATTCATTCTTCCATTAAATCCACTAAATCCTCTTTTCAAAAAAATACGTTGTTGGTCAGATTCTGCAATTCCGATTCCTGTATCTTGGATACATAAATAAAGGCCCGTTTAAATAAATAGAAATTTGTCCCTCTTTGTCCGTATACTTAATGGAATTTAATAAAAATTTGTTCTAAAATAACACTAAACCATTTTCGCATCTGTCACAATGACTTGCTCAATAGCTTCATAAGATAAATGAAGATTTTTATAAATAAAGAACGTTGCAAACTTCTTCAAAATTTGACGAATCATGTTATCCAAAGAATGTTCTCTCAACACTAAATCTTGATGAAATGTTTCCATTCTAACATAATGCAAGACAAAATCAGTATATGTTGTAATTTTAATGAGCTCTTGTTCTAATGGACTCTTTTCAGGAAGAGTTGGTAAAGCCTGAATTAATAATTGACTCGAAGCGATACTCGTCTTAATTTGATGAATCCACATAGTATAGTAATCTAACTGCTCTTTATAAGCTTCTCTTTGGTTAAATTCAGCTTGCGCTAATTGAGTGGCATAATTCTCTAAAGTCTCTAATAAAAATTGTTCAGACATTGTCCACGCTTTTTCACTTTGAAGTAATTCTCTCCAATTTGGATTTTCCTTTATTTTTTTATACTGCAGAAAATCCTTTGCACACCATGAAGTTAAAAATATGCCTGAAAAAATTACCACTAGTACTATTAAATATAACATCCATTCCAGTGCATTAAAAGCAAACCCAAAGATTAGCCATAAGCATAGAATAAAAGCGATATACCATAGAAATTTTTTATGAGTAATTAGCCACTGTTGAATAAACTGTCTCTTTTCTTTACTCATTAGAATCCACCAACCCATAACCGATTCCTTTTTTAGTCGTAATAAAATTCACTAACCCGCATTCTTCTAATTTTTTACGAAGACGAGCAACATTCACAGTTAACGTATTATCATCAATAAAGAAATCACTATTCCATAGTTCTTTCATCAATTCATCTCGACTCACGAAACTTCCGACTCTTTCAAATAGAACACGTAAAATTTGAAATTCATTTTTCGTCAAATCAATGACTTGTTGTTTATAAGTAAATTGAGTTGTTTTCAAATGCAAAGTTGCACCCTTATATTCAATCCAATCTTGAGTTCCAACAAATTCATATGCACGACGGAAAAGTCCTTGGATTTTAGCTACTAATATCGGCATTTCAAAAGGTTTTGTAATATAGTCATCTGCCCCCATATTAATCGACATGACAATATCCATCGGTTGTTGGTGAGATGATAAAAAAATAAAATTGGCACATTCGAAATTTTACGAATTTCCTGACACCAATAATACCCATTAAAAAGGGAAGAGTAATATCTAATATTACTAACTGTGGATTCACTTTTCACAAAATCATCCATCACTTTATTAAAAATCTGTTACACATTCAACTTGATAATTCCATTTACTTAATTCCTGAGCTACAGCGTCACGAATAATGGGTTCATCTTCCACAATCATCACCGTATGCATCCATTTCACCTCAATTTCGAATCATTCCTATATACTTTGATTGTATCACGGAATAAACCAGAAAAAAATACCTTTCTTCAACAACAAAGACGCCATGAAACCTAGTGGTCTATTGGCGTCCATTCTTTTTAAAATCTTATTGAATAATTGTCTTAAAGTTTTGATTCGTTGTGGCTTCTAATACAGGATGTTTTTTCATATAATCCGCAATTAATTCTGTCATATCAATTTGAACTTCTCGTACAATTTTTTCTGGTTTAAACATAGCATAGTTTCCGCCACCTACTGCACGATATTGGTTTGTGACAACTTCTAACTCATCCGTATCTTGAACTGGAGCTCCATGATAGTCTAATCTTGTCACTCTCTCTCCAAATGGTTTTGTAAAATCAAGCGTATACTCAATTCCTTCATACATATCGTAATTATAATATTGTGGTTTTGGTTCAATATATTTTGGATTAAATTGAACTTCTCCGTCTTTTACAATAAAGTAAGTCGCTACTCTTTCTAACGCTAAACGTAAATCTTCTCCAGAAACTTTCAATACTGCTAATGTATTTGGATAGATATAGTTTGTAATGACATCACGCATCGCAATTTTAGAACCGAATCCTCGTCCTTCATTATTAAATAAAGCTGTTCCTGAGATATCTGCACCTGTTGCTTCCATTTGAACTTTGTTAATAAATTCAATATAAGGATGTTCGACTAATCTTGCTTGTTGAGGATCTGTAATCGTCATATCTCCTACAACGGTTCCTACAGGTGTATCTAACCAATTTTCTACATCTGCTTGCAATTCTTTAAACATCTCTAATACTTTACCATCTGCTTTTGCACCGGCAGTTTCATGTAATTTAGCTTGACTATTGACAACAACATATCGATCACCTTGTTTTTCTACCTGTAAACTAATTTCACCAACATATGCTCCACGATATCCCGGTTGAATGACTGGAACACCATTAACTTTTGTCGCAATGACACGGTGTTGGTGCCCTGTTACAAGGAGCATCAATTCCAGGTACTTTAGTCGCAATGGCATACCCTTCATTTTCTCCTGTTAATAACTCTGTTGGTTCACCCGTTTCTAAGTCTGATTCAAATCCTCCATGATAGGTCACCACTACGATATCAGCTTTTTCACGCATTTCAGGTACATATTTTTGTGCGGTTTCTAAAGCACTAATAAAGGTTAAATCTTTAACCGTTGCAGGCTGTTCCCATTTTGGAATATATGGAGTTGTTAATCCTAATACTGCAATTTTAACACCTTCTTTTTCGATAATACGATACGGTTCTCCAAACACTTGCTCCCCTGTTTTAGAAAGAATATTCGCACAAATAACTGGATGATGATAAGATTCAATTGCTTCACGTAAATATTCTAACCCATAATTAAATTCATGATTCCTAAAAATTCCCTAAATCATATTCTAAATAATTTAATACTTTTGTTAAATCATGCGCTACATGATGACCTTGTTTACGAACATAATAACTTAATGGAGATCCTTGAATAAAGTCGCCATTTTCAATTTGAATAACTGGTCCTTTTTGCTTCTTTTTAATTTTTAATAATTGTAGCAGCTTTTTAGCTGTACTAAATCCTAAATCTAAATTTCTTTCAGCATAGTTTGTTGGTAATACATATCCATGCATATCACTTGTTTCAATAATTTTTGATTTCCATCTTATCCCTCATTTCTATGAATACTCACAGATCATTGTATCATACACGCAGTAAAATATATGAATCGCTACTCAAAAATTTCGATTCCCCATAAAAACATCATATTGATGTTTTTCTTTTGTGATAAACTGGTTCTATAAAATAGTAAAGGGGTATTTTTATGAAAAGTATTATTAACTAGCTTATTTACACTATCTTTACTTGGAACTAGTCTTTCTAGTCCAGTTTCTGCCAATGATAGAGTAACTGGAACAAAAAATATTAATGGAGATCAAGTAAATATTTTATCCTCTGAAGTTTCTACTGCATCTAATGGAAATACTCTAGTAGGCATTCAAGGAGAATTTTTAACGCCAAACAAGCAAGATATTTTAAATCAAATTAACTCCATCAGAAAAGAAGCATATGATGAAGGATTAGTTTCTTCTTATGTTCCAATCAAATGGTCCACTAAATTAGAAAACACTGCTTTTCCCGTGCGGCAGAAGCTTCTATCACAATACATCACAAACGCTTATCCTCTCAACAGATTTGGAGCGCTTTTCCAAGTGGTAATACTAGATTTGCTGAAAATTTAGCATGGAATTATGATGGAATCTCAACAGCCATTCAACAATGGTATTCTGAAAAAGCAGATTTTATTAAACAAAAATGGACAACCTGTTTCTGGTCAAACAGGACACTACAAAAATATCATTAATCCTAAAAATACACGAATGGGGACTTGCTGCTTTTTCAAATCCTGCTCAAAAAAATGGATGGATTTCAACAGCACAAGTATTTGGTAATTTATCTGATTCTGAAGAATTAACAGGTGGATATGGCCCGGCAATTCAATTTACAGAAGCAACAACTTCTCGACTTCAAGAATTTGCTACAAAAGCAAATTTATTTGATCAAAATTATAACATAATAGGAACTCATTCATCTTCTAAAACTAGTTCACCTTCCACTAAAGCACCCGTTGGTAATTGGAAACGATCTGGAAGTAGTTGGTGGTATGAATATTCAAATGGAACCTTCGCTTCTAATGGATGGAAACAAATTGACAAAGTGGTACTTCTTCGACCGAGGGATGGTTGGATGCAAACAGGTTGGATAACTTCTAATGGAAGTTGGTACTATTTAGAAAGTTCAGGCGCCATGAAAACAGGTTGGTTATTTAACAATGGGCAATGAGTGCTTCCTTGATAACTCTGGAGCTATGAAAACTGGTTGGATTCAAGTAAATGGTAAATGGTATTGCTATATGCTTCAGGCGCTGGCAGTCAATACAACTACACCTGATGGATATAAAGTTAACGCTAGTGGAGAAATGATATAATCGCAAATGATTAGGGAGACGACTTTTGGTCGTCTCTCTCTACTATTATTCATTTTCAAATATAAAGATTGTAAATAATGATAAAATTTGTGAGTTTTCCTTTATTTCTTGTATAATATCGTTTAAGAGAACTTTAGAAAGGAACAAAAAATGAAACGACAGAAAACTCACCCAAGTAAAAAAAATATTATCACAAGTACAGTAGTTATCGCAGCAGGAGTAACCTTATTGAATACGTCTGCAATATTTGCAACTACTCAAAATAATGTAAGCGTCAACTCCAATCAAACTGCCCGTTCTTTCACCTCTCGAGATGCATTGAAAATTTCTAAAGGAGAACTTCATTCTGAAGATAACTTAATTGATAAATCTCTTTATGGCGAAAAACCTTTAGAGCCTGAAGGCGATGATGACCATGATGGCATCAAAATAAAGATGAACTTTATGTTTATAGCAAAAATGGAAAAGAATACTTAGGTTATTACAGCCATCCTCTGTTAGAAGATAGCGATGGAGATGGCTTATTAGATAACGAAGATGACAACAAAACAAAATGGTATATGACAGATCGGGATGCCGTTCTTTTTATGGAACTATCTTATCGTAATGATGAATATATTAAAAATTTTAGAACCATAAAAATCTCTTCCCTTATCTATATAGAGAACGTCAAGAATATAAGATGATGCATAATGAATTAGCTCCATTTTGGAAATTGAAAAAATCTTTCCACACCGACAATGGTTTAGATGCTGTTCTTTTTGAAACAAAAAGTGATTTTCCATATCTTAAAAATGGCACTGTTCAAATGCTGTAATTCGCGGAACAAATTCAAATGAGATAAACGATTTAACAAATGACCTTGTTCTATTTGGTGGAAATCAACCTACACAAGTGAATGACATCCGTAAAGTCATTGAAGAATTAGCTAAGGATTCTAGTGTGACAAACCTCTATATTACTGGACATTCCCTAGGAGGATATTTAGCACAAATTGCAGCTGTCGAAGCTTATCAAAGATATCCTCTATTTTATGAAAACGTTCTTAAAAAAGTCACTACTTTTAATGCTCCTAAAAATCATTACATCACGTACAGTTTGGAATGCTCATAATGGATTTTGGGATGTTGGATTAGAGAGTAGAAAGTTAGCATTAAATGGGAAAAATCAAACACTATGTTACTGACAACGATAATCTGATTACACCTATTCTTCAAAATGATAGTGATATTACTACTTCAACTCGAAATGCTGAACACAAACATCGTTCTCGTGGATATTTTGAGAGCCGAATGAATGAAATTCCTAACTTTAATATTGGTAAACGTTCAACTCTAGATCAGCAAGGATATCGTGATCCTAAATTAGACACGATACAATTTATTAAAAAAACAGTTACACCTGAAAACTCTTCAGTACCAAGTGTTGATCCTCTAGAAAATATCGCCTTAGGCAAACGTGTATCTCAAAGTTCCACTGCTTATGATGGATTTGCAAGTAAAGCTGTAGATGGAAATACTAATGGAAATTTTGGAAATCAATCTGTTACCCATACAGATTTCCAATCGAAACCTTGGTGGCAAGTTGACTTAGATTCTGAAGAAACAATTCGTCAAATTAATATTTATAATCGTACCGATACTGCGTCTGATCGTCTATCTAATTTCCATGTTATTCTCTTAGATAGTTTTGGAAATGAAATTGACCGCAAACGTATTTCTTCTTTAACAGATACTTTTGCTCAAATTGCGATTGATTATAAAAAAGCTCGTTATGTAAGAATAGAATTAGAAGGAAACAACGCACTAAGTTTAGCCGAAGTTCAAGTGCTTCGTGCTGAAAAATATCGCATGGACAAGCTACTCAAAGTTCAACAGCTTACGGAGGAGATGCGAATCGTGCATTAGATGGAAATACAAATAATAATTACTCTCAAAAATTCCGTTACGCATACTAATTTTGAAAAACAAGCTTGGTGGCAAGTTGACTTAGGTCGAAGCGAACAAGTAGGATTAGTAAGATTATTCAATCGTGGAGATGGCGAATTAGCGAAGCGTTTATCAAATTTCGATGTAATTTTATACGATGAAAATGGACAAGAAGTTTCAAAAACAATTTGTTAAACAACTGACTTCTAACCAATTAGACGTTCAATTCAATGGTAAAATTGGTCGTTATGTTCGCGTTCAATTACATCATGAATACCAAGCGCTAAGTTTAGCTGAGGTAGAAAGTGTTTGAGACATACGCCTGTAAAGATAAGAATATTCAAATCATTCCTATTCATCAACCAGTCAACTCTTCAGTCTCTAAAGATAAAGTTTTAACGATTCAACATAAAGGTGCTTATATAGCTCGTTATACGATAAGTTGGGATGAGATCAATACGGATAAAGATGGCAATCAGACCGTACGTTCTCACGATTTTGGGAAGGCAATGAAAAAATCGAACAAGTGGCTATGTTTCTAAATCTTCCTTTAAAAGAGAATATGAAAAATATCCGTGTTAAAATTGAAAAAGCAACAGGTTTAGCATGGAATTGGTGGAAACCGATTTACGATAATACTCTAGTATTTGATACGCCACAACGTACCATTACACACTGGGGAACAACTTTAAAACTCAAAAATTTCGGATCGATGATTTAATTTACAAAAAATTTTGGATCATAATTTACCTAAAAACACACTAAAAATTTAGTGTGTTTTTGATGAATAAAATGAAAAAAGACTTCCCATAGCAGCATTACCAGCTATGAGACCGCTAGGGTCTGCTGCCATCCTTTGACTACTATCAGGGCAGTCTCCTCCAGTGCCTATTTACATCCGTTAAATAGAGAATAGACTTCCATAGTAGCTGCAGTACTAGAAGCCACTCTTCTGGCTTCTGGTACAGAGTGAGACACTAGGGCTCAAATTTTAGCAATGAAACCGTCAGGTTTGCTTGCGTCCTTTTGCTACTATATCGGGAAGTCTAATTCGAAATTATTGGTTCCAAACTGATTGGAATTCAGCTTTAGAAGCTTCTAACACTTTATCAACACTTGAACCATTTACATCACTATAAACTTTTTCTTGAATCTTAGTGATTTCTGCATATGCAGAGTCAGCATTTTCAATGACAGGAATTGAGAATAATTCTTTTTTACCTTCAGCGATTGCTGCTGGAACTTTAGATTTTGAATTTTTGTATTCTGCACTATCTAACACTTTAGAAACTACTGGAATATATCCTGTAGCTTGTGCCCAAGTTAATTGAGACTCAGGAGAAGCTAAGAATTTTAAGAATAAGTAAGCTGCAGTACGTTGTTCTTCAGAAGCACTTTGGAACATGTAAATATCAGTACCTTGTTGAATGCTAATTTTTTCAGGACGCGGAGCTACGCCATATTCGTATCCACCTTCTTTAGCACCTTTAGCTACGAAAGATTCACCTGCAGTTGAACCTACATACATTGCAATTTGTTTGTTAGCAAATGGTCCTGATAAATATTTATCTGAACCAGCTGTACGGAAGTATCCTGCTTTTAATACCTTCAGCATAATAAGAAACAACTTCTTTTTGATTCTTTACTTGTAATATCTAAGTCTTTATTGAATTGAACACCTTTGTTCACAATACCAGTTGCATAATAGTTGTTTAATGAGTCAAAACCAGCACCAACAATTTGGTGATTTGATTTTTCATAAATTGTTTTTAGCTGCCTCTTTTAATTCATCTAAAGTAGTTGGTACTTTAACACCATATTCTTTTAACAGGTCAGCATTGTAGAATAATACTTCTGTTGATTTATTAAATGGAATACCATATTGTACACCATTGATTTGAGCACCTTTTAATAATTCTGAACGAATGGCAGCATCATCTTTGATACCGATAGTTGAATTTTCTAAGTAAGGTTTTAAATCAACTAATTGATCTTGATCTGCAGCATTCCATAACCATCCTGGGTATGCTTGAGTAATTGTTGGTAAATCTTTTGGCGAAGTTAACGTTGAGTTAATTTTAGCTTGTAACTCTTTGTATGAAGATTGGTTTTGTAACTCAATTTTCACGTTAGGATTTTTAGCCATGAACTCCTCTGTTAATTTTGTTAGAGTTTCCTCTAATTTACCATTTAAAGCATGCCAGAAAGTAATTTTTGTTTCCTCTTTTTACTTCTGTTTGAATGTCTGCTTTAGTTTCTTTTTGTGAGTTTGATGCGCTATTTCCGCAAGCTCCTAAAACTAAAACTGATGTTGTCGCAAGTGTCGCTTTTTACTAAAGATTTGAATTTCATAATTATTCTCCTTTTTCTTTTTATAGTTTTACAACACAATTTTTTCGCCACGATGTGGCAATATTCTTTCACCATACGGATTCTCCAGTAATTCCGGTTTCAAAGTATGGATAGGAACCAAAAGTTGAGGTTCGATCATCGCAATAATACGGTCTAAATCCGCAGGTTTTGCATGACCGGTACAAGCGATTTTCACAAATTCGATGTGATGTTTCGCAAGTACATCGAGAAACACTTGATAATTTTGGATCAAAGTCACCTAATGGTTGAGCATCACAGTGAAGGTACAGTGTTCCTTCTTGTAGTTTATCAAAATTATCCACTACTTGCCAGAAATATTTCCCTTGATCTTCTAAAAGTGCTTGATAGGAAACTTCTAAATCTTGATTTAACTCTGGAATATGTTTTTAGCTTCATTTGAATAATAAAAATGAGCATGAATTCCAAATACTTCTTGTAATAATGCCGCCATATGAGCTTCTAACACTACTGTTCGTGAAGACTGCTCTACAATTTTTGCAAAGCGTTCCACATTCGCTGGATAACCATTAAAAGTTATCGGACGTTTTGGATTTTCTTGTTGAAATTGAACCACTTTTTGAATTAATTCTAATTCATTTGTTGGTTTAATTTCTTTTGAATCAACCAGTCTTTCAGGGAAACTAATCGTTACCCCTTCCATCATCAACATGTCGGTATGTTTTGCTTTCTTGCAAAACTCAATCGTTGCTTCTGGAATATACCCGTGTAATCGCAAATCACCCGTATACGTCATGAAATGATCTGAGTTCAATTAATAAGGCACTTGCACCATATGCATCATGATCTACTGGAACAACTTCAATTGTAATATCACCAACAGTTACGATTGCATTGGTTCTAATCCAATCATTTCTCTCGTAAAAGGAGATTTTTCAAACGGTGTTGGTAATAAAAATCTCCATTACGATTCAAACTATTTAAAATCATTTTTGTTTCTTTTTAAAGTATACAATGGAATAGCTGGGTCTAAGTAATTAATCATTCTTGAATGATCTAAATGAGCATGTGATAAAAATACCGCGGTATGCTCATATTTCCCCGTTTCTTCTCCATCATATTCATATCCCAGACGCGGATCATAAATATGATTTAACTTTGGGATAATCCATATTGAATCAATGTTTGTAATTGTTCATCTGGCAAATCTAATTCTGGACGAAACTCAGTTCCCAAAGTCAAAGAAAATATGAGAATTTCCCATAACTGACTTCGATGACCGTTCCTCCGATTGTTAGAATTCCGCTATGGAATGTAACAACGGTTTTATCCTTTGATACCATTCTTAGCAACCCTCTAATAATTTCTTTTCTAAATACGAAATAGATAATCAAAATAGGAACTACTGTCAATGTTGCGGCAGCCATTTGTAATTGAACATCACTACCACTTTCAGTCGTGAAGGCTGATAACCCGTTGTTTAATAAACGATAGTATTTAGTGTTTTGTTGCTAATAATGGCCATAGGAATGAATTCCAACTCATAATGAATGTTAAGATTCCAACTGTTACAAGCGCTGGCTTACACATTGGCACTAAAATTCGACGAATATATTCTAAATCTGATGCGCCATCAATTTTAGCCGCTTTGTAAAATGTACTTGGAATTCCACGAAGGTACCCATTTAAGTAGTAAATATAGAAAATACTCGTTAAAAATGGAAGGATTAACGCTAGATAAGTATCTAATAATCCTAATTGAGCAATCGTTTGATAGTTTGTAAAGATAATCGATTCATAAGGAACCATTAATAATGAAACCATCACCATTGTTACAACTTTTTTTATATTTGAAATTCTAAACTTGTTAAAGCAAATGCTGCTAATAATGAAGTAATAACTGTTGCAGCAGTTGTAAATAATGACACAAATAAAGTATTAGCAAAGTAACGCAAGAATGGCGCTCTATGGAATACTTCAATATAGTTTTGCCATTGTAATGATTTAGGAATTAATGTTGGTGGAATACTTGTAGTTTCTGCATAAGTCATTAAACCTGTCAAAATCATATAAACAAATGGGAATACTGTAATGATTGATAAAAGAACAATCAGTGCTAATAATAAATAATGAATGATTTTCTTCATGATTAACCCTCCGCTCTCCTCAAAATTTATTTTGGAAGAAAGTAGCAATCAGAATAATCACAAATAAGATTACAGTTGCTGCCATTGCGACACCAGGACGACCTGCTACATGGAACTTGTCATAAATATAGTACACTGCAGTTGTTGCACTATTAGCAACCCCAGCGGTTCCTCCAAATAATGCATATACTTGAGTATACACTTTAAAGGCACCAATTAAGTTCACTGTAGATAAAAATGCAATAGTTGGAACTAATTGAGGGAATGTAATTCTCCAGAAAATTTCTTTTTCTGTAGCTCCAAACATTTTCGCAATTTTAAAGTGTTCTGGGTCAATATTTCTTAAACCTGCTAATAAAATAATAATATTAAAAGCAAGTCCTGTCCAAATACCAAAAATAATTAATGTTGGCATACTCATACTGACATTATCTAACCAGTTTACTGCTGGAATTCCTACCAAGCCTAGTAAGAAGTTCACTAATCCGTAACTTCCATTAAAGAAATAACGGAACACAATCCCAATCGCAATTGTACTTGTAACATATGGCATGAAGAAAATTGTTTCAAACACGCTCTTATGTTTTACCTTTTCAAAAGATAATCCATGCAATCACAACTGAAATACATAGTGCAACTGGCACTACTACAAATGCATATAAAGCTGTATTCATTAACGCTTTATGAAATACTGGATCTGCTAAAACTTTTTGATAGTTTGATAAACCCGTATATTGAAGTTTTAACAATGAACCCTTTTGGAAAACTCATCCAAAAATGAACGAATTAATGGGTAAATATTAAATAGTAAAATCACACCTAGTGACGGAAGAAGGAATAACCACGCCTTTGGTTGATTCTCAGGATTATATTTTTTCATTAGTATACACGTTCTCCATTTTGATCGAATAAGAATATTTTATGTCTTAGAAGGTCAAATGAAAGTGTGTCTCCTTCTTCAATCTTATGTTCCACACTTACGATTGATTTAATATCTTGTTCTCCTAATGTAAAGTGTAAAATACGCTCACGACCGATTAATTCTACAGCCGTAACAGTTACTGTAAATAGTCCATTTTCGCTTGGAACTAAATCTTCTGGACGTAAACCTAAGTAGTAATGTCCCTGTTCTAATTCTTTACGGAAACGACTTTCCACTAATTCACTCGCTTGTAAAGTGAATGCTGAATGATAAATTACACCATCTTTTATTTCAACTTCTAAAATGTTGATGATTGGATTTCCGATAAATTTAGCCACAAATAAATTATTTGGCTCTAAATATAAGTTTTGAGGGTCATCATGTTGTTGGATAACACCTTCATTTAATAAGATGATTTTATCACTGATTGATAAAGCTTCTTCTTGGTCATGAGTTACGAAAATAGTCGTAATTCCTACTTCTTTCACTAAACGACGAATTTCTTCACGAATTTTTAAACGTAAACGAGCATCTAAAATTACTTAATGGTTCGTCTAGTAATAATACTTCTGGTTTTTGAACTAACGCACGAGTAATCGCAACACGTTGTTGTTGTCCTCCTGATAAAGTACCAGGTTTTTTCTCAGCTAATTCCTCGATATTTGTTAATTGCATGTATTCTTCTGCAACTTTTTTAGCTTCTTCTTTTGAGACTTTATTTTGTCCTACTGTTAACGGGAACATAATGTTCTCTAATACTGTCATATGAGGATATAATGCATAGTTTTGGAATACGAATCCAATATTTCTATCTTTTCGGTTCTGTATTAATCACAGAAAGATTTTTAAATTGGATATCTCCACCTGTTGGTTGTAATAACCCTGCAATCATATTTAAAATAGTTGATTTTTCCGCAACCACTAGGCCCTAATAAGCAAACTAAATCCCCTTGTTCGATTGAAAAATTAACGGATTTTAACGCTTCAAAGCCATTATCGAATACTTTATTTAAGTCGATAACATCAATCATGAGTAAACCTCCAAATTTCTTTACTTGAATACATTCCAGTATACCATGTTTTTGCGCTTTCATGCGATACAAATGTTAAGAATTTTTAAAAATATTTTTTCTACGAAACTTTTCCGCATAATTCCTGAAGAAAAAATACTGCAATAAAAACGCCTCTAGCTTTTCACTAAAGACGTTTATTTTTACTATCGATTAATAATTTTTGAAGTATTCTCTTGAAGTAATTTTGTAAACTAGAAGTAAGCAATCATAAATACTCCAGCTACTGCTAACATCGTCAATCCAATAATGCTTCCTTTAATGCCAAAGATTAGGACAATTTTGCTAACGATTTTATACGATAATGCAGTATGCAAGAACGCTGTTAATAGCGGTAAAAAGAATACAATTAATACTTGACGATTAATGGATTGATGAATCATTGGTTGATCAATTCCGATTTTCTTCAAAATGACATAACGTTCACGGTCTTCATAACCTTCAGAAACTTGTTTGTAGTAAATTACTAAGATCGCTCCTACTGAAAAGGCAATGGCTAATAAAATTCCTAAGAATAATAGGGAACCATAAAATTGGAATAATAATTGAGCAATTTCTATTTTCCCATCAATTCCTCCAGCAATATCAGATTGTTGATACGCTTCTAATTCTTTTTGCTTCTCGTCATCTGTTTGACTAGATGTATTCCATAATGCAATATACTTTCTTGTATAAGCACGATATCCTGCATCGTTATCTTTACTGTAATATGGAACAACTTTTGCCATATCTGCTTCATTTAAAAGTCCAATATAAGAATGATCGGTTATATTCGGATTTACAATTAATCCTGCAGCAAATTTATTCACTTCGATAACTTGTCCAATTGAAAAAGTATTTTCTCCAACTACTATTTGAGTGAAACTAGGTTTAGTTTTCTCAGTATATTGTTCTCCTATTACCATTTCTCCAGGTTTAACGGTGATATTTTCTCCACTATTACGATTATAATCTTCCACGGATACAAGAACGACCATTGATTCTGGAAGAGTACCCAGTTTTTTAACATTTGTATCTAATACATTTCCTTCTTGATTTCCCCCTGTTAAAATATACGAATACTCATAGAAATCTGTTACTTTTGAAGCAGTTCCTGCTGCTATTTGTTTCGCCTCTTTTGAATATTCTGCTGTTTCTTCAGGATTACGGAACATATTTGTAAAACTAAAGTCAGTTGGACTTGTTCGATTAATGACTTCCTGCGCTCCAAACTGCAACGAACCAGTTGTTCCAAGAGTCACTAACACCATTGTTGATAAAATACAAATACTTGCTAAGCCCATCGCATTTTTTCTCATTCTAAAAATCAAGTTAGAAACTGAGATGAAGTTAATTGGGCGATAATAGAAAGTTTTACGATTTTTCAAGAAACGTAAAAGAGCTATACTTCCAGCATCAAATAAAATATAGGTTGCGATGACTACTAATAATACTGCAACAAAGAACCAAGCTAACGCTTTAATCGGACTTTCGATTGATTGAGAAATATAATAAGCATATCCTAAAATCGCTACTCCAATTAGTGCACGAATGCTTAAGAAACGACCTGTTTTTTCTCCTGATTTCTTATCTCTCAATAATTCTAATGGACGACTCACTCTAATTTTAATCGCATTTAAAATCATTAAGAATACAAAAATTCCACTAAATAAAATTCCAATTATAATGACTGATGCAATTTGGAATTCATATGAAATTGGAACGTTAAAGCGCATTGCTTTCAATAATAAGGCAAACGCTAGTCGATTGAACAATACTCCTAATACAAGACCTACAATCAGATTCATTACTGCAAACAATAACATTTCAACAACTTGTAACAATTGAATTTGCGAGCGACCTAATCCTAAAATGCTATATAACCCAAACTCTTTTGAACGATTTTTCATTACAAAGCCATTGGCATAAATCATTGTTAAAGTGGAGACCAGTAACATGATGACAACACCAAACCCTAATGCCATGACTACCGTATTTCCACCATTACTTTGTAGTATCGTTTTATTGCTCGACAAAGCCAAGAGAATATACGTAATAACCATCATCGTAATAGAAGCAATCGAAAACGGAATATACAGTGTTCGATTTTTCTTTAAATTAGATACTGCTAATGAACTAGATTAATTTAAACATGACTCTCACCTCGATTAGCCATTACTGTTAACGTATCAGAAATTGCTTCAAACATTTCTTCATCTGTACGTTCTCCTTTAAATAATTGATGATACAAGATTCCATCTTTAATAAATAACACTCGTTTAGCTCGACTAGCCGCTAATGTACTATGTGTTACCATTAAAATCGTTTGACCATTTTCATTTAAAGTGTCGAATACATCTAAAAATATTGCTAGAAGATTTTGAATCTAATGCTCCTGTTGGTTCATCTGCTAATAGTATACTTGGATTAGCCATCATTGCTCGTCCAATCGCTACTCTTTTGTTGTTGACCGCCCGATAATTCATAAGGATATTTTTCTAATAATTTTTCAATTCCTAATAAAGCAGCAACAGGTTTTTACTTTCTTCGCCATTTCTTGAACTGTTTTCTTCGCCAAAACTAATGGAAGTAACATATTATCTTTAACAGATAATGTTTCTAATAAGTTAAAATCTTGGAATACAAATCCTAAATGGTCACGACGAAAAGCTGCTAATGTTTTGTCTGGAATATTTTGAATATCTAATTGATTCAATAATACTTGACCTTTTGTAGGGCGATCTAATGTGGCTAAAATATTTAGTAGCGTTGTTTTACCAGAACCAGATTCACCCATAATGGCAACATATTCTCCTTTTTCAACACTAAAAGTAATATCTTTTAATGCTTCTACTTGCATCGCTCCAAATCTTGTATGGTAAATTTTTTGTACTTGTTTTACATCTAATAATGTCATTTCAATTCCTACTTTCTCTTTGATTTGTATTTATTCTATCAAATAAAAATCGATACATTCCTTGATTTTTAGCTATCATTTTCAATTATTTCTTACATTTTTGTAAGAAAGTATTTTATTATTTTTAATGTTTTTTTACTTTCAAATAAGAAATAAAAATCGTATAATATAAATGTAAAAAGTAGTGATAATTCATTGCTTAAACAATATAATAAAATGATTAATTGAATAATCATTTTACTTATTTTTCCTTTTTATTATTGTGATTTCCGAAATGAACTTCGTTCTTTTCGTTAATCTTCGCTTTTGTTTGGCAGAGCTATTCTAAAAATAACAACCATCATACACTTATGCCAGAAACTCTGTCAACAAGTTTACCCACCTAACCTCTCAGACTACTGTTTGAGCAATTAGGTGGGTTATTCATTTTCATGAAAAAAGGCGAGACTCTCGTCTCGTCCTTCAAAAAGTTATCTTATTGTACTTTTTAAAATTTGTTCTTTTGCATGAATTAATTGTGTAATCATTGCACAATATGGAGTTGGAATACCATACTCCTGTCCGCGTTTCGCAACAAATCCATTTAAGTAATCAATCTCAGTAAAACGATGATTTTGCATTAAATCTTGGTGCATGGATGGGTAGTGTGCACGAACTTTGTTTGATGCTGTGTAAACATAGTTTTTCATTTCAGCTGCATTAATCTTCACACCTTCATGCTGTGCCACTTCCACAAACTCATGAATAATTTGCTCAACAACTGCTTCTGCTGTAGTTGTATCAAAAACTTCTCCAATATTTGCATCTAAAATTGCACATGTTGCATTCATAGTTCCATTTACACATGCTTTTCTCCAAATTGAGAATAAAACATCTTCACTGTAACTAGCATTTAACCCTGCTTGATTCATCACAGCGACTAATTCTTCTGCAACCCCACGACCGCTTGCTTCTTCAACTGCTTGAATTTCAACAGTACCTGTTCCACCTAAACGAGCCACGCCTGGAGCATTAATTCCTGCTGTCCAAATCGTTACACCCATAATAATGTTTTTACGTGGCACATATTTTTCCATTGTATATTCATGACCTAAACCATTTAATAAACATACAACTTTTGTATCTTCATGAATAATTGCTTTAATTTTTCAAGCATTTCCCCTAATTTCATTGATTTTGTAAATGCGATAACCACATCTACTTTTTCATGAACTTCTTCAGGTCTGTAAATTGGAATTTGTAATGTATCTGTTACATCTCCATCTACCACTTGTAATCCATTTGTACGAATTGCTTCAATATGCGATGGCCATTCATCGATTAAAGACAACATCTTGTCCCGCTTTTGTTAACATATAACCAAAGCGACATCCCATTGCTCCAGCACCTGCAATTGCAATTTTCATTATAATTCCTCCTTATTATACCATTAATTTATAATCTTCCGGTTGAATCCATTGTACCACTTTTTCAAATACATGGATAAAGAAAATGTTGAAAATAATAGGTGCCACTACGAAAATAATAGCCACTAACAAGATGTTTCCAGCTGTCCATCCATTTTCCATTAAGTTTAAAGCGTAGATAGGTCCTACTAACCCACTAAATCCAAACCCAGCACTTGCAGGCGTTCCTTGAATAGAAAAGACTGCGGATAAAACTCCTAATAAAGCTGCTGAACATAACATTGGTAATAAAATTTTTGGTTTTGCTAACACATTTGCCATAGACATTTTAGGCGAACCAATAAAGTGAGCCACACAAGTTCCTACCGAATTAACTTTTAAACCTGCAACTGCTAAACCAAAACCTGCGGCACAAATTCCTAAGTTAGCTGCCCCTGAACCAATTCCTGACAGTCCAATTGCCAACCCAATTCCTACTGTTGTAAATGGTGAAACAATTAAAATACAGAATGTCATCGCAATTAACATACACATAATAATTGGTTGTAATGTTAATAAGAATTCCACACCTTGACCAATTAATGCTGTAATTTTAACAATATATGGTTGGGAAAGTCTTCCAATCCCACCAATAACCACTAATGTAACCGTTGGGATCACAATAATCGAATAAGCTTTTGCTTTATCTCCAATCCATAATATAAATGCAGCTGCTATTGCTGCTGTCACCCCCATTATAATAATATCTCCTGTACCAGAGAATATCACTCCTTTAACATCTGGATTAAATCCTGGTGCACCTCCTGCAAAAACTGTTGCTAAAGCAATCGCTCCTGCTTGAATAGGAGTAAATTTAAAGAAATGCCCTACCATTAAACCAATAATAGCACCCATCATAGTATTAGCCACTTGAGTTGCTTGAATTATTAATTGTCCTTGTGGAAAGATTGGTAATAACGCTTTTGTTAATTCACCTAAAATCGCACCAGGAATTAAAGTTACAACTACCCCTAATGCCAAGGCATTTAATACGGTCATTGTAAACTCTTTTGCTGAATAAGTTTTATTTGTATTCACATTCATTCCCCTTTCTTTTGAATGGACTCATTATATCATAATCTTTTTGAAAACAAAGCAATATTTTCAACTCGCACTCAAATATTTTCATTATGAAAAAAGCAACTATACCTTTACTAGTATAATTGCTTAAAATATCATTTATTTTTCAAAAACTCTAACAATTCAAAATATCGTGTTTTTCACTAGGAATCTGACTCGTTAAGTACGTATATCACAAATTAATAACGCATCAAGAAAACTCCACTCGATATACAAATATAACACAAAGCACATTGCCACAAACTTGGATAAAATTCACTAAAATGAAACAATATACAGATTCCAATAATAAAAATAATCATTGGAAGAGAATGAAGGAAAGAGTTTATACCAATTCTAATATCTCTTTTTAATATCCTTACGAATCCATTCATTAGTATAAGATTCTATAATTTTTGGATGAATCAATCCATAATAAACTTGAGAACTACTTAATATGACTAAAAAGTAAGGACAGCAAATGATATAAATCTAATTCTGTAGCATTTTCAAACACTAAACTTGCTAGTCTATTAGATAGCATCATAATTGAAACAACAAAACAAATAATCACTAAACAAACCCACCAATACATCTGTTTTGAAATCGAAAAAATCTTTACCGTATCTTTATCAGAAACTAAAAATCCAAAAAATTTCATTTGCCAATAAAATACCAGCCATATTTAAATACCATTGCACTTGATTTCCCAACTGCTGAAAAACAAACAATAACAACGTAATTCCAAACAAAGTCCATAAAAATGTAGTTTTATCGGATAATTCTTTTGTATTCATAAAAAATTCCTCACTTTAATCTCTTATTTATCCGTAAAATAAGAAAAAGACCTCCTATAATAGCATAGGCATGAGACCGCAGGGCTGCTGGCGTCCTAATGCTACTATACTTAGGAAGTCTCATCTGATACGGCCCCTCATACACATCCGTCAAATAAGAATAGACTTCCTATAGTAGTATGAGTAATATCAGCCATTCTGGCTGATATTACAGGTAAATTCGAGACCTAGGCTCGAATTTTAGGCAAGAGACTCGCTTGGCGAGGCTACTGCCGTCCTAATACTACTATTAAGGAAGTCTAATTCGAATATCTAAGCTTGGATTAAAGCCAACGCTTCATTTAAGTGTACAAGGCTACGTTCTTTCCCTAATAATTCAATCGTTTGACCTAAAGATGGACCATGAGTTTGACCACTTGTTGCCACACGAATTGGCATAAATAAGTTCTTACCTTTTACACCAGTTTCTTTTTGAACAGCCTTAATAGCTGCCATCACACTAGCTTCATCAAACACTTCTAAAGCTTCTAATTGAGCCTTAAATGCATGAAGTACAGTCGGTACAGTTTCCCCTTGAAGCACTTCTCTAGCTTCATCATTTTCTACAACAAAGTCTTTTTGGAAGAATAAACTTGAAATAGAAACAATCTCATTCATGTAGCTCATTTGATCATGATATAATGCTACTAATTTATTCGCCCAAACTTGTTGCTCTTCACTCAATGTTTCAGGTAACAAACCTGCTAATTGTAATTGGTGAATCGCTAATGGTGCAACTTCTTCTAATGGAGTTTTTCTTCACATAAGTGTTGTTAATCCATTCTAATTTTTTTAGGATCGAATGCTGCTGGAGATTTACCAAGACGTTTTTCATCAAAAAAATTTGAATAAATTCTTCTCTTGAGAAAAATTTCATCTTCCTTGTGGAGACCATCCTAATAAAAGTAATGAAGTTGAACATTGCTTCTGGTAAATAGCCTAAATCTTTATATTGTTCAATAAATTGTAAAAATAGACTCATCACGTTTTTGATAATTTTTTTACCAGTTTCTGTATTAATAATTAATGTCATATGACCAAATCTAGGAGTATCCCAACCAAATGCTTCATACACCATCATTTGTTTTGGAGTATTGGCAATATGGTCATCCCCACGTAATACATGAGTAATTTCCATAAAGTGATCATCAACTGCTACTGCAAAGTTATACGTTGGCATACCATCACGTTTTAAAAATAACAAAGTCGCCACCAACACTACCAGATTCAAAAGTAATTTCACCTTTAACAATATCATCAAATGTATAAGTTCTATTTTGAGGAACTCTGAAACGAACAACTGGAGTACGTCCTTCTGCTTCAAAAGCATCACGTTGTTCTTGCGTTAAATGAGCATGTTGTCCACTATAATGTGGCATTTCTCCATTTGCACGTTGTGCCTCACGTTCTGCTTCTAACTCTTCTTCAGTCATATAGCATTTATAAGCTTTATCTTCAGCAATTAATTGTTCAATTAATGGATTATAAATATGTTCACGTTCTGATTGACGATAAGGCCCTACATTTTTTTGGTTTTATCTGGACCTTCATCCCAGTCAATTCCTAACCAAGTTAAGTTTTCTAATTGACTTTCTTCCCCATGAGCAATATTTCTCTTACGGTCAGTATCTTCAATACGAATAATAAATTCTCCACCGTAATGTCTTGCGAATAAATAATTAAATAGAGCTGTTCTTGCATTACCAATATGCAAATGCCCTGTTGGACTTGGTGCATAACGTACACGCACTTTATCTGCCATTTTTAATAACTTCCCTTCTATTTTGTCTATCGTTTCTATTGTAAAAACTTTTTTTAGTTAAAATTGCTATGACTTTAACGCTTTTTCTTTAAAATTCTAGCTGTAATCAGCCAAACTATTTTTGCATTGTCATAAAATTCGTCATTTTTTTCAATCACTTTCTGTTGTTGTTCTTTCATTTGAAATCGAAGCTTTCCCATCTCCTTTTTGTTCGCCATACATTCCAAAACCGCTATGATTTCCACCTTCAATCATGAGTTCTTCACTAGACTTAGGCAAACGAACCTTACTAGCTTCATATTTCTCCCAATTCAAAATTTTATCATGACTGGCTACAATCGATAAAGCAGGAATATGACTACTACTGAAATCAACACTTATATCTGGATAACTAGCTAATAAAATCACTCCTGCTAAATGATTTTCTTTTTGTAAGGTTAGTGCATCTAAAGTCGCAACAACTCCTCCTAAGGAATGTCCTGCTACATAAACTTTATCCAAACTTTTTCTTCTTTTACAATTGTCTCCATGGTTCCCATATCAAAAATTGGTAAGTTTAATGAAGATTCAATCACATAAGTTGTAATGCCAGTCTGCGCTAACCCTTGTGCTATTCCAACATACGCTTGAGGTTCTACTAAAGCTCCTGTATAAAATAATAGCGTTGCTTGTTCTTCTCCCTTTGCATCAAATCGATAATACTGATTCTTTTTTACATATGAATGCTCATTCCACTTCTCCATTGCTTCAGGAGTTCCCCGATAAGTAAACATGAGAATCAATCCATAAAATAATAAAATCAGTGCAAATAACGCCCCAAAAATTCCATAAAACCATTTTCTTTGTCGAGTCATACTTTACAACTCCCTTCATTTTGTTACATAAAAAAACATCCCATCCATCTGAGGTTAACAATGGATAGGATGCTTTCAATGTTATTAAATAGCCCAGTCTCCATTACGGAAGATTGGTACAACTGTTCCGTCTTCACGAATACCGTCAACATTCATATTTGGTCCACCAATCATGAAGTCCACATGAACGTCTGAACGATTTAAGCCGGCAGCAGCTAATTCTTCTTCAGTTTCAAATTTTTCTCCACCTTTAACACTTGTCGCATAAGCAGAACCAATGGCTAAATGGTTTGAAGCATTTTCATCATATAATGTATTAAAGAATGTAATGCCTGATTGAGAAATTGGAGAAGGGTCGCTTACTAAGGCAACTTCTCCTAATCCACGAGCACCCATATTTTCGAATACTAAGTCTTTCATTACTTGGTCGCCTTTTTCAGCAGAAACTTCTACAATTTGACCATCTTTAAAGGTAACTTTAATTCCTTCGATAATATTTCCGTTATAACTTAATGGTTTTGTACTTGTTACATATCCCTCAGCTACACGATAATCTGGAGCGGAGAACACTTCTTCTGTCGGCATATTTGCAATAAAGTGTTCACCTTGTGCATTATAGCTTCCAGCACTTTCCCAAACATGGTTTTTAGGCATTCCAAGAGTCAAGTCAGTTCCTGATGCAGTGTAGTGTAATTTAGCAAATTGTTCTTTATTTAAAACAGCTGCTTTTTTGTCTAATGTTTCTTCATGCTCTTTCCAAGCTGCAACTGGATCATCTGCATATACTCGGCAAGTAGTGAAGATTTGATTCCACAATAAATCTACAGCTTCTTCCGTTGATGTTGCTTCTGGGAATACTTTTTTAGCCCATGCACTACCTGCAGCTGCTGCTACTGTCCAACTTACTTTATTCGATTGAGTTGCAACACGCATTGGTTTTAAAGCAACACTTGTAGCTTTCATTGATTTTGCAAGACGACTTGTATCTACTCCATTTAATGCATCTGGATCTTTAGAGACAATGCTTAAACGACTGGCTTTGTGGTCTAATAAATAGTGCATTTCTTGTACTTTATATTCTGGAACAGTCGCAATACGATCTTCCGCAGCGTATAATAAACGCTCACGGTTAATTTCATCATCACTCCATTGAACGATAACTTCACTTGCTCCTAATTGATACGCTTCTTTTACTAATAAGCGTGCAAATACTGCTTGCTCCACTTCTGCATAAATCACTACCGTATGTCCTGGTTGAACATTAATCCCAGTAGACACTAGTAATTTTGCATATTTTTTTGTAAATTTACATCAAAAATTTTCTAATACCATCGTATCTCTCCTTTAAATTAAATCCGTTTCTATTGTAACATACTCTTGATAAAACTGCATTATTCCTTTTTCTTCATAGAAAAACTTCATCTAAATACAAGCCTTGAGGCGGAGCTGTTGGTCCTGATTTTTGCCTGTCCCTTGCTACTAAAATCTCTTTCATATCTGAGACAGGTCGTAATCCATCCCCTATTTGAAGACTCGTCCCCCACTAATATACGAATCATATTGTATAAAAAGCCATTTCCTTCAAAAGTAAACACTAATTCCCCATTTTTTTCTACCACTTCCGCTTTCGTAACAATTCTAACTTTAGACTCCTTATCCGTCTTTGTAGAACAAAAACTTGTAAAATCATGTTCTCCAATAATCGCTTGTAAAGCTTCATTCATCTTATCCACATTAACTCTATAAGGATGGTGAAGAGTATATAAACGGCTAAATGGATTGACGAAATTTTGGATATTTACGCGATAAATATATCGTTTTCCCCGTCACACTATATCTTGCATGAAAGTCATCACTAACAGCCATCACTTTTCTTGCAGAAATATCATCCGGTAATAAACTATTCATTGCTCGCTGTAAATTTTTCTTCTTCAATTTTTGTCGGATAATCAAAATGAATCACTTGACCATTTGCATGTACTCCTGAATCTGTTCTACCAGAACCACAAACCGGAATATACACTCCCTTTGTCATTTTTCGTAATGCTTTATTTAATTCTGCTTGAATACTATTGCCATTTTCTTGTACTTGAAACCCTACATAATTTGTTCCATCATAACTTAAAAATGACTTTATAACGAAATCCCACTCGATTTCCTCCTTCATAATTCCTTCGTCTTATTGTACCATATTTCCGTTCGAAAAGCGGAAAAAGACTTTCCCATAGCAAGAATAACAACCTACTACGGGAAAGTCTTTAATTTAGTGTTGTTTAATTAAGCGAACAACTACTACTTTTAGCGAATCTAAATTTCTAGAAATCTCTTGTACATTTTTAAAAATCATAAAATCTACGACAACATTATCTAACCACAAATCAAAAATATAATCCCAAGTTGTATTTGAGATATGTAAATTTGAATTCGCTAATAAAGTAGAGATAGTCTCTTTGAAGCTTTCTAACTCCACGTTGGATTTCAGCTAAATCCTTATTCAAAACTGAAATTTGTCTTCTCTTAAACCAATTTTAAAATGAGACTATCACTAAAAAAAGTCAAATAGCATCCATGTTCTTAATTTCTTCATTCGTGTTTCAGCATGATAAATTTTTCTCAATAAATATCTTAATAATGTTAAATCATTTTCCATACATTACTGTCCTCTAAAAAAATAACTAAAGCAATTGTTAAAACAACAAGTGTAAGAGCTGTAACTCCATCTTTCTTACCATATGTTAACACACGGTATTTTGTTCTACCAGTTCCACCTTGATATCCTCTAGCTTCCATTGCAGTCGCTAAATCTTCTGCACGATTAAATGAACTCACAAATAATGGAATTAAAATCGGAATAATAGCTTTCATTTGTTCAAATAAATTACCTTCTCCAAAATCTACGCCACGAGCTCGTTGTGCATTCATAATCTTTTGAGCTTCATCCATTAATGTAGGAACAAAACGTAAAGCAATCGATAACATTAAAGCTATCTCATGAACAGGAACACCAATTTTTCCTAAAGGTTTCATAATAGATTCCATCGCATCTGCAATTTGCAAAGGAGGTGTTGTTAATGTCATCAATGTAGAAATAAAAATAATCAATACAAAACGTAAGAAAATATAGATTGCATTAATGACACCAAATGAAGTAACTTTAATGAAGCTCCATTCAAAATAAACATCCCCACCAGTTGTAAACAACATTTTGCAATACAACGGTAAATAAAATAACCCACAATAGTGGTTTCACACCATTCAAAAAGAACTTCATTGGAATTTTTAGAAGCTAATAAAAGCTACCAATGTGAAAAATCGCTAAAATTAAATACGTTAACCAATTATTCGCAAGGAAAATAATAATAATAAATACAAATGTAGAAATAAATTTAGTTCGTGGATCCAATTGATGAACAAAAGAGTCCCCTTGTAAATAGCGTCCTAATAATAATTTATCTAACATTTATTCATTCACCCCACATTCTTCTAAGATAGCATTCGCTAACTCATCTAAAGTTAAAAGGCATTTTTATCTGTAGACCAACCTTTTTCTTTTTAATTTTTTTCAACAAAAGCTAAAGTTGTTGGGACCCCTAATTGTTTTCTAATAACCAAGAAGCATCAGAAAAACTTCTTTAGGTGAACCTTCCTTTACAACATTTCCAGATTCAATCACAATCACATGATCCGCGTAATCACTGACATCATTCATTTGATGGGTCACTAAAACGATGGTCATATTTTTGTTCTTTATTTAATTTATAAAACATCTCCATCATTTCTAAACGACCTTTTGGATCCAGACCTGCTGTTGGTTCATCCAATACTAACACTTCTGGTTTCATCGCTAATACACCAGCAATAGCAACACGTCTCATTTGCCCACCCGATAAATCAAATGGTGATTTTTTTAAAAACTTCTTTAGGTAATCCTACCGTTTTAACAACTTCAGCAGCGATTTTTAACGCTTCTTCTTCACTAACTCCGAAGTTTTTTGGACCAAAAGCAATATCTTTTTCTACAGTTTCTTCAAATAATTGTGCTTCTGGAAATTGAAAAACAATCCCCACTTTTTTTACGTAAAGGTTTTAAATCTTTATTTCCAGTAGTTGAATCAATCGTTTTATCTCCTAATTCAACAAGTCCCTCAGTTGGTTTTAATAACGCATTTAAATGTTGAAGAATCGTCGATTTACCAGAACCAGTATGACCAATAATAGCTACATAAGAACCATCTTTAACTGAAAACGTTACATCATGTAATGCTCTCATTTCAAAAGGAGTACCCGCTTGATATGCAAATCCTACTTGTTTAAAACGGATGTCCATAACCATTCCACCAACCCTTCTTCATCTAAATACTCATTAGGAACATTTAAACCTTTTTCTTTCAAAATAGCCTTTAATTTTTCCGAGAAAGGAACATCTAATCCTTTATCAACTAATGCTGTCCCCATTTCAAAAATTTCAGAAGGTTTTCCAATTCGATTCACTTTTCCGCCTTCCATTAATAGTACACGATCCGCTTGTGCTGCCTCATCTAAATCATGAGTAATCGAAATAACTGTGATTCCCTTCTCTTTATGAAGTTGTTGAATCGTTGAAATCACTTCAAATCTCCCTTGAGGATCTAACATAGAAGTAGCTTCATCTAATATGACTACCTTTGGTGCTAATGCAATCATTCCTGCAATCGCAACACGTTGCTTTTGACCACCAGATAAACGAGCTGGTTCTTTTTCTTTAAATTTTGTCATACGAACCATCTCTAAAGAAGCGTTGATTTTTTGAACCATCTCTTCACGTGGCATCCCAATATTTTTCCAATCCAAAAAGCAATATCATCTTCTACAGCTGTTCCAACAAATTGATTATCTGGATTTTGAAATACCATTCCTACTTTACGACGTGCCTCATAAACCGTTTCTTCCGTTAATAATTGACCGTCGATATAAATTTCTCCACTTGAAGCTTCTAATAAGCCATTCATCATTTTTGCAAGTGTAGACTTCCCTGAACCGTTATGCCCAATAATAGCTAACCATTCGCCCTCAAAAACGTCTAACGATACATCTGATAATGCTTCTCTAGTATCTTGATCCTGATAATTAAAAATGTATATTTTTAATTGAAATTACTGGTTGAGTCAATCCTTTCACCTCTTAACCTTTTTATAATATGTATAAAAAAACAAAATATGTATATAAACAAAAAAAGACACCTTCATGATGAAGTGCCTTCCCGCCAACACTGGCGGGGAGACAACGAGCTAGACTAAATAATCATGAGAAAGAACAAGGCTACTAAATAGTAGCCACATCCTTTTCATCTTACAATTGCAAAATGATTATTACCATCATGACGCTCTTTTCAACCATCGAAAAGTGTTTGTTTATCTATTAAACTAATTCAATGATAACCATTGGTGCAGCATCGCCACGACGAGGTTCAGTTTTAAGAATACGAGTGTATCCACCTTGACGTTCGCTGTAACGTGATGCTAAACCATTGAATAATTTTTGTAATGCAGTTTCAACAACGATTCCTTCGCCTTCTTCACGTACATCTGCAACTTCGTTACGAACATATGCAGCTGCTTGACGACGAGCATGTAAATCTCCACGTTTACCTAAAGTAATCATTTTCTCAACAGTTGAGCGGATTTCTTTAGCACGAGCTTCAGTTGTAACGATGCGTTCGTTAATAATTAAGTCAGTTGTCAAGTCACGTAATAACGCTTTACGTTGTGAACTTGTACGTCCTAATTTACGATAAGCCATTTTTTAATATTCCTCCTTCTTAAGAGTTTCTATTAGTCTTCACGACGTAAATCTAAATTTAATTCGATTAATTTGTGTTTAACTTCTTCAAGCGATTTACGACCTAAGTTACGAACTTTGATCATTTCTGCTTCAGATTTATTCGTTAATTCTTGAACAGTGTTTATTCCCGCACGTTTTAAGCAGTTGTAAGAACGAACTGATAAGTCCAATTCTTCAATAGTCATTTCAAGCATTTTCTCTTTTTGAGTTTCTTCTTTTTCGACCATAATTTCTACTTGACGAGTTTCATCTGTTAAATTAACAAAAATATTTAAGTGCTCTGTTAAAATACGAGCTGCTAAACTAATTGCTTCTTCTGGAGAGATAGAACCATCTGTCCATACGTCTAGCGTTAATTTATCATAAATATTTTTTTGACCAATACGAGTATTTTCGACTTGGTAGTTCACTTTACTAATCGGAGTATAAATAGAATCAATTGGGATAACACCAATTGGCATATTATCAGATTTATTATAGTCAGCACGAACATAACCACGACCATTTCTCGCATTCATACGGATATGGAAGCGATGACCTTCAGCTACTGTACAAATATATAAATCAGGGTTAAGGATTTCGATATCACTATCATGATTGATATCACCAGCCGTAACAACAGCAGGGCCCATAATATCGATTTCTAACAATTTATCATCTTCGCTATAAGATTTTAATGCAATTTTTTTAATATTTAAAATGATTGCAGCAACATCTTCTACCACGCCATCTATTGTTGAAAATTCATGTAACACGCCATCCATTTGGATATCTGTTACTGCAGTACCAGGGAGTGACGATAATAGAATACGGCGTAATGAGTTCCCTAATGTAGTACCATAACCGCGTTCAAGTGGCTCAACAACGAATTTACCAAATTTAGCATCTTCGCTGATCTCAATCGTTTCAATTTTTGGTTTTTCAATTTCGATCATTATTATTTACCCCTTTCAAAACGTACGTACATTGTGCGATTGTCCAACAAAAATTCAACAATAACAATCCTTTACACGACGGCGTTTTTGGAGGACGACATCCATTATGAGGGATTGGTGTTACGTCACGAATCGCTGTAACTTCTAAACCAGTAGCTTGTAATGAACGAATTGCAGCTTCACGCCCTGAACCAGGACCTTTAACTGAAACTTCAACTGTTTTCATTCCATGCTCCATTGAACCTTTCGCAGCAGATTCAGCAGCCATTTGTGCAGCAAATGGTGTTGATTTTTTAGAACCTTTAAAACCTAAAGCACCTGCAGAAGACCATGAAACAGCATTTCCATGTACATCTGTAATCATAACAATTGTATTATTAAATGTTGAACGGATGTGAGCTACACCAGATTCAATATTCTTTTTCACGCGGCGTTTGCGTACAACTTTCTTTGCCATGAAGAATTAACCTCCTTCTTCTCTAAATTATTTTTTCTTACCTGCAATAGCCTTAGCTGGGCCTTTACGAGTACGAGCATTGTTTTTAGTATTTTGACCACGAACTGGTAAACCACGACGATGGCGAACACCACGATAAGAACCAATTTCCATCAAACGTTTGATGTTTAAGTTCACTTCACGACGTAAGTCACCTTCAATTTTTAGTTTATCCACTTCTGCACGGATACGGTCTAATTCATCATTTGATAAATCACGAACACGAGTATCTTCACTTACATTAGCAGCAGCTAATACTTGTTTAGAAGTCGTAACACCGATACCGTAGATATAGGTTAAAGAAATAACAACACGTTTTTCACGTGGAATATCCACACCTGCAATACGAGCCATACTTTTAAGTACCTCCTTATAAATTATCCTTGACGTTGTTTATGTTTGGGATTTTGACAAATCACCATAACTTTACCATTGCGTTTAATGACTTTACATTTTTCGCAAATTGGTTTTACTGATGCTCTAACTTTCATTTAAGTTCCCTCCTTTATATCATTAACGGAGTCCATTATTTAAAGCGATATGTGATTCTTCCGCGCGTTAAATCGTAAGGTGATAATTCAACCGTTACTTTATCGCCCGGTAAAATCTTAATATAGTGCATCCGGATTTTACCAGATACATGCGCTAAAACCTCATGACCATTTTCAAGTTCGACCTTGAACATCGCATTTGGTAATGTTTCATTAACAATACCTTCAATTTCAATTACGTCTTCCTTTGCCATGCTTCATCCTCCTCACTTTTAAAAAGTTGTTACGGATTTTACTGACGGACTTCTACCGTTATCTAACTTTCTAATTATACCATTTCAGCTACAATAAATGCAAGATAACAGGTTAAGCTTGGTGCGGTTCGCCCATAATTGATTGAATTGTGTTAAACAAATGATCAATCCCGCTTTCACCATCTACATTATGTAAAACTTCTTTTGCATTGTAGTAGTTTAAGATTGGTTTTGATTGTTCAATATTAATTTGAATACGATTTTCAACAGTTTCAGGTTTGTCATCTTCACGTTGGTAGAATTCATGTTCTCCACAACGATCACATGTGCCTTCTACTTTAGTTGGTTTATTGATTTTATGATAAGTAGCTCACAGTTTCTGCAAATGAAACGTCCTGTTAAACGTTGCATTAAAATTTCTGGATTTACATCAATATTGATAACAGCATCAATTTTTCGACCTAATTCATCCATAATTTTTATCAAGTGCTTCTGCTTGAGCTTGTGTTCTTGGAAAAACCATCCAATAAAAAAATCCGTTTTTAGTATCGTCTGCTTGTAAACGTTCCTTTAACAATTCCATTTGTTACTTCATCAGGAACTAATTCACCTTTATCCATAAAAGATTTAGCTTTTAGTCCTAATTCAGTTCCTTGTTGCATTGCTGCACGGAACATGTCTCCAGTTGAAATATGTGGAATGTTATAAGTAACAACAATTTTTTCTGCTTGAGTTCCTTTACCTGCTCCAGGTAAGCCCATTAAAATAATATTCATAATATCTCCTTTACATTGTAGATGAAGAAAAGACAAAACATTCAAAAATATTTTGTCAATCTTCCTCATTACTCTTGGATAAACCCTTTATATTTACGTTTAATTGCTCGGCCTTCAATTTGACGGCTAATTTCAAGTGCAACCCCAACTACAATTAGTAAGTTTGTTCCACCTAACATTAAACCACGTGGCAAATTCCACAAGGCTGCCGCAACCATTGGAAGTAATGAGATACCACCTAAATAAATAGCTCCCACTGTACTTAGTCTTAGTAGCATTGATGAGACGTAATGTTCTGTATCTTTACCAGGTCTTACGCTCAGTATATAGCCACCTTGTTTTTGTAAATTTTCCGCAACTTTTTCAGGGTTTACTTGTACAAATGCGTAGAAGTAAGTAAATACTACAATTAAGAAGATATACAAACTTGCACCTGCTGGTTTTTGGTAATCAAATATATTTGTTGCAACTTGATACCAACTTGCCTCATTGTATTGACCACGAATGGCACTCAATACTGTTTGTGGCAACGCTATAAACGAACTTGCAAAAATTACAGGAATTACTCCTGCAGAGTTAATCTTCAATGGTAACCATGAAGCTTCGTTTGCACCTGTTGGACGTTTTGAATAGGTAATTGGTAAGCGACGTTGCGCTTGCTCAATATATACTACTAACATTACAACAAGAATAATAGCTACTACTAATGCAGCAGTAAAACCATAAGCACGATATAACTCTTCATCGACTTTTCCTTGTAATTGATTAACATAAAATTCATATATATCATGTGGCATACGAGCGACAATACCTGCAAAGATTATAATAGATACCCCATTACTAATCCCATTAACAGTAATCATATCTCCTAGCCATGTTACAAACATTGTACCTGCAGTTAATACTAACGCAATTAATAAATATGTTGTTATTCCAGGATTAATGATTAAACCATAGTTAGCATATACATTAAATCCAAAAGATATCGCAAAGGCTTGGAAAAAACCAATAACAATCGTTAAATAACGAGTTACAGTATTTAACTTCCTTCTTCCTACTTCACCTTGTTTTCCCCATTCAACGAATGTTGGCAAGATATCCATTTGCAGTAATTGAACTACGATAGAAGCAGTAATATAAGGTGATACCCCCATTGAAAAAATGGAAAAATTAGACAATGCTCCACCACTAAAGGTGTTCAATATGCCAAAAAATCCTGAAGATGCAAATGATTCAATAGCTGTTGCATTAACACCAGGAACTGTAATATGCGTACCAATTCGGAATACGACTAATACCATTAGTGTATACAACAAACGTTGTCTAATGTCCTTAGTTGTGATCGCATTTTTAGTAGAAGAACATTAAATCACCTCTACAGTTCCACCTGCAGCTTCAATTGCTTCTTTTTGCTGCTTGAGAGAATTTATTTGCTTTAACAGTTAACTTACGTTCAAGTTTTCCGTTTGCTAATACTTTGATACCGTCTTTTTCATTTTTTACGATACCTGCCTCAACTAGTACAGCAGCAGTCACTTCTTGTCCATCTTCGAAACGGTTTAATGTTTCTAGATTTACGACTGCGTATTCTTTACGATTGATATTTTGGAAACCACGTTTTGGCAAACGACGGAACAATGGAGTTTGTCCACCTTCGAATCTAATCTAACGCCACCGCCTGAACGAGCTTTTTGACCTTTACTTCCGCGTCCTGCAGTTTTTCCGTTTCCAGAACCTTGACCTCTACCAACACGATTACGTTCTTTACGTGATCCTTCTGCTGGTTGTAATTCATGAAGTTTCATGTTTCGGGCACCTCCTCTTATAAGTTGATTAATTAAACTTCCTCAACATCCACTAAATGTGATACTGTGTTAACCATGCCTTTAATAGCATCGTTAGCTGGTTTTACAACTGTTGAACGAATTTTTGTTAAGCCTAATGCTTTACAAGTATCGATTTGGTTTTGAGGACGTCCAATCAAGCTTTTCTTTAAAGTGATCTTTAATTCTGCCATTTTTAATGTCCTCCTATCCTAATAATTCTTCAACTGATTTGCCACGTAATGTAGCAACATCTTCAACACGTTTTAATTGTTTTAAACCTTCGATTGTTGCACGAACCATGTTTACAGGTGTGTTTGAACCTAAAGATTTTGAAGTTACGTCTGCAATACCTGCTAATTCAACAACGGCACGAACTGGTCCACCTGCAGCAACTCCTGAACCGGCTTGAGCTGGTTTTAATAACACATTACCACCGCAGAAACGTCCGATAACTTCGTGAGGAATTGTAGAACCACTAGTTGGTACTTCAATTAAGTTTTTCTTAGCATCTTCGATTGCTTTACGAATAGCTTCTGGTACTTCTTGAGCTTTACCAGTACCGAAACCAACATGTCCATTACGGTCACCTACAACAACTAAAGCAGCAAAACGTAAACGACGTCCACCTTTTACAACTTTTGTAACTCGGTTAATCGCAACTACACGATCTTCTAATTCTAAGTTTCTTGCATCAATATTAACCATGAATTGTGGGTCCTCCTTTTCCTAGAATACTAGTCCATTTTCACGTGCAGCTTCAGCTAAAGCTTTTACACGTCCATGGTATAAGTATCCACCACGGTCAAAGACTACTTTCTTAATATTTTTTTCAAGTCCACGTTCTGCAATCAATTTACCAACTGCAACAGCTTCCTCTGTTTTTGTTCCATTTTCTACATTTGTATCTAAAGTAGAGGCACTTGCTAGCGTCACACCCGCTACGTCATCAATTAGTTGAGCGTAGATGTTTTTGTTAGAACGAAAAACGTTCAAGCGTGGGCACTCAGCAGTACCAGAAATTTTGCGACGAACACGTGCGTGACGGTTTTGACGCACTTTATTTTTGTCTGGTTTTGTAATCACAATTTTCACCTCTTATAATATATTTTTATGCGACTAATAGCGCAACAAAAGGTAAATAATTACGAAAATTATTTACCTGTTTTACCTTCTTTACGACGAACAAATTCATCAACGTAACGAATACCTTTTACCTTTTATATGGTTCTGGTGGACGCACGCCACGAATGTTAGCAGCTAATTCGCCAACTTTTTGTTTGTCATAACCTTTTTACGATTACTTTAGTATTTGAAGGAACTTCGATTTCTAATCCTTCTTCTGGAGTGAATTCCACTGGATGAGAATATCCAACGTTTAATACAAGTTTTTTACCTTGTAATTGAGCACGATACCCAACCCCGATTAATTCCAATTCTCTTTGGAATCCTTCAGTTACACCAACAACCATGTTGTTGAATACTGCGCGAGTTGTTCCGTGGATTGTTTTGTTTTCTTTTGAGTCATCTGGACGAGTGAAAACAACTTCACCTTCGTTTTGAACTAATGTGATATTTTGGTTGAATGTATATGATAATTCACCTTTTTGGACCTTTAACAGTTACTGTATTGTCCTTTAAGTCGATTGTTACGCCTGCTGGGATAACAACTGGTTTATTTCCGATACGGCTCACTTGGCTGCACCTCCTTGTTTTCTAGATTACCAAACGTATGCTAGAACTTCTCCACCTACGTTTTTAGCTCTTGCTTCTTTATCTGTAATAACACCTTCAGATGTTGATACGATAGCGATACCTAAACCGTTTAATACTTTAGGAACTTCGCCTGTTTTAGCGTACACACGTAAACCAGGTTTAGAAATACGTTTCAATCCTGTGATTACACGTTCGTTATTTTTCCATATTTCAAGAATACTTTCATGACACCTTGCTTTACCATCTTCTTCAACTGTGAAGTCTTTGATAAATCCTTCAGATTTTTAAGATGTTAGCAATAGCCACTTTCATATTTGATGACGGAACTTCTAAAGATTCGTGACGAACCATGTTCGCATTACGAATACGTGTTAAGAAATCCGCGATTGGATCTGTCATAACCATTAATGAGTACCTCCTTTATCAAGTAGTAATGATTACCAACTTGCTTTCTTCATTCCTGGGATTTGCCCTTTATAGGCAAGCTCACGTAAACAAATACGGCAAAGTTTGAATTTACGATAAACTGAATGTGGTCGACCACAACGTTCGCAACGAGTATATTCTTGAGTTGAATATTTTTTTGGACGTTGGTTTTTTGCGATCATTGATTTTTTAGCCAAACTACTCGCCTCCTGTGAGTTTTATTTTATTTTTGGAAAGGCATTCCAAGTTGAGTTAATAATTCTTTAGCTTCTTCGTCTGATTTAGCTGTAGTTACGATAACGATATCCATACCACGTACTTTGTCTACACGATCGTAGTCAATTTCAGGGAAGATTAATTGTTCTTTCACACCTAAAGTGTAGTTTCCACGTCCGTCAAATGATTTTTTAGAGATTCCACGGAAGTCACGTACACGAGGTAATGAAACTGTTACTAATTTATCTAAGAAATCATACATACGTTCACCACGTAAAGTAACTTTAGTACCGATAGGCATACCTTCACGTAAACGGAAACCAGCGATTGATTTTTTAGCTGTAGTAACAACTGGTTTTTGACCAGAAATTAATGTTAATTCTTCAACTGCTTTTTCTAAGTTTTTAGCATTTGATGTAGCATCACCAACACCCATGTTGATAACGATTTTTTCTACTTTAGGTACTTCCATAATTGATTTGTAGTTAAACTTTCCCATTAAAGAAGCTACCACTTCGTTTTTGTATTTTGCATTTAAGCGATTCATGCAGGATGGTCCTCCTTCCTAAAATTACTTATCTAGTACTTCGCCTGTACGTTTAGACACGCGAACTTTTTTACCATTTTCAACCTTGTAGCTAACACGTGTAGCTGCACCTGTTGAAGGGTCAATTAGCATTACGTTTGAAACATGAATTGGTGCTTCCATTTCAACTACGCCGCCTGTTTGGTTAGCTTGAGATGGTTTTTGATGTTTCTTAACAATGTTTACACCTTCAACAAGAACTCGGTTTTGTTTTGGAAAACTTTTAGGATTACTCCTTCTTTTTCCTTTGTATTTACCTGAGATTACTTTTAACTTTATCACCCAGTTTTTACGTGCATGTTTACACCTCCTTCGATTTTGATGAGAATTATAATACTTCTGGAGCTAATGAAACGATCTTCATATAGTTGTTATCACGTAATTCACGTGCAACTGGTCCAAAGATACGTGTTCCACGTGGGCTCTTGTCATCACGAATGATTACACATGCGTTTTCGTCGAATTTAATGTAAGAACCGTCTTTACGACGAGCTCCTGATTTCGTACGAACGATTACAGCTTTTAACAACGTCACCTTTTTAACAACCCCACCTGGTGTTGCTTGTTTAACAGATGCAACGATTACGTCACCGATGTTAGCTGTTTTGCGGCCAGATCCGCCTAGAACTCTAATTGTCAATACTTCACGAGCGCCTGAGTTGTCAGCCACTTTTAAACGAGTTTCTGTTTGAATCACTATTGGTTCCTCCTTTCAAATGTATACACAATTTGAAATTAAATAATTACTGCTTCTTCAACAATCTCAACTAAACGGAAACGTTTTGTTGCTGACAATGGACGAGTTTCCATGATCTTAACAATATCACCGATTTTAGCTGAGTTATTTTCATCATGAGCTACAAATTTTTTCGTATATTTAACGCGTTTTCCGTAAGTTTTGTGACGTTTGTAAGTTTCAATAGCAACTACAATAGTCTTTTCCATCTTATCTGAAACAACGCGACCTTGATACACTTTACGTTGGTTACGTTCTACAGTCATGTTCATTGCCTCCTTTGCTGATGATTATTTTTGCAATTCTTCTTGACGCAATGCAGTCTTGATACGCGCAATTTGTTTACGTACTTCACGAATGCGTGCTGTACCTTCTAATTGACCAGTAGCAAGTTGGAATCGTAAGTTGAATAGTTCTTGTTTTAATTCATTTTCTTTTTCAACAAGTTCAGCAGTGGATAACCCTTTAAGTTCTTTTCTAAGTGCATTAACCTTCATTCGATTCACCACCATTTTTCTTCGCGTTTCACAAATTTTTGTTTTAACTGGCAATTTGTGTGATGCCAAACTAAAAGCTTCACGAGCTACTTCTTCTGAAACTCCAGCAATTTCAAACATGATTTACCACGTTTAACTGGTGCTACCCAACCTTCAGGTGCCCTTTACCAGAACCCATACGTACCCCGATAGCTTTTAGCTGTGTATGATTTGTGAGGGAAAAATTTTAATCCATACTTTCCCACCACGTTTCATATAACGAGTCATTGCAATACGAGCTGCTTCGATTTGACGGTTTGTAATCCAGTGAGATTCTGTTGCTTGTAAACCGTATGTACCGAATACTACTTCTTTACCACCTTTAGCTTCCCCGCGCATTTTTCCACGGAACTCACGACGGTGTTTTACACGTTTAGGTACTATCATGTTTATTTCCCTCCTTTCTCAGAGTTTTTGTTCTTTCTTGTTGGTAATACTTCGTCACGGTAAATCAAGTTTTAACACCCTAATTTTCCGTAAGTAGTATCTGCTTCTTCCCAAGCGTAGTCAATATCTGCACGTAATGTGTGTAATGGAACTGTTCCTTCAGAATAGCTTTCTGAACGAGCGATATCGGCACCGTTTAAACGACCTGATACCATTGTTTTGATTCCTTTAGCACCAGCGCGCATTGTACGTTGGATTGCTTGTTTTTGTGCACGACGGAAAGCAATACGACGTTCTAAGTCGCGAGCGATTCCTTCAGCAACTAATTTAGCATCTAAATCAGGTTTTTAATTTCCACGATGTTGATGTGTACTTGTTTGCCTGTTAATTTATTTAAGTTTGTACGTAATTTATCAACTTCAGATCCACTTTACCGATAACCATACCAGGTTTTGCAGTGTGGATTGAAACATTAACGCGGTTAGCTGCACGTTCAACTTCAATTGTTGAAACGCTAGCATCGCTTAATTGTTTACGGATATAATCACGGATTTTTAAATCTTCATGCAAGAATTCTGCGAAATCTTTTTCTGCGTACCATTTTGAATCCCAGTCACGGATGATTCCGACACGCATTCCTAATGGATGAATTTTTTGACCCACTGATTATCCCTCCTTCTTCTCTGATACCACTACAGTGATGTGGCTTGTGCGTTTTAAAATTTGTGAAGCTGAACCTTTAGCACGTGGACGGAAACGTTTCATTGTTGGTCCTTCGTTCACGTATGCTTCACTTACATATAAGTTTTCAACATCTAAGTCGAAATTGTGTTCAGCATTTGCAATTGCAGACATCAACACTTTCTCTACGATTGGTGAAGCTGCGTGGTGTGAATTTCAAAATTGAAATTGCATCACCGATTTTTACCTCTAATTAGATCGACAACAAGACGAGCTTTACGAGGTGCAATACGAACTGTTTTAGCAACTGCTTTTGCAGATGTGATTTGTTCTGACATAGTTTAAGTCCTCCCCTCGTTATTTACGTTTACTCTTCTTATCATCATTTGCATGACCACGGTAAGTTCTTGTTGGTGCGAATTCACCTAGTTTGTGTCCTACCATGTCTTCTTGAATATAAACTGGAACATGTTTTCTGCCGTCATATACAGCAATTGTTTGTCCAACAAAGTTTGGGAAAATTGTTGAACGACGAGACCAAGTTTTGATCACTACTTTTTTGTCGCTTCCTTGAGCTGCTTCAACCTTTTTCATCAAATGTTCATCGACGAAAGGCCCTTTTTCAAACTACGACCCATTATGGAAATCCTCCTTCCAAAAATTTTAATAGAATCAGATTTATTTTAATAATTATTTTTTACGACCACGAACAATAAGTTTGTTTGAACGAGCTTTCTTGCTGCGAGTCTTGTATCCAAGAGCTGGTTTACCCCATGGAGATACTGGTGTTGGACGTCCGATTGGAGCACGACCTTCACCACCACCGTGTGGGTGATCGTTAGGGTTCATTACAGATCCACGAACTTCTGGACGTTTACGTTTCCAACGAGCACGACCAGCTTTACCAATGTTAATTAATTCATGTTGTTCATTACCAACAGTACCGATTGTTGCACGGCAAGTTGCTAAAAATCATACGAACTTCACCTGAGTTCAAACGAACTAAAGTGTATTTACCTTCTTGACCAAGTACTTGTGCACTTGTACCAGCTGAACGAACTAATTGTCCGCCTTTACCTGGTTTTGTTTCAATGTTGTGGATAACAGTACCGACTGGAATGCTTCCTAATGGTAATGCATTACCAACTTTGATATCAGCGTTAACGCCTGATTCGATACGTTGTCCTACTTGTAAACCTTTTGGAGCAATGATATATGCTTTCACACCATCAACATAGTGAATTAAAAGCAATGTTTGCTGAACGGTTTGGATCGTACTCGATTGAGTGAACAACTCCTTCAACGTTATCTTTGTTACGTTTTGAAGTCAATCACACGATAAGCACGTTTGTGTCCGCCACCTTGGTGACGTACAGTGATTTTTACCTTGGCTGTTACGACCAGCGTTGTTTTTTGATGATTCTAACAAAGTTTTTTCTGGTGTTGACTTTGTAATTTCGCTGAAATCATAACCTGTCATATTACGACGGCCGTTTGAGGTTGGATTATATTTTTTAATCGCCACGTCTAATTCCTCCTATATAATAGTAGTTTTGCTTCGAAGATTATGCTTCTTCAGCGAAGATTTGAATATCTTTTGAGTCTTTTTGTAAGCTTCACGATTGCTTTACGACGTTTGTTTGTGTAACCAGCATAGCGGCCAACACGTTTGAATTTAGCACGTACATTTAAGATGTTAACTTTTTCTACTTTAACACCAAAAATTTCTTCTACGGCTTGACGTACTTCGATTTTGTTTGCGCGTACGTCTACTTCGAAAGTATATTTCTTTTCGTCAGTAGCAAGCATTGAAGCTTCAGTAATGATTGGGCGTTTGATTACGTCACGTGCATCCATTATTGAAGTCCCTCCTCTACTTTAGAAAGAGCAGCTTGTGTTAATACTAATTTATCGTTGTTTACAACATCTAAAACAGTAACTTGTGTTTCATCAACAACTGTTACGTTTGGAATGTTACGTGCAGCTAATTGTGCGAATTCGTTTGAAGATTCAACAACTACTAACACTTTTGTGTCAACTTTTAAGTTAGCTAATACTTGTGCAAACTCTTTTGTTTTTGGTGCGTCGAATTGTAATGCTTCCACTACAACAAGCTTTTGATCTAATACTTTTTGTGATAATACTGATTTAATCGCTAAGCGACGTACTTTTCTTGGTAATTTGTAACTATATGAACGAGGTGTTGGTCCGAATACAATACCTCCGCCACGCCATTGTGGTGAACGGATTGATCCTTGACGAGCACGACCAGTTCCTTTTTGGCGCCATGGTTTACGGCCGCCTCCGCTTACTGCACTACGGTTTTTAACTGCGTGAGTTCCTTGACGTAATGAAGCGCGTTGCATGATTACTGCGTCGAATACTACATTTTCATTTGGTTCAATTCCGAAGATGTCTGAGTTTAACTCAATTTCTCCATTTGTTGTTCCATCTTGTTTTGTATAATGTAACTTTTGTCATCCTCTCGTTCCTCCTTCCTTACTGAATTATTTTGATTTAATAGCTGTTTTAATTTCTACTAATGATTTTTTTGATCCTGGTACATTACCTTTTGATTAAGATAACGTTACGTTCTGCATCAACTTTAACCACTTCAAGATTTTGAATAGTGATACGGTTGCCACCCATTTGTCCAGGTAAAGCTTTACCTTTGAATACGCGTGATGGGAATGATGCTCCACCCATTGAACCAGGACGACGGTGGTAACGAGAACCGTGAGCCATTGGTCCACGAGATTGACCATGACGTTTAATCGCACCTTTGGAAACCTTTTTCCTTTAGATGTTCCTGTTACGTCAACGATGTCACCTGCTTTAAATACATCCACAGTGATTTCTTGTCCTACTTCGTACTCGCTAAGCTCGACATTGTTGAATTCACGAATGAAGCGCTTAGGAGTAGCATTTGCTTTTGCTACATGACCTTTTTGCAGGGGCGATTTGATAAAACTTCACGTAAGTCGTCGAAACCCTAATTGAACAGCTTCGTAACCGTCGTTTTTCGATTGTTTTTAATTGAAGAACAACGTTTGGAGTTACTTCTACAACTGTTACAGGAATAAGTTCACCTGCTTCTGTAAAGTATTGAGTCATCCCTACTTTTTTGCCTAAGATTCCTTTGGTCATGGTTACACCTCCATTTTTCTATAAATTATAATTTGATTTCGATGTCAACACCACTTGGTAAATCAAGTTTCATTAAGGCATCAACTGTTTTTGGTGTTGGATTGACAATGTCAATCAAACGTTTGTGAGTACGCATTTCAAATTGTTCGCGAGAATCTTTATATTTGTGAGTCGCACGAATAACTGTATATAGCGATCTTTCTGTAGGCAATGGAATTGGACCAGCTACGCTAGCACCAGTTCTTTTGCTGTTTCTACGATTTTTTTCCGCTGATTGATCAAGCGCACGATGTTCGTAAGCTTTCAAACGGATACGGATTTTTTGTTTTGCCATTTTCTTTCCTCCTTCGTCTAATGTTGTCATAAGACTAGCTCCACGCGAATTTCCGACGTTTCCCTTTCGTGGCAAAGCGTCCGGGTGTGTCGCAACCTCTCGTTTCATAGCTACCCTGTTTCCTTTACAGGGGGTATCGCACTGGACATACTTATCCCCTGCGACACTTTTAATAGTATACATGCTAATTTAAAAAAATGCAAGCTTTTTGTTGATTTATCAATCTTTTTATACAAACGCCGCCGTGTGTTTTCTTTTTCGTTTAAAAACAGCTAGAAACATTGTTGTATCAATGTTTCTAGCTGTTTCGTTAAAACTTTCATTCAATTTATGAAAACCAATTCAAATTTCATTCGTAAAATATTTTTATTTTTAAAAAATTTTTATTTTTTTCCTTTTTCAATAATAGCTGTCACTGTAAATAAAACAAAAAAATTGTTAACAGTGAGATTGAATAGGTAACATTAAACTCTTTTTCCAAACGAATGTTTAAAAGTACAACACATTAAATAATTTAACCAAAACTGAATTACATTGATAACAATCGCTGCAGTCCAAATTCTTCTCCCAGTAATATCTACTCTTTTTCCTTTACGATTCTCATCTTTTCTCATTGTTATCCCTCCTTAAATTTCTTTTTAATTTTATTTTTTTCTCTTTCTCAACATTAGCTGTTACTGAAAAATAAAAAGAAAGTCGGAAACAGTGACATAAAAATAAGTATAATCAAATTCTTCTCCAAATGAATGTTTAAAATACATCATATTAAATAGTTTAATCAAAATTAGAATTACATTTATAATAAGTACCGCTGCCCAAATTGTTCTTCCTGTAATATTTACTTGTTTTTCTTTTATTATTTTTCATTCTTTTCTCATTGTTATTCCTCCTTAAACTTCTTCTGAAATGACTCCTAATAGGATTGGAATGAATAGTACAAATTTTTCTCCCGTTACATAGTCTATTACAGATTCTCCTCCAATGAACACTTTCACTATCAACACCGTTAACACTGCAACATAAAAACCAAAATAGGTTCTTAAAAGATTTTTCATTTTGTTATTTTCTTTTACTTCTGTCATTTCGATCACTTCCTTTACGTTTTTACATATATAATATAGCTAATTCTTTTCTCATTGTTGAGTGCTTAAAGTCACTACTTACCATGACTAAAGTCACTAAAAAAAGCTAGAGATTTTTTTAATTCTCTAGCTTTACATTTTTCTATTTTTCTGTACAAACTCGAATATCCGTTTTCTCTGGTTCAGCTTTTAATAATACTGCTAACAAATCCGCACTACTCGTAACAGCTACTGCTTTGATTCCCCCATTCTACGAAAATAATGCTGCCGTTCCTTTAACGGTTCTACCTCGAACACTCTGGCAACTAATTTTCCTAATGGAGAAAAGCTTTTTCATTTTAGTTAAATTATCTTCTTCCAATACTTCTAATATCCCTTTAAATTCATCTGACGGCAAACTGTATTTGATTCGTATTTAATAAATGTATTAACATTTTAAAAAGCATAATAGGCTTGATTCACAATTGCTCCCTCCCTATCGGTTTCCTCTAGCCATCGTTTGGCTACTTTCAAAAATCGGCAACTCTCGATTTGTCAATAATCTTCCTAATTTTTTTGTCTGTTTGACTTTCATACAATTTTACCGCTTCTTCATATCCAAGTATTAATACCTTCATTTGAAAAATCATTTTTCATAATCTGTTAATTCTTGCTCTCCACAACTCTTCATTTTACATAAATAATAATGATTCATATTATGACGATTCACTGCATGATAATAGTCACTCACGATTCCAATTTTACATAACAGTTCACTTTCAATCCCTAATTCTTCCTTCACTTCTCGTAAAACTGCTTCTTCAGCATTTTCACTTTTCTCTAAACCTCCACCTGCAGTTTCGATATACGTTCCCTGTCCGAATAAATCATCTCTAGTAATTTGAACAAAATAAAATTGATCCTGTTCATCCACAACAATTGCTCTAGCACAATGGCGAACCTTTTGTTCACCTATTCTTTCCCATTCCTTATCTTCCAATTCTAAGTAAAATTGTAAATCTTTCATCTATCTTCCTCCAATCGCACTCACTATTATATCTCTTTTTCCTGAAATACAAAAAGAGAAGATCCGTTAGACCTTCTCTAATAAATGTTAAAATAATGTTTTTAATTTTTTTCTTTCGATTTAAAACTGTATTTAAGAAGATTGCTAAGACACTCGCTACTACAATTCCGTTTGAGAAGAACATTTGAACAGCTGTTGGCATGCTAACGAATAAATTACTATTATTAAAACCAACACCGACACTAATTGAAATAGCTGCAATTAAGAAATTATGTTCGTTGTTAACAAAATCAACTGTTGATAGAACTTGCATCCCTTGAAGCGATACGAATCCAAACATCACAACCATTGCCCCACCAATAACAGGACTCGGAATAATTTGCGCTAAGGCACCAAATTTAGGTAATAATCCTAGCACCATTAAAAATGCAGCAGCATAATAAATTGGAAGTCGATTTTTAATTCCTGAAATTTTTACCAAACCTACATTTTGAGAAAAACCTGTATAAGGAAATGTATTAAAAATACCTCCAAGTAATACAGCCATCCCTTCTGCACGAAGACCGTTACGAAGACGAGTTGAATCAATCGTTTCTCCAGTAATATTAGACAGCGCCATATAAACACCTGTTGATTCAACCATTGAAACTGTTGCAATAATACACATCATTGCAATAGATGAGAATTCAAACGTTGGCATTCCAAAATAGAATAGAGATGGAACATGAACAACTGAAGCTTCTCTTACTGGAGTGAAGTCAACAAGCCCCATACTTGCTGCAATCGCAGTTCCTACAACTAACCCAATTAAAAATAGAAATAGATTTAATAAAGCCTTTTTGTAAAGATATTAATTAAAAGAATAATAACAACAGTAGTTGTTGCTAATAATAAACTTTGTGCAGTAGGTTCCGGAGAATTATTTCCCATATTCCCAATCGCTACTGGAATTAATGTTAATCCAATCGTTGTAATAACTGATCCTGTTACAATTGATGGGAAATAGTTAGCTAGTTTAGAGAAAAAGCCTGACACTAAAAATAACATAAATTCCTGAAACAATTAAAGCTCCAAACATCGCGCCACTACCATGACTCTTTCCGATAATAATTAACGGAGCAACAGATTGAAAAAGCAACCCCTAATACAATTGGAAGCCCTACTCCAAAATGTTTATTTAATTGAAGTTGTAACAATGTAGCAACCCCACACATAAAAAAATATCTGTTGAAATTAAATACGTTAACTGTTCACTAGAATATCCCAAAGCTGTAGCAATCATAATCGGAACTAAGATTGAACCTGAATACATTGCTAATAAATGTTGTAACCCTAAAAGAGCCGCTTGCGAGTGATTTTGTTTTTGCATTATAAGTCTGCCTCCTTAAAAATAACATTCCCATTTTCAAAACGTTCAATACGAGCTAAAGATAATACTGGATATCCAGCTTCTTCAATCAATCCACGACCATCTTGGAAAGATTTTTCAATGACAATTCCTACTGCTTCTACTTTAGCACCTGCTTGTTCGATAATGTCAATCAAACCTTTAGCTGCTTGACCATTTGCTAAGAAATCATCAATAATCAACACCTTATCTTCCGTAGAAAGATATTTTCCTGCAATAGATACCGTATTACTTACTTTTTTAGTAAAGGAATAAACTTCGGCAGTTAATACTCCTTCATTCATCGTAATGTTTTTAGATTTCTTTGCAAAAAAATCATTGGAACATCTAGTTTGTCAGCTACATAAACCGCCGGAGCAATACCGGATGCTTCGATCGTGACAACTTTTGTAATACCCGCATTCGCAAATTTTTCTGCAAAAACTTCTCCAATTTTATGCATCAGACGAATATCCACTTGGTGAGTTAAAAAGGAATCCACTTTTAAGGATGTTTTCACCTAAAACATGACCATCTTTTCAAAAATGCGTTCTTCTAGTAATTTTCATAAGTCCTCCTACTAATCCAATAGTTTTTCTTACTTCCTCACAAAAACTTTACCCCAATCAAAAAGCATACATTTCTTCTCTTTTCCAATTCGGAATATCTGTATTTTAATACTATTGTCTTATAAAAATCAATAGTTTATTTATAAAAATTCAATTAAAAACGAACAATCTCTTTTTGGTTTTACTAAAAATATTCATTTTTAGGCAACAAAAAGGCCGGACATAATTGTCCGACCTCTAAATAGTCATTAAAAAAATTATTTTAATGTTACAGAAGCTCCAACTTCTTCTAATTGAGCTTTTAATGCTTCTGCTTCTTCTTTAGCTACGCCTTCTTTTAATACGCCAGGAGCGCCATCAACTAAAGCTTTAGCTTCTTTTAATCCTAAACCAGTAGCTTCACGAACAACTTTAATTACTTTAATTTTTGTTGTCGCCTGCAGATGTTAATTCTACATCGAAGTCTGATTTTTTTCTTCAGCAGCTTCACCAGCGCCACCAGCTACTACAGCTACAGGAGCTGCTGCTGTTACGCCAAATTCTTCTTCGATTGCTTTTTACTAAGTCGTTTAATTCTAATACAGTTGCTTCTTTAATGTCAGCAATGATTTGTTCAATGTTTAATGCCATTTTAAAATTCCTCCATTTTGGTTCATTATTTTTTATTATTTTTTTGATTAGCTAGCTAGCTTTAAGCAGCTGCGCCATCTTTTTGGTCTGCAACGGCTTTGAATGCCAATGCAGTGTTGCGAACTGGTGCTTGTAATACTGATAATAGCATTGATAGTAAGCCTTCGCGGTTTGGTAATTTTGCAAAGAGCTTGATTTCTTCTTTAGAAGAAACTTTACCTTCGATTACACCTGCTTTAATTTCTAAAGCTTCAACTTTTTTTAGCAAAAGTCAGCTAAGATTTTTAGCAGGAGCTACTACGTCATCGTTACTGAAAGCTACAGCTGATGGTCCTTTGAAAGATGTCATCCATTCCTTCTAAACCAGCTTCTTTAGCTGCACGTGATAAAGATGCTGTTTTTACAACTGCAAATTGTACACCTGCGTTACGTAATTCTGTACGTAAGTTTGTTGCTTGTTCTACTGTAATTCCTAAATAATCCACAACTACAACAGATGTTGCGTTTTTGAATTGTTCAGCAACTTCAGAAACTTGTTGCGCTTTTTTAGCAATAATTGCTTCACTCATCTTCGTGTTTCACCTCCTGAATTTTAGGTAGGGCATAAAAATCTCTATGCCCACAAAGACATAGAGAAATAAGATCAACTTGTTCTCCCTCGGTAGGATATTAAGGCTAACGCCTCCCTACTGTCTTCGGTCGCATTCAACTAGAAAAATAGTTTACAGGAACCAAAAAGCTCTTGTCAACTATTTTTTTGGCATTTTGAATATTTTTTGCTTACTCTCCTAAAATGAGTTTTGTAAGTTCTTCAGAAGTTACGGCTCCAAAATATTCTGTTAACTCAAATGTGTTCAATACAGCTTTAATCTCTTCTTCAACCATACGAACACCCATTAATTGAGTTTCTACATCTTGAATTTCTCGTTTAGAGAAGAAATCCCCACGAATACTACATTTTGTAATTCTTCCTTGTTCCACTTCTAAGTATACTTGAATCGTTCCTGCTTTAAATCTTCCATCACGGTAGTCGCTATATTGTGGAGATTCTCCATAATTCCAGTCCCAATTTTTATACTTTTTAGCTGTCAATTCATCAATGGCTTTCCAATCTTCTTCCGTTAATGCATAACGTTTCGCTTCATCCATTGAATCAATTCCTAACAACTTGCAAGTCATTAAATTTTTAAATTCATCAATAGTAATTTCTTGATATTCTGGTGCTAAATGTGGACGAATTGAGCCTACTCTAGCTCTTGTTGATTGAATGCCTTTTGATTGTAATTTCTTTTTATTTGGATTCAAAACTTTTTCCATTGCATCATAATCCACATCTAATAGTAAAGAATAGCCTCCATAAACACGACCATTACTAATCGTCATTGCAGCTCCAGAAACTTTCCTCCCATCAATCGTTAAGTCATTTCGACCAGTTTGTTCTACTCCAGTTGCCCCTAACTCATGAAGTGCTTGAATCGCCGGAGCATATGTTCTCTTAAAATCTCCAAACACTCCATTATCTTGAATTAAATAACAAACATTAACAGCACCTGAATCTACATATACGGCACCACCACCGGTATCTCTTCTAACTACTTGAATGTTATGTTCTTTTAAATATTGTTCATTCACTTCTGCAACTGTATTTTGGAATTTTCCAATTTCCACTTTCGGATCACAGTAATATGGGAATAAAATATCATCATCTAAAAATACATTTTGTTGGACATATACTTGCATCGCAAGAGCTACTGCTCCATCTGTAACATACTTCCCATTTCTAATTGGCTCAATCAAATACATAAAGCTTTCCTTCTTCCTTTAATAATTGATGTGTTTCGTGTATTAATGTTGCAATATTCTCTGATAATAGTAGGGTACGATTTCGAATCACTTGAGGCACTCGATAATGTTTATGGTTCATACTTACATAAACCGCATTTGGATTTTCTGTAACTTTCTTCTGGAATGGTATTTTAATAAATTGTGGTGTTGTAAATCCAATTCCAATTTCTAAATAGACTACTTTTCCTGTCTCATATTGTTTTAAAAAGGCATCATACCGAGCTTTTTGTTCAAAAAAATCTGCAGACTCCACCATCCCTTTTTCAGCATTACGCTTATTAATCTCTAATGGTGCGCCACATTCTGGGCAAAACGGAATTAATTCATACGGGACTTTCATATCCTTTTGTTGAGCAATCATTTCACGAATTAACTCATCTTTTCGATAAGTTTGTGGATGACAATGTTGGCTACATTGTAACAGTCCGTATTCTCCTTGAATATGAAATACTTTCTCCATATCAAATCCAGCTACTTCAAAGGCATTATCAGCATTCGTAGTAATAATATGGTACGGTTTTGTTTCAAGCATTTCTTTCAACTCAACATAAGCAGCTCCCACTGGTTGATCTAAAGTAATTCAATGCAATAAAACGACTTTGAAAAAGACCAGTACTCTTCCCAACTGGCAAATTGAAATAAACTTGCTTGTAACATATCTAATAATTGATACTTTTTCAATAAAAATCTGGAAAAAGCTGACTCAAAACGTTCCCCAATATAAGTAAAGCCATCCGCAGCAGACATTCCTGCTCCAATCCCTACAACAATAGCATCCGCTTCTTCAAACAAACTTTTTTTAATTGTTGCGCCTGACTTTCCATCTCTTTGTATCGGTGTAATCCACTCCACTACTTCCCCTCCCTTCTATCATAATTGTAATAATTTTTCTATAAGCCATTTGTTCTTCATTTGTATACGTTGATAAAATAACCGTTTCTGGGAAAGATGTGTTGCTTAAACCCAGTCTTTTACAACCGAAACTGCAATTTGTGCAGCATCTTCTACTGGAAAAACCCAAATTGACCTGTTGAAATCCCACAAAAAGCAATACTTTCTAACTTCATTTCTTCTGCTTTCTTCAAAGCAACTCATATAACATTTTTCTAATAATTGTTTTCGAATAGGCTGTAACTGGGCTTTCCACTTGGAATAAAAAGGGACCCACTGTATGAAAAACATACTCACATGGCAAATGAAAACTTGGTGTCACCTTCACAGATCCCTACCGGTTCTTTTTCCCTTGAGCAAGTTGGATTTGATGACAACATTCTCTTAACTTGACTCCCTGCAAACGTATGAATGGCATTATCAATACAACGATGATTTGGAATAAAACATCCTAACAAATCACTATTCGCCGCATTTACAATTGCATTCACTTCTAAATGACATAAGTCCCCATGATATAATTTTACTCTCTCTTCATTGGTATCTTGGCAACTTTCCAAATCCAACTATCGCACCTGTATGATACTGTTTTAAATACGCCTCTTCCAATTCTAAATAACGCGAATCCACATCACCGGCAGGTCGAACATTAACGAGCCCTCGCCAGATTTCTTCTAGTTCTTCTTTAGTATTTTGAGTCAAATCTGGAATAGCTTCACCTTTTTCTTTCCTCAGAAAAAGCAATCATTTGCTGTAATCGATGAATTTGTATGTCTTTTATTCATCTTCTAATGCCATAAATTGCGCTTCATCAACATCTGTTAATACGACTAACCAATGTTCTTCTGGTTTTTCAGAGTTTAATAATGTTGGTTCATCTACTGCAGCTTTATTATATGCTACCACTTTTCCTCCAATTGGAGTCACAATAGACATCACTGTTTTTGAAGCTTCAATACTAACGATTTCTTCCTCTGCTTCTAACACTTCATCTTGGCTAAATTGAACAAAACCCAATTGTACCCACATCATCTTGTAATTCTGGTGTCATACGAATCGTATAACGGTCTCCTTCTTTATCAATCCATAAAAAAATTTGCAAATTTTTCTCATTTGTATTCATCCTTTCTACTGATACAACTGTGCGAATAATTCTAACGCACGTTTCCGATTTTCAAATCCTCCAACTAATGGAATCATTAATAATTCATCCGGATTACAAACTTGACATAATGCATCCAGTTGCGCTTTTACCGCCCCTGAATCTCCAATAATTAACCGTTGACGATTGTCTTCGATTGTTTTTCTCTCCGCTGGAGTTACTTCTCTTGTTTCAACATCTTTTTTAGTCGGGAATGTTTCGAAATTCACTAAAAATCTTGTTTTCCCTAACATCCATAGGTCTAATGCTTGAGCCATCTCTTCGGCTTTTTCCTCAGTATCTGCAATCACGACAAAAACTGCTAAAATAAAGCGAGAATTTGTTCCATTTACCGATTGAAATTCTTTACGATATGCCGTTGCTAATTCTTTAGCTAACACAAGAGGCTCTTGCGGAATATACGGGAAAATTCCATAAACAAATCCTAAGCCATTTTTTGCAGCAATATGAACGGATTCACCGCCCATTCCTAATAAAAAAATTGTTCCGGAACTCTCTTTGTATGAGGAACAGCTTCATTAGACTGAATCATTTTTCTGTAAATTCTCTACCCATTCACCAAACTGCGATTTAGTATAATGACTTTTTCAAAAGCTGTTGAAACAGATTTTTGTTCCAATTGAACTTCCTAGACCGATATCAATTCTTCCTGGAAATAGTACTTCCAAATGAGTGCATCACTTCAGCTACCTTGTACGGAGCATAATGCAAGCCCATAATACCACCTGAACCAACATGAATGTTCTTTGTTTGAGAAGCAATCGCTGGAATGACCACTTCAGGTGCACTTATCGACAAAGCTTTTACTTGATGATGCTCTGCTACCCAAAAACGTGCATAGCCTAATTCTTCTGCTAGTTTCAGCTAATTGAGTCGTCTCTTGAATGGCTTCTTCATTTGTTTTCCCAAAATCAACTACGCCATAATCTAGTACACTAATTTTCATCGACAGCTCTCTCCTTATAGTTAACTTCCAAACTTCTAAAGAAATCTCTAGCATCTTTATGAAGCGACTCTCCAAAATCCATTAACGGCACAATATCTTTAAACGCAGCTTGAGGAATCGCTAATGCTTCTAAATTCTCCGGTTTTAATTGATAATTGAATTTCTTCTGATTTACCTTCTCTAATTTTTTCAGCAAATTCCGGATCTGTAATAAATGGAGTCGATAATCCAACAAGATCGGCATGTTCTAAGGCTTCTAGTGCCTTTTCTTGACTATTAATGCCACCTGATGCAATCACCGCTACTTCTCCTTTTAACGCTTTATAAATCACTGCATTCACTAATTCACCTTGATGAGGACCTTTTGCGCGAATTTTATTTCGAAATACATCATGCCCCCAACTCGCAATCGCTAAATAATCAATCGAAGCAATCGTTAGAGCTTGATGAAAAAATTCTAAAAACTCATCGATACTATAGCCAATTTGATTTCCTCTAGTTTCTTCTGGAGTTGCTCTAAAGCCTAAAATAAAATTCTCCCCAGCATATTGCCCAATGGTTTCTTGAACAACTTTCAACACTTCAATCCCAATACGAGAAACGATTTTCTAAACGATTGTGATCCATATTCATCTGTTCTCTCATTTGAAAAAGTAGAGAAGAATGTTTGAATTAACAATCGTTGAGCAGAAGAAATTTCCACTCCATCAAATCCTGCTTCAATTGCAATTTTAGTGGCACGACGATAATCTTCAATCACTTGATGAATTTCTCCAATCGTCATCTCATGCACTTCATGTGGAAATGGCGATTGTAATCTCATCTCACTAGGCCCTACAACTGTTTTATCTCGATTCAATGCATGACTGGCAAAACGTCCTGCATGGGTTAATTGTAAAATAGCCGTTGCTCCTTGAGATTTCATTTCCTGAGCTAATTTCTTTAATCCTGGAATAGCAGCTTCATCCATCGCACTAAATCCAAATTCAAATAGTTGCCCTTGCTTATTGACATACGCTGCTCCAGTAATTTGTAAAGCTGCAGAAGCTGCACGCCTCTTTGCATATAATAAATCATCTTGCGTAATATGCCCTTCTTCCGTTGAAGAGTTTGTCACCATTGGCGATAATACAAAAACGATTATCTAATACAATATTTCCCCTTCAATGTAAAAAGGTTCAAACAATGCATCTATCGTTTTCATTTTTTAACACCTTCCTTAACCACACATACTTCCATTGTATCACTTTTCTGACTTCATACTGGGATTTTTTCAACTTTATCAAAACTGCCATAATTCATCTTGTTCCCACTGTTCAGCAATCATTAGCAATAGATCTTCTCTACCTTTTGCTGCAACTAATTGCACTCCAATTGGCATACCATCCTGTGAGTGACCAACTGGCAGACTAATCGCTGGTTGACCTGTAATATTCATCCGTTGTGTAAATGGAGTATCTTCCACACTCGACTCAAACATCTTCCACACAACCTCTTGACGTTCTTCGTATGATAACTCATGAATATGCTCCATCTTCTCGATTAAATCAGCATCTAAAGAATACGCATCTTGTTTTGGCGCAGTACTGGCAACCGTCGGTAACAACAACACATCATACGTATCATGAAGTTGCATCATTGCTTCCGTATAACGATCCCAATCACCCGCAACTCGTGCATAATCTGCCCCGGTCACCATTAAACCACTTTGGTACATTACCCATGTCATCCATTCCATATCAAAACGAGTCATTTGACGTTGCAATTGTTTCTCCATCCTTTTCGAAACATGACTACAGTCTCTGCACCACTAATGAGATAAAATCCTTTCTGAAGTTCAATTCCATTAATCGGATCTTCTACCATTTCACTGACTTCATGACCATCTAATTCAAATTTCTTCGCCATTTGGCGAACAACTTGTTCCACGTCATTAGAAACTTTTCCACCAATCGGGTGCTTTAATAACATCCCCACTTTCAATGGACGATTTGAAATTTAGAAGAAAATAAATGTTCTTTTTGCAACAAAAGGCAATGGAAACGGACTTTCTAATTGGCAAGTTTGTAAATGCCACAACAAATTCCGAGTATCCCTCACCGTTTTTGTTAAAGCAAATTGAACCGTCGCTCCATTCCACCCACGATAAGAACCAGGCCCCAACGGAACACGACCACGAGTCGGCTTCAACCCAATCAATCCATTATGACTAGCAGGTACCCGAATCGAACCTCCCCCATCACTTGCAGCTGACATTGGAGAAATCCCTGCAGCAACAATCGCAGCAGCACCCCCACTAGAACCACCTGCATTAATGCTTTCATCTAAAAAATGACGAACAGGCCCATGCAACTGAGCATCACTCACCATTTTATACCCAAACTCAGGTGTATTCGTTCTTCCTAATATAATGAACCCAAGTTCTTCTAGACGTTTCACAAAATTGCTTGTTTCATGACAAATATAATCTTTAAACAAACGAGAACCATAGGTACACGGTGTCCCTTTTTTCTCTTGCCCCAAGTCTTTTAAAAATAAGGGAACTCCGGCAAAAGGTTGATTATTCACTTGAAACTTCTTCGCTTCTTCTATTGCTTCTTCATAACGTGTCGAAACAATCGCATTTAATCTCGGATTCAATCGCTCTGCCTTTTCAATCGTTTCTAACACCAATTCCAACGGACTTACTTGTTTATCACGAACCGCTTGCGCCATACTAGTCGCATCTTGAAACATCTTCACACCCTCTTTCACAATCTTTCGCATTGTCATTATATACATGTACGTTCTTTATTGGCAATGAGAATGCATGGGAGGAATAGTCATATCTTTTAGTTTAAAAAATGAAAAACAATTCTTAGCATTGAATTTCTTGTGTTTTTTTACTTTTACGATATTACTCAAAAAGGAGGTCTTTTTCATGAAAAATAGGAATTGATGCAGGAGGAACAAAAACAATTGGGATTTTATATAAAGAAAATCAAGCTATCGACAGTATCAAAGGTGAAATGGGAGAATCCTATTGTTAATTTTGATACAGCAGTTAACAACGTAATTCAAGTAATCGAAAATTTACTTTTAAAAAAATAAAGTAAATTATTCTAATATTAGCTATATTAGTATTGGGATGGCGGGCGCTAGTACACTTATTCCAGAATTAACATCAGCATTCAAAGAAAAACTTCATTGTAAATTTGCAATTGAATCAGATTTAAAAATGAGTCATATTGCTACCTTTAAAAATAAAGATGGTAATCTTTTTATAGCGGGAACGGGATCATCACTTTTATGCAGAAAAATAATCAATTTATCCAAAAAGGTGGTTGGGGTCACATACTTGGTGATGAAGGAAGTGGATATTGGATTGGAAAACAAATTCTAAAAACATACATAAACTTCTTAGATTATAACGAAAGTCCTATGGACTTCCTTGATTTACTACCCACTATTCAACAAATATTCCCAAATCGTCAATCAATTATAAACACAGTATATAACAGTCCTAAAAACAGAAGTAGCAAAATTAGCAACATTATACTTAGATTACTCCAACAATCTATTTCTAACATCTATTGCTACAACAGGCCGGAAAAGATATTGCTAAAGCTTTTATTATCCTGTAATCAAGAAAAACAATATTACTGTTGCTTTTTGAAGGTAGTGTTATTAAAAAACAACTCCCTATGTATTAAATAGTGTTTTGACTGAAATCAAATCACACAATAAGACTTTAACAATTATCTCTTCTCGTCCAGCTAACGAGAGTGTCTTCTACTTCTAACAAATAAAACCTATTGCAGTCCATCTACAATAGGTTTATTTGTTTTATATAGTTGGATAGGTTATCTGCCCTAAAATGACACTTTTTCTTGCTCCTGTCGCAGAAGGTACATTTGACTGGTCTCATATGATAAGTTTGATTGCCTAATATCACAAAAGCTATCGCTTCTTTTCGCCTCTGAAGAATACCCTAAATCTTCTTGAATTAGTATCTCAATTTCTGGTAATTCTCTTTTATTAAATTTATAAGACACTCATTATAAGCTCCTCCACCGGCAATTATACATTTATCCAAATTATAGTGATGAATAAAATATTTTTATAATGATAAAGCAATAGAATAAGCTGTAAACCATGTTAATGTAAAAATAATATCATTCTTACAATAATCTTGATATTTTTCTAAAAGTGCATATGTGTAATGTTCTCCAAACATCTCTCTGCCTGTCGTCTTAGGAATATCTAATACAAAATAGGGATGTTTCTTCAACTCCTCAGCCAATAGAGGTATTAATTTCCCCTTACTTGCATACTCTCCATTTTTATCAAACTTTTCTCCATATAACCTTTGTACTGCAGCATCAATCATCATATTTCCTGGTCCAGTATCAAACGCTATTACTTTAGTAAAATCTCCTTTTTTAGGAAGAAACGTGACATTTCCAATTCCACCTATATTTTGTAATGCAACTGCCTGATTCTCATCTGCATATAATACATATTCACTATAAGGTACTAAAGGAGCACCTTCTCCACCCACAGCCATATCCATTACTCTAAAATTTGAGATTACAGTAGTTCTACATTCATTAGCAATAATAGCAGCCTCTCCAATTTGTAATGTACTAGGGATATAATCAGAAAATGCTTTTGGAATATGAAATATCGTCTGTCCATGACTAGCTATAAAAGCTATGTCTTCTAAATTCACAGAAGATTCTTCACATAAAGCTTTTACTGATTCTGCGAATAACTGTCCTAATTCAAAAGTTTAATGAACAAATTAGCTCTACAGGAATCAATTCTCTGCTACAACATTTTCTTATTTTATCTCTCAAATATTCAGGTATTTCATATGTTTTAAAGTTCAATTGTTTTACCTGAGTATCTTCATCTTTACCGACAATATCACAAAGAACTACATCGACACCGTCTAACGAAGTTCCAGACATCAATCCAACTGCTAACACTATAATTCCCCTTAATGAAATTACGAGTTCGAACAAAGCAAATCTTTTGTTGAATTAAAATCAATTTTTGCAATACCATAATACAGTAAGTCTGTAATAATCAGAAGACTATTTCTAGAAGTAATTGAACCTAATCGAATTTCCTTTTCCTCAATCGGAACAAAAAGTTTAATATCTGACAAAATCGAAAGTGTAGATTTCAAATTAAATTTGGTTATCCCTATAATTTTCGCACCAATTTTTCTTCGCATTTTTAACAACAGTATTAACTGATTCGGTTTCCCCACTATAACTAACAACAATTACCACATCATCTTTTTCTAATTGAGCGATACGTGCCATTAATGTATGAAGATCCCTATCATATATGACATTTTGATGAATTCTAGTCATTTTATGATAAAAAATCTAAACAAACAACACTACTGCCTCCAACACCTAATAAATAAATTGTTTTAGCACTATTAATTACTTCAATTGCTTTTTCTATTTCATGATAATCTATTAAATTAAAAAGTCTCTTTTATATTTTGAGTTACCATATTTTCTGTTTTTCAATAATAGTTGTAAAGAATCATTAGGATTTAAAAAAAGTTTCAATTTCATCTTCATCACTAGCTACTTCAGTCTCTTTAGCTAACTCTACTTTAAATGCAGGTAATCCTTTTATACCCCATTTTTAGCAAATCTAACCCAAGCAGATGCAGAAGTCTTTGTAACATCTCCTAATTCTTTTGCATTGGAATCCAATACTAGTTGTCTATTTTTAAAATAAAATCTGCAATCACATATTCTGTATCTGTAAAAGCATTTATTGAACTCTTAATTTTATATAATACACTCATTCTACACTCTCTTTATAGTTGAAGTTTTTCAATTGCTCCTAGCAAAACATTTTCTCCATTCATCATACCATAATCTTGTACATTTATGGATTCCACAACAATACCTGGTTCATACTTTTCTTTAAGTTCTTTCAACTTAAATCTAACTGAGGTCCAACTAATATAATATCAACATTTTTTTAGATTCTATTTCATTTTTCACACTACTTAAAGGAACAGCAAAAATATCAAAAATATCAGTATCAATCTTTTCAGCAGCTGCTTTCATTTTATTTACAAGTAAACTTGTCGACATTCCTGCATTACAAAACCAACATAATTGTTTTCATCATTCTTCAACTCCTACAAATTTAAATTTTTGTACCTTCCTTTATAAAATCCAATAATTTTATGGAATTTTCTGATACCTTTCCTATTATATTTACTCGCTCATCAGCTAATAAAGGTTTCTTTACAATTTGTAATTCTCCTTGATATCTTCCATATAATTCATTATCTATAGTAATAACACCTACTTCTCTTGCTATAGTATTAAAAAGGAACAATATTAGCTTTTTCAATACTGTTCTTGATTCTACACAACGTACTACATTCATAGCTACATCTTTTCGATTAGATAATACTATATTTGCAAAATCTAAATCTATTAAATAACTCACTTCTAAAAAGTAAAATATGGTGGTTTTTATAAAAAAATCAATTTTCTCTAATTCCTTTTCAGATATTCTAACATCTCCAACAATTACTTCATCAATAGATAATTTTTCTACACATTCAATATAGTTTAACAGAGGTAATTGATTTCTATGATTTTTCTATTGTTGGTAACCCTTCAAAGACCGCCCTCTTTTCACTTCATCTCCAGGAATAAACATCATTGTTTTTAATCCATATGATTTTAATCTTTTATCAACAAAGCCACCCCTTATCCAGTCCTGTATCTTTTCTAGGATAAAAATTGTGACATGCAATCAATGATGAAAAATCAACACCTACTTCAATACCTTTATCATAAAATTGTCCATCTATTGTGCTTGCATTTAATATTACTTCAAAATTTTTCGGAAAATATTTTAATTTCTTCCATGGAAAATCCATAATCTATTCTAACGCATTTGGCATCAAGTTCTTTTTAAAAATTTATACGTTCCTCTTCTTTAATTCCAAACTTTTCAAATGTATGCGGGGAAATATCAATCATTAATTTCATCTTTAATCGATTTGTTAAATCTATAAATTTTTAATAAATTTAGTTGATCCACTTGATTTTCTTCTGGAATTTGTAAAGAAGTAAACACATATTTAACATTATATTTACTAACTCGATTTAAATACTCTTCATTTTTCTTCAAAAAGGAGTTGAAAAATATATCGAAACACCTAGCATATTTATCCTCCTACTAAAAGAAGACCAATGCGAAATCCACATCGGTCTTCGCATCATTTATCTACGAATATAATAGTTCTCCATTTTCAGATTTTTCAGATAAATCTTTTTTCTCAATTGCCTTTACAAACGGGTAAAAAATAATTGCCATTAAAAATCCATCCTAAAATAACATAAATAGCTGGCCAAATAGATGCATTTGTCGCTAAAAACGTTTTAATTGGAGCCGGCATAATCCATGGTACAGAAAGAACCGGAGTAGGTAGAACCCCAAAACTTGTCAATACAACAGAAACAACCGCTAACATTACATAACTCAAAACAAATGGAATCATTAATACTGGATTCATCATAATTGGAATACCAAAAATTAGAGGTTCTCCAATATTGAACAATGTAGCTGGTAAAGCAAGCACTCCTAAAGCTTTTAGACGCGGTGATTTTGAGAATGTCATAATCAACGCTAATGGAAATAATCCTGTCCAAATATAATTATCCATATAAAGTGATGTAAAGGTATATGGTAAATCTTTAAATGACTGAGTAGCTGCAAATGCTTCTTGATTTGCTGCTACCATTTGTTGCCAAATTGTTCCACCTACACTACTTACAATATTTCCTCCATGAATACCTACAGACCATAATACGCGGTTGAGCAACGATGCTAAAACTACAGCCACTGAAGTATCACCAATCGACACTAAAGGTTCAAATACTTTTTGAATCACTTTTGGAATTTCTACCCCTAAAACATGACCTACTAACCACCAAAATAGGACTACAACAAAACTTGGAATCAAAGCAATAAACGCTTGAGAAACCATAGGTGGAACATTTTCAGGTAATTTAATAACAATTTTCTTTTGAATAATAAGTCTGTAAATTTCAACGGATACAATCCCTACAACAATAGCTGTAAACACACCTAACGCTCCTAAATACTGTGTAGGGAACTCCAGTAAATTTAGAAGGATTGGCTCCTGCTTCCAACAACAACATTCACTGTTTTTAGCAGGATTTAAAAGTAAATAACTAGCTGTAGATAAAAACCACTGGTTGAATGATATCCATTTTCATTCCTTTTATTTTCATTGTACCATTCAGCAAGCCCATACGAAACAGTCATAACCGTGAAAATTCCAATGAATGCTGTTCCAACCCCGCTCCTGCAGCAAGCGTTTTTCTAAAATCACCTAAAAATTCTAAATAAGGTTTGTACGGAAAAGATGCTAAAAATTAAAAATAATGACCCTATAATTAATAAACTCATTATCCCTAAACCCATACGTTGCATCACTTGAACATATCTAATTTGAGAAAAATCTAATTAAAGGTGGCGCAATTTTTTTCTTCTACAAATTTTGTTAAACTATCCATTTGAATTCATCTCCCATATATATTCTTTTTGTTAATACTTTAAACATTAATGCCTTACTTATAGAATTTTTCTTTCAATGCACTTTTTAATATCTTTAGCCGCCTTCTTCCTCCAACATAGATTCTATTTCAAAAATATAAATTTATCCTCCTTTTTATAAATTTATAATTAGCATTTGGTATTCCTTCAATAATCTCTGATGATTTTATCATGCATTAAAGGACATACAACAATGACCATTTATTTCCTCCTTCTTTATATTTTTGAATAAATTCCTTATACCAATAAAAACTATCTTTTTATATC